>OBXW01000059.1_pt1 | contig 131774 bp, 106 predicted proteins | sample 1495431 | NCBI WGS metagenome assembly OBXW01 (sample SAMEA2580166, study PRJEB22360) | human gut metagenome | biome: human gut; feature: human-associated habitat; material: faeces | place: Denmark | collected 2008/2010 | reverse complement strand
GATAAACGCTGAAGGCATCTAAGCGTGAAGCCCCCCTCAAGATGAGATATCCCATAACGTCAAGTTAGTAAGACCCCTTGAAGACGACGAGGTAGATAGGGCAGAGGTGGAAGTGTGGTAACACATGGAGCTGACTGTTACTAATAGGTCGAGGGCATAACCAAGCAAGGTGATAGGAAAAAGGATGATTCTTTGTATGCAGTTTTGAAGGTATACTTCAATGTTTAATATTCCTCGATAGCTCAGTGGTAGAGCATTCGGCTGTTAACCGAAGGGTCGTTGGTTCGAACCCAACTCGGGGAGCTAAGAGCTTCAAGAGAGGCTCTTTTTTAATGATTGGTATGAGGGCTTATAGCTCAGCCGGTTAGAGCGCACGCCTGATAAGCGTGAGGTCGGTGGTTCGAGTCCACTTAAGCCCATACTTTTGAAAAAAAGTAAAAAAATACTTGCAAAAATGAAAGACATATGATATTATTCTTATGTTGAGTCGCTACTAAATGCGATGTAATGAGGCTCCATGGTCAAGCGGTTAAGACATCGCCCTTTCACGGCGGTAACACGGGTTCGATTCCCGTTGGAGTCATTTCAAGTTGATTTGATATAGGTTAAGGCATTATGCCGATGTGGCTCAATTGGCAGAGCAGCTGATTTGTAATCAGCAGGTTATCGGTTCGAGTCCGATCATCGGCTTTGTTCCTTTAGCGGGACATTATAGAGTGTGGACCTTTAGCTCAGCTGGTTAGAGCAATCGGCTCATAACCGATCGGTCCCGGGTTCGAGTCCCTGAAGGTCCACTAAAAAAATAATGAATAAGGCCCAGTGGCTCAGTTGGTTAGAGCGCCGCCCTGTCACGGCGGAGGTCGAGAGTTCGAGTCTCTTCTGGGTCGTTTTTAAAGAAAAGAAGATTGTATATTCTGGGATCTTAGCTCAGCTGGGAGAGCATCTGCCTTACAAGCAGAGGGTCACAGGTTCGAGCCCTGTAGGTCCCATTTCATAAAGCCAGTAATGCCGGCGTGGCGGAACTGGCAGACGCACAGGACTTAAAATCCTGCGGGACTTATACTCCCGTACCGGTTCGATTCCGGTCGCCGGCATTACTGACTTTATGAGAAGAAAGATATCGCAGAATTGTTGAGGTAAACAGTTCTGCGATATTTTTATTTATAAGAAATGATCTTTTATATGGCAAGATAACTTATTTTGCAACAATAAATCCCCGTCAAGATTTCGGAGTTATGAAGATCCAGTATCTTGACAGGGATTCTCTTATCAATGTGTATTATTCCTCTTATTCAATCGCATCTGTTTCAATGACGAATTTTACATTTCCTTCCATATCTTTTGCCTTTCCACTGAAGGTGTCATAGCTGCACTGAGCAGAGGTCAGGGCTTCTAATCGGTCTAGAATATTGCCTAATTCCTTTTCAACAGTATCTTTCAGTTTACGGGTACCTTGCTCATCAAATTCCTGCATTCCATCTTTTAATGTGTGGGCGCCATCCTGAAGTTGTGTGATTCCGTCTTTTACCTGATTACTTCCATTTAGCAATGTGGTTCCGCCTTTGGAAAGCTCTGTTGTTCCGGAAAGGAGTGTGGAAGCACCGTCTCGAAGTGCAGCGCTGTTTGCCGCCAGCGCTCCGGAACCGTCAGCAAGTTGGGTAGCAAGTGTGTTGAGTCCGGAGGCAAGTTCGTCCGTACCGCCAGCCAGAGTATTGATACCGGCAACCAGAGAAGGACTGTTTGCTTTTAATTTGGCTGCTCCGTTGAGTAATGTCTGATTGTATCCATCCAGTTGTTGAAATCCACCGAGGAGAGCGTTGATGCCGTTTACTGCAGATGGAAGAGAATCAGTGGATTTGTCCAGAAGTCCCATGTTTTTGGATACGGTGGTCAGTCCTTGATCCAGAGCTTTCATACCAGCATTGATTTTGTCTACATTGTCTTTTAACTGAGACATTGCATTTTCCGGAAGTGTGATGTTAGAGAGCTGATCTAGTTGCTTTTGGATCTCCGGAAGTTTTGCAGACAGCTTAGTGAAAGAGGATTCAATGCCTTGATAAGCAGTGGAAATCTGTGTTATTGTCTGCATCAGTGCATTGGTATCCAGTGTTGGGAGCTGGGCACTGCCTTCGTTTGTAACAGAGGCAAGAGGTTGCAGAGAGCTGCTCAAATTTCCTGTCTGAGTTTGCGCTTCTGTCAGTGTTGCGATGGAAGCTTGAAGCTGAGAGGCAAGTTCTGTGTTACCGGAAGCATTTGCCTGAGCAAGTTGTGCGTTGAGAGCGTCAATCGAAGTTTGAAGCTGAGCACTTGCATTTGCGGCAGTGGAGCTTACAGATTCAATCTGTGCATTTCTTTCACTAATCTGTGTGTTGATATTAGTGACAACGGCAGTGCAGCTGCCTTTGAATGTGGAAACTGCCTGATTGATTTCCTGTAACTGCGTGATGAGCTGCTGCATTCCGGTTATCAGCTGCTGTGCAGGCTGCTGGATTTCTTGTTTTAGCTCGGAAGAAAGTGTGGTGACCTCTGTAAGCAGCGTTTGACCTGAGGAAATCATAGAATCTACCTGGTTTAAAAGAGGCTGCATATTATTTAGTGCGTCAGCAAGCTGCCCGGTAGCTTCGGAGAGTTTTGTAGATGCAGCTTTGATATCTTCTTCGCTGGAACCTTTTCCGTCGAGTACAGAATTTAATTGTGTGATGGCAGATTTTACTTGAGTCAGTCCATCTCCAAGTTCAGATAATTGTGCGGCACCTTCGGAGAGCTGTTGTTCGCCTTTAATATAGGAAGTGATCCCGCCACAGAGCTGGTCTGTACCTTCCGTATAGGATTTTGCACCGAGAACAAAAGTGTTGACACCATTTACATATTCTGTTACTTTTCCGGTCAGGACTCCATTAGAGCCGAGATAAGTCTGAATCCCATCATTGAGCTGATCAGCCCCGGTGGTATAGCTGTTGATTCCATCGGACAGAGCGCCAGCTCCTTCCTGCAGTGCGTCGATACCGGTCTTTAAAGTCTGGATACCGGCATCAAATTCACCGTAGCTGCTTCCAAGGGTATCTGCACCTTCTGAAAGCTGTGAGGAACCATCAACGAGCTGCATAGCAGCATCTTCCAGTTCATCAAGAGAGGATTTCAAAGAATCCATATCGGAGATGTCCTTGAGATTGAGCTGATCGAACAGGTCAGAGAGTCCCACTGTGAAGGTAGAGGACATACGGAAATCTGTTACGTCAGCAGAAATTTCCAGACTTTCCGGAAGTGTGATGGAAGTGTCTTCGTTGATTCCAAGACTTTCTTTGAGTCCAGGAGTTGTAAATCCAAGTACGATATTCCGATTTCCGTCGGAGATGACCTTTCCGTTATCGATCATTACATTGGAAAATGTTTCGGTAGGAAGAATCAGTCCGGTGAGCATGACAAAAGGGGAGAATACTTCTTCTGATTTGCCATCAATGCTGACTGTCTTTTTTTCATGATTGGTATAATCAACTTTAATCTGTAAATGTCCGCTTTTTCCTTTCAGATCCTGAGGGAAGATTTCTTTTCCATCCAGAATATAGGTCAGTTTGACAGACACAGGGAGATCTTTATCCGTTGTTCCCTGGTAGTAAATATCTTTTCCATCGGTATCCCATGTCAGTGTATCCCCGGTTTCTGTGAACGTTTCTGTTCCTTTGATATTCTTGATTCCCTCCAGAGTGCTTTCATCCGCTACGGTATCTTCAAGACCTGCATTTTTCAGCCAGTTGGAGACAGTGACCTGTTTCTGGCTTCCGGTGGCATCGGCATTGACATAGACAGTTTCATCCTTGGAAACAGAAGTATCAGCGGCACAGACAGGAAGTGCACCTAAAAGAAATGACATTCCGGCAGCGATTCCGGCTGTGACTCCACGTTTTATTTTGCGATTTTTATTCATTTCAATAACATCCTTTCTTTATTTTTTATGAAGAAAACCAATCGAGGTCTTGCAGATCAGCTTATCAAAAATCATAAATGCTGCAGGCAGCACCAGAATTACGACTGCCATACTGATCAGAGCCCCTCTTGCGAGCAGCGTACAGATAGAACTGATCATATCGACCTGTGAGTACCAGGCAACACCGAAGGTTGCGGCAAAGAAGCTAAGTCCACTGCTGATGATAGAAAGCATGCTCGTTTTGTGTGCAATAGAAATTGCTTCTTTTTTGTTATGTCCGCGGCTGCGCTCTTTTTGATAACGGCTGGTCATTAAGATCGCATAGTCTACCGTTGCTCCAAGCTGAATGGTACCGATTACGATACTTGCCACAAATGGAAGGCTGATGCCCTGATAAAACGGGATCGCCATATTGACGGCAATTGCAAATTCAATCACAGCAACCAGAATGACCGGAAGCGAGATAGATTTGAAAATGAGCATAATGATCAAAAAAATTGCCGCAACGGAAATCAGATTTACATTGAGAAGGTCAATATCAGTAACATCTTGAAGATCTTTCATTAAAGGGGCTTCTCCGATGACCATGGCATCTTTGTCATAGGATTTTACGATTTTATCGATTGCAGCAATCTGTTTATTAACTTTTGGAGTTGCGGAACCGTATTCAGAACAGACAAACGCAAGCTCATAGTTGTCACTTTGCAGCATTTTTTTGATGTCATCCGGAATCATGGAATCTGGAATGGAAGGCCCGATCAGAGAATTCATATTCAGACTCCATTTTACGCCGTCGATCTTGTCTACTTCACTTAACATATTCTGTTTTTCAAGGCCATCCATGTTTTTATCCATCAGGATCATATGCATATTGCTCATGTCAAAATCTTCTTCCAGTTTTTGGTTTGCCACATTGCTCGGCAGAGAGTCCGGAAGCGATTCTGCGATATTGTAGTAGATTTCCGTGTGACTATTTCCGTAAATTGCAGGGAGGAGCAGGATTAAAAATGCTGCCAGCCATACTTTATAGTGTTTTGTAATGAAGTTTGAAGGCTTCTCCACGTTTTTGAAAAGTGGTTTGTGCTTTGTTCTTTCGATCGGTTTATCAAAAACAAGAATCAGAGCAGGTAAAATGGTGACACAGCAGATCACACCGATGATGACGCCTTTTCCCATAACGATTCCAAGATCCCGGCCAAGCGCAAAGGTCATGATACAAAGCGCAGAGAATCCGGCTACCGTAGTGACAGAGCTTCCTACAACGGATTTGAATGTGTTCGCAATGGCGTGCCCCATGGCGCGTTCCTTTTCCCCCGGGAAACGGAGTTTATTTTCTTCATAGCTGTTCAGCAGGAAGATGGAATAGTCCATCGTAACCCCGAGCTGGAGAATTGCGGTCAGTGCTTTTGTAATATACGAAATTTCACCGAGGAAAATGTTGCTTCCCAGATTGTAGAGTATAGCGACTCCGATGCTGAACAAAAACAGAATCGGAACCAGGAACGATTGTGAAGTCAGCTCCAGAACCAAAAAGCACATCATAACAGCAATCACAATGTAAATCGGAAGTTCCTGAAGACTGATGTTTTTTATGTCTGTGACAACACCGGTCATTCCACTGATAAAGCATTGTTTATCTGTAATTTCACGCATCTGGGAGACTGCATTCATCGCTTCATCGGAAGAAGTGGTGTTATCGAAAAGTGCCAGCATCATTGTGGCATCTCCGTTAAAAAAAGCTTTTCTTAAATCAGAAGGAAGCATTTCTACAGGGAGAGTAATGTCAGCAGCATCATCGTACCAGAGAACATCTTTGACGTGTGGTACTTTGCTGAATTGTTCTTCCAATTTCTGTACATCTTTGAGTTCCATATCTTCCACAACAACCATGGAAAATGCTCCCATGCCGTATTCGTCTACCAGAATATCCTGTCCTTTGACAGTCTCCAGATGTTCCGGAAGATAACTTAGTAAATCATAATTGATTTTTGTTTTTGCCATTCCAAAAAATGATGGAATCAGCAGCAGAATTCCGATCAGCAGAATCAAAATCCTGTGCCTGGCAATCCATTTGCCAGTTTTGACCAATGATATCATCCCCTATCTTTTTTTCTATACTTCACATTATAGTACAAAATGACTAATAGTCAATAATATGACAACAAAAAATGAAAAAAAGTCATTTTTATTGACTTTCTAAAAAATTTGCCTGATAATTAAGGATGCAGTTGCAGGGATACTGCAAAAGTCAGGAAATACCAGGGGGAATGAAAATGGGAAAGGTAGAAACCAATAAGAAACGAAAGAAGAATGCACTGTTTCAGACGGCGTATGAATTGTTTACGGATAAAGGTTTTGCAAAGACAACCATATCCGATATTGTAAATAAGGCAGGTCTTGCAAAGGGAACATTCTATTTATATTTCAAGGACAAGTACGATCTGCGGGACAGGCTGATTGCATATGAGGCAGGAAAGCTGTTTGAAGATGCACATAAAGAACTGGACAAGAAGGAAATCAACAGCTTTGAGGAAGAGGTTCTGTTTTTGACAGATTACATTATTGGAAGATTTGAAAAACAGCATTCGCTGATGCAGTTTATTGCAAAGAACCTGTCCTGGGGCATTTTTAAAAACGCGTTTTCCAGTACAGAGTTTCCGGAGGCACAGGGATTTTATGAACATTATCTGGAGGCATTAAACAAATTTAATGTGAAATGTGAAGAGCCGGAGTTGTTGTTGTTTACGATTATAGAGCTGCTCGGTTCTACAAGTTATAACTGTATTCTTTATAAGCAGCCGGTCACGATGCAGGAATATCTGCCGCATCTGCACCGGATTTTACATCAGCTTTTAATTGCATTTACAGAAGAAGCATAACAGAACAACAGATATAAAGAAAGATCCTGCAGTCAGTTCAGGATCTTTTTCATATCATCGGGAAGAGGAGCAGTAAAATCCATTTTCTGCCCGGTGATGGGATGGAGAAACGTCAGACGATAGGAGTGCAGAGCCTGTCGGGTGATGTATTCCATATCAGGGTTGTACAGATAGTCTCCGACCAGAGGAAAACCGATGTATTTCATATGAATCCGGATCTGATGGGTGCGTCCGGTTCCCAGCCGGAGTGAGACAAGGCTGTGGCCGTTTTTTTCTTCCAGAAACTGATAGTAGGTGACTGCTTTTTCTCCGTGGTCAAAATCTACGGTACGCTCAATGATGGAACTGTCTTTTCTGCCAAGCGGAGCGGTAATGACACCGGATTCCGGAGTGAGATGTCCGCGCACGATGGCACGGTACTCCCGGTGAATTTCCCGTCTTGCATTCATGGAGGACAGGATCGCGGCGCTGACTACATGTTTGGCAATGATGGTCAGTCCTGAAGTATCACGGTCCAGCCGGTTCACACAGCGGAAGATAAAGGGTTTCTTCTGCTGCTCAAAATACCAGGCGAGTGCATTTGCCAGAGAATTGTAGTAGTTGTTCAAAGAGGGGTGGATCGGCATCCCGGCCTGCTTGTCGATGACGAGAATATCTTCATCCTCATAGACAATATGGATGGGATGTTCTACCGGAGGAACCCGTTCTGAAGATTGCTCTTCTACAATCCGGATCACCAACTCATCTCCGGATGTCAGGCGGTGTGTCATGTGAACCCATATACCATTTAACAGGACACTTTCTGGTGTCTTTTTTAAATGGGTAATGTTTTTGGCGGAATATCCGCGGTGTCTTAAGTTTTGCTCAATGGTAAATCCGGCATCTTTGTCGGAAATCAAATATGTGATCGTTCGGTTCATAAAGATTCTCACATTCTTTTGTTTTTTCTTTTATGATAGCAGAGAACAGAAGAAGCGTAAATATTTTTTATGGTTTCCAAATACAGACCTGTGTTATAATAGCACCAGTTATTCTATTTTTCATGAGGGCAAGGGAAAAAATAATAACAGAAGTGAGGAAAATAATATGGATATCAATCAGAAATTGACAGAAGAACTGGAAGTAAAGCGCTGGCAGGTGGATGCAGCGGTAAAATTGATCGATGAAGGGAACACGATTCCGTTTATTTCAAGATATCGAAAAGAAGTGACAGGCTCATTAAACGATGAGCAGCTTCGAAAGCTGCATGAGCGTCTGGTCTATCTGAGAAATCTGGAGGAGAAAAAAGAGCAGGTTCTTTCCAGTATTGAAGAGCAGGGCAAGCTGACAGAGGAGCTTCGAAGTCAGATTCTGGCAGCAGAGACGCTCGTAGTAGTAGAGGATCTGTACCGCCCGTATCGTCCAAAGCGAAGAACAAGAGCTACGATCGCCAAAGAAAAAGGTCTGGAGCCTCTGGCAGCGGTTATCACACTGCAGCAGCTGAAGCGACCGCTTAGAGAAGAGGCAGAGCAGTATCTGTCAGAAGAAAAGGGTGTGACATCCGTGGAGGATGCGATCTCAGGAGCGAAAGATATCATTGCAGAAGCTATTTCTGATGAGGCAGATTACAGAAGCTGGATCCGTAAGATTACGATGAAAAAGGGAAAATTGATTTCCACTGCAAAGGATCCGGAGGCAGAATCTGTCTATGAAATGTATTATGAGTTTGAGGAGCCATTATCAAAACTTGCAGGACACCGTATTCTTGCATTGAACCGTGGGGAGAAAGAGAAGATCCTGACGGTCAAGATTGAAGCACCCGAGGATGAGATTCTCGGATATCTGGAAAAGCAGACCATTCATGGAAAAAACGGTGCTACGGAGCAGGCGCTGAAAGAAGCGGTGGAAGACAGCTATAAGCGTCTGATCGGTCCGGCGATCGAGCGGGAGATCCGCAGTGATCTGACAGAAAAAGCAGAAGACGGAGCCATTGAAGTCTTCGGTAAAAATCTGCACCAGCTTCTGATGCAGCCTCCAATCACCGGTCAGGTCGTGCTGGGATGGGACCCGGCATTCCGTACAGGATGTAAGCTTGCTGTGGTAGATCCGACCGGAAAAGTATTGGGAACGACTGTCATTTATCCGACTGCCCCGACGACTCCTGCGAAGATCAAAGCATCGAAAGATTTATTGAAAAAGATCATTCCGAAATATCATATTACGTTGATTTCGCTTGGAAACGGAACAGCATCCAGGGAGTCCGAGCAGTTTATTGTGGAGCTGTTAAAAGAGATTCCGGAGAAAGTGCAGTATGTGATCGTCAATGAGGCTGGAGCATCCGTGTATTCAGCCAGTAAACTGGCAAGCGAAGAATTTCCGAAGTTTGATGTGGGACAGAGAAGTGCGGCATCCATTGCAAGAAGGCTGCAGGATCCGCTTGCGGAACTGGTGAAGATCGAGCCACAGTCCATCGGCGTGGGACAGTATCAGCATGATATGAATCAGAAAAAGCTGGGTGAATCACTGAGCGGAGTTGTGGAAGACTGTGTAAATAAGGTAGGTGTTGATCTGAATACCGCATCAGCGCCTCTGCTTTCCTATATTTCCGGGATTTCCGGTGCAATCGCCAAAAACATTGTGGCATATCGGGAGGAAAACGGAAAGTTCCAGGATCGTAAAGATCTGTTGAAGGTCGCAAAGCTGGGGCCGAAAGCATTTGAACAATGTGCCGGATTCATGCGCATTCAGGGCGGGAAAAATCCGCTGGATGCCACAGGGGTTCATCCGGAGTCTTATGGAGTGACAGAAAAACTACTGGAGAGACAGGGATTTACGCTGGAGGATGTGGCAGGAGGGAATCTGTCCGGTCTGTCCAAAACAGTTAAAGATTACAAAAAGCTGTCTCAAGAGCTGGAAATCGGAGAAATCACACTCCGTGATATTGTAAAAGAGCTGGAAAAACCTGCAAGAGATCCGAGAGATGAGATGCCAAAACCGATCCTTCGTACGGATGTGCTGGATATGAAAGATCTGAAAGAAGGGATGATCCTAAAAGGAACTGTTCGAAATGTCATTGATTTTGGAGTTTTTGTGGACATCGGGGTACATCAGGATGGACTGGTACACATTTCCCAGATTACAGACAAGTATATCAAGCATCCGCTGGAGGCTGTCAGTGTGGGAGATATCGTTGATGTGAAAGTGATGAGTGTGGATCTGAAGAAGAAACGAATTCAGCTGACCATGCGTGGAATTTCTTAAAAAGGCGGGAGTTGACGTTTAAGAATTGCAATTTGCAGAATAATCCCATATAATGGAACAGAAACTGAGTATACCCGAATCTCGGGATGCTACAAAACAGGAAAAGGGGGATTTTTATGCTGAAAGGCAAAACAGTAGTACTTGCGGTGTCCGGAAGTATTGCTGCGTACAAGATCGCATCGCTTGCCAGTGCACTGAAAAAGCTGCATGCCAATGTGCAGGTACTGATGACCAAAAACGCGGTTAATTTTATCAATCCGATCACATTTGAGTCTTTGACAGGGAACAAATGTCTGGTGGATACGTTTGACCGGAATTTTCAGTACAGTGTAGAGCACGTGGCACTTGCCAAGCAGGCGGATGTGGTTTTAGTGGCACCGGCCAGTGCCAATGTGATCGGAAAGATCGCGCACGGGATCGCAGATGATATGCTGACGACGACAGTTATGGCATGTAAGTGTAAAAAGATCATTGCACCGGCAATGAACACAAACATGTTCGATAATCCGATCCTGCAGGACAATCTTAAAATTCTGGAACACTATGGATATGAGGTGATCAGTCCGGCAGTGGGATACCTCGCATGCGGGGATACCGGAGCCGGGAAGATGCCCGAGCCGGAGCTGCTGTTACAGTACATTTTAAGAGAAATCGCATATGAAAAAGATATGCAGGGTAAACGGGTGCTGGTGACGGCAGGTCCGACACAGGAATCGATCGATCCGGTCAGATTTATTACCAATCATTCCACCGGAAAGATGGGATATGCGATTGCAAAAATGTGTATGCTGCGCGGAGCAGAGGTGACGCTGGTAAGTGGTCCGACATCCATTGCAAAACCGGAATTTGTTCACGTGGTGGACGTGGTAACAGCAAAAGAGATGTACGAAGAGGTCACAAAGAGGGCCAAAGATCAGGACATTATCATCAAAGCAGCTGCAGTGGCAGATTACCGGCCAAAATCAGTGAGCAGTGAAAAGATGAAAAAGAAGGACGATGATCTGGCGATTCCAATGGAGCGTACAGATGATATCCTGAAGTTTCTGGGAGAGCATAAAAAAGAGCATCAGTTTTTATGCGGTTTTTCCATGGAGACGGAGAATATGCTGGAGAATTCCAGAAAAAAACTGGAAAAGAAGCATCTTGACATGATCGTGGCAAACAATCTGAAGGTAGAAGGGGCAGGATTTGCCGGAGATACCAATGTGGTGACGATCATTACCGGGCAGGAGGAAGTTTCACTCGGAAAAATGACGAAAGAGGAGACAGCCTTAAGGATCCTGGATGAAATTTTAAAAGCAACAAATTAATATGGAGACAGAATAAAAATTCTGTGCCAATCAGTATTGTATCTCGAAAGAGAATGATAACAAGGAGGCAATTTATGAATCAGACAACAAACAAAACACAGACAACAGGCAGCAGTGTGCGCACACGGCATATGGTACAGACGGCAATTTTTGGAGTTATTATTGTAATCATGGCGTTCACCCCTTTTCTCGGATATATCCCGCTGGGATTTACAAGAGCAACGATTATCCATATTCCGGTGATTCTGGCATCCCTTTTGATGGGACCAAAGACGGGAGCTCTGCTGGGACTGCTGTTTGGACTGACCAGCTTTATTAATAATACAGTGAATCCGACCGTGACTTCTTTTGTATTTACCCCATTTTACAGTATGGGAGAATTCAGCGGAGGGATCGGCAGCGTGATCATCTGTTTTGTTCCGCGTATTCTGACAGGAGTCGTTCCGCATTATATTTACAAATTGGTGAAAAAATGCAGCAAATCAACAGGTGTTTCCAAAATCGGACTGATTTTGGCAGGAGTAGGCGGTTCACTGACAAATACATTGTTGGTTATGAATTTGATTTATCTGTTTTTTAAAGATGCATATGCGGCAGCAAACGGAGTGGCTGTGAAAGCGGTTTATGGATTTATTCTGTCGATCATCGGAATCAACGGAGTTCCGGAGGCGATTGTTGCAGGAGTGCTCACGGCATTGATCGGAAGAACGCTGATGAAGAAAAATATGAAAGAAAGACTGGGATTTACACATGGTTTTAGCGATTGATATCGGAAATACAAATATAGTGATCGGATGTATTCAGAACAAGGAGTGTCTGTTTGTAGAAAGGCTCTCAACCGTTCATCAGAAAACAGAAATCGAGTATGCGATCGACATTAAGACAGTTCTGGATATTTATCATATTGATGTGGAGCAGATCGAGGGGGGAATTATTTCCTCGGTTGTACCACAGGTGACCAATGCAGCGAAACTGGCGCTGGAAAAAATTTTGAAAAAAAATGTAATGGTCGTGGGAGCCGGAGTAAAGACCGGACTGAATATCCGGATGGACAACCCTTCTTCAGTGGGAAGCGATCTGATTGTGGGAGCTGTTGCAGGTGTGGCACAGTATCCGGTACCGTTGATTATTTTTGATCTGGGTACGGCCAATACAGTTTGTGTGATCGATAAAAACAAAGACTATATCGGCGGGATGATCTATCCGGGAATTCAGGTGTCCGTGGATTCTCTGACTGCAAATGCATCTCAGTTGAGCGGGATCAGTCTGGAAGCACCGAAACAGATCATCGGGAAAAATACGGTAGACTGTATGAAGAGCGGCGTGATCTACAGTAGTGCATCGGCAATGGATGGCATTATTGATCGTATGGAAGAAGCTCTCGGAGAAAAAGCAACTGTAGTGGCAACCGGTGGACTTGCGAAAAAAATAGTACCTCATTGTAAACGGGAAATTACATTGGATGATGACCTTCTGTTAAAAGGGCTGGCGATCATATACGATAAAAACGTGAGTACGAACAGAAAATAATCAAATTTACAGAAATTACTTGAATTGCATGCCAGAAAGCACTATAATGGGGTGCAGATAAGAAATAAATCTTCGGGGTCGGGTGTAAGTCCCAACTGGCGGTAAAGTCCGCGACCTGTTTTCTGCTAAGAGTGGAGGATGGCTGAACCGGTGATCTGCAGATCAGAAATTCCGGTACCAACAGTAAAGTCTGGATGAAAGAAGATGTATGTGCAAAAAGGCAAGAGAGAGACCCTGGATTTTTTGATCCGGGGTCTGTTTTTGTCTTGGCACACAATCCGGAAGGTTTTCTTTCTTTATCAAAATTTTGATGTATTTTGAAGGAGAGAAAAAACATGAGTACACAAACAAACACAGCAGAGAAGAGTACACAGAAAATAGGTGCAAGAACACTGGCGCTTGTCGGAATGCTTTCCGCAGTTGCAGTGGTGTTGATGACATTCGACATTCCGCTTCCGTTTGCACCCACATTTTACAAGATTGATTTCAGTGAAGTACCGGTTCTGATTGGATGTTTTACAATGGGACCGCTTGCGGGTGTGGGAATTGAGCTGATCAAAAATCTGCTGCATATTGTTATCAGCGGAACTCAGACAGCGGGAGTTGGAGAGGTAGCCAACTTTCTGATCGGATGTGCATTTATTGTGCCGGCAGGATTGATCTACCATAAAAAGCATACAAGAACAGGTGCGTTGATCGGTATGGCATCAGGCACGGTATTGATGACGGTGATCGGAGGACTGATGAATGCATATGTATTGCTTCCGGTGTATGCCAAAGCATTTGGAATGCCGCTGAATGCTCTGGTAGAGATGGGAACAGCGATCAATGCAAAGATTACAAGTGTCTCAACACTGATCCTGTTTGCAGTGACACCGTTTAATCTTCTGAAAGGTGTGCTGGTGTCATTGATCGTATTTTTAATCTATAAGAAGATCAGTCCGATTTTTCGGATGAAGTAGAAAAATCAGGAAAACTTTTTCTGTTTATACAGATAATACCCAATAAAAAACAGTGCTGTCAAAAGCCAGGTGACCGGATAGCTGAAGATGATCGCAGAAATTGTCGGAGAAATCTTCAGCACGCCGATCAGCCAGGCGATTCGCATCACGCAGATACCAAGCAGCGTGATGATCACCGGCACGATGACATCACCGACTCCGCGCAGTGCACCGGCAAGTACTTCGATGAATACATATACAATGTACCAGGGAGTGATCAGGACAAGCATCTCACATCCGATCTGGATGACGGTCTCATCATTTGTAAACAGGCTGAACAAAATTTTTCTGGCTGCGATCAGGAAAATAACCAATACAGCGGATATCAGTGCGTCCATGATCAGGCAGACACGGGTACTCTTGCGGATCCGATCCAGTTTTCCGGCGCCGTAGTTCTGACCCACAAAAGTAGTGATGGAGATTCCAAAGGCAGTGCTTACCATCCAGAAGATCGCATCCAGTTTTCCGTAGGCAGACCAGGCGGCAGAAGTATCTGTTCCAAAGGTGTTGACTGCGGATTGAATGGCGATATTGGTAATGGCAAACAGGATTGCTTCGAATCCGGTAGGAAGTCCAAGCTTCAACTGATTTTTCAGGACCGATCCGTGGAACCGGATGCGGGAGAAGGAAAGCTTTAACATTCCCTCCGAACGAAGAAGCTTGCGTGTCACGAGCAGGGCGCTGAATGCCTGGGAGATCAAGGTTGCAACGGCGACTCCCAGCACGCCCATGTGGAAAGCGACTACAAACAATACATCAAGTATGATGTTCAGCAGGCAGCAGGCAATCAGATAATAAAGCGGACGTTTGGAATCTCCCACGGCGCGCAGAATACTGGAACCCATATTATATAGGAAAACAAAAATAATACCTGCAAAATAAATCCGGAGATAGATCACGGAGTCCTGCATGATCTCATCGGGGGTGTTCATCAGTCGGAGCATAGATGGTGTAGCGAAAAATCCGATGATTCCGAGCAGGATTCCTCCCACGATGGAGATTGCATAGGCATTGTGAAGTCCGTCACTGGCAGCATGTTCATTTCTCGCACCGAAGTACTGGGCGATCAAAACAGAAGCACCCGAAGACAGACCGGTAAAAAAGCCCACGATCAGAGCCACGATCTGTGCAGAGGAACCGCCCACACTGGCAAGTGCTGCTTTTCCGACAAATTGTCCGACAATGACAGTATCAATGGTGTTGTACAGTTGTTGAAAAAAGGTTCCGAGCAAAATCGGAAAGAAGAACAATAGAAGTTGTTTCCAGATCACACCCTCGGTGATCTGATTTATCGGTTGTTTTTGTGTCATAATAATCCCCTTACTCTTAAAATAATCAAGTTGATAAACTCTCTCTTATGTAAAGAATATCAGATTTTACAAACGTTTAACAGAGAAAAATAGAAGTTCTGGGATAAAATAGAAGAAGGCAAAATAAAAAGAGGCAGAAAGAAAGGGCCTTTGATTTTGTAGTATTTTTACAAGGGGTGAAAACATGGAACAGTCCGTGGAATTTTTGATCAAAAGTCATTACGCGCAGCTTCGTACTTCAGAAAAGAAAGATGCAGAACGGGTGCTTTACGGGTATCAGCTCAAACCGCAGGATACCATGGAGAGTGTTCCGGGCAAGGTGGTATCCGGAACAATCGCCATGATGGAAGAAATGCTCAAGAGTATTGCCGTAGCGATCTAAAAGAGACAGTAAGGCTGATCTCAAATGCCAGAAGAGTGCATATTTTCTGTGTGGAAAATTCGGCGGCGACCGCAGTGGATCTGATGACAAAGCTGTTATATCTGGGGATAGACTGCCAGTATTATACGGATTATTACCTGCAGAGAATCTCTGCCTCGAGTCTGCATCAGGATGACACAGTGATCGCCATTTCTTATTCTGGGCAGTCCAAAGATGTGGTGGATACAGTGAAAATTGCGAAAAAAGCAGGGGCGAAGGTTGTAGTTATCACAAATTTTGGGCAGACCCTTCTGGAAAAATGGGGCGATGTGGTCTTAAAAAGCTCCCAAAAACAGTTGTTATATGGGGATGCAATCTTTTCAAGGACCACGCAGATGGCATTGATCGATATGCTTTATATGGGCATTATTTTAAGTGACTATGAGAAATACACACACCAGTTGGATAAAAGCAGCAAGGTTGTACGGGATAAGGCATATAGCTAGAACTACCGCGAAAGTTTTGTAGGGAATCTACAGGAATTTCGCGGTATTTTTTTGTGCATTTTACATTTCTCTAACATGATTTTGAAATGGATTTGATTGAGTCTGAAAAATCGCATTGCTATAATTTCCAGTGTCAGCAGGGCAAACGCCAACTAGGAAAGAAAGGAAGAATTCAGATGCTGAAATTAGAACAGATAAAAAAATCCTATGACGGAGTTGAAATTTTAAAAGAAATGAACCTGGAGATTGAGGATGGTGAGATTGTTTCGATATTGGGACCATCCGGATGCGGAAAGACAACACTGCTGAATCTGATTTTAGGGATTACGGAAGCAGACAGCGGAAAGATCTGGTTTAACGGAGAAGATATTACGAATCTTGCAATGGAAAAAAGAGGATTCAATATCGTGTTTCAGGACTACGCATTATTTCCGAATCTGAATGTATATAAGAATATTGTTTACGGACTGAAAAACAGACCGGGGATCTCCACGGAGAAAGAAGTGGAAGAACTGATTGAGCTGCTGGGACTGAAAGAACATTTGAATAAGAAGATCGACCAGCTCTCAGGCGGGCAGAAGCAAAGAGTGGCACTTGCCAGAACATTGGTCATGAAGCCGAAAATCCTGCTCCTGGATGAGCCTCTTAGTGCGCTGGACGGCGTGATCAAAGAATCCATAAAAGAGAAGATCAAGACGATCGCAAAAGAATTTCATCTGACAACGATCATTGTGACACATGATCCGGAAGAAGCGCTGACATTATCTGATCACGTACTGATCATTCAGGAAGGAAAAATCGCACAGTACGATACACCGGAAGAAATTATTAAAAATCCGGGAAATGGATTTGTCAGAGAGTTTATTTTAAAACAGCTGGAGATCAAGAAAAATAATATCTACTCTCTGTTTACAGTGCCAAAAAATATTCCGGGCGTCGCAGCCGGAAAGGTACAGGAGATACTGACAGGGCGGGAAGAACTGGTACAGGTGTCATAGGAAAAAGAGATGAAAACGAAAAATCGGGAATTAAAGATTATTTTTATGGTGACAGGAGCACTGTTTGCGCTGTTCCTTGTGTATCCGACAGTAAGACTTTTGTTAAAATCCATTCTTTCAGAGAATGGAATGACAATGGAATTTTATCATTCGGTGCTGACGCAGAAAGGGTTTTTAAAGGCGCTGGAAAACAGTTTTCTGATCGCGGGAGTCAGCGCGCTTCTGACAACAGGACTGGCATTTTTTCTGGCCTACACCATTCATTATACAAATATCAATGCAAAATTCAAAAAAGGAAGTGAGAAAGCGGCTGTGCTTCCGATGTTCCTTCCCACATTGACATATGGATTTGCGATTATTTATTCCTTTGGAAAGCAGGGGTTTCTGACAAAGCTATTTGGCAGACAGTTGTTTGATATCTATGGATTTAACGGACTGCTGATCGGCTATATCATCTATACGCTGCCAGTGTCTTTTCTGCTGATCCATAACACAATGGGATATATTGATAAAAAATTCATGATCGTTTCCAGGATCATGGGAGACAATCGAGTTTCCACTTTTATGATGACAATTTTCCGCCCTTTGGCAGGAACGCTGATGGCCTCGTTCATCCAGTCGTTTTTTCTTTGCTTCACAGATTTTGGTATTCCTGCATCTGTGGGCGGAAAATTCGAGGTCATTGCGAGTGTTTTATATAGTCAGATGCTGGGGAGTGTCCCGGACTTTCATAAAGGAAGCGTGGTTGCAGTGATGATGCTGCTTCCGTCCATCGTCAGTATCGCACTGCTTCGTTATCTGGAAAAATACAATGTGCGCTATCAGAAAATATCCGTGATGGAGCTTCCGAAAAATCGTGGAAGAGACTGGCTGTGCGGGATTGGAAGCGGGCTGATCATCCTCGGTGTGTTATCCATATTCGCAGTCATCTTTATTGTGCCGTTTGTGCAGGACTGGCCGTATCAGACTGGATTTTCCATGGAGCATTTCCGGGCTGTATTTCAGGATGCAGGTTTGATGGGAGTATACAAAAACTCGCTGTATGTGGCACTTTTGACAGCTGTTTTCGGAACACTGGCCGCATATGGAAGTGCACTGATCACTGCAAGAAGCTCCCTTGGAGCTGTATGGAAGCGGATCATCGACGGAATTGCACTGGTGACAAATACGATCCCCGGAATGGTACTGGGACTTGCCTTTTTGTTCTGCTTTTCCGGAACAGGGCTGCAGAGCACATTTGCAATCCTGGTTTTGTGTAATGTGGTGCATTTCTTTTCCACACCATATCTGATGATGAAAAATTCACTGGAAAAAATGAATGCTTCCTGGGAGACCACTGCTATGCTGATGGGAGACAGCTGGTCAAAAACGATCCTTCGGGTTGTGACGCCGAACGCCATGTCCACAATTTTGGAAGTATTCAGCTACTACTTTGTCAATGCAATGGTCACAGTCAGTGCAGTGGTCTTTCTTGCAGGAGCACGGACTATGGTATTGACGACAAAGATCAAGGAATTACAGTATTACAATAAATTTAATGAAGTGTTTGTATTGTCACTTTTGATTTTGGTTACAAATCTGGTGGCAAAGGCAATTCCGGCGCTGGCAGCAGCCTGGAAACGTATGAAGGAGGAAAACAGAAAGATGGGAACTGCAAAGAAACAGATCTTCAAACGGGCAGGAGCAGTGATGGCAGCAGGTGTGCTGGTATTTTCGGCAGTATCTGCAGCAGGATGCTCTTCGAAAGAAAGCGAGCAGGTTGTGATTTATTCCAATGCGGATGATGAAGCAGTGGCAGCAATGAAGGCGGCACTCGATTCCAATGGATACGAAGGGCAGTATATTTTTCAGACATTCGGAACATCAGAGCTGGGTGGAAAGCTATTGGCAGAAGGGAAAAATCTGGAGGCAGATCTGGTGACGATGAGCACGTTTTATCTGGAAAGTGCACAAAAAGAACAGGAGATGTTTACAGATCTGACATTTGAGTCTGGCACACTGGAAGAGTATCCGTCTTATTGCGCGCCGATCACCGCGCAGGAAGGTACGCTGATCGTGAATACCGAACAGATGGAGGCAGAAAATCTTGATATGCCAAAGGCCATCAAAGATCTGGCAAATCCGGAATATAAGGGCAAGATTGCTGTTACAGATATTATGTCCTCTTCCACTGCATGGCTTTTGATCCAGGGATTGATTTCAGAATATGGAGAAGAGGAAGCAAAAGAAATTCTCACAGATATTTATGCAAATGCAGGAGATCATCTGGAAGAATCTGGTTCCGGCCCTTTAAAACTGGTGCGTGCAGGTGAGGTTGCCATTGGATTCGGACTTCGTCAGCAGGCAGTGGCAGATAAAGAAAAAGGCCTTCCGGTGGACTATATTGATCCGGAAGAAGGAAATTTCACACTGACAGAATCTGTAGTGGTTGTCAATAAAAGTGAAGAAAAGAATGCAAAAGCAATGGAAATGGCAGAGTGTATCATCAAAAACGGAAGGGAAGAACTGCTGAAAAGTTATCCGATTCCGTTGTATGAGGGAGAGTCTGTGCCGGAAACAGAAAAATCCGGTAATCCAAAGACATTCCCGGAAAAACTGACCGTTGATCTTTTGAAAAAACACCAGGAATTATCAGAAAGCTGTAAAAAATAGAAAGAAGAAATGAGGAAAAGAAAAATGAAAAATTTAGGAACTGCAGGATATAAATTACTGACACCGGGCCCATTGACTACAACAGAGACAGTAAAAGAGGTGATGTTGTTTGATCACTGTACATGGGACGATGATTACAAAGAAATCACGCAGAAGATCCGCAGAGATCTTCTGAAGCTGGCGCAGGTGGAGGAGACTGAATATACGACAGTCCTCATGCAGGGATCGGGTTCATTCGGTGTGGAGAGCGTACTTGGAAGTGTAGTTCCAAAAGACGGATGTGTCCTGCTTTTGAGCAATGGAGCATATGGAGAACGTGCTGCAAAAATGTGCAGCTATTATGAAATCCCGTGTATCCATGTGAAACAGGATTACAATAAGACACCGGATGCAAACGAGGCGGAAGAACTGTTGAAAACACATCCGGAGATCACCCACATTATGATGATCCACAGTGAGACGACAAGCGGAATTTTAAATGATATCGAGAGTATTGGAAAGCTGGCAGAGGCATATGGGAAAGTATTCATCGTGGATGCCATGTCCAGCTTTGCGGGAGTGGAGATTCCGGTAAAAGACTGGTACATTGATTTCCTGATCAGTTCCGCAAACAAATGTATTCAGGGTGTTCCGGGATTTTCTTTCATCATTGCAAACAGAGTACTTTTAATGGAATCCAAAGGACGTGCGAGAAGTCTTTGTCTGGATCTGTACGATCAGTGGGCGGGAATGGAGAAAGACGGAAAATGGAGATATACTTCTCCGACTCATGTGGTGCTGGCATTTGAGCAGGCAATGAAAGAGCTGGAGCAGGAAGGCGGAATCAAAGCCAGACATGCAAGATATCAGAAAAACATGGACACACTGGTGGAAAACTTTGAAAATCTGGGATTCAGGCTGTATGTAGACAAAGCGTGGCAGGGACCGATCATTGCGACATTCCTCTATCCGGAAGGAAAGCATTTTGATTTCCAGGAGATGTATGCTTATATTAAAGAGAGAGGGTATGCGATCTATCCGGGAAAACTGACGGATGCAGACACCTTCCGGATTGGAGTGATCGGTGAGATCTACGAGGAAGATGTTTTGAGACTGACAGAGATTATGAAGTCTTATATGGAACAAGCATAGAACGGGAAAGGAAAGAAACAACATGAGAAACGTAGAAGCAGTAATTTTTGACTGGGCGGGAACAACAGTAGATTATGGATGCTTTGCACCGGTGCAGGCATTTGTGGAGGTATTTAAGCATTTCGGAATCGAGCCGACGATGCAGGAGGTAAGAGAACCGATGGGGATGCTGAAAATCGATCATATCCGTACTATGCTGCACATGCCGAGAATTCAGAAACTCTGGGAAGAAAAGTACGGACAGGCTTCCACAGAAGAAGATGTGGAAAAATTGTATGGTTTGTTTGAAGAAAAGCTGATGAGCATTCTGGACAGGTTTGCACAGCCAAAGCCATATGTTCTGGAAGTGGTAAAGGAGCTGCGTGCCCGTGGAATCAAGATTGGTTCTACAACCGGATATACGGATGATATGATGGCAGTGGTCGTACCGAAGGCAAAGGAAGCTGGATATGAGCCAGATACCTGGTTTAGTCCGGACAGTGTGGGACATGTGGGACGACCGTATCCGTATATGATCTTCCAAAATATGGAAGCGCTTCACGTATCATCCGTAGAACATGTAGTGAAAGTTGGAGATACTGTGTCAGATATTTTGGAAGGAAAACATGCCGGAGTTTTTACAGTTGGTGTTGTGGAAGGAAGTTCCGAGATGGGGCTGACAGAAGAAGAATATGACGCTCTGACACAGGAGGAAAAGGAAGAAAAGATCGAAGAAGTACGTCAGAGATTTCAGAAAGTCGGTGCAGATGCGGTTATTTTGCATATGGGAGAGCTGTTGAAGCTTTTATAGGTATAAAAATAGAGAGCAGGCTTACAGCTGCTCTCTTGTGTTATGTGTGAAATATTATTTGATCTGCTGTATACATTTCTCCAAAACATAGCGGATCGGTTTGAACAATACGAGACATACAATGAAATTGCTGATACAGTGTATGATATCGAATAGAAGTCCTGACGTCCAATATGCAAATGCACCGGAAATCCCGCCGATTGCAAAGTAGGGGATGGTACAGAGTGCTCCGAATGTAATACCATAGATCCCGGAGAGGATACTCCAGAACCATACGGAATCATTTTTCCGGAAAAGGAGAGTGATGAGTGCCTGTATGCTCCAGACATACAGGTAGTTTATCCACCAGAGTCCAAATCCATAGATCAGACCTTCCAGAAAAACAAAGATGTAAATGATGAAGAATACTTTCTTTCGAAACACAAGTGTATACACAAGGATCAAAAGGGTGACGATCTCAATATTGGGCAGGAAACCAAGGGAAACCTGAGCAGCCAGAAGGACTGCGCTCAGGATACCGTATATTACAATTTCCCGTGTTTTCATCAATATCCTTCTTTCAATGTAAGCTCAAATGCATCTCCGTCAGAAACTGGTGTCTGATCTGCGGAAGTGTTGACCTGTTCTCCGCCTTTTGTGATACACCACCATTGTTGTTTGGAATCATCCGCTGTTTCTTCATCCACAGTTGTAATAAACAGACCATATTCTCCAGACTCACCGTCCACGAGATTCTCGCTTTCTAAAACTTCTCCAAGATATTTTGCATCTGTGTCAAATTCGAAGACATTCTCTGTCTGGTCTCCGTGGATGACGGTCACCGTAATATGTTTTTCTCCTTCACTGGCTGCAGGCTTCATGTTCTGATATAAAACCCCGGCTCCAATGCACAGCAGGATTAAGATGACAATTCCTGCAATCAGTCCGCTTTTTTTCTTCATGTTTTTATCCTTTCTGCATTCTTATTTTTCATTTGAAATCATAAAGGTACATCCTGATTTTGTCAAGGAATATACATCTTACAGAAACAAACCGGTTTTAATCCATAGAGAAAAATATGAGAATTTTACGGGAAAAATTTTCGGTTGACAGTTTTTCTGTTTTATATTAGAATACCAAACGTAATATTTTTGTAACATTTGTAATATTTACGAAATTTAGTTCATATAATTTACAAGAACTACGTAATAATATTGCAATAATCAGGAGGTTATTTATTTATGAAACAGAGAAAACGATGGATGGCAGTACTTACTGTATGGACAATAGCGTTGTTATTTGCAGCAGGTTTCACGAGTCAGGCATCCGTTTCCGGTTCCGAGATGATTCAGGAAAAAAATAGCAAATATACAACAGGGGCAGGGGCGATTGCTGCTGCGATGGAGAGTATTCCGGCAGAGGCAGTAGAACTTACCAAAGCCGAGGCGCAGAAAGCGCAGGAAGCCAGAGAGCAGGCAGAAGCAGAAGCAAAACGAAAAGCGGAGGAAGAAGCTGCGAGAAAAGCGGCAGAAGAAGCTGCACGGGCACAGATCGCTGCAGAAGATCAGAAACTTCTGGCATCGATCATCTTCTGTGAGGCAGGAAATCAGCCTTATGAAGGACAGGTTGCGGTCGGAGCAGTGATCATGAACCGTGTCAGAAGTGGTGTGTATCCGAACAGTATTTCCGAAGTAATCTATCAGTCAGGGCAGTTTGGCCCGGCGATGACAGGATGGCTGGATACTGTCCGCAGCTCGGAAGGATATACGCAGACTGCTATGCAGGCAGCGGCAGATGCGATGGCGGGAGTCAATCCGATCGGAGACTGTCTGTATTTTGGAAATGGAAATTATGGAATTCAGATTGGAGATCATTTCTTCCATTAAAAATTGAATAAGATAGAAAAGAATAAGTCGCTTTACGGAATAGACGCCCCCACGAGTTGCAACCCTCGTGGGGGCGTCTGTCCAGTTGGATATCAACTTCATTTGCCAAAGCAGGCCCTATAACTGTATCTTCGAAAATGCTTCCGCAAAGGCATTGTTGATCGGCTCTTTTGCTTCTTTTGCCTGTTTTCGTAAATAATTATTCACGTCTTTTTTGCTTGCGCCCTTTCCTTCTTTTTTCTTTCGTTCCTCAAAAGAACTCAGTTTTTCTTTGTGTCCGCAGACGCAGATAAATCGTTGTCCGTCCCCTTTTCCTACAAGGTCCATTTTCTTATGGCATACCGGGCAACGGGCATTGGTATGGCGGGAGATGGTTTCTTTGTGTCCGCACTCCCGATCCTGGCAGACAAGCATTTTCCCGTGCTTACCGTTGACTTCCAGCATGAATTTGCCACATTCCGGACATTTGGTGCGGGTCATGTTATCGTGGCGGAAGGTACCGTCCGCAGATTTAATCTCTTGAATGAGTGCTTTGGTGTAATGTTCGATTTCTTTCATAAAGGCTTTATCGGATTCTTTTCCTTTTGCGATTGCCTGCAGGCGCATTTCCCAGGAAGCAGTCAGTTCCGGACTTTTTAAATCAGAAGGAACGAGGGAGAGAAGCTGTTTTCCTTTGGAGGTGATATGGATCTCATTTTCTTTTTTCTCCATGAGGAAACTGTTGAATAGCTTCTCAATGATGTCAGCTCTGGTAGCAACGGTCCCGAGTCCGCCAGTCTCTCCCAGTGTTTTGACCACGTCTTTATCTTTATACCGGAGATATTTGACCGGATTTTCCATAGCGGCAATCAGAGTACCTTCTGTGAAATAAGCAGGTGGTTTGGTCTTGCCTTCCGTGATGGTTAGTGTGGTGACAGGAAGTGTCTCCCCTTTTTTCAAATCTGGCAGAGAAATCTGGGAAAAGGCAGTCGGTTCTTCTTCGTCCTCCCCATCCGTGTAGCCGGATTCATAAACTTCTCTCCATCCGGCAGACCGGATGAAATTCCCCTTGGCGCTGAAGAGTTCTTCTCCGATGGTACCGCTGATGGAAGTCTCTTCATACTCGCAGGCCGGAGAGAGAACTGCCAGAAACCGACGTACGACCAGGTCGTAAATTTTGCGCTCTTCATTGCTCATATGATCAAGCTGTACAAATTGTTCTGTTGGAATGATCGCATGGTGATCCGAAACTTTGCTGTCATTGACAAAAGACTTATTTGCCGTAAGGTGCTGCATGGAAAGCCGTCCGGCGATCTTGCTGTAAGGTCCGACGGCACAGGCTTTTAAGCGTTCCTTTAAAGTCGGCACGATATCGGTGGTGAGGTAACGGGAATCGGTACGAGGGTAGGTGAGTACTTTGTGATTTTCGTAAAGTCTTTGCATGATATTGAGGGTCTGTTTTGCGGAAAATCCGAATTTCTGGTTGGCTTCCCGTTGAAGTGCAGTCAGGTCATACAGTGCAGGTGCGAATGTTTTTTTCAGCTTTTTGCGTACATCCGTTACAAGCAGTGACGGAGCGGAGGCCTGTTTGATCGCCTGGATGCGGTCTTTATCAAAGGAGCGGGAAGAGCCGGATCTGGCATCTGTCCATGTAAATGTGATTCCGCCAACCGCAGCTTTGAGTCCGTAATAAGGAACCGGCTTGAATGTGCGGATCTCTTCTTCTCTGGCAGCGATCATAGCGAGTGTCGGGGTCTGGACACGTCCGCAGGAGAGCTGTGCATTGTATTTGCAGGTCAGCGCTCTGGTGGCATTGATCCCGACCACCCAGTCGGACTGTGCACGGGCAACAGCAGCGCGGTACAGTGGCTCGTAGGATTTGCCGGGGCGCAGATTCTGAAAACCTTCCCGGATCGCTTTGTCAGTGACGGAAGAGATCCAGAGTCGTTTCAAAGGTTTTTGATTGCCTGCTTTGTCCAGGATCCAGCGTGCCACAAGTTCCCCTTCTCTGCCGGCATCGGTTGCAATGATGATATCAGAGACATCTTTCCGGAAAATCAGCTCTTTGACAGCGTGGAACTGGCGGCCGGTCTGTTTGATGACTACCAGCTTCCAGTGCTCTGGGAGCATGGGAAGCGTATCCATGTTCCAGGTCTTGTACTGTTCGTCGTATTGCTCCGGATCAGCCAGTGTGACAAGGTGACCCAGCGCCCATGTGACGATATAGTCTGTTCCTTCTATATAAGTATTTGTTTTTTTATTGCAGTGTAAAACCCGGGCGATGTCCCTGCCCACGGAAGGTTTTTCTGCAATGACGAGATGCTTCATAGTGTTTCTCCTTCTTCTGTTTAAAATATTCAGACGTTATGGAAGCCTTTTCCGATGATCTCACTTGTATTGGAGATGAGAATAAATGCGGAAGGTTCTTCGTCTTTGATAAAATTACGGAGCCGGACAGCCTGCGGGCGGTTCAGTGCCGTAAAGATGACGTATTTGTCTTTTCCGGAAAATGCGCCCTGTGCATGGCAGACAGTAGCGCTTCGGTTTAATTCCTGTACAATAAAGTCGCAGATCGGCTTTGGATTGTCACATACTACGTTAAAGTATTTGGAAAGATTGAAACTTTCAATAAAAGTATCGATCATAAACGAGCGGATTGCAAGTCCCAGGAATGAATACAGCCCTGTTGCAATGTCGAACATGAAACAACCGGCAACGGTGATCAGCACATCTGTGATCAAAAGAGCATGTCCGATATCTACGCTGGAATATTTTTTCAGGATCATGGCAATGATATCCGTACCGCCGCTGGAAGAGCCGATGTTAAACAGGATCGCGGAACCAAGAGACGGAAGCGCGATAGCAAAACAAAGCTCCAGCATCGGCTGATTTGTCAGTGGTGCACTCATCGGATAGATCCGCTCCAGTGCGGAGAGTGCAACTGACAACAGAATGCTGCAGTAGGCAGTCTTTGCGGCAAATTTTTTGCCGAGAATAAAAAATCCGATGATCAGAAGAATCATGTTAGTGATAAAGTTGAAATCTCCTGCGGACATCACGCCGGTTTTGGCAACGAGAACCGCAAGACCGGTGATTCCTCCAAATGTAAAATGATTTGGAAATTTGAAAAAATAAGTGCCTGCCGCCATCACCAGTGTACTGAAGGTCAGCAGGAAAAAATGTCGTAGTTTACTTTTCATGTCGAATACCCCCGAATAAGATAAGAAAATTGTAGCTTGTGCTTTCTCAAAAGTCAACGAATTATCATCAGATTATTGGAAATACTAACTTTCAACAAGGAGGGTGAAAAAAGATGTATCAGGATTTACCGATTCAGGATATTTACGCAAGAGAAATTTTAGACTCCCGGGGCAATCCGACGGTAGAAGTGGAGATACTTGCCGGGGAGAAGATCGTGGGAAGAGCAGCGGTTCCATCCGGCGCATCAACGGGAAAATTTGAAGCAGTAGAGCTTCGTGACCGGGAGAAGCGGTATGGAGGAAAAGGGGTAGAGCAGGCAGTGCGTCACGTTAATGAAGAAATTGCAGAGGCTCTAATCGGAAAAAATGTGCTGGCACAAACGGAGATCGATCATATTTTAAAGGAACTCGACGGCAGCATTGACAAGCATAATCTGGGGGCAAATGCAATCTTAGGTGTCTCGCTGGCTGCGGCAAAGACCGCTGCGGCTGCACTTAGGATTCCGCTGTATGACTATCTTGGAAATGTAGGAGAAAAGGTAATGCCTATTCCTATGATGAATGTGTTAAACGGCGGTGCTCATGCGGACAATAATCTGGATATTCAGGAGTTTATGCTGGTTCCTTATGGACCGGACAGCTTTAAAGAAAGATTGCGCATGGGGACAGAAATTTATCACGTACTGCGAACACTTTTGAAGCAAAAAGGATTGACTACAGCTGTCGGGGACGAAGGCGGATTTGCACCGGAATTGAGAGATTCCAGAGAGGCGATTGAATTTCTGATCGAGGCAGCACATCAGGCGGGATATCAGCCGGGAAAAGATGTAGGGATTGCTTTAGATGTGGCGGCTTCAGAAATTTACCGGGCAAAAGAACAGCGGTATTATTTTGTGGGGGAAAGCAAAAAGAGCGGGAAAAAGATCACGAGAACATCGGATGAGATGATGGAATACTATGAAAGATTGATTCTGGATTATCCAATCTATTCCATTGAGGATCCGTTGGATGAGGAGGAGTGGGATGGCTGGAGCAGACTGACAGCAAAAATTGGAGAGAAGGTACAGCTTGTGGGAGACGATTTGTTTGTGACCAATCCGGAGAGAGTCGCATTGGGGATTGCAAGAAAAGCAGCCAATTCGGTGCTCATCAAGGTGAATCAGATCGGGACACTGACAGAGGCGGCAAGAGCGGTGGAACTGGCGCATCAGGCAGGATATCGAACAATCATGTCTCACCGTTCCGGAGAGACAGAGGATACTACGATTGCAGATCTGGCAGTGGCATTCCATACCGGACAGATCAAGACCGGGGCACCGTGCCGCTCGGAACGTGTGGCAAAATATAATCAACTGCTGAGGATTGAAGAGCAGTTGTGGAGAACCGTATGAGAATGACCGCCTCGAAAAGAAGAACGCTTTCGAGGTGGTTATTTTATGACTAAACTGTATATATTAAATATTGACAGTAAATACAAGGTGCGCTATACTGTGCTTATAAGATAAGTGCAGATAATACAGAAGGAGTGATGAAGTGGAGATTATTTTAAGCAATGCAAGTCAGAAGCCGATTTATGAACAGATCACTTCTCAGATCAAAGCAATGATCATGAATGGAGAATTAAAAGCGGGAGATGCCATGCCGTCTATGCGAAAGCTGGCAAAGGAGCTGCATGTCAGTGTGATCACTACGCAGAGAGCTTATGACGACCTGCAAAAAGACGGATTTATTGTGACGGTTCCGGCAAAAGGAACCTTTGTATCCACACAGAATCAGGATTTTATCAGAGAAGAAAACAGAAGACGGATCGAGCAGCTTTTGACAGATGCAGTAGAGCTGGCAAAGGAAAATGGAATTGAACTTGAGGAACTGAGAACAACAGTAGAAGTATTATATCAAGAGGAGGATGTGTGATGGATTTTGCACTGGAAGTCAGGGGATTACATAAAACATATAAAGAATTTGAATTGAAAGACATTTCTCTCCAGCTGCCAAAGGGGTGTGTCCTTGGACTGATCGGGGAGAACGGAGCCGGAAAATCAACGTTGATCAATGCAGTTTTAGGACTGGTCGATTCGGAATATGAATCCTTAAAAGTCCTGGGGCAGGAGTTTGCCGGGAATGAAAAGAAGATTAAGGAAGAGATCGCAGTGATTTTTGATAAGACCTGTTATGATCTGGCGATGACTCCGCTGTTTATCGGAAAGATTTTAAGTAACGTGTATTCGAACTGGGACATGGAGAAGTATCACAACTATCTGGAACGGTTTGAACTGCCGAAGAAAAAGAAGTTAAAAGAGTTTTCCAAAGGAATGAAGATGAAGCTGGAGTTTGCGGCAGCTTTGAGTCATGATCCGAAGCTGATCATTCTGGATGAGGCAACAAGCGGACTGGATCCGGTATTCCGGGATGAGATTCTGGACATTTTACGGGAGTACACAGAGGATGAGGAGCACACGATTCTGATATCCTCTCATATTACCAGTGATCTGGATAAGATTTCCGATTATATTGCGTTTCTTCATGAAGGACGACTGCTCTTTGTGAAGACATATGATGAGATCCAGGAGAATTACGGGGTATTAAACTGTGGACAGAGGATCTTTGACGCGCTGGATCGGGAAGATATCGAGGCTTATCGGAAAGAGGCTTACGGATATCGGGTACTGGTGAAAAATAAGCAGGAGATCCGGAAAGTATTTTCCGATCTGGAGATTGAAGCGGCTACCATCGAAGATGTGATGCTTTACTGTGTGAAGGGAGAGAAAGTGGCATGAGAGGAATTATCTTAAAAGATTTGTATGAGGGATTCTGTATTAGGAAAAATACGTTAAACTGGGCAATATCCATGATATTTATTTCGTTTTTGACGGGAATTAACAGTATGATGAGAGGACCGTATGGGTTTTTGCTGATCGTAGTGCTGCTGTTCCCTATCATGGGAAGTACATTGCTGCAGATGACAGTCGAGCAGGATGAGAAGTCAGAGTTCGACCGGATCCAGCTGACGTATCCGCTCAGCAAGCGAGAGATCGTTCTTTCGAAATATCTGGGAGGTCTGCTGGTGCAGGGAGGGATGATCCTGTATTCGTTTTTATTTCTGCTGGTTTATGTGTATGGATATAAGACACTGACATTTGGGGAGGCAATTTCTACCTGGGGGATCGGAGTGGCCGGAAGTCTGGTGTATTTCTCCGTGTCTTATATGGTATATTTCTGGCTTGGCAATATGAAAGGCGTGATCTTTACCTTTATTACGATGGCGGTTCTTGTGATAGGATTTGTATTCAGTGTGTTCAATGTTGGACTGGAAGAATTGATGCAGGTGGATAAGAGTATCTGGGTACTGTGCCTCTGGGGGATGGCAGCGGTTTTTATAGCGCTTAGTTATTGGATATCTGTGAAGATTTATGCGAAAAAACATTCTTGAGAGAAGACGTACAGAAAGCTGAAGCTTTTGCGATGGAGGATCGTGAAGCTGCAGTTTTTCTATTTAAAAAGGTTAATAATATTTTATATTGTGTAAAAGCAGTAAAATAATGAAATAAAATAGTATTTCTATAAATTTACTTTCCCAAATTGGTGTGTTATAAATAATGAAAATCTTTTGTTAAGACGCAGGAGGAGGTTAAGAGAGGTATAGTCAGTAAGATTTTATTTTAAATTTTGAGAGGAAAAAGGGTATACATGAAAACAAGGAGAAAGAAACAGACAAAACGTGTTCTGGCTGGTACACTGGCGGCACTGATGACAGTATCTGCAGTTCCGGTGTCCAATTCGGTTGTTCATGCAGAAGAGTCTCAGGACAGAAGTGAACTGAAACTGAAATACTCAAGCGCAGCGCCAGACAGTTATGCCGGCTGGGAAAAATGGTCTCTTCCGATCGGAAACAGTGGAATCGGGGCAAGTGTATTTGGCGGTGTGCAGACAGAGCGTATTCAGTTGAATGAGAAGTCACTCTGGTCCGGTGGACCAAGTGATAGCCGTCCGAATTATAACGGAGGAAACCTGGAAGAAAAAGGAAAAAACGGACAGACCGTCAAAGAAATCCAGCAATTATTTGCGAGTGGAGAAAATAAAGCAGCAAGTGATAAATGTGGAGAACTTGTAGGACTGGCGGATGATGCCGGAGTCAATGGATACGGATACTATTTGAGTTATGGAAATATGTATCTGGATTTTAAAGGCATCACAGATAAAGAAGCAGAAAATTATGAAAGAACACTGGATTTGAATACGGCAATTGCCGGAGTTGAGTATGATAACGGGGATACACATTATACTCGTGAGAACTTTGTAAGTTATCCGGACAATGTACTGGTGACAAGACTGACAGCAGAAGGAGACGATAAGCTGAATTTGGATGTCAGAGTGGAGCCAGATAACAAAAAAGGCGATGGAAGCAACAAGCCACAGCCACAATCCTACGAGAGAGAATGGACAACAACTGTTGAAGATGCGTTAATCTCGATTGACGGACAGTTAAAAGACAACCAGATGCAGTTCAGTTCACAGACAAAAGTATTGACAGAAGGCGGAACTGCGGAGGATGGAGATAAGAAAGTTACGGTAAAAGACGCAAAAGCTGTTACCATCATTACTTCCATCGGAACAGATTATAAAAATGATTATCCAGAGTATCGTACTGGGGAAACGAAGGAGCAGGTAGCTTCCAGAGTGCGCGCTTATGTAGACAAAGCAGCGGCTACGGTAGAAAAGGATTCTTACGATGCGCTGAGACAGGCACATGTGGATGATTATTCCTCCATTTTTGGCCGTGTGAATCTGGATCTTGGACAGGTTCCATCTGAGAAGACAACAGATAAACTGTTGAAAGCTTATAATGATGGTTCTGCAAGTGATCAGGAGAGACGCTACCTGGAAGTGATGCTGTTCCAGTACGGCCGTTATCTGACGATTGAGTCTTCCAGAGAGACACCGGAAGATGATCCGTCCAGAGCGACACTTCCGTCTAACCTTCAGGGAATCTGGGTTGGAGGAAATAACTCTGCATGGCATTCTGACTATCATATGAATGTAAACCTGCAGATGAACTACTGGCCGACCTATTCTACGAATATGGCAGAGTGTGCGCAGCCGTTGATTTCGTACGTAGATTCTTTAAGAGAACCAGGACGTGTTACTGCAAAAATTTATGCAGGTGTGGATCAGGGATTTATGGCACATACCCAGAACAATCCGTTTGGATGGACTTGTCCGGGATGGTCATTTGACTGGGGATGGTCGCCGGCAGCGGTACCGTGGATTCTTCAGAATTGCTGGGAATACTATGAATTTACAGGTGATGTATCCTATATGCAAAATTACATCTATCCAATGATGAAGGAAGAGGCAATTTTCTACGATAATATTTTGATAGATGATGGAACCGGACATCTGGTATCTTCACCAAGTTATTCACCGGAGCATGGACCAAGAACAGCAGGAAATACATATGAGCAGACACTGATCTGGCAGTTATATGAAGATACTATCAAAGCAGCAGAAACTCTTGGAGTGGATGTAGATCTGGTAGCAACATGGAAAGATCATCAGTCCAGATTAAAAGGACCGATCGAAATCGGCGATAGCGGACAGATCAAAGAGTGGTATGAAGAAACGACTGTAAACAGTATGGGACAGGGATACGGACACAGACATATTTCCCATATGCTGGGACTTTTCCCGGGAGATCTGATCTCATCTGATACACCGGAGTACTTTGAGGCAGCAAGAGTGTCCATGAACAACCGTACAGATGAAAGTACCGGCTGGGGAATGGGACAGAGAATCAATACATGGGCAAGACTGGCAGATGGAAACCGTGCATACAAGCTGATCACAGACTTGTTCAAGAATGGTATTATGACCAATCTCTGGGATACACATCCGCCGTTCCAGATTGACGGAAACTTTGGTATGACATCCGGTGTTGCAGAGATGCTTCTGCAGAGCAACATGGGATATATCAATATGCTTCCTGCATTACCGGATGCGTGGGCATCAGGAAGTGTAAGCGGACTGGTTGCACGCGGAAACTTTGAAGTATCCATGAACTGGAAGAACAAACATCTGACAAGCGCAGAGATTCTTTCAAATAACGGAGGAACAGCAACTGTTCAGGTTCCAAATGCTTCCTTTGCAACAATTACAGATGCAAATGGAAATGTTGTAGATGTAAAAGTAGAATCTCAGGACAGAGTCTCCTTTGAGACACAGGCCGGACAGACATATTATGTTAAAGATGTTCCTGTGAAAGGGGAGGCACCGACAGGATTATCTGCAAAACGTACCGATGATAATACAGGAAAACTGACATGGGATGAAGTCAAGACGAAAAAAGACAAAGACATTACTTACAATGTGTATCGTCAGATTGAGTCCGGAGACGTACAGAAAATTGCAGACGGTGTAGAAAAAACAGAATACATTGATGAAAATGCAGATAAAGCATTGGGGACGATCCGGTATCAGGTATCAGCAGTAGTCAATGGCAAAGAGACAAAGCTCAGTGAAAAGGTAGAGCTGACAGAGCCACTTGGAGCAGGAAAGATTGATAATAAGGATCCGCATATCGTGTATACAGGTGCATGGGGTGACTGGGACAGAGCAAACGAAGGCAACTACAAGGATACGATCAAGTATCTGAACAGCCCGACAGGAAAAGAGGCCGTAGAACTGGAGTTTGTGGGAACAGGCATCGAAGTGATCACTTGTACAAATACAGACCGTGGAAAATACGAAGTATTTATTGACGGAGAGTCTTGCGGAAAGGTAGATACATACAGTTCTACTACAAAACGTCAGCAGGTTGTATTTAAAAAGGATGATCTGAAGCATGGTACACATACATTAGAGCTGAAAGTGCTCAATGAAAAAGTAGATGCAAGTTCTGGTACAAAAGTAGAACTGGATGCTCTGAATATTCTGGATAATACGATCACACTGCCAGAGAAAGTAGAAGTATCTACAGTTTCCGGAATTACAACGATCGGAAAAGAAGGCACTGTACAGATGCAGGCAAAAGTAACACCGGAAGATACAAAAGACAAGAGTGTTACATGGACTTCTTCTGATACAAGCATCGCATCTGTAGATGAAAACGGACTGGTGACAGTTCACAAGAAAAACGGAGAAGTGACGATCACAGCAACAGCAAATGCCGATTCTGAAGTGAGCGGAAGCTGTAAACTGACTGTGGCACTCTTTGGAGACCTTGGTTCCGGAGAGACGATCGTAGAAGATGCATCTGAGGATGGAAAGAGAAATGATGCGATTAGCTGGAGCGGCTCTGAATGGTCTACATGGGCTGGAGAGCCGGAGAAACATCATGGAAAGACAAAGACAGAAGTTCCTTCAACTGGAAACCAGGCAGGTAAATATTTTGAATATACGTTTACAGGAACTGGAATTGAAGTTTATGCACAGAAACATGCAAACTTTGCAAGTTATGATGTAAGCATTGATGGTGAAAAAGTTGAAAATGTATCATTAGCGGGATCCGGTGGAGGAGATCCACAGCAGAAGATTTTTGAAGCAAAAAATCTTGAGAATAAACAGCATACAATCAGATGCACAATTGCAGCTCGTGACGGAAAAACACAGGCAAACCTTGACTACTTAAAAATCTTTGCACCGGTACAGGCAGTAGAGGTAAACAAAGCAGAACTTCAGACAGCCATCGAAAGCGGAGCTGGTCTTATAGAGGGTGCATATGATGCGGACAAATGGACAGCATTTAAGACAGCATACGACGAGGCAGTAGAAGTAATGAATGATGCGGATGCAACGAAGGATGAGGTTGATAAAGCAGCAGCAGCTCTGAATGCGGCGATGGAAGCACTTGGAGATCCAAATGTTCCGGAAATCGGAGAAGCTCAAGGAGAAGCAGTACATGTTGAAAGTTCAGCTGTGATTCTGGAATGGGATCAGGTAAAGGGTGCAGCATCTTATCTTGTAAAATGGAATGATCAGGAAGTCAAGACCTCAGATACGCGAATCCGGATTGAAGGATTGGAATCGGGTGTGACTTATGACTTTAACATTTTTGCGCTGAATACAAAAGATGTGCCGTCTGAAAATGCGATTGAAATTCACGGAATTACAACAACAGATGTGGTAAAACCGGGAGTCGTTACAGAAATCAAAGCAACACCTGTTGATGAGGATTCAGCAAAGCTGACATGGACAGCACCGGCTGACACAGACGTGGCAAGCTATAATATTTATCAGAATGGTGTGAAGATCGGAGACAGTAAGACCACAGAATTTACAATGGACAAACTGGAAGTCGGAACTGTTTATGAGGTACGTATTACAGCAGTAGACAACGCAGGAAATGAATCCATTCCAGCTCCATTTATGTTTACATTTACAGAGCCGGAAAAAGAGACCTTCACATTGAAGGCAGCAGCGAATGCAGAAGAAATGGGAACCGTGAGTGTAGAACCACAGCAGGACTCCTATGAAGCAGGAACTGAGGTAACAGTCAAAGCAGAAGCGAAGGAAGGATTCCGCTTTGTGAACTGGACAAAGACCGGAACAGAGGAAGAAGTCAGCAAAGAGGCAGAATATAAATTTGCAATTACAGAAAATACAGATCTGACCGCAAACTTTGTGAAAGAAGAAGTACCGGAAGAAATCTTCCATGTAACGATAAAAGCAAATGACAATGCAATGGGAACTGTGACCATTGATTCCACAGACGGAAGCTACAAAAAAGGGGAAAAAGCAGAAGTTATTGCGGTGGCAAACGAAGGATTCCGCTTTGTGAACTGGACCGATGCAGAAGGAAACGTACTCAGTGAGTCTAACCCATATGTATTTGAAGTAACCAAAGATGTAGATCTGACTGCCAACTTCGAAAAAATCCCGGTAGAGAAATTTACATTTACAGTTGCAGCAAATGATGAAACGATGGGATCTGTTCTCGTAGAACCACAGCAGGATTCTTATGAGGCGGGAACTGAGATCAAGGTCAGTGCAGTACCGGCATCTGAGGATTATGAATTCGTAGGCTTCACAAAGAAAGGAACCCAGGAGATTGTCAGCAAGGAGAATCCGTACGTATTCCAGATTCAGGAAAATATGGAGCTGACAGCCAACTTTAAAGAAGTAGAGCATTCTTATCTGATCTATGTAGAGACACCGGATCCGCAGATGGGAACCGTGACAATGGATCCTGCAAATGAAGGAAACATCTACAAAGAAGGAACAAAGATTACGGTGAAAGCAGAGCCGAAGGGCGGATATGAATTTGTACAGTGGCTGGAAGTGACAAAAGTGGATGGAGAAGAAGTACTCACTCCGGTAGAGGGAGCAGGAGCAGAATATGAGTTCCAGGCAGAAGCCGATCGTGTGCTGCGGGCAGAATTCAGACTGGCGCCGGTTCCGGAGAAATACTACCGCATTGTGGTACAGTCCAATGATGAAAACATGGGAACGGTTTCCATGGATAAAGAGGACGGTGCTTACAAAGAAGGCGTGACAGCATATGTGAAGGCAGAAGCAAAAGAAGGATTTGAATTCGTGGGCTGGAAAGAAAAAGGACAGACCGAATATGTATCGAAAGATGCAGAATATCAGTTTACGGTGACAAAGAACACCGAACTGATCGGAGAATTCAAAGCAGTGGAAGTACCACACGTTCCGAGTGCACAGGAAATCTTAAATGACATTCTGGCAAACCATAAGATTCCATCAGAAGTGAAAGCAGGAACAGAAATGTTGGTTCTGCCGGAAGTTCCGGAAGGAAGCAAGATCGAGATCGTGGCAGTGAATCCGGAAGGAATCATCGGACTGGATGGAAAGGTAACAACCCCGGAAAATGATACGGATGTGATCGTGACCATTCAGGTAACGGATACAAACGGAGCAACAGCCAAAGCTGATGTGAAGGTTTTGGTCAGAGGAGAAAAAGCCGATCCAAATCCAAATCCAGATCCAAATCCGAATCCAGACCCGGGTCCGGACGACGATCACAACGGAAATGATAACAATGGTGGAAACGACAACAACAGTGGAAACAATAACAATGGCGGAAGCAATAACAGCGGAAACAACAATACAGGAAACAACGGTGGAAGCAGCAACAGCGGAAGTCATAACAATGGAAGTACATCCGGTTCCCACTCTCAGAGTGTGCAGACAGGAGACAATGCCAATGTGATCATGTGGGCAGTACTTCTGGTGGCAGCAGTAGCAGTTGTCGGCGCAGTAGTGATTATCAGAAGAAAGAAAAAATAAACAGGATTGTAAAAGCCTGAAAAAATGAGATGGTGGATGAAATAATTGGTTTCATCCGCCATTTTTATCACGTAAATCTATTGCAGAATTGCAGGTTTTGTGTTAGACTATAAAAGGTTATCCACAGGAGGTGTGAACGTATGGATATTTTAAAAATTGTGTTAATGATTATTTTTGTAATAGATTGTATTGCGTTGTCAGCAATTATTCTTCTTCAGGAAGGAAAATCCGCAGGACTTGGAACGATCAGTGGTGCGGCAGATTCTTATTGGGGACAGAATAAAGGTCGTTCTATGGAAGGCGCTCTTGTGAAGTCTACCAAGTTTCTTGCTATTTTATTTTTAGTACTTGCAGCAGTGCTGAATCTGAAAGTATTTAACTAAGAGAAAGCGATAAAACACTCTATGCAAAAATAGGGTGTTTTTCTTTTATGAAAAATTGACGGAAGTCGAATAGAGGATATAAAAAAAGGAACTACTAAGTATGAAAGAAGGTGAACGAATGGAACATACATTTGAGAAACGCAAAAAGGTGATCTATGATCTGATCTGTGACGATCTTTATGTACCGATGAAGCTGAAGGAGATTGCCATGCTTCTGCAGATTCCAAGAGAGCAGAGACACGAATTGAAAGAGGTATTGGAGGCGCTTGAGGCTGACGGTAAGATTTATGTTTCCAAGAAAGGAAAATATGTAAAAGGACAGCCTCAGTATTTAAAAGGAATATTTCAGGCGAATCTTCGCGGCTTCGGATTTGTGCTCAGGGAAGATGAAGAGGATGTTTTTATTCCGGAAGAGAATATCAACGGTGCATTTCAGGGAGATGAAGTGGAATTTCTGATCACCAAGTCACCGGAGGGAAGACGAAAAGAAGGAAAGATTGTGCGTGTGGTATCTCATGGAACGACAAAAGTGATCGGTTTGTATGAGAAGAGCAAAAGTTTTGGATTTGTACGACCGGATAATCAGAGATTTTTGAAGGATATTTATATTCCGGCAGGCAAAGAAAAAGGAGCGATGACCGGACACAAGGTAGTGGTAGAACTGACGTCCTACGGCGGGGAAAATATGAAGCCGGAAGGAAAAGTCGTGGAGATCATCGGGCACATCAATGATCCGGGAACAGATATCATGTCCATTGTGAAAGGCTATGATATGCCGGTGGAATTTCCGGAGAAAGTGCTAAATCAGGCGGAACGTGTCGGAAAAGATGTCAGTGAAGCGGATATGGCAGGGCGCATGGATTTAAGAGACTGGCAGATGGTGACCATTGACGGAGAGGATGCAAAGGATCTGGATGACGCTGTTTCTCTGACAGAAGTGGAGAACGGATGGAAGCTGGGGGTGCATATTGCAGATGTGACTAACTATGTGCAGGAAAAAAGTGCACTGGATCGGGAGGCGCTGAAACGCGGGACCAGCGTGTATCTGGCAGATCGGGTGATTCCGATGCTGCCTCATAAGCTTTCGAATGGAATCTGTTCTTTAAACGCAGGAGAGAACAGGCTTGCGCTAAGCTGTATCATGACTGTTGACAAAAAAGGTGAGATTGTGGATCATGTGATCGCAGAGACGGTGATCCGGGTGGACCAGAGAATGTCTTATACGAGTGTTGCAAAAATTCTGGAAGCGCAGGATGAGCAGGAGAGACAAAAATACGAAAAGCTGGTTCCGATGTTTGAACAGATGGCAGAAGTTTCAGGGCTGCTTCGGGAACGCAGGAAAAAGAGAGGCGCAATCGACTTTGATTTTCCTGAGACGAAGATGATTCTGGATGAACAGGGAAGACCAGTGGAATTGAAACCATATGAGCGAAATGTGGCAACGAAGATGATCGAGGACTTTATGCTTGCGGCAAATGAAACAGTGGCAGAAGAGTATTTCTGGAGAGAGATTCCGTTTTTATATCGTACCCATGAGGCGCCAGAAGAAGATAAGGTAAAAAAACTGAGTACGTTTATCAATAATTTCGGATATCACATCCATATGGGAAATGAAATCCGCCCGAAAGAAATCCAGAAGCTGCTGGAAAAAGTGGAGGGAACTCCACAGGAGGCTCTGATCAGCAGACTGGCGCTGCGTTCCATGAAGCAGGCGCGCTATACACCGGAAAATGCAGGGCACTTCGGTCTGGCGGCGCAGTATTATACACATTTTACGTCTCCGATCCGGCGGTATCCGGATCTTCAGATCCACAGGATCATTAAGGAGAATCTGCGCGGCAGACTAAGTGATGACAGGATGGCACATTATGAAAAGATTCTGCCGGAGGTGGCAACACAGTCCAGTGAGATGGAGCGCAGAGCAGAAGAGGCTGAACGTGAGACCGTAAAATTAAAGAAAGTAGAATATATGCAGGAGCGAATCGGAGAGGAATTCGAAGGTGTAATCTCCGGTATTACAAAATGGGGAGCATATGTGGAACTGCCGAATACGATCGAAGGTCTTGTACATGTGGTGAATATGAAGGACGACCACTATGAGTACCGGGAAGAGCAGTATGAACTGGTGGGAGAGCATTTCCGTAATGTCTATAAACTGGGACAGAGAGTCCGTGTGCGTGTCCTTGGTGCAGACCGGCTGCAGAGAACGATTGATTTTGAGTTTTGCGAAGAAAATGAGTAGAGTTTAACGGGAAGAAGAGAGGAAAGTGCGATGGCAAAAAAAGAAGGCAAATTGATCGCCAACAATAAAAAAGCATATCACGATTATTTTATTCTGGAAAAATATGAGGCGGGAATCGTACTGCATGGAACAGAGGTCAAATCCCTCCGCATGGGTCAGTGCAGTATTAAGGAAGCGTTTATCCGGATCGAAAACGGGGAGATGTTTATTTATGGAATGCATGTTTCTCCTTATGAAAAGGGGAATATCTTTAATAAAGATCCGCTGAGACCGAGAAAGCTTCTGCTCCATAAAAAGGAAATTGACAAGATTTTCGGCAAGATGAAGGAAAAGGGAAATACAGTGGTTCCCCTCCAGGTGTACTTCAACGGAAGTCTTGTAAAAGTGGAAGTTGGACTTGCGAAAGGTAAGAAATTGTACGATAAGCGGGATGATATCGCGAAAAAAGACCAGAAAAGAGAAGCGCAGAGAGAATTTAAAATCAGAAATCTGTAAGAAATATGCCATCGGGCGGAAGTTATTCTTCCAGTCCGATGGCATGTTTGATTTCTGAGAGATTCTCTCCAGTAAAGACCATTCCATTCATCCCGAGCTTCTGAGCAGCTTTGATGTTTTCAGGTTTGTCATCCATAAAAAAGCAGTCGGACGGATTCAGTGAAAAGGTATCAAACAGATGCTGGTAAATATCCGGATTTGGTTTGAATTTTTTGATGGATCCGGAATAGACTGCACCGTCAAATAAGCGGGTAATCTCGAAAAAATCTGCATGTTCTTCAAAGAAAATCGGAGCGTTGGAAAGAATGTAAAGCCCTGTGTGCTGTTCTTTTAATCTGTGGATCATATCCCACACCGGCTGAATCGGGATCATGTGTTGATACCAGGTGTCAAAACATTTGTGTGCAGTTTCATGAAGTCGGGCAGGAAGCTGCGCAAAGGTCTCCTTCTGATATTCTTCATAGGAAATACTTCCTTCATCCAGTGCCTGCCAGTTGTGATAGACGGCATCTTTCAGAATGGGAAGATCTTCGCGATTGCAGTAGGAGCGCAATAAGTCATCTGATTGAAAGGTAGCAAGGACATTTCCGAAATCAAAGATAATATGTTTATAATTCATAAGTAAAATCCTTTCTGAAGCGTATTTGAAACTCTGTTTATCATAGCACAGAACAGGAGAAAATTCATCTATGGATCTTATGAGAAAGAAAGTGTGCTTTTGAGAAAAATGTGGTAAAATAGGTAAAAGCATATTTTTCTAACATTCATTTGATTCCACGTGTGTAATGTGGAATATCTTATTCATTTCAAAAACAGGCAAACGCCTGTCCTTTCAGAAAATTCATGCTTTTCAAATCAAGCAGGCAGGAGTTTTCGGAAGGCGAAATCTCCTAAAAGAAAAAAAGAAGGAGGTTTTGTATGGAAATGCAAAAAGAAGAAGCCAAAATGCTTCAGTGGCATCCTGCATTTTTCGCAGAGATACAGATCGAATTGCAGGAAGATGCCGAACATCTGATTTTTGAGAATGAACATCAGCTGGGAACCAAACCAAAAGAAATCGATGTTCTGATCATCAAAAAGGACAAGGGTCGGGTAATCCGAAAGAATATCGGGCGGATTTTCCGACAACATAATATCGTGGAATATAAAAGTCCCCTGGATTATCTGAGTATCGACGATTTTTATAAGGTGTATGGGTATACCTGTTTTTACAAATCCGATACCAGTCAGATGGACAGCATTCCGATAGAAGAACTTACGATTACTCTGGTAACAGGAAAGTATCCACGAAAATTGATGCACCACTTGAAAACAACACTGAGATATCAAGTAAAAAAAGCTGAAAGCGGGATTTATTATGTGACGGGAGATAAAATTCCGATTCAGATTATTGTAACAAAAGAACTGACAGAAGCTGAAAATCTGTGGCTGAAAAGTCTGACCAACGAACTGGAACAGAATGAGACCGCAGAAAAATTATTGGAAGAATATTCAAAAAATCAGGCAAATGCACTGTATCGCTCCGTCATGGAATTGATCGTGCGTGCCAACAAACAGAAGTTTGAGGAGGTAAAAGGAATGTGTGATGCATTGCGGGAATTGATGAAAGATGAGATTGATGCGGAAGTGAACAAGCGCTTGGAAATAACTAAAAAGGAGAGCTCTGAAGCAGTAGAAAAACGAATCAATGCCCTGACTCTGGCGCTTTCTAAGGCTGACAGGATAGCTGATATTATAAAGGCAGCAGAGGATCATGACTATCAGCAGAAATTATTTGAGGAATTTGGATTATAAAGGGGTGTGACCATGCAGTACAATCATGAGTTGATCGTGCCGAATGAAGACTTGCCCTTTAAAATGTTTATTTTTGAAGGAAAAGAAGGAAATTACAAGCGGGAAACGCACTGGCATCGTTCTGTGGAGATTTTTGCGGTCTGTGAGGGGGAACTTTGTTTCTATATCAAAGAGAAGCCGTATCCTCTTGTGCAGGGAGAATTTATGATCGTGAATTCCAACGAAGTTCATTCCGTGCATTCTCCAAAGCCGAACCAGACGATTGTATTGCAGATACCGATCCGGTTGTTTGAGAATTATTTTACGGGAGAAGGATTCATCTGGTTCACACACAATCCGGTGGATCGGGATGAACGGCTGATGGAGTTGATCCGCCAGATGTATGAGGTGTACATAAAAAAAGAGCGTGGCTATGAAATGGAAGTGAAAGGTCTGTTTTATCTTGTGATGCATCTGCTGGTATCTGAGTATCAGCGGATTGATGTGACTGAGGCGCAGCTTCGGGACAATAAAAATCTGAACCGTCTTTCTACGATTACGTCCTATATTAAAGAAAATTATGCATCAGAAATGACACTGGAGAGTCTGGCGAAGATTTTTGGATATTCTCCGACCTATCTTTCAAGGATGTTTCAGAAATATGCGGGGGTAAATTTTAAAGCCTATCTGCAGGATATCCGGTTGAGATATGCATGGAAGGAAGTTAAAGACAGTGATAAGACCTTAAGTGAGATCGCTATGGAGAATGGTTTTCCAAACAGCAAGGCGCTCGCCAGATCATTTCAGAAAAAATACGGAATGCTTCCAAGCGAATATCGAAAAAGAGAGAAGTGACTGTTCACAATAACAAAGAGCAAGAAATTGACATAAAATAGATAAATAATAGGTCGCAGAAGCGAAAAAAAGTTGATAAAATGACCTCAATGGGAAACTTGGAGACAGGTTTTTGATTGGAGGTCATTTTTTATGGAGATTCAGAAGGTTACAGATGCCGCCTTTGCTAAATATGGAAAAGTGATGTCAGATATTCCGGTAGAGCGGATCTTAAAAGAGATGGAACACACGCCGCTTCCGGAAGATGTGATTTATGTTCCGTCTGTGGAAGCGCTGGAAGTACTTCCGGATGCGGTGGCAGTCAGAGAAAAAGGATTTGGAGGGCTGCCGATTCAGATTGGGTATTGTAATGGGAGCAATGTGAAGTTGAATGCACTGGAGTATCACAGATCCTCAGAGATTGATATCGCAGTGACAGATTTGATCCTGCTGCTTGGATGTCAGCAGGACATCAAAGAAGATACCTATGATACAGCTCTCGTGGAGGCGTTTTTCGTACCGGCAGGAACCGCAGTAGAATTGTACGCGACAACACTGCACTATGCGCCATGTAATGCAAAGGAAGGCGGATTCCGTTGTGTGGTCGTACTTCCGAAGGGAACGAATGAGGCACTTCCGTTTGCACCGGAAGCAAAGGGCGAGAGCCGACTTTTAACAGCAGTGAACAAGTGGCTGATCGCACACGAAGACGCACAGATCGAGGGTGCGGTGAACGGATTAAAAGGTGAAAATATAACAATTGCGTAAAAATAAAAAGCAAACAGAAAGGATGATAACAGTATGAGTAATATGCCAGAATTAAAAATCGGAGTTGTTGCAGTGAGCAGAGATTGTTTTCCGGAGAGTCTTTCCGTGACAAGAAGGGAAAACCTGATCAAAGCATATACAGAAAAATATGGAGATGCAGATATTTATGAATGTCCGATCTGTATCGTGGAAAGTGAGATCCACATGGTGCAGGCATTGGAAGACATCAAAAATGCAGGATGCAATGCACTTGTTGTGTATCTTGGAAACTTCGGACCGGAGATCGCAGAGACATTGCTTGCCAAACATTTTGACGGACCAAAGATGTTTATCGCAGCAGCCGAAGAGAGCGGAGACAATCTGGTACAGGGAAGAGGAGATGCATATTGCGGCATGCTCAATGCAAGCTATAATCTGAAACTTAGAAATATAAAGGCATATATTCCGGAATATCCGGTAGGAAATGCAGAAGAATGTGCAGATATGATCGCAGAGTTCCGTCCGATCGCAAGAGCTGTCATCGGACTGAACAGTTTAAAGATCATCAGCTTTGGTCCGCGTCCGTTGAACTTCCTTGCATGTAATGCGCCGATCCAGCAGCTGTACAATCTGGGAGTTGAGATCGAAGAAAACTCAGAGCTGGATTTATTTGAGGCATTCCATAAACATGATGGAGATGAAAGAATCCCGGCAATCGTAAAAGAGATGGAAGCAGAACTGGGAGCAGGCAATAAAAAACCAGAAATCCTCGCGAAACTGGCACAGTATGAACTGACATTAAAAGACTGGGTAGAAGAGCACAGAGGATACAGAAAATATGTAGCGATCGCAGGAAAATGCTGGCCGGCATTCCAGACACAGTTTGGATTTGTTCCATGTTATGTCAACAGCCGTCTGACAGCGCAGGGAATTCCGGTATCCTGTGAAGTAGATATCTACGGTGCACTGAGCGAATTTATCGGAACAGTTGTCAGTGAAGATGCAGTGACCCTTCTGGATATCAACAATACAGTACCGAATGACATGTACAAAGAAGATATCGAAGGCAAGTTCCCATATACACAGAAAGATACATTTATGGGATTCCACTGTGGAAACACAGCGTCCTCCAAGCTGTCATTCTGTGAGATGAAATACCAGATGATCATGGCGAGAGCGCTTCCGGAAGAGGTGACACAGGGAACTCTGGAAGGAGACATCATCCCTGGAGATATTACATTCTTCCGTCTGCAGAGTACGGCAGACTGCAAGCTGCGCGCTTATATTGCGCAGGGAGAAGTACTTCCGGTGCCGACACGCTCCTTTGGATCCATTGGAATTTTCGCAATTCCGGAGATGGGAAGATTTTACCGTCATGTTCTGATCGAAGGCAATTATCCGCATCACGGAGCAGTTGCATTTGGAAAATGGGGCAAGGCATTGTTTGAAGTATTCAAATATATCGGAGTGGATGTCAGTGAGATCGGATATAATCAGCCAAAAGGTGTCAGATATCCAACGGAAAATCCTTGGAATGAGTAGAGTGGGAGGAAGCGTATGTTATACATAGGTGTGGATCTTGGAACATCAGCAGTGAAATTGCTGCTGATGGATGAGAACGGCAATATTCACAAAATTGTATCCAGAGAGTATCCGCTGTATTTCCCACATCCGGGTTGGTCAGAACAGAAACCTAGGGACTGGTTTGCCCAGAGTATGGAAGGAATCCGTGAACTGACAGCAGAATGTGACAAAAGTCAGGTCAGAGGAATCAGTTTTGGAGGTCAGATGCATGGACTGGTTGTTTTGGATGAGGCGGATCATGTGATCCGTCCGGCAATCCTCTGGAATGACGGAAGAACAGAAAAAGAGACGGAGTACTTAAATCAGGTGATCGGAAAGGAGACTCTTTCCAAATATACGGCGAATATTGCGTTTGCAGGTTTTACAGCACCGAAGATTTTATGGATGAAAGAACATGAACCGGAGTTGTTTGAGAAGATTGCAAAAATCATGCTGCCTAAAGATTATCTGGCATATAAACTGTCCGGTACTTTTTGTACTGAATATTCGGACGCATCGGGAATGTTGCTTTTAGATGTACAGAACAAATGCTGGTCAAAAGAGATGCTGGATATCTGTGGAATCAGAGAAGAGCAGCTGCCAAAGCTTTATGAAAGCTATGAAGTGGTTGGTAATTTGAAACCGGAAATCGCAGAAGAACTGGGACTTGGTACAGATGTAAAAGTCATTGCAGGCGCCGGAGACAATGCGGCGGCGGCAGTGGGAACCGGAACCGTAGGAGACGGTCAGTGCAATATTTCCCTTGGAACTTCCGGCACAATCTTTATATCAAGCAAGACGTTCGGTGTGGATCAGTACAATGCGCTGCATTCATTTGCACATGCAGACGGCAATTATCATCTGATGGGATGTATGCTCAGTGCGGCATCCTGCAATAAATGGTGGATGGATGAGATCTTAAAGACAAAAGAGTATGCAAAAGAGCAGGAAGCGATTGTAAAGCTGGGTGAAAATCAGGTATTCTATCTGCCTTATCTGATGGGAGAACGTTCCCCTCACAATGATCCGTCTGCCAGAGCGGCATTTATCGGGATGTCCATGGACACCACACGGGAAGAGATGACACAGGCAGTCCTGGAAGGCGTTGCATTTGGACTTCGTGATTCTCTGGAAGTGGCGAGAAATCTTGAAATTCAGATCGAACGCACGAAGATCTGCGGAGGCGGAGCGAAGAGTATGCTCTGGAAAAAGATCATTGCAAATGTGATGAATCTGAAAGTCGATGTGATCGAAAGTGAGGAAGGTCCCGGATACGGCGCTGCGATTCTGGCAGCAGTCGGATGCGGAGAATTTGAAAATGTGGAAAGCGCTGTGGATAAACTGGTTCATGTGGTGGAAACTGTGGAGCCGGAAGCAGAGCTTGTGGAAAAGTATGAAGAACGCTACCAGAAATTCAAAAAATATTATCCGGCATTAAGAGGATTGTTTTAATATGATGAAAAATACTGCAAAGTTCTTATGGGACGATGCAGTATTTTTATTGGAAAAAAGCAGAAGAGTCTGCTACAATGGAGGCATCTTGAAAACTCGGCAGGACCGGAAGATTGGAGGAGAGTTATGAGAAAAACAGCAGCAGTGATTGGAATTGGATTCCTTAGTACAGTTTGGCTGACAGGCTGTGTGTCTGATGAGATGATTATACAGGCAAATTGGAAAATGCAGCTTCCGGATGGCGGAAAAGAGCTTTATCATGCAGATACGGGGGCTTCTTTTCACGGAGATGGTGAGAAATATACGGTGCTTCAGTATGAGAATACAGAGGATATCAGTAAGTTTTTGAACTGGAGGGCCGAGGATGGCACCGGTACTTTGTATACAAATTCCTATTCGGAATTTGCAGAAAACTGTCTGAATATCATCGATGTTCCTCAAAAGGAACGACCGGATTATGAGGAATGTGTCTATTCATATCGAGAAAGAGAAACAGACTCTTCGGAGCTGCTTCTGGCGTATGATAAGGAGAAAGAGCAGCTTTATGTGTTGGAAAGTGTGCGATGACAGGTGATTTATGATAAAGAAAAGTTTTTTTATTCGGTAAAAAGAAGTATTCCCATTTTGATCGGTTATTTTCCGGTCGGGATGGCTTATGGGATTTTGATGGCGAATGCCGGGTATCAGTTCGGATGGTCAGTAATTATCAGTATGTTTGTTTATACAGGCTCACTTCAGATGCTTATGGTATCGTTTCTGGTGAATCAGATTCCTCTTATGACGGTTGCGGTTACGGCACTGCTTTTGAATAGCCGCCATATTTTTTACGGTTTATCTTTTATTGAAAAGTTCAGAGAATATGGGATCTGGAAATATTTTTTGATTTATGGTCTGACAGATGAAAATTATTCTCTGCTTTGCTCTTACAAAGAAACAGACGGAGTGAATGAAAAATGGGTACACATTTTTTCGACGATTCTGCTTTGGGTTTATTGGATTACATTCTCCGGAATCGGAGGTCTGGTGGGAGAAATGATTCCTTTTGATACGACAGGAATTGATTTTGCACTGACCGCACTTTTTGTTGTAATATTTGTAGATATGATAAGGTGCACAAAAGCAAAACTTCCGGCGCTGGCAGCAGCTTTGTCATCAGTTTTGTGGATAGTGCTTGTAGGAACAGAGCGGTTTCTGCTGCCTTCCTTGCTCACAACGGTAGCAGTTTTGATATTTTTTAAACCTTATCTCTCAAAAGGAATGGAGGAAAAAACATAATGCTTTCTATGGGATATACGATATGTATGATTGTGGTGTGTGCGTTTTGTACATTTGCAGAGCGTTTATTGCCATTTTTGATTTTCAGGAAAGGCTCAGTTCCAAATCTGGTGAGATATCTTGGAAATATTTTACCGGTTGCAGTGATGGCAACTTTGGTTATTTACTGCCTTCGTGCTGTTGATCTTTCTTCCTGGGCGGGATTTATGCCGCAGCTTATTGCGGTTGCTGTGACAGCAGGACTCCATTTCTGGAAAGGAAATACTCTGTTGAGTGTGACGGGAGGAACGGTTTGTTATATGGTGTTGATTCGGAGTGTATTTTGAGAATTAATATTGCTGTTGCCTGGATAGCAGGTAACCAAGGGAAACTTTGTGCATACAATAAAGAAATCCGTATTGTTTAAAGGAAAACGGCAAAATGGAAGAAATTATGAAATATGTAAAACCTGAATTACTCATGGTGGCAGTGGTCCTGTATTTTATTGGAATTGGATTGAAACAATCTCAGGCGGTAAGAGATAAGTATATCCCGCTTATTCTGGGTGGAATCGGGATTGTGTTATGTGCGGTATGGGGCTTTGCATCCTGTCCGACAAGCACTGGACAGGAAATTGCAATGGCAGTATTTACAGCAATTGTACAGGGAATCTTGACAGCAGGGCTAAGTACATATGTGAATCAGGTGATCAAGCAGATCGGGAAGGAAAATTGAAACCTTTTAGATACCGCAAGTGCCGCTGTTCCCACAAACCGACGGGCTGTTCTTTTAATTTTATGGTTTTCAAATTTGAATTTGGTGGAGGATGTCTTATGTCAGGGAAAGAACTTTGGGAAGCATTTATTATGGAGAATAACTTTGTCGAGTGCCATTACGAGACATGGGCTTTTGGGGTGGAAGCGGATTTGCTGGCTCATTTAGTTGCAACTGGCGAAAAAACTGCTACCGCTTCAGCTTATCCTCTGTACGAATTGGAAAACGAACCTCTGCCTGCAATAGGAGCGTATAGTGTTATTTTGGACTCTAAAGACAATGCTGTTTGTATTATTCAAACTAAGAAAGTAACCATTGTCCCATTTTATGAAGTATCAGCAGAACACGCATACAAAGAAGGTGAGGGGGATAAATCCTTAGATTTTTGGAGAGAAGTTCACGAAAAATTCTTTACGGAATGTTTGAATGAAGCTGGATTGAAATTTACTCCTGCTATGAAAGTTGTATGTGAAGAATTTGCAGTCGTTTACAAACAATAAGGATTTTAAGAATGAGGGAGGTTCAAAATGGAATTTAGAGAAAGTGACAAATCTAACTACGGGGATTGTATGGCATTGACTATGGTACATATTCCTTGAAAGGCTGTACTCAAATGATACTCAATTGTACTCAAAAATAACACTTATCAAAAAAAGAGGAAATGCCTGAAAATCAAGCATTTCCTACAATTTTTCCAAATGGACCTGGCGGGAGTCGAACCCGCGTCCAAAAGCCTATCCCATGTACTTCTACTATCATAGTCAGTTCTTTTTGATTCCCCCGACTGCACGAAAACGGACATCCTTACAGCTTCGGTAGCTTCATGATACGCCTGACAGCTCAAAGCTTTGCTGCCATCGTTTCTCACAAAAGTCGATGCCAGATTCTCAAGGTGTGAGTGCCCTGAGGCTGACAAGCAGCAACTAGGCTGCTAACGCGTAATTTTCGTCTGCGTTTAATTTTAAGTTTGCGATTTGACGCATCTGCCTGCGGATAGCTTCTCCATCTTCAAGACCCCTGTCGAAACCAGTACAAGCCCTGAATCATACGGTTTATCACCGTTCTACTTATAATATAGGAGAATCTGATAAAAAGTCAAGGGGAAACTTGTAACAGATTTGGATTTTTCGTTTATTTTCTGGAAAATTGTGATAAGATATAAAATAGGTTTTGAAAAAACAAAAGCAGCGGGAGTTTTGATTGAAGAAAGGGGAGAGCATATGCCGACAACGTATACACATTATCGATTTGGAAAAGATGTTCTGGATGCACTTCCGAGAAGAATCCGGACGGCAATGGAGACAAACAGAGAATTATTTGATATCGGTCTGCACGGACCGGATATTTTGTTTTATTATAGAGCGCTGATTCCCAATTCTGTGAGCGGACAGGGATATGGAATGCATAAGCAGATGGCGGATTTGTTTTTTGAGAAGGCGAAAAAGGTAATTGCCGATGCAGATGACAAAACCATGAGCAGGGCTTATATCTATGGTTTTATCTGTCATTTTGCGCTGGACAGTGAATGTCATCCTTACGTAGAGAAGATGATCCAGAAAAGTGGAATCGGTCATTCAGAGATTGAGATGGAGTTTGATCGTTATCTGCTGACAGAGGACAAATTTGATCCTTTGACTTACAGGCAGACGGAGCATATCCATGCTACTGAGAAAAATGCAAAGGTAGTCGCGCCGTTTTTTGATCATGTGACTGCCCAGCAGGTGAGAAAAGCACTGAAAGGGATGCAGTTGTGCCATAAAGCGTTGTATGCACCGGGAAAAACAAAGAGAAACCTGTTGTTCGGAGCAATGAAGACAGCAGGACAGTATGACAAGTTCCATGGGCTGGTGATGAGTGAAGAACCGAATCCAAAATGCAGGGAATACTGTCTGTTATTGAATAAATTGTATGAGGGTGCAATCCCTGTGGCAGTAGATTTGATCATGAAGTATCAGAATTATCTGCTTGGAACCGGTGATCTTCCGAAACGGTTTCACTGCACGTTCGGGGCAGGTGACAAGTGGGAGGAACTGGTGCTGTGAGAAAGAAGGCATGGACGTTTGGCATTCTGACAGGACTGCTGTTGTCTGTGCTCTGCCCGTTTACAGTACAAGCTCAGATTGCATCGCCGCAGGCGTTTCAAAATCTGTCCTGGAAGATGGTGAAGGAAGAGCCGATCGAAACAGAACATGGAGTCGTACAGTCCATATGTGCGACAGACGATTACATCGTTTGTCTGGAAAACGTGCTGGATGGAAGTGGACAGCCGGATATTGTAAAGGCATACTACCGCAATGACAAGGACAAAAACGGCAATCCGGTAGAGCAGTATTCCCTTGCAATGCAGGTACAGGAGACAGATTATGAACATGCCAATGGAATGGCATATAATCCGAATACCAATGAGATCGCGGTCAGTCTTTATACCAGTTATCAGAAGGAAAACAGAGGATGTCTTTTTATCATGGATGCAGATACACTGAAATTCAAGCGCAAGGTGAAAGTGACCGATTCCTATAATATCCTGGGAATCGGTTATGATTCGGCAAATGACAGGTATGTGATCCAGACAAATGCAGATGGAGGATATCAGTTTAAGATTTTAAATAATGAGTTCCAGGTCACAGAAGATCTGGGAGATCTGGGCGGTTATGCAGGGGATGGAAATTATCAGGACCTGTGTGTGACAGAAGATTATGTTTTGAATTTTCCTCTGACACTGTTTTCAGGAAATGGTGATTTTCTGAATGTATACTCTCTTTCTGAAAAGAAACTGCTGTATTATGAAAAGCTGGATTTTCAGTTTGAGGATCATGTCACCAGTGATGAGCCGGAATCGATCTGTGAGTTGGATCCGGGAGTCTTTCTGGCAGTTGTGAATGTCACATTATCTGACGGGACAAAGAAGGTCAGATTGTACAGGATGGAAGTGCCTTACCAGTATGAGGTTGAAGTAAAGGTTCAGGTTGGGGAGGACAAGCCGTCAGTTTCCAGGAAAACAGTGCTGCGCGGAGAAGCATTTGATGCAGAGTATCCGGAGAAAGAAGGATGCAGGATCGCTTCCGTCAAGATTGATAAAAAAGAGATTGATCTGGAAAAGTATCAAAGCAAATATACTTTGAAATCCGTACAGGGGGCACATACGATTTCTATCGTTTATAAAAAGAAACTGGCAATGTGGAAGATCATACTGCCTGTTTGTGTCGGAGTGGTACTTTTGTCAGCGGGCTTTGTTTTTTACTTAAGAGTCCTGCAGATACGGCGGATCCGAAAGCGCAAACTGGAAGCGGAAAAACGCCGCAGAGCGCGGATCAAATGGCACAACGACGAGTGGAATATAGACGAAATTTATTGAATTTTCAGAAACAGTTCATAAAAAAAGAACTGTTTCTTTTTTTGCCTCATGCTATAATAAAGCGGAAAGGATGGGTAATGTATGGATACATTTGTAAAGTTGGAAAATATTACAAAAATTTATCATATGGGAGAAGTAGAAATCCGGGCAGTAGACGGAATCGATTTCTCGATACAAAAAGGTGAATTTGTAGTGATCGTAGGCCCAAGTGGGGCAGGAAAGACGACGGTTTTGAATATACTTGGCGGGATGGACACCGCCAGTGGCGGTCGGATCACAGTGGACGGTCAGGATATTACAAAGTACAGTGAGAGGCAGCTGACGGGATACCGGCGGGATGATATCGGGTTTGTGTTCCAGTTTTATAATCTGATCCCGAATCTGACTGCTCTGGAGAATGTAGAGATGGCGCTTCAGATCTGTCGAAATCCGCTGGATGCAAGAGCAGTATTAAAAGAAGTCGGACTGGAGGAGCGAATGGACAATTTCCCGGCACAGCTTTCCGGGGGAGAGCAGCAGAGAGTTTCTATCGCAAGAGCTCTGGCTAAAAATCCAAAGCTTCTTCTGTGTGATGAGCCGACCGGAGCGCTGGATTATAATACCGGAAAGGCGATCCTGAAGCTTTTGCAGGAGATGTGCAGGGAAAAGGGAATGACCGTGATCGTGATCACACATAACTCGGCACTGGCACCGATGGCCGATCGTCTGATCAAGATCAAAAACGGAAAAGTATCCAGTATGAAAGTAAACGAGAATCCGATATCCATAGATGAGATTGAGTGGTAGGGGGATGAGATGAGAAAAAAAGCACTGCGAAAAGATTTTTATATGGAAATACGAAAGAGCTTCGGAAGATTTCTCTCCATTTTTTTCATTGTTGCCATAGGAACTGCGTTTTTTTCGGGAATCCGGGCAGCGGAACCGGATATGCGCTTATCGGGAGACGTGTATTTTGACCAAAGTAAGCTGATGGATCTGCAGGTAATCAGTACGATGGGGCTGACAGCGGATGACTTGCAGGCGATACGGGAGATCAAGGGAGTGGAACAGGCACAGCCTGTCTATTCCATGGATGCCTTGTGTGATGTGGACGGCAGTCAGAAGGTCGTACATATTTTTTCCTTTCAGGATGGGATAAATGAGCTGAAGGCAGAAAAGGGGCGTATGCCCGAGAAAGCGGACGAGTGCGTGGCAGATGCAGATTTTCTGGCATCCAGCGGATATCAGATCGGAGATAAAATCACATTTCTGAAGGATGAGGATACAGAAGTGACAGAAGAACTGACACAGAGCACCTTTCAGATCGTGGGAAGTGTGAGCAGTCCGGAGTACATTTCCTTTTCCAGAGGAAGCAGTATGATCGGAAACGGAAGTGTCAGCGGGTTTGTATCGGTACTTCCGGAAAGCTTTCAGATGGATGCGTATACAGAAATTTCGATTCAGGTGAAAGGCGCAAAAGAAGAGACTGCTTTTACAAAAGAGTATGATAATCTGGTGGATGAGACGAAAAAGAAAGTGGAAGCGATCCAGTCGGAGCGTGAGGATATCCGTCGGGAAGAGCTGATGCAGCAGATGGATCAGAAGCAGGCAGAATTACTGGCAGAAGTTCCGCCGGAGGCGATGGAAATTGCAGCACCTCAGATCCAACAGCAGATCGAGCAGCAAAAGACAAGCCTGGAACAGGGAAAGTGGTATGTAAATGACAGGGAAAATCTGACAGAGTACAGTGGCTACGGAGAGAATGCCGACCGAATGCGGGCCATCGGGAGAGTATTTCCTGTTTTATTCTTTTTAGTTGCGGCGTTGATCAGTCTGACTTCTATGACGCGTATGGTGGAAGAGCAGAGGACTCAGATCGGAACACTCAAAGCGCTGGGATATTCCAGGCGCTCCATTGCCGGAAAATATTTGGGATATGCATTCTGGGCGACAGTGGGAGGCTGTGTGTTCGGTGTGCTGGTTGGAGAAAAAATCCTTCCTTATATCATTGTGACAGCTTATGGAATTATGTATCCTCATATGAATACGGTTGTGATCCCATATAACCTTTATTATGGAGTTTCTGCGTCACTGACGGCTCTGTTATGTACGATGGGAGCGACATGGTTCTCTTGCTATAAAGAATTGAGAGAACAGGCTGCGGAATTGATGCGCCCTCCTGCCCCGAAAAAGGGAAAACGAGTATTTTTGGAGAAGATTCCATCTTTGTGGAGTCAGTTCAATTTTATCTGGAAGGCGACGATTCGGAATCTGCTGCGTTATAAGAAGCGGTTTTTTATGACAGTGTTTGGAATTGGCGGATGTATGGCTCTGCTTTTAGTGGGATTTGGCCTGCGGGATTCGAGTGTTGATATTGCGAAGCTTCAGTATCATGAACTTCAGCTCTATGATGCCAATATTATTTTAAATACCAGCGCCAGTAAGCTGGAGCAGAATAATGTGGAACAGGAGCTGTACTGGAATGATCAGGTAGATAAGACGGCGGTGGGATATCTTGGTCAGATGAAGGTAAAACATGGGAACGAAGAACAGGAAGTATATCTGAATGTTCCGGAAGATCTGCAGGATTTTGAAGAAATGGCAGTATTTCGTGATCGCAGATCTCATACGCAGTATGATCTGGAGACGGAGGGGGTAATCCTTACAGAGAAGACAGCGAAACTTCTGGAAGTAAAGGAAGGGGATACGATCACGCTCTGCCAGACAGGAAAAGAAGATGTCAAAGTAAAGGTCGGAAAGATCTGCGAAAATTATATCGGGCACTATCTGTATATGGGTCCTGAAATGTACCGGTCTCTGTATGGGGAAGAACCGCAGTATAACAGTGTGTATTTCCAGATGAAAGAAGGATATGAAGATCAGCTGGAGGTTTTGGGTGAGGATATCTTGAAAGGAGAAGGAGCGCTGAATATCAGCTATACAGATTCCATCGAAGATCAGCTGGATGACATGCTTGGAAGTCTGGATATTGTAATGGCAGTGCTGGTTATTTCGGCAGGGCTTCTGGCATTTGTCGTATTGTATAACCTTAACAGTATCAACATTACAGAGAGAAGAAGAGAACTGGCAACATTGAAGGTACTTGGATTCTATGATAATGAAGTATCGGCATATGTATACAGGGAAAATATGATACTGACTGTGATTGGCGGCGTTGCCGGTATGATTCTCGGAAGTATCCTTCACCGGTTTGTGATCGTGACAGTAGAAGTAGATTCCGCGATGTTCGGACGTAGTATTGAAATGTCCAGTTATGGATACAGTTTTCTGATTACACTTGCATTTTCTGTATTTGTAAATCTTGTCATGTATTTTAAACTCAAAAAGATCGATATGGTGGAGTCATTAAAGAGTGTAGAATAAATTCAGAAATTTCACAGTACGGACATAAATCTTTGCTATGATGAAGCTAAAGAGTGGCAAGATGAGGAGTGAGGAAAAGATGGACAAGACGAAAATTTTAGTAGTAGATGATGAGAGCAGGATGAGAAAGCTGGTAAAGGACTTTCTTGCGCGGCAGGGATATACTGTGTTAGAGGCCGCAGACGGCATGGAGGCGATGGACTATTTTTATGCGGATAAAGATATCGCGCTGATCATTTTAGATGTAATGATGCCCAGGATGGATGGTTGGCAGGTTTGCCGGGAGATCCGTATGCATTCAAAGGTGCCGATCATTATGCTGACGGCAAGATCGGAAGAGCGGGATGAGCTGCAGGGATTTGATCTGGGCGTGGATGAATATATTTCCAAGCCGTTCAGTCCGAAGATCCTGGTAGCCAGAGTAGAAGCAATCCTTCGAAGAACCCAGGGAAGCGGAAACGCAGATGAGATTTCAGCAGGCGGAATCGTGGTGGACAAAGCGGCACATACAGTGATGAGTGATGGATCACCGGTAGATCTGAGTTTTAAAGAGTTTGAGCTCTTGACATATTTTATGGAGAATCAGGGAATTGCGCTTTCCAGAGAAAAGATTCTGAATAATGTGTGGAATTATGACTATTTCGGGGATGCCAGAACGATCGATACCCATGTCAAAAAACTCAGGAGCAAGCTGGGGGACAAGGGCGAATATATCAAGACCATCTGGGGGATGGGGTATAAGTTTGAGGTAGAGTAATGAAACATTCGATCAAAAGGCAGATGACCGTAGTATTCAGCGGACTGATCATTTTTATTCTGGTCATGATGTTTCTCGTATATTCCAAGTGTCTGGAGACATACTACATCATGCATAAGGAGAGTGACCTTCTGGAAGTGCATAAGACAGTGGGGACGGCACTGGCACAGGGAAATAAGGAAGATGAGCGCGCGTGGAAAGTGATGGAGCGCACGAATATCTCCATGCTTGTGTTACAGGATAATCAGGTGATCTTCTCGCCGAGAGGAGATCAGGAACAGCTTGTCAGCCAGCTGCGTGGATATGTATTCAATCAGAATCAGGATGAAGGCGAGCTTCTGAAAAGTACGGACAACTATGAAATACGAAAGATCAGAGATCCGGTAGCAGGAATTGACTATCTGGAAATGTGGGGAACCTATTCTAATGGAGCGATCTTTATTCTGAGGAGCCCGCTGGACAGTATCTGGGAGAGCACGGCGCTTGCAAACAAGCTGCTGGTCTATGTCGGAATTGCGGCACTGGTGCTGGGAGGCATTCTGGTATCTTTGTTTGCAAGAAAGATCACAGAGCCGATCACAGAGCTTGCTTCCCTTTCCAGACGGATGTCAGAGCTGGATTTTGACGCAAGGTACAACGGAGGCGGAGAAGATGAGATCGGAACGCTCGGGAATAATTTCAATATTATGTCCGAGCGTCTGGAGAAGACAGTTTCGGAACTGAAGCGCGCTAATAATGAGCTGATGAAGGATATTGAGAAGAAAGAAAAAATGGAAGATATGCGGAATGAATTTCTGGGCAATGTTTCTCATGAGTTAAAAACACCGATTGCTTTAATCCAGGGATATGCAGAAGGATTGAAAGAAGGCGTCAGTGATGATCCGGAAAGCAGGGAGTTTTATTGTGATGTGATCATGGATGAAGCTTCCAAGATGAATCTCATGGTCAAGAATCTTCTGACGCTGAATCAGCTTGAGTTTGGAAATGATGAAGTTACATTTGAACGTTTTGATGTGTCCAAACTGATCCAGGGTGTGATCCAGAGCTGCGAGATCCTGATCCAGCAGGCGGATGCGAAGATTGATTTTATCGGTGAGAGTCCGGTCTATGTGTGGGCAGATGAGTTCAAAACAGAGCAGGTGATCCGCAATTATCTCACCAATGCGATCCACCATGTGGACAATGAGCGCAGAATCGAAGTCCGTGTCCTGTCAAAAGATGACATTGTTCGGGTGACGGTGTTCAACAGTGGCCATCCGATCCCTCAGGAAGACCTTGCAAAGTTGTGGGACAAGTTCTACAAAGTAGATAAAGCACATACCAGAGAGTATGGCGGCAACGGAATCGGACTGTCGATCGTCAAAGCGATCATGGAGTCCTTCCATCAGAAATACGGAGTCAGAAACTTTGACAATGGTGTGGAATTCTGGTTTGAGCTGGACGGGAAATCAGCTTTACATGAAGAACAAAATGCGGTAAAATAATCTGCAAATGCAGGCATACAACGTGCCAACTGGAAACAGGAGGTATTTTGTATGCCTTTTTTCATAGGAAAAACGTTCAGATGAAAGGAGCACATACATGACAGTAATTATCGATTATGGCGCAGGAAATATCAAAAGTGTAGAAAAAGCACTGCTCGCTCTCGGACAGGAGGTCGTGATCACAGATGATGCAGATACGATTTTAAATGCCGAAAGGATCATACTTCCCGGCGTCGGTGCGTTTGGCAACGCAATGGCACAGCTTGAAAAAACCGGACTGGATGAAGTGATCCGCGAAGCTGTAAGAAGAAAAATCCCGTTTCTTGGAATCTGTCTTGGTCTTCAGCTCTTGTTTGAAAAGAGTGATGAAGCTTTGGGAGTGAAAGGCCTTGGGATTTTAAAAGGGGAAGTGAAGAAGATTCCGGCACAAAAGGGATTGAAGATTCCTCATATGGGATGGAATTCTCTGCATTTTGCGCATAATGGAAGGCTGTTTCAGGGAATCGAAGAGGGCGCATATGTTTATTTTGTACACTCTTATTACCTGGAAGCAGAAGAAGAGTCGATCGTGAAAGCTTCTGCCGAATATGGGGTACATATCCATGCTTCCGTGGAAAAAGAAAATGTATTTGCCTGTCAGTTTCATCCGGAAAAAAGCGGTGAGACAGGTCTGAAGATCCTGAAAAATTTTACAGAACTGTAAGGGGGAAGAGGCGATGTTTACGAAGAGAATTATCCCATGTCTGGATGTAAACAACGGACGAGTTGTAAAAGGCGTGAATTTTGTGGATTTAAAAGATGCCGGGGATCCGGTAGAGATTGCGAAAGCGTATGACGCGGCAGGTGCAGATGAACTTGTATTTCTGGATATTACTGCATCTTCTGACGGGCGCGGGACAGTGATCGATATGGTACGGGAAGTGGCAAAGTGTGTGTTTATTCCGTTTACAGTCGGCGGGGGAATCCGCACAGTGGAAGATTTTAAAGCACTGCTTCGCGAGGGGGCAGACAAGATTTCCATTAATTCTTCTGCGATCGCCAATCCGCAGCTGATCCGGGATGCAGCGGATAAATTTGGCAGCCAGTGTGTAGTGGTGGCGATCGATGCCAGAAAGAGAGAGGATGGAAGCGGCTGGAATATTTATAAGAACGGCGGACGCGTGGATGTCGGGATCGATGCCATTGAATGGGCGAAAAAGGTGGAAAGTCTGGGCGCAGGAGAGATTCTTCTTACAAGTATGGACTGTGACGGGACAAAGGCAGGATACGATCTGGAGCTGACCAAAGCGGTGGCAGAGAGCGTGTCCATTCCGGTGATTGCATCCGGCGGTGCGGGGATCGTGGAGCATTTCAAAGAGGCGCTGACAGACGGCGGCGCAGACGCAGCACTGGCGGCATCCTTGTTCCACTATAAGGAACTGGAGATCCGGCAGGTCAAAGAATATTTGAGGGAGCAGGGGATTTCCGTCAGACTAATATAAAACAAAAGAGAGGAAGTGAACATCATGTCTGGAATCAATGGAGACTGGTATGAAGCATTAAAGGGGGAATTTAAGAAACCTTATTATAAAACATTATTTAATACGGTCAATGAGGAGTATCGGACCAGACAGATTTTTCCGCCGGCGAATGATATTTTCAATGCGTTTCATCTGACACCTTTAAAAGATGTGAAGGTAGTGATTCTCGGGCAGGACCCGTATCACAATTTTAATCAGGCGCATGGGTTGTGCTTCTCGGTGAAAAAGGGAGTGCAGGTTCCTCCGTCTCTGGTTAATATTTATAAAGAGCTGCAGGATGATTTGGGCTGTACCATTCCGAACCACGGGTGTCTGACAAAATGGGCCGAGCAGGGAGTACTGATGCTCAATACGGTGCTGACGGTGCGGGCGCATGAGGCAAATTCCCACAGAGGGATCGGCTGGGAAGAATTTACAGATGCAGCGATCATGGCAGTCAACGCACAGGATCGGCCGATCGTGTTTATTCTGTGGGGAGCGCCGGCACAGCGCAAAAAACGGATGCTGAACAATCCGAAGCATTTGATCCTTGAGGCGCCGCATCCGAGTCCCCTGTCTGCATACAGAGGATTTTTCGGAAGCAGGCCGTTTAGCCAGACCAATCAGTTTCTGGAAGAACATGGGGTGACACCGATCGACTGGCAGATTGAGTAAGGCCATCAGGAATCCAGATACTGAAAAAGCTGGTTTACCGTATGTTCTACCATATCTGACTGATAGAAATAGTACAGCTTGTTATTGCGGACTTCATGGCATACAAAACCATTCAGATACAGCTGATTCATATGATGCGAAATGGTCGCAGTTGTCAAAGAGAGCCTTTTTGCCAGATCACTCTGGTAAGTGGGTTCTTTTTTTAGAATTGCCAGAATTGCCAGTTTGGTAGGATCTGAGAGCATTTTCAGATGTTCGCTGATCTGATCGAGTGTAAAGTCTTCTGGAAGAAAAAAGTCAATCGCACAGAACAGAATACCCAGACGGAGAATATTGGAACATTGTGTTTTAGCAGCAAAAGAAATATAAAAATCGGCCATGTTACAAAAGGAAAGACAAGGGAGGATGCAGGTGTCCTGCGGGAGTGTCGTTCCGATTCTGCGAAGCAGGATTTTCTGGCAGTCTTTGGAGGAAACCAGAGTATCACAGTATGTGTAAAGAGAATGATATTTGTTCAAAATCGGCTCAATTGCGGCGGCAATTTGTTTTAACAGGAAAAGACATTCTTTTATCCAGGTCTTTCCATCTAATAAAATTTGCAGCATGGCAAGTTTTTCAGGAGCATCCAGAGAACTTTTCAGGACACAGGATACCGGATCGGAAGGCGTTTCTTCAAGATGAAGGATGGAAGCGGTCCATTTTGCGCCGTGATCATCTTCAAAATGCCTGCAGATATCATCAAAAGAGACGCCGTGCTCCATGATATCATAGTAGATGTAAAAGAAATCACGAATGAAAAAAGTAGGAACATTCCCCTCATCTGGCGGTGTAAGCTGTGTATAAAGTGGATTTGAGAGATTCGGTGTGAGCGATTCGGAAGCTTCCATCATTTCCAGCAAAGGTTGGAAAAGCTCTGTGATCAGTTCTTTTTCCGGCCGCTTTGCGAGAATGCTGTTACGCATCGCGAGACAGTCATCCTTTAAAAGTTTTCGTGTTAAAATTCCAAATGCTTCTGCGTATAAATCAGGTGTCAGTTTGTTCATTGTTAAAAGTATTCCTTTCTAATCTAAATATTCTTATTTGAGTTTTGATATTTCCCGGTCAAAAAAGTCTCCGCATCTGCTGATCTTGAAAAGGAAAAGGAGCAGAAGAGAAAAGATCCCTGTTCCAAGAAAGATCATGGGGATTTTTATATAATGTACAATTCCCGCAAGCAGAAAAGAGAGAACCGGCATGATGGCACTTCCGGCAGAATTAAAAAATCCGGCGGCGCGGGCAAGGTATTCGGGTTCTACGATTTTGACAAACGTAGTATTGAGAAATGCTTGAAAAATTCCCATACCGCATCCCTGTATACAAAACAGTCCAATCCATACTGGCAGAGTCATGCCTCCATTCAGGGAAGGAAGGACTGCCAGAATCAGATAAAAGAGTCCCCATATCCCAAGAGAACACCAGGTATAGACAAAAGACGGCCGGATCAGTTTCTGGATTTTCGGATAGAAAAACAGAAGCAGCAGGCTCGATAAAATCGTCAGAATATCAGCGCAGGCAAGGTATTCTGAGGATTTGTGCAAGGTTCCGCTGATGTAGGCCGCCGAAAGGGAGGAAAGGATCGTGGCAAGTGCATTGCATAACAAAGCTCCGCTGACAAACAGAAGAAACAACTTGTTTTTGCAAAAATAAAGAACGCCTCCTTTTAGATTCTCCCAGTAATTAGTTTGCGTAATAGCCATATCCAGATGTTCTTCTACCTTCATCGCACCAATCAGGCATGCAGAAAGGAAAAAACTCAGCAGATCCAGACCGATGCCAAGGCCGGGGGCTATGGCCACAAGAACTCCTCCTGCAGCAGTTCCTGCGATCATACAGACCTGAGAACTGATCTGATTGAAGTTGATGCCCTCGTCAAGCTCTTCGTTGGCAAGCACTTTTGGCAGATAAGAAACTCCGGCGGGAATGCGAAATGCCTCGATACTATTAAAGAGAAAGGTAAATGCAACAAACATCCATGGCTGTAGAAAATCTGTCAGAAACAGCAGCAAAAATCCTGAAAGAGAGAGTCCGCGAAGGAGATCAGACCACACCATAACCTTTTGTTTTTGCATCCTGTCCACAAATGGAGCGGCCAGTGGCTGGAATAAAACAGTAGGAAGGACATTGGCTGCAAACACAATGGCAGAAAGACTGGCATTTTTCGTCAGAGCATAGGTCAGCCATGTGAATGCAATCGAATCAATCCCGTCACCAAGACGATTGATCATATTGGCAGACAAAAGTTTTGTATAGTTCCGATTTTTTAGGAGGGTACGGTACATACAGATCACAACCTTTCTTAAAATAATAGATAAATATCTAATAAAATCATAGAATATTATTAGATATATGTCAATAAATAAAAGCGGAGAGGTATTGTAAAGGCTGATTGAAACAGTCAACAGACAAGCTGTTTTATTACAATCTTAAGAAAATTTTAATGAATTACCAAGCAGAAATTTTTAAATTCTTTTATATAATGTAGTGCATTGGGAGGAGGTATGGTGTGAAAAAGATCATTGAAGTAAAGAATTTATACAAATTGTATAAGCTTGGAGATTCTGCGGTGCGGGCACTCAACGGAGTCAGTCTGGAGATTTATGAGGGTGAATTCTGTGCCATTGTAGGTACTTCCGGCTCCGGAAAATCGACGATGCTGAATATGCTGGCAGGTCTGGAAAAACCCACAAAAGGAGAAGTTATTATAGACGGACAGCATATTGAGAATTTAAAAGAGGATCAGCTTGTCAGATTCAGGAGAGAAAAAGTCGGATTTATTTTTCAGTCTTTTCAACTTTTAGGCAGTATGAATGCGCTGGAAAATGTGGCGCTTCCTTTGAGTTTCCGCGGTGTGCCGAAAGCAGAACGCCTGAAAAAAGCGGATAAGATGTTGGATCTGGTCAAGCTGAAAAAGCATAAGAAGCATCTGCCAAATCAGATGTCCGGAGGACAGCAGCAGAGAGTTGGTGTGGCGAGAGCACTGGTGGTAGATCCGAAGATCATTTTTGCGGATGAGCCGACAGGAAATCTGGATTCCCGTACATCAAGGGAAGTCATGGCGCTGATGCAGCAGGTGGTCAGAGAACAGAAGAAAACACTGGTCATGGTAACCCATGATGATCATCTTGCGGGATATGCAGACCGCATCTTCCATATTATAGACGGGAAAATCGTCAAAGTAGAAGACAATAGAAAAAAAGCAAGGGAACATGCAGAGCAGGGAGGAAATGAGCAATGAGACGATGGAAACAGGCAATGGGAGTGATCGTAAGTTTTGCACTGGTGGCGGCAATGCTGCTTCCGATGAGTGCACTGGCGGGAGAGCAGGCGATCCCCACGATACGGCTGACACTCGGAAACGGACAGACAACACCACAGTATGCAGCAGGAGAGACAAGTGAACTGTTGATTCGGGTGTGGAACAAGGGAACACAGGATGCGGGGAATGTAAAGATTTCTCCGATACTTGATGATGCGGCGAGCTGGCCGTTTGAAATCGCCGATATGAACAACGAACTGGAGCTGGGAACAATCCCGGCGGGACAGTACGCAGAAGCAGTCTGGAAAGATTTAAAGGTACGCGATGATGTAGAGACAAAATCATACAAACTGGCGTTTACAGTGACTTATGATGATGGTGAGAACCAGTTCCAGAGTACACCTTACATCTTTGCGAAGACAACGGCAAAGCCGGAGGAAAAACCAGATGACAATAACAACAATAACAATGCACAGCCGGAAACACCGCAGGAGCCACAGGGCGGCGGAGAAATTTTAGCTGGTGGAGTGACAAACACGGATCCGATCATCTCCGGAGGAGGAAGTGGCGGCGGAACTTCTACTGCTTCAGTACCGCGAGTGATCGTGACAGGGTTTAATACAGATCCGGGCGATGTCAATGCGGGAAGCAACTTTAAACTGATCATTCATTTGAAGAATACATCTTCCACGACAGCGGTTTCCAATATGCTGTTTGATCTTCAGGCACCGGCTTCCGGAACAGACGCAGCAGCAGAGGCGCCGGCATTTTTGCCTGCATCCGGTTCCAGCTCGATTTATCTGGATGGAATCCCGGCAGGAGGGACAAAAGATATTTCCATTGATCTGAATGCAAGAGCAGATCTGGTTCAGAAACCATATAGTATTGCGATGTCCATGAAATATGAGGACGGCAATGCCACACAGTTTGAAAGTGCTTCCAGTCTGGCAATCCCGGTAAAGCAGGCAGCCAGATTTGAATTGAGTGACATTGAAGTGGCGCCGGAATCCGTTGCTGTTGGAGAAGAGGCAAATATTACCTGCAGTCTTTACAATACCGGACGAATCAAGCTTTACAATGTAAAAGCCAAATTTGAAGGGGAAGGTCTGACAGGAAAAGAAATATTTGTAGGAAATATAGAGCCGGGGGCAACAGGTTCTATTGACGGAATCGTAACAGCAAATCAGGAGATGGATGAGACGAAAAAGTGTAAAGTCGTGATTTCTTATGAAGATGAAGCCGGAAAAAGTGCGAGCATGGAGAAAGAATTTCCTCTGACAGTAACACCTGCACAGAATCCTGCAGATATGATGCCGGTGGAGGCAGAAGCACCGGATAAAGGACTTCCGGTTGTTCCGATCGTGATCGCGGTTGTAGTGGTGGCAGGAATTGTTACAGTTGTATTGCTGCGCAGACATAAGAAGAAAAAAATGGCGGCTTTGGAAGAGGAGGACTTGCTGAATGAGGTGGATCGATTTACTGAGGATGAGTAGCAACAGTCTGAAACGAAGAAAGCTTCGGACGTTTTTGACAGTGCTGGGTGTTGTCATTGGTACTGCATCTATCGTAGTCATGATCTCGCTGGGTCTTGGACTTCAGGAATCGATGTATCAGGAAATTGAGCAATCCGGAGGTGTTACAAGTCTGACAGTGACAGGAAAAGGTTCTTCACAGATGGGCGGTTTCTATATGGGGGACACCAGCAACGAAGAGGAAGCGACCAAATATACAACAGATGATGTGATCGAACAGATTAAAAAGCTGGATCATGTGGCAGATGTGCAGCCGGTTTTGTCAATTGATGCACTTTTAAAGAAAAACGGATATATCGGATATTGTCCTTTGACAGGTATGACAGAGCAAGGGCTGAAAGATCTGAACATCAAACTGGCACCGGGCGGAAGCCTTCCGAAAGCAGGCAGTGCGGAACTGGATCTGGTTATCGGAAATAATGTTATTACAAACTTTTCAGAAGAATCAACAGGAAAGATGTATTGGGAGACAGGAGTGCTTCCGGATATAGATCTGGCTCATGATTCATTGTTTTTGATCCTGGATCAGGAGGCATATTATTCGAGTCAGTCGCCATCTACGGGAGCAGCAGCACCGGAGAGCGGTGGAGACGGCAATACACAGAAGAGTACAAAGCCGCCGAAAAAGTATGTCGTACGGGCAAGCGGCATGGTGGAAGGAGATGTGGATACATACAATGCAAATTCCTACTCTGTGTATTGTAACCTCGAGACATTGAAAAGCATGCTGAAAAAGGAGTTCAGCGGCAGAGCAATTCCGGGACAGCCGACTACAAAATCCGGAAAACCATATAAGGATTTTGTATATTCCTCACTGAAAGTCAAGGCAGATGATATTGACAATGTAGATGCACTGTCCACAGAAATCCGAAATATGGGATTTCAGGTGACTACAAATGTGGAGTATATGGACAGTATGAAAAAACAGTTTGCCATGGTGCAGGCGGTTCTTGGTGGAATCGGCGCCGTGTCACTGTTTGTAGCGGCGATCGGAATTGCTAATACAATGATGATGTCCATTTATGAGAGGACAAAAGAAATCGGTGTGATCAAGGTATTGGGATGCAGCCTGCGTAATATCAAGCAGATGTTTCTTTTAGAAGCAGCGTTTATTGGATTTATCGGCGGACTGGTCGGAAATATCTTAAGTTTTTTGATCTCTTTTGCGATCAATGCCATCGTGACCAGCAGCGGGGCAATGGGAGTGGAGGGAAATATTTCCTATATTCCGTTCTGGCTGGCAGCGGCATCCATGATTTTTGCAGTATTTGTGGGGATGGCGGCAGGTTATTTCCCGGCACTTCGGGCAATGCGGCTGAGTCCATTGGCAGCAATCCATAATGAATAAAGGCAAATTATTAATTCAAATATTTCACTATTGCAGAGGATGCATTTTTATGTGTGAAGTTTGAGTATAAAAAAAGCAGGAATCAGTGCAGTTCCTGCTTTTTGAAATCATAAGTTTCGGGATATTTCTCTGATATGCGGAAGGTAATCGGAATCAAGGCGGCTAAATACTCTTCCAGAATTTCCCGACAGCCCCTTTTACGTAATAAGAAACGATGGAGTTTTCAAGGGGAAAATGAATTTCAACTTTCTCTTTTTAAATAATCGTGCTATAATGCAGAAAAGCATAAAAATTCTGGTTTTCTAAGCGGAACCATACCGCATCTTTTATTCTAAGTCATATCGGAAAATCTCTATGCTTTGATTTCAATCTAAAACAGCAGAGAGGTTTGAGGGAAAGATGCCGTATTGGAAAGCCTCCTGCAGCTATTTTCATTCAAGGAGGTATTTATATGAACCAGACAACACAGACGCAGCCCGTAAACAGACTGTACAAATCGAGGATTTTTGCCATGCTCTACAGTGACAGGAAAGATCTGCTCGATCTGTACAATGCGGTCAGCGGAAAGCATTATGAAGATCCGGAATTGCTGGAAATCAATACACTGGAAAATGCAATCTACATGTCGATGCATAATGATCTGTCCTTTCTCATTGATTCCAGACTTTCCCTGTATGAGCATCAGTCCACCTACAGTCCTAACCTGCCCCTGCGGTATTTGTTTTATATCTCGGATCTGTATTCCGGGATGACAAAAGATGAAAATCTGTATGGTACGAAATGTATTCAGATCCCGACCCCGCAGTTTGTGATCTTTTACAATGGAAGTCAGGAACAGCCGGATCGAAAAATTTTAAGATTGTCTGATGCGTATTGCGTCAAAGAAGAACATCCGGCATTGGAATTGACTGCGGTGATGCTGAACATCAACCGCGGGCATAATGAAAAGTTGAAGGAAATGTGCAAATCTCTGAAGGATTACTCAGAATATACAGCAAGAGTGCGGGAGTACGCCCAGGTAAAGCCGGTGGAAGAAGCAGTAGAACAGGCAATCAGTGAGTGTATTCAGGAAGGGATCATGGCAGAGTTTTTGAAACAAAACAGAGCGGAGGCGAAACAAGTGAGTATTTATGAATATGATGAGGAAAAGCATATGCGGCAGGAGCGGGAAGCGTCCTGGGAAGAGGGCAGAGAGGTTGGAAGAGAAGAAGGACGAGAAGAGGGACGAGAAGAAGGACGAGTACAAGGGAGAGAAGAGGGAAAATTCGAAGGGAAAATTGAGCTTCTTAGAATGCAGATTCAAAAGAAACTGGTAAAAGGAAAATCTATTTCTGAGATTTCAGAGGAACTTGAAGAAGAGGAAGATGTTATTGCACAAATGATCCGAGAGATGGGAGAAGAGAGGGCAGCGGACAAGCATCTGCCCCCAAAACTTTCCCATTGAGTTTACCTGACGATGATCCAGTCTATACCCTGAAAAAAGTGATGGAGGAGTTAGAATACACATCGAAAAGAAAAAATACAAATCTCCTGTAGAAGATCAGGTGTCAAAACACTGATTACTACAGGAGATTTGTATTTTAAGATTTAGAGGCTAAAAATTGGCATTAACCGACAGTCCCTTTCTTTGGATTTTGATTATAGCGTATATAGGTATGGATTTTCAAGCACTGTGGATAAAGAAAACCGATGGCATGAAAGTGGTTGACATGAGTATTCTAAGGTCATAGAATATAAATATGAAAAAGCGTACGATTTTATGTACAGAAATGAGGTGGAATTATGTTGGCAGTGAAAAGTATGGATGTAAGAGGGCATTTTAAAGAGTGGTGTGATAAGGTTTTCAGCGGTGAGACATTGATTATCTCACGTCCTAAGAATGAAAATATCGTAATGATTTCAGAAACAGAGTATAATGAAATGATGAGAATAAAACGAAATGTAGAGTATCTTGCACGTATTGACAAAAGTTTGGAGGAATTAAATGCAGGGAAAACAATGTCATTTTCATTGGAAGAATTAACAGAAATGGAATTAGAGAATGGATGAAACTAACAGGCTTGTTTATCAGATAGATGAATTACAAAATATAAAAGTCATATCATGCAGAGGACACTATGAAGAGTGATATTGAGAATAGGCTAAAAAAGGAGAAAAATCATGTTTCGATTATGGGGAAAAGAGTTTAAAGACAACCGGATGCTGCGTGACACGGTGATTTGCGACGATTCGGATGAGACACGCACACATAAAATTTTCAATGCGCTGGAGGAAATCTGCTATGAGTTTGATCTGAGCAAGCCGATCTGGCTGGATGTAACGATCGCAGAATTTAAGAAGCATGCAAAGGCAAGGTTTTATCAGGATAATTTTGTGGATTCCATTGATTTTGATTATCTGGAGATCCAGATCATTGAGGAGTAGCATATGAATAAGAATACATTCAGCAACCGGGTGACATGGTACAATTTCATATTGTGTATTTTTGTGGTGTGGATTCATGCACAGAATGTTGATCTGTTTACAGAAGTAGTGATGATCGATGGAAAACCGCTGTTCAATCAGATTGAGCAGACGATCGTTTCCGATATTGCAGTGGTTGGTGTGGCAGGATTTTTCCTGTGTTCCGGATACCTGTTTTACAGAAATTATTCCTGGGGGAAAGTGCTGGAAAAATATAAGACGAGGTTTGTGGGCTTGTTGATTCCATATGTGATCTGGACACTGCTTTACTATTTCATTCATGTAGGGGTGTCCTATATCACACCTTTGCGGGCTGTGTTCAATGAACCACCGATCACAGTAACCTGGAAGGGGATCGTGGATGCGGTACTCAATTACAGATACTGTGCGTTTTTATGGTTTTTACAGTTTTTGATCTTATTTGTTGTGATTTCTCCTCTGATCTATCTGCTGATCAGTAATCGATATATGGGAATCGTGGCGATCGTTCTTGTGCTGGTGATTGACAGTACGGGAATCTGCGGGGATCTGGCATTCGGCGGTGTACAGGCACAGGCGTTTTGCAACTGGCTGTTTATTTATATGACGGGTGGATATATCGGAGTTCACGGAAGCAGTGCAGTAGAAAGTAAGAATACAAGCTGGCTGCTGCTTTTGGCGAGCATGATCCTTGCAGTTCTGGCATATTATTTTTTCAAACATTCGCCGAGTATGTTCACCAATCTGATGTATCTTCTGCTGTTTGCATCTGCCTTGTGGTGTCTGATCTGTAAATTGCCGCTTCCGATGGCAGCGAGCTGGCAAAAACATACTTTTATGGTATATATGACACATTTTCTGATCGCGCGGGGGATGAACGTACTGGTGAGTAAGTATCTTTCTGCTTCCATGTGGCCGGGAATCCTCTTGTTTTTCCTGCTTCCGGTGCTTTGCTTTGCGCTGACATCACTGTTTTGGCGGATTTGTGGAAAAGGCCAGTCCTTCGTGTGGAAAATGTTGTCCGGAAATCGATAGAGTGTGAAAAACTGATTACTTATGCCGGTAATAAAATACAGCGACCTGTGTTCTGTCACGCAGATCCAGTTTATCGAGGATGGAACTCAGGTAATTCCGGACGGTTCCTTCACTGAGAAACAGGCGAGAAGCAATTTCTTTGTTACTGAGACCGTCAGCGATCAGGCGTATGATCTCAAGCTCCCGTTCGCTGATGTCGTAGTCTTCCAGGTGGAATGCCGGACCGGTTTGAAGAAGCTCGGGAATCTTGGAAATGATTTCATTTCCGAAAACAGTCTGTCCGGAGTGAACCGCGTGCAGTGCCGGGATGAGGCTTTCGTAATCCTGTTTGAGGAGATAGCCTTTCGCACCAAGTTTTAATGCCCTTACAATATACTCATCATCAGAGAACGTGGTGAGGAGAAGAATTTTCGCATCGGGAAATTCTTTTAATATCTCAGCGGATGCGTCAAGTCCGCTGAGTTCTTTCATTCTGATGTCCATAAGAAGTACATCAGGTCTGTATGTTCTGAATAATCTTACTGCGTCTTTTCCGTCCGTGCCTGTGGCGGAAACGGTAATATCACCGCTGGCTTCCAGAATGGTTTTCAGTGCGCCGGAGACAAAAATATCATCATCAATAATTACAATATTCATAACCTTAATACTCCTGTTCTTTTGGGATAGTGATAAAAAGGCGGAAGCCTTTTTGTATTGTGATCTGCAGGTTTCCGTTCAGGATTTTGAGTCGGTCGTTCATATTGGAAAGACCGATCCCTCTGCTTGAGAATAATGCTTCCCGGTTGTTTTCTGAGAGGGAAAGCCCTTCTTCCAGGGTGCCATTGTCTTCGATACAAAGCTGATACAGTGCAGGGTGTTCCCGCATGGTGATCTGTACCAGAGTGGCATTGCTGTGCCTGGCCACGTTGGAAAGCGCTTCTTTTACAATGCTGATAAAACAATATTTGATTTCCCGCGGAACTTCAAACCCCATGTCATAGTTCAGAGTTACAGGACAGAACGTAAAATCTGAGGTCAGGCTTTCGGATGCTTCTTTCAGATTCAGTGATTCGTCATGAAGATCGTGGACACTGGTGCGGATGCTGGTCATTGCCTGATTTAGAGAATGATCCAGATCATCCAGAACCGGTGAGAGTGCATCGGAAGCATTGATGGCCTTGGCGGCGCCTGTTATCAGGATGGAGCGGGAGAGCAGATGTCCGACATTGTCATGGATTTCTCTGGCAATCCGGTTTCGTTCTTTCAGTGTGGCTGCATAAATTTCGTAATCCTGTTTTTCCGCAAGCATCCTGTTTTTTTCTTCCAGAAGGAGATTTTTTTCGGTACTGTCGTCTCTTAGTTTCATGAGACTTTGTTGCAGACATTCTGCGGCTTCTGTGCGGTTTTGCAGACAAAAAGCCAGAAGAAACAAGAAGATTCCCCAGAAGGAAAAAAGAGGAATTTGTTTTCCGTCTGACCAGATGCCGTAAAAGTAAAGAACGCTGCATACAAGAGCCGGAACATGATATTGATCCAGAAGGAGTACATAAAATACTGCGGGGAAAAACAGAAACAGTTCCGGAATCAGAAAAGCGGACGCTATAAAAGCAGTACACAGAACCAGGTGAAGCCTTTTTGACCGTGAAAAATAACTGGTACAGCACAAACACAGGCACAGGAGAAAGGCGCATACAAAAAAATAATCCAGTTTTCTGAAAAAAAGGAAAAAGAAGCCGGACAATATGAATAATCCAGTATTTTCAAGATGGCGCATTGTACAATTCCTCCCGGTAAACAGATTTATCTTTGGATATCCTCAGTATAATACAAAATCAGGATCCGGGCAAAGGAAAAGACAAAAGGGAAGACGGAAAGTGACATTTGTCATGTGGGGAAATGACAGCGTTCACTACCGGATGGAAAGCGGGCAGTTTATAATTTGGGTATCAGCTGTAGGAAAAGAACAGCGTTCGATCAAACAAGGAGGAGACATATATGGGTGGAACAGAGCGTTTTCAGGAAAATGGAATCATACAGATAGAAAATCTTGTAAAAAGATACGGTTCTTTTGTTGCCCTGGATCATTTGAATCTGGATGTTCGGGAGGGTGAAATTTTCGGACTTCTGGGACCAAATGGATCGGGTAAAACAACAGTGATCAACTGTATGCTGGCACTTTTGAAATATGATAAAGGCAGTATACGAATATTTGGCCAGGAGATGGCACCGGATCATTATGAGGTGAAAAAGCAGATAGGAATCATTCTCCAGAATGTGGCGGTTTTTGATGAGCTGACAGTATATGAGAATATTGATTATTTCTGTGGGCTTTATGTAAAAGAGAAAGAAAAAAGAAAAAGTCTTGTGAAAGAGGCGATTGCTTTTGTGGGGCTGGAGGACTATCAAAACACAAGACCAAAGAAGCTTTCCGGCGGACTCTTAAGAAGACTGAATATTGCCTGCGGCATTGCACACAAGCCCAGATTGATTATTCTGGATGAACCTACAGTGGCTGTGGATCCGCAGAGCAGAAACCGGATTCTGGAAGGAATTCAGGAGCTGAACAGACAGGGAGCAACCATTGTTTATACCTCTCATTATATGGAAGAGGTGGAGCAGATCTGCAGCAGGATCGCGATCATGGATCATGGAAGGAGTATTGCTGTTGGCACCAAAGAACAGCTTACTGGGATGATCAAAACAGGGGAAAAGGTGACGGTCGAGGCGGTTGTACTAAGTGAGGAGCAGCTTGCAGGAATCAGAGAGCTGCCGCATGTATTCGCTGTTGATTATCAAAATGACATTCTTACTGTACAGTGTACAAAAGCCAGACATAACCTTGTGCGGATCCTTCACTGTCTGGAGGAGCAGGGAGTTGCTTTTGGAAGAGTCTACTCAGAGCTGCCGACTCTGAATGATGTATTTCTTGAGATTACAGGAAAGCAGCTTCGCGATTAGAGGGGGGAGAGAGATGTTTCATTTGATAAAATACAGTGTGATCAGAAAAGTAAAGAATTTCAGTATGTTATTTTGGCCCTGCATGTTTCCGCTGATTCTCGGAACGCTGTTTTATTTTGCATTCGGGAACATTTCAGAGTCAGATTTTGAAACTGTTCAGGCTGCTTTTGTGGAAGAGAATCCGGGAGATCTAGTATTTCCGTCATTCCTGGAAGAAGTCAGCAAAGAAGGAACTTTGATCCATGTGGAAACAATGACAGAAAAAGAAGCGTTGCAGAAGCTTGAGGATCAGAAAATCTCCGGAATTTTTTATGGAACAGAAGCGCCTTATCTGAAGGTGGGAAAAAACGGACTTGCTCAGAGTATTATGCAAAGTCTTCTGGAGAGCTATCTAAATGGAAAGGATACGCTGGAAACAGTGGCAGATGTACATCCTGAAAATATGAAAAAGGCGGTTGCCGCGATGTCGGACTATCAGGAACTGGTAGAGAATGTTTCCGCAGGCGGCAGAACGACCAACGGGAACATGGGATTCTTTTATGCGCTGGCTGCGATGGCGTGCATGTACGGCTGTTTTATCGGTCTTGGTTCTGCGATGTGGCTGCAGGCAAACCTGAGTGCTTTGGCTGCGAGACAATGTGTATCTCCGGTACACAGGCTGAAGATGATACTTACGGAGCTGATCTCTTCTTTTATACTTCATTTTTTAAATGTGGTGATTTTAATTGTTTACTGCAAATATATACTTCAGATGGAATTTCAGGGGAGTATGGGAAAAATGCTGCTGATTGTGGCGGCAGGCTGTGTAATCGGAGTGAGTATGGGAATTCTGGTGTGCAGTATCGGCAAGTTCAGCGAGGGGATCAAGGTTGGAATCATGCTTGGGATTTCTATGACAACCAGTGTGCTGGCAGGTCTTGTGAATGTACAGATAAAACATGCCGTTGACCGTGCATTGCCCCTTGTAAACAAACTGAATCCGGCGGCAGTAATCTCAGATGCTTTTTACTGTATTAATGTGTATGACGATCCGGTACGGTTTGGAAATGACATTCTTACACTATTTATCATGTGCGCAGTAATTCTTGCAGTTTCATTTGTGGTTGTCAGGAGGGAACGTTATGACAGTATTTAAAGGATACATGAAGATTATCGGTCAGAACAGAATGTTGATACTGCTATATGTTGCTATTTTTTTCGGATGTACGCTTCTGTTTCAGTCCACAGCGGGAAAGTCAGAAACAAGTTATCAGGCGGAAAAGATGAATATTGGAATTGTCGATAAGGATGGAGGAAGTCTTGCAGAGTCTCTGACAGAGTATCTTGGAAATCTGCATCATCTGATTCCTGTAGAAAATGACGTTTCTGAGATACAGGAAAAGCTGTATTACAGAGAAGTGGATTATGTGGTCAGAATTCCGGAGAATTTTTATGAGAAATGTATCAAGGGAGACGAAAAACTTTCTGTGACAAAAATTCCGGATACATATTCGGGCAGTTATGTGGATCAGCAGATCAACAGCTTTCTGAATAATGCCAGAACGTATCAGGTAGCAGGATTTACGGAGGCGGAAGCAGCGAGTGCTCTTGAGAGGACACAAAGCGTGAAGGTAACCTTTTTAAAGGATGGGAAAAACACAGAAGATGCTCCGTATGTATATTATTTTCGGTATATGCCGTATCTGTTTCTGGCATTATCTGGATTTGTGATGGGTAATATTCTGATTGTTTTTCATAATCCAGATCTGAAAAAAAGGATGGCGGCATCTCCTGTTTCCGGAAGAAGACAAAGTCTGGAGGGGATTTTGTGCATGAGCCTGGCAGGGATTGCGCTGTGGATTTTTGTAATTGTAATTGCGATTGTATTTTTTGGAAAAGATTTTTATACATCAGGAAATTTTGCATATTACCTGTTGAATTCGGTATTCATGCTTTTCGTAGCGATTGCGCTGGCATATCTGATGGGAACAATTGCCCCGAACAGAGACGCGTTGACCGGAATTGCGAATATCATTTCTCTGGGAATGTGCTTTCTGGGAGGTGCGTTTGTGCCTCTTGAGTTCATGGGAAATGATGTAAAAGCTGTGAGCCAGTTCCTTCCGGTATACTGGTATGAGAAAGCAAATGATATTCTTGCTGATTTCGGACATCTGACGGCTTCTGCAAAAGGACAGTTCTTGCAGGCGATTATGATACAGCTTGTTTTCGCAGCAGCATTTGTCTGCCTGGTACTGGTGGTTGAAAAATATAAAAGAGTGGATTCATAGCAGAATGCGGACTGTGACGGTGGTGGAGCGACTGCGGGAAGTGGAGAATTAGAAAAAAACCAACTTGACAAACAGGAATTGTCAGTGTAAAATGCAAAACATATCAGACAAAGGCGTCTTTTACGTATATTTTTACGTAGAGGGGGTCTTTTTTTGTTGTAATAAGAAAATCTGATTACAGGAGGGGCTTGATTATGTGTTCAATTATGGGATATTGCGGTGTTTGCGATGATCTGGAAGCGTTTCAGAAAGGGTTTGATAAAACGATTTCCAGAGGACCGGATGACAGCAGGATTGTAGATACCGGAAATGGTCTGCTTGGATTCCACAGACTTGCGATTATGGGGCTTACGGCATCCGGGATGCAGCCGTTTTCACTGGGTGGCAGTTATGTGGTATGCAATGGAGAGATTTTCGGATTTGAGCGGTTGAGAGAAAGCCTTTCCGATAGATATACGTTTCAGAGTGATTCGGACTGCGAAGTACTTCTGCCGCTCTATGAGACATATGGCACAGAAATGTTTCGTATGCTGGATGCGGAGTTTGCCTGCATCATCTATGATGGAAAAACACAGGAATATATTGCGGCAAGAGATCCGATCGGTATCCGCCCGCTCTATTATGGATATGATAAGAAGGGAACCATCGTATTTGCAAGTGAAGCAAAAAATCTGATCGGGCTGTGTGAAAAAATCCGTCCGTTTCCGCCGGGGCATTATTATAAAGACGGAGAATTTGTCTGCTATTGCGATATTACAAAGGTGGATGAGATCTGTCAGGATGATCTGGAGCAGGTGTGTGCAAATATTCGGGAGAAACTGGTGACAGGGATCGAAAAGAGGCTGGTGGCAGATGCGAAAGTCGGATTTCTTCTTTCCGGAGGGCTGGATTCGTCGCTTGTGTGCGCAGTGGCAGCGAGAAAGAGTAAAACTCCGATCCGTACATTTGCAATTGGGATGCAAAAAGATGCCATTGATTTGAAATACGCAAAAGAGGTGGCAGATTACATCGGAAGTGAGCATACAGAAGTAATCATTACAAAAGAGGATGTGCTCTCGGCACTGGAGGATGTGATCGGACTTTTGGGAACGTTCGATATTACAACGATCCGTGCCAGCATAGGGATGTATCTTGTCTGCAAAGCCATTCATGAGCAGACGGATATCCGGGTTCTTCTGACCGGAGAAATTTCAGATGAACTGTTTGGATACAAATATACGGATTTTGCGCCGTCTGCGCAGGCGTTTCAGGAAGAATCAGAAAAGCGGGTCAGAGAGCTGCATATGTACGATGTCCTTCGGGCAGACCGGTGTATTTCCGTAAATTCTCTGGAAGCCAGAGTACCGTTTGGAGATCTGGATTTTGTCCGGTATGTGATGGCAATCGATCCGGAGAAAAAGCAGAATGTGTATCGGAAAGGAAAATATTTGCTCCGCCATGCGTTTGAGAAAGGGGACTATCTGCCGGAACATATTCTCTGGAGAGAAAAGGCAGCATTTTCGGATGCGGTGGGACATTCTATGGTAGATGACCTGAAAGAGTACGCTGATACCTGCTACACAGAGGAAGCGTTTGAAAAGGAACGTCAAAAATATACTTATGCACAGCCGTTCACAAAAGAGTCTCTCTTATATCGGGAGATTTTTGAAAAATATTATCCGGGACAGGCAGAAATGATCGCAGGCTTCTGGATGCCGAATCAGGAGTGGGAGGGCTGTGATGTGACAGATCCTTCTGCACGCGTACTGGCGAACTATGGAGCCAGCGGAGAGTAAAAGGTGTGAATAGAAAAATAAACAGAGAGGAACAGGATAGAATGAAAAATTACATGGAACAAGAGACAAAAAGTCTGTATCGGGAACAATTTGAGCATGATAACTGTGGAATCGGCGCGGTAGTAAACAGTAAAGGAATCAAAAGCCACAGAACTGTGGAAAACGCGCTGAAGATTGTAGAAAATCTGGAACACAGAGCGGGAAAGGATGCCGAAGGCAAAACCGGAGACGGTGTTGGAATCCTGCTGCAGATCTCTCATAAGTTTTTTCAGAAAGTCTGTAAAGAGCTGGGGATCAGTCTGGGAGAGGAAAGAGAGTACGGAATCGCACAGTTTTTCTTCCCGCAGGAAGAATTACAGCGCAATCAGGCAAAGAAGATGTTTGAGATCATTGTAGAAAAAGAAGGGCTGGAACTGCTTGGATTTCGTGAGGTTCCGGTGCATCCGGAGGTGCTTGGAGAAAAGGCAAGAAGCTGTATGCCGCACATTGTGCAGGCATTCATCAAAAAGCCGGAGCATGTGGAGAAAGGACTGGAGTTCGAACGGAAGCTTTATATTGCCCGCCGGGTGTTTGAGCAGAGTAATGACAACACCTATGTGGTATCCATGTCCAGCAGAACGATCGTATACAAAGGAATGTTTTTAGTGGGACAGCTTCGGACATTTTTTGCGGATCTTCAGGATCCGGATTATGAGTCTGCGATCGCACTGGTACATTCCCGTTTCAGTACGAATACAAATCCAAGCTGGGAGAGAGCGCATCCGAACCGTTTTATGGTACACAATGGGGAAATCAATACGATCCGCGGAAATGCAGACAAGATGCTGGCAAGAGAGGAAACGATGGAATCCGGTGCCTTGAAAGAAGAGCTTCATAAGATTCTTCCGGTTGTAGACACTAGGGGATCTGACTCTTCCATGCTGGATAACACGCTGGAATTTCTGGTGATGAGCGGAATGGAGCTTCCGCTGGCGATGATGATCGCAATTCCGGAGCCATGGAGCAAAAATGCCACACTTTCTCAGGATGTCCGGGATTTTTATCAGTATTATGCGACTATGATGGAGCCATGGGACGGTCCAGCTTCCATCGTGTTCTCAGACGGAGATATCATGGGAGCGGTTCTGGATCGGAATGGTCTGCGTCCGTCTCGTTATTATGTGATGAAAAACGGAGATTTGATCCTGGCTTCCGAAGTCGGAGTTCTGGAAGTTCCGGAAGAAGAGATTGTATTAAAAGAACGTCTCCATCCGGGGAAAATGCTGTTGGTCGATACGGTAAAGGGCAAGATCTGTCAGGACGAAGAACTGAAGGAAATGTATACGACAAAACAGCCTTACGGAGAATGGCTGGACAGCAATCTGGTGGAACTCAAAGACTTGAAAATCCCGAATATGCGTGTGGAAGAGTACGATCCGGTAAAGAGAAAACAACTTCAGAAAGCATTTGGATACACATACGAAGAATACCGCAATTCCATCCGGAACATGGCATTAAACGGAGGCGAATCCATTGCGGCAATGGGTGTGGACACGCCGCTTGCAGTGCTTTCCGATAAGAAACGTCCGCTGTTTGATTATTTTAAACAGCTTTTTGCGCAGGTGACCAATCCGCCGATCGATGCGATCCGTGAGGAAATCGTGACCTGTACGACGGTCTATGCAGGAAAACAGGGAAATCTTCTGGAAGAAAAAGAAGAAAACTGCCGGGTATTAAAGATTAACAATCCGATCCTGACAAATACAGATATGTTGAAGATCAAAAAAATGAAAAAAGAAGGATTCCGGGTTGCGGTTGTTCCGATCACTTATTATAAAAGCACGAAGTTGGAGAGAGCTCTGGAGCGCCTGTTCGTGGAAGTTGACAAGGCATATAAAGACGGAGCAGACATTCTGGTACTGTCTGACCGGGATGTGGATGAAAACCATATGGCGATCCCGTCTCTTCTGGCAGTTTCCGCAGTGCATCAGCATCTGGTGGCGACGAAGAAACAGACCTCACTTTCTCTGATCCTGGAATCTGGAGAACCAAGGGAGGTTCATCACTTTGCGACACTGCTCGGATATGGAGCGTGTGCAGTGAATCCGTATCTTGCATTGGATACGATCCATGAGCTGATCGAAGAGGAGATGCTGGACAAGGACTACTATGCGGCAGTGGAGGATTATACACTGGCGATCCTGCACGGAATCGTGAAGATTTCATCCAAGATGGGAATTTCCACGATCCAGTCTTATCAGGGAGCGAAGATCTTTGAAGCAATCGGAATTTCAAAAGAAGTGACAGACAAATATTTCGCAGGTACAGTCAGCCGTGTGGGCGGTATCACCATGGAGGATATCGAGAAGCAGGTAGATGAATACCATACAAAAGCATTTGATCCGCTGGGACTGACAACGAATCTGGCGCTGGAGAGTATGGGAAAACACAAGAGACGTGCAGATGGGGAAGAACACCGCTATAATCCGGAGACGATCCATTTGCTGCAGCAGGCGACCTGGACCGGGAATTATGAATTATTTAAAGAGTATACGAAAAAGATCGATGCAGAGGAGACGGGATATCTGCGAAGCCTCATGGATTTTGCCTATGCAGAAAAAGAGATTCCGCTGGATGAAGTGGAGAGCGTGGAAGACATTGTGAAGCGATTTAAGACAGGAGCCATGTCCTACGGATCCATTTCACAGGAAGCGCATGAGACGCTGGCAATCGCGATGAATCATCTGCATGGAAAATCCAACTCCGGAGAAGGCGGAGAGAGTGACGAGCGTCTGGATTCTGCAAATACAGAAACAGACAGATGTTCTGCCATCAAACAGGTTGCATCCGGAAGATTTGGTGTGACAAGCCGTTATCTGGTCAGTGCAAAGGAAATCCAGATTAAACTGGCACAGGGAGCGAAACCGGGTGAAGGAGGTCATCTTCCGGGGAAAAAGGTGTATCCGTGGGTGGCAAAGACAAGACATTCCACACCGGGAGTGAGTCTGATTTCTCCGCCGCCGCATCACGACATTTATTCGATCGAAGATCTGGCACAGTTGATCTATGATTTGAAAAATGCAAATAAATACTCCAGAATCTCTGTCAAACTGGTATCAGAAGCAGGCGTCGGAACCGTAGCAGCAGGTGTGGCAAAAGCAGGAGCGCAGGTAATCCTGATCTCCGGTTACGATGGAGGTACCGGTGCTGCTCCGGAAAGTTCCATCCACAATGCGGGACTTCCGTGGGAGCTTGGTCTGGCTGAGACACATCAGACACTGATCCGGAACGGACTTCGTGAACGTGTGAAGATCGAAACAGACGGAAAACTGATGAGCGGAAGAGATGTGGCAATCGCGGCACTTCTGGGAGCGGAAGAATTCGGGTTTGCGACAGCTCCGCTTGTAACGCTTGGCTGTGTGATGATGCGCGTATGTAATCTGGATACCTGTCCGGTGGGAATTGCCACACAGAATCCGGAACTTCGCAAACGCTTCCAGGGAAAACCGGAGTATGTAGAGAACTTCATGCGGTTTGTTGCCCAGGAGCTCAGAGAATATATGGCGAAACTAGGAGTTCGTACGGTAGATGAGATGGTAGGAAGAACAGACCTCTTAAAGAGAAATGAAACGAAGCATTCCAGGATGGCAGACAAGATGGATCTGCATGAGATCCTGTATCATCCGGCAAAAGAAAATGTGACATTTAAAGAAGGAAAAGCCTATGACTTCCAGCTGGAAAAAACACTGGATGAGAGAGTTCTGTTAAAGAAACTGAAAACTGCGGTAGAAAAAGGAAACAAAGCAGTTCTGGAAACAGAGGTGAAAAATATCGACCGTTCTGCAGGTACGATCCTCGGTGCGGAGATTACCCGTTTCCACAAAGAAGGACTGCCGGAAGATACCATTGTTGTAAATTGCAAGGGAGTCGGCGGACAGAGCTTCGGAGCATTTATTCCGAAGGGACTGACCATGACACTCTGCGGAGATACCAACGACTATTATGGAAAAGGACTTTCCGGTGGAAAACTGGTTGTATATCCGCCGAAGAACAGAGGATATAAAGCAGAGGAAAATATCATTGTCGGAAACGTGGCGCTTTACGGTGCAACGGCAGGAAAAGTGTTCATCAACGGTGTTGCAGGGGAGCGTTTTGCAGTCCGCAATTCCGGAGCGTATGCCGTTGTAGAAGGTGTAGGTGAGCACGGATGTGAATATATGACCGGCGGACGTGTGGCAGTGCTTGGAAAAACAGGAAAGAACTTTGCTGCGGGAATGAGCGGAGGAATTGCCTATGTTCTGGATGAAAACAGTCATCTTTATCGCAATCTGAACAAGGCCATGATCGCGATTGAAAAAGTGGAGAACAAGTATGACATTCAGGAGCTTCGCGCAATGATCGAGGAGCATGTGGAAAATACAGGTTCTGCGCGCGGAAAAGAGATTCTTGCCGATTTTGATGCGTATCTGCCGAAATTTAAAAAGATTATTCCTCATGATTATAAGAAGATGATCGCACTGGCTTCCAAGTGGGAAGAACGGGGAATGAGCAGCGAACAGGCACAGATGGAAGCCTTTAATGAGAGTTTTCAGATGAAAGAAAGTGAGGTATAGAAACAATGGGAAAACCAACAGGATTTTTAGATTACGAAAGAAAAAATACAAAAGCAGAAACACCACTTCAGAGAATCCGTCATTTTCATGAGTTTAAAACTTCACTGCCTGCAAAAGAACAGCAGAAACAGGGCGGACGCTGCATGGACTGCGGCGTGCCGTTCTGCCAGAACGGCAGCCTGCTCGCAGGCATGACATCCGGATGTCCGCTTCACAATCTGGTGCCGGAGACCAATGATCTGATCTATCGCGGGAACTGGAAACAGGCATATGAGCGTCTCGAAAAGACACATTGTTTTCCGGAATTTACCGGAAGAGTCTGCCCGGCGCTCTGTGAGGCGGCATGTACCTGTGCCTTGAACGGAGATCCGGTGGCAATTAAGGACAACGAGAAAATGATCATTGAACATGCATTCCAGAACGGATGGGTGACAGCACAGCCGCCGAAGGTGCGTACCGGAAAGACGGTGGCAGTGATCGGAAGCGGACCGGCAGGTCTTGCTGCGGCATTACTGCTCAACCGAAGAGGGCATCAGGTGACTGTATTTGAGCGAAGCGACAGAATCGGAGGACTTCTGTGCTATGGAATTCCGAATATGAAACTGGAAAAAGACATTGTAGAGAGAAGAGTCCGGCTGATGAAAGAAGAAGGCGTTCTTTTTAAAACCGGAGTGAATGTAGGAAAAGATGTGACTGCAGCAGAGCTTCAAAAACAGTTCGACCGGGTGATCTTAGCCTGCGGAGCATCGAATCCGAGAGATATCGAGGTGCCGGGAAGAGACAGTAAAAGTATTTATTTTGCTGTGGATTTCCTGTCTTCGGTAACAAAGAGTCTCCTGGATCAGGATCTGAAAGAGGGCACTTTTATCCCGGCAAAAGGGAAACATGTGCTGGTGATCGGAGGCGGTGATACAGGAAATGACTGCGTGGGAACCGCAATCCGACTGGGAGCCAAATCGGTGACACAACTGGAGATGATGCCAAGGCCTTCCAAAGAGAGAACAAAGTCCAATCCATGGCCGCAGTGGCCGCGCACGGAGAAGACAGACTATGGTCAGGAAGAGGCCATTGCAGTCTTTGGAAAAGATCCGAGAATGTATCAGACAACGGTAAAGGAATTCCAGAAGGACAAAAACGGAAATGTCAAAAAAGCAGTTCTGGTCAGCCTGGAGCCTCAAAAGGATAAAAAGACAGGCAGAATGCAGATGGTTCCCGTTGCGGGCAGTGAAAAAGTGGTGGATGCCAATCTGGTACTGATCGCCGCAGGGTTTACGGGCAGTCAGAAATATGTAACAGATGCATTTGGGGTAACTGTAGATGCAAGAACAAATGTAGCGACAAAAGAAGAAACGTATGAGACCAATGTACCGGGGGTATTTGCAGCAGGAGATGTGCGCAGAGGTCAGTCGCTGGTCGTATGGGCGATCCAGGAAGGAAAACAGGTTGCAAAAGCGGTGGATTATTCTCTGATGGGGTATACAAATCTGTAAGAGAGAAATATAATAGGATCATAGTGTAAGACAAGGAGAGGATGTTATGGAGAAGTATAGAAAAACAGAAATTCTGCAGATCGTGGAGGAAGAAGGCGTTGAGTTTATCCGTCTGCAGTTTACAGATATGTTCGGAACCTTGAAAAATGTCGCAGTTCCGGTCAGCTGCCTGGAAAAAGCAATGGATGACCGCTGCACGATCGACCTGGCTTCTTTGAACGGATTTGCAAAAGAAGAGGAGACAGAGTTGTATCTCAAGCCGGATTTTTCTACGTTTACCATACTGCCATGGCGTCCTCAGAATGGAAAAGTTGCCCGTTTTCTGTGCGATGTATGCACAGAGGATGGCAGCGAATACGAACTGAGTCCGCGTCTGATCCTGAAACGGGCGCTGGAAAAAGCAGAGAAACAGGGCTATACACTGGAAGTGAATCCGGAGTGTGAATTTTTCCTGTTCCATACAGATGACGATGGAATGCCGACGACTGTTTCGCACGAAAGAGCAGGATATCTGGATACGTCGCCGATCGATCTGGGTGAGAATACAAGAAGGGAGATTATTCTGACGCTGGAGGAGATGGGATATCAGATTACATCTTCTCATCATGAGATCGCACCGGCGCAGCATGAGATTGACTTTGCATTTGAAGATGCGCTTTCCACTGCAGATAAGGTGATGACATTTAAAATGGCAGTCCGTACGATTGCAAAGCGTTACGGTCTTCATGCCACATTTATGCCGAAACCACGGCAGGATGTAAATGGTTCCGGTCTGCATCTGCACATGCGGCTTCTTAAGAACGGCAGAAATGTGTTTACCAGTGAAAACGGTGAATTGAGCACAGACGGCGAGGCATTTCTTGCGGGAATTCTGGGACATGTGGTGGGAATGACAGCAGTGTTTAATCCGCTGGTCAATTCTTATAAGCGTCTGGTTCCGGGCTTTGAGGCACCTTCCGATGTGACCTGGTCCAGAACACAGAGAAATGCGCTGCTCCATGTCAGAAAACGCAGAGGAGAAGGTGTGGATCTGGAGCTGAGGAGTCCGGATTGTGCGGCAAATCCATATCTGCTGCTGGCACTTTGTCTGGAAGCAGGACTGGATGGAATCAGGAAGCAGCAGAAAGCGCCAAAGGAACTGACTGAAGATATCCGCAGACTGTCCTGTGAGGAGAAAAAACAGCGAAAGATCCAGAACCTTCCGGAAAATCTGGGAGTGGCACTGGATGCAATGGGACAGGATCTGCTGGTGCGGGAAGTGCTTGGAGAATCTTATGTTGCGGAATATCAAAAAATGAAACGCAGAGAATGGAAAAACTATCTGAAACAGGTAACAAAGTGGGAGCTGGAGCAGTATCTGTATCTGGTTTAAATAAATCAATGGAGGCCGCAGATGGGAGTCATTGTTGTTGTATTACCAAAGCTTGAGAATGCGAAAAAAGTGAAGAAAATACTGCTTGAACACGGATTTCAGACGGTGTTTGCGTGTTCTTCTGCTTCTGCGGCTCTTCAGATGGTTGGTGAATATTCGTATGGTCTTGTCATCAGCGGGTATCGGATGCCGGATATGTATTATCTGGATCTGGTAGATTGCCTGCCCCGGGATTTTGAATCCATTCTGTTGGGCTCAGAGGAGACAGTGTCACAAGTCGGCGCGGGGATTTTATCCCTGACCATGCCTGTCAAAGCCTATGACCTGGTCAATACCGCAGATATGGTGCTTCGTCAGCTGGAGCGGCGGATCAAAAAGAAAACCCGGACACCAAAAAAACGGAGTGAGAAGGAACAGAATTATATCCGTAATGCAAAATTTCTGTTGATGGAGAGAAACTATCTGACAGAGGAGGAAGCCCACAAATATCTGCAGAAATGCAGTATGGATAATGGAACGAATATGGTGGAGACAGCACAGATGATCCTGACACTGCTGTTTGATGAGACATAACTGGAAAAGAGTGAGGAAAATAGAATGCCGAATTTAAATGAAAATTATTTGAAACTGCAGGAAAATTATCTTTTTTCGGAGATCGCACACCGTGTTGCTGCGTATACGAAGCAGAATCCGGAAAAAAATGTGATACGCCTGGGAATCGGAGATGTCACACGTCCTCTGTGTCAGTGTGCCGGAGAGGCACTTCTTGAAGGGGCAAAAGAGATGATGTCTGCGGATACGTTTAAAGGATATGGCCCGGAGCAAGGGTATGAAGATACCAGAAAAGCCATTGTGGACTATTACAAAAGAAGTGGTGTAGAGATCGATGCGTCTGCCGTGTTTGTGTCAGACGGAGCAAAGAGTGATACAGGGAATATCACAGATCTGTTTGCTCACGACAATGTGATCCTGATCCCGACACCGGTTTATCCTGTCTATGTGGACTCCAATGTTATGTGCGGAAATAAAGTGGAGTATATTGAGGGAAATGCAGACAATGACTTCCTTCCGATGCCGGACTGGAATCAGCATGCGGATATCATTTATATCTGTTCGCCAAACAATCCGACCGGCGCATGCTATAACAAAGGCCAGTTAAAAGAGTGGGTGGATTATGCGCTGAAGAATCAGGCAGTGATCCTTTTTGATGCGGCTTATGAGGCGTTTGTGTCTGATCCGGAACTTCCGAGAAGTATCTATGCTGTAGAAGGGGCAAAACAGTGCGCGATTGAGTTCTGTTCACTTTCCAAAACAGCGGGATTTACCGGAACTAGATGTGGATATACGATCGTTCCCAAGGAACTGGTATTTACAGCGTCCACAGGAGAAGAGATGTCGCTCAATGCTATGTGGAACAGACGTCAGTGCACAAAATACAATGGTACTTCCTATATTGTACAGAAAGCGGCAGCGGCAGTGTTCAGTGAGGAAGGCATCCGTCAGTGCCGGGAGAATCTGGAATACTATCGGGAGAATGCGCGAGTCATTACGGATACACTTTCAGACCTTGGTATCCGGTTTTATGGAGGGGTACATTCCCCGTATGTCTGGTTTGAATGCCCGAAGGACATGGATTCCTGGACATTTTTTGACTATCTGCTGCAGGAGATCCAGGTAGTCGGAACGCCCGGAGCCGGATTTGGAGAGAATGGAAAACACTATTTCCGTCTGACCTCATTTGGTACTTATGAGAATACAGCAGAGGCAATGAAACGCTTCCGGAATCTTCTGGAAACAAAATAAAAAACGGGAGTTCGTGTTCTCTGACTGGAAAAGTTTTCTTTCTTAAAAAAGCATGAAGTTTATGACAGTAAGAGCCAAATATGGTATACTGATAGAGACTAAGTGAGAAGGGAGATTTTCCAAGTTGAGAGGAGAACACCAGATGGAAGACGCGATCAAGAATTATGAAGACGTGGACAGTTGGAAGACCGTCATTTTCTTATATAATGCAGCAATGAAAGAGGTAGGAACGAAGCTGGAGATCCTGAATGATGAGTTTCAGCATGTACATAAATATAACCCGATCGAGCACATCAAGACAAGGATCAAGACGCCGGAGAGTATTGTAAAAAAGCTCAAGCGATATGGCTATGAGACCTCGATCGAAAATATGCTCCGTTATATCAATGACATTGCAGGCGTGCGGCTGATCTGTTCATTTACTTCTGATATTTACCGCCTGGCGGAGATGATCGGGAACCAAAGTGACTTGAAAGTGCTGGCGATCAAGGATTACATCAAAAACCCGAAAGAGAGTGGATATAAGAGTTACCATATGCTGGTTTCCGTGCCGATCTTTCTGTCGGACAGTGTGGTAGATACCAAGGTAGAGATTCAGATCCGCACTATTGCGATGGATTTCTGGGCAAGTCTTGAGCACAAGATCTATTATAAGTTTGAAGGGGACGCACCGGATTATATCAGTCGCGAGCTTCAGGAGTGTGCGCAGATGGTGTCTGAGTTGGATGATAAGATGCTCTCTCTGAATGAAGCGATACAGGCGTGTCTGGAAGTGGAGAACACACCGGTACCTGTTGAGCCGGTAAAGGAGAATCAGGAACAGGAGAAGAAGCAGGAAGATATCGTAGAGCATATTTGGGGAAAAGAATCGTGAGAGAAAAACAGCCGTGGCTGCCATGAAAAGTGGCAGTTGCGGCTGTTATTTTTGAGTCTGCTTTAACATTTTTTCGTGCATTACGAACATAAGAATCAGGATCAAAAGCAGTTCTAAAAAGACAGTTACTTCTCCAATCGGTAATAGCAACAATATGATGCCTGATAATATCACGTCTTGTCCCGGCAGTATGATTACTTTTGGCAGGAACAGTTGGATTTTTTAGATATTCAAACGGTTTTATAAGTGTACGCCGAGAGAGTATCGGAAAAAAGAAAATGATTAGTAAACATAAAAATAGTTTACTAAAATTGAAAATGTATTTTGGTAAACTGAGATGAATAGTAAACTATATATAATATTTACGAAGCGGGTTTGTAGACCTGTTTTTTGTATGCATAATATACAAAAAATAGATATGCAATTCGTTAATAAATTACAAAAACAAGAAAAGTGTACAAGAAACATTTGACTTTAAGTAAAACTGGTTTATAATCAAGTTATAGTTAACCGGTTACTAAAAGCGAGATGAGTAAGACAGAAGAAAAAGGAAGGAAAAGGAGAAAGGCAAATGATAGGAATTATCGTTGCGGGACATGGAAATTTTCCGACAGGGATCATGAGCGCAGTAAGCCTCATTGCAGGAAATCCTGAGCATATAAAGGCGGTAGATTTTGTGAAGGGAATGTCCTCACAGGAATTAAAACAGAAGTTAGAAGAGCAGATGGAGGCGCTGGGGACTTCTGAGATCCTGGTCATGACAGATCTGTTGGGAGGAACCCCGTTTAATGTGGCATCCGGCATCAAAACAGAGAGTGAAAAAAGTATCAAAGTGCTGGCAGGAACGAACCTGGCTATGGCAGTGGAAGCAATCTTTTGCAGAGAGCTGATGGGATTGGAAGAACTGGCAGAAATTATCAGGCAGAGCGCAAAAGATGGTGTGGAGGACTTTGACAGTCTTGGAAATGATGATGAGATGATATTTGAAGACGGTGTCTGATCGCAAAGAGGGAAATCATGATTAAGAAGATAAATATTGAAGAGATTAAAAAACGAGAAGAGTTTTTGTCCGGTAAACTGTTAACACGCAAAGAGGTAGAATGTGCGCTGGAAGAGGCAAAGGCTTCTGTAAAAAGAAACATGGAGTATCTGAATGGAAAGTTTCCGTTTTCAGCAGCCTATAATTCTGAGCCATTTCCATCAGAACGGGACGGAATGTACCCGATTACAGAAAATGTAGAGTGGACGACGGGATTCTGGACAGGACTAATCTGGCTGATGTACGACTGGAGCAGGGAAGCATGTTTTAAAGAACGTGGAATGGCAGATGTAAGATCGTTTAAAGAACGTGTAGACAAACGGATCGATCTGAACCATCATGATCTTGGATTTCTGTACTCTCCATCCTGTGTGGCAGCATATCAGCTCTGCCAGTCCGAGGAAGGAAAGCAGGCAGCGCTTCAGGCAGCAGATATTCTGATGGAGCGTTACCGGGAAAAGGGACATTTCATTCAGGCATGGGGAAATGTAGGAGATCCGAAGGACTACCGTCTGATCATTGACTGTATGCTGAACATTCCACTGTTATACTGGAAGAGCAGAGTGACAGGGGATGAGCGGTATGAAAAGGCGGCAAGAGAACATTTTATTACCTCCTGTAACAATGTAGTGAGGGATGATGCATCCGCTTATCACACATTTTATTTTGATCCGGAGACAGGAGAACCTGTTAAAGGAGTCACACGTCAGGGATATTCTGATGATTCGGCATGGGCAAGAGGTCAGGCGTGGGGAATCTACGGAATCGCATTGAACTACAGAAATTCTGGTATTGGGGAAGCGTTTGATTTGTTCAAGGGAATGACAAATTATTTCCTCAACCGGCTTCCACAGGATAATGTATGCTACTGGGATTTGATTTTCGGAGACGGTTCCGGACAGTCCAGGGATTCTTCGGCAGCGGCAGTCGCAGTATGCGGAATGCAGGAGATGTGCAAATATCTGCCGGAGACAGACGAGGATAAGGAAGTTTATAAGTATGCGATGCATACGATCCTGCGTTCACTGATTGAAAATTATGCCAACCATTCTCATAAACCGGGAGAGGCGCTTCTTTTACATGGAGTCTATTCCTGGCATTCCGGCAAAGGGATCGATGTAGGAAATATCTGGGGAGACTATTATTATGTAGAAGCTCTGGTACGGTTTTTGAAAGACTGGCAGGTATGGTGGTAAAATACCAATTTTTATTTATGGGAGGAAAAGAAAGATGACAGACAAACCAAATATCGCAGCGCTGCGTATTGATGAGCGTCTTGTCCACGGACAGGGACAGCTCTGGATCAAAACATTAGGAGTCAACACTGTGATCGTTGCGAATGACGAGGCTGCAAATGATCCGATTCAGCAGACACTGATGAAAACAGTAATTCCGAAAACGATTGCAATGAGATTTTTCACAGTTCAGCATACCTGTGATGTGATTTATAAGGCTTCTCCGAAACAGGTCATGTTCATCATCTGTAAGTCGGCAGAAGATGCACTGAAGCTGGTAGAGGGAGGCGTTCCGGTGACAGAGATCAATGTGGGAAATATCCACAGAGCGCCGGGAAAACAGGAGATCAGCCCATACATTGCACTTGGGGAAGAAGACAGGGCTGCGCTTCGGACTCTGAAAGAGAAATACAACGTTACATTCAATACAAAATCAACACCAACGGGTGCGGATACAGCATCCAATGTTGATATTACAAAATATTTATAGGAACGAATATCTATAAGGAGGAAGAGAAATGGAAATTACAATTGTACAGGCCGTTTTGATCGGACTTTGGACAGGTGTCTGCCTCAGTGGTATGCTTTTGGGAATTTACACAAACCGTTGTCTGATCATGGCTACCGGAGTAGGCTTGATTTTAGGAGATCTGCCGACAGGACTGGCAATGGGGGCAGTCGGAGAGCTGGCATTTATGGGATTCGGAGTATCTCAGGGAGGAAGTGTACCGCCGAATCCGATGGGGCCTGGAATCATAGGAAGTATTATGGCGATCACAATGAAAGGCGCAGGAGTAGATGTTGCGACAGCCCTTGCATTATCGTTCCCGTTTGCGGTTGCATTCCAGTTTGTAATCACACTTGTTTACACAGCAATGGCAGGTGTCAGCGCCACAGCGACAAAAGCGCTGGACAATAAACAGTTTAAAAAATTCAGACTCTGCTGCAATCTCACCGTTTGGGTTTTCCTCGTGCTTGGCTTTGTGATCGGATTTGCAGGTGCAATGAGTGCAGAAGGTCTGGAGAAAGTGATCAGTCTGATTCCAACATGGCTGAATACAGGACTCAGTGTGGCAGGAGCAATGCTTCCGGCAATTGGATTCGCTATGATCTTAAACGTAATGGCAAAGAAAGAGCTGATCCCATTTGTACTGCTTGGATATTGTGCGATTGCATACTTTAAGCTGCCGATCATCGGTGTTGCGATCCTTGGAACAACAGTTGCACTTTTGGTTCATTTCTATACAGGAAAAGGAAACAAATCAGGTACAGAAACAGAAGAAGTGGAGGTTGAATTTGAAGATGGCATCTAATAAATTACAGAAAAAAGATTATACAAGAGCATCGCTGAGAGCATACTTCCTTCAGAATGGTATGAACTACAGCAACTATCAGGGACTTGGATATGCCAATATGCTGTATCCGGGACTGCGCAAGATCTATGACGATGATGATCAGTTAAGAGATGCACTGAAAGAAAATGTGGAATTTTTTAATACAAACCCGAGTATGGTGCCGTTTATCGGAAACCTTCATCTGGCAATGCTGGACGGCGGTGCGAACGCCAAAGAAGTAAAATCCATCAAAATGGCATTGATGGGACCAATGGCAGGTATTGGAGATTCGTTATCTCAGTTCTGTCTGGCGCCGCTGTTTGCAACAATCGGTGCGTCTCTTGCACAGGACGGACTGATCCTGGGACCTGCAATCTTCTTTCTGGGAATGAACATCACTCTGTTGATCATCAAATTATTGATGGGTAACTGGGGACATAAGCTTGGGGCAAGTATCATTGAAAAGCTGAGCAGCTATATGGAACAGATTTCCACAATTGCAGGAATGATCGGTGTTACGGTGATCTCCGGTCTGGCAGTGAATTTTGTGAAGATTTCTACGAAGCTGCAGTATGTGGCACAGGTTTCGGAGACAGAAGAGAAGATCATTTCTCTGCAGGAGATGTTGGATGCTATGCTTCCTAATATGCTTGCTGTATTGTATACCGGTTTGATGTTCTATCTGATCAAAAAGAAAAAATGGAGTACATACAAACTGGTTATCTTTACGATCATCGTGGGAATCCTTCTTTCTGTGATCGGTATACTTGGATAAAATAGAAAATGTATTGAGGATGTGGGATGTTTAGCGGAAATAAACATCCCATAACTGGTTTTGTGAAACGGGAGATATAGATATGGGTTTACAGATAGAACAATTAAAAAATAGAGCGAAGGAATATGCAAAAGTATATCATGAAAAAGAAGTAAAGCGGAGTGTACATAAAGGAGAAATGGAAGAAATCCTGCATCAGGCAGACTGGCTGATGGAACAAAAATTTTGCTTTTGTGACCGTTGGGATATGGAGCCATGCAGTACCGTATATGAAGTTTCACCGTTTTCCTGGGATGCCTGCCCGAACGGAGATCCGGAATGGGTCTATATGCTCAACAGGCAGGAGTATCTGAAAAAAATGCTGATGGCATACTGGTACACCGGACAGGAGAGGTATGTGGAAGGAATGAAGCAGTATATTCTGGACTGGGTCAGACAAAATCCAAAGGAAACATTCGGCTCGCTGATGACAAGGACGATCGACACCGGAATCCGGTGCGCATCCTGGACACCATTGCTTCTGCATCTTCTTGCCATGGAGCGCATTAAAGAAGAGGAGCTGTTTGAAATTTTAGAAAGTATGGAACAGCAGTTTTTATATCTGTACCAAAGCTATGTGCCGAAATACCGGCAGAGCAACTGGGGTGTTTTACAGACGACTTCCATTCTGCAGAATGCGGCATGGTTTGGAGAATGTTTCTGTCTGGAAGAGATGAAACAGATCGCAGAGTGGGCAAAGGATGAGCTGCTTGATCAGCTGGAATCTCAGATTTATGGGGACGGCTCTCATTGGGAGCAGTCCATGATGTACCACATTGAAGTGCTTAATTCCGTAACGACAATGCTGGTGTTCAGAAAAAGAGCGGGTGTGGTCACTCCAAAAAGAGCTGAAGAAATCCTGTATGGAATGTATGATTATGTCATGCATGCAGCGGGCCCGGATCATCTTCAGATCGCGCAGGGAGACAGTGATGTGACAGACATCCGGGATGTGATGACAAGAGGAGCCATGCTGTTTGAAGAGAGCGCATTTAAATATGCGGGATATGAGGAGCCGGATCTGGAGAGCATCTGGTGTTTTGGAATGGAGCAGAAAGAGCAGTATCTGAAACTGAAATCAAAACGGCCGGAAACATTGAACGGTCTTTATACAGACAGCGGAAACTTTTATTACAGAAGCGGTTGGGAGATAGACAGCAACTATACGTATCTTCATAATGGACCGCTTGGAAGCTCCCATGGACATTCGGAATTGACAAATATATGTAATTATTACAAAGGAAAAGCGTTTCTGACAGACAGCGGCCGATATTCTTATATAGAAGGAGAACTGAGAAACCGTTTGAAATCTCCGGAGGCACATAATGTTTCTGTGATTAAAGGCTGCCCGATGGGAGTGCCGGACGGTTCCTGGAGTTACGCATATTTTGCAGACAGTCTGAACAATTACTGCAAAACGATTGAGGGAATCCACTATGCAGAGATGCCGTATGTGATGCAAAATAAACAAAAAGAGCCTGCATACTGCTGCAGAAGAGTTATGATTTTTCCGGAGGGAATCTGGCTGATCAGCGATGATCTGCGTATGGTAGGAAAACAGGAAAGTACGATGTATTTCCATCTGGCACCGGAGGTGATTGTAAAGGAACAAAAAGAGCGGGAAGTTCTTCTTGAAAATGAAGATGTCAGGCTGATCCTTGGAGCAGAGTATCCTTTGGAGCAAAGGAAGGAGATTTTGTCCAGAATTTATAACGAAAATGAGGTGCATACAGTTTTTCAGGCAAAAACCAACTGGGAAAATGAAGGAGTATGTACAGCATGGATGCACCCGGAGAATGCGGAATTAAAAGATACGGTAATCATACAGGCGGAAGGAAAACAGGTGGATGCATCTGTGGTGGCAAAGGAAGTGTGGATTTCAGGTAAACTGTCCTATGTGGTTATCATGCGTACACATGAAAATTACCGTGGACGTAAAGTTTTCCTATACCAGAATTGCGGCTTTTATGGTAAAGTAGTAATATTGAAGAAAACAGACGAAGGGTTTAAAGTACTTCGCTTCCGGGCGTAGCACAAAAATAGGGTGGAAAATAAGATGAAAAAACTGACCATCAATGAAATCGCAGAAATGGTAGGTGTTTCCAAAACAACAATTTCTTTTTACTTAAACGGGAAAACAAATAAAATGTCAGACGAGACACAGAAAAAGATCCAACAGGTGATTGAAGAGACCGGATATACGCCAAGTGCGGCAACCAGAACGGTAAAGGCAAGTGATGATTGTATTGGAGTTATTCTGGGGGATGTGTCCAAACCGTTTGCAGCAAAGGCGCTAAAGGGGATTGAAGAAGAAGCTCATGAGGCAGGATATCAGGTGATCGTGGGAAATAATGAGATGTCGTTTGCCAAAGAAAAAGAATATGTGGAGCATATGCTGAAAATGGGTGTATCTGGATTTATTATACAGGCAACTTACAGATTTGGGATTCTGGCGATGGAACTGGAAAAGAAAAATAAAAAGATCATATATCTGGATATTCCACCTTATGATTCACAGGGAGTAAGAGTTTTGGGAGACAATTATCAATGCGTATATGATGCAATCAGTCAGTGCATTGAGAGAGGATATGATCAGCTTCTGGTTGTTTCGGATGCCAATGAATCGGAGTATACCGGAATGGATAACCTGCGAGGCTTCAAGGATGCGGCAAACGATGCCGGAGTTTCATTTAAGACCTGTTTTATAGAAGCGGAGACAACAAGAGAAGAGATTCATGATTATCTGGAACAGTATATCAGCGAGTATAAGAAAACACTGGTGTATGCTTCAGATGTGGAGGCACTTCGAAAAGTGTATCTTGGGATTAAGTTATTTCCGGATTTTCAGTCATTGTTTCCAGAGCGTCTGGGGCTGATCGGATTTGATGTGACCGGATGGACAAAGATCGCAGTACCGGAAATCTCAGCAATCATGATCCCTGCTTATCAGGAAGGTCAGATTGCCTCCCGAAAACTGATTGAAATGATCGAGAGTAAAAACAGTATTTCGAATAAAAAAGTAATTATAAAAAATGCAGTGCGCTGGAGAGACAGTACGCTGTAGCAGGAGGATATTATAGAATGATACAGATCAAAGTATTAGATGCAGAAAAAAATATTGTTGCAGAAAATAGTGGGCAGGAGGAAGTGAACCTGACGTTGAGGAGAGAGTATCAGGAGGGCGACACCATTATATTTGAAATTGGTGGAGAGACAGGACATTACTGGATGCAGGTGGATGATGTGCTTGGAAAATCACTGGTGTATCTGACAGGCGATCAGACTTATGAGATTCCGTTTGAAGAAAAGAAGTTCAATCTTTCACCAAAGGCATTTACAGGAGAGAAACAGTTGATTTCTCTGCGCAAAGCAAGGCCATATGAAGTGAATATTTACCGGAATCTGGCGGAAAATGTCAATGACCAGCACGGAGATGTGAACTGCTATCCACATGCATCTGCAAATGTAGAGACAAGGGGAGAAGCCGTGTTCGCAGCAAAGAATGCAATTGACGGAGTGACGGCAAATCACAGTCATGGAAAATGGCCATTTGCATCCTGGGGAATCAATCAGAGAGACGATGCCCAGATGAAGCTGGAGTTTGGACGTGAGATAAAGACAGACAGAATCATACTGCATACAAGAGCGGATTTCCCACATGACAACTGGTGGGTAAAAGCAACGGTTGAATTTTCAGATGGAAGCAGCATGGTTCTGGATCTGGAAAAGACAGATGTATCACAGGAGTTTTCATTTGAAGAGAAAACGATCAGCTGGCTTGTGCTGAAAGAACTGATCAAGGCAGACGATCCGTCCCCATTCCCGGCGCTGACTCAGATCGAAGTATTCGGAACAGAGTGTTAGGGAGCGCCATGGAGATTTGCAGGATCCGACACCATAAAAAAGACTACCTGGAACTGTTGCTTCTAGGAGATGAACAGGAAAGTATGATCGACCGTTATCTGGAAAGAGGCGATATGTACGTCTTATACGACAGCGGTGCGGCAAAAGCAGTCTGTGTTGTGACAGAAGAAAGCGAAGAGATCCTCGAATTAAAAAATTTGGCAGTGTGTTCACAATGCCAGCGTAGAGGATACGGCAGAAGGATGATCGAATTTCTTTGCGATCAATACAAAGGAAAGAAAAGAATTTTACAGGCAGGAACCGGGGACAGCCCGGCTACCTTGCCTTTTTATGAAGCGTGCGGATTCACGCAATCGCATCGAATCCCCGGCTTTTTTGTGGATAACTATGATCATCCGATCATAGAGTGTGGAAAACAGCTGGTGGACATGGTGTATTTGAGGAAAAAATTATAAGCTCTTTTTTCCCTCTCTGTTCAGGAGGGAAGTGGACTCCCTCCATGCTTTTGGGGTTACTCCGCTGATTTTCTTAAACAGGCGTGTAAAGTAATGAATGTCTCCGATTCCGCAGCGAAGAGCAATGTCTTTGATCGGTACATCTGTATTGGCAAGCAGCGTCTGTGCATGCTCAATTCGATAGTGATTGACATAGTCTGTCAGGGACGTTCCCATTTCTTTTGAAAATAAAGTAGACAGATAGCTTGCATTGACCCCGAGATGGCTTGCCAGATTGTTCAGTGTCAGATCCGCAGACAGATCGGTCTCCAGGTAAGCAACGACTTTTCGGATTAGTGGAGAGTGGATCTGATGCTGATGTTCCTTGATAATCCGGCAGTATCCAAGTGCGATTGTCTGTTGTGCACGCAGACACTGCTGAGGGGAAGTCAGGCTTTCGAGCATGACAACATTGCAGTTGGAGTAGGCATCAATGTGGATGGGATGCACGCCGGCCTGTTCTGCTGCTTTTCGAAGCAGTGTATTTAATATAATCGTATAATTTTTTATATCTCTTAAATTATTGGTTGTTCTTTGTGGAAGCAGCCAGGTCTCGAATTTAGAAATCAATTCCAGCGTTTGGCTTTCTCTGCCGGAAGCAACGGCATTGATCAGCATATTTTCTGATTCATATCTTTTTTCAATCACATCAATATTCGAAAAGGGATGCTCCTGATCTCGCAGACAATGCTTATAAGCATTATTCCAATGATCAAAAAAGTCAGTATTGGAATAAACGACTTCGCAGGAGTCCCCGTAAAGTTTTTTCCCAAGTTCTAAAAACAAACTTTCAAACAGTGCATAGGACCCTAAAAATGGAAGTCTTTGATAATAGGTTTGGATCGCATCGTGATAAGTCTCTTTTAAAGGCAGACTGGAAAATAACTCTTCAAAGCGTTCCCCCTGCATCTTTTCAAATACAACAGGCCCGCAGTAGAAGACGGTTTTTTCATCCGGAAGCAGCAGGAAGGCAAACGTACATTGAAACAGATCCGTGTTAAAATACACTTTTCCTGGTTTTAGCTTCTCTAATAGATCCTGAAAAAACTGGGAAGTGTTCTTTAAGCCGAGAATGTGATAACGAAGTCCCTGATCCAGGTGTTCCAGATTTTCGCAGGGCAGTGTAAACTTATAAACTGGAAGATAATTTGTCTCCAGTATTTTTTGCGTGAAATCAATCAATTCTTCGTGCTTCATAGTGTCTCCTTTTCTTATCTGAAAATTGTGCAAAAAACTACAAAAATCATCACTGTTATTTTTTTTAAAATTTACATACAATAATCATACAGCAAATATGTGAAAAAGCCACGAAAATATGCAAAAAAGTAAAAAAAACAAAGGAGAATGGAATATGCGCAATGTAATCAATTTGAATGAAAACTGGGCATTTATTCAGGAAAATGCAGGACTTCCAAAGGAGATGCCGTCAGACTGGCAGCGTATTGATCTTCCGCACACATGGAATGCGGTGGACGGACATGATGGGAATGGCAGCTACGACAGAGGAACTTACTGGTATGCAAAGACGTTTGAGACGCCAAAGCAGCCACTTGGAAATGGAAAAGTCTATGTAGAAATTCTGGCAGCAGGCCAGCAGGCAACAGTGTACGTAAATGGAAAAGAGATGACATATCATGAAGGCGGATATTCAACATTCCGTGTAGATATCACAGATGTGTGCAACGAAGAAGGGGACAATCTTCTGGTCATTGCATGCAGTAATGAGTTGAAGGACAGTGTATATCCTCAGTCTGCAGATTTTACATTTTATGGCGGACTTTACAGAGGTGTGAATCTGATCAGTGTTCCGGATGTGCATTTTGATCTGGAGTATTACGGAGGTCCGGGAATCCAGGTGACTCCGCGCCCATGTGAGTGTGGAGGAGCAGAATTTGAGATTGTTTCATACGTAAAAGGCGCAGACGAAAACTTTACTGTTCTGTATTCTGTTTGCGATGCAGAAGGAAACGAAGTGGCAAGTGCCTGCCGTCCGGCAGATGAGACAGCTGTAAAAGTATATGTTCCGGATGCGACACTTTGGGAGATTGACGCTCCATACCTGTATACAGTGACAGCAAGACTGCAGAGAAGAAATGAGTCTTATGATGAGATCTCGGCACGTGTTGGAGTGCGCAGCTTTTCCTGTGATCCGAACAAAGGGTTCATCCTCAATGGTACAGAGACTCCGCTGCGTGGAGTGAGCCGTCATCAGGACATGCTGTATAAAGGAAACGCACTGACAAAAGAAGATCATTATGAAGACGCAAGAATGATCAAAGAACTGGGAGCAAATACGATTCGACTGGCACATTATCAGCATTCTCAGGACTTCTATGATGCCTGTGACGAAATGGGATTTGTCGTATGGGCAGAGATCCCGTTTATCAGTGTGATGAATCAAGATCCGGATGCACACCAGAACTGCATCAGTCAGCTGAAAGAGCTGATCATTCAGAATTACAATCATTCATCTATCTGCTTCTGGGGAATTTCCAATGAAATCCTGATCGGGGGAATTTCAGAGAAACTGGTAGAAAATCATAAAGAACTCAATGCGCTTGCAAAAGAACTGGATCCAAGCCGTCTGACAACGATCGCGCATGTATCGATGACTCCGATTGAGGGACCGATGCATGGAATCACAGATGTAGAAAGTTACAACCATTATTTTGGATGGTACGGAGGCAAGATGGAAGACAATGGACCATGGATGGACAACTTCCATAAAGTACATCCGGAAATCTGTCTGGGACTTTCTGAATATGGATGTGAAGGGATCATTACTTATCACGGCCCGAATCCGGCATGCAAGGATTACAGCGAGGAGTATCAGGCACTGTATCATGAACATATGGCAAAGATGCTTGAGGAGCGTCCATGGATCTGGTCCAGTCATGTATGGAATATGTTTGACTTCGGTTGTGCAGCCAGAGACGAAGGCGGCGTAGCAGGAAGAAACAACAAGGGACTGGTGACTCTTGATCGGAAAGTGAAAAAAGACAGTTATTACATCTACCAGGCATACTGGAATAAAAAACCAATGGTACACCTCTGTGGAAAACGATATGCACAGCGTGCAGGTGAAACAACAGAAATCCGTGTATATTCAAACCAGCCATCGGTTACACTGTTTTTAAATGGAGAGAAAGTAGAAGAACTTTCAGCAGAGAAGGTATTTGTATTTACTGTAGCATTGAAAGACGGATTTAATATTCTGACAGCACAGGCAGGAGAGGTCAAAGATACGATGACTCTGGAAAAAGTAGAAAAAGAACCGGAGATTTATGTATTGCCGGAAGTCAATGAACGTGCAGAAGGCGTTGCAAACTGGTTCAGTACAGTTGGAGACATGGATCTGAAAGCTCCGATGGAGTTCCCGGAAGGAATGTACAGTATCAAAGACAGCCTGGAAGAATTGGCAAAATGCCCGGAAGCAATTGAAATTGCAGCCAAAGCGGTGAAACTTACAATGAATATGGTAGTTTCTCCGGGAGAAGGTATGTGGGATATGATGAAAGGTATGTCTTTGGAAAGACTTGGAGAAATGGCAGGTTCTCTGGCACCGGAAGGATTTATCGAAAGTCTGAATGGAAAACTGATCCAGATCAAAAAGGTATGATTAAAAGCTGATAGTTCATAGGAAAAACAAGGAGAAAATGAAAATGGGGAAAACAAATAATTCCACTGTCCCGGCATTTGGGATGAAGGATAGACTGGGGTATATGTTTGGTGATTTCGGAAACGATTTCACCTTCATATTGTCCTCAATGTTCATGATGAAATTTTATACAGATGTTATGGGCTTATCAGCGGGAGTTGTTGGTATGCTCATGATGGCAGCACGCTTTGTAGACGCGTTTACAGATGTCACGATGGGACAGATCGTGGACCGTTCAAAACCAACCAAAGATGGGAAATTCCGTCCATGGATCAAACGTATGTGCGGACCTGTGGCAATTGCCAGTTTCCTGATCTATCAGTCAGGACTTGCAGATATGCCGTATGGAGTGAAAGTAGCCTACATGGTTGTGACATATTTGTTATGGGGATCTATTTTCTATACTTCCATTAATATTCCATATGGATCTATGGCGTCTGCAATCTCGCCGGATCCGACAGACAGAGCTTCCTTATCTACATGGCGTTCTGTAGGAGCTTCTCTGGCCAGCCTTGTGATCGGTACAGGAACTCCATTGGTTGCATATGTTACGGTAGATGGCAATCCAGTGCTTTCCGGAAGTCGTATGACGATCATTGCAGGTGTATTTTCTGTACTGGCAGTCATCTGTTATCTGCTTTGCTACAACCTGGTACGTGAACGTGTACCGGTGCCGGCAAATAATCAGAAACTGGATATTGTTGCTCTTGGGAAGAGCCTGATCACAAACCGTGCTCTTCTCGGAATTATTGCGGCAGCACTGCTTCTGCTTCTGGCAATGCTGGGGATGCAGGGAATGTCCGCATATGTATTCCCAAATGTGTATCGAAGTACACAGGCGCAGTCGGTTGTGGCATTGTTGAGCAACGTAGCGATCATCGCGATCTGTGCTCCGCTTGCAAGTAAGCTGGCATCAAAATTCGGAAAAAAAGAGTTGGCTACAGTTTCCTGTCTCTTTGGTGCAGCAAGTTATGTGGTTTGTTTGATCCTGCATCCGGAAAATGTATGGGTATATGTTATCTTTTATGTAATGTCTTTCGTTGGACTCGGATTTTTCAATACGATCATCTGGGCAATGATTACAGATGTCATTGATGACGCAGAGGTGAAAAACGGAATTCGAGAAGATGGTACCATTTATGCGGTGTATTCTTTCGCAAGAAAACTTGGTCAGGCATTCTCTTCCGGTATGGTAGGAGGACTGCTGTCACTGGCAGGTTATACGGCAGCGACTGCTTTTGAGCCGGCTGTTACAGAGAGCATCTTTAGAATCTCCTGTATCGTACCGATCGTAGGTTTGACAGCGGTTGCACTTGCTTTGATCTTCATTTATCCACTGAGCAAAAAACGTGTGGAAGAAAATTGTGCAGAATTGGCAAGACGCAGAGAAGAAAAATAAGAAGAAATAAAAATAGAAGCGCTGCAGTTTTTATGATGAAAAAATCATAAAAGCTGCGGCGCTTTTTTCGGGAAGGAGTTCTAAAAATATAAGAAAAATTTAAGAATTGCATTGCGTTTTTTTTAAGCCGTTCCTATTATAGTTTACATAGAGTAAAGGAATACAGGAGGGCAGCATGAACGGTGAAACGATACTTGTAGTGGACGACAATAAGGAAATTGTCTACTCGATCAGTGAATTACTGAAATATGAAGGATATCAGATTGTAAAGGCTTATGATGGGATGGAAGCGCTGAACGCTCTGGAGACAAACCAGATCGATCTGATCCTGCTGGATGTGATGATGCCGAAACTGAACGGATTATCTGCACTGATGAAATTAAGGGAAAACTACCGTATTCCGGTTATTATTCTGTCAGCGAAGACGGAAGAGAGTGACAAGGTGTCAGGTCTTGTTCTGGGAGCAGATGACTACGTGGAAAAGCCGTATAATCCGGCGGAACTCATTGCCCGTGTGAAAGCACATCTCAGGCGTTATCACGCGTGGGGAGGCGCAGCGCCGAAAACAGACAGCGACACGCTTGTAAACGGCGGTCTTGTACTTGATAAAAAGCAGCGTCTGATTCTTGTGGAAGGAGAAGAAGTCAGGCTGACGGCTACAGAATATAAGATACTGGAATTGCTGATGGGACATCTTGGGCAGGTGTTTTCAGCAGAACAGATTTATGAAAATGTATGGAAAGAATCGGCAAATTATACGGTGGAAAATACAGTGATGGTACATATTCGGCATATCCGGGAAAAGATTGAGATTGATACAAAAAAACCAAGATATGTAAAGGTGGTGTGGGGCATTGGCTACAAAATGGAAAAATATCATTGAGACAGGAAAACGTTTGTTAAAGCAACAGTGGCAGGTATTAGTAAGTGTCATGTTGGCAGGATGTGGAATTTTTGTCTTTTATATCCTGATCGCTTATCGAACCTATTATCCGACAGAAAAAATCCTGTATTTTGGGATACTCGGGAATATTCTGTTAGGAAGCGGGACTGCATATCTGTTAGAAAAGGGACTGAACCGAAAATATCAGAACTGGATCCCAAAAGGAGATGCTTATTATCAGGAATGGAGAGCAGAAATGAAAAAAATGGAGCATCTTCTTCAAGTGATCGGTATTCTGGCATTTGCAGCAGCAGGTATCTTCTTTGTGCTGCAGAGTAAATTTCGAGAGTACTGGAGCTGGTATTACAATTATGCTGCCGGTTATGTGATGCTCTTTACAGCATTGATTCAGTATATGGTGTGGCAGTTTGTGCGCCGACGGTTTGATGAGAAGAGACGAGAAATGTTGATGGGCAAACTGGAGGAAATCAATCAAAAACGGATTGCAGAAGCGCTGGAGAGCGAAAAAAAGAGCCTTGCAAAAGTTTCACGCAGTGACCAGCTTCGAATTGATCTGATTACCAATGTGTCGCATGATCTGAAAACGCCGCTGACTTCCATGGTGGGCTATATTGAACTCATCAAAAAGGAAGAATTGAGCGACCTTGTCAGAGATTATGTGGATGTGCTGTCTGAAAGAGCAGAAAAATTAAAAGAAATGATAAACAGTTTGTTTTCTCTTGCAAAAGCAAGCAGCGGTAATATCGAACTGCATCCGGAAAAGTTTGAACTGAATCGTCTGGTAGAACAGATTTTTGCAGATATGCATGATCATGTGAAAGAGAGTGAGCTGCAGTTCGTAAAACAGCTTACAGAGGAAAATACAGAAATCATTTCTGATAATATGTATTTTTACAGGATCTGCCAGAATCTGATTGAGAATGCGCTGAAGTATTCGGCAAAACATACGAGAGTATTCGTGAAAACTTATCAAAAAGAGTCTTCAAATCATCTGTGTCTGGAGATCACGAACACCGCAGGATATCCAATGGATTTTACAAAGGAAGAGATTATCGAGCGGTTTTTTCGTGGGGATAAGCAGAGGTCCAGTGAGGGAAATGGACTGGGACTTGCGATCGTAAGTACGTATGTGAAAGCGCTTGGCGGAGAGTTTGATATTAAAATCGACTGTGATCAGTTTAAGGCCTGTGTGGAGATGCCGCTTTCGGCAATCACGATTACATAAAAATCAAAGAATTACGAAATAAGCACACGGGGAATTTTCTCCATGTGTTTATTTATCTGTATTCTCCTTAAATTTTTCTTTAGACACAAGAATTTCTTCGATAGCATGTTTTACAGCCATTTTAATTGTGAAATATAAGATAGGGATCAATACTAATAAAAGCAGTATAAAGTCTAAAATAATAACATCCAATAGAACCACCCCCTACATTGTCTGAAATCATTGCCAAATCTACTAAAATAATTATAAGACACACTCTATAAAATAGCAATAAAAGTTAAATGATATCTGCCTTTTTCAATAGAAGAGGTAGGTCATAAACGGGAGTTTGACAGTCGAATAATAGAAAAATACCTTGACAAATCCCTTACATTGTGATTATATGAACATATGAACAGTTATTCATATGTTATATATGGAGGGAAAGGATATGGCAAAAGAAGTATTGACAGAAAAAAGACATAAAAATGATCATCACCACCATGAAGAATCATGTGGATGTGGTCACGATCACCATCACGAGGATGCATGCGGCTGCGGACACAATCACCATCACGAGGATGCATGCGGCTGCGGACACGATCACCATCACGAAGATGCATGCGGCTGTGGACACGAGCATCATCATGAGGAGCACAAAGAGGCAGATCATACTTTTGATCATGCAGAGAAGCAGGTGTATATTCTGGAAAACCTGGGATGTGCACATTGCGCGTCTAAGATGGAAGAAAAGATTCAGGCACTGCCGCAGGTAGAGTTTGCTGCAATTACCTTCGCGACAAAACAACTGCAGGTTGTGACGAATACGGATGCGGAGTTGTTAGAGGAGTTTCAGAAAATCTGTGCATCCATTGAGAGTGAAGTGGTTGTGCGAAAAAGAGACGGAGGATCAACCGGAAAAAGGGAGTCTGCAAAAGGCAGATTTTCAGAAAATAAAAAGGATCTGTGGGAGATCGGAATCGGAGCTGTTCTGTTTGTTCTGGGTCTGTTTACACAGGAGATGAATGGATGGATTTCCTTTTTCGCATTGATCATAGGATATCTGATCCTTGGAAAGGATGTTCTTATCACTGCGGCAAAGAATATCGGAAAGGGTCGTGTATTTGATGAGAATTTCCTGATGGGAGTTGCTACAATTGCAGCGATCGTAATCGGAGATTACAAAGAAGCAGTAGGTGTAATGCTCTTCTATCGTGTAGGGGAGTTATTTGAAGATATCGCAGTTGCAAGAAGCAGAAGTCAGATTATGGAGGCAGTTGATCTGCGTCCTGAGGTTGTGAATCTTGTAGAGCAGGATGGAACGATACGGGAGATTCCGGCAGAGGAGGCAAAAGTTGGAGATGTGCTTCTCGTCCGTGCAGGAGACCGGATTCCACTGGAAGGTGTTGTACTGGAGGGGGAAAGCCGTCTGGATACTTCACCGGTAACGGGGGAACCGGTTCCGGTTGCCGTTGTACCGGGCAGCAGTGTGACTTCCGGATGTGTGAATCTTTCCGGTGTGCTGAAAATGCGTGCAGAGAAGGTTCTGGAAGATTCTATGGTTACAAGGATTTTGAATTCGGTAGAAAATGCAGCAGCCAGCAAGCCAAAGATCGACCGTTTTATTACAAGGTTTTCAAAAGTATACACACCGGTCGTGGTAGCACTGGCAGTGGCAACAGCAATTATCCCGTCGATCCTGACCGGGGACTGGAACTACTGGATTTACACGGCCATTACCTTCCTGGTAATCAGCTGTCCATGTGCGCTTGTGTTGAGTGTTCCACTGGCATTTTTCTCAGGAATCGGAGCGGGTTCTAAAAAAGGAATCTTGTTTAAGGGCGGAGTTGCGATCGAGGCGCTTCAGAATGTAAAAGCAGTTGTAATGGATAAGACGGGAACGATCACAAAAGGAAATTTTGTCGTACAGGAGATTGTTCCGGCAGGATCATACAGTCAGGATGAGCTCCTAAAGGCAGCAGCATCCTGTGAAGAAGCATCTTCTCATCCGATCGCAGTAAGTATTATGGCAGCGGCAAACGAGAGAAGACTTTCTGTTGAGCATGCAAAACAGATAAAAGAAATTTCCGGAAATGGAATTTTAGCAGAACTCTCAGAAGGAACTGTACTTTGTGGAAACAGAAGGCTTTTGGAGCAGAATCAGGTAGATCTGTCTGCATATCAGCCGAAAGCGTATGGAACAGAAGTATTACTGGCAGTAGACGGTGTCTATGCAGGATATCTTGTGATTTCAGACACTGTCAAAGAGGATGCATCGCAGGCAGTGGCAGCCATGAAGCAACAGAATATCCGGACAGTCATGCTGACCGGAGATGCAAAAGAGAATGCGCAGGCAGTGGCAGAGAAGATTGGAATTGATGAAGTGCATGCAAAGCTTCTGCCTCAGGATAAGGTAACAGAATTACAGAAGATCCGACAGAAACAGGGAAGTGTGATGTTTGTCGGAGACGGAATCAATGATGCGCCGGTTCTGGCAGGCGCAGATGTGGGAGCTGCGATGGGAAGCGGAGCGGATGCAGCGATTGAAGCTGCAGACGTGGTATTTATGACCTCTTCTATGGAAGCAATCCCGCAGTCTTTGAAGATTGCAAGAGCAACGGGAAGAATTGCAAAACAAAATGTTGCATTTGCTCTGGTGATCAAAGCACTGGTCATGGTATTTGGTCTGCTTGGTCTGGCCAATATGTGGATGGCTGTGTTTGCGGATACCGGTGTGGCGGTGATCTGTATTCTGAATGCAATCCGCATTCTGTATAAGAAACTCTAAATCCAAAATCAATGATATTACCGCAGGGCGGCACAGTCGAAAGGCTCTGCCGCTCTGTTTTCTTATAGAAACAGATAAGACGTTGACCCGCACCTGTTTTTTTCGTATAATAAAAGTCAATCGGTGCCTCAAAAACAAGAGCGGGATTACAGGTTTTGGGGGAACCGGAAGGGAGAAAGAATATGAGAAAATTAGAAGTGGAACATTGTGATCTGATACATTCTCATAGTGATACAGTCAGACAGATACAGGAAAAGATTCCGGAAGAGCAGGAGATCAGAGGGCTGGCAGATTTTTTTAAGGTATTTGCGGATGCCACCAGGATCCGGATTCTGTGTGTGCTGTCCTGTTCCGAGATGTGTGTGTGTGATCTGGCGCAGACACTGGATATGACACAGTCGGCGATTTCTCATCAGCTCCGACTGTTGAAACAGATGAAACTGGTAGTCAATCGAAGAGAGGGGAAGACGGTGTTTTATTCACTGGCGGACAGTCATATTAAGACGATCATGAATCAGGGGATGGAACATATCAGGGAATAGATATGAAGAAAGAAGTAAAGCGAAGAGCCATAGAATGTGCGGCAGCTGCCGTTTTGTATATTGTTGCGATCGTGGGAAGCTCGTATGCGGAGCTGGAAAGAGAGATGCGTCTGCTGATTTTTCTGCTTCCGTATCTGATCATGGTTTTTGCGACGGTCAGGCTGCTCTGGAACAATCTGAAGAAAAGAAAGTTGTTTGACGAGAATCTGCTGATTTTGCTTGCCACAGCAGGTGCATTTGCAGTTCATCGCTATTCGGAGGCAGTGGGAGCGATGCTGTTTTTCCAGATTGGAAAGCTGCTGGAACTTATTTCCATGAGCAGGACGAGAAAATCTATTGAGAAATTTATGGATATCCGTCCGCAGTATGCCAATTTAAAGATCAGCGGCGGGGAGATGCAGGTACCGCCGGAAGATCTGAATCCGCGGCAGGTTATTATTATCAAGCCGGGGGAGAGGATCCCCGTGGATGCGATCGTGACACAGGGGAGCAGTACGTTAGATACCAAGGCGCTGACAGGAGAATCGGAGCCGAGGCATGTGAAGATCGGCAGTCATATTTACAGCGGAAGTATCAACTTAAGTGGTGTGCTGGAAGCACGGGTATTGAAGGTGTCTGCAGATTCGACAGCATCCAGAATCATTGATATGATATCCAATGCGGACAACAGACGGGCGCAGACAGAGAATTTTGCAGAAAAATTTACCCGGTATTATACACCGCTTGTAACGCTTTTCGGAATCCTGGTGATGATCCTTCCGCCGATGATGTTTGAAGGGGCACAGCAGGGGGCGTGGATCTATCGGGGGCTGATCGTGTTGGTGGCAGCGTGTCCGTGCGGACTTCTGGTATCCGTGCCGCTGGCATTCTTAGGCGGGATCGGAGCAGCTTCCAGACAGGGTGTCCTCATCAAGGGAAGCAATTTTCTGGAAGCATTGTCAAAGGCAGAGACTTTTGTATTTGATAAGACCGGTACTCTGACAGAGGGAGTATTCCGGGTAAAAGAAGTGTGTCCGAAGTCGATGACTCCGGAGGAACTTCTGGAACTGACAGCATATGGGGAAGCATACTCCAGTCATCCGATCTCCGGATCTTTAAGGGAGGCTTACGGCAGGCCGATCGACAAAGCAAGGATCGGGGCAGTCAGAGAATTTCCGGGATTTGGTCTTGAGGCTGTTGTGGACGGAAAACAACTGGAGATTGGAAATTCCAAGTTTATGAACCAGCAGGGATATTTTTATCAGCGGGTGGCTGATATCGGAACAGCAGTTCACGTAGCTGTGGACGGAGAGTATGCGGGCTATATCCTGATCACGGATGTGGTAAGAAAAGAGGCCGGCAGACTTCTGAAATGGCTGAAAAAACAACAGATCGAAGCGGTGATGATCACCGGAGATAATGAACGGGTGGCAGAAGATGTGGCCCGGCAGTTAAAGCTGGATTATGTATATGCAGGCCTGATGCCGGAGGAAAAGGTAGAGCAGGTCAGAGAATTTATGGAAAGCCATATGGAGGATGAGAAGCTGGCGTTTGTAGGGGATGGAATCAATGACGCGCCGGTTCTTGCACATGCGGATATCGGGATTGCCATGGGGGGCCTGGGCTCGGATGCAGCTCTGGAGGCAGCGGATATCATTTTGATGGAGGATGATCTTTCCCGGATCGTGAATGCGATCCGGATTTCCAGAGGAACGATTCGTGCGGTGAAGCAGAATCTGATCTTTGCCATTGGGATGAAAGTTCTTCTTCTGGTGCTGGCATCCTTTGGCTATGTAACAATGAAAAACGCAATTTTAGCGGATATGGCAGTGATGATGATCAACTTATTGAATTCATTCTGGGTGCTGAAATATCCGGAATAAGGGGTGTACAACATGAAAAGAGCAACATTGCTTGCATTGACAGTATCTGCCTGTCTTTTGACAGGATGTACCAATGCACTCAAAGACGGAACAGGGTATCTGGAAGACGGAAATTATAAAGAAGCAGTGACCGCATTTCAGAAAGCGGTGGACGAAGGCAAGAAGACGGCGCAGGCATACCGCGGTCTGGGAATGGCATATTATGAGCAGGAGGACTATGAATCTGCAAAAGATGCATTTGAGAAAGCAATTTCAGCAGGCGGAGAAAAGAATCAGGTCATTTATAATTTACTCGGAATCTGCGGGATGAAGCTGAATGATTACAATTATGCACTGGAGCAGTTTAATCAGGGAATCAGCCTGTCTCAGAACAGCGGTACGTCCATGGAAGATGCAGAAAGTTTCAGCGAAGTGCTTCAGGAGATGCGGTTCAATCAGATCGTATGTTATGAAAAGCTGGGTGACTGGGAGAATGCAAAAACCAAGATCGCAGAGTATATTCAGGTCTATCCGGACGATGCAGATGCCCAGAGAGAAGCAAAATTTCTGGAGACCAGATAAAGAATACAAGGGAAGAAGAGGATACGCTGACTGCGGAGAAGATTCTGCGGTCAGCGTCCTTTATTCCCGGGGAGGAGAAAGGAGAGCGTATGCCGGGATATCAGATTACCGAGTATTGTCATCGGATGATAAGGGAGCATATCAAAGAAGGAGACTGCTGTGTGGACGCAACGGCCGGCAATGGAAATGATACAGAATTTCTCTGTCGTCTGACAGGGGCAGACGGAAAGGTCTACGCATTCGATATTCAAAAAGCAGCAGTAGAACACACCAGAAAGCGTCTGGAAGAGGCGGGACTTACAGAGCGTGCCGAGGTCATTCTGGATGGACATGAGCATATGGAGAATTATGTCCGGGAAACCGTATCAGCGATCACCTTTAATTTCGGGTATCTGCCGGGCGGTGATCATCAGATCGCGACACAGGCTGATACAAGCATTCAGGCAATTGAGGCAGGGCTTCGCCTGCTGAAAAAAGGCGGGATCATGAGCCTTTGTATCTATAGTGGAGGAGACAGTGGATTCGCAGAGAAAGAGGCACTGTTGTCTTATCTTGAGACACTGGATTCCAGAACATTTTTAGTGATTGTAAGTACTTATTATAACCGCCAAAATCACCCGCCGATTCCGGCGTTTGTGATCCGGATCAAAGAAGAAAGGGGAGAATAAATGGGATTTTCAATGGATGTGGGAGTTCCTGTAGTGACCGTGTTTTTACAGGGGCTTTTAAGTTTTTTTTCACCGTGTGTCCTTCCGCTTGTACCGCTTTATCTGGGATATCTCTCAGGAGGCGCAGAGCAGGGAGAACTGTACGGAAAACGGGGGCGGCTGTTTGTCAATACGATTTGTTTTGTGATAGGAATCAGCTCCGCATTTTTTATGATGGGACTTGGTGTGTCGGCAGCCGGAAGTTTTCTCAATAAGAATCAGGCAATGGTATCGAGGATCGGCGGGATTCTGGTGATTTTATTCGGTTTGTACCAGCTTGGGATTTTTGGAAAATCAAAGCTTCTGGGTACAGAGCACCGTTTCTGGTTAAAGCTCGATAAGTTGAAGATGTCACCGGTCGTGGCGCTTGTGTTCGGATTTACCTTTAGCTTTGCCTGGACGCCGTGCGTGGGACCGGCTCTTGCGAGTGTGCTTTTGATGGCGGGAAGTGCAGGAACAAAGCTGACAGGATTCCTTTTGATCGGTGTGTATACACTTGGATTTATCCTGCCGTTTCTTGCAGTGGGATTGTTCACGGCAAAAGTGCTCGGGTTTTTCAAAAAGTACAATTATGTTGTCAAGTATACGGTGAAGATCGGAGGAATCCTGATGATTTTTATGGGACTTCTGATGTTTACAGGCAAGATGAACGCGATCACCGGATATTTATCGGGAACAGCAGGAACACAGACTTCATCAAAAGAGACAACGAAAAAGGAAATAAAAGAAGAAAAGCAGGATACGTACCCGGCCACAGATTTTGTGCTGCAGGATCAGTATGGAAAGGAGCACAGTCTGGCAGACTATAAGGGAAAGACGATCTTTTTGAATTTCTGGGCAACCTGGTGTGGTCCGTGCAGAAATGAGATGCCGGAGATTCAGAAGATTTATGAAGAAACACAGCAGGAAGAAGACAGCGATCTGGTGATCCTGGGAATTGCTGCACCGGGATTCGGGAAGGAAGGCAGCCAGGAGGAGATCGAGACATTTCTTGAAGAAAATGGATACACCTATCCAGTGCTGATGGATACCACAGGAGAGGTATTTATGGAGTATGGGATCAGCGCTTACCCGACAACTTTTATGGTAGACAAAGATGGCAATCTGTTCGGATATGTGCAGGGGCAGTTAAACGAAGATATGATGCGCAGTATTATCCGACAGACGATGGAAGGCAAGAGAGAGTAGGAGAAAAGCAATGGCGTTATATGAAATGGAAGATGCGAAAGAACGCGTCATTTTAGTAGGCGTTCAGGAAAATGATGCGGAGCCGGAGGAAGAATCCTTAGACGAGCTGGCAGAGCTGGCACGCACGGCTGGTGCAGAGGTGGCCGGCCGTCTGATCCAGAAACGAGAGGCAATACATCCGGTGACGTATATCGGGAAAGGAAAGATCCTGGAGCTGAAGGAACTTTTGTGGGAGACGGACGCTACGGGAATCATCTGTGACGATGAACTGACTTCCGTGCAGCTGAATCATCTGGAGGAAGAGCTGGAATGTAAGATCGTGGATCGGACACTTCTGATCCTGGATATTTTTGCAGGAAGGGCAGTCAGCAGAGAAGGTAAGATTCAGGTGGAACTGGCACAGTTAAAATACCGTGCGGCGAGACTTGTCGGACTTCGAAATTCTCTTTCCCGTCTGGGAGGCGGAATCGGAACAAGAGGACCGGGAGAGAAAAAACTGGAGATGGACCGCCGTTTGATCAGGGAGCGGATCAGCCGTCTTAAAAAAGAACTTCGGGAAGTAGAAGAACACAGAGAGAGGCTTCGTACGCAGAGAAAACGCTCCAATCTGAAGGTGGCGGCGCTGGTGGGATATACGTCAGCAGGAAAGAGCAGCCTGGAAAATGCGCTCACAGGAGCAGGTGTTTTAGAGGATGCAATGCTGTTTTCCACGCTGGATACGACGACACGCTCTCTGAGGCTGGCAGATACACAGGAAATCCTGCTCAGTGATACGGTCGGATTTATCCGGAAGCTCCCACATCATCTCGTGGAGGCATTTAAAAGTACACTGGAAGAAGCAAAATATGCGGATATCATCATCCATGTGGTCGATGCTTCCAATCCCCATCAGGATACACAGATGTATGTAGTCTATGAGACATTGCGTCAGCTCGGTGCGGAGGGAAAACCGGTCATTACCGTATTCAACAAACAGGATAAACTGGAAACACCGGGATATTTCCGGGATTTTCATGCAGAGTACTCAATCCCGGTTTCCGCAAAGACAGGGCAGGGCCTGGAAGAATTAAAAGAAGCGCTGCTTGAGATTCTGCGAAGAGATCAGGTATATATCGAGAGGCTGTATTCCTTTGCAGAAGCGGGAAAGATCCAGCTGATCCGCACCCAGGGACAGCTGCTGTCAGAGGAATATGTACCGGATGGCATTGAAGTGAAGGCATATGTGCCGAAAGAAATCTGGGGAAAAGTGTAAAACTTTTCCCTATCCCCACACTTCCTGAGCAATCTCTTTCACCAGTGCAAGCTTCGCCCACTGTTCTTCTTCCGTCAGTTTATTGCCAATCTCACAGGATGCGAATCCACACTGCGGACTTAAGTAAAGCCGGTCCAGAGGAATATATTTTGCAGCTTTTGCAATTCTTTTCTTTATCACTTCTTTTTCTTCTAAAATCGGTGACTTGCTGGTCACAAGACCAAGTACGACTTTTTTATCATGGGAAACAAAGCGGAGTGGTTCAAATCCTCCGGAGCGTTCATCATCAAATTCCAGATAATAGGCAGATACATTTTCATTGGCAAAAAGAAACGGCGCGATCGGTTCATATCCGCCGGAGGATGCCCAGGTGGAATGATAATTTCCGCGGCATACATGGGTTGTGATCACAAGATCTTCAGGTGCATTTTCCAGAGCGAGGTTATTCAGCCGCAGATATTTTTCAGCTTCTTCTTCCAGACTGACGGAATCTTTTTGTCTTGCCTCCCAGTAATTTTTGTCGCAGAACATTCCCCATGTACAGTCATCAAACTGGATATTTCTGCATCCTGCATCGTAGAGATCCCGGATGACAGTCCGGTATGCCTGTGCAATGTCCTGAGTCAGTTCTTCCAGATCTGGATATACGGCCAGAGTCTGTGTTCCATTGTCTTCCCGGAAGAGTTCTGCAAGAAGCTGGGCAGGTGCGGGAATGGTCTGTCTTGCAATGGTGTGCTCATCCTCAAACTGTTTGACAAATTTGAAATGTTCCACAAAAGGATGCTGTTCTCCGCTGATTTTTCCTGTCACGCGGACAGAGCCGTGAGTGGTTTCTTCCCCGTGGAAGAAATAGCCGTGATCCAGTTCAATGTGTTCGATTCCCTCAAGTCCCCACATAAAATCCAGATGCCAGTAGCTTCTGCGGAATTCTCCGTCTGTGATGACAGGGTATCCGGCAGCCTTCTGCTTTTTGATCAGATCTGTAATTGCTTCATTTTCAATGGATTCTAGCTCAGCCTTTGTGATCTGTCCGGCTTCAAAATCAGCTCTTGCCTGTTTTAAGTGTGCAGGTCTTAAAAAACTTCCAACATAATCAAAACGAAACGGTGCGTTAAAATTTTCCATAGTAATTCTCCTGTTCTGTAAATTCGTGATTCTATGGGATTTATTGTAGAAGAGGAGAGGTGTTTTGTAAAATACTGAAAATAAATAGCTTGCTATAGAATCAAACTATAGCAAGCCTGCTGCGTTTTATGAAAATAGTGTTTTATAAATAAGGGATTCCGGGTACTTCCGGATAACTTCCCATGGAGATCAGAAGCTGAAGTCCTACTTCTCTTGCGGTAAGGACTGCATTTTTTACGGCGCTTGCATCGCCGGTTACGGCGGCAATGATCTCGTTGGAATGACTGGTTCCCCGGTTTGGAGTCATGTATTTGATGATCTCTACCGGAGAGGATTTCAATGCAAGGTCCGCCATGACAAGACCGATCGCCGCAGGAGAACCGCAGAAGAATCCAAATGGTTTTCCAATCGGGGCATCAAACGCCATGTTCAGCGCCTGGGAAGCACTGGCGGAATAGGTGAATTCCAGATGCCCGGCCTCACTGATATAAAGCTCCCCGGCATATTTTTCGGTGTATTCTAAAGCAATCTCCACCGCACGGCGAACATCGGATACACTGTAGCCGCCGATGATGATAAAGTTTCCGTGACCGCCCCATCCTTTGGTATCCCTCGGAAGTTCGATGGAAATGATCTCGGTGTTGGTAGATTTTACGGCTTCGTCAGCCGCATTGATCTGTCCGGCTGCACCGGTACGGGAGCTTAACAGTCCCAGACTTTTGTAAGGCTTGTCAATCTGCATCTGCTGAAGCAGTGCGTCATTGACGCCCGGGATTACAAGTCCGATAGTATCCAGTACGGTTGTCCCGACAAATTCTGTCATGGAACAGTCCATGGATATTTTTTGAATTTCGTTGATATCTAACATAATGAAAACTCCTTTATGACATACTTCCAAATTAAATATAACCGCCGTCCAGGCCAATGATCTGTCCGGTCAGGTAAGAATGACCGGATGCAAGGGTGAGCGCCAGCGCAGCCACTTCCTCGCTGTCGGCAAAGCGTCCGGCGGGGATTTCTTCTCTTAAAGCTTCGCGTTCTTCTTCCGAAAACTGTGCGTTCATAGCAGTGTCGATCACTCCGCACGCAATGGCATTGACTTGTACATTACTTGGTGCCAGTTCTTTCGCAAGAGCCTTTGTCAGTCCGTTCATACCGGACTTAGTCGCAGAATAAGCAGCCTCGCAGGAGGCACCGACGGTTCCCCACATGGAGGAAATATTGATGATCTTTCCGCTTTTCTGAGAGACCATGTGGCCGATGGCGCTGCGGCAGCAGTAAAATACAGAAGAAAGATTGGTATTTAAAATCTCGGACCACTGGGCATCACTCATATCCTGCAAAAGGCCGACAAAGGAAATCCCGGCGTTGTTGACCAGCACATCCAGCCCCGGGCAGATAGATTCGATGATGGCAAACATCTTTCTCACATCATCGGGATTACCTGCATTTCCTGGGAGCAGTGTGCAGGAACCGTGTTCGTCAAGGATTTCTTTTTCTACCTGCTGCAGGGCATCCAGAGAATGCCGGCAGTTGAGAAATACATGAAAATGATTTCTGGCAAATGCAAGTGCGCAGGCTCTGCCGATCCCGCGGGATGCACCGGTGATCAGTACATATTTCTGGTTCATAACATACTCCATTTCCAGAAGGAGAACAGCTGTAAAATGCTGCTCCTTCAGCTCTCAATTCTGTAGTTATTATACAGGAAGCAGAAACGTTTGTATACCATATTTCCAGAAAATCCGAATGGGGAAAGCGGGTTGCGGTTGTGATTCACAGGCCCTTGTGCTATTATTTTGATAGAGAACCGGTGTGTGCACATAGTAGGAGGAACGGATATGGTAGAGGAAGCCCGAAGCTTTGCAGAAAAAGCACATGAGGGACAGTTTCGAAAGGGAACGAAGCGCCCGTATATTGTACATCCGCTGGAGGTGGCGAAGATTGTGTCAACGATGACGGATGATGAGGAGATGATCAGTGCAGCCTTGCTTCACGATACACTTGAAGACTGCAGGCAGGTGACAAAAGAGCAGATCAAAGAGGTGTTCGGCGAGCGTGTGCTTGAGATGGTCAGGCAGGAGAGTGAGGACAAGTCCAAAACCTGGGTGGAGAGAAAAAGTACGACAATCCGACATTTGAAAACAGCGCCGAGAGAGGTGCAGATGATCGCTCTTGCGGACAAGCTGTCCAATATCCGGGATATTGACCGGGAGTATCCGGTGGTTGGGGAAGAATTCTGGAACCGCTTTCGAATGAAGAGCAAAGCTGCAATTGGCTGGTATTATATTGGGGTAAAAGATGCGTTGCAAAAAGATTTTGCGGGAATTCCTGCATATGAGGAGTACAGGGCACTGGTAGAAAAAATTTTCGGCAGTACATCAGACTGGCAAAGGAGAGAACACAATGAAGAAGACAAAGATCATATGTTTTGCGAATAATAAAGGAGGAAGCGGAAAGTCCACGACTTGTTCCAATGTCGGATACGGACTGCGGGAGCTGGGATATAAGGTACTTCTGATTGATGGAGACATGCAGCTGAACCTGTCTCTATCTCTGTTTGATGAGGATCAGGTGCTTGCGTTTGCGCAGAGTGAAAAGAACTTGTATGAGGGATTGAAGCGCCAGGATGATCTGTCGGATTACATTGTACATTCCGCTTATGAAGGGCTGGATCTGATTCCGTCTTCCACATTAATGAGTTCGATAGAGTATGAATTGTTTACGAAATGGCAGAGGGAGTTTATTCTCCGAAAATGTCTGAAACAGGTAAAGGAATCCGGAGCGTATGATTACATTCTGATCGATGCGCCTCCGACTTTGGGCGGCTGGGTTATGAACATCTTGTGTGCATCCGATGAGATCATCATTCCGGTGGAGTCTACGCCGTGGGGATTGTTCGGTCTGGGAAATATGTTTGAATTTCTGGAGGAAGTCCGTCAGATCACGCCGGATCTGAAGCTGGGCGGGATCGTGATCACGAAAGTAGATACCAGAAAGAGTTATTTCAAACAGACTCTGGAGACTTTAAAGAGTCTGGAGGATGTTCCTGTATTTGATACCTATATCCGGGTGGACAGTGGGATCGAGTGGTCGCAGGATAACAATGCGCCGATCATGGCATACAAAAAAAGCAGCCGCAGTGCAAAAGAATACATGGAACTGACAAAAGAAATTGCCAAAATGGAGTAGGTGAGTCATGCACAGGGAATTGTTGGATGCCTTGTCTGTCATTACAGAGGAAGAGCAGCGGATACTGGATGAACAAAGAGGGATCGATCCACAGCTTTATACAGAGAAAAAGGAACTGATCGTAGACAGCGAAAAATTGTTGAAAAAAGGGAAGCTGATACAGGTACGCCCACATACGAGATTTGTTAATTTTCCGAAGCATAAACACAATTATGTAGAAGTGATCTATATGTGTCAGGGAACAACCACTCACATTCTGAATGGAAGTAAGGTCATTCTGGAGGCGGGGGATCTTCTGTTTTTGAATCAGAATGCAGAACAGGAGATCCTGCCGGCCGGCGCGCAGGATATTGCCGTCAATTTTATTGTGCTGCCGGAATTTTTTGACACGGCATTTTCCATGATGGATATGGAGGAAGAAAATGCGCTGAAAGAATTTCTGGTAGGAGCTTTGTGCGGAAAGAATGATCAGACATCATATTTGTATTTTCATGTGGCAGAGATCCTTCCGATCCAGAATCTGGTGGAAAATATGGTATGGACGATCTTCTATGACCAGCCGAACAAAAGGAGATGTAATCAGATCACCATGGGGCTTTTGCTTCTTCAGCTTTTAAATCATATGGACCGGATGGAGACCGGAACAGCTGCTTTTGACTGGGAACTGACCGGAGCGGTGTTGAATTATATTGAAGAGCACTATAAAAACGGAAGTCTGTCCGAACTGGCAGAGATTATGGGATATGACGTGTACTGGTTAAGCCGGGAGATCAAAAAGCGGACCGGAAAGACGTATAAAGAGCTGCTTCAGTCGAGAAGAATGCGTCAGGCGGCATATTTGCTGAAGAACAGCAGGCTGTCGGTGGCGGATATCATTGAGTCGGTGGGATATGATAACACTAGCTATTTCTTTCGGAAATTTAAGGAGTGTTATGGAGTCAGCCCGAAGGGGTATCGGGATATGTGAGAAAGTGAAAGAAAAGCAAGCCTGAATACAGGAAGAGCAGAGAAGCAATTTCTGGATTCAGGCTTTTTGTGTTTCGAGACATTAAACCTCAGAAAAATCAATTTTCAGATCTTCATAAATATTACATGTTACAAAATCTGTTATCGCTGCCGATAAAGCACATGCAGCTGCATCTGTAGAACGAGACTTTGAAAAGGAACATAAAGATGAGATGCAGAGATTATGTGATAAAATCGAGGCTCTACAAGAGGAATGATTTGAGCTGAAAGATAAATTAAAAGAGTTAAAAAAGGGAATACTTGATTTTAGCTGTCGCATATGCTATACTAGCGGTAGCTAAAAAGGATATAAGTGTCAAGCAGCACACAAAGTGAAAGCCCCGGAGGTCGCAACTCCGGGGCTTTCTTTTAGGCTAGTTGTCACTGTCGTTTCTGTCTAACCATTTGCAGACGTAGTAGCTGGCTACGCTTGCCATAACGGAAACCAAAAAAGATATAGGTAAAAGCGCTAGAATAATGTTTTTTTGTATTATATATTTTTTACTTGTTCGTTTTCACTACCTATCAGTGTACCCTCTTATAATTGTCTTTATTGTAGCATTGCCGGTTACTACGAATTAAACTGCGCATATTTCTTCGGAGAAATCCCGACTGCCTTGGTGAATGCCTTCAGATAATTGCTGTAGTCATTAAATCCGCACGCTTCACAAGCTTCATTGACAGAATATCCCTGACTTAACAGCGACTTCGAGATGGTGATTCGCTTTGCGGTGATGTATTTGTTGATGGTCGTTCCTGTCGTGGCTTTGAAAATCCGGCACAGATAAGAACTGCTCAGGAAAAAATGTGCAGAGAGTTCTTCCAGGGTCAGGTTTTCACTGATATGGGTATTGATATAGGAGAGAATCTCATCCACCTGGGCGTGGTAGCCGGGCGCTTTGCTCTCTTCTTCGGCAGAAGCGCGGCAGCGTTTGTCAAACGCATGGTTTAAAAACACCATCAGTTCCAGAAATGTGGCATGATCTAAGATATCCTCGCCAAACCCGGAATTGGAGCGCAGTTTATGGATAAAATAGATAAACCGCGTCTGCTCCTCCTGAGAAAGGTGAAGCTGATGAGGCATATCCGTTCCGCGAAACTGAAAACAATGATTTAAATTGGTCGTTTCCGTAGAAATTTGTTTTAAGTATTCCGGATCGATCGAAAGAATGATGCGCTCATGTTTTTGCTGGTCGATCTGTGTCAGATAGTGACTTTCAAACTGGTTGATCAGAAAAATGTCCCCATTGCTGATGTCATAAAAATAATTGTCGATCAGAAACTGCTTTCCCCCGGAGATCGAATAATAAATCTCATAGCAGTCATGGATGTGCATATCCATGGCTTTTTCATCATTATATAAATGTGCAAAGGCGAACGTATGAGTATCCATACACTGGCGCATGGCTTCTTTGCAGGAAATACATCCTTTCATGAAAATCGTCTCCTTTCATCAGGTTGTTCAAAATCGTCCTGTTTTTCCCATATTATAGTTCAGAAGTTCAAAATTTTCAAGATTTACAGCAAGAAAACACAAGAAATAGGGGAATAATGAATGCTATACTAAGTGCAAGAAATGACACAGATTAGTCAGTCAAAATAAGGGAAATCAAAAAACAGGAGGATTATCATGGAAGTAAGAACAGCAGCATCACCAAAAGATGTAAAACACTACACAACAGACAGATTAAGAGAGGAATTTCTGATTCAGGATTTATTCCAGGCAGATAAGATCAATCTGGTATACAGCCACATTGACCGTATCATTACAGGAGCAGCAGTTCCGGTCAATGAGAAACTGGTTCTCACAGCAGGGAATGAGCTTCGTGCAGAGTACTTCCTTCAGAGAAGAGAACTTGGAATCATCAATATCGGTGGAGATGGAATCATCACAATCGATGGACGTGTTTATGAAGTAAATGCAAGAGACGGAATGTATGTTGGAAGAGGAGCAAAAGACATTTCATTTGAAAGCAAAGATGCTTCCTGCCCGGCAAAATTCTATATGAACAGTGCACCGGCACACGTATCTTACCCGACAGTACATATCAAACTTGAGGGAGAAGCTGAAGAAGGCGTTGTGATCGTAAAAGATGAGAACAAAGTAGAACTCGGAACACTGGAAGATTCCAACCACAGAATCATCAATAAATATATCGTAACAGGACAGGTAGAAAGCTGTCAGCTGGCGATGGGACTGACAAAACTTCTTCCGGGAAGCGTATGGAATACAATGCCATCTCATACACATGACAGACGTATGGAAGTATATCTGTACTTTGACATGGATGATGATTCATTCGTAATGCACTACATGGGAGAACCACAGGAGACAAGACATATCATCATGCACAATGAAGAAGCAGTGATCTCTCCAAGCTGGTCCATCCACTCCGGATGTGGATCCAAAGCATACACATTCATTTGGGGAATGTGCGGAGAAAACCAGGATTACGGCGATATGGATACAATTGCAAACAAAGACCTGAGATAATTGATAGAAGAGAAGGAGAAACAGTTATGGTAAATTTTTCACTGGAAGGTAAAATCGCACTGGTAACAGGTGCTTCTTACGGAATCGGATTCGGGATCGCTTCTGCATATGCAGAGGCAGGTGCAACAATCTGCTTTAACGACATCACACAGGAGAAAGTTGATTTAGGAATTGCAGCATACAAAGAAGCAGGAATCGAAGCTCACGGATATGTATGTGACGTAACAGATGAAGCACAGGTAAAAGCAATGGTTGCAAAAATCAACGAAGAAGTTGGAATCATTGATATCCTGGTAAACAATGCAGGAATCATCATGAGAAAACCAATGCTTGAAATGGAAGCAGACGAGTTCAGAAAAGTGATCGATGTAGACTTAAACGCACCATTCATCGTTTCCAAAGCAGTGATTCCGGGAATGAAAGAAAAAGGACACGGAAAGATCATCAACATCTGCTCTATGATGAGTGAACTTGGACGTGAGACTGTATCTGCATATGCAGCTGCAAAAGGTGGACTGAAAATGCTCACAAAGAACATCTGCTCTGAGTACGGTGAGTACAACATCCAGTGTAACGGTATCGGACCTGGATACATTGCAACACCACAGACAGCGCCGCTGCGTGAAGTACAGGCAGACGGAAGCAGACATCCGTTCGATCAGTTTATCATTTCCAAAACACCTGCTGCAAGATGGGGAACACCGGAAGACCTTCAGGGACCGGCAGTATTCCTTGCATCCGATGCATCTGATTTTGTAAATGGACACATTCTGTATGTAGACGGAGGAATCCTGGCATACATCGGAAAACAGCCATAATAAGAATCCTTTAAAATATCACAAATTGATAATATATGAAAACAGCTCATTTTGTTTTGTTATGTACAAAATGAGCTGTTTTTTTTAAACACGAAAAAGTCAATTGAAATCAGAAGTTTTTAAGGTTTAACCTGAAAAACTATTGAATAGCAAATACTTTTTAACAACCTATTCCGGTGTGAGCTCTATATATGCAACTCCGAGTGGGGGTAGCTCCACACTGATAATTGGTTTTTCTAAAAATGATGGCGAGAATACATTCATTTCCGGGCGTGTAATACAAGAAAGGTAGTCTGTCATTGTTGAATCAAGAGTGAGGGGAGCACCCATGCGGCACCATTCGGAAAAGACAGATCCATGCTCCTCGCTTAAGAGGTAAGTAGTTTGTTTCATTTTTTTACATACAAAGTTAAAAGAAAAAGAATACTTCATATGAGGAAAAGAATTTACAAAAAATAAATAGTTTTCTTTCTGAAAGTCTTTGGAGTTAGTCAACGACTGATACATCTGAAGACTTTTTTTATAATAGCAAAAAATCTGATAAGAACCTTCGTATCGGTAAATCGCACATCCGTCAGTGTGGAATATCAGAGTTCCATGGAGTTTATGAATAAAGTAATCAACATAAAAAATAGGTGTAAAGCACTCAAAAGCAGTCTGGTAGGAATTTGACATAAAAAATGGAGATGAATTAGTGAATGCAGTATTGTCAGAGGCAAGTGATTCCCATTCGGATAATAATTCCATATGGCAGGCGGGCATAAGAGTGGGTGACTGTAAAAAATTGTGTGCCAAAAAGGTAGCTCCGAGCATAGAAAGGGAGCATGCCGCTGAAAGTTCGGAAGCAGAATGAGGAACAGAATCTTTGTAAGTAAAATCTTTTATGCCAAGAAAAGCAGATTTCTGTGCAAGAAACAATTTTTCGGATTCAGTAAAAGAAGGCGAGTAAACAGAAAGTGCTTTTACAGAAAGCTTTGAACAAATTTTTTTCAAAGTAGATGCAGGAGTCTGGAGCAGTACATTTTTTTGAACATAGAGCAATCTGTTTTCATTAAACAGTTTCTGAGACTGATTTGTTGATACATAGTAATCAAGAGAAAATATGCGGTCTTCTTTTGGAGTAAGATTCATTTTACTGTAAAGTTCTGTTGGCGAAGCAATTTTTTCGGCAGCAGTCATTTTCTCAGAATAAAGATGAATTAACTTTTCTTTATTGATAGAGTCATTTTCAGAGTACGGAGAAATAGCTCTACGGTAGATGGAAGGGAGTATACCGAATTTGTCACGAAAAGCTTTTGTATATGCTTTAATATTAGGAAATCCTGAATTCAGTGCAATATCAGTAATACTGCTGTCTGCTTCCGCAAGTAAAGGAAGTGACTTGCCTACACGTAAATTATTTAAGTAATCCTGAAAAGAAATTCCAGCAGTGTCCTTAAAAAAGTGTGACAAATAATAATAATTTATATGCAACTCATCTGCTAATGTCCGTAAGGAAAGTTTCTCTGTATAATGTTCGTCAAGGTAACTGATAATATCAGAAAGCCGGGCAAGATTTTTCTCAGCGGTGAAATCATCATCTGTCTTAGGAATCAGATAAAAACGGCGAATCATAAGTCCCAGGAGAGTATTGATGTATCCGAGGATAATTTGATTATATCCCGCTGATTTTAATTGGCTTTCTTTATAAATATTCTCAAGCAGAGTCTGAAGCTCTTCAAGCGGGGCAGCATCTTTGGAAAAATCGGTCAGGTATGTAGCAGAATTAAACTTATAATTTCGTAAAGTAAAGAATGGGCGGCCGCTTTCTGTCGGAATTTGAAGAATCATAATCTGATTCTCGAGGTCGGTCTGATTTACGCTGTGGATTGTATTTGCGTTAATAAAGCAGATGTGTCCCTCGTCAAGATGAAAAGAGAAATCTCCGGTTTGAAGACGGATACGTCCCTTTTTTACATAAAAAATTTCTATATAGCTGTGCCAATGTAAATTAAACTTCTGAATTTGTGTCATACGAATTTTGTAAGGCTCAGCAGAATCAAATGTTTCGATATCATATCCATTTTTCATTGAAAAAACCTCCTTTTTTTAATAATAGCAAAATATAACCATTAAAGTCAACAAATAAGATGTAGAGAGTTAAAATTTGCTCTGATATAATCAACCTAGATTCGGAGGAATGATTATGAATAGCAAAATGAAAGAGTATTTAAAGCGAAAACCATTTTATCTGAATGAAGAAAAAATAGAATGGGTGGAACAGACACTGAAAGGTTTATCGACGGAAGAAAAAGTCGGACAGTTGTTCTGTGTCAATTTCCGCGAGGGCGAAGAAACAGAGATTGATTATGTATATAACATACTTTCGCCCGGTGGATGTATGTATCGGACAATTCCAATGAAAAAAGCGATTGAATTTACTGAAAAGGTAAGAAAAAAAGCAAAAATTCCGCTTTTGATTGCAGCTAATCTTGAAAAGGGCGGGAATGGAATTGTTGAAGAAGGAACACTTTTTGCTGCCCCAATGGAGGTTGCAGCAACACAAAATGAAGAGATGGCAGGACATCTTGCAGAAATTTGTGCAGAGGAGGGAATGGCTGTTGGAGCGAACTGGGCTTTTGCACCAATTATAGACATCGATTATAATTTCCGAAACCCGATTACGAACACGAGAACCTTTGGCTCAGATCCAGAGACAGTCCGAACAATGGGAACACGGTTTGTAAAGGACGTGCAGAAGCGAGGAATGGCGGTATCGATCAAACACTTTCCGGGAGATGGAAGAGATGAGAGAGATCAGCATCTTGTAACAAGTATCAATGATCTGTCTTGTGAAGAATGGGACAATTCCTATGGAAAAGTCTATCGCTCCTGTATTGAGGCAGGTGCACTGACTTGTATGGTGGGGCACATTATGCAGCCGGCGTATACAAGATATTTTAATCCGGGGATTAAAGATGAAGATATTCTTCCGGGTAGCCTTTCAAAGGAATTGATGACAGATCTTTTAAGAAAGAAACTGGGATTTAATGGTTTGATTATAACCGATGCAACAACGATGGCGGGATATACATTACCGATGTCCAGAAAAGATGCGGTTCCGTTCAGTATTGCCAATGGAGCAGACATGTTTTTATTTGCAAGAAATTTGAAAGAAGATTATGAATTTATGTTGGATGGCGTTAGAAGAAATATCATTACATCAGAGCGTCTGGATGAGGCAGTCAGCAGAATTCTGGCTGTAAAGGCAGCATTGAATCTGGAAAATGACAGGACACTTTCGATAGAAAAGGCAGAGCAGATTGTTGGATGTGACAAGCATAAAAAATGGGCAGCAGAATGTGCAGACGAGGCTATTACGCTTGTAAAAGAGGAACCGGGAGTGTTGCCGTTGACAAAAGAAAAATACAAGAGAATTTTGTTTTATCCGATTGAATCTGAAGGAGGATTTGCGATTTACAAATCGAAAACAGGAATCGGTGAACGGGTGATGGATGAGCTTCGCGAAAAAGGATTTGAAGTAGATACATTTCATTCAATGAGTGGGATGGAGGGAAGAACTATTCCGACAACAGATATTACAGAGAAGTATGACCTGATTATTTACATTGCGAGTCTTTCAACAAAGAGCAATCAGACAGCGGTTCGTATTGAATGGGCACAGCCGATGGGAGCGAACTGTATGCATTTTAAGAATGATGTACCGACCATATTTATTTCGCTGGAGAACCCATATCATTTATTGGATGTTCCGAGAGTGAAGACGTACATTAATACATATAATTCCAATGAAATTCTTTTAAAGGAACTGGTAAAGAAACTGCTTGGAGAATCGGAATTCAAAGGTCATAGTCCGGTGGATCCGTTCTGTGGAAAGTGGGATGCTCATCTGGGGTAGGAGTGAAAATGGAAAAACAGATATTATTAGAGACAAAAGGATTATCGAAAAATTTCGGAGAGGTAAGAGCGTTATCTGACGTATCTTTAACGATAAGAAAAGGCGAGATTCAAGGACTGATTGGAGAAAACGGATCTGGAAAGTCAACGATTTCATCAATCATTTATGGAATTTATCATCCATCGGCAGGAAGTATGACGCTGAACGGTACTGCGTATAGTCCAAAATCTCCGATGGATGCAAGAAAAGCACACATCTCCATGATTGTACAGGAAAAAGACACAATAGATATGTTAAGTGTGGCAGAAAATATTTTTCTCGGGGATGAAAAAGAATTCAGGACAGGACTTTTGATTAATACAAGAAAGATGAAAAGGGAGGCCGAGAAGGCACTTGAAAAAATAGGTGTTACGAATATCGATGTAACGCAACCTGTGTATAGACTGAACTTTGAGACGAGAAAACTGATCGAGATTGCAAAAGCACTTTATTATGAACCGGATCTGGTTATTGTTGATGAAACAACAACGGCGTTGTCACAGGATGGTCGTATGAGGATTTATGAAATTATGAGAAAGCAGAAAGAAGAAGGAAAAGCAGTCCTCTTCATTTCCCATGATCTTCCGGAATTAATGGAAACCTGTGATTGTCTGACCGTTCTGCGAGATGGAAAATTTGTAACTCAAATCGAAAAGAAGGATTTCTCGGAAGATGAAATCAAGAAGTCAATGGTAGGTCGTACAATTTCAAAGAATTTGTATCGTTCAGATTACGAGGGGAGAATCTCAGAGAAAATTGCATTGTATGCAGAACATATTTCAACGGAAATATTAAAAGATGTATCTTTTCAGCTACATGAAGGGGAAATCCTCGGACTCGGCGGACTCTCAGGATGTGGAATGCATGAACTTGGTAAACTGGCAGCAGGAATCAATCAGAGTGAGGATGGGACAATTCAGGTTTATGGAGAAGAATTAAAGAATCTGGCACATGCTTTAAAAATGAAAATTGGATATATTTCAAAAGACAGAGATGTTGAAACGCTCTTTTTGTCAGAAAGCATTCAGGATAATCTGACCATTTCTGCGTGGAATCAGCTTGAAAAAGGGCATTTTCTGATTTTTCCGAAGGATGAAAAAATTTTCGCACAGAAGCAGGTAGAGGATCTGAAGATTAAGTGTTCATCGCAAAAGCAACTGGTCAGAGAACTTTCAGGGGGAAATAAACAGAAGGTATCCTTTGGAAAACTGATAGGAAATGGAAGCAAAATTCTGGTTTTGGACAGTCCGACAAGAGGTGTAGACGTAGGTGTGAAAACGACAATGTATGGACTGATTAATGAGTTGAAGCATCAAGGACATGCAATCTTGATTATATCAGAAGAACTTCCGGAGCTTCTTGGAATGTGTGATCGTATCCTGATTTTGAAAGATGGAAAGATATCAGGAGAGTTTGAGAGGGGTCCTGATCTGAAAGATGTAGACGTTATTAATTATATGATCTGAGAGGAGAAGACAATGAAGAAACTGAAAAAATATCAGTCAGAATTGGTGAAGTGGATAGGACTGATTTTTGTAATCATAGTATTCGGTCTGTGGTCTCAGTGGAATCTGTTCAGCGAATACAACATTAACAGTATGATAGAAACCGTAACACCGCTTGTAATCACATGTCTTGGGATGTCTTTTGTTTTTGCACATGGAGGCATGGATATTTCGTCCGGAGCAGTAGTTGCCCTGGCGGCACTTGTAGCTGTGATGACAATGAACAAGACAGGATCTATATTTCTAGGGATGATTCTGGCAATGATGGTTTCCATGGGATGTTATATTATCAATGCGATTGTAACGAATAAATTTGGATTAATGTCAACGATTACATCTCTTGCCATTATGTTTTCGGCGAGAGGAATCGTGACCTATATCTGCCAAAAGACACCGAATGAAAGTATTTCTATTTCTAATGTAGATGTAACATTATTTAAAAAGAATCATATTTTTATGATTGTTATGGTTATTCTGACGATGTTGGTGTTTGGAGTTATTTTCAATTATACAAGACTTGGAAAAGGTGCCAGAGCAATCGGTGATAATGAGATATCGGCCAGACAAAATGGAGTGAAGATTGATAAAACAAAGATGATGTGTTATCTGATTGCGGGAATCTGTGTGGGTATTGCTTCGATTTATAAATTATGTGCAACAGGAATGGTTCAGTCAACAACCGGAAATGGGTTTGAAATGGATGTGTTGGTGGTACTGGTGCTTGGTGGAATGTCTCTGGCAGGAGGTATGGGAACTAAGATCAGTTCAGCAGTAATTGGATCTTTCACATATGTAATTCTGATCAAAGGACTTACGATTATTGGAATGAATCCAAATCTGGTTGTTCTGGTAAAGGCAGTAGTATTCCTGATTATTATATATATAACAGCACAACGTAGCAATTTAAAAACAATTCCGAGGTAAAAAAGGAGGACAATATGAAAAAAAGAATAATATCACTTGTACTTATTGTAGTGCTTGCAATGAGCTTAATAGTAGGTTGTGGTTCAAAGGAAAACAGTGGAGAAAATGGAAAAGTCAAGAATGTAAAGATTGGAGTTATTCTTTATAATTATACAGATATTCAGGGAAAAGAGATTAAGAATTATTGTGATAATTATCTTGCAAAAGAATTTCCGGTATCTTTTGAATACCAGACAGCATCGTCTGGAGATAATGAGGCTCATCTGCAGGCAGTAGATTCTCTGATTTCAACAGGATGCGATGCAATTATGAGTGGTTATGACACTGTAGTTGGGGAGTCTATGGAAAAATGTGATTCCGCAAAAGTATATTATGGGATTTTATTCGGTGAAGCAAAAGATGAGGCTGATAAAGACGGAAAATACAATGAATATGGAAACTGGGGAACAAGGGATCAGTCCAATTTGTATTACAGTGATTATTTCCTTGGCGGAATTTATCAGTTTGGTGCAGATCATGGAGAAGCACTTGGAGAGAAATATGGACAGGCTGTTGTTGATGCGGGCATGAAAAATGTAGGAGCGATTTCTTTCCCGTCCTATGCATTCTCTGATGCAGTTACAATTTGTCAGGGATTTTCAAAAGTTTTGGAAGCAAATGGTGTGAATATTTGTCCAAATGAAGATACCAATTCACTTCCGGAAGAAGCTGGATTTACAACTGTAGGTGATGATACAAAGGCATATATCGCAAAGTATCCGGAGATGGACGGTCTGTTTGGACTTAGTTCAGGAATGGATATGGTTCTCCCGGCTGTGAATGAAGTCGGAAGATTATGGTCAGAGTCAAACTCTGGAGACGGCACTATGAAAATGGCAGCGCTGGGTTACAACGAATCTTCTGAAAAATATTTGGAAAATGGAACTTTACTGATTGGTGGAACAAACAACTATGTAGAATCTGTAGCTTATCTTTTTACAATGATGTTTGATGCAGTTAATGGAAATAACATGAAGACAGATGATGCAAGTGGATTTGAATATAATGCATCTATCAGTTATCCTACATTCTCTAATGCAGAAGAATTGAAAGATTTCCAGACTTATGTACTTACGACAACCGCAGATGATTTTTCTACATGTTCTGTAACGGCAGATGAAATGAAAACAGTGATGAAAGCATATGATGGATCCGGTTCATGGACAGAGTTAAATGAACTTGTTTCAAGAGATTTTGATGTGGTAAAGGCGGCAAGATAAGAAAGGATGGATACGGGAGATTTATTCTCTCAGGTGAAGATATGAAAAAAACGATAATCAATCTGGTAAAGACTTTTCTCTTTCCGGTTGTTGTATGGATCTTTTTCGCATTGCTGATTGAGATACACGGAGGAAAGAATATATATGTGTCCGGGTCCAGTATAAAAGATATTATGCAGATTTCCTGTTTAAATGTAATTGTGGCAGTGGCAGTTGCACTGCCGCTGTCGGGAAGAAGATGGGACTTTGCTCCGGGATCTATTATCGTATTGACCGGAATTATTGCAGGGAATCTTGTGATAAAACATAATCTGGGACTTGTTGGATTATTAATCTTGTCCCTTGGAATCGCAGTGGGGCTGGCACTTTTTGAAGGAGCTGTATATATTTTCTTCAAAGTACCTACGATGATTATTTCGCTTGGAATTGTAATGCTTTATGAAGCGTTAAGTGGTCTGCTATATGACGGAAGTGGCGTGAGGTTGTTTATGTATGAGGATCTTGCAGTGTTCGCAAGACAGCCGTATTGCTACATTATTATGGCTGTGGTTCTTGTTATTTTCTGGTTTGTTATGAAATATACAAAGTTTGGATTTGATACAAGAAGTTTGGGAAGTCATGCGTTGCTTGCAATCAATAATGGGGTAGATGAAAAGAAAAATATTATGCTGACCTATTTGGTTGTAGGACTGTTGCTAGGGGTAGCGGCAGTGTTGAATGCATCAAAAGCTGTTGTGGCACCGGAGTCCGATCTGAGTTCTACAATGCTAATGTTCAGCTCAATGGGAGCTGTTCTGGTAGGGTTATTTTTATCCAGATTTTCAAATATGTCATTGGGATTGCTTTCGGGAACGATTGCAATGTCAGCACTTTCGAAAGGGCTGACGGTTTATGGGTTGCCGGCTTCATTAAATAACATCATACTCGGCATCTTTATCATTGTATTTATGGGAATCACTACGAATCTCGAGACAATAAAACGGATGATAGGAATGAGAAAAAAGAAAGTAAGAATTAGTAATTAGGAGAAGAAAAATGTTAAATGAAACTTTTTCCTTGTCCAGAACAACAAATGCGTATATGACGACGTATGTTCTGGATGATGGTGAATATGCAAGAAAAGGTCTGAAAAGACCGGCTGTTGTAATCTGTCCGGGCGGTGGATATACAATGGTTTCAAAGAATGAAGGAGAACCGGTGGCACTCTTTTTCAACCGACATGGATATCATGCTTTTGTTGTGAATTACAGTGTGAAAATTGAGCATCCGTTCCCGACTGCGCTGCAGGAGCTTGCACGGGCGATGGAGATTGTAAAAAATCATAAAACAGAATGGAAAATTTCGGATGAAATCTCTGTTGCCGGATTTTCGGCTGGCGGGAATCTGGCATTGAGCCTGGGAATTTATGCAAATAATCCGTTGATAACAGAAGCTTTGGGACTTACAGAAGAGCAAGTTAGACCGGATCGACTGATTCTGGGATATCCGGCAGTAACGCTTCATCCGAAAAGAACCGAGGGGGAGATGCCGAAAGAACTGATTGAATTAATGGATCAGGGGCTGATGCCGGATTTCCGTGGACCGGATATCCGGGCAATTCTTCTGGGAAGAGAAGATGTAAGTCAAGAAGAGATGGAAGAGTTAAATTTGATGAAAAAGCTTCATGAGAATCTTCCTCCGACTTTTGTCTGGGGAAGTTATGAAGATACTGTGATTCCAGCAACAGATTATATAGAACTTGCGGACCATTATTATAAGATGAATATTCCGTGTGAGCTGCATTTATTCGGTCATGGACCGCATGGAGTCAGCCTCTGTGATACAAGTGTGAAAAACGAGGAAGAAATCGAAAATCTTAGTATGAATCACTGGACGGAATTATGCATTGAATGGTTGGAACAGATGAGGAGAGAGGACAGATCATGAAGATAAAAGCAGTGATTTTTGATCTGGACGGCGTACTTGTGTTTACGGATCAGTATCATTATCAGGCATGGAAGAAGATTGCGGATGAAAAAGGAGTTTATTTTGATGAAAAGATCAATGACCGATTGCGGGGCGTGAGCCGCATGGAAAGTCTGGATATCATTTTAGAACAGGATAAGGGAATGCCACTGACACAGAACGAGAAAGAACTACTTGCGGAGAAGAAAAACAGAATCTACAGAAAGCTTCTCGAGAATATGACTTCGGAAGATGTAACAGATGATGTAAGAAAAACTTTAAAAGCATTACGAGATAGAGGATATAAGATAGCACTTGGTTCTTCCAGTAAAAATGCAAAATTTATTCTTGAGAAGACAGAATTGACAGATTTGTTTGATGCAATTGCAGACGGAACGGTTATTACAAGATCAAAGCCGGATCCGGAAGTATTTCTTAAAGCAGCCGATTTCCTTAAAATTCCGCCGGAAAACTGTCTTGTTGTTGAGGATGCAGAAGCAGGAATTCAGGCAGCCAAAGCCGGTAATATGCAGGCAGCGGCAATCGGAGATGCTGTAAAATTGGGAATGGCAGATTATAATTTAGATAAAATAGAAGATTTGTTAAAGATTGTAAAGGACGCTTCTTGAAAAAAGGCCATCATTGCGATGGCCTTTTTTGGTGGTGCGCCTGGCGGCGCACGTTTCTAACGGGTGAAAGTCCCGAATCCGCCCGGTAGCGGGAAGGATATAGCCGAAGGCAAGGGTGTCCATCGTGAGGTGGAATCTGAAGGAAGCCGGATGTGGGGAACCAACTAACCTACGGGCAAACCTCCGGTCTGACGGAAAGAAATCGTATATAAGGCTGTACATGAGGGTAAGTCTGCCACACAAGATGAAGCCCGATAGCTACACGGAATCATGTGCAGTAAATGCGGCAGATGGATGGAGGGAAAGAAACGTGTGGTACCCAGGGAGGTCTGTACGGAACGCTCTGAAAAGAGTAACCGTTACCGGAAGGTAACGCTGAACGTACAGAAGTCAGCAGAGGCCACAGTAGCTGGAAGTTTTTTTTTTCGGCGAAGGGCTGAATCAATAGGAGTCTTTAGTACGACAGGGAAAGGGGGAATGGGCAGATGGGTACAGAAAACATAGAAAGCTGCTCGCAAAGAGATAGCGCGGAACGCAAAGGGTATGTGAGAGCGTACCGCTCATTCAACCGGATATGGAAGGAAAGGGACAGTGCAGAGCCGGACCTCTTAGGTAAGATACTGGACAGGGACAACCTGAACCGGGCTTACAAAAGAGTAAAGGCAAACAAGGGAGCGCCGGGAGTAGATGGAATGACCATTGAAGCGGCACTGCCGTGGCTAAAGGAGCATAACCAGAAACTGACAGAGAGAATACGAAGGGGAAAATATACCCCTACTCCTGTCAGACGAGTGGAAATCCCGAAGCCAGACGGAGGAAAGCGGAAACTCGGCATCCCGACCGTCATCGACCGCATCATTCAACAGGCAATGCTCCAACAGCTTATGCCAATCTATGAGCCGCTGTTTTCGGATGACAGCTTTGGCTATCGTCCGAGAAGAGGGGCAAAAGACGCCATTTACAGGATAAAAGAGTACATCGAACAAGGCTACATAAGGGCAGTCGTCCTCGACTTGTCAAGGTACTTCGACACGCTGAACCACACAATCCTCTTAAATCTGCTGAGAAAGCAGGTAAAAGACGAGAGGGTCATACAGATGGTAAAGCGATACCTGAAAGGCGGAGTGATGGAAAACGGTGTTGAAACAGAGACAGAAGAAGGCTCCCCGCAGGGAGGGAATCTATCCCCACTCTTAGCAAATGTGTATCTGAATGAATTCGACTGGGAGTTTCACAGACGGGGCGTACCGTGTATTCGCTATGCAGATGATATCGTACTGTTGGCGAAGAGTGAACGGGCGGCGGAACGACTGTTGGAGAGCAGTACGAAATATCTGGAAGAAACATTAAAGCTAAAAGTGAACCGGGAAAAGAGCAGGACAGTCAGCGTGTTCGCAATCCGAAAATTTAAGTTCCTTGGCTTTTGTTTTGGGAAGAACGGAAAAGGAATTTATATCCGTGTCCATGGAAAGTCATGGAAGAAAGCCAAGGAGAAACTGCGACAGCTCACTTCCCGGAGCAAATGTGGGAGTATCATCCGAGCTATGGAAAGGATAAAAGTTTATATGCGAGGATGGCTGAATTACTATGGAATAGCGGACATGAAGAACAACATCGAAAGCATGAACGGATGGCTGTACCGCCGAATAAGGATGCGTATCTGGAAGCAGTGGAAACTGCCAAAGACCCGGAAAAGAAAACTAATGGGTGTTGTGGTCAAGCATTTTTGTAACACTTATGGCTAATAAAATCGGTGGATTGCA
>OBXW01000056.1_pt1 | contig 134321 bp, 126 predicted proteins | sample 1495431 | NCBI WGS metagenome assembly OBXW01 (sample SAMEA2580166, study PRJEB22360) | human gut metagenome | biome: human gut; feature: human-associated habitat; material: faeces | place: Denmark | collected 2008/2010 | reverse complement strand
GATTTGGTCGCTCGGATCACCAGATGCATTCTGCATATAGAACCGGCTGTCGAAGGCGGTAGCGAAACGTCCGCCGCCGTATTCATACCAGATACCGAACTGCATAAAGGACGTGGTTTCTTCCTCAGCGCGATCTGGTCGGTGTTTGGCGTAGCTATATGCGGTGGAGAGGTAAACGCCTTTTAGCGCTTCATACATCGCGCTGACCATATAGCCGGTCTCGGTGCCGGATACATCCAACCCGTCGGCGCGACCCGTGTGGTGCCACGCGCGGGCGGCGAAGTTGGGCGAGAGGATGCCGGTCAGGAACAGCTGTCCGGTACCGTCCGTTATCTCCAGACCGTTCATCCAGGTTACGCCTTCAGTCAGGTCGTACTGGATGTAACCATTCATCATAGCCGGATAGGTATATTTATCGTCGTAGCGATCGTATTTACCAAAGTGCAACCAGGCTTTGCTTTCATCGTGATGTCCGGCGGGTGTAGCGGTCACGCTATAGCGCAAAGGGCCGGTCAGGTTTTGCACCTTAATGGCGGTCATGATGTCTCGGGTATTCGGAATAACGTAGCCCAGGTCTGGCGTGAAATCCCCCCACCACTGCAGGTCATCCAGCGAGGAGTCCTGGCGCAGGCTGAGCATCACCTCTGTTCCTGCATCGGTACGGTAACCACCGTAAAAGCGGTTGATCCCGCCTTCGAATCCGCCCCAGCTATGGTCAGGAACCCAGGCATTGCCTTGATGGTCGGCCTGTACGGTCCAGCCCTCGCCGTAGATCAGACCAAACCATGAACCGTGTTTTATCTCCAGGCCACCTTCAATGTAAGTACCGTCGCTGTATTTATGCTTATCTTTTCCTTCTAAATCCATATATCCACCCATGCCCAATTCGCCATAAAAACGAAAAGAGGGGGAGGTTATGGCAGGTGTTTTCGTATCGTCGTGTTCAGCAGGGCGAACTTCTTCTGCACCCAGAGAAGAGACGCAGAAAAAGGGCAGGGCAATAATTGCCCTGCAATAATGGCTAATGTTATTCATGCTTCGATCCTAAGCAAATAAAATATAATTTTTATTGTTATATACCCTTCATACTTCAAGCTGCATGTGCGTTAGCTACGTTCGTTCACCCCAGTCACATAGTTATCTATGCTCCTGGGAATTCACTCACTTGCCGCCTTCATGCAACTCGAATTATTTTGGTTATAGCCTTGGAGAATATTGTTTATTGTTATTATGTTTTAGTCATTAATTGACATCTGAAGCGGGAGCAGCCTCAATAGCTTTTTCTTCTTTAGTTAGCCCTTTGATGTATTTACTGTATTTCCACCAGGCAAAACCGAGGAAAATAACAATCCCACCGACGTTATAGAAAATAATGGTTATGATATTTCCGCCGCTCGGGAAGGTAGAGGCAATAAATCCGATAGTGAACAGGACGATCAGCATTGATACCACAATAATGCCGGTTTTTTGCGAACCCATACGGAAGTCGCGCGGTAAGTGGTCCAGTTTTGCGCGCAGATTCAGGTAGGCCAGCATAATAAACAGCGGCGGCAGCATCGATGCGGCGGCGGTCATGTTGATGATGGTGTTCATTAAGTCTTGCACGGTATTGGAACCGAGCGTTGGGATAATCATCAGCGGGATAACGATCAGAAACTGGATCCACGCTGCACGGGCCGGTACGCCGTTTTCATTCAGTTCGACGGTTTTTTTACCGAAAATGCCCGCCGGAATTTCAGAGAAGAAGATCTTCACCGGCGTTGCGGTCCACATCAGCAGAGAGCCGAACATCGCGGTAAAGGAGACCAGGCCGACAAAGCGGTTAACGATCAGTTCCGGCAGACCAAAGTATGCCGCCAGACCGTGGAATACCTGCACCGATCCACCGGTAAACTTCAGCTCTTTGCTGCTGACGAAGACGTTGATCAGCACCGAGGAGATGGAATAAAGCACGCCGATAAAAATCCCGGCAATGATAATGACCTTCACGAACGATTTTGACCCGCCCTTGACGTCGTTGACATATACCGCCACGGACTCCGCGCCGCCTGCCGCCATGAATATCCAGGTGGTAATACCGAGGAACGCCCAGTTAAAATTCGGGATCATTGCATCAACGGTGATGGGGTCAGCAGGCTGCACGCCGCCCACCAACGCAGTACCCGCCAGTAAAATGTAGGACAGCGTCAGCAGCAGCATTAACGTGGAGGTGACGGAGGTAATCGGCCCCAGCATTTTTGCGCCGTTGGTCGAAACCCAGGTCGAGAAGGCAAACAGCACCATACTTAACACGGTTGTGGCGAACGGCGTCAGAATGTATTCGTAGCCTAAAAATGCGTACGAGGCATAGGCGATAACGCGCGGGAGTAACGAGGTAAAAAAGAACAGGTTAACGAACCAGTAGGTGTAGGCGGTAATAAAGGCCCAGCGCCCGCCCAGCGAGCTTTTCACCCATGCGTAGACACCGGCTTCGGAGTTTTTATTCAGCGAAACAAATTCGGCGATGATTAAGCAGAATGGAATAAAGTAGAAAATTGTCGCGAGGAAAAACATCGGTGCGGATGCCAGACCAAGCTCAATATTATTGTTGATAACGTTATTAAAACTATAAACCGCGGCAAAGGTGAGTGAAAGTAAGCCGAACTTGCCGATGGTATTACGTTTGGTATCAGACATAGCACATCTCCGATTCCTGATTATTATAGGGTACTGGCGGCGCAACGTCGGCGCCGCCTGTGTTTTTTATTTATTATGAAAATAACCATCTTCGATGGTGACTTTGAGTACGACTTTCTTCACTACGCTATTACAGATAAAACGATAGGCTTCATGGTTGTCACAAATAACCATTTGTCCTTCGTGCACTTCTACGGTTTTTCCGCAGCCTTTCAAATATTCGCGGTCGGTTTCATCGCGATAATATTCAACCACCTGGAGATCCTCTTTGGCGGCATACTCTATTTTTTGCTGTCCTTGCAGGTAGTAGTGGATCTCAAAATAACGACGATGGCCGGTAAACAGCGCATCGGTTGCAGAGTCCGTCTCTACACGGTAGCTCAGAGAATCACCGATAGAGTGAGCGACGCCTGGCTGAATATTGTCAATATTTTCAATGGCCTCGACGCAGCGTTGCCATTTTCGACCCGAAGCATAGCGTTGCTGGAACTGCTCTAAGTTGTCGATGATCCTCATTTTGTATTCTCGCTGTGCATATTCGTGGAAAAGAACCCGGTGCCAAAGGCACGGTTGGCGGTGGTTTGAGCGCCAGACTCACTGCCGGAAACCGGCAACAACGTGAAGCCGTAGCTGAATGACGTAAACCAGACGCGCCAGGAATCAAGTACCTCGCTTCCCCACGAGTTAGAACCTAAGCCCAGTAGCTGATGGTCCAGATTGAGGGTGATGTCATCGCTGTGCTGCAGCTCATTACAGTGCTGTGCGGCAAAGATATTTTCTGGCGTATAGCGCCAGGCGCTCAGATTGACAGGGCGCTGCGGAATCACTAGCAGACCGTTACCGTGACGATTGGTTAGCGTTGCCCAACGTACGTCCTGACGATTGCCGTTGTTTTGCGGGAACGGATAATTCTCGAACATCTCATCCACGCTGCTGCGCCAAATGTCGATGATGTTGGCCTGCTGACTATCGGCATAGTTTTCACCAGGACCACGTCCGTACCAGGCCACCTGTCCCAAATCACCGCTGATGCCCATCGTGAAGCCGATGCAAGGAATAATGTCCCGGTACTCGCCGTAAGGCTGGCCGGAAAGCTCCACATTCAACTGACCGTCTGCGGCAATCCGCCAGCGATAGGTGCAGCGCATACCGAAATCAAATACCGGCGGGGCGATAATCGTCTGGCTGGTTATCAGCAGCGCATCTTCGGTTTGCTCAAAGGTAAAGTCGCGCAGATGCTCCTGCATTATCTGTATATGATTTGGCTGCCAGAGGCCTTCGAACTCTTGCTTGTGGTTATCTATGGTTGGTTTGAAGAAATTAATCTTCGGCTCGCGGGTAATCAGCTCTTCACCATTGACGTTCCAACTAATGGGTTTACCGGTCAGCTTTGAGAACGTCAGATGGAAGTTATAACCGCGAACGGTGCAGCTCTGGCGGTTCTCTTCCAGCGTCAAAGGGGTGGCGTTTTGCAGACTGAACGGTACGGCAGTCGCCGTTCTGGCTTTCAGCGGGAACTGATAAGTCGCGATGTGATGCCCGGCTTCGCTGTATAACGTGCGGGAATCTTTCGTCACGGTGACGTTGAGGAACGCCTCGCGCGCATCCAGCTCCGGCAACGTGTATTGCAGCAGCGTATCGCTGTTGGGAGGAACGTCGCGCAGTTTTATCTGCTGAGCAGAGAGCGTATCTCCTTCGGCGCGAACCTCAATATGCAAGGTGTAGTCGTCAAGCGTGGTGAACCAGAGTTTGTTTTCTACCCGCAGCTCGCCGCGAGCCAGATCCTGCGCGCGCACTTTCACTGGTGCAATTACCTGCTTGTACTCTTGCAGACCCGGGCCTGGGGTTTGATCGGAATAAATCAGGCCATCAAGGCAGAAGTTGTAGTTGTTCGGGTAGTCGCCGTAGTCACCGCCATAGTTGTACCAGACGTTACCGTCGTCATCTTTGGCCTGAATCCCGTGATCGCACCACTCCCAGACATAGTGTCCCTGAATGCAATCATGCTGATAGAAGACGTTCTGATATTCCGTTAGCCCGCCGGGGCCGTTGCCCATTGCGTGAGCATATTCGCAGATGATGCGCGGTTTAGGATGTGGGTATTCACCAAACTCATTCATCAACGGTACGCGGGTGTACATGGTGGAAATGATATCCACCACTTCGGCGTCACGATCTTCTTCGTAGTGGATCAGACGCGTGTCATCCAGCGCTTTTGCCGCGTGGTACATGGCGCGAATATTACAGCCGTAGCCGGATTCATTGCCGAGCGACCAGATGACGATCGACGGGTGGTTTTTCTGCGCGTGGACGTGGCGTACGATGCGCTCAACGTAGACATTTTCCCACAGCGGATCGTCGGTGATCCGGCTGATATCGCCGATATTAGCGAAGCCGTGAGATTCAACGTCGGTTTCGGCCATGACGAACAAACCGTAGATATCGCACAATTCATAGAAACGTGGATCGTTCGGGTAATGGGCGGTGCGTACGGAGTTGATGTTGTGCTGCTTCATTAACAGCAGATCTTTTTCCACGCGATCCATACCGACCGCGCGACCCTTGAGATGATCGTTATCATGACGGTTGACGCCATGCAGCATGACATAGCGGTTATTGATGTAAAACAGACCGTTGCGAACGTTGATATCGCGGAATCCGACGCGCTGCGGCACAACCTCAAGGATGTTGCCGCTGGCATCTCTCAGGGTCATCACCAGATGATAGAGATACGGCGATTCCGCTGACCACTGCTGTGGTGCGCTGACCTTGAAATTGAACGCGGTGCGGGTGAGTTTATCCACTGTCAGAGCGTTAATCACACCGCTATGCAGTGCCTGCTCACCGTCAAACAAAGTGTATTCGAGCGATGCCATCGTTGGCGTGGAGGCGATGTTTTCCAGCACGATGTCGCAGGAGAGGGTGGCATCGCGATAGTCATCATCGAAATCGGTACGAACGGTAAAATCCTGGATATGGGTCGCCTGTTTGCCGACCAGATAGACGTCGCGGAAAATTCCCGCCGACCACCACATATCCTGGTCTTCAACGTAGGTGGAATCAGCCCATTGCATGACGCGAACGCACAGCAGGTTGTCACCGGTTTTCACCACCGCGCTGATATCAAACTCGGCCGTCAGGCGACTGCCTTTGCTGAAGCCAACGTACTGACCATTCACGTAAACTTCGAAGTAGGTTTCTACGCCATCAAATTTAATCAGCGTCTGTTTACCCTGCCAGCCTTCGCTGAGAGAGAAAATACGCTGGTAGGCTCCGGTGGGGTTATTGGTCGGCACGTAGGGGACATCAATCGGGAAAGGAAAACCTTCGTCGGTATACTGCAGCTTGCCGTGCCCTTCCATCTGCCACATACCGGGGACGGTGATGTTGCCCCAGTCGCTCATAAACTGCGACATAAAGGCTTCCGGCACCTGCAGCGGATGCTCAAAGAACTGGAAATTCCACTGACCGCTCAGCAACTGAAAGAGGCTGCTGGTTTCGCGGGCAAACGAGCGAGCCTGCGCAACGGAGTCGTAAGAGAAAAAATATGCGCGTGGCGCCAGTCGATTTTCGTGGGTGAGCTGAATGTTTTCCCAGCGATTCATAAGGCCTCCCGGTGGAGAAAAATCGGAACCATTCATTTTAATGGTGAGTAAGTGTAATTGATGGTGATTTTAGTAAAAGTTTTACTAAAATATAGCGAGTGAGGTGATTTACTTTAACTGGATCACGAAAATAATTCGGGCGCAGAAAAGAATGCATGACAATGCGCGCCCGGCTTCAGCAGAAACCGGACGGATTAACGGGGGAGTTTAGCGGGTGGTACCGCGCAGTTTCAGCTTGCTGGGAACAAAAACCAGCAGGGGAAGTGCACGCCCGTCGCGGGCTTTCTCAAACAGCAGATTGACGCCCTGACTGCCCATCATTTCTGAATGGATGCGTACGGTGGAAAGCGGAGGAAAGGTGAAGCGCGCCGTCGGGATATCATTAACGCTAATCAGCGAAATATCCTGCGGAATGTTCAGTCCACGCTCGTGAATGGCGCGCAGAACGCCAATAGCAATCGAGTCAGAAGCCACAAACAGGGCGCTGGGATAGTCGGCTTTCGCCAGCATTTTTTTGGCCAGTTCATAGCCTGATGAACTGGAGAAGCCACCGCGATAAATATCCTGTTCTGAAACGACCTGCTGCAGGCGACCGTATTCGACAAACGCGGCTTCGCGGATATCAGCCTTGCCAGGCTGATCTTCGCCGCCGATGAAGCCAATGCGGGTCACGCCCTGGGCGATGAAGTAGTCGATGCTCTCTTTACTGATGCGGGCCAGATCGATATCGACAGCGTCATATTCGCTGCCGGGTTCATGAAAATCGATAAAGCAGATGTTGTCGGTAAGCGCTGTTGCCGCCTCGCGCAGCGCAGGAGAAGGCTTGCCGACAATAAGAATGCCGGTAATGTTTTTGCTCTCCGGCAACCCACTGTGCTCATAGCAGTTGGTCAGTTCAATCCCCAGCTTCTCGCACTGGGTTTCAATCCCATGGCGGATCGCGAGATAGTAAGGATCGTTGATTTCCAAATCCTGCTGATAGCTGTAGAGCGCCAGAATATGCTGGGGGCCGAGTGCGCTGGTCTGGTTCTTACGGGCGCTGCTCGTTTTGTACTCCAGCTTTTCCGCGATCTCCAGAATGCGATGCTTGGTCTCTTCTTTTACATTCAGCGTGGGGTCATCGTTTAAAACCCGGGACACTGTCGCCAGGGACACGCCAGCTTCGATTGCGATGTCTTTAAGTGTTGCCATGTTTGCCTTTTCCCTGAGTTACCTGCGCATTGTAAATGAAGTGCTTATCTATTCATCTGTTTTCAGTAAAAAAAGCACGTTTAATTGACATGCTCGGGGTAAAACTGGGCTTGCAGAGTGTGATGGATACGTCATTTCCCCGCTTTTGAGAACAATGCCCGGAAAATAGTTTGCTAGTATTTAGTAAAATTTTACCAAAGGAGAAAACAATGGATACTGTCGCATTTGCTGATTTTGCCCGCATGGAAATACGTGTTGGAAAAATCGCACAGGTTAAGCGCCATGACAATGCCGATAAGCTGTATATCGTACAGGTTGATGTGGGAGAACGTACGCTGCAAACCGTGACCAGCCTGGTGCCTTATTACAGCGAAGAGGAGCTGATGGGGAAAACGGTGGTGGTGCTGTGTAATCTGCAAAAGGCCAAAATGCGCGGTGAAACATCAGAATGTATGCTGCTGTGCGCTGAGACGGACGATGGCAGCGAAAGCGTGCTGTTAACGCCAGAACGGGTGATGCCTGCAGGCGTGCGGATTGTTTAAATGGTGCTGATGCCGGATGGCGGCTACGCCTTATCCGGCCTACGTTTGCTCACGCAGGCCGGACAGACATCTGTTACATCTGCTCCACGCTCACCCGTAATGCTGCCAGGGCTTTGCGTGTTGATCGCAACACCAGATCGCATTGCTCGATCGTTAACGTTAGCGGCGGTTCGATGCGGATCGTCTTGGCATTGTTCAGCGTCCCGGCGACCAGTACCCGCTGGCGGAACATCTCACTGGCAAAGTTGTAGCCGATTTCATTATCGACAAACTCAATCGCCATCAGCATGCCTTTGCCGCGTACATCATGTACCAGGTCCGGGTATTCCCGCGCAAGCTGACGGAAACCATCCAACAACATGTCGCCTTTCTGCTCCGCCTGAGCCGGTAAATTTTGCTCCAGCAGGACGTTAATGGTGGCCAGCGCAGCCGCACAAGCGAGCGGGTTGCCGCCAAACGTGGTGGTATGCAGGAAAGGATTGTCGAACAGGACGGAGAACACCTCTTCGGTGGCAATGGTTGCGCCAATGGGCATTACGCCGCCGCCCAACGCTTTGGCCAGACACATAATGTCGGGCTGCACATTTTCGTGCTCACAGGCGAACATCTTGCCGGTACGCCCCATCCCGGTCTGCACTTCGTCAAGGATCATCAGTGCGCCGAACTCATCGCAAAGTTTACGAACAGCGGTTAAATAGCCTTGTGGCGGCAGGATCACCCCCCCTTCACCCTGGATGGGTTCGAGGATCACGGCTGCGACATCGTCACCGGTCTTTTTACACTCGCTGAGCATGGTGCGCATCGCGTTAACATCGCCAAACGGCACATGACGGAAGCCCGGCAGCAGCGGCATAAAGGGTTTGCGGAAGGTAGATTTAGCCGTGGCGGACAGCGCGCCCAGTGATTTACCGTGGAATGCGCCGCTGGTGGCAATAAACGTAAATTTACCGCGCGGTGATTGATACGCTTTCGCCAGCTTCAGTGCGGCTTCAACCGACTCGGTCCCGCTGTTACAGAAGAAACTGTATTTCAGTTTACCGGGCGCCAGTGCGGCGAGAGTTTTTGCCAGCATGGCCCGCAGAGGGTCAAGTAACTCCTGGCTGTGCAGAGGTTGTTTCGCGAGTTGATTCTGTACGGCGGAAACCACGACTGGATTACGGTGCCCCACGTTGAAAATTCCAAAACCACCCAGGCAATCGACGAACTCCTGCCCCTGGGTGTCGACAAGCGTATTCAGGCTTCCCGCTTGCCACTCTACGGCTCCGTAATCCCCGCCTGCAGTTACAGATTTTCGATACTCTAAGAACCCCGGATTGACATGCTCCTTGAAGTACTCAATCACCTCTCGGTTTAACGATTTCATTTCCTCATGATCAAGCGTGCGCTTTTCGATGAGATTCAGTGCGTGTGCGCTGCAGGCCAGGGCCGATGCGCTGGAAGGTAACCTGTTCAAAATATGCTCCCGGAGCTCGCGTATCACATGATACTGATTTAAGTATTGCAGGGATTGCGCCATTCCGGCGCGCTTAGCAAAAATCGGGATAAACACCAGGAAACATCTTATTTACGCAACATTTAATGCCATTATTTAACATTTGCTGGCATTTTGCCCAAGTCAGGAGCCTGAAAACAGATCGAATAAACGCAAATTTGCTCTAAAAATGGGCAATATTTGCACTGTGACAGTGCGCTGGTAGAAGTAATATTGAATAGTTACTGGATGAAAGTATTTTAAATCAATGGATTAGAATGCGTACAGTTTTTGAGGTTTAATCGCAAATTGCGATCTAAATCAAATTTAACAACTAAAGATAAAAAAATTATCGCCGAAATAACATAAGCCGAAAGAGTTAACAACCAGATAACCTGCACAGGACGCAATCATGTCTTCTCATCCCTACGTTAGTCAGCAAAATACACCGCTGGATGATGATATCACCCTCATGTCGACCACCGATTTGCAAAGCTATATCACCCATGCGAACGACACCTTCGTTCAGGTCAGCGGCTATCAACTGAATGAGTTGCTCGAAAAGCCGCACAATCTGGTTCGTCATCCGGACATGCCAAAAGCGGCGTTTGCGGATATGTGGTACACCCTGAAGCAGGGCGAGCCATGGAGCGGGATTGTGAAAAACCGGCGTAAGAATGGCGATCACTACTGGGTGAGGGCCAATGCGGTGCCGATGGTGCGGGAAGGACGCGTGACCGGGTATATGTCGATTCGTACCCGGGCAACTGACGAGGAAATTGCAGCGGTAGAGCCTTTATATAAAGCGCTGAACGAAGGACGTTGCAACCGGCGTATCCATAAGGGGTTGGTGGTACGCAAAGGCTGGCTGGGTAAACTGCCGGCGATGCCGATTCGCTGGCGGGTACGCAGCGTGATGGCATTCATGTTTGTCCTGCTAGCGGTCGCATTGCAGCAAATGGGTGCTGAATGGCCGTTACTGTTGATGAGTGCATTGGTGATGCTTTTAGGAACGGCTATTTTCGAATGGCAGATTGTGCGTCCTATTGAGAATGTCACCCGTCAGGCGCTGAAAGTGGCGACCGGTGAGCGGAACAGCGTGTCGCATCTTAACCGCAGCGATGAACTGGGACTGATGCTGCGAGCAGTGGGCCAACTGGGATTAATGTGTCGCTGGCTTATTCATGACGTCTCCAGCCAGGTGAGTTGCGTGCGCAGCGACAGCGAAACGCTGGCAAAAGGTAGCGATGATTTAAATAAGCATACGCAGCAGACCGTTGAGAACGTGCAGGAAACGGTGACCACCATGAATCAGATGGCGGCATCGGTAAAACAAAACTCAGAGACCGCCGCGGCGGCTGATAAGCTCTCTATTGCCGCCAGCAGCGCGGCAACGCACGGCGGTGAGGCGATGGATACCGTCATCAAAACCATGGACGATATCGCCAACAGCACCCAGCGGATCGGCACCATTACCACGCTGATTAACGATATTGCCTTCCAGACCAACATTCTGGCTTTGAACGCCGCTGTTGAAGCCGCGCGGGCGGGCGAGCAGGGGAAAGGGTTCGCCGTGGTGGCGGGAGAAGTGCGTCATCTTGCCAGCCGCAGCGCCAGTGCTGCCAATGATATCCGTAAGCTGATTGATGCCAGCGCCGACAAAGTGCAGTCCGGATCCGACCAGGTTCACGCCGCAGGACGCACGATGGACGATATTGTGGCGCAGGTGCAAAACGTCACTCAGCTGATCGCCCAAATCAGCCACTCAACGCTGGAACAGTCAGATGGTCTTTCCAGCCTGACCCGCGCGGTGAATGAGCTGAGCAACATTACGCAGAAAAACGCCGAACTGGTTGAAGAGAGTGCGCAGATTTCCGCAATGGTGAAACATCGCGCGGGTCGTCTGGAAGATGCGGTCACGGTGCTGCATTAATACTAATAATACAGGCGGAACGTCGGGCAAACGGGTTCCGCCTGCTGTGCAGATTAATCCAGCTGAGTAATATCCAGCGCAGCGCGATCGATAATACCGATGATTTTTTTGATCTGCGCATCGCTGGTATCACCATGATTAACGCGTAGATCCAGCACGGCTTTGAAGTTTTCCAGCGCGCGTTTCATCTGTGGATTTTTGCGTAATTCAAAACCCACGCAGCGGGCTTTGATCCGTTCGTGGATATGGCCCAGATGTTCACGGTTTTCATCCAGCCATTGCTGGCCCTGAGTCGTGATCGCAATCTGTTTACGCCCACCTTCCTCGTCGCTGACGGTGATCAGTGCCTGATCCTGCAAGAAATCCAGCGTCGGATAGATAACGCCCGGGCTCGGGGTATAGTTACCCTGAGTCAGGGTTTCAATCGCTTTTATCAGCTCATAGCCGTGGCTGGCGTCGCGGGTCAAGATATCCAGAATGACCAGGCGTAATTCTCCGTGACCGAAGAAGCGTTGGCGACGACCACCGCCGCCGCGACCATGGCGGTGCCCGCAGCCGTGCTCGTGGTGGTGATCTTTGTTACAGCCTTCATGGCGATGTTCTTCACCTTTGCAGCAACCTGCATGATGCTCGTTGTGGCGGCCTTCGTGGTGATGTCCTTCACCCTTGCAGCAGCCTTCGTGTTGGTGCTCTGTATTTTTGCAGCAACCTTCATGATGGTTTTGCATCATCGTCTCCTGATGTTGTTTAGATATATCTAATTTATATCTAAAAACTATTATTTTGCAAGTCTACAAATTATATGTTGTTTAAGTATATGATTATTTAGTGTTTTTATTGTTTTTTGATAGCTACTTAATCAGACGGTGACCATATCAAAAAAGTGCTTGCAATCTTCTTGATTAGCAATCATTATCATTTAAAAATGAATTTAGATATATCTTATTATTTTCACGAAGGCGAAAACATGACAAAAAACACCTCACGCTACCCGCAACGCGTTCGCAATGAACTGCGTTTTAGGGAACTTACCGTCCTGCGCGTAGAGCGTATTAGCGCGGGCTTTCAGCGCATTGTACTGGGCGGTGACGCTCTGGACGGTTTTAGCTCACACGGCTTTGACGACCATACCAAGGTCTTTTTCCCTGAACCGGGCAGCCACTTTGTGCCGCCTGTCGTCACCGATGAAGGCATTGTCTGGGCTGACGGTGTGCGTCCGCTTTCCCGTGACTACACGCCGTTGTATGACGAAGCGCGCCATGAGCTGGCGCTGGATTTCTATATTCATGATGGCGGCGTGGCGAGTACATGGGCGATGAATGCCCGCGAGGGCGACAAGCTGACAATCGGCGGGCCGCGCGGTTCTTTGGTGGTGCCAGAGGATTATGCGTATCAGGTTTATGTGTGCGATGAGTCGGGAATGCCCGCGCTACGCCGACGCCTGGAGTCGCTCAGCCGTTTAGCGGTACGTCCAAACGTCACGGCGCTGGTCAGCGTGCAGGATGCGGCGTACCAGGATTATCTTGCCCATCTCGACGGGTTTACTATTGAGTGGTTTATCGGCCATGACGCGCAGGCGGTGAATGAACGCTTATCGCGACTAACCGTGCCCGCAGATGATTATTACGTCTGGATCACTGGCGAAGGCAAGGTGGTAAAAAACCTAAGTGCTCGCTTTGAAACCGAGGCGTTTGACCCTCAACGGGTGCGTGCGGCAGCCTACTGGCATCAGCGTAAAGCGGCAGATTAATAATTAGATGGCGGAACGCCAAACGCCTGGCGGAAGGCATAGCTAAATGCCGCGGTGCTTGAATATCCTACGTCGAGCGCCACGGCGGTCACGCTTTTATTTTTTTTCAGCATTAATACGGATTCCAGAATACGCATTTTTTGCTTCCAGACGCTGAAAGGCAATCCGGTTTCTTTTTTGAAATGGCGCGAAAAGGTACGGGCAGACATACCCAGATGATGCGCCCAGTATTCAACTGAATGCTCCAGGGCGGGGGATTCTTGTATGGTTCGGCATACTTTGGTTAATTCGCGATCCTGCGGCCAGGGTAATACAAAGGCGACTTCCGGGAGTTGCAGAATAATATCGACCAGTACGCTAACCAGTTTGCCCTCTTTTGACTGGCTATCATAATGACCTGAAATTGAATTCGTGGCGTAATGAATAAACTCTCTGGCGAAATCACTGATAGCCACAACTTTGCATTCATTGATGCTCTCTTCAAGAAAGCCCGGTTTAATATCCAGATTTTCTAAATACACATCATCCAATGCCCAAACAGCATGCTCAGTATTATTTGGGATCCAGATGCCATAATGCGCCGGGATTATCCAGCACTTACCGGCAACATCAATGCGCATGCTGCCTTTGCGGGCGAAATGAAATTGCATAAAAGAGTGTGAATGCTGCGGTACATGGTGGTTGGCTTCCAGGACATAAGAGCGAAAGAATACGTCCTGCGGCAGTTCGGTCATGGAGTTATCCGGGAAGGAGTTCCACTGTTTTTGCGCCAGAGTTTCCATAAATGAATCGTCAATACTCCCGATGATGTGTCCGCTGCTCGATAGATCTTGTCCGCGGATCATAATACATACACTCTTTTTTCCATAATAATCTTGCGTAATAATTTTTAGCCCACTTTTGGTAAATACCATGAACTCGCTTTGTTCAGATGCTGTCATCGTCAATGAAACAAATGATAACTGGACCCGAATGGGAAAAGAGCTGCTTTCACAAGCGGATATCAGAATTAATGGCTCACGCGCCTGGGACATTCAACTTCATCATACCGGTTTCTTTAAACGAGTATTGCAGCAAGGCTCATTAGGGCTTGGCGAAAGCTATATGGAAGGCTGGTGGGACTGCGAACGGCTCGATATTCTGTTCTGCAAAATCCTGAAAGCAAAACTCGACCAGCAGATGCCAGGTAATCTGAAAGATATTTTACGCATTGCCAGCGCGCGCCTGTTTAATTTGCAGTCACGTAGTCGTGCATGGATCGTCGGTAAAGAGCATTATGATATTGGTAACGATCTCTTTGCGCTGATGCTTGATCCGCATATGCAATATTCCTGCGGTTACTGGAAAGATGCAACCACATTAAACGATGCGCAAAATGCCAAATTAAAAATGATCTGCGAGAAGCTGCAGCTTAAACCGGGTATGCGTTTACTCGATATCGGTTGTGGCTGGGGCGGGTTGGCGGAATATGCGGCGCGTCATTATGGCGTGGCAGTAGAAGGCGTTACCATTTCCAAAGAGCAGCAGAAAATGGCGCAGCAGCGCTGTGAAGGGTTGGACGTTAACATTCTGCTACAGGATTATCGCGATCTTAATAAACACTACGATCGCATTGTCTCCGTGGGGATGTTTGAACATGTCGGGCCGAAAAACTACGACACCTATTTCAGTATCGCCGACCGTTGTTTAAAACCAGACGGACTGTTCCTGCTGCATACCATTGGTAGCAATAAAAAAGGGATGAGCGTCGATCCGTGGATCAATAAATACATTTTCCCAAATGGCTGCTTACCGGCGATTTCCCATATTGCCGAGGCCAGCGAATCACGGTTTGTGATGGAAGACTGGCATAACTTCGGCAGCGATTACGATAAAACGCTGATGGCCTGGCATGAGCGCTTTAATCAGGCATGGCCGGAGCTGTCATCACGTTATTCAGCCACCTTCAGAAGAATGTTTAATTACTATTTATGCGCGTGCGCAGGGGCTTTCCGCGCCAGAGATATTGAGCTTTGGCAGGTGCTGTTTAGCCGCGGCGTAGAGGGTGGGATCCGCGTTTATCGTTAACGTTCCGCCGGATGGCTGTGTTGCCTTATCCGGCCTACAAAGCTTTGCACTCGTAGGCCTGATAAGCGCAGCGCATCAGGCACTTATGGCTTATCCCAACTCACTCTCTGCCAGCGCTTTAAACACCATCGCTACGGCGTGCGCGCCGGGGTCCATATTTCCGAGCAGGCTTTCGCTGCTGAGATACGATGCGCGACCGGCATTGGCTTTGCTCGACAAACAGGTTCGTTCGGCTCCCGCTTGCGCGGCGTCGAATGCGGCCTGCAGATTTTGCGGCTGCGTGAGCAGCGAAGCCAGGGCCGGTTGCAGCGCATCTATCATGGTGCGATCGCCTTCGTCTGCGCCGCCGTAGAACTTCATCTGCGCCAGTCCCGTATTCAGGGATTCGGCAACGCTAGCTCCCTGTTCCAGTTTCTGCCCCGCAGCGGTAAAGAAAATAGACATCAGCACACCGCTGGAACCACCCATCACTACGGTCAGACGTTCGCCAATCAGCGCGAACAGCGTGGCAAGGTTATCCAGCGGCAACTGCTGGCGATGCAACAGACTGGCAATTTCACGCGCGCCAGCGGCAAAGGTCGAACCGGTATCGCCATCGCCGACTTTGGCGTCCAGCGCGTTAAGATGAGTCTCCAGATCGGAAAGGGTTGTGGTGACAAGTTCCACAATCCCGGCCACCATGGCGTTCGCCGAAGGCTGGAATTCCACGCGTGCGCTACGCTGTGATGACGGTACACAACTGATTTCACGCGGCGGGACCGGCGTCGGCCAGTTGCTGGTTTCCACCTCGGTGAGTAACGCTTTTTCGATGCTCTCTTCGAGCACGATAGCAGTTAGTGAAAAGCCTTTCATATCCAGCGCGGTGACCAGTGAGGCCGGGCCAATCAGCCAGTCGATACGTGGGTGCAGCGGGCTGCTGGCCAGTTCGCGGGTAATGATGGCCATTTCGGCAACGGAAACGCCGCCAAGATTGTTAATCATCACCGCCAGACGGCCGGTTTCAGGCAGGGCTGCCATCAGTTTATCCACCATCAGGTTCACCACCTGCGCACTGTTCTGGGTGTCGATAACCGATGCGCCTGGTTCGCCGTGAATGCCCATGCCCAGTTCCGCGTGGCCCGGATGATGACGCGGGGCGGCGTCGGCTTCTTGCGGCAGATGACAGCTGGAAAGCGCAACGCCCAGGCTGAAGGTGTTATTGGCCGCGTACTGCGCTTCACGCAGGACGGTGGCGAGGTTGTAGCCGCGTTCGGCAAAATAGCCTGCGATTTTATGCACCAGGATGGTTCCCGCAATGCCGCGTGGGTGTTTGTTATCAGGCAGGGAGATGTCGTCGCCAACAATCAGCATTTCAACGTTGTAACCAAGGCGACGGGCTTTCTCGGCGGCGAGACCGAAATTAAGACGGTCACCGGTGTAATTTTTCACGATCAATAAACAGCCCGCCTCACCGGTTACCGCCTGGATGGCGGTCAGTACCGCATCCACGCTCGGGGAAGCGAAAACGTCGCCGCAAACCGCAGCGGTTAGCATACCTTTACCGATAAACCCAACGTGCGCGGGTTCGTGCCCTGAACCGCCGCCGGAAATTACCGCCACGTTATTTTTGTTGAGGTCACGACGGACCACGATGCGAATGGCCGGATCGCTTTCCAGACGCGCCAGGTTATTCCACGGGCTGGCGATAATCGTACCGTCGATGACGTCGCTCACGAGATGGGTGCGTTGATTAAAAAAGAATTGAGACATAACGGCTCCTTGAGGTTGAGTGTAAGACAAACCCCCGGAAGCATGGTCATGGTACGGAGGCGATAGAGAGATTCTGGCGAAGTCAGCGCGGAAAAAAACAACGTTAAAATGAGTTCCATTACGGAACGTTGTCATTGTTTTTTGTTCCGTAATGAAACCGAAAAGAACGAGGAACGATCACAATGCGAACTCGCTCGACTTTTTTCTCTCGCGATGAATGCAGCTGATATGGCACTGTCAGCTTTTTTTTTGCCGGTTTTTTGGCAAGTGAGTAGGTAAAAAGAAAGTGAGATTCGTCTGTGCCGGAGATTTGGTGGCAAATGAGCGGATCGGGATCGCAAACCTTATCATTTTTGTGGATAAGCGTTCCAATATGGAACGTACTCTGTTTTTATCTGTTTCATATCAGAACAAAAAGACGAAAGATTTTTTTGTGCACGCCTCGCCATACAGTTATTGCATCGCTCCGGTACCTCCCGTTTTCGCCGTCTGCATCAGGCCAAACAGGTTAACGCCAGGGCTCACCATGTAAAAACATGTACTTATTTGAGGATGAAAGGAATGCTAAAAGTTATTCAATCTCCAGCCAAATATCTCCAGGGTCCTGACGCTTCCACCTTGTTTGGTCAATACGCTAAAAATCTGGCGGACAGCTTTTTTGTGATTGCGGATGACTTCGTGATGAAGCTGGCGGGAGAGAAAGTACTCAACGGCCTGCACAGCCACGACATTAGCTGCCATGCGGAACGCTTTAACGGTGAATGTAGCCATGTTGAAATTAATCGACTGATTGCCATTCTGAAACAGCACGGTTGTCGCGGCGTGGTTGGTATTGGCGGCGGGAAAACGCTGGATACCGCCAAAGCGATTGGTTACTACCAGAAGCTGCCGGTGGTGGTGATCCCGACTATCGCGTCTACCGATGCGCCAACCAGCGCGCTGTCCGTTATCTATACCGAAGCCGGTGAGTTTGAAGAGTATCTGATCTACCCGAAAAACCCGGATATGGTGGTGATGGACACTGCGATCATTGCCAAAGCGCCGGTACGTCTGCTGGTGGCCGGGATGGGCGATGCGCTCTCGACCTGGTTTGAAGCGAAAGCCTGTTATGACGCCAGAGCGACCAGCATGGCGGGCGGACAGTCCACCGTGGCGGCGCTGAGCCTGGCGCGCTTGTGCTATGATACCCTGCTGGCGGAAGGCGAGAAGGCACGCTTTGCTGCGCAGGCTGGCGTGGTGACCGATGCGCTGGAGCGTATTGTCGAAGCTAACACTTACCTCAGCGGCATCGGCTTTGAAAGCAGCGGTCTTGCAGGGGCGCATGCGATCCACAACGGCTTTACGATTCTGGAAGAGTGTCACCATTTGTACCACGGTGAAAAAGTCGCCTTTGGTACGCTGGCGCAACTGGTGCTGCAAAACAGCCCGATGGAAGAGATCGAAACCGTGCTGAATTTCTGTCAGAAAGTCGGCCTGCCGGTAACGTTAGCGGAAATGGGCGTGAAAGAAGACGTTGACGGCAAGATCATGGCCGTGGCGAAAGCGACCTGCGCAGAAGGTGAAACCATCCACAATATGCCGTTCCCGGTAACGCCTGAAAGCGTACATGCCGCTATCTTGACGGCAGATCTGCTGGGGCAGCAGTGGCTGGCGCGTTAATCAGTCGTCGGTAGGTTTTTATCCGGCATCTTCTCCCCCTCTGACAGTTTCTGCCGGAGGGGTTGTCTATGGTTAAACAGCGGAAAGGGATATGACGGCGCACACGCATAGCATCGGGAAGGAAGTCTCTTCAGTCATTGCCCAGTCATGGCATCGTTGCAGCAAGTTTATGCAGCGGGAAACCTGGCAGGCGCCGCATCAGGCGCAGGGACTGACTTTTGAGTCGATTTGTCGTCGCAAGACGGCGTTGCTGACGATTGCTCAGGCTGCGCTGGAAGATGCCTGGGAGTTTATGGACGGCCGCCCGTGCGCGCTGCTGATTCTGGATGAATCAGCCTGTATTCTCAGCCGTTGCGGCGATCCGCAGACGGTAGAACTGCTGGCGGAGCTTGGGTTTCGTGACGGCAGCTACTGTGCGGAAAGCATCATTGGCAGTTGTGCCCTGTCGCTGGCGACGATGCCGGGTCAGCCGACAAAAACCTCTGGCGATCAGCATTTTAAACAGGCGCTACATCCGTGGTCGTTCTGCTCGACGCCGGTCTTCGATAACCATGGTCGACTGTTCGGCTCCATTTCGCTGTGTTGTCTGGTGGAGCATGAGTGCGTTTCTGATTTATCCCTGACGCTGGCGATTGCCAGAGAAGTCGGCAACTCTTTGCTGACCGACAGCCTGCTGGCTGAATCCAACCGCCATCTGAACCAGATGTACGGGCTGCTGGAGAGTATGGATGATGGTGTGATGGCCTGGAACGAACAGGGCGTATTGCAGTTCATCAATGTGCGAGCGGCGCTGCTTTTGCATCTCGATGCGCAGGCCAGTCAGGGGAAAAACATTCACGATCTGCTCCATCTCCCCATGCTGTTGCGCCGGGCGATCAAACATGCCCGCGGTCTGAATCACGTCGAAGTTACCTTTGAAAGCCAGCATCAGTTTGTTGATGCCGTCATTACCCTGAAGCCGATTGTTGAGGAGCAGGGCAACAGCTTTATTCTGCTACTGCATCCGGTGGAACAAATGCGCCAGCTGATGACCAGCCAGCTCGGCAAGGTGAGCCACACCTTTGAGCAGATGTCGACTGACGATCCGGAAACCCGCCGCTTGATCCATTTTGGACGCCAGGCAGCGAGGGGGAGTTTCCCGATCCTGCTGTGCGGGGAAGAGGGTGTTGGCAAAGAACTGCTGAGTCAAGCCATCCACAATGAAAGCGAGCGCGCCAGCGGGCCGTATATCGCCGTGAACTGTCAGTTGTATGCCAACAGCGTACTGGGGCAGGATTTTATGGGCAGTGCGCCCACCGACGATGAAAATGGCCGGTTGAGCCGTCTTGAACTGGCGAACGGCGGCACGCTGTTTCTGGAAAAAATTGAATATCTGGCACCGGAGCTGCAATCCGCGCTGTTACAGGTGATCAAACAGGGGGTGTTAACCCGCCTGGATGCCCGTCGGCTGATTCCGGTGGATGTCAAAGTGATCGCCACCACCACGGTTGATCTCGCCAATCTGGTGGAGCAAAACCGCTTTAGCCGTCAGCTGTATTATGCGCTGCACTCTTTTGAGATAGTGATCCCACCGCTGCGGGCGCGGCGCAGTAGTATTCCCTCGCTGATTTATACGCGGCTGAATAGCCTGAAAAAACGCTTTTCATACAGTTTGAAGATCGACGACGACGCGCTGGCGCAACTGGTGGCCTATTCGTGGCCGGGCAATGACTTTGAGCTGAACAGCATTATCGAAAACATCGCCATCAGCAGTGATAACGGCCATATTCGGCTGAGCAATCTACCGGATTATTTGTTTGCCGAACGTCCTGGTCTGGAGACGGCGTCTTCACTGCTGCCTGCTAGTCTGACGTTTACCGCTATCGAAAAAGAGGCGATTATCCATGCTGCCCGCGTCACCAGCGGGCGCGTGCAGGAGATGTCGCAACTGTTGAATATCGGTCGTACTACCTTGTGGCGCAAGATGAAGCAGTACGACATTGATGCCAGCCAGTTTAAGCGCAAGCATCTGGACTAGTTTCTTCAATTCTCGCCATCGAGAACAGCGCGTCTGACAGTCGGTTGATATAACGCCTGGGTTCATCGCGTAACGTTAGCGATCTGCTCATCGCGATGAGGATCCGCTCCAGTCGGCGCGTCAGGGTTCGCGCAACGTGTAGCTGTGCCGATGCGAGATTTTTCCCCGGAATAACAAACTCTTTGAGCGGGCCGCTTTGCGCCATATTACGGTCAATAAGTTGCTCCAGCGCCTGAGTATCCTCTTCACCAATACGCTGTTGTAAGCGAGCGAGTCCTTTCTCATCGCTGGCGAGTTCCGCACCCAGAACAAACAGCATTTTCTGTATGGCGTGCAGATCCTGGCGTAGCCCGGCCTGACGCGTGCTGGCATAGCAGACGCCAAGTTGGGAAATCAGTTCATCCACCGTGCCATAGGCCTCAACGCGGATGTCGTCTTTGTCGATACGGCTGCCGCCAAACAGTGCGGTCGTGCCTTTATCGCCGGTTCGGGTGTAGATGCGGTACATTTATTTTATCTCGCTGAAGGGAAGCACTTTGACCAGTTGACCAGCATTAGCACCGAGGACGCGGAGCCGGGCTGCACCGGCGCGGATATGACCACGGATCAGCGCCTGATCCTCGGGCAACTGGGCGTGGGTTAAAGCAATATCACCCGTGGCGTTAAGACCCAGACCGACACGTAGCGTTGAGCTTTTGGCCGCAAGTTTGCTCAATGCCAGTGCGCAGTCATGCTCGTTGCAACAGATTGCCCGACAAGGGACGCCTTGCTCTTCCAGTCCCCAGCACAGCTCATCAAGCACGCGAGTATCCTGCCAGCGCGAGTGATAAAACAGATGTACGCCCGGTGATGAAAGTGACATTGCGCCCCCTGTACTATCAGAATGCCTGACGGAAGATCTCGGCAATTTCTTTCTCGTTCCCTTTGCGCGGGTTAGAGAAGGCGTTGCCGTCCTTCAGCGCCATTTCCGCCATGTACGGGAAATCGGCTTCTTTGACACCCAGATCGCGCAGATGCTGCGGAATGCCGATGTCAGCAGAGAGACGAGCAATGGCGTGAATGGCCAGTTCTGCGGCATCCATGGTGGAAAGTCCGTCAGTGTTTTCTCCCATAAACTCTGCAATGTCGGCAAATTTTTCCGGGTTAGCGATCAGGTTATAGCGCGCCACGTGCGGCAGCAGTACGGCATTCGCCACGCCGTGCGGCATGTCGTACAGACCGCCAAGCTGATGCGCCATCGCGTGAACGTAGCCGAGGTTGGCGTTGTTGAAAGCCATACCTGCCAGCAGGGAGGCGTAGGCCATGTTCTCGCGAGCTTTCAGGTTGCTGCCCAGCGCTACGGCCTGACGCAAGTTGCGTGCGATCAGGCGAATAGCCTGAATAGCGGCAGCGTCGGTGACCGGGTTGGCATCTTTGGAAATATAGGCTTCCACGGCGTGGGTCAGGGCGTCCATACCCGTCGCGGCGGTCAGCGGGGCGGGTTTGCCGAGCATCAGCAGCGGATCGTTAATGGAGACCGACGGCAGGTTACGCCAGCTGACAATCACAAACTTCACTTTGGTCTTGGTATTGGTCAGCACGCAGTGGCGGGTGACTTCGCTGGCGGTACCGGCAGTGGTATTCACCGCAACGATCGGCGGCAGCGGGTTGGTCAGGGTTTCAATCCCGGCATAGCTGTAGAGATCGCCTTCGTGAGTTGCTGCGATACCGATGCCTTTACCGCAGTCATGCGGGCTACCGCCACCGACGGTAACGATGATATCGCAATGCTCTTTGCGAAAGACTTCCAGACCGTCACGCACGTTGGTGTCTTTGGGGTTAGGTTCAACGCCATCAAAAACCACCACGTCAATGCCCGCTTCACGTAAATGGGCGAGGGTTTTATCTACCGCGCCGTCTTTAATGGCCCGCAGACCTTTATCAGTAACCAGCAGCGCTTTTTTACCGCCTAACAGTTTGCAGCGTTCGCCGACAACGGAAATAGCATTGGGGCCAAAGAAGTTCACATTTGGCACCAGGTAATCAAACATACGATAGCTCATAATATACCTTCTTAGATTTAAATTATAATTCAGAGAAACAATTCAGTGCGGTTTCTGCTAATAATCTGTCTTGTTCAACGGTGCCGCCACTAACGCCAACGGCACCAATTAATTTACCGTTTAATATGACAGGTAAACCGCCGCCGAAAATAACAATGCGCTGTTGGTTGGTAAGCTGCAAACCATATAGCGAAGCACCAGGTTGTACCGCGTCGGTAATTTCATGGGTACCCTGGCGCAGACAGCAGGCGGTATACGCTTTATTAAGAGAGATATCACAGCTGGTGACAAACGCATCGTCCATGCGTTGCATTAGCAGCGTATTCCCACCGCGATCCACCACGGAAAAGACCACCGGAACGCTGATCTCAAGCGCTTTAGCCTCAACGGCCTGCGCCATTTTTTTTGCAGCCGCCAGCGTAATGGTGGCAATTTGTTGGCTCTTATTCACAGTCTCTCCTGAAAATGTTGTAGGGCTGAGGTCACGAAACATATCGCGCAACAGCTATTTTTATCATTGGCTTTACCTTATTTTCTCGCCGCACGTTATTAAGTCAATAGGGCGAAAATTTCAAAGATATTAAATTCACCTTCCCGGTTTGGCGTTTATTGATAATGATCATTTAACATCGTCACAATTCACGATGGATATTCCTGAATTGCGTTTCAATATGAAACGATGCGTTTTTATTAGGTACCAAATTGGAACAAAATTAATTTTATTTTTTTATTGTTCTGCTCATTTAGAGTTCGACCATTGCTGATGAAAGGCGAATGCCGGGTGTTGTGTCCCCGGCAATGCGGCCCGGCGTCCCTATTTTTTATCTTTTGAGTCAATAAATCATGAGAAGATCAAAACGATTCGAAGTGCTTGCGAAGCGGCCTGTAAATCAGGATGGGCTGATTGGCGAATGGCCTGAAGAGGGGCTGATCGCCATGGAAAGCCCCTACGATCCAGCGTCGTCGGTGAAGGTGGAAAATGGTCGTATTGTTGAGCTGGACGGTAAGAGCCGCGCCGAGTTCGACATGATCGACCGTTTCATTGCCGACTACGCCATTAACGTGGCTGAGGCCGAGCACGCCATGCAGCTCGACGCGCTGGAGATCGCCAGAATGCTGGTGGATATCCACGTCAGTCGGGAAGATATTATTGCCATTACCACCGCCATCACCCCGGCGAAAGCGGTGGAAGTGATGGCGCAAATGAACGTGGTGGAGATGATGATGGCGCTGCAAAAAATGCGTGCCAGACGCACGCCATCCAACCAGTGCCACGTGACCAACCTGAAAGATAACCCGGTACAGATTGCCGCCGACGCTGCTGAAGCGGGGATCCGCGGCTTTTCCGAGCAAGAAACGACGGTCGGGATCGCCCGCTACGCGCCGTTTAACGCCCTGGCGCTGCTGGTGGGTTCCCAATGCGGTCGTCCCGGTGTGCTGACGCAATGTTCTGTTGAAGAGGCCACGGAGCTGGAGCTGGGCATGCGTGGGCTAACCAGTTATGCCGAAACGGTGTCGGTGTATGGCACAGAATCGGTGTTTACCGACGGTGATGACACGCCGTGGTCCAAAGCGTTTCTCGCCTCGGCTTATGCGTCGCGTGGCCTGAAGATGCGCTACACCTCCGGCACTGGCTCGGAAGCGCTGATGGGCTATTCCGAAAGTAAATCGATGCTATATCTGGAGTCGCGCTGCATTTTTATCACTAAAGGCGCGGGCGTACAGGGGCTGCAAAACGGTGCGGTCAGCTGTATCGGCATGACCGGCGCTGTGCCTTCGGGGATCCGCGCGGTGCTGGCGGAAAACCTGATTGCCTCAATGCTCGACCTTGAAGTGGCTTCCGCCAATGACCAGACATTTTCTCACTCCGATATTCGCCGTACTGCCCGCACCCTGATGCAGATGCTGCCGGGTACCGACTTTATTTTCTCTGGTTACAGCGCGGTACCCAACTACGACAACATGTTTGCCGGGTCGAACTTCGACGCTGAAGACTTCGATGATTACAACATCCTGCAACGCGATCTGATGGTTGACGGCGGTCTGCGTCCGGTGACTGAAGAAGAAACCATCGCTATACGCAATAAGGCTGCACGCGCCATTCAGGCGGTGTTCCGCGAACTGGGCTTGCCGCTGATTAGCGATGAAGAAGTGGAAGCCGCTACTTATGCTCATGGCAGCAAAGATATGCCTGCGCGCAATGTAGTGGAGGATCTGGCGGCCGTGGAAGAGATGATGAAGCGTAATATCACCGGGCTGGATATCGTCGGCGCGTTGAGTTGCAGCGGTTTTGAAGATATCGCCAGCAATATCCTCAATATGCTGAGACAGCGTGTTACTGGTGATTACCTGCAAACGTCGGCCATTCTGGATCGCCAGTTCGACGTCGTCAGCGCCGTCAACGACATCAATGATTATCAGGGACCTGGTACCGGCTATCGCATCAGTGCCGAACGCTGGGCGGAAATTAAAAATATTGCGGGCGTGGTTCAGCCCGGCTCGATCGAATAAGGCGGAACACTGTGGAATGCACAACTGAACGTAAGCCGGTTTTCACCTTACAAGTGAGCGAAGGCGAGGCGGCTAACGCGGATGAACGCGTGGATGAAGTGGTGATTGGCGTCGGCCCGGCCTTTGGCAAGCACCAGCATAAAACCCTGATTGATATGCCTCACAACGCGATTCTGAAAGAGCTGGTTGCTGGCATCGAAGAAGAGGGATTACATGCGCGGGTAGTAAGGATCCTGCGCACCTCGGATGTTTCTTTTATGGCATGGGATGCGGCAAACCTCAGCGGCTCAGGCATCGGGATTGGCATCCAGTCGAAAGGAACCACGGTGATTCATCAGCGCGATCTGCTGCCGTTAAGCAACCTCGAGCTGTTTTCTCAAGCTCCGCTGCTGACGCTGGAAACCTATCGTCAGATTGGTAAAAACGCCGCGCGATATGCACGCAAAGAGTCGCCTTCGCCGGTGCCAGTGGTCAATGACCAGATGGTGCGCCCTAAATTTATGGCCAAGGCCGCGCTGTTTCATATCAAAGAAACCAAACACGTGGTGCAGGATGCTGCGCCTGTCACGTTGCATATTGCACTGGTAAGGGAATGACCATGAACGACAACATCATGACTGCGCAGGATTACCCATTAGCGACCCGCTGTCCGGAGAAAATCCAGACGCCTACCGGCAAGCCGCTAACCGACATTACTCTTGAGAATGTGCTGGCGGGCCGCGTAGGACCGCAGGATGTGCGTATTTCTCAGCAAACGCTGGAGTACCAGGCGCAGATTGCCGAGCAAATGCAGCGTCATGCCGTGGCGCGCAATTTTCGTCGTGCGGCTGAGCTGATTGCGATTCCGGATGCCCGCATTCTGGAGGTCTACAACGCGCTGCGGCCGTTTCGTTCTTCGTTCGCCGAGTTGCAGGCCATTGCCGATGAACTGGAACACACATGGCATGCCACGGTGAACGCCGGGTTTGTCCGCGAATCGGCAGAGGTATACCAGCAGAGAAATAAGCTGCGTAAAGGCAGCCAGTGACGGAGGCAGCATGCCGTTAATTGCAGGGATCGATATCGGCAACGCCACCACCGAAGTGGCGTTGGCGCAGGATGGCCGGTTTATCGGCAGCGGGATTGTCGCCACGACCGGTATGAAAGGCACGCGGGATAATATCGCCGGGGTAGTCGCGTCCCTGCAGCAGGCGCTGAATAACACGCCGTGGTCGCTGCAGGACGTAGCAAAAATTTGTATCAACGAGGCCGCACCGGTGATTGGCGATGTGGCGATGGAAACCATCACTGAAACCATCATTACCGAATCGACGATGATTGGTCATAACCCGCAAACGCCCGGTGGCGTTGGCGTGGGTATGGGAACCACCATCGCCGTGGTGAAGTTGGCGGCGTTGAGCGAGGATCGATTTGCCCAGGGCTGGATCCCGTTGGTAGGTGAGGAGATGGATTTCCTTGAGGCGGTTTGGTTTATCAATGAAGCGCTGGATCGCGGCGTCAATGTGGTGGCGGCCATCCTGAAAAAAGATGATGGGGTGCTGGTGAATAATCGCCTGCATCGGCCAATGCCGGTGGTTGATGAAGTCACCCTGCTGGAGAAGGTGCCGGAAGGTGTGCTGGCGGCGGTGGAAGTGGCGGCCCCGGGACAGGTGGTACGGGTGCTGTCGAACCCTTACGGCATTGCGACCTTCTTTGCCCTGACGCCCGAGGAAACGCAAACTATCGTCCCCATCGCCAGAGCGCTGATTGGCAACCGTTCCGCCGTGGTACTGAAAACCCCGCAGGGCGATGTGCAATCAAGAGTGATCCCGGCGGGTAAGATCTTTATCCGTGGTGAAAAGCGTGGCGGTGAAGCCGACGTAGCGCAAGGCGCGCAGGCCATTATGCAGGCGATGAGCGCCTGCGCGCCCGTGCGCGATATTGCCGGGGAAGCTGGTACGCACGCAGGCGGCATGCTGGAGCGGGTGCGAAAGGTGATGGCCTCGCTGACCGGTCATGACATGAACACGGTGCATATTCAGGATCTGTTGGCGGTCGATACATTTATTCCGCGTAAGGTGCAGGGCGGCATCGCCGGAGAGTGTTCAATGGAGAACGCCGTGGGCATTGCGGCGATGGTGAAAGCCGATCGCTTACAGATGCAGGCCATCGCCAGTGAGCTGAGCGCCCGGTTAAACACTCTGGTTGAGGTTGGTGGCGTGGAGGCCAACATGGCTGTAGCGGGGGCGTTAACAACGCCTGGATGCGCTGCGCCGCTGGCAATCCTCGATTTAGGCGCAGGATCTACCGATGCAGCCGTCATCAATAGCGATGGCGTAGTGAAAGCGGTACATCTGGCCGGGGCGGGGAATATGGTCAGCCTGTTGATTCAAACAGAGCTGGGCTTAAGCGATGCATTTCTGGCGGAGGAAATTAAAAAATACCCGCTGGCAAAAGTGGAGAGCCTGTTCAGCATTCGCCATGAGAACGGCGCGGTAGAGTTTTTCCGCGAACCGCTCAGCCCGTCGGTGTTTGCCAAAGTTGTGTATTTGAAAGAGGGCGAGCTGATCCCGGTAGATAACCAGACCTCGCTGGAAAAAATACGTCTGGTGCGCCGACAGGCCAAAGAGAAGGTTTTTGTGACCAACTGCCTGCGCGCGTTACGCCTGGTGTCACCCGGTGGATCTATTCGCGATATGACTTTTGTGGTGCTGGTAGGCGGTTCTTCGCTGGATTTCGAAATCCCGCAGATGATCACCGATGCGCTGGCGCATTACGGAGTTGTCGCCGGGCAGGGCAATATTCGAGGTACCGAAGGGCCGCGTAATGCGGTGGCAACCGGACTGGTTTTAGCCGGAGATGCAAAAAAATAGCGCAGAAAACAGTCGCGCAAGCGTTTAGCTGCGGGGTAAGTCAAATAAAGGCGATGTTCTCTTTGATATCCCGGCGGAGTTGGGTACATAGTATAAATGTGTCTCTCACGTGGTTAATTTTAAGGATAAGAGCATGCCAACAGCAATTGAGAAAGCATTGGATTTTATTGGTGGTATGAACACTTCGGCGTCAGTACCCCATTCAATGGATGAAAGCACCGCTAAGGGAATCTTAAAGTATTTGCATGACTTAGGTGTGCCAGCGAGTCCGGAAGTTGTGATGGCACGGGGTGAGCAGGAGGGATGGAATCCCGAGTTCACGAAAAAAGTGGCCGGATGGGCAGAAAAAGTTGCCTCCGGTAACCGCATCCTTATCAAGAACCCAGAGTATTTTTCAACCTATATGCAGGAGCAGCTCAAAGAACTCGTGTGAGCTGACTATCGAATCAAACTCTAACGGACGTTTCCATCTCGGGATGGCGGCGTCCAAATGGAATGCCAGCGATATGGGCTGGCGTATCGCGTGATATATCCTTATTCCCACGCCATCCCCCGCTACGCATTCAGAGCCATCCAATTATTGGCTTTGCCAACAATTGCATATATTTCCAATAACAAAAAGGACCTGCGATTTCTCGCAAGTCCTTGAAATTTGGTGGCCCCTGCTGGACTTGAACCAGCGACCAAGCGATTATGAGTCGCCTGCTCTAACCACTGAGCTAAGGGGCCGTGGCGGTGGATTATAAAGTAACTCCGCGTTGCAATCCAGACATAAGCGTACGGATGCTGTTTTTATAAACAATGTATTTTCAGTCCGTTATACTTGTTCCTCTGATGTATTGTTCGGAGTAATTATGGTTAAGGACATACTGGCACCGGGGCTGCGGGTGGTATTTTGCGGCATCAATCCGGGGTTATCTTCCGCAGGTACAGGATTCCCCTTTGCACATCCCGCTAATCGCTTCTGGAAAGTCATTCATCAGGCGGGATTTACCGATCGCCAGCTTAAACCTGAAGAGGCACAGCATCTGCTGGATTTCCGCTGCGGCGTAACGAAATTTGTCGACAGGCCGACGGTACAAGCCAATGAAGTCAAGCTCCTGGAGATGCGCAACGGCGGTCGTCTGCTCGTTGAGAAAATAGAAGAGTATCAGCCAGCCGCGCTCGCTATCCTCGGGAAGCAGGCATTTGAGCAGGGGCTTAGCCAGCGTGGGGCGCAGTGGGGAAAACAGACGCTGACCATTGGCGCGACGCAAATATGGGTATTGCCGAATCCCAGCGGGTTAAGCCGGATCACGCTGGATAAACTGGTAGAGGCGTATCGGGAAGTGAATGTGGTGTTGAAGGCGCGCGGCCTGTAACTGCCGGAGCCTTAGGCTCCGGCGTCACTGTCAGAACTCGAAGCGTGCGCCCATGTTGTAGCGGCGTCCTTCCAGGATGGAAGACTGGTTATAGGACGTTTTGTAGATTGGGTTCACGTCGAACAGGTTATAAACCCCCGCCATCAATGTGATGCTCTTGTTGAGATGGTAGCGTGCCCCTAAATCGACCAGCGCATAGGCGTCGGTTGACGTTGATTTGCCGATGTCAGGCGTATTGCTGCGCCAGCTGGCTTTGCTCCACAGTTCAAGATCGTTAAGTGCATTCCATGTCAGAGACAGGTTGGCCATGCTCGTCGGGAACTCGTTCAGTGCCTCTCCCTTGTACTGACCGCTCTTTTGCTCGCTGTGGGTATAGGTGTAGTTCGCGTTCGCTTTCAGCGCGGTAGTGACCTGCCAGTCGCCGTTCAGCTCCAGGCCATAGATTTCCGCGTCGCTGACGTTGAAATACTGCGAGACTTCTTCCGCTTCATACCCGTTGTAAATGCACTTCTGCGTGGCCGTTGCGGTACAGATGGTGTAGTCGCTGATCTTGTCCTTGAATTTGGTGAAGAACACGGTTGCATCCAGTGCCAGTGTGTCCTGTTGCCAGTAGACGCCCAGCTCGGTGTTGACACTCTGCTCAGGTTTCAGGTCATCGTTACCGATCCCAATGAAGGAATACGGATACGAACCGTAGACGCTGGTGAAGCCTTCATTGTTCTCACGCAGGTCCGGTTTTTTATAGCCCGCCGATACGCCGCCCTTCAGCGCCCAGCTTTCGTCAATCGTCCAGTTACCGTAGAGTTTTGGCGTGACGTGGTAGCCAAAGTAGCTGTCGTGATCGAGACGCGCCGAGGTGGTGAGGGTGAAGTCCGGAACCATCATCCAGGCATCCTCCGCGAAGATGGCCCAGCCGTCACGGGTGATCTTGCTGACCGGCGTTATGCCCGGCACTTCTTTGTTTTCGATGCCGAAAGTGTCGTCCAGCTCATTACGGGTGAAGTTGATCCCCAGCGTCAGCTTGTGGTCGCCCAGCGTAAAGGTGTTCGCGCTGTTGGCTTCATAGTTTTTCTGCTTAATGAACTGCGAACTCATGCCCGGCACACGATACTCGGTTTTAGCGTTCTCGTAGCTGATGAAGTTCTTCACTTCCAGCAGATCGTCGCCGTACCAGGCATGCTGCGCAAGTGAAGCGGCATCGCGGTCAAAGTCCCATTGCCAGGCTTTATCATTGTGTGATTTTACCTGATGCCCTTTGACGACGTTCAAATCCCACAGTTGGGTGTCGGTCGGCGACATGTTGATGGTGGCATCCAGATTGCCAGCCTGGTGCTTCACAAAGCGCTCATCGGAGATGCTGTCGTCATCACGGCGATCAAGATAATCCGCCGCTACGCTCACTCCGAGCTTGCTGGGGATAATTGGCCCCATCAGGAAGACATTGGTCTGGTTGGTGTTACCGTACTCGCTCTTCTCTTGCAGGAAGTAGTTATCTTCCAGCACACCTGTCCATTTATCGAGGTTGTAGCCTTTTTTGGTGATGACGTTGACCACGCCGCCGATGGAGTCAGAGCCATACAGTGAGGACATCGGTCCGCGAATCACCTCGATTCGCTCGATAGCAGCAAGCGGCGGTAAAAAGGCAGCCTCTGTCCCGATATGGTGTCCGTAAGGACGCGATTCGCGGGTGCCTTGTTTGATGCCGTTGACCATGTAGGAGGTATAGGTCGAGTCCATGCCGCGCATCTGCACATCGCCTGTGGCAAGGCTACCGTTGCCATTACCCACCAATACGCCGGGCATCTCGCGAAGGGCTTCGGTGACGTTCTGGTTAGAGCGGGTGTTCAGTTCTTTCTCGCCGACGACGGAGATGGTCGCCGGTGCCTCACGGCGTTCCTGTGCGAAACCGGTGGCGGTGACCACCAGTTGATCTTCATTATCTGGTGTGGTTTCTTCGGCGAAAACGGTCGCCGGGAGGCTGGCAAGGGCGAGCGAAATCGCCAGCGCGGTACGAGTCTGGTTAATCACAACGCATTCCTCAGAACTGGGTTAAATCGAGCTTGAGTACATAGTCAGCCTTGTTGGCTTTTTCATCCTGCTTCACGCTAACGAAGAGCGTTTTGCTGTCAGGAGAAAGCACCATGCTGTTTGGCATTGCCGCCGTTTTGATGGTGTGCTTCAGGCTGTAAGTGTTGGCATCGATAACGCTAATCTGACGGGCATTGCGATGGGTAACATACACTTCGTTGCGGGCAGGGTTATAGACCGCAGCGATAGAGTTTGGCGTGGGAACGCGGTGAACAATTTTACCGCTGTCCAGTTGGACTACCAGCACGTCGGCGGTGTTGGTATCGGCGATAAATCCGATGCCTTTGGCCGTGTTCAACGCGATGTTCAGGAAGTAATGCTTCGGCTCGGAGGGGTCAACCTTCACACGCGACAGAACCTGCGACGTTTTGCCATCCAGGGTAACCAGTTCGCCTTTGCCAGTGACGGCGTAAACTTTATCGCCAGCTTCATCAACGGCGAAACCGACCGGATCCATCCCTTTGAGGGCGTGTAATAGTTTCTGGTTATGCGTGTCGACAACCCACAGCACACCTTTATTTTCACTGCCAATACCGGAGACATACAGACGGTGGTGCTTCTTGTCGAGCACCACTTCACGAACGTGGGCTTTATTTTCTTCGTCTGCAAGCTGAAGCATTTTCACTTCTTTATGGGTGCGGGTATCCAGCAGGGTCAGTGAGCCATCCAGCGCATTACCTAGCCAGAGAATGTGGTTAGGTTCATCCAGTGAGACCGCAAAAGGACGGCGTTCGGTGGCGATCCGCTCATCGACTTTTAATGATTCAGTTGAAAACAGGAACACTTCACCGGCGGTTTTATCTTTGTCGAAAGAGGGGGCAGAGGCTGCATAGATAGCCTGTTGTCCGGCGTCATAAGCCAGTTCGTAAACGCCATGACCAAGCGTCTGAGAGGCGAACTGATCCTCAGTAAAGTCTTTTGCCAGGGCTGAACCGGTATAAAGTGCCAGTGAAATCGCAAGCGCGCAGAGGGACTGATTTTTTAATGTTTTTAAATTCATGTCATTTTTCTTTACAGTTGTTTACGAAAGGAAAATGATAATGAAAATAAATATCATTTACAATTGCGTGTATAGGCAATGCCCCCTACCAATTTTTGTACACTGCGGAAAATCCCAAAAAAAAAAGCTCCCCGGAGGGAGCTTCTTAATAACAGAAACGATTAATCGTCGAGGAAGCTACGCAGTACTTCAGAGCGGCTCGGGTGGCGCAGTTTACGCAGCGCTTTCGCTTCGATCTGACGGATACGTTCGCGGGTAACGTCGAACTGTTTACCGACTTCTTCCAGCGTGTGGTCGGTGTTCATATCGATACCGAAACGCATACGCAGAACTTTCGCTTCACGGGCGGTCAGGCCAGCCAGAACGTCGTGCGTTGCGGCACGCAGGCTCTCGGTAGTCGCAGAGTCCAGCGGCAACTCGAGGGTGGTATCCTCGATGAAATCACCCAGATGCGAATCTTCATCGTCGCCGATCGGCGTTTCCATGGAGATAGGCTCTTTAGCGATCTTCAGCACTTTACGGATCTTGTCTTCTGGCATCAGCATGCGTTCAGCCAGTTCTTCCGGCGTTGGCTCGCGGCCCATCTCTTGCAGCATCTGACGGGAGATACGGTTGAGCTTGTTAATGGTCTCAATCATATGTACCGGGATACGGATGGTACGCGCCTGATCCGCGATCGAACGGGTGATCGCCTGACGGATCCACCAGGTTGCATAGGTGGAGAACTTGTAACCACGACGGTATTCAAACTTATCAACCGCTTTCATCAGACCGATGTTACCTTCCTGAATCAGATCCAGGAACTGCAGGCCACGGTTGGTGTATTTTTTAGCGATAGAGATAACCAGACGTAAGTTCGCTTCAACCATCTCTTTTTTCGCACGGCGGGCTTTCGCTTCACCGATGGACATGCGACGGTTGATATCTTTAACCTGCTCGATGGTCAGGCCGGTTTCTTCTTCAATCTGCTGCAGTTTCTGCAGGGCGCGATGCACTTCTTCAGAGACATCGTGCAGTTTTTCCGACCACGGCTTGTTCATCGCAATTGCCGCGTTGAACCAGGTATCGCTGGTTTCGTTGCCGGTAAACAGGGTAATGAAGTTTTTCTTCGGCATTTTGCACTGCTCAACACAGAGCTTCATGATCAGACGTTCTTGCGTACGAACGCGGTCCATCATGACGCGCATGCTGTTGACCAGGTAGTCAAACTGCTTCGGCACCAGGCGGAACTGTTTGAATACTTCAGACAGTTTCAGGATCTCTTCCTGAGCGGCAGCGTGACTGCGACCTTTCGCTTTGATGGTGTCACGCGTTACAACGTACTGAGCGCGCAGTTCCGCAAATTTTTCACGAGCCAGTTCCGGGTCGATGCTGTTGTCATCATCGGCGCTGTCGTCATCGCCATCTTCTTCGTCTTCATCTTCGTCATCGTCCAGATCTTCCTGGGAAAGCTCAGAACCGACGTGAGTGGCGGTAGGTGCCAGATCTTCTTCTGCGTTCGGGTCAACAAAGCCGGTGATCAGATCGGACAGACGCGCTTCTTCTGCTTCAACACGATCGTACTGTTCCAGCAGATAGGTGATCGCTTCCGGATATTCAGCAACGGAGCATTGAACCTGGTTGATCCCGTCTTCAATACGCTTAGCGATGTCAATTTCGCCTTCGCGGGTCAACAGTTCAACGGTGCCCATTTCACGCATGTACATGCGTACCGGGTCAGTCGTGCGCCCGATTTCAGATTCCACGCTGGAAAGCACCTGCGCGGCGGCTTCGGCAGCATCTTCGTCCGCGGTGTTTTCAGCCAGCATCAGATCATCGGCATCCGGTGCTTCTTCCATCACCTGAATGCCCATGTCGTTGATCATTTGGATGATGTCTTCGATCTGATCTGAATCGACGATATCTTCCGGCAGATGGTCATTGACCTCGGCATAGGTCAGATAGCCTTGCTCCTTACCACGGGTGACAAGAAGTTTCAGCTGTGACTGCGGGTTTTGCTCCATAAGACGGTATCCACACTTATTTCATGAGGTTGGTGTTGGGCGATTGACCCGATGTCCTTCAGCCGTTAACGCTGAAATCCAACGGTTGTTTACCGCCAACGATAATTACGAGGGCGTACTTATATATTTGCCGCTGCCTCTCAGTGCGGCTGTCGGGGGCTTCCCGATCGCTCTTCGGCACTTAAGCCGTTAAATCACTTTTTCGCCAGCTCCTGGTTTAATGTCCAGAGCTCCAGGCGTTCTTCGTTGCTTAAACCATGCGTGCGCTCACGAGCGATTAACTCTTCCTGGCGCAGTTCAAGCAGCGAATCAAACATATGGTTGAGTGAGTCGGTGAAGGTTTGCTCAGCAATATTCTTATCTGCTATATCGTCCCACATCGACAGTTTTTCAAGGGTGGCAGCATTATTTGTACCACGATAGTGCTCTAAAAGTTGCCCGGTGGTCAGACCTGGCTGAGAGAGACAAGTGTTGACCAGTTCTCTGAATAAGCCAAGTCCAGGGAGCTTATTTTCATCCAGATTCTCAAGCGGCGGGACCAACGTCGCTAATTCTGGATTTTGCACCAGCAACCCTATAAGTATACGCATGGTCGTGCGTTTTAGCTGCGGAACAGGGCGAGAAACGCCGCTCTCTGCCGCTTTTGGCATTAATCGTTCAAGCTGGCTGTCATCAAGTATGCCTAATTTGTTGCCTAATTCCTGACGAAGATATATTCGCAGCGTTTCGCCCGGCACTTGCGATATCAATGGCAGTGCCAGCGTACTCAAACGTGCGCGCCCGTCAGGGGTACTCAGATCAACTTGCGGCATCAGACTGTTAAACAGAAATGCGGAGAGTGGCATCGCCTGCTCCATCCGCGCTTCAAACGCTTCTTTACCTTCTTTTCGTACCAGCGTGTCAGGGTCTTCGCCATCAGGCAAAAACATAAAGCGTAGCTGACGGCCGTCTGTCATGTAAGGCAGCGCCGTTTCCAGCGCTCGCCAGGCGGCATCGCGGCCTGCACGGTCGCCGTCATAACAGCAAATGACATTGTTGGTCGCGCGGAACAACAGTTGTATGTGATCGGCGGTGGTTGACGTACCTAACGACGCAACGGCGTAATTAATGCCGTATTGCGCCAGCGCCACCACGTCCATATAGCCTTCGACCACAAGCAGACGATTGGGTTCAGCGTTATCCTGCTGCGCTTCATAAAGACCGTAAAGCTGGCGGCCTTTATGGAAAATGTCCGTTTCCGGCGAGTTCAGGTATTTGGGGGTATCGTTGCCCAGCACGCGTCCGCCAAAACCAATCACCCGACCGCGTTTATCACGAATGGGGAACATCACCCGCTCGCGGAAACGGTCGTAACTGCGCCCCTGATCGTTAGTGACCAACATCCCCGCATCAATCAATGACTGGCGATTTTCTGGATTGCCGCCAAACCGCTTCAGGACGTTGTCCCAGCCGGGGGGCGCAAAACCAATCGCAAAGCGGGCGATAACCTCGTGGCTTAATCCGCGTTTTTCCAGATACTGGCGCGCAGACGTGGCAACAGGTTGTTGTAAAGATTGTTGGTAAAACGTATTCAGACCGTCCATCAACTGATAAAGCGTTTGCCGCTGATGGCGCTCGATCTGGCTGGGGCCGCTGCCTGCTTCAAATGGCACTTCAAGATTGTGCATTGCTGCCAGCTCTTCGACCGTTTCGACGAACTCGAGCTTGTCGTAGTTCATCAGGAAGTCGATCGCGTTGCCGTGCGCGCCACATCCAAAGCAGTGGTAAAACTGTTTCTCACCGTTAACGGTGAATGACGGGGTTTTCTCGTTGTGGAATGGACAACACGCGTGGAAATTCTTGCCCTGCTTTTTCAGCTTTACACGGGCATCGATCAGATCGACGATGTCAGTGCGTGCCAGCAGATCATTAATGAATACGCGTGGGATTCGTCCAGCCATAGGCCCCGATTTTTAGCAATTCATAAACGAAAATAAGCCGCGCATTCCTTTCGGAAGCACGGCCTTACAACTACAACTCGGTCTGATCGGAGAGCAACGCTCTCGGGGAATTAGTACAGACGAGTGCGGCGTGCGTTTTCGCGAGCCAGTTTCTTCGCGTGACGTTTCACTGCAGAAGCTTTAGCGCGCTTACGTTCGGTAGTCGGTTTTTCATAGAACTCACGACGACGAACTTCCGCCAGAACACCTGCTTTTTCGCAGGAACGCTTGAAGCGACGCAGAGCTACGTCGAACGGCTCGTTTTCACGTACTTTAATTACCGGCATGTGCCTCTCACCTTTGATTAATTCGGTTTGCCGCTGGCATCAACGCCAGCTTATTTCAAAATGGTGCGGAATTTTACTGCAATTGCTGCTGCTTTGTAAAGCACCGACGCGATTTTGAAAGGGACTTTTATAAGGACAAGGAGTATACACGAGCGGAACTCCTGGGGCGAACAAAGTTTTACATCAACCCGCATTGGTCCTACACTGCGCGGTAATAGAGCGAGGTAAAACAAGTCATGCGTGTACTGGGTATTGAAACATCCTGCGATGAAACCGGCATCGCCATTTACGACGATGAAAAAGGTCTTTTAGCCAACCAATTGTATAGTCAGGTGAAATTACACGCTGACTACGGCGGCGTAGTGCCAGAACTGGCCTCGCGCGATCACGTACGTAAAACCGTACCGCTGATCCAGGCCGCGCTGAAAGAGGCGGGACTGACGGCAAAAGAGATTGATGCGGTGGCGTATACCGCAGGTCCTGGTTTGGTTGGCGCGCTGCTGGTTGGCGCAACCGTAGGACGTTCGCTGGCGTTCGCCTGGGGCGTACCAGCAATTCCTGTGCACCACATGGAGGGTCATCTGCTGGCGCCGATGCTGGAAGATAATCCGCCTGCTTTTCCGTTCGTCGCGCTGCTGGTTTCTGGCGGTCACACGCAGCTGATTAGCGTCACCGGTATCGGTCAGTATGAATTACTCGGCGAATCGATTGATGATGCTGCTGGCGAAGCGTTCGACAAAACCGCCAAGCTGCTGGGACTGGATTATCCTGGCGGTCCAATGTTGTCAAAGCTGGCCTCGCAAGGCGTTGAAAAACGCTTTGTCTTCCCGCGCCCGATGACCGATCGTCCGGGGCTGGATTTCAGCTTCTCCGGGCTGAAAACCTTTGCTGCGAATACCATTCGTAATAACGAAAATGACGATCAGACGCGCGCAGATATCGCCCGTGCCTTTGAAGATGCGGTAGTTGATACGCTGATGATCAAGTGCAAACGCGCGTTGGATCAAACCGGTTTTAAACGTCTGGTGATGGCGGGGGGGGTGAGCGCGAACCGTACGCTGCGCGCAAAACTGGCCGAGATGATGCAAAAACGTCGTGGCGAAGTATTTTACGCGCGTCCGGAATTTTGTACCGACAACGGGGCGATGATCGCCTACGCGGGCATGGTGCGTTTTAAAGCAGGCGCAACGGCGGATCTTGGCGTAACCGTGCGCCCACGCTGGCCATTGGCGGAATTACCGGCGGCGTGATTTTTTGCCCGGTAGCGCAATGTTACCGGGCAAGACGCTACATCCGCAGCATTCCTTTCTCTTCCAGAAACGCGATAATTTTTTCCAGACCCTCTCCGGATTTTAAATTACTGAACGTCCACGGACGCTCGCCGCGCATACGCAGGGTATCGCGTTCCATCACCTCCAGCGAGGCGCCGACGTAAGGGGCCAGATCGGTTTTATTGATAACCAGAAAATCGGATTTAGTGATCCCCGGACCGCCTTTACGCGGGATCTTCTCGCCTTCGGCAACGTCGATCACATAGATCGTCAGATCCGCTAATTCCGGACTGAAGGTGGCGCTCAGGTTATCGCCACCGCTTTCCACAAAAATCAGATCCAGATTGCCGAATTTCTCGCTCAGCGCCTCTACGGCAGCCAGATTCATCGACGCATCTTCGCGGATGGCGGTATGCGGGCAGCCGCCGGTTTCCACACCGACGATCCTGTCTGGCTCCAGTGCGCCCGCCTCGGTGAGAATGCGCTGATCTTCTTTGGTGTAGATATCGTTGGTCACCACCGCCAGTTGATAGCTGCTGCGCATGGATTTGCATAACGCTTCCAGCAGCGCCGTTTTGCCGGAGCCGACCGGGCCGCCAACGCCCACACGCAGGGGATGCTTGTAGTTACTCATTTTTTCTCCTCAGGAGCGGAATAATCGGGAATATTGGGTTTCATGCCGGGCAGACGCGATAGCGGCCAACGGCGTTGCGGAGCCGAGACTGGCGTCAGGCGTCGCCAGCGCCTGTGCCAGACCCTGCGCATAGCGATCGCAGAGCGCAATAATCAAACGCTGGGCCGCCTGTTGTCCAAAAGGAACCAGCTTGACGCCAGCCATCACAGCGCTCTCAATCCAGCTGTAGCCGAGGCTTAACGCCAGTTCGGTCAGGGGAATTCTCCAGCGCACGGCCAGCCAGGCCATGCCGCAGAATTGGCTGTCGGTGAAGAGAGTGCGCCACTCTCGCGAGCAATCCGCCTCCCAGTCGGTGACCAGCCGCGTAAACGCCGCGCCCCGACTGCGTTCTTCATCCCGCAGTTCGCGAGTTTCCCGGCAGGCCAACAGGTAAGCGCTCCAGCGGCGCGCGGCGTCGAGATCGTCCTGCTCGCAGGCGCGATACAGTCTCGCCAGCAGCGGTAGGTCGACGGTAAAAAAGTTCTGCTCCATCTGTTGAATTTGCCAGTCAGAGAAGTCATCGACGCTTTTCACCCAGCCAATCTCCACCGCCCATTCCAGACCCTGGGACCAGGTAAACGACCCCACCGGGAGTGCGCTGCTGGCGAGCTGCATCAGACGCAACTGTTGGGTGTTATGCATCAGTGCGCATGGCCGTGATGATGCCCGTGTGATTCACTGGCATAAGCGCCTGCTTCCGGTTCAAACGGTAGTTGAGCGAACGTCACCTCGAGGTTGAACTGGCGCAGCATGGCGTCCAGCACATGATCGTGGTGGTAGCGCAGTTCATCCGGCAGGATTTGCAGCGGAACGTGGCGATTGCCGAGGTGATAACAGGCTTTGGCGAGTAGGAAAGGATCGGCGCAGCGCACCACGGAAACCGACTCCGGCGCGGCGATCACTTCGATCACCTCGCTGCCATCGTCGGTGGTCAGCAGGTCGCCACCGCGTAACAGCAAACCGCGCGGTAGCATCAGCCCGGCTTCGCGACCGTCGTTCAGCGCCACTCTGGCACGACTTTTTACCCGCATATCAATGGGTAGCGTGACGCTTGCGGTGACGCGGTGAGCGTGGTCAAGGCGTTGGGTCAGGTAGATCATCGTCACTCCTCAAAACAGAAAATAGCGTTGTGCCATCGGCAAAACGTTTGCCGGTTCGCTGGTAATCAGTTCGCCATCAATACGCACCTCGTAGGTCTGAGCATCGACGGTGATATTGGGTTGCAGGTCGTTGTGGATCATGTTGGCCTTTTTCACTGTTCTGCAGCCTTTAACGACGGCGATGGCGCTTTGCAGGTTGAGCTGCTGCACGATGTTTTGCGCATCAGCGGCCTGCGAAATAAAGGTCAGCCGGGTGTGATGCCGCGCTGCGCCAAGTGCGCCGAACATCATGCGGTAATGCACCGGCTGTGGGGTGGGAATAGAGGCATTGATGTCGCCCATCGGCGCACAGACGATCATCCCGCCTTTAACGATCGTCGCCGGTTTTACGCCAAAGAAGGCCGGTGACCACAACACCAGATCGGCCAGTTTGCCAGGTTCAACGGAGCCGACTTCATGGGCGATACCGTGGGTTAGCGCCGGATTGATGGTGTATTTGGCGACGTAACGTTTAACGCGCAGGTTGTCGTTGTCACCGGTTTCTTCTGCCAACGGGCCACGCTGAACCTTCATGCGGTGCGCCACCTGCCAGGTACGCAGGATCACTTCGCCCACGCGCCCCATTGCCTGCGAATCGGACGAGGTCAGGGAAAAGGCGCCAATGTCATGCAGCACATCTTCGGCAGCGATCGTTTCCCGGCGAATGCGTGATTCGGCAAAGGCCACGTCTTCGGCGATATCTGGATCGAGATGGTGGCAAACCATCAGCATGTCGAGATGCTCGTCGATGGTGTTGATGGTATAGGGCAGCGTCGGGTTCGTAGAGGAGGGCAGGATATTCGGATACGCGCAGGCGGTGATGATATCCGGCGCATGACCGCCGCCCGCGCCTTCGGTGTGAAAAGTATGAATGGTGCGATCGCCAATCGCCGCCAGCGTATCTTCCACGAAACCGGACTCATTGAGCGTGTCGCTGTGCAGCGCTACCTGGATGTCCATTTCGTCGGCCACGGTCAGCGCGCAGTCGATAGCGGCGGGTGTGGCGCCCCAGTCTTCATGGATTTTCAGGCCAATTGCGCCTGCAGTGATTTGCTCGCGCAAGGCGTCAGGATTTGAGCCGTTACCTTTGCCCAGTAAACCGATGTTAACCGGCAACGCGTCCGCCGCCTGCAGCATGCGTGCGATGTACCACGGACCCGGCGTACAGGTGGTGGCGTGAGTGCCCGCGGCCGGACCGGTGCCGCCGCCGATCATCGTCGTCACGCCGGAAACCAGCGCCTCTTGCGCCTGCTGTGGGCAGATCCAGTGAATATGTGTATCCACGCCGCCTGCGGTGACGATCTTGCCTTCCCCGGCGATGACTTCAGTTCCCACGCCTATCGGGATCGTAACGTTGGGCTGAATATCGGGATTACCTGCCTTTCCGATGGCGAAGATCCTGCCGGCTTTGATACCAATATCCGCTTTCACGATCCCCCAGTGATCGACGATCAGCGCGTTGGTTATCACCAGATCCACACATGCATCGGCGCGCATTTGCCCCTGGCCCATGCCGTCGCGGATCACTTTTCCGCCGCCGAATTTGACCTCTTCGCCGTAGGTGGTGAAGTCTTTTTCCACTTCGATCCACAGGTCGGTATCCGCCAGGCGCACTTTATCGCCAGTGGTTGGGCCAAACATGTCGGCGTACGCCTGCCGGGAAATGTTACTCATTATCTGCCTCCAGCGCGCCCATCACTTCGCTGCGAAAACCCACGATCCTTTGTGCGCCAGCAACGCGCACCAGTTCGACTTCGCGTTTTTGTCCTGGCTCAAAACGCACCGCTGTGCCCGCAGCAATGTTCAGACGAAAGCCGCGTGCGGCCAGCCTGTCAAAGCGCAGCGCCGGGTTCACTTCGAAAAAGTGATAGTGCGATCCCACCTGGATGGGCCTGTCGCCATGATTTTCCACCACGATCGTGCAGATCTCCCGCCCCTGATTAAGTGCGATACTGCCTTTTACGATCTGATATTCACCTGGGATCATTGTCGCTCCTTAGACGATCGGATTGTGGACCGTGACCAGCTTTGATCCGTCCGGAAACGTGGCTTCAACCTGAATATCCGGGATCATTTCCGGTACGCCTTCCATCACCTGATCGCGGCGCAGGACGTGACGCCCGTCCTCCATCAGCGCGGCTACAGTTTGCCCGTCGCGCGCCCCTTCCATGATGAAAGCGCTAATCAGCGCCACCGATTCCGGGTAGTTCAGCTTCAGCCCGCGGGCCAGGCGACGTTCCGCCACCAGCGCGGCGGTAAACAGCAACAACTTATCTTTTTCTCTGGGGGTCAGTTCCATAAGGGTTCTCTTAGGTTTGCCAGATTCTCGGTAGTACAGGCGTTTTATGTGTCAGCAGCGGGCGCAAAAATTGCCAGATGTCACGCATAACGCGCTGAACAACCAGGTTGTCGTTAGCAAGAAAACGGATTGTCAGCAGCGAGTCGTTAAGCGTTGCCCCGGCGTAATCGCCAAGCGTCATAAGCCGCTCCCGCGTGCCCTCCAGCATATGTTCGTTGGCCGGATAACACAGCAACGTGCCGACCCAAGGATGATGCGCGACACCGCTCAGATTCCCCTCCTGCAATATCAAGCGTTCTATCAGCAGCGGCAGCCCATCTCGCCACACTTCCAGGCGATTTTGCAGCATGCCGTGGCTGAAAGTTTCCTGCATAACCGGTCGGCCAAGACACAGCAGATCCCAGGCCAGCAGGCGGCTTGCGGATGTCAGATTAAAGACGGTCTGAATAGCGGCGTTGGCGCCGGGAAAGAGGATCGTATCCTGCGGCAGCCACTCCAGCGTGGCGTGCGAGGCGAGGGTAAAATGCTGGCGCAGCAACGCTTGTGGCCCTCGGCTGCGATAAAACTTGCCCGCGCCGGGCTGGGTGATTAACGCATGGCTGTTTTCGTCGAGTGTGACGGCAATATGAAGCTCATCCCCGCCAACGATCCCCGCAGGTGGATGCAGCAAATAGAGGTGGCAGACGTCCTCTTCCGGGTAAAACGGGCGCTGAACCGTCAATGGACCATGATGACGCGCCGAGGCGAGCACCGTTTTGTGCCCGGTACAGGAAAAATGCAGTTCCAGTTCGGCCTGCCAGCCTCGTGTGAGTGTCTCGTGCGCAACCGTGTCCAGAGCGTTTCCCCTATCAGCATGAGGGTGTTTGCATACAAAAAAGTATGCCTCAGCGCATCGGGAAATCGATCATATGAGAAGCTTATGGATTAAGGGGCGACAATATGCCGCCCAAGGGAGATTACAGTAAAACGAGGGGCATCCAGATCAGACCGGTGATCACCAGCAGCACGAGGAAAATCAGGCCAAAAATAGCGCCGAGTCGCCAGTAATCCACCGTTGGCAAATAACCGCTGCCGTAGTAGATAGGGCTAGGACCGGTGGCGTACGGGGTCAGAATGCTGCCCAGGCCAATGGCGGCGCCGACCATCAGGCAGAAGACCGGTAGCGGGATTTCCGGCATTGCCAGCGCGGCGGCAATCATCATCGGCGCGAGGGCAGAGGTATACGCCGTGGCGCTGGCAAAGAAGTAGCGCAGCAGATAGAACACCACGATCAGCGCCACCATCACCATCATCGGCGAATAGCCGCTCAGTCCTCCCGCCAGCAGCTTGCCGAACCAGGTAATAAAACCGGTGTTATTGAGCCCGGTGGCGAGCGTTATCAGCGAGGCCAGCCAGAAAAAGACGTTCCATGCGGCTTTATTGCTGACGATGTCATCCCAGCTAATGATGCGTAGTACCAGCATCAACGCCACCACGCTGTATCCGACCATTGCGGCGTCAATGTAGTCGCCGCCGAAGATCCACAGCACTAACGCGCCGACCATCAGTGCCAGCATCTTTTTCTCGCGAGCGCAGAGCGGTCCCATCGCTTTTAGCTCTGTATCCGCCCAACGTGGAACTTGATCGCCGGATTTCAGCATCGGTGGATACAGCAGGTACGCCAGCCACGGCACGATCAGCACCAGTAAAATGCTCAGCGGCAGCATGCCTAAGAACCAGTCGCCCCAGCTCAGCGCCGTGTGGGACGCGCCTTTCATCAGGCCGATCAACAGCAGATTCGGTGCCATCGCCGTTAAGAAAATAGCGCTGGTAATGCAGTCAGCGACAATGCCCATCCACATGATGTACGAGCCAATGGAGCGTGAACTGGCGCTATTGGGCTGCGAGTTATACAGCGGCGGCAGGTTGCGGATAATCGGGTAGATTATTCCGGCTCCGCGCGCGGAGTTGGAAGGCGTGACGGGAGCGAGGATAAGTTCGGAGAACATCACCGCATAGCCGAGAAATAACGTCCGGTGCCCCATCTTTTTCACCAGCATCAGCGCGATTCGCCGACCAAGGCCGGTTTTCTCATAGCCAGTACCAAACATAAAGGCCGCGAAGATCAGCCAGATGACCGAGTTTGAGAATCCAGATACCGCCCACGACAGCGATTTGGCGGTAAATTTAAAACCGTCCTGCGCGAGTTGCTCCGGACTGAACAGCAGCCACGGTGAAAGGACGGCGATGATCGAAATGCCAATCATCGCCACCACCGCGCCCGGTACAGGTTCCAGAATAAGCCCGACAATCACACCGGTAAAGACGGCAAAATAGAGCCAGGTGTGACTCTCAAGACCGGTGGGGACGGGCAGAACAGCAATAATGGCGATGACCACCAGCGGAGCCAGGTATCGCCACCAACCAGCTAAAGGTGCCATTGTTGTATCCCTGCGAAGAGGGAGAGGCGTTACGCCCCTCCGGGAGGGTTATTTGATGTAGTGCACGTGCTCGCAGATTTCTTCGACGATAGGATCGCGACGTTCAGCGAACAGCTTTTTGTTTTCGGCAATCAGGTTATTACCGTGAGTATCGATGGAAACGATCAGCGGGCCGAACTCTTTTACCCGGCATACCCACAGAGATTCCGGCATGCCGAGTTCGGTCCAGTGTACCTCTTCAATTTCTTCAACCTGAGTAGCCGCCACGACCGCACAGCCAGCCGGGAAGATGACGTGCAGCGCTTTGAACTGTTTACAGCCTTCTTCCGTCAGCGGCCCCATGCCGCCTTTGCCGACCACCAGCTTGACGCCCGTCTGCTCGATAAAGTCTTTCTCAAACGCTTCCATACGCATGCTGGTAGTTGGGCCGACGGAGACCATCTCCCATTTTTCACCGTTTTTACGGACGATCGGGCCCGCATGGAAAATGGCTTTGCCATTCAGGTCATAAGGAATCGGGCGCTTCAGTTCGATCAGGCGACGGTGGCAAACGTCACGGCAGGTCACCAGCGTGCCGGTCAGGTAAATGACATCGCCAACGCGAATGTCTGCCAGATCTTCGGTTTTGATCGGGGTTGTGAGGATCTTTTTCATAACGCGCTCCGGGTGTGAGACAGGTTTTCGAAGGAGAGGTCGGCATGAACCAACAGCGTGCCGCGACGATGCGCCCAGCAGCCGGTAGAGACGGCAACGCCGATAGTCGACGGGTGGCGCGCGGCGGATTCGATATGTACGCCCATCACTGAGCTATTCCCGGTCAACCCTTGCGGCCCAATGCCCAGACGGTTAAGTCCTTCTTCCAGGCGCAGTTCCAGTTCTGCCGCTTTTGGGTTTGGATGGCGTGATCCGATTGGGCGCAGCACCGCTTTACGAGAAAGCACGGCAGCGGTTTCTACAGAGGTGGCAATACCTACGCCCACCAGCACTGGCGGACAAGCGTTGACTGCCAGCGTGGAGATATTTTCGAAGACAAATTTCACCACGCCTTCGTAGCCTTCAGAAGGCATTAACACTTTCGAGCGCCCCGGCAGCGTACAGCCGCCGCCTGCCATGTAGACTTCGATTTCCGCGTCATCGTTATCAGGGATGATGTCCCATGTGACCCACGGCACACCGGTACCGGTATTTTTTCCGGTATTCACTTCGTCAAAAATCTCAACCGCGTTATGGCGCAGCGGCGCTTTTACCGTGGCATCTTCAACAGCCTGTTTCAGAATGCTTTGCAGTTCGCCAAGTAGCGGAAAACGGGAACCGACCTTCACGAAGAACATAATCTCCCCGGTGTCCTGACAGGCTGGGCGGTTCAGGTCGATAGCTTTCTGCATGTTGTCAAACATGGTGTGGTAGATGATTTTACCCATCGGCGAGGTTTCGCCTTCACGCAGCTGTTTTAATTTATCCACAACATCGTCAGGCATGCGGGTAGAAATCATGGCGGTAAAGTCGGCGACAATGTTCGTCAGCGTAGTTATCGCATGTTGGTTATTTTGATTGCTCATCTTATTAACTCCAGTTCTTTTATTTGTCTGGAAATAAATTCTCCGCCACAAACTACCACTAAAAATGTGGTTTTATATTATTTGGCACTGTGAATATCTAATTAACAGTTCGTGAATGATGTCCAGATAAGGCAATAAAAATTGCGCCAGGGCAGGGTTTAATACGTATGGGAGAATTACACTGCGGTTAATCACATTACGGATTACCGATCATGCTGAATACGTATCCCCTGGCGAAAGACCTACAGGTGCTGGTTGAAATTGTTCATAGCGGCAGCTTTAGCGCCGCCGCTGCGACGCTGGGCCAGACGCCAGCGTTTGTGACGAAGCGCATTCAGATCCTCGAGTCCACGCTAGGGGCTACGTTGCTAAGCCGCTCGGCGCGCGGCGTGGCGCTAACGGAGAGTGGCCAACGTTGCTATGAACACGCGCAAGCGATCCTCGCAGGTTATCAACATTTGGTCGATGACGTTACGCAACTCAAAACGCGTCCGGCAGGGATGATTCGTATCGGCTGTAGCTTTGGTTTTGGGCGCAGTTATATTGCACCGGCAATTACAGAATTGATGCACAGCTATCCTGAATTACAGGTACATTTTGAACTTTACGATCGGCAAATTGATTTGGCGCAGGATAATATCGATTTGGATATTCGTATCAATGATGAAATTCCTGATTATTATATTGCGCATTTGTTAACGAAAAATAAAAGGATATTATGCGCAGCACCGACGTATTTACAAAAATACGGTGAGCCGACGACGTTACAGGAATTAATTCGGCATGATTGTCTGGTCACCAAAGAACGGGATATGACTCACGGGGTGTGGGAACTGGATAACGGTCAGGAGAAAAAGTCGGTTAAGGTAGCGGGACATCTTTCTTCTAACAGCGGTGAGATTGTGCTGCAGTGGGCACTACAGGGAAAAGGGATCATGCTGCGTTCTGAATGGGACGTACAACCGTTTCTGGCCAGCGGTGAGCTGGTGCGTGTGCTGTCGGACTATGCGCAGAGCGCTAATATCTGGGCGGTTTATCAGGAGCCGCTGTATCGCAGCGTGAAGCTTCGCGTGTGCGTGGAGTTTCTGGCGACGTGGTGTCAGAACCGATTAGGCAAACCGGTGGAGGGGTATCACATCCCCGAGGCCGGATAAGACGCCGACGCGTCGCTATCCGACAATAAAATCACTCGGGGTCTTTTTCGCGTTTTTTCTTTAGCTTGGTCCAGATCTTCGGCTCCTGACGACGCCACAGACGCTGAATGTTGTCATGGTGACGAAGCAGAATTAAGCACGACAACATGGACACCGGAAAAGTGAACTGGGGATTGAACCACCAGACGTAAAAAGGGGCGATCAGCGCACTGACGATAGCGCCTAACGACGAATAGCCGCTTAACAGGACGGTTAGTAGCCAGGTTCCGGCCATCACGCCGGTTAAGTCCCAGCCAATCGGCGCAATTGCGCCAAAGGCGGTGGCAACGCCTTTTCCACCTTTAAAGCCGAAAAATACCGGCCAAATGTGTCCCAGACAGGCGGCGATTGCGATCAATCCCAGCCAGAAGGGGCTGACGCCTAGCGCATAGGCACCCCAGACGGGTAACATACCTTTCAGGACGTCGAAAATCAGTACCGCGACGGCGGCTCCCTTGCCACCGATGCGCAGCACGTTTGTCGCGCCCGGATTCCCAGAGCCGCTGTCGCGCGGGTCCGGCAATCCAGCAAGGCGGCATACCAGAATAGCACTGGAAATTGAGCCACAGAGGTACGCGAAGATAATCATTCCAGGCGCGATTGCACTCATAAGCTGTTCCGTTTTGAAAATGTCGTGTAAAACGCTACTTCTGTGGATAATACGCATATTTCGCCGGAAGTGGTATCCGGGTTAGCCAAAAAGCAGGCAGGTCGTGATGGATATTGTATTTATAGAGCAACTTTCTGTAATCACCACTATTGGTGTTTACGACTGGGAACAAACGATCGAACAACGGTTGGTGTTCGATATCGAAATGGCATGGGATAACCGCAAATCAGCTAAAAGCGATGATGTGGCTGATTGCCTGAGCTATGCTGATATTGCTCAAACGGTTGTTAATCATGTGGAAGGTGGGCGTTTTGCGTTGGTAGAACGCGTGGCGGAAGAGGTGGCGGATCTGCTGCTTAGCCGCTTTAATTCTCCCTGGGTACGGATCAAACTCAGTAAACCTGGCGCGGTAGCCCGTGCGGCGAACGTCGGGGTTATCATTGAGCGTGGCAATAATCTGAAAGAAAATAATTAATTTAATAATTTCTAAAACAAACGGGTATAAAAGGGTCCTTTCGTCGGCTCTTTTTTGCCGTGGTTTCTCTATCTAGGGGTTTATTAATGAGTGATATGCACTCGCTGCTGGTGGCGGCAATTTTGGGTGTGGTCGAAGGGTTGACGGAATTTTTACCCGTTTCCAGTACCGGCCATATGATTATTGTTGGCCACCTGCTGGGTTTTGAGGGTGACACCGCAAAAACTTTCGAGGTGGTAATCCAGCTAGGTTCTATTCTGGCAGTCGTGGTGATGTTCTGGCGACGTCTGTTTAGTTTGATTGGCATTCACTTCGGCAAAGCCCCGCATGAAGGTACTGGCAAAGGTCGACTGACGCTGGGACATATTCTGTTGGGGATGATCCCAGCCGTAGTGCTGGGGCTGATATTCCACGACACCATCAAATCGCTGTTTAACCCGATCAACGTGATGTATGCGCTGGTGGTAGGGGGCGTGCTGCTGATTGCCGCAGAATGCCTGAAGCCGAAAGAGCCGCGTGCGCCGGGTCTGGATGATATGACCTATAGGCAGGCGTTTATGATCGGCTGTTTCCAGTGTCTGGCCCTGTGGCCGGGCTTTTCTCGCTCCGGGGCGACGATTTCTGGCGGTATGCTGATGGGCGTGAGCCGTTACGCGGCGTCTGAGTTTTCTTTCCTGCTGGCCGTGCCGATGATGATGGGTGCAACGGCGCTGGATCTCTACAAGAGCTGGTCGTTTCTCAGCGCATCAGATATCCCGATGTTTGCCGTCGGTTTCGTGACGGCGTTTATCGTGGCGCTGGTAGCGATCAAAACCTTCCTGCAGCTGATTAAGCGTATCTCGTTCATTCCGTTTGCGATTTATCGCTTTGTTGTAGCGGCTGCCGTTTACGTCGTGTTCTTCTGATGACTTACCGTGGTGCCGGATGGCGGCGTTTCGCCTTATCCGGCCTACGGGTGATATTCGTTCAGGCGGTGGGTTTAGGACACCGCTTCTCCTTCCAGTTGGCCACCGCCGCAATGCGACGCCGGGTCAGTTCCTCGCGAATAGCCTGACCTTTGAATCCCGCTTCCACGACATCTTTCGTGGGAACCGCCTGTGCAACCAGCCAGGCTTCACGCAACAGCCTGCCTTGTGGGTAATCCGCCGCTTCAAAACCGGTTCGCCCACGCACGTCGGCCTCGCTGGTGAGGGCGATTTGCTCCACGCGCTGCGGTTTGCGCCATGCATCGATGGAATCAAACAGCTTAACGATGGTTTTCGGTTGCAGGATCGGGAAGGTATGAATCAGGTCGTGGAACTCGGCCACCAGTTTGGCTAAATCACGGATGTCATTCGGCACGCGCAGGCGCTGACACAGTTGCTCGACCAGCTTAACGCCCGCCGGACCGTGGCCATGATGGCGCGGCCATAGCGCTTTAGGCGTTAATGCTTTGCCAAGATCGTGGCACAGCGTGGCAAAACGCACGTCGACCTCCGGGCTTAACATGGCTGCCATCGACAGCGTCATCAGCGTGTGAATACCGGTATCAATTTCCGGGTGCCACTGCGCGGGCGCGGGAACGCCGAACAGAGCATCCACTTCAGGAAACAGAACGTGCAGTGCGCCGCAGTCGCGCAGGACCTGAAAAAATACCTGTGGGTTGCGGGTGGTTAAGGCGCTTTCCGTTTCTTTCCACACGCGCTCTGGCGTCAAGTGTTCCAGCTCGCCAGCGGCGTTCATATCGCGCATCAGCGTCATGGTTTCGTCGGCAATACGAAAGCCAAGGTGCGCATAGCGGGCAGCAAAGCGCGCTACGCGCAGCACGCGCAGTGGATCTTCGCTAAAAGCCGGGGAAACATGACGCAGCAGGCGGTTTTCCAGATCATCGCGTCCGTTATACGGGTCGATAATCTCCCCGTTGTCATCGCGGGCCATTGCGTTGATGGTCAGGTCGCGCCGCTGAAGATCGGCCTCCAGCGTCACATCTGGCGCGGCGTAGCAGGTGAATCCGGTATATCCCGAACCTGATTTGCGTTCAGTACGCGCCAACGCATACTCTTCCCGGGTTTGCGGATGCAGAAACACGGGAAAATCGCGGCCTACCTGTTGGTAACCCGCGTCGAGCATTCCTTGCGGCGTGGCACCGACAACGACCCAATCTTTATCTTTAATCGGTAGCCCTAATAACGCATCCCGAACAGCACCACCGACCAGATAAATCTTCACGCCACTTTCCTTTTGAAAAAAACATCCCTTAATCATATGTCAGTGTGGCGGAGAAGGCGATTCAGTTCATCCAGCGATCTTTGCGTTTACGGCTTGGGATCATGTGTGGCAGAACCAGACCGAGCAGCAGACCAAGACCCAGCACGCCGCCGCCATACATAAACCATTGCATGATGATAGTACGCTGCTTGTCATCAAGCTGAAGGTTGGCTGCGCTCACCTTCTTTTGCGCCACGATAAGTTCGTTCTTCAGCTTCTGGTTTTCTTGTTTCAGCCCGTCAATCACGCTGTCGCTCTGCGCTACCTTTTGCTGCATGTCGGCGGTACGCTGATTCCATGTGGTATCGATATTATTGAGCTTATCGGTCAAGATCTTAACCTGGTTTTCCAGGTCGGGAACGCGGGTACGAAGGCTCGGCGTACTGTTCAGCTCTTTCAGTGGGATCCAGGCGGTACGTCCGGTGCTGTCTTTCACCTGGGCGTAGTTGGTGTTGGCATCGGTCTGTAATAGCGTGACTTCCTCGCCGGCGTTAACCGTACCCACGAGGCGATAATTATCTCCCGGACCGCTGCGGACCCAGGTGTTCAGTTCGTCAGAGACATAGCGCTTTTCTTCGGCATGAGAGACTGCAGTGGCGCTAAGTGCGAGTAAAGTTAATCCAATCAGGCGTAATTTTGGCATCAGGCTGTCGTTATTGTCATAGAAAGTGGAACGATAGTAGTGGCATCAGTGTCTCTACGCAAAGCATTCGACATCAATCGGAATCATCTGTGTCCTTTTTGCCACCACTCGAAACTTTTACGCCCGTCAAATTGCTCGTTGCATGGCAATTTGGCGCAAAATACTATCTACTGACCATAAAGAACGAACTTAGTTCGCAGTCAGTTTTCTCAACTGTGACATAACCCATAAGTACAAGACCATGGCCCAGGAAATCGAATTAAAATTTATCGTTAATAGTGACGCTGTCGATGCGCTACGTGAACGTCTGAATACGCTGGGGGGAGAGCATCATGCACCCAGCCAGTTACTAAATATTTACTACGAAACGCCGGATGCGTGGTTGCGTGGTCACGATATGGGGCTGCGTATTCGCGGTGAAAACGGTCATTACGAAATGACCATGAAAATTGCCGGACGCGTGACGGGCGGTCTGCATCAACGACCGGAATTTAACGTTGCGCTGGACGCGCCTGAGCTGGATCTCGCCTTGTTCCCAACGGAAGTCTGGCCTGATGGCAAACTGCCCGCTGAACTTGCTTCTCAAGTGCAGCCGTTGTTCAGCACCGATTTTTTCCGTGAGAAATGGTTGGTTGATGTTGATGGCAGCCGGATTGAAATGGCCCTCGATGTGGGGGAAGTGAAAGCGGGCGAGTTTGCAGAACCTATCTGTGAGCTTGAACTTGAACTGCTAAGCGGCGATACCCGTGCGGTACTGAAGCTGGCAAACCAGCTGGTTTCGCAAACCGGTTTACGCCAGGGCAGTTTGAGCAAAGCAGCGCGCGGTTATCATTTGGCCCAGGGGAATGCGCTGCGCGAACTCAAACCGACGCGGATTTTGAAGGTTCCGGCGAAGGCGAGCATTGAGCAGGGGCTGGAAGCGGCGCTGGAGCTGGCATTATCACAGTGGCAGTACCACGAAGAGCTGTGGGTACGCGGCGTGAAAGGGGCGAAAGCCGAGGTGCTGGCGGCAATGGGTCTGGTGCGTCACATTCTGATGTTGTTTGGCGGTAATGTGCCACGAAAAGCGAGCGCTCACTTACGTGATTTGCTGACCCAATCGGAAGCGATCATTGCGTCGGACGTTTCTGCTATTTCGGCGGTTTACAGTACGCAAACGGCAATGGCCAAGCTGGCGCTGACCGAATGGCTGGTGACCAAAGGATGGCAGCCGTTCCTGGATGCGAAGGCGCAGGGCAAAATTGCCGACTCCTTTAAGCGCTTCTCTGATACCCATCTTTCACGCCATGCCGCTGAGCTGAAAACCGCTTTTGCGCAGCCGTTGGGCGATCAGTACGCCGATCAGCTTCCACGTTTGACGCGCAACATTGATAGCATGCTGATGCTGGCGGGATACTACGACGAAAATGTCGCATCGGAATGGATCGCTACTTGGCAGGGCTTACGTCGCGCCATTGCGGCCAACCAATATATTGAAATTGAACACTTCCGTAACGAGGCGATTGCACTGGAACCGTTCTGGCTGCACAGCGGAAAACGATAATCAGGGCCGAGGCCGGGATGCCTGATGGCGCTGCGCTTATCAGGCCTACGCGATGTGTGTAACTGTCATGTAGGTCGGATAAGGCGAAAAGACGCATCCGGCACCATTCAAAGGATAACCCGTAAATGAAGCAGCTCTCTTCACCGTTACAGCAGTACTGGCCGACCGTTGTTGAGCGGCTGCCAGCAGCAATATCTGAGTCCTCACTTAGCGTTCAGGCGAAGTCAGTACTTACATTCAGTGATTTTGTCCGTGACAGCATTATTGCCCATCCCGAATGGCTGGCTGAGCTGGAAAGCGCTCCACCCCTGGCGGATGAATGGCAACACTATGCCAACTGGTTACAGCAAGCATTGGCTGATGTTAGTGACGAAAACACACTGATGCGTGAGTTACGCCTGTTTCGCCGTCGCATTATGGTGCGTATCGCCTGGGCACAGACGCTGTCGCTGGTGACGGAAGAGAGTATTTTGCAGCAGTTAAGCCATCTGGCTGAAACGCTGATTATTGCCGCTCGAGACTGGTTGTATGACGCCTGCTGTCGTGAGTGGGGAACGCCGTGTAATCCTGAAGGTGTTGCGCAGCCGCTGCTGATTTTAGGCATGGGGAAACTGGGCGGTGGCGAGCTGAATTTTTCCTCCGATATCGACCTGATTTTTGCCTGGCCGGAACACGGCAGCACACAGGGTGGGCGCCGCGAGCTGGATAACGCCCAGTTCTTTACCCGTATGGGCCAGCGGCTTATCAAAGTGCTGGATCAGCCCACAATGGATGGGTTTGTCTATCGGGTGGATATGCGTTTACGCCCGTTTGGCGACAGCGGCCCGCTGGTGCTGAGCTTCTCCGCGCTGGAGGATTATTACCAGGAACAAGGGCGCGACTGGGAACGCTATGCGATGGTTAAAGCCCGCATTATGGGCGATGCCGACGGCACTTACGTCAATGAACTCCGTGCCATGCTGCGGCCTTTTGTCTTCCGTCGCTATATTGATTTCAGCGTGATCCAGTCGCTGCGTAACATGAAAGGGATGATTGCGCGTGAAGTGCGCCGTCGTGGCCTGAAAGACAACATCAAGCTGGGGGCGGGCGGCATTCGTGAAATCGAATTTATCGTGCAGGTATTCCAGCTGATTCGCGGTGGGCGCGAGCCATCGCTGCAATCCCGCTCGCTGTTACCGACGCTTAGCTCCATCAATGCGCTGCACTTGCTGTCTGATACCGACGCGGAACAACTGCGCGCAGCCTATCTCTATTTACGCCGCCTGGAAAACCTGCTGCAAAGTATCAATGATGAGCAGACCCAGACGCTGCCGGGTGATGAACTGAATCGCGCGCGGCTAGCGTGGGGGATGAACGTTGATGACTGGCAGCAGTTAACCGATGTGCTGACCAATCATATGGACAACGTACGCCGGGTATTTAACGAGCTGATTGGCGATGACGAGGCCGAAACCCAGGAAGAGTCGCTCTCAGAACAGTGGCGCGAATTGTGGCAGGATGCCTTACAGGAAGATGACACCACGCCAGTGCTGACGCATCTGGCGGATGACGATCGGCGGCGCGTGCTGTCTCTGATTGCTGATTTCCGCAAAGAGCTGGATAAACGCACTATTGGCCCACGCGGACGACAGGTGCTGGATCATTTAATGCCGCATCTGCTGAGCGATGTCTGTACGCGTGACGACGCCTCAGTCCCGCTGTCACGCATTACACCGCTGCTGGTGGGTATTGTGACTCGCACGACCTATCTGGAACTGCTGAGCGAATTCCCCGGGGCGCTGAAGCATTTGATTTCGCTCTGTGCGGCTTCGCCGATGGTCGCCAGCCAGCTGGCGCGGTATCCGTTGTTGCTCGATGAACTGTTGGATCCGAATACCCTGTATCAACCTACCGCGACGGACGCCTACCGTGATGAGCTGCGCCAGTATTTGCTGCGCGTGCCGGAAGATGACGAAGAGCAGCAACTGGAGGCACTGCGCCAGTTTAAGCAAACGCAGCTACTGCGTATTGCCGCGGCTGATATCGCCGGTACGCTGCCGGTGATGAAGGTGAGCGATCATTTAACCTGGCTGGCGGAAGCGATTATTGATGCGGTAGTCCAGCAGGCGTGGACGCAGATGGTTGCTCGCTACGGGCAACCTACCCATCTTGGCGAACGTGAGGGGCGCGGTTTTGCCGTCGTCGGCTATGGCAAACTGGGTGGCTGGGAACTGGGTTACAGTTCGGATCTTGATTTGATCTTCCTGCATGATTGCCCGATGGATGTGATGACGGACGGTGAGCGTGAGATTGACGGGCGACAGTTCTATCTGCGTCTGTCGCAGCGCATTATGCACCTTTTCAGCACCCGCACCTCGTCCGGTATTTTGTACGAAGTGGATGCGCGGCTGCGTCCATCCGGCGCGGCGGGAATGCTGGTGACATCAACCGACGCTTTCGACGATTACCAGCGCAACGAAGCCTGGACATGGGAGCATCAGGCGCTGGTGCGTGCTCGTGTGGTATATGGCGACCCGCAGTTGACCTCTCAGTTTGATGCGATTCGTCGCGATATCATGACCCTCGTCCGTGATGGAAAAACCTTGCAGACCGACGTGCGTGAAATGCGTGAGAAAATGCGCGCCCATTTGGGCAATAAGCATCGGGATCGTTTTGATATTAAAGCGGATGAGGGTGGCATCACAGACATTGAGTTTATTACGCAGTATCTGGTGTTGCGCTATGCGCATGAAAAACCGAAGCTGACGCGCTGGTCGGATAATGTGCGCATTCTGGAATTACTGGCGCAAAACGACATTATGGACGAGCAGGAAGCGCTGGCGCTTACCCGTGCTTATACGACGTTGCGTGATGAACTTCACCATCTTGCGTTGCAGGAACTTCCGGGCCATGTGGCGCTGGAGCACTTTGACGCTGAACGTACGCTGGTGCGTGACAGCTGGCAGAAGTGGCTGGTTGCCGAGTGAAGTGTGCTATTATCGCGCGCAAATTTTAAGACCCTCAGAGAATCTCTCAGGAGACAGGAATGAAAGTAACGCTGCCAGAGTTTGAACGTGCAGGAGTCATGGTTGTCGGTGATGTGATGCTGGATCGCTACTGGTACGGCCCTACCAGCCGTATTTCACCTGAAGCGCCGGTTCCGGTGGTGAAGGTCGATACCATCGAAGAACGTCCCGGTGGCGCAGCAAACGTGGCGATGAACATTGCCTCTCTGGGCGCAAATTCCCGTCTGGTGGGTTTGACCGGTATCGACGACGCGGCGCGTGCGCTGAGCAAAACGCTGGCGGATGTGAACGTAAAATGCGACTTCGTTTCCGTGCCGACGCATCCGACAATCACCAAACTGCGCGTGCTTTCCCGCAACCAGCAGTTGATTCGTCTGGATTTTGAAGAAGGTTTTGAAGGCGTGGATCCGCAGCCGCTGCACGAGCGTATTAATCAGGCGCTGGGTTCTATTGGCGCTCTGGTGCTTTCCGACTACGCCAAAGGCGCGCTGGCAAGCGTGCAGCAGATGATTGCGTTGGCGCGTAAGGCTGGCGTGCCGGTACTTATCGATCCGAAAGGGACCGATTTTGAACGTTACCGCGGCGCAACGCTGCTAACGCCGAACTTGTCTGAGTTTGAAGCGGTAGTGGGTAAATGCAAAAGCGAAGATGAACTGGTTGAGCGCGGCATGAAATTGATTGCTGATTTCGACCTTTCCGCACTGCTGATTACCCGTTCAGAACAGGGGATGACGTTGCTGCAACCGGGCAAATCGCCACTGCATATGCCGACGCAGGCGCAGGAAGTGTATGACGTGACCGGTGCGGGCGATACGGTAATCGGCGTGCTGGCGGCGACGCTGGCGGCGGGTAACACACTGGAAGAGGCGTGCTATTTTGCCAACGCTGCAGCCGGTGTTGTGGTTGGTAAACTGGGAACCTCCACCGTTTCTCCGATTGAACTGGAAAACGCGGTGCGTGGTCGGGCTGATACTGGTTTTGGCGTGATGAGTGAATCTGAGCTGAAACAGGCCGTTGCCAGCGCCCGCAAGCGCGGTGAGAAAGTGGTGATGACTAACGGCGTGTTTGACATCCTGCATGCGGGCCACGTTTCCTATCTGGCAAATGCGCGCAAGCTGGGCGATCGCCTGATCGTGGCGGTAAACAGCGATGCGTCGACCAAACGTCTGAAAGGCGAAACGCGTCCGGTCAACCCGCTGGAACAGCGCATGATCGTGCTGGGCGCGCTGGAATCCGTCGACTGGGTGGTCTCTTTTGAAGAAGATACACCGCAGCGTCTGATCGCCGGCATCCTGCCGGATCTGCTGGTCAAAGGCGGTGACTATAAGCCAGAAGATATTGCGGGCAGCAAAGAGGTATGGGCGAACGGCGGTGAAGTGCTGGTGCTGAACTTCGAAGATGGCTGCTCAACGACCAATATCATCAAGAAGATCCAGAAAGACAGCGATAAATAACAATTGGAATGTTTGTCGGATGGCGGTGCCCGGCCTACGAGGTTGTAGGCCGGATAAAACGCGTAAGCGTTGCCATCCGGCATTTCTGTTTCTTATTCTTCAGTCGTTTTCTCAACAGGCTGTGGACTGTTTTTCAGCGGATCGGCCAGTGCCGACAGCGAACCGCCGGACAAACCAATTTCATTTAACAGCGAGTCAATCAGCGGCGCTTGTGTACGATAGGCAAGGGCGGCGGATAATGCCTGCTCAGCCAGATTCCCTCCGGTTACGTTACCTGCGGTCACTTCACCGACGGCGCCGCCACGATTCAGACCATCAACCTGGATAATCTTGATCCCATCGATAGACTTCATTGGCTCAACGGATTTCTCAATGACTGCTGGCAGGGACTGCAGCAGGGCCAGCTTAAATTTCAGACTGGTCTGTTCGTCGGAAAGCACGTTGATGGCATCGTTCAGCGCACGCTGGGCTTCGGCTTCCGCCAGACCTTTTTTCCGCGTGGCTTCGGCCAGTTCAACAATTGCTGCCGCCTGCAATTCTGCAGCTTCTTTTTCCGCTTTTGCCCGGACGGTCAGTTCAACCGCCTGGGTTTCTGCATCCTGCGCAGCGGCAATCAACGCCACCTGTTTGGCACGATCCGCTTCTGCGGTCTGGCGGGTGGTTTCTACGTTCTGCTGGGCGCGAACCGCTTCGGCTAGCGCATCGTTAGCGCGTGCTTCAGCCTGAGACTGCTGTTCAGACTTGGCGGCAATAGCGATGGACTTGGTCTGGTTGGCGATCTCCGTTACCTGCTGTTGTTCGATTTCTTTAATGCGAACTTCACGCTCGGCCTCGACTTTTCTGGAACGCACCGCCTGTTCACGCTCGATTTCTGTTTCCTGAATCTGGCGTTCAGCAAGAATGCGCGTCTGCTCAGCTTCACGATGACGTTCGGCTTCGAAGGCGGCAATTTTGGCGTTTTGCTCGGCCGTGCGGGTCTTCACCTGCTGCTCCTGCTCGAGCGTCATGAAGGCTTCCTGCTGTTCGATTTCCAGCTTGCGTGCCAGCGCATCACGGTTTTTCTCACGAACGGCAACTTCTACGTCCTGCTCGACTTCGTTACGTTCGCGACGACGGCGTTCTGTTTCCTGGGTCAGCTTGGTCAGACCCTCGGCATCAAAGGCGTTATTCGGGTTGAAATGGACTTTTTCGGTCTGGTTAAAGTTGGTGAGTGAAACGCTCTCCAGTTCCAGGCCGTTTTTGGACAGGTCTTCCGCGACGGTATTTTGTACGCCCTGAACGAAGTTTTCACGCGTATCCTGCAGTTCATGCATGGTCATCTGCGACGCAGTGGCACGTAGGGCATCAACAAACTTATCTTCTATTAGCACACGTAAATCCTCTGGTGACAGCGTCCGCTGTCCCAGCGTCTGTGCGGCGGTAGCAATCCCTTCAACAGACGGTTTTACACGTACGAAAAAGGCGACGACGACATCCACGCGCATACGGTCTTTGGTGATGAGACTGTCGACAGTTGAACGGCTCACCTCAAGTTTGAGGGTGTTCATGTTGATAGGAATAATTTCGTGGAAGATAGGCATGACAATTGCGCCGCCGCTCATCACCACTTTTTGTCCACCAAGGCCGGTACGCACAAACGCCTGTTCAGCAGATGCGCGGCGATACAGGCGGGCAAAAATAATCCCGATAATTACTAAGACGACCACCGCCACAATGGCGGTAAACATCCATGAAGGTAACATGCCAAAAACATCATCCATCTATAAGATCCCTCTGTATAAAATTATAAAACAGTCGGCCAGGGGTTTAGCTCGGCCAGGTAACGCGTTGCGGAGAGTCGGCAGATAATCAGCACCTTGTCTCCTTTTTTGAATTCTTTGCCCGCTTCAGGCTCCAGCAGCACATAGTGAGTCTGCCCGAACTTATCGGTAAATTTGCCTTCGCAGGGGGTTCCGGCACTTGCGGAATGTCCGGTAATAATCGCCATGCTGCCGATAAATTCATCTTCAGCGAGGGCGGTGGTTTCATCCCGCGGCAGCCAGGGAACAATGATTTTTCCGCTGTAATGCACGGCGAAGACGGCAAGAATAAAACTCACCGGAGCAAGCAGCAGGTTGCTGAGCGGTGCTTGCCACAGCGTGACCCAGCCATGCTGAAGGAGGATGCCGAAGAGTCCAAAGAAGCCAGCGAGTAAACACAGCACGATCAGTGCCGGGATCCGCCCGATATTGAGATAGTGAAGCGCCTGGCCGATATTGCCGGAAGTCAGGGCATCGTAATGTTCGAGGTGAGCATCAAGCGCACCTGAAAGAAAATGGCCAAAAATAAGAGAGATGATTTCCAGTAGGCCAATCAACAGTACAAATGAAATAGCAAACAGGTAGGGGCTGTTGTAATCCGTGAATAATGCCAAGTTGTTTCCTCCTGTTACTGCGTTCCCTGTCCGTGTCAAAAGTAATGGTTTTACCTCTTACTTTTACATGACGTTACAATAACATGCGTTACCCTGGTCTTTAATCCGAAAAGGGGCTCATCCCCCTCTTAGATTTCGTAGGAAACTGTGAAGCAGGCGGTTTTTTTGCGCACAATATGTACAGAATAACTTCGTATCCAGGGAAATACTGAAATTAGAAAAAGCATATGGCCTTAGCAGATATTCAATAACTGGAGGGTATGCTCATGAACAGCAATATGTATTCAATGAACAATTTCGATTTCCTGGCCCGTAGTTTTGCCAGAATGCAGGCTGAGGGCCATCCCGTTGATATCCAGGCGATAACCGGGAACATGGATGAAGAACATCGAAGCTGGTTTTGCAAACGCTATGCGCTGTACTGCCAGCAGGCGACGGAAGCCAGGAAGCTAGAACTGGAACACTAACAGAAAAACGGGCCTTGCGGCCCGTTGTCGTTTTACTCTTGCGGATCGACTGACGGGATCGCGGGGGCAGGTTTAACTTCTGCCGTTTTTTCACGCGATTCCAGCTCAGTCAGACGTTGCTCAAGCAGCGCCAGCTTTTCACGTGTGCGCAATAAAACCTGAGTCTGTACATCGAATTCTTCACGGCTTACCAGATCCAGACGGGTCAGCTGTGACTGCAGCGTTTGACGAATTTTCTTCTCGACGTCTTCGCCAAACTCGCGGATCCCTTTCGGCATCGACTCGTGAACCTGACGAGCAATCTGCTCAATTTTTTTCGGGTCAATCATTGTGGTTTCCCTGAACTGGTACGTGTTGCTGCCTATTGTAGTGCGAACTGGCACAGGCATAAACCAGAATTGTGTGAAGCTAAGACGAGTAAAGGCGTTGATGAAGGTAATCAATAGCGTTATAGTTAACCCGCTTATTCTCAGGGCGGGGCGAAATTCCCCACCGGCGGTAAATCAACTGATGTTGAAAGCCCGCGAGCGCTTTTTGTTACGGCAAAAAGGTCAGCAGATCCGGTGTAATTCCGGGGCCGACGGTTAGAGTCCGGATGGGAGAGAGTAACGATTCTGTCGGGCATGGACCCGCTCACGTTATTTTGGCTATATGCCGCCACTCCTAAGACTGCCCTGATTCTGGTAACCATAATTTTAGTGAGGTTTTTTTACCATGAATCAGACGCTACTTTCCTCTTTTGGTACGGCTTTCGAACGTGTTGAACATGCGCTGTCTGCGCTGCGTGAAGGACGCGGTGTGATGGTGCTTGACGATGAAGATCGCGAAAACGAAGGCGATATGATTTTCCCGGCAGAGACCATGACCGTAGAACAGATGGCGCTGACCATCCGTCACGGTAGCGGTATTGTATGCCTGTGCATCACTGAAGACCGACGCAAACAGCTCGATCTGCCAATGATGGTGGAAAATAATACCAGCGCTTACGGCACCGGTTTTACCGTGACCATTGAAGCAGCAGAGGGCGTGACCACCGGTGTTTCCGCTGCGGACCGTGTGACTACGGTGCGTGCGGCAATTAAGGATGGCGCCAAACCTTCCGATCTTAACCGTCCGGGGCACGTTTTCCCGCTGCGTGCTCAGGCTGGCGGCGTGTTGACCCGCGGTGGTCATACTGAAGCGACCATCGACCTGATGACGCTGGCAGGGTTTAAACCGGCAGGCGTGCTGTGCGAACTGACCAACGACGATGGCACCATGGCGCGAGCGCCAGAGTGCATCGAATTTGCCGGCAAGCATAATATGGCGGTGGTGACTATCGAAGACCTGGTGGCTTACCGTCAGGCGCACGAGCGCAAAGCCAGCTAATAGACTATTACCACGTTAGTTGTGGTAAGCATAAAAAACCGAAGCCATCTTCCAGGCTTCGGTTTTTTTATTTTTGCTCAAATTATTTGGCCCTGGCCAGTTTCAATGCCCATGCGCCGCTCATTATCACCAACAGCAATAAACATAAGCCAAAGGCTAGCAGGCATGCCTGCGCCATGTTCATAAATTGCCACGGTGGAAGCAGATACCAGCCTTCAGACTGTTGGTATAGATCGATAAACCACTTTTGCGTACTGCTGAGTGCCACGCCATCAGGCACTATGGGAGCATCATAGCCGCAATCTCCAGTGGGTTTAAACCACTCCGGAGCCCAGTTTGCCAGCGGCAAATTGAAAGGGAATGTCGGATCGGTGGAACACCCCTGGACGCCAAACAGCGAATCTGGGCTATGTACCGCATGATGAATATCATTGAGTTTGAGCGAGAACTTAATGCCCATGATGCTGCCGTAAAATGCCGCGATGCAGCCAATAAGCTTCAGAACAACATTTTTAGGGTTTATTGCCGCGATCAATCCACCGAAAACCATCGCAAACATGGCAAAGCGAATGTAGACACACTGCTCGCAGGGGGCCATATAGAGATAGATTTGGAAAAACGAGTGGGCCAATATTATTAACCCGCCCATCGCGCAGGCCATCAGTAGCCACAGAAAGCGCCGTTCCTGCCATCTCACCAGCGTATCAACCGGCGTGGTACGTAAGTCCCGCCACAATCCTTTTATGAAAACCATAGCCTCGTCCCTGTTTATTTTGTCGCCAGCTCTCTGACAAGCTCAGCCATGGAGTCAATGGATTTGATACTCTTGGTGTAGATCAGGTATTTACCGTTAACGACGTAAGCCGGAACCCCCTGAATTTTGGCGACGTCATATGCCGCTTTCCATTTCTCCAGCGTTTGCTGAACGGTGGGATCTTGCAGCGCGGCGTCAAAATCTGCCTGGCTCATGCCTGCAGCATCCAGGCCTGTTTTAATGAATGCGGTCGGATCTTTACCATCTGACCAGCGCTCTTTCTTGTCGTGGTAAGCAGCGTAATAAGCGAATTTCGCTTTTTTGAACTGTGATTTGGCATCAAATAATGAAATCCCTGCTGCCTGATCTTTAGCAATCATTACTGCAAAAACTTCACTGGCCTGTTTACCATATTCCCCTTTGGTTTCCAGATGAAATGGTGTGAAGGTGACGAGATCGGCCACTTTTTCAGAAACCGGGCCAGTCACGGCTTTATCATATTTGTAACAGAACGAACAGGCGTAGCTGAATACTTTTATTAACGTCTTATCAGCATTAGAAATCGGTTTCTCTAAAACCATATAATCAGTGCCTTCTGTAAAAGCGGAGGCGGCAAACGACGAGGCAAGTGCGGCGGTTAATACCACGCTTTTAAATAATGAAGTAATCCATTTAGATGACATAATTAATCCTTAATCTAACGATATTATTTAAACATTTGTTGTGGGTGAACCAGTAATGCGCGGTAGTGCGTTTGGTTTGGCTTATCTGAAAGGACATCAATTTCGACTTTGACTTCTTTGGTCTTATAGTCAATTTCGTTGATTTTGCCGATGGTTGGTTGTCCAACGTCAAATAAATTAATAGAACCACCAAATCCAAACATGGTGTCGCGGTCTTTCTGATATTCGATAACCGAGGTGATGGGACTATAGAAATCGTAACCGCGTTCTTTGCCGTATTCCCAAATTTGCTGAACGGTTCCTTTTTTCTCGTCAACTTTATATTCGACGAAACGAGAATATTTCATCGTCGGCAATGCCGGTTGTTCGAGCCCACGACCATCGCCGTTGTCAAAGATGGTTAATGTCCCTTTGCTCGAGAGCCATGCGGTGTGTTGGGTGTAGGTAAAATCGAAATCAGTATTCTCGCACTTACCGTTTTCGTCACATTTTAGCGCGTTGCCCTTATCATCAACCGGTTCTAACAGCTTGCTTGCCAGCGCTTTATTCCAGCCTTTAGACGGTGCCAGAATCCACTTCACCTGTTTATCGCGACCGATTTTGACAACACCCTGATGGCGGGAAGAGATAATAATGGAGTCATCTTTGGCATCATAGGCAATGGAGTTAACGTGCGCCCAGTTACGACCTGCACCCACTCCGAGGGCGTCACCGTAAGGAGTATCTGGCTCCAGTTTCGCCTGTTGACCGGCATGAGCGAGGTCAACGTTGACGCATACCGCGCCTGCGTCCAGTGCACCCAGAAGCGCATCACGCATCGGATCGAGTATCTTTGTCAGATCCCACACATCAACCACACGACCGGACTTGTCTACTTCAATTATCTGATCGCGGATGGTTTGCACATGGATGCCATCTTCTTTGCGATAATCGCGTTTGCCCACGCGAAGCAACACGGTGTCGTTGATTGTTTCGATCGATTCATGCGACGCGTCGAGGAAGCCGCGCGGTAGCTTATGATCGGCCAGAATCTGCCCCATCATATCGAATTCGTACCAATGCTGACCCTGAACGGCTGTGAAGGTGCCGCGCGGCGTTTCCCGGATACCCATCAAGTAACCGCGCTTATTGATATCCATGTCATGGCCATCGTAAAAGGTATCTTGATCCAGCCACCAGCGGTATTCACCTTCCGTATCGACGATAAAGGTGAAGGGGGCAATGTCAAAGGGTAATGCCCCGCCCGCAGGACCCGCATCCAGGATACCGGCATTTTTGTCTTTTTCACCATGCCAGTGGAATTCTGCCCCCTGAGCGGTGAAAGTATGGGTATTCACCAGATAGAGACGGTCTTCAAAGCCAGGCGCTACCTTAATAACTTTCGTTTGCTGTAAATCGGAAATAGAACGGTTATCCATGTAGTGATTAACGATGGCGGATGTTTGCACCACATAATCATCCTTCATGGCTTTGCCATTTTCTTTATATTCAACGGTGACCTTATTGGCAAACTTTTGATAAAGGCCAAAAATAGGTATGCCATCGTAGGTAGCGAGTGACTCTTTGCCCACGGCATATGTCACAGGAATCCCTTTTTCACCTTTACCATGAACGGTGACTTTGACATCTGAAATAACGTGACTATCTAATTCAACCAGTGCGGTAAGCGGGGCGTTTCCATAAGGATCAACGACTATAGCGCCCAGTTTCCCTGCGGGTTGGGCGGGTTGAAAACCCGCGGCAAAGGAATTTCCAACCGTTAATCCAAACGTCAGTGCCAGAGTTCCTGCGAGAAGTGTTTTTCGATATTGTCTAAACATGGATATATCTCCTTATATTGCCTATAAATATAATCTCAATGAATATATTATGTTTTTACGATATGGCTAAAAATGAAAATGGTACTACTGATGTCACTTTTATTGTGGGTATATAAATATTGATGAAGTGTATTATTCTACAAAATCTAATTTTTATTGTTTTCTGGATAGTATGAGTGAGGTATTTTAAGGACAATATTTATTATTGCTTAGTGTGATCTCGTCGACAGAGTTTTATTTTTTATAACTGTTTTAGCTATTGGCATAGCTGCTGGTTTATATGATCGAAATCATATATTTGTTTCTGAAATATGCCACTATAGGGGTATGTCAGAATAAGTTTATGTAAAATTTTAACGTTAAATGTTTAATGATGTTAAATGTTAAGGGTAAAAGAATGTTTATTGCCTGGTATTGGATCGTATTAATTGCACTCGTTGCATTGGGTTATTATTGCCATATGAAGCGTTATTGTCGGGCATTCCGACAAGACAGAGACGCATTGCTTGAGGCGCGAAACAAACTCTTCCGACGTTCTGGTGAAGATAACAGCGTGATTAAGGAACAGGAATAGTCCTTCACGTTCTGCTATGGATGAGCGGATGCTGTAAAATAGCAGGGTGGCATCCGCCCTCTGGATTATCCGATTCCCATGGACTGGAGGATGACGAGACTTAACCCCATCACCGACATTCCGCACAGGACCCCATAGCTGGGATTATTATTTGGGTCGATCTCTTTTGCCAGTGGCATCAATTCATCGACTGACAGCGCCACCATAATACCCGCGACTGCCGCCATTATTGCCGCCATCACCACAGGCGAGATGAGACTCCCCAGAATTAACCACGCCAGTACGCCGCCCAGTATTTCTGCCATGCCCGAGATCCCGGCCCAGAATATCGCCGTACGTTTGGAGCCCGTTGCTGCATAGACCGGACCTGCAACGGCTAATCCTTCTGGAATATTGTGTAATGCGACGGCAAGCGCAATACCAAAGCCCAGCTCGAGGTTGCTGCTGGCGGTAACAAACGTCGCAATCCCTTCCGGAAAATTGTGCAGGCTGATGCCGAGCGTTAATAAAATCGCGGTGCGTTTAATGGATCCGGGTAGAGGCTGCGTTGTTTTTTGTACCAGATCCTGAGGGTGCGCGTGCGGCAATAGACGGTCCAGGCCAAAGTAGCCCAGCAAGCCGACGATAAACATTCCGTAGCCTAGCACTGGCGACATGCCTTCAGCGGCCAGCGCAGCAGGTAGCATTTCCATTAGAGAGATCAGTAGCATAATCCCGGCAGCGAAGCCTAAAGAAAAGGCGAGAACGCGGTTGGAAGGCTTTTGCCCTAACACGCCGAGAAATGCGCCGATAAACGTGGCGGCACCTGCCAGTAAAGTCAGAAGTAAAGGTACTGACATCGACAAATAAAACTCCTTATCAATCTGCTTTCCGGACTGGATCGTCAAAATAACTGATGATCTTCATCATGGTTATCTGAGTTCTTCATCAACCGAATAAGCGTATTGTAATGGTATCAAAATGACTCCCTCAGTAAGGATATCATCATGTCTTCAACTCGTATGCCAGCATTGTTTTTGGGCCACGGTAGCCCGATGAATGTTCTGGAAGATAACGTTTATACCCGTGCCTGGCAGCAACTGGGGGAAACGTTGCCGCGTCCGAAAGCCATTGTGGTGGTCTCGGCGCACTGGTTCACCCGTGGAACGGGTGTGACAGCGATGGAAGCGCCTAAAACGATCCACGATTTCGGCGGTTTTCCGCAAGCGCTGTATGACACCCATTACCCGGCTCCGGGCTCGCCAGAACTGGCGCAGCACCTGGTTGATTTACTTGCTCCTGTATCCGTCGCGTTAGACAAAGAGGCGTGGGGTTTTGACCACGGTTCCTGGGGCGTACTGATCAAGATGTATCCGAATGCCGACATCCCGATGGTGCAGTTAAGCATCGATAGTACAAAACCGGCGGCCTGGCATTTTGAGATGGGCCGCAAACTGGCGGCACTGCGTGATGAGGGTATTATGCTGGTGGCCAGTGGTAACGTGGTGCATAACCTACGTACTGCGCGTTGGCACGGTGAGAACACGCCATATCCGTGGGCAACCTCATTCAATGATTATGTTAAGGCTAACCTGACCTGGCAGGGACCGGTTGAGCAGCACCCGCTGGTGAACTATCTCGATCATGAAGGTGGATCGTTGTCGAACCCGACGCCAGATCACTATCTGCCGCTGCTGTATGTTCTCGGGGCATGGGATGGTAAAGAGTCTGTTACGATCCCTGTAGATGGTATCGAGATGGGAAGTTTAAGTATGTTGTCGGTGCAGGTTGGGTGATGAACGCCCGATGGCGCTACGCTTATCGGGCATTAAGTTCGTGCCGTAGGCCGGGTAAGGCGGAGCCGCCACCCGGCACTCTCAATCATTCGACAAAAATATGCGGATAGAAACGTGAAAGATCCTGCGTGATCAACGCACGGTCTTCACGAATGCCGATCCCTGCGGGTTGATCGTTGATCAGCCAACTGCCAATCAGCATATAGCTGTCGCCAAACTTCGGTAGCTGATGGAACTGCTGCACGATCATGCCTTCTTCACCGTACGGTCCTTCCACCGCTTCGATCGTTTTACCGTTCTCAACGATCGACACGTTAGCGCCTTCACGCGAGAAGATCGGTTTGACAACGAATTTATCCATCTGTGGGTAGTCGTCTTCGGCGAAATACGCTGGCAGCAGGTTCGGATGATTCGGGAACATTTCCCATAACAGCGGTAACAGTGCTTTGTTGGAAATAATGCTCTTCCAGGCGGGTTCCAGCCAGCGAACGCCAGCGTCTTCCAGCTTGGTGGAGAACATTTCACGCAGCATGAATTCCCACGGATAGAGCTTGAACAGGTTAGCGATCACCTGATCCTGCATATCGGTGAATTGGCCTTTTTCACCAAGACCAATATCTTCTACATAGAGGAATTCTGTAGCGATCTCTGCTTCGGCCGCGCAATCCTGCAGATACTGGATCGTACCGCGATCTTCCACCGTATCACGACAGCAGGTCAGATGTAGCAGTTGAAAACCATACTGTTCACGCAGCTCGGTGAAACGCTCGATCAGCTTTTCCTGCAGACTGTTGAACTGATCGCTGCCTTCCGGCAGGTTGCCCGCATTGAGCTGATCTTCCAGCCAGATCCACTGGAAAAACGCGGCTTCGTACAGCGAGGTTGGCGTATCAGCGTTGTTTTCCAGCAGTTTGGGTTCACCGGTTCCATCCCACGCCAGATCGAGACGTGAATAGAGCGACGGTTGCTGTGTCAGCCAGGACTGGCGGACAAAACCCCAGGTATGCTTCGGAATGCGAAACTTGGTCATCAGCTCATCGCTGGCAATGACCTTTTCCACCACTTTGAGGCACATTTGATGCAGCTCTGCGGTGACCTCTTCCAGCTTTTCAACCTGAGCAAGGGTGAGTTTGTAGTACGCGTCTTCACACCAGTACGGCTCGCCGTACATAGTGTGAAAATTAAAACCGTATTCGGTGGCTTTATCGCGCCAGTCCGGGCGCTCAACAATACTGACTCTTTCCATGACGATCAGCCACCCATTGAACGTGTGGTGGTGCCGCTTGCGCTACGCTGCATGGTGCTCTGTTTGGCCACAGACTCACCAAATCCGCCGCGGGTTACGGTAGAGGTGGTGGCTGGTTTCGGTGCCATAGCGGTTTTCGGTACGGTCATGGTGCGACCCGGCGTTGCTGCGCCGTAGTTTTTACCGCTGGCATCTGTGTATTTGCCGTAAGCCGGGCTGGCTGGGTTTTTCGAGCTAAACAGCGGTTGCTGAGCGCCCATTCCGCCACCCATCAGTCGGCCCATCATGTAGCCTGCCATCAGTGGCATCCAGAAGCTGCCGCTGCTTTGATTCTGCGCCTGAGCCTGACCTTCACCGGTCGGCGCCATACCTGCTTGCGCAGGAGCCTGCTGGCACTGGCCTTCGCCGAATTCAGCGATACAGTCTTCACGAGTGGCGTATTTTGGCGCGGTACGTTCAGCTTCTTTCAGCGCATTGTTAAACGCGGTAGTACATTCGGCGCTTTTACCTGGATTCGCTGCAGAGCAGTCGTCAGCGTTCTGATAAAGCGAAACCGTTTCGTCACTCTTTTCACAGCCCGCGAGCATAAACACTGCGGTAACTGCCAGGGCGACAGGAGTCAGATGGCGCGCGCTCCAGCTTTTGCGGAACGAGGCGTGATGTATAGATTTTGTCCGTTTCATTTTTGTCTTCCAGGACCCAGTGGTAAACACAGTAAATAATGCTCAGGATAGAGGATGACTGGTCGAAATTGAAGCGGGAAGAGGCGAGAATGCGCAGGAAGGGGCGGATCTTTACGTTGTCTTACGTTCAGACGGGGCCGAAGCCCCGTCATCAGCATCAGTTACGGAACGGGTTGTTGCCGTTGCTGCTGGTTGAACGTGCTGCTGTCGGCTGAGCCGCAGGCAAATTGCCAGTGCCGTTAAAGTCATTCACGGCGGCATCTTGTTGTGGATTTTGCGGTGCCACGGTATCCGGCGTTGTGGATACCGGTTTACCCAGCGTATTGTTCAGTGCCACCAAATCCTGCTCGTTCAGCGTACCGAGCGCAGATTTGACGTTTAACTGATTGATAAGATAGGTATAACGCGCATTTGCCAGTTGTTGCTTGGCGTTGTACAGCGTGGTGGTGGCATCCAACACATCCACAATGGTACGTGTACCTACGGAATAACCGGCTTCCATCGCATCCAATGAGCTTTGAGCAGAGACAACCGCTTGTTTGTACGCGTTAATGCTACTAATAGAAGCATTAATGTTGTTGAATGAAGAACGAACGGTCTGCACCACGCTACGGTGTGCGCTTTCCAGTTGTTCACTCGCGCCAACAAAGTTGTACTGCGCTTGTTTCACCTGCGAGTTAACCATCCCGCCCTGGTACAGCGGCAGCGAGAAGCTCAGACCGATTTTGTTCTGGCCCATGTTGCTGTCGTCATACTGGGAGCTGTTGGTTTTAGATCCGCTGTACGAGGTGTCAGATACCCCGGTAGAGGCGGTTAAATCCAGCGTTGGTAAGTGACCATCCTGTGCCTGACGAATCTGCTCACGCGCCAGATCCTGGCTTAAACGCGCCTGCAACAAAGTCAGGTTGCGGTTTTCCGCTTCTTTCAGTAGCGCATTCACCGCCTGCGGTTTGTTGGTTTTGAAACCATCAACATTCAGCGAAGCCAGTTCCGGGTAATAGTTACCGGTCACCTGACGCAGCTGTTCTACCGCGTTATCCAGATTGTTACGCGCGGTCACTTCGTTCGCCAGCACGGTGTCGTATTGTGAACGGGCGTTCTGCACGTCAGTGATGGCGACCAGACCAACGTTAAAACGCTGAGTGGTCTGATCTAACTGACGATAAACCGCATCTTTCTGTGCCTGGGTGTAAGACAGCACATCAATCGCGTTCAGTACGTTAAAATAGGCCGTAGCGGTATTCAGGATCAGCGTTTGCTGATCGGTCTGATACGTTACGTCCTGGATGCCCGCTGATTTTTCTTGCAGCGTCAGGGCACGCCATTTAGACATGTCGAACAGCGTCTGAGTCAATTGTAATGACGCGCTGGTGGCATTGGAGTTGACGCCGTTTGCATCACGGTAGCCATTGCTGTAGGTGTAATCGGCACCTAAACCCAGTTGCGGCAGTAATGGACTACGCGCTTCGTTAATTTTTTCGAATGCAGCATCGCGATCGGCGGCGGATTTACGCAATTCCGGGTTGCTCAGGCGTGCTTGCTGATAAACCTGCATCAGGTTTTCTGCCTGGCTCAAAGTACTGAACCCCGACAGGCTCAGGCCGATAAGGATGGGGAGCAATTTCTTCATTTGCATTCCTTGTTGTGAAGCAGTATTTAGCGCTGATCAAATTGTAAAAATATTTGCTGATTCTAGCAGAATCCGCCACTGCAAAAAGTTGGCGTTACGTGCCATACGGCGTTAATTTGCATCAATTTAACACAAGGGCGTTCAAACATCAGTCAAACGACCTTGAAATTCACATTTTAATCACTATTGGTTTCAGGACAGCACAATGCGTAAACCAGACAACTTGCCAATGACTTTCACTAAAAATGATGTAGAAATTATTGCACGAGAAACGCTATACCGCGGTTTTTTTTCACTGGATCTTTATCGGTTCCGCCATCGCTTGTTTAACGGTGGTATGAGCGGTGAGGTAAAGCGCGAAATTTTTGAGCGCGGACACGCGGCAGTCTTGCTACCCTTTGACCCTGAGCGGGACGAAGTTGTGCTGGTCGAGCAGATCCGTATCGCGGCGTTTGATACCAGCGAAAGCCCGTGGCTACTGGAAATGGTAGCCGGAATGATCGAAGAGGGCGAAACCGTTGAAGATGTGGCACGTCGTGAAGCGATGGAAGAAGCCGGACTGGACGTTAAACGTACGAAACCCGTTCTGAGCTATCTGGCAAGCCCTGGCGGCACCAGTGAGCGCCTGTCTATTTTAGTTGGCGAAGTGGACGCTACGACCGCGAGCGGAATTCATGGTCTGGCTGATGAAAACGAAGATATTCGTGTTCATGTGGTGAGCCGGGAGCAGGCTTATCAATGGGTAGAAGAGGGGAAAATCGACAACGCGGCTTCTGTCATCGCCTTGCAATGGTTACAGCTGCACTATCAAGAGTTAAAAACTGAGTGGAAAAAATGAAGCGTTACACACCTGACTTTCCTGAAATGATGCGCCTGTGCGAAACCAACTATTCGCAATTGCGCCGCCTGCTGCCACGTAATGATGCAGCCGGTGAAACAGTGAGCTATCAGGTAGCAAACGCACAATATCGGTTAACGATCGTTGAATCGACCCGATACACTACGCTTGTCGCGATCGAACAAACGGCGCCGGCTGTCACATACTGGAGCCTGCCGTCATTGACCGTGCGCCTGTATCATGACGCGAGGGTGGCTGAAGTGTGTTCAAGTCAGCAGATCTTTCGCTTCAAAGCGCGGTATGATTATCCAAATAAAAAGTTGCATCAACGCGACGAAAAGCATCAAATTAATCAGTTTCTGGCCGATTGGCTGCGATACTGTTTAGCACATGGAGCGATGGCGATTCCGGTTTATTAGCGTCGTGAAACCTAAGGACACCATTTGGAAAGCCTGTTAACCCTTCCTTTGGCTGGTGAGGCCAGAGTCAGGATCTTACAAATTACAGACACTCACCTGTTTGCCGAAAAGCATGAAACGCTGCTGGGTGTGAATACCTGGGACAGTTATCAATCCGTACTGGATGCCATACATGCAGAGTCGCCTGAGTACGATCTGATCGTCGCGACGGGTGATTTGGCGCAGGATCAATCCGCTGCGGCCTATCAGCATTTTGCTGAGGGCATCGCAAGCTTTCGTGCGCCCTGCGTTTGGCTACCGGGCAATCACGATTTTCAGCCGGCAATGTACAGCGCGCTGCAGGACGCGGGAATTTCCCCTGCCAAGCGTGTTTTCATCGGTGAACAGTGGCAAATATTGTTGCTCGACAGCCAGGTGTTCGGCGTTCCCCACGGTGAATTAAGTGAATTCCAGCTCGAATGGCTGGAGCGTAAACTTGCTGATGCACCAGAGCGTAATACCTTGCTGCTTCTGCATCATCATCCTCTGCCTGCGGGCTGTAGCTGGCTCGATCAGCATAGCCTGCGCAATGCCGCTGAGCTGGATAACGTGCTGGTGAACTACCCGCGCGTGAAGTATCTGCTGTGCGGGCATATTCATCAGGAACTGGATCTGGACTGGAACGGACGCCGCCTGCTGGCGACGCCGTCGACCTGCGTGCAGTTTAAGCCGCACTGTTCCAACTTCACATTGGATACCATCAGCCCCGGCTGGCGGACGCTGGAGCTTTTTGCTGACGGGACGTTGCAGACTCAGGTACGTCGTCTGCAGGGTAATCGGTTCCACCCTGATACCGCTTCAGAAGGCTACTGATGTCTACGCTTCTCTATCTTCACGGATTTAATAGCTCTCCTCGTTCGGCGAAGGCGTGTTTGCTGAAAAGCTGGCTGGCGGAGCACCATCCGCACGTTGAGATGATCGTACCGCAGCTGCCGCCGTATCCGGCCCAGGCCGCAGAGATGCTGGAATCGATCATTCTTGAACATGGCGGAGAGTCGTTGGGGATTGTCGGCTCCTCATTAGGTGGTTATTACGCCACCTGGCTGTCGCAATGTTTTATGCTGCCGGCAGTGGTGGTGAACCCTGCTGTACGGCCTTATGAACTGCTGGTCGACTATCTCGGTCAAAACGAGAACCCCTACACGGGGCAGCAATATGTGCTAGAGTCACGCCATATTTACGATCTTAAAGTCATGCAGATTGACCCGCTGGAAGCGCCGGATTTGATCTGGCTGCTCCAACAAACGGGCGATGAAGTGTTGGACTACCGCCAGGCGGTGGCGTATTACGCCTCCTGCCGTCAGACAGTTATTGAGGGCGGAAACCACGCATTCACGGGCTTCGAAGATTATTTCAACCCGATTGTCGATTTCCTTGGACTGCACAGTTTCTGACGATCAATTCGAATTGCTTATTTAAACCATGACGCAAACTTATAACGCTGATGCCATTGAGGTACTCACTGGGCTTGAGCCGGTACGCCGTCGCCCTGGGATGTACACCGATACGACCCGTCCGAACCATCTTGGACAGGAAGTGATTGATAACAGTGTGGATGAAGCACTGGCGGGCCACGCGAAACGCGTGGACGTGATCTTACATGCCGACCAGTCTCTGGAAGTCATTGATGACGGACGCGGCATGCCAGTAGACATTCACCCTGAAGAGGGCGTTCCGGCGGTTGAGCTGATCCTCTGTCGTCTGCACGCGGGCGGCAAGTTCTCCAACAAGAACTACCAGTTCTCCGGTGGTCTGCACGGTGTGGGGATCTCCGTTGTTAACGCCCTGTCCAAACGTGTGGAAGTGAACGTACGCCGCGATGGGCAGGTATACAACATCGCGTTTGAGAATGGCGATAAAGTGCAGGATTTACAGGTTGTCGGTACCTGCGGCAAACGCAATACCGGGACCAGCGTGCACTTCTGGCCGGATGAAAGCTTCTTTGACAGCCCGCGTTTTTCTGTTTCGCGCTTAACGCACGTACTGAAAGCCAAAGCGGTACTGTGCCCGGGCGTTGAAATCACCTTCAAGGATGAGGTCAACAACAGCGAACAGCGCTGGTGCTACCAGGATGGTCTGAATGACTATCTGAGCGAAGCGGTGAATGGCCTACCGACGCTGCCGGAAAAACCGTTTATCGGTAATTTCAGCGGTGAGACGGAGACGGTGGACTGGGCGCTGCTCTGGCTGCCGGAAGGCGGTGAGCTGCTGACCGAAAGCTATGTGAACCTGATCCCAACTATGCAGGGCGGGACGCACGTCAACGGTCTGCGTCAGGGTCTGCTGGATGCGATGCGCGAGTTCTGCGAATACCGCAATATTTTGCCGCGCGGCGTGAAGCTGTCGGCGGAAGATATCTGGGATCGCTGTGCTTACGTGCTGTCGGTAAAAATGCAGGATCCGCAGTTTGCCGGACAAACCAAAGAACGCCTCTCTTCGCGTCAGTGTGCGGCGTTTGTTTCTGGCGTGGTGAAAGATGCCTTCAGCCTGTGGCTGAACCAGAACGTACAGTCAGCCGAACTGCTGGCTGAGATGGCGATTTCCAGCGCCCAGCGTCGTCTGCGTGCGGCGAAAAAAGTGGTGCGTAAAAAGCTGACCAGCGGTCCGGCGCTGCCGGGTAAACTGGCGGACTGTACTGCACAGGATCTTAACCGCACCGAACTGTTTCTCGTCGAAGGTGACTCCGCAGGTGGTTCCGCCAAACAGGCGCGCGATCGTGAATATCAGGCGATCATGCCGCTCAAAGGTAAGATCCTCAATACCTGGGAAGTCTCTTCTGATGAAGTTCTGGCGTCTCAGGAAGTGCACGATATTTCGGTAGCGATCGGTATCGATCCGGACAGCGACGATCTGAGCCAGTTGCGTTACGGTAAGATCTGTATCCTGGCGGATGCGGACTCCGATGGTCTGCACATCGCCACGCTGCTGTGCGCACTGTTTGTGAAACACTTCCGAACGCTGGTGAAACACGGTCACGTGTACGTGGCGCTGCCGCCGTTATACCGTATCGACCTCGGTAAAGAGGTGTATTACGCGCTGACGGAAGAAGAGAAAGCGGGCGTACTGGAGCAGTTAAAGCGCAAGAAAGGAAAGCCGAACGTGCAGCGCTTTAAAGGACTGGGTGAAATGAACCCGATGCAGCTTCGTGAAACCACGCTGGATCCGAACACCCGTCGCCTGGTGCAGCTCATTATCGATGATGAAGACGATCAGCGCACCAACGCAATGATGGATATGCTGCTGGCCAAGAAGCGTTCTGAAGACCGTCGTAACTGGTTGCAAGAGAAAGGCGACCTGGCGGATCTCGAAGGCTAATTGACCGTTGAATGCCGGAAAAGCAACGTGCTTTCCGGCGTTATTGTTTATGCCGCTTGCGATACTGCAACGGCGTCTCGCCAATGCCTTTACCGAAGGCGCTGATGAAGTATGTTACCTCTGAAAATCCCACCTTTTGGGCAATCTCCCGCACGCTGATTTCACTGTGTAACAGCGCTTCACAGGCTTTGCGTAACCGCAGCGTATTGAGATAGTCGAGAATGCTCTCGCCCGTTTCCATCTGGAAGCGGCGGGATACATAGCTTTTTGATTTATTCAGTTCCTGCGCCAGCGCTGCCAGACTAAATTTGTGAGTGTAATGTTCATCCAGCCAGAACATCACCTGACTGGCAATTCCGCTGCTAATTTCCGGCATATTGCCATTATCGTCGGGTAACAGGCTGAATAAATTGACTAACAGACAGGCAACCTGCTCAGTGCTCAGCGGTTTTTGAGCGGCCATTTTTTCATAACGGCTGAAGAGAAAATCAACATGTGGATGAACATCCGCCGCGTCGACGACCCATGCTTCACTGCCGCGAATGCTCAGATTTTGCAGATGCTGTTGAGTATGAGGCAAGTCGCGCAGCACCTTCAGTACCGCATGTTGATCGAGATGAATAATGGTACGTCGATAACCATCCCGCGCCTGCTCATCGACCCAGATCTTGTGTAGGGTAAACGGCGGGAAAAAGAACATTCGTCCCGGTCGCATGGTGTATTGCTTATGGTCAACCGTAACCACGCCAAAGCCTTCTTCCACATACAGCACTTCCAGACACTGATGCCAGTGGTGATAACGCACCGTATTGGCGAATAAACGGCTGAACGACGCAACCGCATCATTAAGGGCGATCAGCTCCAGACGTTCTTGCGGTGAGGATAAAGTCATAGTGCAATAAATTTAAATTTTTGCCGCCGAATGGTAATTTATAAACCCTATTTTTAAATTTTCTCAATCACTGTTTTACTTTAATTCTGGTGCTGTGATTGACGTAACATTTCTGCTGCTCTGCGATTCACTATTCTTTAGCCACTTAATTCAGAGGGGCAGATTATGTGGTCAGCAACTGAAGAAAAATCAAATCCATTGTCATCACGCGAAGACGTAACGTGTGCGGTTAACGCCATTTTACGTGCGCTGGATCGGCAGTTTCCGGCGGGACAGGCTCAGTTTTCTCTTGGCAATACCTGTGCTCACTACAGCGCGGATATTGCCTGTATGGAAGGGCTTTCCCGGGCGTTGTGGGGGCTATTTCCTCTGATGGCAGGCGGGGCTAAAGTGCCGTTTGCCGAAAAGTACATTCAGGCGATAAAACTCGGTACTGACCCACAAAGCCCACATTACTGGGGAGACACCGGTCCTTACGATCAGCGTCTGGTTGAGATGGCTGCTTATGGCCTGGGTCTGGCATTGTTACAGACGCAATTAACGGAGCATTTCTCCCTGAGCGAACGCGAGAATCTGCACCGCTGGCTGAATCAGATAACCGACTCGCAAATGCCGGACAGCAACTGGAATTACTTTGCGATTATCGTTCAGCTTGGTTTCAAGCGTGCAGGTCTGCCTTACGATCAGGCAGCTATCGATCGCCGCTTTGAGCTGATGGAAGCCTACTATCTTGGTGACGGTTGGTATTCCGATGGTCCCGGTCGACCGAAAGATTACTACATCTCAATGGCTTTTCACTTCTACGGTCTGTTGTATGCCACCCTCAGCCCGGATGACACCGAACGCGCTGTCGTTCTGCGTGAACGTTCGCGCTTGTTTGCCGAAGATTTTATTTACCTGTCCGCCGCTGACGGCGCATCGGTGCCGTTTGGCCGCAGCCTGACCTACCGCTTTGCCATGGTTGCCTTCTGGAGCGCGGTGGCGTTTGCCGAACTGGATGTTCTTTCACCAGGCATAATCAAAGGGGTGATCCTGCGTCATTTGCGCTGGTGGCAGAAGCAGCCGATTTTCGATCGTGATGGCATTCTGACGCTGGGGTTTGCCTACCCGAATCTGGCGATGTGTGAAGACTACAACTCGCCGGGATCGCCTTATTGGGCATTGAAGGTTTTTTTGATTCTTGCACTGCCGGAGGATCATCCATTCTGGCAGGCTGAAGAGCTGGCGCTACCGCAACTGGTTGAAAAACGTGTTATCCCCCATGCTGCGCAGATCCTGCAGCATAGTGAGCATTCTGAGCATGTCATGATGTTGACCTCAGGCCAGCTTGAACTGAACAACTACGTTAATACCGAAGCCAAATACACCAAATTTGCCTACTCCAGCCGCTTTGGTTTCACCATTGAGCGCGGCCGTTACGGCATCAAACATGCAGCCTGTGACTCTATGCTGCTGTTGGCGGACGGCGATGGCTACTATCGTGGCCGTCGTCAGTGCGACGAGGTTCGGGTCGATGAGAATTTTATCTGGTCCCGCTGGGCTCCCTGGCATGACGTGATGATTGAGACCTGGCTTGTCCCGTTTGGCGAATGGCATCTTCGCCTGCACCGTATTAACAGTGCGCGAACGCTGCAAACGGTGGAAGGGGGATTTGCGGTGATGAAAGCCGAGCCTCGGTTATGTGAGTGTGGATGCCTCCTTGCGGCATGCAACGGAACCAGCGTTATCGTTGATCTGTCGCCGTCCATAGTTCGCCAGCCAGACAGCGTGGCCACGCCGCCGAACAGTAGCATCATGTTCCCTGAATGTGCGTCGATTCCTGTGTTGACCAGCGAAATCCCGCAGGGCGAAAGCTGGCTTTGCTGCGCCGTGAGTGCTAGCGGGCAGCAAAGACAGTACTCCGCCGTTCCGCAGCTATCTATCAACAATAACCAGGTTGTTATTCAGCAACCTGAAAGTGCACGCCAGTTGTCGTTCTTTTTATAGCGAGGGTGGTATGAAAAATAATTCAACGGGAAATCGGACTGAATATTATAAAATAAGCAGTTTTATATTCCTTTATTTCTTTACCTGGTCCGCAAGTATTGGTTTGTTGGCTATCTGGTTGGGGCAAAAAGCGCAGTTGAGCGGTACAGTGATTGGCACCGTATTTGCTGTGAATGGTATTTTCTCGGTTATTCTGAAGCCTATTTATGGTTATATCCTCGATAAAATAGGTATGAGCAAATATCTGCTCTATTTCGTCGTAGTGATGTCAGCGTTAATGGCACCGTTTTTTATTTATGTCTATCAGCCATTATTACTCTCCAATACCATGCTGGGTATTATAGTTGGCGCGATTTACTTGAGCTTTGCGTGGTATGCCGGGGTGGCGGCCTGTGAATCTTATTCTGACCGCTACAGCCGTCTGAACGGCATGGAGTTTGGGCAGATCCGTATGTGGGGGTCGCTTGGCTGGGCGGTGGCGTCATCGTTCTCTGGCCTGCTGTTTAACCTCTCACCGGCCTATAACTTTATGCTCGGCAGCCTGACGTCAGTGGTGATGCTGGTTGTTCTGGTGAGTCTGAAAGTCAATGTCAATGCGGCCAACGCCTCGGAGGTGATAACTAAAGAGAAAATCTCCCCGACGGATGTTTACGCCCTGCTGCGTAATCGCAAATTTTGGGCATTCTGCCTGTACGTTGCGGGCGTGGCGTGGATGATGTTTATCGCGGAGCAGCAGTTCTCCCGCTACTTCGTCACTTTCTTTGCCGATGTACATGAAGGGAACGCCGTCTTTGGTTATCTGGGCACCGTGCAGTCGGGAATGGAATTTGTCATGTACATGGTCATTCCGCTATTCGTCAATTATATTGGCGCGAAGCGTGGTCTGCTGATTGTTGGGGCGCTGGTGGGCGCGCGATTGGTGATATCTGGGCTATGTGACTCTCATTTATTAATTTCTGTGCTGAAGCCGCTATACGGCCTGGAGATCTGTTTATTACTGGTTTCCGTCTTCAAATATATTGCCGAGCATTTTGATAAACGTGTCAATGCGACCATGTATTTACTGGGTTATCAGGCGATGCTGTATGTCGGTAACGTGGTGGTTTCCTCTCCTGCCGGATTAATGTACGACCGGATAGGCTTTGAGAAGACATATATCATTATGGGCATTGTGGCGCTGACCTTTACATTGATATCGGCATTTACTTTATCTGCCTGTCAGAGCAAACGTGGCAAAAATATCGCTCTCGATATTGCTGAAAATACCCCTGCAAAATAATTTACGTCATAAGGAACCGAAATATGTTAAATCATATCGTTGAGGAATCGTTGCGCGTATTTCCTGGCAGTCCGGTTAATCCCGGCAGTTTTCAGGATCAAATAAGTTGCGCCCGAGAAGATGTCCTCGAATTGATTAGCCGTCATTTAACGGAATTCGGTGAACAATTTCCTGCCGAAACCTGTGTGCAAGGTTATTACCCACTGACAGAGAATGTGGAATGGACGACCAGCTTCTGGACCGGGCAGTTATGGCTGGCGTGGGAAATGAGTGGTGAGAGCAAATTTCGTGAGATGGCGGAGAAGCATGTGCGTTCGTTTGGTCTGCGTATTGCCGGACGCCACGATACCAACACCCACGACCTGGGATTCCTCTACACGCTTTCCTGTGTGGCGGCCTGGCGATTGACCGGCAATCGCGATGCTCGAGGTTTTTCCCTGATGGCGGCAGAAGCGCTGTTGGAGCGTTTTCATGAAAAGGCGCAGATCATCCAGGCGTGGGGCGATCTTCGCGATCCCGATCAGGCAGGACGGATGATCATTGACTGCAATATGAATCTGCCGCTGCTGTACTGGGCTAGCGAGCAAACGGGCGATCCGCGTTTTGCGAATGCGGCGAAGGCCCACGTTGCGCAGGCAGCCAAATATCTGATCCGCCAGGATGCGTCGACCTTCCACACCTACTATATGGACGTGCAAACCGGCGCACCGCGTTACGGTAATACGCAGCAGGGCTATGCTGATGATTCTTGCTGGTCGCGTGGGCAGGCATGGGGGATTTATGGTTTTCTGCTGAGCTATATTTACACTGGCGATACACAAATGGTGCAGCTGTCGAAAAAGCTGGCCAACTACTTTCTTAATCGCCTGCCGGAAGATGCCGTTTGCCACTGGGATCTGGCATTAGTCGGAACCGATGCGCTGCGCGATTCATCTTCGGCGGCGATTGCCGTCTGTGGTCTGCTGGAGCTGATTAAACATCTGCCGGTGACCGATCCGGATCGCGAGTGCTACCAGCAGTGGGCGATGGGGATCATGTCTTCGCTGACCAGGCATTATCTGATGGGTAAAGATGAACAGGGGAACGGGCTACTGAAACACTCGGTGTATCACCTGTCGAGCAACAAAGGGGTCGATGAGTGTGCAAGTTGGGGGGATTATTTCTACGTTGAAGCGTTAATGCGCTTCACTCAGAGCTGGAAGCTCTACTGGTAAGGAGTGCCCGGTGGCGCTGCGGTTGAATGCCGGATGGTGGCCTAAAACGCCTCATCCGGCAAATCGACAACCTTAAATACCCGACTCCAGAATTCGAATATTCATGTCCAGCACGTCACCTTTCACGGCTTCGCTGTAGGCTTTCATATGCGGGGTCTGCAAATGCGCTTCAAGATGCGCGATGCTTTCCCACTGCTCAACCATCACGATTGAATCTGGCGCTGTGGTCTGAAAACTCACACCTGCGGCATGATCCACCATCGGCGCATAGCCGTGGCAGCCTTCTTCTTTCAGTACGGTCGGAACGATTTTAGCAAACTGATCCAGTACCGCCTGGCGGTGATGTTGACCTGGACGTGTACGGATTTCTGCAATAACGGTAAGCATGGTTAACTCCTTCTAATTCCAGGTTACCAGTTAACCAAAAATTTCGGTCAGATGCTTGCGATATTCTGCGATATAGCGCGGGACGTCCGGCATTTTAATCACATCATTGGTGATAAAGGTCGGCAGCGCTTCCATTCCCAGGAACTGGTTTGCTTTATGGAACGGGAGATAGACGCCATCAACACCAACGCCATGGAAGAACTGGTCTTTTTCAGTGAAGGCTTCCATCGGTGCGTTCCAGGTCAGGGACAGCATGTATTTTTTGCCCTGAATCAGCCCGCCGGAGCCATATTTTTTAGAGGCATCTGAACGTGTGCGGCCATCGCTGGCGTACAGCGTGCCGTGACCTTCGGTAAACACGTCATCGATGTATTTTTTCACGGTCCACGGTGCGCCCATCCACCAGCCTGGCATCTGCCAGATAACCGCATCGGCCCAGACGAAATTCTGCACTTCTGTTTTTACGTCATAATCGCTGTCCGCGCGTACGACTTTAACATCATGCCCGAGGTCGCGCAGGATACCGTCCGCGACCTCGGTCAGGGTGTCATTCAGTTGGCCATTAGAATGGCCGAATTTTTTCGCCCCGTTGATAATCAGAATGTTGCTCATTTTGTGTCCTCAAGGAAATACGTTTGAGGACGATTTTACCCCCACCAGCGGTGCGGTGAAATTAGCAAAATGTGCAAAGTCTTTTGCTATTTGAGCAATAATAATGCAGTTACCAACTGACCTTAGCTTCAAAGCCACCTTCCGAAGCGTTGCCAAACGAGGCTGACATTCCATGCAATGTTGCGATACGGCGGACAATTGACAGGCCGAGACCGCTGCCGGTCACGCTTTGTCCTGGTGGACGATAAAAACGTTCACCGATGTGTGTAAGTACCTCCGGCGCAACGCCAGGACCATTATCTTTGACGCTGAAATTGCGGGCGTTGAGCGTCACTTCCACAATGCTCCCCTGCGGACTGTAGCGAATGGCATTATCCAGCAGATTTCGTACCATCAGGCTCAGCAACAGCGGCTGTCCTGTGCGCATAATATTGTGTGCGTTAATCTGCAAACGTACGTCAATGTGCGCCTGCTGGGCCGGGTGGTAGATATCCATCACCGCGGATTGCAGTAGCTCCTCCAATGAAATTTCCGCCACATCCTGAAGATTATCGAGGGAGTCGAGGCGCGAAAGCGTCAGGAGCTGATCGACCAGTCGGGTGGCGCGTTCAATTCCCGCATGTAGCTGCGCCAGCGCTTTTTCCCGCGTTTGCGGGTCGTCGTCTGACAGTTGCACCACTTCGGTTTGCACCTTCAGCGCGGTCAACGGACTGCGCAGCTCATGGGCGGCATCAGAAGTGAAGCGGCGTTCACGCACCATCATTGAGTGGATGCGGGTAAACAGCTGATTTAGCGATTCAACCAGCGGGCGCACTTCGCTTGGCACACCTTTCGAGTCGAGCGGCTCTTCTGATTCCGGGGCGCGCCAGCGCAGAGCTTGCGCCAGTTTTTTTAGCGGCCTGAGTTCGCGACTCAGCATGACCACCAGGATCAGCAACATCAGCGGCAGCGCAACCAGCCATGGGGTTAATTGTGCAGTAAGGATCGACAGCGCCATATCCTCCCGATATTCCCACTCCTGGCCCACCACAATGCGATATTTCCCATCAGCGGAATTCAGCCACAGGAAGCGCCAGGAATCGCTGTCGCCCCTGAGTTGGCCGTCGCTAAACCCTTCCCGGCTGTAGCTGTAGGGAATATCCTGGCCATTATCGCCATCGTGTAGCACCATTTTGCCGTCGGTGGAGTAGATGGCAAACGCCAGTGCGTCGTCATCAATATGGCCATGCTTCAGTTTCTTTGGCGTGCGGGCCATATTGCTTGAGGTGGTGACATCGCTGATATCCAGCGTGCTAAGCCGCTTGGCGAACAGCATCAGCTGGGTATCAAACAGCTCATCGACATTATCGGTAGTCTGCCTCCAGGCCACAAAACTGGATACGGCCCAGGTGGCTGATGCCAGAATCAGAAAAATAAGCGTTAGCCTGACGCGCAGGCTGAGGCGTTGTGTGAGTTTCATGCGTCACCCAGGGTGTAGCCAATGCCATGCACGGTACGGATAAAGTCGCTGCCGAGCTTACGGCGTAAGTGATGAACGTGGACCTCAACCGCATTGCTGGAGACATTTTCGTCCCAGGTATACAGTTTTTCTTCAATCAGTTTGCGGGGCAGGACGCGACCTTTGTTGCGCATCAGCAGTTCCAGCAGCGCGAACTCTTTAGGTTTGAGTGACAAAGGTTCACCCGCCGCCGTGGCGACCAATGCGCCAGGATCGAGCGTTACCTGGCCATGGCGCAATGTGTTGCTGGCCTGGCCGCTGGCACGACGCACCAGCGCCTCCAGTCTGGCAGCAACTTCGATTAGCGCAAAGGGTTTACACAGATAGTCATCTGCGCCCAGGCGCAGGCCTTCAACGCGTTCCGCCAGCGCGTCGCGAGCGGTCAGAATCAGTACCGGCTCCTGCTTCCCGTTAGCTCGCCATTCGCGCAAAATGTCCCGTCCGTCTATGCCTGGCAGTGTCAGGTCGAGGATTACCGCATCATAAGGTGCGCTGTAGAGTGCTTCTTTCCCCTGGCGGCCTTCGGTAAACCAGTCAATGCTGAAACCCATTTTACTCAGACCTGTTTTCAGGCCATCGCCAATCAACGTGTCATCTTCGATCAGTAAAATACGCATATGTTCTTCCCTGCGATAACTCATTTGCAGTCAGTAAACCTGTGGCTACAGTCTCTGTACAGTAAAAAAAGTATCTTTTTTTGCCTTAAGAACTTGTTAAGGATTAACTTATTTAATAGTCGTAAACCAACATGAAAGGGAGACATGACGATGAAAAAATTAGCTGCAATGGTTGCCGTAATGGCACTGTGTTCCGCACCTGTTCTGGCAGCTCAGCAGGGCGGCTTCTCTGGGCCAACGACAACCACTACGCAGAGCCAAAACGGCGGATTTGTCGGCCCTAACGGTAGCAGCACGACAGTAGAAAGCGCCAAATCACTGCGTGATGACACCTGGGTTACCCTGCGCGGGAACATCGTTGAGCGTATTTCCGACGACCTGTATGTGTTTAAAGATGCGACCGGCACAGTGAATGTGGATATCGACCACAAGCGCTGGAACGGCGTAACCGTCACACCGCAGGATGTGGTTGAAATCCAGGGTGAAGTGGATAAAGACTGGAACTCCGTTGAAATCGACGTGAAACAGATTACCAAAGTTGCTAAGTAATCCCCATCAGGGCCGCATTCGCGGCCCTTTTCTTTGTGACTCAACACGCCAGATAGGGTAGTATCTGCGGCAATATTGCCCTTCAATAGAGGGGTACAAAGTTGAGGAACCACGATTAATGAGCGATATGGCAGAGCGCCTGGCGCTGCATGAATTCACGGAAAACGCCTATCTGAACTATTCCATGTACGTCATCATGGATAGGGCGTTGCCATTTATTGGCGATGGTTTGAAACCCGTTCAGCGTCGCATCGTGTACGCGATGTCCGAACTGGGGCTGAATGCCAGCGCCAAATTTAAAAAATCCGCCCGTACCGTCGGTGACGTGCTGGGTAAATACCATCCGCACGGCGACAGCGCCTGCTATGAAGCGATGGTGCTGATGGCGCAGCCGTTCTCTTACCGTTATCCGCTGGTTGACGGGCAGGGGAACTGGGGGGCGCCGGACGATCCGAAATCCTTCGCGGCGATGCGTTATACCGAATCCCGCCTGTCTAAATATGCGGAAGTCCTGCTGGGTGAGCTTGGTCAGGGCACGTCGGACTGGGTGCCTAACTTCGACGGCACCATGCAGGAGCCGAAGATGCTGCCTGCGCGTCTGCCAAATATTCTGCTCAACGGTACGACCGGTATTGCCGTTGGTATGGCAACGGACATTCCGCCGCACAACCTGCGTGAAGTGGCAAAAGCAGCGATTACTCTGATTGAGCAGCCGAAAACGACGCTGGATCAGTTGCTGGATATCGTGCAGGGGCCGGATTACCCGACCGAAGCGGAGATCATTACCTCGCGCGCGGAGATTCGTAAGATTTACGAAAACGGACGCGGCTCCGTACGTATGCGTGCGGTATGGACGAAAGAAGACGGCGCGGTGGTGATTTCCGCGCTGCCACATCAGGTTTCCGGGGCAAAAGTGCTGGAGCAGATCGCTGCTCAAATGCGCAATAAAAAGCTGCCGATGGTAGACGACCTGCGCGACGAATCGGATCACGAAAACCCGACTCGTCTGGTGATTGTCCCGCGCTCCAATCGCGTGGATATGGAGCAGGTGATGAACCACCTGTTTGCCACCACCGATCTGGAAAAAAGTTACCGCATCAACCTGAACATGATCGGTCTTGATGGTCGTCCGGCGGTGAAAAACCTGCTGGAGATCCTCACCGAATGGCTGGCGTTCCGCCGCGATACCGTGCGCCGCCGCCTGAATTATCGTCTGGAAAAAGTGCTCAAGCGCCTGCACATTCTTGAAGGCTTGCTGGTGGCGTTCCTCAATATTGACGAAGTAATCGAAATTATTCGTCATGAAGATGAACCTAAGCCAGAGCTGATGTCGCGGTTTGGTATTTCTGAAACCCAGGCTGAAGCCATCCTTGAGCTGAAATTGCGCCATCTTGCCAAACTCGAAGAGATGAAAATCCGCGGCGAGCAGGATGAACTGGCGAAAGAGCGCGATCAGTTGCAGGCCATTCTGGCATCTGAACGTAAAATGAATAACCTGCTGAAGAAAGAGCTGCAGGCTGACGCTGAGGCCTATGGCGACGATCGTCGTTCTCCGCTGCAGGAGCGCGAAGAAGCGAAGGCGATGAGCGAGCACGACATGCTGCCGTCTGAACCGGTGACTATTGTGTTGTCCCAGAGTGGCTGGGTGCGTAGCGCGAAAGGCCACGACATCGATGCGCCGGGATTAAGCTATAAAGCGGGCGACAGCTTTAAGTCGGCAGTGAAGGGTAAGAGCAATCAGCCGGTGGTGTTCGTGGACTCGACCGGCCGCAGCTATGCCATCGATCCGATTACGCTGCCGTCGGCGCGCGGTCAGGGTGAACCGCTGACCGGGAAGCTCACTCTGCCGCCGGGCGCGACGGTTGAGCACATGCTGATGGAAGGCGATGATCAGAAACTGCTGATGGCATCGGATGCGGGCTATGGTTTTGTCTGCACCTTCAATGACCTGGTTGCACGTAACCGTGCAGGTAAGGCATTGATTACGCTGCCAGAGAATGCGCGCGTCATGCAGCCGGTGGTGATTGAAGATGAAACCGATATGCTGCTGGCGATTACTCAGGCTGGTCGCATGTTGATGTTCCCGGTGAGCGATTTACCGCAGTTGTCGAAAGGCAAAGGGAACAAGATCATTAATATCCCTTCAGCGGAAGCGGCGAAAGGCGAGGATGGTCTGGCGCAACTTTACGTGCTGCCGCCGCAGAGCACGCTGACTATCCACGTCGGTAAGCGCAAAATCAAACTGCGTCCCGAAGAGTTGCAGAAAGTGACCGGCGAGCGTGGCCGTCGCGGCACGCTAATGCGTGGTCTGCAGCGTATCGACAGCATTGAGATTGACTCGCCTCGACGCGCCAGTCACGGCGACAGCGAAGAATAACGCTACCGTCCGGCTCTCCCTGTTAAAGCCCAGGGAGAGCCAACGTTAAAAATTCCCGTGGAACCGTTGTTTATTCGTGCGTTGCGATTAACAATACGCTTTTCCAGAGAGCCGCCCTTAACAAAGCCCTAACCTGATACCGCGTGATGAATCAGGTGACGTAAAATGCCAGGCTCTTAGGCCTTAGAGGTTGTTATGCTATATATTTTTCGTTTAATTATTACTGTTATTTACTGCGTTCTGGTCTGTATTTTCGGTTGCATATACTGTCTGTTCAGCCCGCGAAATCCAAAACACGTTGCAACGTTCGGTCATATGTTTGGCCGCCTGGCTCCCCTTTATGGTCTGAAGGTCGAGTGCCGCATGCCGGCAGACGCGCAGAACTATGGTAATGCTATCTATATTTGTAACCATCAGAACAACTATGACATGGTTACTGCTGCGAATATCGTTCAACCGCCGACGGTGACGGTAGGTAAAAAAAGCCTGCTGTGGATCCCTTTCTTCGGGCAGCTGTACTGGTTAACCGGTAACCTGCTGATTGACAGAAATAACCGCGCAAAAGCACACAGCACCATTGCTGCCGTGGTTAATCATTTCAAAAAACGCCGCATTTCTATCTGGATGTTCCCGGAAGGAACGCGTAGCCGCGGTCGCGGTCTGCTTCCGTTTAAAACCGGCGCGTTCCATGCAGCGATTGCTGCTGGTGTCCCGGTCATTCCGGTGTGCGTTTCCACAACCTCGAACAAGATAAAATTAAACAGACTCAATAATGGTCTGGCGATTGTCGAGATGTTGCCGCCGGTGGATATTAGCCACTTTGGCAAAGATCAGGTTCGTGAACTGGCAGCACATTGCCGCACGTTGATGGAACAAAAAATCGCAGAGCTCGATAAAGAAGTTGCTGAGCGGGAAGCCGCCGGTAAGGTTTAATCCGCGCAATTCGGGTTTTTTTACAGGAAATGACTTCCTGCGTGTTAATAGCCAGTTTTTTATGGAGTTTATATGTCATTCAGTCGGCGTCAGTTCATTCAGGCATCGGGGATCGCACTGTGTGCAGGTGCTGTTCCGCTGAAGGCTAATGCTGCCGGTCAGCAACAACCGTTACCTGTGCCTCCGCTGCTGGAATCCCGCCGGGGGCAGCCGCTATTTATGACGCTGCAACGTGCGCACTGGTCCTTTACACAAGGCACGCGCGCACCTGTCTGGGGAATTAACGGCCGCTACCTGGGACCGACAATTCGCGTCTGGAAAGGGGATGACGTCAAGCTTATCTACAGCAACCGTCTGACTGAGAATGTCTCGATGACCGTCGCCGGGTTACAGGTACCAGGCCCGCTGATGGGCGGCCCGGCGCGCATGATGTCCCCGAATGCTGACTGGGCGCCGGTGCTACCGATTCGCCAGAATGCCGCCACGTTGTGGTATCACGCCAATACGCCAAATCGTACTGCTCAGCAGGTCTATAACGGCCTTGCCGGGATGTGGCTGGTTGAAGATGAAGTGAGTAAATCTCTGTCTATTCCCAACCACTATGGCGTGGATGATTTTCCGGTCATTATCCAGGACAAGCGGTTGGACAACTTTGGCACGCCGGAATACAGCGAGCCCGGCAGCGGTGGCTTTGTCGGTGATACGCTGCTGGTCAATGGGGCGCAAAGCCCGTATGTCGAAGTCTCCCGCGGCTGGGTGCGCTTGCGTTTACTGAACGCTTCAAACTCGCGTCGTTACCAGCTGCAAATGAGCGATGGCCGTGCGCTGCATGTGATTTCCAGCGATCAGGGCTTTTTACCTGCGCCCGTTTCGGTGAAACAGCTCTCGCTGGCGCCTGGCGAGCGTCGTGAGATCCTGGTGGATATGACGAACGGTAATGAGGTCTCTATCACCTGTGGCGAGGCAGCCAGTATTGTCGACAGGATCCGCGGGTTCTTTGAGCCTTCCAGTATTCTCATCTCCACGCTGGTACTGACTCTGCGTCCAACGGGGCTTCTGCCGCTGGTGACTGACAGCCTGCCAATGCGCTTGCTGCCAACGGAAATCCTCAGCGGTTCGCCGATTCGCAGCCGTGATATCAGCCTGGACGATGACCCTGGCATCAACGGTCAGCTGTGGGACGTCAATCGTATGGATATTACCGCTCAGCAGGGCTCCTGGGAGCGCTGGACGGTGCGGGCGGATATGCCCCAGTCCTTCCATATTGAAGGCGTCTCGTTCCTGATCCGTAATGTGAATGGCGCGATGCCGTTCCCGGAAGACAGAGGCTGGAAAGATACCGTCTGGGTTGACGGCCAGGTTGAATTACTGGTTTATTACGGACAGCCTTCCTGGGCCCATTTCCCGTTCTACTTTAATAGCCAGACGCTGGAAATGGCAGATCGTGGCTCAATCGGACAGATGTTGGTGAACCCGGCGCCGTAATGCGCCGGGATTTCCGTTATGCCCGCCAGAACATGCGCGAGAACAGGATCAGAATGGGGTAAATCTCCAGACGCCCCATGATCATGGCCGCGCACATCAGTAGCTTTGCTTCCTCATTTAAGGTGCCAAATGTCGTGGCGGTGACGCCAAATCCTAGCCCCATATTGTTGATGCAGGCGGCGACGGTGGCAAAAGAGGAGAAGAGATCGTAGCCCATCAGATTGAGCGCCCAGATAAAAAAGCTGGTGAACAAAACGTAGAGAAAGAAAAAGCTCCATACCGAACGCACCACCCGGTCGCTTACCACGCTATTGCCCACTTTAATGTTCAGCAGGGCACGGGGATGCGCGAGCTGGTGTAACTCCTGACGGCACTGCTTGAACATAATCAAAAAACGCAGCACCTTAATCCCCCCGCAGGTCGATCCCACACAACCGCCGAAGAAACTGGCGCTGAGCAGCATGAAGATCGTGTGCGAAGGCCACTGCGCGTAATCCGCCGTCGACAGGCCATTATCTGTCAGCATCGAACTGGCCAGAAAAAAAGCATGCACCAGGCTGTCCGTTAATCCGTACATGCCTGCCCGCCAAACTTGCCAGGTGGCGATCAGAGTGACAACCAACGCAATAAGCAAAAAGAAACGCAGTTCGGCATTACGACGAAAGGGTTTGAAGGTACGTTTCACGATAGCCACGTACCAGAGGGTGAAGTTAAACGCAGACAACAGGGAAAACACCCCAGCGACCAGCTCGATCGCATGGCTGTTATAGAAGCCGATGCTTTCACTGCGAGTGGAAAATCCGCCGAGAGAAACCGTCGACAGCCCGTGGCATAAGGCATCGAAGAACGACATCCCGGCAGCCCAGTAGGCCAGGGTACAGATAAGACCCAGAATGACATAGGTCAGCCACAGCGTACGTGCAGTATCAGCAAGTCTTGGCGTGAGGCGTTCTTCTTTAAAGGGGCCTGGCATTTCAGACTGATACAGCTTCATGCCGCCGATACCCAAAAGCGGTAATACCGCCACGGCGAGGACAATAACACCCAGGCCACCAATAAAATTAAGCTGGGCCCGATAGTAGAGATACGACTTCGGCATGGCGCTGACGTCGCCAATTACCGTTGCGCCCGTGGTGGTAATCCCGGAAACCCCTTCAAACAGGGCATCCGCAAAGGAGAGGTTTAAGCCATCGTCCATCCACATCGGCATCGCGCTGATAAACGAAAACAACAGCCAGAACAGGACGATAATAACGAAACCATCCCGTGTTCGCAGTTGAATACCCGCATGTTTGGTTGCCAGCCACGCCCCGCCGCCGAGGGTGAAGAAAGTCATAAATGTGCTGAAAAAAGCGAACAAGCTCCGCTCTTTGTTTAACAAAGCGATGGTCATCGGTGGCAGCATAGAAAAGCTGTAGAGAAGAACCAGAAACCCACACAGGTGAACAACAACCCGTAGCTGGGAAATATGCAGTGAATCGTTGAGTCGCAATGAAAAATCCCCCGCCGAAAAAGAGTTATCTCAGCTGGTCGGCATGGTGTTAATTATGATTGATAAAAATGAGCGTCGTAAAATTTAACAATTTATATAACTTTCTACTGCCCTGGTTCAGACTCCACTTCATTTCTTGTCGACATACAGCGTATAATCCCCGGCCTTTGATTATTTTTTTACCATTTTTGGAAGCATTATGAGCGCAATATCCCTGATCCAGCCGGACAGAGACCTTTTCTCCTGGCCGCAGTACTGGGCTGCCTGTTTTGGCCCGGCACCGTTTTTGCCGATGTCACGCGACGAAATGGACCAACTAGGCTGGGATAGCTGCGACATCATTCTGGTTACCGGCGATGCATACGTCGATCATCCCAGCTTTGGCATGGCAATATGCGGTCGTATGCTGGAAGCGCAGGGCTTTCGTGTAGGGATTATCGCCCAGCCGGAGTGGAACAACAAAGACGATTTTATGCGTTTGGGTAAACCGAACCTGTTCTTTGGTGTGACCGCAGGCAACATGGACTCGATGATCAACCGTTATACCGCCGATCGCCGACTGCGCCATGACGATGCCTACACACCAGACAACGTAGCAGGTAAACGCCCGGACCGCGCCACGCTGGTCTATACCCAGCGTTGTAAAGAAGCATGGAAAGATGTGCCGGTTATTCTCGGCGGCATTGAGGCCAGCCTGCGCCGTACCGCGCACTATGACTACTGGTCTGATACCGTTCGTCGCTCTGTTCTGGTGGATTCCAAAGCCGACATGCTGATGTTCGGCAACGGCGAACGTCCGCTGGTGGAAGTGGCGCATCGTCTGGCGATGGGCGAAACCATCGATCAGATCCGCGACGTGCGTAACACCGCGATTATGGTTAAAGAAGCGCTGCCGGGCTGGAGTGGGGTGGATTCCACGCGTCTCGACACGCCGGGCAAGATTGATCCGATCCCGCATCCGTACGGCGAAGATCTGCCGTGTGCCGACAACAAACCGGTCGCCCCGAAAAAGCAGGAAGCGAAAGCGGTAACCGTACAGCCGCCGCGTCCGAAACCGTGGGAAAAAACCTACGTGCTGCTGCCGTCCTTTGAAAAAGTGAAGGGCGATAAAGTGCTGTATGCGCATGCGTCGCGTATCCTGCACCACGAAACCAACCCTGGCTGCGCGCGTGCGCTGATGCAAAAGCACGGCGATCGCTACATCTGGATCAACCCGCCAGCTATTCCGCTGTCTACCGAAGAGATGGATAGCGTCTTTGCGCTGCCGTACAAGCGCGTGCCGCACCCGGCGTATGGCGACAGCCGCATTCCGGCCTATGAGATGATCCGTTTCTCGATCAACATTATGCGTGGCTGCTTTGGCGGCTGTTCGTTCTGTTCGATCACCGAGCACGAAGGCCGCATCATCCAGAGCCGCTCTGAAGACTCGATCATCAATGAAATCGAAGCCATTCGCGACACCGTTCCGGGCTTTACCGGCGTGATTTCCGACCTCGGCGGCCCAACGGCGAACATGTATATGCTGCGCTGTAAGTCACCGCGTGCGGAGCAGACCTGCCGTCGTCTGTCATGCGTCTACCCGGATATCTGTCCGCATATGGATACCAACCACGAACCGACGATTAACCTTTATCGCCGGGCGCGTGATTTGAAAGGCATTAAAAAGATCCTCATTGCTTCCGGTGTGCGCTATGACATCGCGGTTGAAGATCCGCGCTATATCAAAGAACTGGCGACCCACCACGTTGGCGGCTATCTGAAGATTGCGCCAGAGCATACTGAAGAAGGCCCGCTGTCGAAGATGATGAAGCCGGGGATGGGCAGCTACGATCGCTTTAAGGAGTTGTTCGATACCTACTCTAAACAGGCGGGTAAAGAGCAGTACCTGATCCCGTACTTCATCTCCGCGCACCCGGGTACGCGTGACGAGGATATGGTGAATCTGGCGCTGTGGCTGAAACAACGTCGTTTCCGTCTGGATCAGGTGCAGAACTTTTATCCATCGCCGCTGGCGAACTCCACAACCATGTATTACACCGGGAAAAACCCGCTGGGTAAAATTGGTTATAAGAGTGAAGACGTGGTGGTGCCGAAAGGTGATAAGCAGCGCCGTTTGCATAAAGCCCTGCTGCGTTACCACGATCCAGCTAACTGGCCGTTAATCCGCCAGGCGCTGGAAGACATGGGTAAAAAGCATCTGATCGGCGGTCGTCGTGAATGTCTGGTTCCGGCGCCTACGCTGGAAGAGATGCGCGAAGCACGTCGCCAGAACCGTCATACCCGTCCGGCGTTGACCAAGCACACCCCGGTGGCGCACCAGCGCCAGACCCCTGCCGCAAACAAAAAACGCGGGAAAGTAGCGGGACGTTAATTTGCTTTGCCCGGTGGTGAAATGCTTATCAGGCCTACGAATAGCACGATTTTGTAGGCCGGATAAGGTGCTTGCACCGACATCCGGCAGAAATGCTCAGTATTTATGCCTCACGAATTCTGGCCGCTAATGCGGCCAGTTTTGCATCATCCGCCCGTTCATGATCGTGTGATGACAGATACCCTTCATATTGCTCGAAAAATTTGGTCTGCCGCGACTCAATCGGTTTCCAGTGAGTTAGATCGCCAGTGCCGTGCATGGGGCTTAATTTGCTGTGCACATGGTCTACGCCGAAACCTTCGAAGAACATCCCCGTACGACTGACATCCGGGAAAGCCTTATCCAGTTTCTTAGCCACTTTTTGGGTTGCCATCATCAGGTCAGCCAACGCCTGCGGCGGCATATCGAAGGCATAGCTGGGGTAATGCTTTTTCGGGATCACCACGGTAAAACCGTCGGTGTTCGGGAAAATCGACAGAAAAGCCAGATGGTGCTCGTCTTCCCAGACCTTATGGCAGGGTGCTTTACCTTCAACAATTTGACAGAAAATACAGGTCATTCCTTTTCTCCGCAGGTAAGGTGATTCGTCAGGGCGCAGTTAGTTTAGTACAGACCCAACACCTTCCACCACATCAGACCTACGGTGATAAACACCGCCTGGTTAAACAAGCTAATGATAAATCCTGTGCGCCACCAGACGCCCGTTGGAACGTACCCGGCACCAAACAGGATTGGACCGCGAGCGTGGGTGTACTGGGTGAGCGAGCAGTATAAACTGCTGGTGAAGGCCAGCATTAACGCCGTGGGGGCTGCGGGGATATTCAGATGCAGTCCGACGCCGAGGAAAACGGCGTACAGCGCGGCAATCTGTGCATTACCGCTGGCAAAAAAGTAGTGGGTATAGAAGTAGGCGGCATTCAGCAGCAACAGGACGATCACCCAACTGGTACCGTGCATAGTACTGCTCAGGCTATCGCCGATCAGATTGCCAAACCAGGTAGTGAAACCTAGTTTTTTCAGCTGGTTCGCCATCATCAGCAGCGCGGCAAACCAAATCAGCGTGTCCCATGCGCCTTTCTCGCTTTTCACATCTTCCCAGCTCAGAACGCCGCTTAGCAATAAAATGGACAGTCCCACGAACGAGGCTGTAGTGGCGTCGACGCCTAACGTATCGCCAAAAATCCACAGCACCAGCAGTACGCCGACGGTAACCAGCATCAGCCATTCGCCGCGAGACATGCTGCCCATTTCAGCCAGCTCTTTGCGCGCCAGGTTCGGGGCATCCGGCGTGTGCTTTATTTCCGGGCGCACGATCCAGTAGACCAGCAGTGGAACCAGCAGTAAGGACACAAGGCATGGCAGCAGCGCCGCCATAAACCAGCTGCCCCAGGTCAGCGTGACGCCCGCATTGGCCGCCAACTTCACCGCCAACAGGTTGCCGGTATAACCGGTCATAAAGAGCGCGGCGGTGACGTCGTTGACGTTGCCAATGCAGGTGATAAGAAAGGTACCGATTTTACTGCGGGACTCATCTTCCGGGTTCGAATGGAAACTGCGTGCCAGAGAGTCGGCAATCGGATAGATGACGCCGCCGCAGCGTGCTGTATTACTCGGCATTGCCGGGGAGAGGATCAGATCGGCAAAAGCCAGACCATAGGCGAGTCCCAGCGTGCGCTTGCCGAGCAGACGGATCATCTGCAGCGCAATGCGTCGTCCGAGGCCAGTTTTGATAAAACCGCGGGCAATCATAAAAGCCACGACGATAAGCCAGATAAGTGAACTGTTCAGTTCGCTTAGCGCTGTGGTGATAGCGCCGCTGGCGGTTTTATCCCCGGCCGCATAGGCGAGTGCAAAAACCGTAATCCCAATAATGCCAACCGCGCCGATGGGTAAAACTTTTGCCACGATAGAAGCAATCGTCGCAACGAAGATAATTGCCGAATGCCAGGCTGGCGCACTTAACCCGGATGGAGGGGTAAGTTGCCACAGCCCGGCAGAAATGAATGTTATAAGAATTAATGGGAGCCATTTGACTCCGCTACCTTTTTTCTCAGTCACGGTTACGCACCTATGGATATGGTGAATACATTCATCAAATAAATATATTTATTTGATAATTAACAGGTTATGTTGCGCAATGCTGCTCCAGTGACTGCAAGAAATACAACAATATATGTGCGTGAATTGTTTCCTGATATTTCAAATCAGTAAAGGCCCGACGAGAGTGTCGGGCTGGAGGGAAGGGGTTAACCGCCGAACTGGTCCGGGTCTGGCCCCAGACGTTTGCCCTGATCGAGTTTCGCGATTTCGCCTAATTCATCTTTATCCAGGCGGAAGTCCCAGACGTTAAAGTTTTCTGCGATACGCGCAGGGGTGACCGATTTCGGAATCACCACCAGGCCGCTATCCAGATGCCAGCGGATGACAATCTGCGCCGGTGATTTGCCATATTTCTCTGCGAGGTCACGGATTATCTTTTGATCGAAGACGTCTTTGCCGCCCTGCGCCAGCGGGCTCCAGGATTCGGTCTGGATTTTATGTGTGGCGTTCCAGGCGTGCAGCTGGCGCTGCTGCATGAGCGGGTGAAGTTCTATCTGATTAATCACCGGAGGTACGCCGGTTTCATCCATCAGCCGCTGGAGATGGTTGATCTGAAAGTTGCACACGCCGATGCTCTTAATCAGCCCTTCTTTTTGCAGGTCGATCATGTTTTCCCACGCTTCAACGTAGTGGTCGATCGCCGGAACTGGCCAGTGCATCAGGTACAGATCGAGGTAATCAAGCTGGAGTTTCTCCATGCTTTCGAGCAAGGCTTCCCGGGGGCGTTTCTGGTCATCATTCCACAGCTTGGTGGTAATGAATAACTCTTCCCGTGGCACGCCTGCGTCACGTATTGCTTTGCCGACACCTTCTTCGTTTTTGTACGCTGCCGCGGTATCAATTGAGCGATACCCCACTTCCAGCGCTTTATGAATGGCAGTGATGACTTCTTCGTTGCTTGCCTTCCAGACCCCCAGGCCCAGTTGCGGCATGACGTTACCATCCTGTAGTTTGATAATGGTTGGAGTGGTCATAATTCCTCCCCTTAATGACTGTCACCGGAACATACTCCGGTGACATAGGTGTGACTTAAGTCTGGTATAAATACCCAAAAACGAAAGGCGGAGGTTAAAAAACCTTAGCGGGCAGCTTCGTAAATCCGACGGCTGACCTCAAGCGTAATGTCCTGATGTTCGCCCAGTTTCGTACCGCCATGCGCTTGCAGTTTTTCCAGCAGCGCCGGGATGGAGCTACCGTCCAGACCGTAGTCAGACAGGCGAGTCGGTACGCCCATTTGTTCGAAGAAAGCGCGGGTTGCGGCAATGGCGGCGTCGATGCGCTGGTCATCGCTTCCTTCGGTGATATTCCAGATACGCTCTGCGTATTGCAGCAGTTTGGCACGCTTGGTATCACGTTTTTCATTCCACAGCGCAGGCAGAACGATGGCCAGTGTTTGAGCATGATCCAGACCGTGCATTGCAGTCAGCTCATGGCCCAGCATATGCGTTGCCCAGTCCTGCGGTACCCCTGCGCCAATCAGACCGTTCAGCGCCTGGGTTGCCGCCCACATGACGTTCGCACGCACGTTGTAGTTTTCCGGCTCCTGCAAGGCTTTCGGACCTTCTTCTACCAGTGTGAGCAGAATGCCTTCGGCAAAGCGATCCTGAATTTTCCCGTCGACCGGATAAGTCACATACTGCTCAACGGTATGAACGAACGCATCCACGACGCCGTTTGCAACCTGACGTGGCGGCAGGGTGTAGGTGTAAACCGGATCCAGTACGGCAAATACTGGCTGCACAAACGGGGTCATAAAGGCCAGTTTATCGCCGGTGGTTTTACGCGAAATTACCGCGCCGGAGTTAGATTCAGAGCCGGTTGCAGGCAGGGTTAATACGGAGCCCATCGGGATGGCGCTTGTTACGTCGTTGCCGTGGGTTTCCAGAATGCGCCATGGATCGATGCCGTCAGCGTACTGTGCAGCAGCCGCGATGAATTTGGTGCCGTCCAGCACGGAACCGCCGCCTACTGCCAGCAGAAACGTCACTTTCTCATCACGCACGATTTTTACCGCGTTCATCAGCGTTTCATAAGACGGATTTGGCTCGATACCGCCAAACTCCAGCACGTCCAGGCCTTTCAGCGCGTCCTGAACCTGTGCCAGGACACCTGTTTTTTTCACGCTGCCGCCGCCGTAAGTAACCAGTACGCTAGCGTCCTGAGGAATTTGATCGCGCAGCTCAGCAATCGCGCCTTTACCAAACAAAATACGTGTTGGGGTATGGAGATTAAAGTTGTTCATTGCTCGTTCCCTTTGGTGGGTAATAAAAGAGGGCAGGAGAGTGTCTGCCGGATGATGAACATTGTGGTCGCCCGCCGCGCTGCTCTCAATGCTCATTTCTGCCGATGTCTTGCCCATTTCTACAGACTGCTGGAGAAAACGGATAAATCTGCGCATTATGTCAGGGTCGAAAAACGATAATGAAATGGTGCCCCATGAACCGTGATGAGATCTGCCTTCTGCTGACAGATAAAATTAAGCATCTGAAAAACAATGAAAATAAACTTAACGAACTGCTGCCAGATGTCCGCCTGCTACACGGTACGGAGCCGGCGGCGCGTACACCAGTCATGTATCAGCCAGGCATCATATTTCTCTTTTCGGGACATAAAATTGGTTACATTAATGAGCGCGTATTTCGCTATGACGCCAACGAATACCTGCTGCTAACCGTACCTTTACCCTTCGAATGTGAAACGTATGCGACGCCGGAGGTTCCTCTGGCCGGTATTTACCTGAATGTCGATATCCTGCAACTGCAGGAGCTGTTGATGGACATTGGGGAAGACGAGCTGTTCCAGCCCGCTATGGCTGCCAGTGGGATTAACTCCGCGACGCTCTCAGACGAAATTCTCTGTGCTGCTGAGCGCCTGCTGGATGTGATGGAGCGACCGCTGGATGCGCGCATTCTGGGGAAACAGATCATTCGCGAAATCCTCTACCATGTGCTGACCGGGCCGCGCGGTGGCGCGTTACTTGCGCTGGTAAGTCGCCAGACGCATTTCAGTTTGATAAGCCGGGTACTCAAGCGGATTGAAACCAAATACACCGAAAACCTCAATGTAGAACAGCTGGCGGCAGAGGCGAACATGAGCGTATCGGCGTTTCATCATAATTTTAAAGCGGTGACAAGTACCTCGCCGCTGCAATATCTGAAGAGCTATCGCCTGCATAAAGCACGGATGATGATGATCCACGATGGAATGAAGGCCAGTGCGGCTGCAATGCGCGTCGGCTATGAGAGCGCATCGCAATTCAGTCGGGAGTTCAAACGTTTCTTTGGCGTAACGCCGGGGGAAGATGCGGCAAGAATTCGTATGATGCAGGGGAGTTGATTTCTTGTCGGCTTTAAAGCTAGCTGTGCGCCATCAATGAAATGCCGGAGTGACTCCGGCATACGGCTAATACTCAGGCGCTACAGTATTTTTTTTTAATCACCACGAACAGCGTTCCCAACAGACCTGCGGTTAACAGAGCAATCGGCAGGATCATTAAAAAGGTCATCACCTGATCTTCATGACGTTTGACGAACGGGATCATACTCAGCGCATAGCCGAAGCTGGTGACGACGGTGACCCACAGCAGTCCGCTCAGCCAGTTAAAAAACTGGAACCGACGGTTAGGAAGCCCTGAAATGCCCGCCATCGTTGGCAGCAAGGTACGGACGAACGCCAGGAAACGCCCGGCAAGCAGCGCCATCAACCCGTGTTGGTCAAACATGCAGGTAGCGCGTTGATGGTATTTTTCAGGTAATTGCGCCAGCCAGCCTTTCACCGTGCGCGTGTTGCCCAGCCAGCGTCCCTGAATGTAGCTCAGCCAGCAACCCAGACTGGCGGCGGCAGTCAGAATAGCTATGGTAGGTAAAAAACTCATCACGTCCTGAGCGATCAGCGCCCCTGCCAGCAATAACAGGCTGTCTCCGGGTAAAAAGGAGGCGGGCAGCAGGCCATTTTCTAAAAACAGTGTGGCGAACATGACGAAGTACACCACGCTCACAACGTGCGGATCCGCCAGCGCGGCAAAATCGTGTTGCCAGAGCGCGGAGACAATATCTTGAATGACTACCATGGACTTTCCTGTGGAACAGCGTTTATGTGTGGATTGTACTCCTGAATTGTCCGGGATGCCTTGATCCCGGACGCAACAATTGCAGACTTTTCCACCAGAAGTGTCTGCATATATGTCCATCTGTGGCAATTTTACTCGATTCGGGCAAATCCTGCGGCCAAATCGGCAATCAGATCGTCAACGTTCTCTAAACCGATATGCAAACGGATGAGCGTTCCGCTGAAGTCTACCTCGCCTTGCGGACGGATTGCCGCAATGTGTTCCGGCTGGTTGGCGAGAATCAGCGACTCAAAACCGCCCCAGGAGTAGGCCATGCTGAACAGGCTGAAGTGATCCAGATACGCGGCCAGCTCCTCATTATTGAGTTTCTTATTCAATACAAAGGAGAACAGGCCGCTGCTGCCGGTGAAATCACGCTTCCAGAATTCATGCCCTTTACTGCCGGGCAGTGCCGGGTGGTTCACGCGGGCGACCTGCGGATGGCTGGCCAGCCACTCGGCGACCTTTAAGCTGCTTTCATGGTGCTGACGCAGGCGTACACTCAGCGTACGCAGCCCACGGCTGGTCATATAGGCGGTATCGGCGTCCAGCATTTGCCCCATCAGATACGCATTTTCGCGAAGTTGATCCCAGCAGCGGGCGTTAGAGACCGCCGTGCCGACCATGCCGTCGGAATGGCCAATCAGATATTTGGTGCCTGCCTGAATAGAAATATCGATGCCAAAATCCAGCGCTTTGAACAGCACCCCGGCAGCCCAGGTGTTATCAATCATGATGATTGCGTCAGGTGCTACGCTTCTGACGGCGGCAACAATAGCCGGAACATCATGCACTTCCATGGTGACAGAGCCGGGCGACTCCAGAAATACGACTTTGGTGTTCGGCTGCATGTGCTTCACAATATCGGCGCCAATCAGCGGATCGAACCAGCCGGTGGACACGCCAAGCTTGCCGAGAATTTTGGTGCAGAAATCCTGACTGGGTTCATAGGCGGTATTGGTCATCAGCACATGATCGCCTTGCTCCACAAAAGCGAGGATGGTGTTGGCAACGGCAGCCGCACCGCAAGGGAACAAGGCGCAACCCGCGCCGCCTTCCAGTTCGCACATCGCTTCCTGCAGAGAGAAATGCGTCAGGGTTCCGCGACGTCCATAGAAAAGCGCACCGTTGGCACGGTTGTGTGTGGCCTGCTTTTTGGCCTCCACGGTGTCAAACACCAGCGAAGAAGCGCGCTGGATCACGCTATTTACCGAGCCCAGCGTGTATTTTTTACTGCGTCCTGCGTGAACGAGCTTGGTTTCAAGTTGCTTATCTGCCATGTTGTCTTACCTGTTTTTATACGTCTGGATGTCTAAACTACCATGAATCAAAGATGACGCATCCTGCAGAACGGTCATACAGTAGAAAATAATCTCAAAATGCTTCTGGTGACTTTTTTACTGCGTAAGCGCAAGGAAAAGAAACCAAAGGTGCGGCAATATGTAAATAGTAATGAGAACGACTATCAATTCGACGTCTTTTTGATATCATTACGCTCAGATTTTGTGATTTGCGTCCTGGAGATACAGAGTGGGTAATAATTTGATGCAGACGGATCTTTCCGTCTGGGGTATGTATCAGCACGCCGATATCGTGGTTAAGTGCGTGATGATTGGGCTGATTTTGGCGTCAGTGGTCACCTGGGCTATCTTCTTTAGTAAGAGCCTTGAGTTCTTTACTCAGAAACGCCGCCTTAAGCGTGAACAGCAACTGCTGGCGGAAGCCCGCTCTTTAGATCAGGCAAGTGAGATTGCCGCAGGATTCGATGGCAAAAGCCTGGGCGCACAGTTGATTAACGAAGCGCAAAACGAGCTGGAACTGTCAGAAGGCAGTGACGATAACGAAGGCATTAAAGAGCGTACCGGCTTCCGTCTGGAGCGTCGTGTGGCGGCGGTAGGTCGTCATATGGGACGTGGTAACGGATACCTGGCCACCATCGGGGCTATCTCTCCATTCGTCGGTCTGTTCGGTACCGTATGGGGCATCATGAATAGCTTCATCGGGATTGCACAAACTCAAACGACCAACCTGGCCGTTGTTGCGCCGGGTATCGCAGAAGCGCTGTTAGCGACCGCAATTGGTCTGGTCGCAGCAATTCCAGCGGTTGTTATCTACAACATTTTCGCACGTCAGATGGGCAGCTATAAAGCGATGCTGGGTGACGTCGCGGCACAGGTGCTGTTACTGCAAAGTCGCGATCTGGACCTGAACGCAAGCGCATCCGCGCATCCGGTACGTGCAGCGCAGAAATTACGTGTAGGATAATGTTCCATGGCAATGAGCTTTAATGAAAACCTGGACGATAACGGTGAAATGCATGAAATCAACGTGACGCCGTTTATCGACGTTATGTTGGTTTTATTGATCATTTTTATGGTGGCCGCACCGTTGGCAACAGTGGATGTGAAGGTGAATCTCCCCGCTTCCACCAGCACGCCGCAGCCGCGTCCGGAAAAGCCGGTATACCTATCTGTTAAAGCCGATAAAAGTATGTTTATTGGCAACAATCAGGTGACGGATGACACCATGATTAGCGAGTTAAATGCACTGACAGATGGGAAGAAAGACACCACCATTTTCTTCCGGGCAGATAAAACCGTTGATTATGAGACCATGATGAAGGTTATGGATACGCTGCATCAGGCGGGCTTCCTGAAGATTGGTCTGGTTGGCGAAGAGACTGTGAAAGCGAAGTAATCCTCCTCATTGCCGGGTAATGGTTGCCGCCTTACCCGGCGTGCATCTCCTGATTCAACTCTCTCGCATACCTGTTCTTATCTGTTCTCGTCTAACGCGACCGTGGTTATCCTGGTGGGTTCGTAGTTCCCTTCAGACAGCTTTCGTGTCAGGCGTAAGGTGGCCGTTTCCCGTGCGAGTATATGCTGGTAGGTGCTTTCCAGTCGGGCCATGATTTTGTCCCGCAGTTCTGGTTGCTGCTCCATAATGGCTTCGATCGCGGCACCGTAGATCTCTTCTTTAGCCTGTAGCGTGTAAATTTCACGCCGATTTTGCCATTTCATCCGCACCAGTGCAGCGGGAATAGAGACTATCTCCTGAGCAACGCTTTCCAGCGTCGCGTTTTTATTGGCAATCAACACGGCTAAATTTTGCTTTAAGACAAACTCATCGCTTTTATGGTTATCTAAAGCCAAATAAACATTGTTATCCTCAACATCTTTCATTTTATTTCTTTTCCAGATAATAAAAAATAGGGTCGCTGGTTTCACGCGTAATTAAATTAAGCCAAATTTTGTTGCCCTGTTCATTTATGATGGCTGTTTTTTGAGTCAAAATTTTACTTAATTCTTGTGCGTTAATATCGCCTTCTGCTTGTAGTGAATTGAGCAGGCGAGAGAATGACTCAATTTTTGCTGCACGAAACAGACGCTCTTTTAAATGACGGTCGCACTCTTCAAATAGCATATTTCGTGACTGACCGGTAGCCGTTGAGCTAATCAAAATATCGGATTCGTAATCGCTTAATGTTCTCTTTCCCTGAGTCAAATTTTCACTATTATCTACGGGATTGGTATTGGTAGCGGGGCTGGATAAGTGAAAGTGCGAGGGAACAAGATGCTCGGGAAGCATGTTGAAATATCCTTTGATGCCAATGATATGTTGTTTTAAATAAACTAGGCCGCGTTGACAATAGCATGGCGTAATTTTAAAATCAAAAAAAATGGAGCCAGTATATGAACAGTATATTTTATTCTGTTATTACCCTGCTATTGCTGACCTGCGGGGTACTTTTGTTAATGCGCAGTGCAAATAAAAACCGACATGCCGAAAATGGGCACTCTGAAAACCAGCCGGAAATGCTGAGTAAAGAAGAAGGCGAGGACCATTTCTCGGTATTGATGAATTCGATTACGCCGGTCTGGTATTGGCGCGTTAATCACGAATATATCGATTTTATCCACTCCACGATCAAGCGGATGACAATGGTGGAGTTGAATGAGACACCTGGATTATTTGATGCGCAGCGGCGTTGTAGCGATCTCAACTCTGCGGTGTATAAATATTACGACAATATTAAAAAGCGCTGTTTGAACGGTGAGAAGGTCCCGCATGCCGACCTGGACGTGCTCAACCTGCGTCAGTGTTTCAGGGAGTTCAGTCTGGAGGCTTATCCCGCGCTTGTAGCGCTGGTGTGGCCGGAGTATCAACGCCCGGAGATCAAAGCGGAAGAGGTGTGAAGGGGACTGTTTGGCCCGTATTACGTGCCGGGGAGGCTAACGCTGCCACCCGGCACGATGTTACATACGGCTATTTGTCAGATGAGGCCTGCCACAGGTTCAGCTTACCGTCCGCGACGTGCTTATCGATCTGCGCCAGTTCTTCGGTGCTGAACGTCAGGTTCACCAACGCCTGAACGTTTTCCTCCAGTTGCTCCGGTCGACTGGCGCCAATTAATACCGAAGTCACCCGGTTGTCTTTTAGCAGCCAGCTTAAGGCCATTTGTGCCATCGACTGTCCACGCTGTTGCGCCATCTCATTGAGCAACCGCAGGCTGTTAAGATTTTCTTCCGTCAGCATATTTTCCGTCAGCCCACGAACTTTTTTCCCTTCACGCTGCATGCGTGAACCTTCCGGAATGCCGTTAAGGTATTTCCCCGTCAGCAGTCCCTGAGCCAGTGGCGTAAAGGCGATGCAGCCCATGCCATTGGATTCCAGCGTATCCAGCAGGCCGCTGCTGTCTACCCAGCGGTTAAGCAGGTTGTAAGACGGTTGGTGGATCAGCAGGGGAATTTTCCATTCCCGCATCAGCTCGGCCATTTTCTGCGTACGCTCTGGCGAATAGGATGAGATGCCGACATACAGCGCTTTACCGCTCTGTACGGCGTGGGCCAGGGCTGAGGCGGTCTCTTCCATTGGCGTATTTTCGTCGACGCGGTGCGAGTAGAAGATATCGACATAGTCGAGGCCCATGCGTTTCAGGCTCTGATCGAGGCTGGCGAGCAGGTATTTGCGCGAACCGCCAGAACCGTATGGCCCTGGCCACATGTCATAGCCTGCCTTGGTGGAGATAATCAGTTCATCGCGATAGTGTGCAAAATCCTCGCGCAGTAATCGGCCAAAATTCTCTTCTGCGCTGCCTGGTGGCGGCCCATAGTTATTGGCTAAATCAAAATGCGTGATGCCTAAATCAAATGCTTTACGCAACAGGGCTCGCTGTGAATCCAGCGCCTGAACGTGCCCAAAACTGTGCCATAAACCCAGCGATAGAGCGGGTAAGCGCAAACCGCTGCGCCCACAGTAGCGATAGAGCATCTGTTCGTAACGTTCAGGATTGGCAAACCAGGCCATGAGATCTCCTTAGTGCAGGTGAATTTCGAAACAACGTTTCTATTCTAGCGGGTTCACGGTGAATATCCCGTTCACCAGGTCACACTGAGATGAAAAACTGGGCAAAAACAGGTCACTGTGCTTTGCTTAAAAAAACATCAATCAGGAGTGCGACGATGCCGCGTTTGACTGCCAAAGATTTTCCGCAAGAACTGCTCGACTACTATGACTATTACGCTCATGGCAAAATAACGAAACGCGAGTTTCTCAATATGGCAGCGAAATATGCAGTGGGTGGCATGACGGCATTGGCCTTATTCAATTTATTGAAACCCAACTACGCTCTCGCAATGCAGGTAGAATTTACCGATCCCGATATTCTGGCGGAATATATTACCTATCCCTCGCCTGAAGGTCATGGTGATGTGCGGGGGTATTTGGTTAAACCAACGAAGGTGACGCGGAAAGTTCCGGCGGTGGTGGTAGTGCATGAGAATCGTGGGCTGAATCCGTATATTGAAGATGTGGCGCGACGGGTGGCGAAGGCGGGCTTTATGGCACTCGCGCCTGATGGGTTAAGTTCGGTAGGGGGATACCCAGGCAATGATGATAAAGGTCGGGAATTGCAGCAGCAGGTTGACCCCGTAAAGTTAATGAACGACTTTTTTGCCGCCATTGAATTTATGCAGCATTATTCAGGGACGACGGGAAAGGTAGGTATCACCGGATTTTGCTATGGTGGTGGTGTGTCGAATGCCGCAGCTGTGGCTTTCCCTGAACTGGCCTGCGCGGTGCCTTTTTATGGGCGTCAGGTTCCTGCATCAGATGTCCCTAAAATAAGCGCGCCTTTATTACTGCACTATGCGCAATTAGATACCCGAATTAATGAGGGATGGCCTGCATATGAAGCGGCGCTAAAGGCGAATAAGAAAGTCTATGAAGCATATATCTACCCCGGTGTTAATCATGGCTTTCACAATGATTCTACCCCTCGTTATGATAAAGCTACCGCTGAATTAGCCTGGGAACGTACCCTTGCGTGGTTTGATAAATATTTGCGATAGAAAACAATAGATTATTTAATGCTTTTAATTAATTACCTGAATAATAATGCTACCTAATTTCATTAGCATTCATATTGATATAGGGTGGAGAGATAGTGGATGTACTTAAGAAAGTAAAAAAATAAAGAACGCATTATATCTTCTCTACTGCCTGCCGATAACAAGGATAAGTATCGCCTGATGGCGAATTCCTCATCAACGGCAAGGAAATTATTATGCGTTTGCTGAAAAACTTCACTATTCGTATTGTCATGTTGGCAATACTGGGACTTTTCTGCCTGCTCTGGTCGGGCGTGGGTTTATTCAGTCTTCATTCGTTATCAAAAATATCTGAAGGCAATGATATTGACCGCCATCTTGTCCATCAGATGACGGTTCTCAGTCAGGGTAACGATCAGTACTTTCGCTTCGTAACGCGCTTAAGTCGCGCCATGGATGTCAAAATGAGCGGCGGAACGCCTGATTTTGCGCCGGCGCAGCAGTCCCTGGAGAATATGAGTAAAAAACTCCAGGAGATGAAAACATTGTCTCCAGGCCCCATGGATCCGGAAGTTGCCGCGGCGGTACTGACGAAGTGGCAGGCGCTGCTGGACAATGGCGTGATCCCGCAAATGCAGTTGGCAAAGCAGGGCACGCTCACGGCCTTTGCGGAACATGCCAGTACCGTTACGCCAGCGTTGAGCCGTGAATTTGGCGCCAGTGCCGAGCGTTTTAACGCCACGGCAGGAGAGCGGCTTGATACCACCCGCGTGATGGTCGATGGCAAAACGTCTATCATCCGAACGTTAATTATTACTGCTGTTATCCTCGGTATTGCCCTACTGTTCTTTACCGACCGTTACCTCGTCGCCATGATGGTGAAACCTCTGGGACGCATCCGTCAGCAGTTCCAGCAGATTGCGCAGGGCGATCTCAGCCATCCCATTGAAGATTTTGGTCGTAACTGTGTGGGTCAACTGGTGCCGTTACTGTGCGCGATGCAGGACAGCCTGCGCGAAGCCGTCAGTACCATCCGTTCAGGTAGTGACAACATCTGGCGAGGGGCGACGGAAATTTCCACCGGTAATAACGATCTCTCCTCACGTACTGAAGAGCAGGCCGCGGCGCTGGAAGAGACCGCTGCCAGCATGGAGCAACTGACCGCAACGGTAAAACTGAACGCTGAAAATGCGCGTGAAGCCAGCCAGCTTGCCGATACGGCCACAGAAACGGCAGGTAAAGGCAGCACGCTGGTTTCAGAAGTGGTTGAGACGATGGATGGCATTGCCGCCAGCTCTAAACAGATCGCGGAAATCACGTCAGTTATTAATAGTATTGCTTTCCAGACCAATATTCTGGCGCTGAACGCCGCAGTTGAAGCTGCCAGGGCAGGCGAGCAGGGGCGCGGTTTTGCCGTCGTTGCCGGTGAAGTACGCAACCTTGCCAGTCGCAGCGCCGGAGCGGCGAAAGAGATTGAGACGCTAATTGGCGAGTCATCTCGTCGTGTCGACCAGGGGGCTCGTCTGGTTAAAGAAACGGGATTAACCATGGAGGCAATTCTGCGCGGCGCCACCGAAGTGACGGTCATCATGAAGCAAATTGCCTCAGCCTCGGAAGAACAGAATAAGGGCATCTCGCAGGTGAGCGTGGCGATCACGCAGATGGACAGCGTAACGCAACAGAACGCTGCATTGGTAGAGCAAGTCTCCGCCGCTGCCGTGGCGTTGGAAAGACAAACAGAGGAACTGCAACGCTCGGTGCAACAGTTCCGCCTCTCAGCGAATGATGTGCAATACGCCGCTGCTAATACTGCTTCCTCTTCAGCAGACAACAAAACGTCTGCGGCAGCTAAAACGGATGAATGGGTGTCCTTTTAAGCTGGCATAAAAAGTTCGTGATACCTCTGGTCTTTGCTCAAAAAATCGCTATATAATTTATTATATAGCGATTGGAGGTTATGCATGGACAACCATTTTGGAAAAGGCCTGATGGCCGGATTAAACGCCTCAAGTGCGGACAGCGCACGCTCAGTGGCGAATTTTTGTGCGGATTATAAGCGTGGTTTTGTGTTGGGATTTTCACATCGCATGTTTGAAAAAACGGGCGATCGACAGCTTAGCGCGTGGGAAGCGGGCATCCTCACGCGTCGCTATGGACTGGATAAAGAGATGGTTATGGATTTCTTTAGAGAGAATCAATCCAGTACAACAATTCGTTTTTTCATGGCTGGCTATCGACTCGAAGCTTGATCCGAAAGGGGTATTATCTTGCTTTAATTAATTACACTATTGACCTACGCCTTCGTTTTGTTGCTCCGTCGAAGTATTATAATGCACATAACCATATAAAAAGTGTGGTAATGGCGCGCCGATCGCAATATGCAACATGCGAATGGTGCAAAATAAAAGCCAGGTCTTCGCAACGGAATAACTATAAAATGACTGGAGATAACTCTCTCATCAATTCGAGCGGCATTAATCGCCGTGATTTCATGAAGCTTTGTGCAGCACTGGCCGCTACCATGGGGCTCAGTAGCAAAGCCGCCGCAGAAATGGCCGAATCAGTTTCTCGTCCTCAGCGCCCACCGGTTATCTGGATTGGTGCCCAGGAGTGTACGGGTTGTACTGAATCGCTGCTTCGCGCGACACACCCTACAGTGGAAAACCTCGTTCTGGAGACAATCTCTCTGGAATACCATGAGGTGCTCTCTGCCGCCTTCGGCCATCAGGTTGAAGAGAACAAACATAACGCTCTGGAGAAGTACAAAGGGCAATATGTTCTGGTAGTAGATGGTTCTATCCCACTGAAAGATAATGGTATTTACTGCATGGTTGCCGGTGAGCCGATCGTGGATCACATCCGCCGGGCCGCAGAGGGCGCAGCCGCTATCATTGCCATCGGCTCTTGCGCCGCGTGGGGTGGTGTTGCTGCCGCTGGCGTTAACCCAACGGGTGCCGTCGGCCTGCAAGAAGTTCTGCCAGGCAAAACCATCATCAACATCCCCGGCTGTCCGCCGAACCCGCATAACTTCCTCGCAACGGTCGCGCATATCATCACTTACGGTAAGCCGCCGAAGCTGGATACCAAAAACCGTCCGACATTCGCCTATGGCCGTTTGATTCACGAGCACTGCGAACGTCGCCCGCACTTCGATGCTGGTCGTTTTGCGAAAGAGTTTGGCGATGAAGGCCACCGTGAAGGTTGGTGCCTCTACCATCTGGGCTGTAAAGGGCCAGAAACCTACGGCAACTGTTCAACGCTGCAATTCTGCGACGTTGGCGGCGTGTGGCCGGTGGCTATTGGTCACCCTTGCTACGGCTGCAACGAAGAAGGCGTCGGTTTCCATAAAGGTATTCACCAGCTTGCTCATGTGGAAAACCAAACGCCGCGTTCCGAGAAGCCTGACGTCAATATGAAAGAAGGCGGTAATGTATCTGCCGGAGCGATTGGACTGCTGGGTGGCGTAGTAGGACTGGTTGCCGGCGTCAGCGTGATGGCGGTACGTGAACTGGGGCGTCAGCAAAAGAAAGATAACGCTGACTCACGGGGAGAATAACCGTGAACAGACGTAATTTTATTAAAGCAGCCTCCTGCGGGGCATTGCTGACGGGCGCGCTGCCGTCTGTCAGTCATGCGGCTGCTGAAAACCGCCCGCCAATTCCGGGATCGCTGGGGATGTTGTACGACTCGACCTTGTGCGTAGGCTGCCAGGCTTGCGTCACCAAGTGTCAGGATATCAATTTCCCTGAACGTAACCCGCAAGGGGAACAGACCTGGTCGAACAACGACAAACTGTCGCCGTATACCAATAACATCATTCAGGTGTGGACCAGCGGCACAGGGGTCAACAAAGACCAGGAGGAGAACGGCTACGCGTACATTAAGAAACAGTGTATGCACTGCGTCGATCCGAACTGTGTCTCTGTGTGCCCGGTCTCTGCACTGAAAAAAGATCCGAAAACCGGCATTGTCCATTACGACAAAGATGTGTGCACCGGCTGCCGTTACTGCATGGTCGCCTGTCCGTACAACGTGCCGAAGTACGACTACAACAACCCGTTTGGTGCGCTGCATAAGTGCGAGCTGTGCAACCAGAAAGGTGTGGAACGTCTCGATAAAGGCGGTCTACCTGGCTGCGTAGAAGTGTGCCCGGCGGGCGCGGTGATTTTCGGTACGCGTGAAGAGCTGATGGCGGAGGCGAAAAAACGTCTGGCGCTGAAGCCTGGCAGCGAATACCACTATCCGCGTCAGACGCTGAAATCTGGCGACACTTACCTGCATACGGTGCCGAAATATTATCCGCATCTGTACGGCGAGAAAGAGGGCGGCGGTACTCAGGTTCTGGTACTGACGGGTGTGCCTTATGAAAATCTCGACCTGCCGAAACTGGACGATCTTTCTACCGGTGCGCGTTCCGAAAATATTCAACACACCCTGTATAAAGGCATGATGCTACCACTGGCTGTGCTGGCGGGCTTAACCGTGCTGGTTCGTCGCAACACCAAAAACGACCATCACGACGGAGGAGACGATCATGAGTCATGATCCACAACCGCTGGGCGGCAAAATCATCAGTAAACCGGTCATGATTTTTGGACCGTTAATCGTCATCTGTATGCTCCTGATTGTGAAGCGTCTGGTGTTCGGTCTGGGCTCTGTCTCTGACCTGAACGGCGGCTTCCCGTGGGGCGTGTGGATCGCGTTTGACCTGCTGATTGGCACCGGCTTTGCCTGTGGCGGCTGGGCGCTGGCGTGGGCGGTATACGTCTTTAACCGTGGGCAATACCATCCGCTGGTGCGTCCGGCGCTGTTGGCGAGTCTGTTTGGTTACTCACTGGGTGGCTTGTCGATCACTATCGACGTGGGTCGCTACTGGAACCTGCCGTACTTCTACATTCCGGGTCACTTCAACGTGAACTCGGTACTGTTCGAGACGGCGGTCTGTATGACCATCTATATCGGCGTGATGGCACTGGAGTTTGCTCCGGCACTGTTTGAACGTCTGGGGTGGAAGGTGTCGCTACAGCGACTAAATAAGGTGATGTTCTTCATCATCGCGCTCGGTGCGCTGCTGCCGACCATGCACCAGTCTTCAATGGGGTCGCTGATGATCTCGGCGGGCTACAAGGTGCATCCGTTGTGGCAGAGCTATGAAATGTTGCCGCTGTTCTCGCTGCTGACGGCGTTCATCATGGGCTTCTCGATTGTCATCTTTGAAGGTTCGCTGGTGCAGGCGGGTCTGCGTGGCAACGGTCCGGATGAAAAGAGTCTGTTTGTTAAGCTGACCAACACCATCAGTGTGTTGCTGGCGATTTTCATCGTGCTGCGCTTTGGCGAGCTTATCTATCGCGACAAGCTGTCGTTAGCGTTTGCCGGTGACTTCTACTCCGTGATGTTCTGGATTGAAGTCCTGCTGATGCTCTTCCCGCTGGTCGTTCTGCGTGTGGCGAAGCTGCGTAATGATTCCCGCATGCTGTTCCTGTCAGCACTGAGCGCACTGTTAGGTTGTGCAACCTGGCGTCTGACCTATTCGCTGGTGGCATTCAACCCGGGCGGCGGTTACGCCTACTTCCCGACCTGGGAAGAACTGTTGATTTCTATTGGTTTTGTGGCTATTGAGATTTGCGCTTACATCGTACTCATTCGTCTACTGCCGATACTTCCTCCTTTAAAACAAAACGATCATAATCGTCATGAGGCGAGCAAAGCATGAGCCAGAGAATTACTATTGATCCGGTAACCCGTATTGAGGGTCATTTACGCATCGACTGCGAAATCGAAAATGGCGTGGTATCTAAAGCATGGGCTTCCGGCACCATGTGGCGCGGCATGGAAGAGATCGTGAAAAACCGCGATCCGCGCGATGCCTGGATGATTGTGCAGCGTATCTGTGGCGTTTGTACGACCACTCACGCTATCTCTTCCGTTCGTGCAGCAGAAAGTGCGCTGAATATTGATGTTCCGGTGAACGCACAGTATATCCGTAACATCATTCTGGCCGCGCACACCACGCATGACCACATTGTTCACTTCTATCAGTTGTCTGCGCTGGACTGGGTGGATATCACCTCTGCCCTGAAAGCTGACCCAGCGAAAGCATCTGCCATGCTGAACGGCGTGTCCTCCTGGCACCTGAACAGCGCAGAAGAGTTCACCAAGGTTCAGAACAAGATCAAAGATCTTGTTGCCAGCGGTCAGTTAGGCATTTTTGCTAACGGTTGCTGGGGTCACCCGGCAATGCAACTGCCGCCGGAAGTGAACCTGATTGCGGTCGCTCACTATCTGCAGGCGCTGGAATGCCAGCGTGATGCCAACCGCGTTGTGGCGCTGTTGGGCGGTAAAACGCCGCACATCCAGAACCTGGCGGTAGGTGGGGTTGCTAACCCGATTAACCTCGACGGTCTTGGCGTGCTGAACCTTGAACGGCTGATGTACATCAAGTCATTCATTGATAAGCTGAGCGACTTCGTTGAGCAGGTTTACAAGGTTGATACCGCGGTCATTGCTGCGTTCTACCCTGAATGGCTGGAACGTGGTCAGGGCGCGGTTAACTACCTGAGCGCGCCGGAATTCCCGACTGACGGTAAAAACGGCAGCTTCCTGTTCCCGGGTGGTTACATTACTAATGAAGATCTGTCGACCTATCGTCCGATCACCTCTCACTCCGATGAGTACCTGATCAAAGGGATTCAGGAGAGTGCGAAACACGCGTGGTACAAAGACGAAGCGCCGCAGGCTCCGTGGGAAGGCACAACGGTTCCTGATTACACCGGTTGGTCAGATGACGGCAAGTACTCCTGGGTTAAAGCACCGACCTTCTATGGTAAAACGGTTGAAGTGGGTCCGCTGGCCAACATGCTGTGTAAACTGGCGGCCAAACGCGAGTCTACTCATGCCAAGCTGAATGAAATCATCGCGATTTACACCAAGCTGACCGGTAAAACTATCGAAGTGTCTCAGTTGCACTCTACGCTGGGTCGTATTATTGGCCGTACCGTTCACTGCTGTGAACTGCAGAACGTTCTGCAGGATCAGTACAACGCGCTGATCGTGAACATCGGTAAAGGCGACCATACCACCTTCGTGAAACCGGATATTCCGGCAACGGGCGAATTCAAAGGTGTTGGTTTCCTCGAAGCGCCGCGCGGTATGCTGTCTCACTGGATGGTGATTAAAGATGGCATTATCAGCAACTACCAGGCGGTTGTACCGTCAACCTGGAACTCTGGCCCACGTAACTTTAATGATGAAGTGGGACCGTATGAGCGCTCGCTGGTAGGTACGCCGATTGCCGATCCAAACAAACCGCTGGAAGTGGTTCGTACCATTCACTCCTTCGATCCTTGTATGTCATGTGCGGTGCATGTGGTGGACGTTGACGGGAACGAAGTGGTCTCAGTTAAGGTTCTGTAATGCGGATATTAGTCTTAGGGGTCGGCAATATTTTGCTGACCGACGAAGCCATCGGAGTACGTATCGTTGAGGCATTAGAGCAACGGTACATCCTGCCAGACTTTGTTGATGTTCTGGACGGTGGTACGGCTGGGATGGAGCTTCTCGGCGATATGGCGAACAGAGATCATCTGATCATTGCTGACGCCATTGTGTCGAAGAAAAACACGCCAGGAACGATGATGGTCCTGCGGGATGAAGAGATCCCGGCGCTGTTTACCAACAAAATCTCACCGCACCAGCTTGGCCTGGCCGACGTTTTGTCGGCCCTGCGTTTCACCGGAGAGTTTCCGAAAAAGCTGACGTTAGTCGGCATTATTCCGGAATCACTGGAGCCGCATATCGGGCTAACGCCAACGGTCGAAGCGATGATTGAACCTGCACTTGAGCAGGTTCTTGCTGCGCTTCGCGAATCAGGTGTTGAAGCGATCCCTCGGGAGGCAGCTCATGTCTGAGGAGTTTGTCGGTTTTCAGACGGCCCCGAAGATGCAGATTCAGGCAGCATTTGAAGAGGTTGCCCGGCGTTCGATGCACGATCTCTCTTTCTTGCATCCGAATATGCCGGTATATGTCTCTGATTTTTCGCTGTTTGAAGGGCAGTGGACGGGGTGTGTTATCACACCCTGGATGCTCAGCGCACTGATTTTCCCTGGACCAGACCAGGTCTGGCCGGTACGTAAAGTCAGCGAAAAAATCGGGCTGCGTCTGCCGTATGGCGAGATGACCTTTACCGTTGGTGAACTGGAGGGCGTATCACAATACCTTTCCTGTTCACTGATGTCGCCGCTTTCGCACAGCATGTCTGCGCAAGAAGGTGTACGCCTGACTGACGATTGTGCGCGAATGCTGTTATCGCTGCCGGTGAGCGATCCAAATGCGCCGCAGCTCAATCGCCGCGCGCTGCTGCTGGGTCGTCGGAACTGCGAAAATGCATGAGCTGTCCCTTTGTCAGAGCGCGGTTGAGATTGTTCAACAGCAGGCAGAGCAGCACGGTGTCAAACGTGTAACCGGCGTTTGGCTGGAAATCGGGGCGCTCTCCTGCGTTGAAGAGAGCGCCGTGCGTTTCAGTTTCGACATCGTCTGTCAGGGGACGCTGGCGCAAGGGTGTGAGCTGCATATTGATTACAAGCCAGCCCAGGCATGGTGCTGGGATTGCAGTCAGGTTGTGGAAATCACCCAGCATGATGCGCAGTGTCCACATTGTCAGGGGGATCGTCTGCGAGTTGATGCGGGCGATTCACTGAAAGTGAAAAGTATTGAAGTCGAATAACCCATAGGTTGCTATGGGGCGGAGTCAGATATGTGTATTGGAGTCCCTGGTCAGGTTCTGGCCGTTGGTGAAGATATTCACCAGCTTGCGCAGGTTGAAGTGTGCGGCATCAAACGTGATGTCAATATTGCCCTGATTTGTGAAGGTGATACGGCTGAGCTGGTCGGGCAATGGGTGCTGGTGCACGTAGGGTTCGCCATGAGCATCATTGATGAAGATGAAGCTAAAGCCACGTTAGACGCACTTCGCCGTATGGAGTACGACGTCACCAGCGCGTGATTTTGTGCCGGATGGCGGCGCAAACGCCTTATCCGACCTACGGCATGACATCTTTGTAGGCCTGATGGCGACGCCCCGGCGTCGCCATCAGGCATTTTAAGCCTGGCGCTTATCTTCGGTATTGGTATCGAAGTCGCTGGCGTCATGGCGTTCATGAAGCTGCTCGTTCAGCGGTCCGTTGGTACGGTTCACAATACGACCACGCTTAACCGCCGGACGCGCCGCAATCTCTTTTGCCCAGCGCTGCACGTGCTTGTAGCTTCCTGCATCAAGGAACTCTGCCGCGTCGTACACGTTACCCAGAACCACATTGCCAAACCACGGCCAGACTGCCATATCGGCAATGGTGTATTCATCTCCGGCGACAAACTGATGCTGCGCTAACTGTTTATCCAACACGTCAAGTAAGCGCTTGGCTTCCATGGTGAAGCGATTAATCGCGTATTCAATTTTAACCGGCGCATAATTATAGAAGTGACCAAAGCCACCGCCGAGGAACGGGGCAGCACCCTGTAACCAGAACAACCAGTTTAGCGTTTCAGTACGTTTTGCCAAATCCTGCGGCAAGAAATAACCATATTTTTCCGCCAGATAGAGTAGGATTGCGCCAGATTCGAATACGCGAACCGGTGGGTTTTGCGAGTGGTCACGCAGTGCCGGGATCTTCGAGTTCGGATTCACCTCAACAAAGCCGCTGGAAAACTGATCTCCATCGCCGATGCGGATAATCCAGGCATCGTATTCCGCGCCCTTCACGCCCTGCGCCAGCAACTCCTCCAGCATAATCGTCACTTTCTGCCCGTTTGGCGTACCCAGCGAATAGAGCTGCAGCGGATGCTTGCCAACCGGCAGCGTTTTCTCGTGTGTAGCGCCGGAAACAGGGCGGTTGATATTGGCGAATGCGCCGCCGTTCGATTTTTCCCACGTCCAGACTTTCGCGGGCTGATAGGTATTGTCTGACATAGTGACCTGCCTTCTGAGTGGTTGTTTGATGCAGTGTAGCAGCCAGGTAGAACTCAATTTAACAGATTGGGACTTTATGCCGTTTTGTGCTGAAAGGGGAAGATAAATCTAACCCGTTCATTGTACCTGGCCCGTACTCCATGAAGAGGAAATCATTGTTGCACGGAAATTGCTACCGTATTCACCATCAAAAATTGGCGGTGAATAAGCAGTAATAATGAAAAAGGGTGTTCCAGGAGTAAGCGGTTATCAGGGCCCGGCGGGTGGGTGGGGCGCGGTAAAAGCCGTCACTGCTTCGCTGTTTTCGCAAAAGGCTGTCGCCCGCGACATTATCGCGATGTTTAAAATGAACCCGGTGAAAGGGTTCGACTGTCCGGGCTGTGCATGGCCGGACCCTGGCCATCGGGCACCGATGGAGCTGTGCGAAAATGGCGTTAAGGCGGTTTCCTGGGAGACAACCAACAAGAAAGCGTCACCGGAATTTTTCAGCCGTCATCCGGTTTCTACACTCTGGCATTACAGCGATTATGAGCTGGAAAACATCGGTCGTTTGATGCATCCAATGAAATACGATGCCGCATCAGATACCTGGCAGGCGGTGGATTGGGATATCGCCTTCCAGGAAATCGGGGAGCGTCTGCGCAGTTATGATTCAGCCCAGCAGGTTGAGTTTTACACCTCCGGCAGAACGTCAAATGAGGCAGCGTTCCTGTATCAGCTGTTTGCCCGCGAATATGGCAGCAGCAACTTCCCTGATTGCTCAAACATGTGCCACGGACCGACCAGCGCAGGGCTAACGCCGGCCATTGGCCTTGGAAAAGGAACCGTTGAACTTGAGGACTTTGACCACTGCGATCTGGTGATTTGTATCGGGCATAACCCTGGCACTAACCATCCGCGCATGCTGACCACCTTACGCGACGTTGCCAAACGCGGGGCTAAAATTATCTCCATTAATCCGCTGAACGAAAGGGGGCTTGAGTGCTTTAGCTTCCCGCAAAGCGCGAAAGAGATGTTCACCGGTCAGGCGACGGCGCTGAGCAACGACTACTACCAGGTAAAAATGGGCGGTGACGCTTCGCTGCTCAAAGGCATCATGAAAGCGCTAATCGAAATGGACGAAGCGCGGATCTTATTGGATCAGCAGCCGACGCTCGATCATGCGTTTATCGAAGAGCATACCGCTGGATATGCTGCGTTGTATGATGACTTACGCCAGCGTAGCTGGGCGGAGCTGGAACAGGACTCGGGTCTGACGCGCAGTCAGATGGAAGATCTGGCGCACAGCTACAGTAAATCCCGCGCCACGATTGTTTGTTACGGCCTGGGCATCACCCAGCATAAAAACGGCACTGAGAACGTCCAGCAACTGGTAAACCTGCTGCTGCTGAAAGGCAATATAGGTAAGCCTGGGGCGGGGATCTGCCCGTTGCGCGGTCATTCTAATGTGCAGGGCGATCGTTCTGTGGGGATCAACGAAGCGGCGTCCGAAGATTTCCTGCAACGCCTTGAGACGTATTTTTCTATCCGTGTTCCGCGCAAACATGGTCGTTCCAGCGTGGAGAGTATTCGCGCCATTGAGCGCGGAGACGTAAAAGCACTTATCTGCATGGGTGGCAATCTGGCGGTGGCGATGCCCCAGCCGCAGCGTACCTTTGCGGCGATGAAAAAGCTGGATCTGCAGGTCCATGTGGCGACCAAACTGAACAGATCGCACCTGCTGCTGGCAAAACACAACTATTTGCTCCCCGCGTTGGGTAGAACCGAGCGCGATCTGCAAGCTACGGGCATTCAGTCTGTGACCGTCGAAGACTCAATGTCGATGGTCCACGCGTCCTGTGGCGCGCTGAAGCCGGCTTCCCGCTGGCTAAAATCCGAGCCCGCGATTGTGGCGGGCATGGCGCGCGCAACGCTGCCGCTTTCGCCGATCAACTGGGAAGCGTTAACCGGGGACTACGGGTTGATCCGTGACGCCATTGAAGCCGTGATCCCGGCGTTTCACGATTACAACGCACGTATTGCCGAGCCGGGCGGATTTCGTATGGATATGCCTGCTTCGCGCCGTGAATGGCGAACGGAGAATGGCAAAGCCAATTTTATCGTCAGCCATCAGCGGGCGGTAGAGCGGGAAAATCAGCCTGCCGATACGCTGATACTGGCGACGCTCCGCAGCCACGATCAGTACAACACCACGATTTATGGTATGAACGATCGCTATCGTGGCATTACCGGTCGTCGGGATGTGGTGTTTTTAAGCGCCGAAGAAGCGATGAGCCGCGGTCTGAGCCAGGGTGATGTGGTCAACGTTCAGGCGCTGGACGACAACGGTCAGCCCTGCGCGGATCGCATCATGTACGGTTTAACGGTGGTGATTTACAACATGGCGGCGGGCTCAATTGGCGCGTATCTGCCTGAAGCGAATGTCCTGCTCTCGTTGGACGCGGTGGATACACAAAGTTTGACTCCGGCCTATAAAAGCGTACCGGTAATCCTTACTCAGGTGTAGTTCCTGTTGTGAATTTTTCGCCTCTGAGCGCCAGCCGCTGCGTTGAGGTGTATGATGATGTCGACCTCTGTCCGGTTAGTGTCGCAGAGCAGGCAATCAGAGCGAAAAATTCACGCCAACCTGCTCAGGCTGTATTGTTTTGAGGTAAGGTGCATGAGCAAAGGAACGACCAGTCAGGATGCCCCATTCGGGACATTATTGGGCTACGCCCCAGGTGGCGTAGCAATCTACTCTTCAGATTACAGCTCCCTCGACCCGCGGGACTACGACGATGATGCGGCATTTCGCAGCTATATCGACGACGAATACATGGGCCACAAATGGCAGTGCGTAGAATTCGCACGCCGCTTTCTGTTCCTTAACTATGGTGTGGTCTTCACCGATGTAGGCATGGCCTGGGAGATCTTCTCCTTACGCTTCCTGCGTGAAGTGGTGAATGACAATATCCTGCCGTTACAGGCATTTCCCAATGGTTCACCCCGCGCACCGGTAGCAGGCGCGTTGCTTATCTGGCAAAAAGGCGGCGAATTTAAAGATACCGGGCATGTGGCGGTCGTTACCCAGTTGCTGGAAAACAAAATCCGTATTGCCGAACAGAACGTGCTCCATACGCCGCTGCCTCCCGGACAGCAGTGGACCCGCGAGCTGGAGATGGTGGTTGAAAACGGTTGCTACACCCTGCGGGATACCTTTGACGACACCACCATCCTTGGCTGGATGATCCAGACCGAGGATACTCGTTACAGCCTGCCGCAGCCGGAGATCGCCAGTGACTCGCTGAAAATTGGCGGCGCGCGACTGGAAGATAACGGGCAGTTTGACGGTAAATGGCTGGATGAACAGGATCCGCTGCAAAAAGCCTACGTGCTGGCGAATGGGCATGTGATTAATCAGGATCCGCATCAGTACTTCACCATTACCGAAAGTGCCGAGCAGGAGCTGATCAAAGCCACTAACGAGCTGCACCTGATGTACTTGCACGCGACCGACAAGGTGCTGAAAGACGATAACTTGCTGGCGCTGTTCGATATTCCGAAAATCCTCTGGCCGCGCCTGCGCCTTTCCTGGCAGCGTCGTCGGCATCATATGATTACGGGTCGTATGGATTTCTGTATGGATGAACGTGGACTGAAGGTGTATGAGTACAACGCCGATTCCGCCTCGTGCCATACCGAAGCTGGCTTGATTCTCGAAAGATGGGCCGAGCGTGGCTACACAGGGCAGGGACACAACCCGGCTGAAGGGTTGATCAACGAACTGGCGGGTGCCTGGAAGCACAGCCGCGCACGTCCGTTTGTCCACATCATGCAGGATAAGGATATCGAAGAAAACTATCACGCGCAGTTTATGCAGCAGGCGCTGCGTCAGGCCGGGTTTGACAGCAAAATTCTGCGTGGCCTCGATGAGCTACGTTGGGATGATGCCGGTCAACTGATTGACGGTGACGGCCGCCTGGTGAACTGTGTCTGGAAAACCTGGGCGTGGGAAACCGCGATTGAGCAGGTGCGAGAGGTCAGCGAAACGGAGTACGCCGCGGTACCAATTCGTACCGGGCATACGAATCAGGAAGTGCGTTTAATCGACGTGTTGCTGCGCCCGGAAGTGCTGGTCTTCGAACCTCTGTGGACGGTGATCCCAGGCAACAAAGCGATATTGCCAATCCTCTGGCAGCTTTTCCCGCACCACCGCTATCTGCTTGATACCGATTTCACTGTTAATGAAGAGCTGGCACAAACCGGTTATGCGGTGAAACCCATTGCAGGACGTTGTGGCAGCAACATCGATCTGGTGAGTCATCAGGAAGAGCTACTGGATAAAACCAGCGGTAAGTTTGCCGAGCAGAAGAACATTTATCAGCAGCTTTGGTGTCTGCCAAACATTGCCGGTAAATATATTCAGGTTTGTACCTTCACCGTAGGCGGTAACTACGGCGGTACCTGCCTGCGCGGCGACGAATCACTGGTGATTAAAAAAGAGAGCGATATCGAACCGCTGATTGTGGTGAAGGAATAATCGCAACCCCCTGTGGTGGTGATGTTACTACCACGGGGTTATTTGATGGGAATAATTTTAGAAATACTCCAAAGCAAAAACCCGCCTTTTGGGCGGGTTCTTTGAATAGTGGTGCCGGACTCGGAATCGATCTTTTGTTTTACTTTTATGATTTATAAGAAAAATTTTTGATGTGATTATATTTATGCCCTCATTTGTACCCTCATTCCCGATTGGTATGAATCCGAAACCCAAATCGGTGACGATAAGGGGGATACTCGCATCAGGCTGATATGTTGATACTTTATGATGGTCCTTTGTCTGGTGACGCTCCTGGTGCGTTACAGAATCCAGTAACAAACCACCAGAAGAAAAGCACCAGGAACGCCAGTATCATATTGTCCATAAGCAGGCGAACCTGGCAAGGGGTTTGTTTAATACTGCACTGGTACTGACATTTCACATATGTGCAGGCCCCTGATTACTGTCCGGATACCAGCATTCCAGGGTAGTGACGGGCGATGATGTCATTCAGCTTATCGACCAGTTCTGGCCGCTTAAAGGTGATGTGCGCTGTCCCCTTCTGAAAGTATTTGATCGAAAACATCTCATCCTCGTAACGATTGCTGTGCCGGTTAGCATGGATATGATCGGCGAGACGACGGGTGATGTCGGCACGGTTGTCGGGAACCGGTTTTCCGTCCAGAAGCATCAGCATGCGCTCAAGGTCCGACAGCCGATCACGTCGCCAGCCCCAGTTAAGTCCAAATCCCCAACGGTCATATTTCACCAGCCCTGTCACGATGATCTTTTTTCCAAACTTACACGGGCTGTTGCTCTTGTAGTCCCAGCTCAGACCCTTAAATACGTTAATCACACCCCGCTCAAACACATCACCTTTATTCAGATGCAGTTGCTCAAAAGTGCTCAGAATGTTGGCTTCGCTGACTGCAGGAATGCCATCCCCCTCAAGGTTTCTGTACCACTGATCACGCGCCTGAGCGTCCATGATGGAAAGCATCCCTGACTTTTTCATTAAATCGCGCCATATACCACGATCGAGATTACGGGTAATGGCTTTCATCGCTGTTTCTGGTTTTTCCATCAACCAGCAACCACAGCGGAATTCCTGCTTCATGGCCCAGTCCAGAGCGGTTTTACCGCCAATACTGCGGGTCAGTGTTGAAATATCGTTGAGTTGCTGAATGAGCGCTTCAATCTGTGCCAGCGCGGCATTACGTCCGGTGACGATGCGTTCAATGCTGGTCGAGCAAATCACATCGGTATGGTCGGTTAACACTTCGGATTCGGTGAAGTTAAGGTCTGACATCTTTTCTTTCCTTTATCTAAAAGCAAAGCGCCAGCCGGTAAGGGCTGGCGCTTATACGTGTGTAATGAGTATTGCCTGGTGGTTAATCAGTTCTGGTCTGTTGCAGAAGCTGGATTGAGCGGGTGCGAACATCATTTCGCACCCGCTCAATCCAGGACAACAACTTTGCTGAGTTGGTGTTGTCTTCGTCGTTGTCGAAGATGATCCTCGTACTGTTATCGATATTGTCCTGCAGCCAGCCAGACTATTGAGAGCGACTTCAGTGGTTAACTCTGGAATTAGAGTTTTTTGTGGTGATTGATGTTGTGTTACCAGTCAAATGTGGGAAAACCTGGCAGCACTTCGCCACAGGCATCAAGATGAATAATGCTGACGGAGTAACGACGCATAAGTGCTACCACCAGACGACGACAGGCTTTCGACAAACCGAGTCGTTTTAGCCGCAACACCGGAAATGACCACGCGCTCAGACGGAGCAGATAGCCGGTGCCCGAAAAATGGATCCATTCTGACTCGCTAAAGTCTTCATGCTGATGCGACTGTTTGTACAGCAGGGTGTTGTCGGCTTCGGTGATATGCGCGGTACTGCAATGGATACCGGTAAGGTGGGCGGCGGGTAGTAATGGATCTTCAACAACCCGCTTTCCGGGGGTATCAGCAATACGAAGTGAATATCCGTTGTCGCAGATCGCGTTAATAATGTCGTCCAGTTCAATGCCATCGATATCCACGATGATACGACCCATGTTGAGGGCCAGTACATTGATAGCATCGGCTTCTGCCGTCAGGGATAGTTTCATGAATGTTGCTCCTGAGCTGCATTTCCAGCGATGAGAAGAGTGATCCTTTTATACCCGTTACGTTGCATCAAACCCGTTGCCCGTCTGGCCCGGAGAATATCAATCACCCCGATAAAAGGGGACTGATGCTTAATGGAGAAACCGGGACGATCAATCCGCACCAGTTCAGATTTTTCAACGAGAAAATTGAGTGCATCTGACAGTGAGATACCGGCGTCAATATATTGCGTAATAATCTCCTCATCGGAAAATTGCGTGTCGCTAAGCGAAAGGCCGTAATGTCTTTTTAACAGATACGTAAGAAGTTGCTGCCAGATTTCAACGGGCGTCGGGCGTGACGGTGCCTTCCGCTTCGGGATGGCGGATAAGGTTTGCATAATGAAATGTTCCTGAATGAAGTCGGGTTAAAAAGAATGAAGGATTATGGGACGGGGTTACCGGGTTATGCTGTCGTCTGGTGTCGGATAAATTGCTGTATAAATGTAGCCATGTGATCCGAGGGAATCTGCTTCACAGGTCAGCCCTTTTGCATATAACGTGACACAGTGCTGATGGCAGGGATTGAGCTCACCGGAAACCAGCATTAATTCCAGCTGTTTGAGCAGTACCGGAAATGCTTGATCGAGATGGCGTAAATCCGCATCGCTGAACACACCGGCGATACTGGCCCGATCAGCCAGATAATGCAGGCGGTTGCCTTCCTGTACCAGTCGTGCGCCAAAACACGGAGTGATGCCCGGTTTCAGCCCCCACCAGGGCTCAGAGACATCATGGTTTACTGGAGGTATTGGATTCGACAATTTAGTGCTCCTTAATTAAGGTTAATTGAGCGTGACGCTACGCAATACGACATACGGGCCGTTACGATCCTGGCGGCGTTCAGCGAATACAGCCAGCACACCACTGATATCCTGCACCTCCCGGCCGGCATAGTGGCAGATACTGCCGGACCACACGTATTTCCCGGTACAGAAGCGAAACAACCGGGGCTGCGGGTGTTGACGGTATATTGCCATTGCCTGACGTTTGCTGATTATTTTCATCGCTGTTTACTCCTTACAGCCAGCCGCGCTCAGCAAAAGAGACAATATCCATCCCGCCGATGATCAGATGGTCCGGCAGGCGAATGTCAACCAGTTCCAGAGCCTGTTTCAGACGTTCCGTAATCAGCCTGTCGGCTTTACTGGGTTCAGCCTCTCCCGACGGGTGGTTATGCGCAAGAATGGCTGCGGCAGCGTTATTTTTCAGGCCGGATTTAACGACCTCACGCGGATGAACGGTGACAGTGTTGATCGTCCCCAGGAACAGTGTGTCGTGGGCTATCAGTCGATTCTGGTTATCAAGCCACAGGACGGTGAAAGCTTCGCGGTCAAGTGTGGCAAGCTGCAGACGCAGCCAGTCACGAACCGCATGGCTGGAGGTAAATGACGTGCCGGGTTCACGTAGCTGGTACTCCAGCAGGGTTAAGGCTTCCCGGATAGTGTGTTGTTCTGATGACGTTAATGAGGCGGCAAATAACGGTAGCTGTTGTTCCATACCAGAGCTCTCTCAGTCAATAATACGCATAATGGCGTTGCATTCCGCGTGGTTAATCGCGTAATCGCGCAGGCGGTAATAGTGTCCGGTCATGGTATCGCATTCCGTACGGCAGGCGTGGTGGCTGTAGGCGATGAGACAGACCGCAATCCCGGCGGCTTCAGCGCTCATCTCCGCGCCGTTGCCGTTCATGGGGTTAAACAGCACCCATTTTTCATCGTCGCCTATGTCAGTGTCCGGAGCCATAAATGCCCCACCGTTGGCCAGAGTATAAAAATTCCAGATGCCGCCGTTGTAGTGCTCACAGGAACGCTCCATCCACGCAAAAACAGCCGGTTCAAGGATTATCCATTGTGGAATGCTGCCAAAGTGCTGCGGCCAGAAGGCAATGCGCTGTTCATCCGGTACAGGTGTGCAGACAATTGCGGTTGCGTGCTGTTGTTCAGTGGATGCTGAGTCGACGGTATTGTCGTCCAGGGTGAGCATGTTGTTCATTTGATTTCCTTTGTATTTTCGGATGGGTTGTTAAAACGAAGTGACGGACAGGACTGTGCGTAGCCATTCTCATCACAGCGTGAAGGCCAGGGCCCCTCAGGGATACTTACGCTGCACTGGCTGAGTTCACCGGGACGATAAAGAAGGTGAGAGCACCAGGCGCACAGGTCGTCATCAGAGATGGAGCGGCAGCCTTGCTCACTGTTCAGGGGGAACTGATGTGGCGAAACCTGAATCACGCCGCCGGGAATACACTGCATTACTTCAGACTCTCGAGCAGGCTTTCCGCCATGACCCACAGGGCGCGGTTGAGCTTCACGTCGCCGTCAATACCTTTAACCGCACGGGTGTGGGCCCGTTTGCCTTTCGTTGTTCTGCCCGGCAGACCGCCTTTAATCAGGTTTTCCTGGATACGCTGGTAGGTGGTCCACAGGTCGGAACTTTCATCCTGCCAGCGTCGCGCAGACAGAATCTGTGCTTCCGTCACCGGCTGGTGCTCTTCCCCAAAGCGGTACGTCAGGGCGGCTCTGGCAAACGCCTGTTGTGCCGGCGGAGGAAGTAGCAGTGACTGCATGGCATCCCGCTTCTCCTCCACCCGGTCAAATATCCCCAGCACCTCATAGGCCCCTTCAATGACTTTCTCCACCACATTGCCCTTGTGCGGTACGCGAACCTCACCAAAGGTTTCGCCACAGACAAGTCCGTTCTGGCAGACAAAGCGAAACAGGCCCGGCAGCATCTGGTATGAACTGGAGCCGTCGTGGCTGTTAAGCAGAATGATTTCGGGGACCTGTTTGCCGGTGATTTGCCCCTCACGCCGCAGACGCAGCATGTGTTTTGTGTGGTCGCGTTTATTCAGGTCGCGCACGCGGGTCTGGCAGGCAAAGAACGGCTGGAAGCCTTCCCGCTGCAGATTATCAAGCAGTGTGATGGTCGGGATATACGTATAACGTTCTGAGCGTGATTCGTGCTTTTCTTCACTGAATACGCTGGGAACGTAATGGGACAGTTCGTCGCGGGTCAGTGGGCGGTCGCGGCGTACGAGACTGGCCGCACCAAAACGGCTGGCTAAGCGCATGGTTAATACCTCTGATATCAGGTGAAAAGGCATAAAAGCAGAAAGGCCATGCTCCGGAAGGTGCATGGCCTGTGGGGGACTGTGTTCTGTTGAAAAAAATGTGCAGGACTTCGCCGCTCAGTGGCTCAGTGGCTGCGGTGACACAGGAATACCGTCGCTGATGAGACAGCGGTTCAGCATCTCTCCGGCCTGCGGGGCAAAATTCCAGTCCCGCCATATCAGCATTTCGCTGCAGTCGCGGATGACCAGCCGGAAATGTGACCCCTGGTCGTCTTCAATGGTGGCGTTCAGGTAGATTGCCACTACAGCTTCAGCCTGTTTGCGGGTGAACGGTCCGGAGGGTAACGCTATATTGTCAGTGTTTTGCATATTCGCTCCCTGTTGACAGACAAAGAAAAACACCATGCCCGAATGAGCATGGTGTTTCCTGGTATAGGCCTGAATCGTTGCGGGAAAGGTTATTGCGGGGATTGCGTTGTTATTGCATCTGATGCTGTTGGTGTGGCGGGCGCCGTGTTGCCATGAATAATCTGGTGTTTCGCCAGCGCCTGTTGCATGTCATTGACACAGTATGTGATATAGAAAATGTTAAAAATGACGGTGTAAAACGCGTTCATCTTCAGGTCGAAGCGAAACGTGTTCAGCGTATAATGACGCAGCGCGGTCCGGGCTTTAAACGCCCATACCACGTACATCACGCCGCAGGCCAGCGACAGCAGGCCGCTCAGTGTCAGCAGCGTGTCGCTGGTCGGGTCGTAGCCGTACACATCAGAGGATACTGCAGTGGCAAGCTGATGCCCCAGGCCATAGCAGACGGCCAGCCAGATGATGAAGAGCTTACCATACACCGGGTAACCGGTGGTGTCGCTGATGATATCCTGCTTTTTATACAGCCAGAGCAGCGGCCAGACGCCGCAGGTGACAAGGGTCAGTAAAACAAAATGCAGGGTCCGGGTGTTAAGGCGCTGGCTGAGGGTGGTGATATCCGTCATGGACTGAGGTTCCTGTTGTCGTGAGAGTGAATGAATTCAGAAGAAAGGCGTTACCGGCTTTTATTACGGCAGGGCATATTTTGGCAGACAGCCGCTGTCCCCGAACGCGGGAAGGACCTTCCCCGCACCGTTAAGCGTAAACACGGCTGCCTTTACGCCCTCCCCGGACACAATGACCCGCTTACCGGTGCGAAGTTTATCCCATGCCCATGTCACGTTGTCTGAGCCCACATGTGACTCGCTGTCACTGACGCTGACAGGCTCCTCATCGTCAATTTTCAAGTCCAGCGATTGTCCGTTATCCATACTGACCTGATGGCCGTTTGCGTCGGTGAAGGTCAGGGTGGCCGCTCGTGAGCCGGTGTCTTCACAGGTCAGGTAAAGCTGTGACTGCCCTTTCCCCAGAATCACAAACTCAGACATCCCCTGACCCCAGCCGCTGACCCAGACATCACGATTGCCAAAGGCCTGTGACACTGCCGGAGTCAGGGCTGATATCATAAGAGTGGAAAGCAGTATTTTCTTTTTCATAGTATTTCCTGAGGGTGATGGTTAAGACGATACGGGTCTCTCCTGAAGGCGGCGAGACGCGTTAAGAAAGAGAGCTGATAAGTGATACTGGCGATATCACTGGCTGACGGTGAATGTGCCCTGGTCTGTGAACACCCGGGCCTCAACAAAATTGCAGACTTTACCAAAATCGAGAGTGTGACCAAATTTCCAGAAGACACTGTCAGCGAAGGCCATTTTACGGGGTGTGAACGGTTTATCTGTGGGCCACCAGCCGTCCACGTCCCGGCCCCTGTAGGCTATTTTTCGGTGTGTCAGCATTGGGCATTTTCCCCGGTTAACATCAATTTTTTTATCAGAACGGTGTCTGTTTTTGCTGTCACTGTGACATAGACGCAGCCATAGCACTCATAACCGGCATGGCTGACCTCCACTGAAACGGGCGTATCACTAACGGCCAGGGAAGGAAGTGAGGTGAAAAACAGACTGGTGGTCAGTGTCATAAAGAACCTTTTCATTACTTTTCTCCGGACGAATGCGCTCCTGCGATTCATCGCATTGATTTTTAATCAGTAAATGGCTGAATGCAGTATCCCTGAGGAATTCTATAACTTGATATTTACAAGGGATAATGAATAAAACCGATCGGGTCGATCGACAAAATCGATCGTGATAGGGCAACATTATTTATCGAAACGGAAGGCAGGCTAATTGATGTAGAAGTCAGCCAAAGAAGAAGGACCAGACGGTTCGGGCAGCACGGGCCACGGTGTGTGTGACGGTCTGAAGTGCGTAACGTGCAGCCTGCGGCAACGGGGCCAGGTCGATGACCGCATCAATCACTTCCACCACGGCATCGCCAAAGCTGTTGCGGGCGGTACTGATAATGCCGGGGGTGTGGTACCCGCTCTGCAGGTGAGGTACCAGCGGGCTGCGGGCCTGCTTTGGGAGACGGGTAATCATCGCCTCCACCAGACGGGGAAGGTGGTACCGCCCCCTGACTGACACCGGAAGAATATCCGTCTCTGCTGTTCCCACCTGACGGGCGACGGCCTGGCGCTTCTGCGTAATATGCTCACTCTGTGATACTGAAGGCTGTGCCGACAGCCAGTTCCACTGTTCAGCCGGTTCGGTTTTATCCACCTGGTTGAGGACCCACAACACCGGTGGCAGCGCTCCGCTGTATTGTGCGAATACTCCCTGATAAAAATGCTCTTCCACCGAAAACGCCCGGTCATCGGCCTTCAGCACCCACAGCACCATATCGAGCTGTGGCATGAGTTCGCGGTACAGCTCACGGTATTCGTCGTCGCGGCTGATGCTCTCTCCCACACCGGGCAAATCCACCAGTGTCAGGTAATGACTGCCGAAGCGCAGGCGCACACGTTGTGGCTGCCGGGTGCAGGCTTCCACGGCATTCACCGCACAGACTTCACTCCGGAACAACGCATTACATAGCGAGGATTTTCCGACGCCGGTTTTGCCCATAATGCCAATAACGGGTTCATACGTGACCAGGCGGCTGAGTTCCTGGAGAAGATGCTGCCGCAGAATACGGGGATAGCGCCGCAGATGGCGACGGATAAGGGCATAGCCCGAAGGATGTTTCATATAAGCCTCGGCATAATAAAAGGCCATCCGGTGGGGATGGCCTGACTGAAGTAAACGGGAGGGAATTCACTGAGGTGATATATAACTGAGAAAATTTTAAAAATGCGGATATAGCATTTAATCCAGATATCAGCAGGGGCGAGCGCCCCCCGCAGATATGTTGATTCAGTTTATGGTACGCATAAAAGGAATTTTGTTGACTTTTTTTGCAATTCTTAAAAAATATTCCCTGTGAATTGCTGGTGTGTTTTTCAGTTTGTCATAACCACTCTTTTTTTTAGTCGCACTGATTTCTGTCTCCCTGTCAGCAAGGCGTCGTCTGTGGGTTCTGTTGATGTTATCTTCCCTTTCTGTTCTTCTGACCAGACGGGAAAATAATGCACAGGGTTCACGGTTATCATATCCGGTAGCTGTGACGTCAGGAAACGGGTTCAGTATATCGGATATGAAAAAAGTTATTCCTCCTGGTGTGGGAGAACTTTTTTGTTCATTGATGACTACACGCTGGAAGTTGAGTAAGAAATTAAAGTCAAAACCAGAAACACCCACCAGGCATTCAATGTCTCCAGGGATGAAAGAGTACCAGACCTCAATAATTTCCCTGATGAAGTCATGACTGACGGCCCCGTCCTGAATAAAAAATAACACATGGGCGAAAGGCTCAAAATTTTCATCCAGTATGCCCAGCCTTACATGTCCGGCTATCCGGCTGTACATTGTGCGATGCTTTATTTTACTCATCATCGAGGCAAAGGCCATGTTAATCATGGTTAAGTCATCGATGATGTGTTCAAGTTTTCCATTTGTCTTGCGGTTGAGGTGAAAGCTGATTGGGATTATTGTGATTGTTCCGGATATTTTATTTTTTATTTTGTTATATTCAGTCTGGATTTTAAGTAACACATCTTCTTTATGAATAAGGTTTTTCTTCAGTTCTTCTTTATATTCTGGGGTTGCTTCGTAATGAAGTTTCAAATATTTATGCGTTCCCGCGAGAGAACGGGATGAGCCAGGGCGTAATGAATGCTCATATTTAAGAATGTCCAACAAAAGATTGCATGCGTAGCCGTCTGTTACCTGTGTTTTTCTTTTTTTAGTGGAAGCTTCATAAGGCGGTATTTTTTCACATCCTGCATCTTTAAAGCTGATGAAGCTGTATATGTCAGCCAGGTCCGCGTAACGTATGGGTTCCGATGGATACGTGGCATCTATCTCCCTTAACCTCAGAAAGTTCACTTCATAAAAATCATTCAGTCCGTCCCTTCTCATTCTGCTCTCCCGAATACTGGTTCTGTTTTTATACCTCCGAATTATATTGTATAAAGCTCTGAATTAAGAGCGATTGGATCACAAATTCGGCATGGTAAAACATAGCCTTTTAAGCATTATTCAGAGCTTATGATTGTATTTTAATTCATTGTATTCATTGTATTATGCGTCATAGATTGTCATTTTTTTTGCGTTCGTTTTTTTTGGTTGTTTCAGATTGTTATGGCATGATTTTAAGGTGAAAACGATTCTGACTGTCTTTTCAGGCGACTGAGCGTGTTCTGTTACTGCTGGTCAGCGTCTTACGGGGAGACTGTTTTTCCGACTGTGTTTACCTGGTCAGGGATATCTTATCCTGTCAGCCAGTGCAGAGCATTCTGTGCTCTTATGGTTATCTCCGGGAGAATGCGGTTTTTCCCTCGAAAATAAATACGTCAGACCGTCATAAACTTGCTTTTTTCATGTTTTTCCGGGCCGCTCATGGAATATTTTTCCGGAGTAACCAATAATTACTCTCTTACTTCTACGTTTTTTGTGCCTGAAAATACCGGGGGCGTAATCAGGAAAGAAACCCCGTATCGGTATAAATAACGGAAAAATACTATTGCAGTAAATATTACAGTGGCAGGGTGACCCGTTCCGGGAGTCAAACAGTGTGCGTATACAAATCTTTCATGAACACATGCCTGTACAGGTATCAAGTCCGGAAGACAGAAATGGTGGCTGATATCATTTGAACACCAGGGTGTGAATAACTTAAACCTGCGTGGTGTGTGTATTCTCTGGAGGTGACTGACTGTGTGAAATGAAATATTAAGGTTATTAGTGTTATTTTATAAAGATGTGTTATTTACCCACTTACTTACTCCTTTGTATCCAGAAATAATGAATCCTCAGTAAGTACAGCATTCCTTCGTCTACCGGATGATGATTTTTTTCAGACATCACGGTATGTTCAATGTTTACTAAATCATTATTTATTCTTTGCCGTAAAACGTCATGATTGTCAGACTTTCCTGTGTGATGAACACCCATTCTATTTTACGATAAGAAATTACTGTTACAGCACATGTGAAAAATGATACGCAATAACATACTTTCATGGCTGACAACCTGAATCGGTATGCTGAATAAAAAATTAATCTCTCCCGTAATCTCATGACCAATAACTGTTATGGGATATTTATCATGGAATACGCAATCAACTCAAACCACAAACCAGACTGTTCTCTTCAGTCAGTATTATTTAACCATCAGAACCGGTTATTTGACTGTCATTCGAAATTACTCATGCTTCGGGTGGATTTCGCATACAGGAAAAACTCTGATTCATACGCGGATGCTGATATTTATCAACTTGCGGCTGAGATGACATGGCTGACTGAACAATGCGCAGAGATATCTGGTCTGGTGGGATATTCCTGGGTAATGGAATATGGGGAAGATCACCGTTACCACATTCATGCTGCGTTTTATATCAATGGTCAGATCCACCGGAAGGTCTGGTGCTTCTGGGAAGCCATCCAGTCACGATGGGAGGAAATTACGTATGGTGATGGCTATGCGCACCGGTGTGAGCCTAAGGGACATTACCGGGTGCGGGGTGAACGAGTAATCAACTTTTCAGATCGCAGAGGAAGGGAAGGTATGCAGTACATCCTGAGCTATCTGGGTAAACAGTCGCAGCGTACAGAGCGCCGGATTTACAGGGTCAGCGCGGTCCCCGCTCCGGCGGTAAGTGGCAGGCGGCGTAAGCGGAGCTGAATCTATCCGGTAAAAAATTACGTCCGTGAGTCATTGTTTGAAGAACGTTCGGTATCTCACCACACGAACGTCTTCTCCCTTACCATCTACGGAGAAATAGCGATGACCACCCCAATAAGCATTCTCAGCGACAAATTCGTTGATATGGCCTTTATCACGCAACTCACCGGTTTAACAGACAAATGGTTTTATAAACTGATACAACTTGGAGAGTTTCCGAAACCAATCAAACTGGGGCGTAGCTCCCGCTGGTTGCAAAGCGAAGTGGAAGCCTGGCTACAGCAACGCATTGCGAAGTCACGGAGCTAAACACTCATGGTGAATAAACAGAACAGCAAGACATGGCAGGCACCAGTACGCTGGATTTGCAGACAATGCAACCGTCAGTTCAGCGGTGAGCGCATATGCCCTTTTGTTACTGTATAGACCACGTCGTTGCAGCCTCTGCGCACTGAATACCCATCCTGTCATAATCGCTTTCCCCCAATCCACTGATTCTCTGAATCTTCATTCCGCCAGTGACCACGCTTAACGTTGCCCATACAGGGATGGCTCACGCCTGCGTGCTGTCTGGCGGTAAGGACCCTTACTATGTACGCAAAATCATTTCTTGCCTGTAACCCTGCCGGACGGCTTACCGGTGCCAGAACCGCACTATGCTCCCCGTCTGACGTTTATACCTGCCATCACTGTGGTAGTTCCCTGGTGCTGCATGCTGAAACCGATCGTCCCTGGTTTGCCCATACTACTGCTGCACTGACTGAACGAGGCAGACAAGAGTGCCCATACACGCATCCTGCTGTTGATGAAGTCAGAATTATACAGCGCTTGAAGTGTTACGTACCGGATGCAAGACCGGTAGCCCGTCATGTTGGCCAATGCCAGGGTGAGTCTGGCTGTCACGCTGAGGGGGAGGCCATATGCTCATAATGCCATGCTATCGGGCCCTGAATACCAGAGGAGAGCAAACCAGCAGCAGAAGTGCAGTCAGCCAGCCTGATGAGCGCTGGACCTGCCCGTCCTGCGGATGTCGTTTGATACTGCATTCTGATAACCCCGGCATTCGCGCCTGGTTTGAGCACGATCCACGGTCAGTAGGGAAAGATGTGCTGAGGCAGTGCAGACATCTGAACCACTCTGCCACATTGCCGGGAGACTGGCACACAAGGTTTATATTCACCTTCTTTCCGCTGGATGCTTCTGCACCTATTGGGGCCTGGTATTGCGTGTGGTGTGGGCGTCACTATGCAGGTGAGAAACACTGTGTGGCCTGTAACACCGGTATCTACAGTATTGAGGAAACCGCCTGGGGGGAGAACTATATATGCCCGGTCAATAATCCAGCCCAGCGACCATCTGAAGACACACGCATAGCAGCATCAACATCAGGAGCTTGCTGACGATGGTTAATTCATTCAGACCAACCGAATATGTGATTACCGATGATGGGGAGTGGGTAGCCATCGATGAACTCATTGTCCTGCATGCCAGACCACTGCGCTGCGGCTCCTGCCATATCCCTGTAGTGGTGACGCAGAATGATACAGGCTGGCAATTGATTCACCGGCCGGGTTCAGAGATGGACAGAAAGCAAGTGAGTCGTTGCCGTTACAGAGTATCCTCCTCGCTGTCGACGAGCATACGGGGATTTTAAGCGCCAGAGGCATGGCATGGTGGGTGACGGCATTACGTTGAACTTAGCATAGTGCTGTTGCCCACCCTTATTAACCTTTTCTGTGAAACAACAGAGAAAATCCACTATGAAATATAACCATGCCACCCCGGTTGTTGATAATTCTGCGGATGGGGTAAACATACTCGCTTTTCCCCAACAGGCTGTTGACCACTACCCCCGACTGGTAGTGTTTAGTTTTAAGCTGCAGTTACCGCACAGTGAAACCTCAGCAGATAACCGGGTATTGATTATGCGCTTTCACACGGAAATCAGGCAGCGCATCGGCGAATATTCGTGGCAACGGCAACAGGCACGCCGACATTCACCGCCCAATATTCTGCGGTGGTTATGGGAGCCCGTTAGCGCGGCAGAGTGCAAAATGGTGTTGCTGATGAATCTCGATACGCTGGGAGCGATGCGCGAGACGCCAACTGGTGATGGTGTAGTTCAGGAGATTAATGCGATTAACGGAAGCTGCCTGCTGGTCTCATGCCCGCCGAAAGATCCACGATGTGCACGTCCGCACCCCTGACGGAAGAAGCCATGAGGCAGATCGGTCAGTTATACGCCATATAGGCGGATATAAGGGGAATGTCGACATAGCTGCGGCTTGCTGAACGCCAGAGATAAACGAAACCGTTGTTGAAATCCCTGGAAAGCTGGCTGCGTGAAAAGATGAAGACCCTGTCGCAACACTCGGAGCTGACAAAAGCGTTCGCGTATGCGCTGAACCAGTGGACGGCACTGGCATACTATGCAGATGACGGCTGGGCTGAGGCCGATAACAACATCGCTGAAAATGCGCTGCGGATGGTGAGTCTGGGGCGAAAAAACTACCTGTTCTTCGGTTCTGACCATGGTGGTGAGCGGGGAGCGCTGCTGTACAGCCTGATCGGGACGTGCAAACTGAACGGCGTGGATCCAGAAAGCTACCTTCGCCATGTGCTGGATGTTATCGCAGACTGGCCGGTCAACCGGGTCAGCGAACTGCTGCCCTGGCGTCTCGTCCTGCCAACTGAATAACTGCCGATCGTCAATACGGTTCTGGCTGTCCGCTTACAGAAAAAGAAAAACTGGTGGAGAAAATAGAACGTACTACAGCATCAGTTCTTCACTAACCTGCGAAACAGGGAGCCAGTAGGGCCATCTTGTTATGTAGCTGTATCCTAAGTTAATGGGTAAGCGTCAAGCCACTGCCGCCTGTTGCGATTACTAACGATTGACGATGATAG
>OBXW01000046.1_pt1 | contig 146350 bp, 97 predicted proteins | sample 1495431 | NCBI WGS metagenome assembly OBXW01 (sample SAMEA2580166, study PRJEB22360) | human gut metagenome | biome: human gut; feature: human-associated habitat; material: faeces | place: Denmark | collected 2008/2010 | reverse complement strand
AGCCGCCGTTTTGATTGAAGCCTCCGGACTTGAAGAAGTTCCGGAGGCTTTTTTTGTATACGCACGCATGAAATGTGGCCTCTACCGTTTTTTCCCCGTGGGTGTGGGTACCTTTCCCACGGAACTGTCCGGAAGGCTCCGCCATGTCTTTTCTCCGGCAGGGGCAGGTCCGGAAACCCTCACCGGGTACTTATGCCTTGGAATAGGGACTGGAAATAGAACAGGCAGGTCTGAAGGCCTGCCCTGATAGAGAACCGGGAGATGATTATAGAGTCTTTATGCAAGCTATCAGTTTGTCGACATCTTCTTCTGTTGTATCGAAAGAGGTAACAAGTCTCATTTCTCCTATGGTTTCGTTCCAAAAGTAGAAATGATAATATTCTTGTAGCTTATCTTCTTTTTCACGCGGCATGATGAAGAATAATTGGTTGCTCTCCACCGTTTGGGTAAATTTTATATCAGGCATTGTGGAAAGTTTCTTGTACAAGCGTTGCGCCATTGCGTTGGCATGTTGTGCGCATGTTAACCATAGGTTATCTTCAAGGAAGGCTGTGAACTGGCAAGAGATATAACGCATTTTGCTGGCCAATTGGCAGGCTTGTTTTCTGGCATAACGTGCTTCCTTTATCAAATCCTGATTGAAAATCACTACACATTCGGCTCCCATCAGTCCGTTCTTTGTTCCTCCCAAAGTCAATGTGTCAATTCCGCATGCTCCTGATATATCATCAAGACTCATTCCCAATGCTGCCGCGGCATTAGAGATACGGGCACCATCCATATGCACAAACAGTCCATGCCGATGTGCAAATTCTGTCAATGCGCATATTTCTTCTGGTTTATAAATTGTTCCCAATTCACTACATTGACTTAGGTAAATTGCTCCGGGCTGAGAATGGTGTTCTATGCCAAAGTTAACCATAAATGGTTTTAGTAATTCCGGAGTCAGTTTGCCATCCGGAGTAGGAATTGTGCGCATGAAACAGCCAGTGGCTTTACTGGGGGCACCACATTCATCTACAACAATGTGAGCTGTGTCGGCACAGAAGATAATATGGTAAGGACGGGTCATTATTTGCAGCGCCATAGTATTACTGCCTGTGCCATTAAAAACAAACAGTGCTTCACATGGACGTGAAAATAGTTCTTTCACTTTGTGGGCGGCTTCTTCTGTCCACGGATCATCTCCATAGCCAAGTGCATGTCCGTTATTGGCCTTCATTAACGCTTCCATGATACGGGGATGTACACTTGAATTATTGTCAGATGCAAAACTTCTCATATTCTTTTTCTATTTTACAATTTATTTGTAAAGGTAGGAGCTTTTTCAACAAAATGCAATGAAACGTCATTGAAATAAATACGCAAAAAGAGTATCATGCAGATGTATTATACGTGTAATGCTTTTATCTGATCTTTGCCATCGGAAAAATAACAAGGTAAAAGTATGATGAAAGCTCAGATGAAAGGCATTAGCCTTATGATAATTCTCTTGATGTTGGTATTGACCGTACAGGCGGCTGCTTTGAGAGGAACTGTAACAGATAAAGCGACTAAAGAGCCACTTATTGGTGCTGCTGTACAGTTAAGTGGTACAAATACAGGAACTATTACTGATGTGGATGGTAATTTCGAACTTGCAGGATTAAGAAATGGAACGTACAAGCTTATTATATCTTATGTGTCTTATTGTACACAGACTGTTGAGGTTACAATAAACGGTATGTTCGAAATAAAAGTAGAACTAGAACAGGATAATCAACAATTAGGAGAAGTTGTGGTTGTAGCGGATGCTAAAAAGAATACGGAGAATGCTATTATTACCCAACAACGTACTAGCTTGGTTATGCAAACGGGAGTTTCTGCCCAGCAGATTACCAAGACGCAAGATAAAGATGCTTCGGAAGTGATTCGCCGTGTACCGGGTATCAGTATAATTGAGGAGAAATTCGTTATGGTACGTGGGCTTTCACAACGGTATAATAATGTGTGGATTAATAATAGTGCCGTACCTAGTTCTGAAGCCGATGCGCGTGCTTTCTCTTTCGATATTATTCCATCGTCGCAGTTGGATAATATGTTGGTAGTGAAATCGCCTGCACCGGAATATCCTGCTGATTTCAGTGGTGGTTTTATTTTAGTGAATACCAAAGATGTTCCTAGCAGTAATCTGTTTACTATTTCGGTTGGAACTAGTTTAAATGATCAGACTCATTTTAAAAAGTTTCTGTATAATAAAGGAAGTGGCACAGATTTTCTAGGTTTCGATAATGGCTTTCGTAGCTTGAAAGGTGGAATCAATGCTGTGCTTAGTCCGATGAACAATGGCTATGATTTATTAAATAATGGGTTAAATAATGACTGGACCGTTAAAGATCGTAGGCCCTTGGCAGATCTTAGCCTGAATATGAATTTCAGCCGTCGCTGGGTGGATAGTAGCGGACGTACTTTGGCTATATTAGGAACAGTGAACTATAGCAATAGCTATAGGACATATCTGGATATGGATAACAATTTGTTTGGTGCTTATGATATGACTCACGATTGTTCTAATTATTTACGTAAAAGTATAGATGACCAATATAATCATAGTGTTCGTATAGGAACTATGCTGAATTTTACTTATATACCTGCCAGTGGTAACAGTCGCTATGAGTTTAAGAATATTTTTAATCAATTAGGGAAAGACCGCTATACTTACCGTAAGGGAACAGATGCACAAAGTGATTATGAAGAGAGTGCGGAATATTATTATCAGAGTCGTACCACTTATAATGGTCAATTTACGGGGAAGCATACATTGGGTAATACCGATAAGTTGGATTGGAGTGCTGGATATTCTTATGCCAATCGGAATATGCCGGACCGCCGTCGATATACTACCGTACTCAATGAGGAGACCAATCAGTTGGAAGTAGAGAACTTGAATGAGATTAATCGGGAGTTTTCCCGATTGGATGAACATATTTTGTCGGCTAACATCAATTATCAGCACGATTTCTCTTTCGGGATTTTTACTCCTAGCCTGAAGGTTGGAGCTTACACGGAGCATCGTGCTCGTGAATATAATACCCGTTTTTTTATCTATAGTTGGAAAAATGGTTTGCCGGGTGCTTATAAAGTAATGAATGTCCCTAATGAATTATTACAAGAGAAGAATTATGGGGAGAATGGACTTTATTTATTGGAACAAGTGGATTGGCGCAATAATTACGAAGGCAATAATCTCTTGAGTGCTGGTTATGTAGGGGGTAATCTTCCGTTGGGCAAATTGAATGTATACGCAGGAGTTCGTTTTGAATATAATAGAATGGAGTTGGTTAGCCATACACAGAAAAACGAGGAAAGCCCCACTAGTGTGTTTTACACGTATGATGACTTTTTCCCGTCTGTAAATGCGGCTTATCGTTTGAATGATAAGCATCAGTTCCGTTTATCTTATGGACGTACTGTGAATCGTCCGGAATTTCGGGAGGTTTCTTCTTCTGTATATTATGATTTTGATCTTGCCAGCAATGTACAAGGTAATTATAATTTAAAGCCTGCTTATATTGATAATTTAGATTTTGGTTATGAGTTTTATCCCAGCAGTGGAGAGCTGATTTCTGTTTCTCTTTTCTATAAAAGGTTTAAGAATCCTATTGAATGGACTTATACTGTATCCGGAGGTACAGACCTTATCTATTCGTATGTCAATGCCAAAGGAGCGGATAATTATGGAGTAGAAGTGGATATACGCAAAAATCTGGATTTTATAGGTATGCGTAATTTTAGTCTTAGTCTGAACGGGGCTTTAATTAAAAGTAAAGTGAAATTTGAGCCGGGAGCCAAAGAGAAGGACCGTCCGATGCAAGGTCAATCTCCATATTTGATTAATGCCGGTTTCTTCTATCAACATGCCGATAGCGGATGGAATGCTGCATTGCTTTATAACCGTATCGGTAAACGTATTATTGGTGTAGGCCGTAGTTTGGGAACCGCAGACAATGAAGTCAGAGTACCCGATTCTTATGAAATGCCCCGTAATGCAGTAGATTTAAGTGTTTCGAAAAAAATTGGTAATCTGGAAATAAAGGTTGCTGTACGCGATTTGTTGGCGGAGAAAGTTTCTTTCAAGCAATTTGAAGAAACTAGACATGGAAAAGTGGAGCAAATTACCCGTCAATACAAATCAGGGCGTAATTTCAATTTGAACATTAACTATACGTTTTAAAATAGAATGAATCTTTCATTATTAACCAATAAACAAATGGAAATGAGAACTGACAAGTTTATGATTTACGTATTCTCAGCAATAATGCTGGGGGGAATGGTTGCTTGTAGCAGTGATGATCCGGAAACTGATACAGGAAACGGTAATGGCAACGGTGGAAATGCCGAAGCTCCTTATGTATGGGGGGCTGAGGGGGCTATTAAAACATGTGACCACTTGTTATTTGATGATGATAAAACAGAGAATGCCAAAGGTACCGTGATAGGAAATGGAGATCAGGAGTTTATTTTTAAGGGTACACAGACTTTGTCCAAAGGAACTTACCTGATGAAAGGATGGATTTATGTGGGAACTGGGTCGGTATTGACCATCGAACCGGGGACTGTTATCAAAGGGGATAAAGATACACAGGCTGCCTTGATTGTAGAACCGGGCGGCAAACTAATAGCCGAGGGTACTAAAGACGCTCCGATTGTTTTTACCTCTGAACAGCCTAAAGGCCAGCGTAAACCGGGAGATTGGGGGGGATTGATTATTTGTGGTAATGCCAAGAATAATCAGGGAGTGTTGAACCAGCAGATTGAAGGAGGTCCACGTACTAAACATGGAGGAAATGATGATGCTGACAATTCAGGTATATTGAGATATGTACGTGTGGAATTTGCTGGTTATCCTTTTCAAAAAGATAAGGAAATTAATGGTATAACTTTTGGATCTGTAGGTAGTGGAACTACCATTGATCATTTACAGGTTTCATATTCCAATGACGACTCTTACGAATGGTTTGGAGGTAATGTAAATTGTAAATATCTAGTGGCTTATAATGGATGGGACGATGAGTTTGATACAGATAATGGCTTCTCCGGTAAGGTCCAATATTGTCTTTCAATCCGTGATCCGAGAATCGCAGATACTTCTCAGTCTAATGGTTTTGAGTCGGATAATTGTGGAGACGCCTCATTGATAGAACCCTATACGACAGCCGTATTTAGTAATGTCACTTTTATCGGACCGTTGGGGCGTGATGCCAACTTTGTTAATAATGAGAGCTATATTACGGGCGGTAGCTTCAATCCTAATAATGGTTCAGCTTTAGGCAAGTTTCAGTCTGCTATGCAGATCCGGCGTTCCAGTCGTTTGAATTGCTTTAATTCAGTAGCTGTAGGGTATCCTGTCGGTTTAATTATTGATGGTGAGAAAGGTAATACAGTTGAGATGGCGAAGGCAGGAAACATAAAGTTGGAGAATATTTGGTTTGCAGGTATGACGGTGGTCGGTTCTGATGCTAACAAAGTATATGATGATGTGCTTTATGATGCCGTGAACAAGCAAATCATTGATGCTGGACAAGAGTCTTATTCTTCTACTTTTTTCAAGACTCAGAAAGGAAATAAAGTATTGACTGATGTCAATGAGTTGAAATTCAAGGACGGGCGTAATATCGGTGTTAATTATATGCCGGATGCAGATAGCCCTGTGTTGACAGCCGCTTCATTTAATGACGCACTGTTGAGCAGCGGTTTTGAGACAGTAGAATATATCGGAGCGTTTGGAACAGATGATAATTGGTTGGATGGCTGGACTAATTTCGATCCTAATAATACAGACTACTAATACACCTTTGAATATACACACATAGCTGTTAATTTTAGGGGATTCTATGCGGTAAAGTCATAGAATTCCCTTATTTTTGTATCCAAACCTAGAAACTATTAATTAATACACCTATGTATCCATTTAAATTTAACCCCATTCTGAAATCCACCATTTGGGGTGGAGAAAAGATTATCCCGTTCAAACATCTGAATATTGAACAGCCTCAGGTTGGCGAAAGTTGGGAAATTTCTAATGTCCCAGGCGATGAGTCTGTTGTTGCTAATGGAACTGAAGCCGGCAAAAATTTGAGCCAGTTGGTAAAAGAATATAAAGGTTCTTTGGTAGGAGATAGTAATTATCAGCGTTTTGGCGATAATTTTCCCTTGTTGATCAAATTCATTGATGCTTGTGACGATCTCTCTATACAAGTGCATCCAGATGATGAACTGGCAAAGAAGCGTCATAATTCGATGGGCAAGACCGAAATGTGGTATGTTATTGACAATGCCGGGGGGAAAGCACATCTGCGTTCGGGATTAAGTAAAAAAATTACTCCCGATGAATATGCTGCAATGATTGCTGATAATACTATTTGTGATGCATTGGCTGATTATGCCGTACAACCGGGTGATGTGTTTTTCTTGCCTGCAGGACGTATCCATAGTATTGGAGCCGGATGCTTTATTGCTGAGATTCAGCAGACCTCGAATGTGACTTATCGAATTTATGATTTCAATCGTAAGGATAAAAATGGCAATACTCGTGAGTTGCATACAGAATTGTCAAAAGATGCCATAGATTATTCTGTAGAAGAGGATTATCGTACTCATTATACTCCGAAACAGAATGAATCTGTCGAGTTGGTTACCTGTCCGTATTTCACTACTTCTATTTATGATTTGACTGAAAATATGACGATAGATTATAGTGAACTTGATTCATTTGTAATTTATATTTGCATGGAAGGTACATGTACGGTAACTGATGGGGATGGTAACTCATTGGAATTGCAAGCCGGTGAATCTATCCTTTTCCCTGCCACAACAAAAGAGGTGAAAGTGACTGTGGAAGGTCATGTTAAGTTCTTGGAAACTTATGTATAAAGATTCGTTTTGTTTTTGATAAAATAAACTGCTGCTTTCATTGTATGTATTGGAAACAGCAGTTTATTTTATTAAAAACAATGTTTCCTGTTTAAAAGGTAAACTTTAGGCATACAGGCTTATTGGTTTTTATTGTTTTGCCTGTGTCTTTCAGTAGCCCTGTTTGGGAATCTCTTTCAAATACTTGTATGGAGTTGCTGTCTCTGCAGGCCACCAACAGGTATCGTCCGTTCCGGCTGATAATAAAATTACGTGGATGGATACCAGTAAGCTGATAACCTGTCTTTGTTAATGTTCCTTCTTCCTGATTTATGGAGAAAATAGCGATACCGTCTGCTTTTAAGCGGTTGGATGCATACAGAAATTTTCCATCAGGTGAAATGTGAATATCTCCGCTACCTTTGGCACCCACTGTGTCAGCTTCTATATATTGTATGGTGTTTAATTTTCCTTTGTCGTAAGAGAAAGCTATAACTTTTCCTGAGATTTCATTAATCAAATAAGCGAATTTTTGGTTCGGATGGAAACAAATGTGGCGTGGTCCTGATCCTGATTCTACTTTTATATTAAATTCTTCGGATTCATTCAGCAAGGAATGGGATACACCATCAGTTACATTCTCACTAACAGGAAATACATGAATCTGGTCTGTACCTAAATCACTGGCAAGTAGATATTTATGGTCTGGAGTGAATTCTATACAATGTAAATGTGGCTGTGTTTGTCTCTCTTTGTCAAGACTATTTCCTGTAAAGGAAATAAGGCGTGTTTCGGATTTTAATTTGCCGTCTTTATCTAGTGGGAAAACGGTAATACTACCTCCCATATAATTTGCTGTCAAGACAAATTTTTCCGACGGGCTGAGAGTTATATAACAAGGTGCACCGCCGTCAGTGGGTTGAGAATTAAGCAAAGTTAGTCTCTTTTGTTCTTTATCGAATTTGATGGCATTGGCGGTAGAACTTTTTCCGGAATCCTCCCCTACAGCATATATTCTTTCTCCATCAGCCGACGGGATGAGGAAAGATGGGTTGGATATTCCTTTTATTCCGCTGATATATTGTGAGTTGCCATTTTGTTCATCAAAGTTATAAACCTTGATACCTTCTTCCTCCGGAGTTGCATAACTGCCTACCAACATATACATCATATTCGGATTTTCTTCAACTGTAATTGCTTCCGTTTGTTTCTTGGGAGAGGGTATACAGCCTCCCAGTATCATACTGCTCATACACAATACCATTAATTTTTTGTTCATATTGTCTGATCTGTTAGGATTAGAAAAATTATTTTCAAAGATACATTGTTCTCATTAAAATGCGCTAAATAAATGAATAAATAATTGGATATTAACAGAAGTGTGTGTATATTTGTAATCTCTTTATGAGTTACCAGTACGGGGTTGACTGGATTTGACAGCGTGGCTAAGTGGTATGTAAGCATGCAGTGCGTGGTTGATTGGCACTATAATCCCAGTTTTCAAAATTTTATCTGGCAACGAAAATTATGCTCTTGCTGCTTAATCGAATCATAGTAGATTAGCTTTATTTCTGCCAAAGTGGTGGAAACGAGACATCACTCAAAAGCTCTTGTTCCGAAGCGTTTGATCAAGTGGTGCAGTAAAATCGGGAATAGTTAGAGATCCGCCTCGTGTCTCTTACGAAAATTTAGAGGATAAGGTATAAGTTGGTGGCTTCGGTCCTGCTTATACTCGAAAATTTAGGCGAAGATAAGCATGTAGAAAGCGTATGGCTTCCTCGTTTGGACGAGGGTTCGACTCCCTCCAGCTCCACAAACTAAGAGTAATTCGTCCTTGGGTTTCCATAATCCAAGGACGAATTATTTTTTAGAAGAGTAATGTATGTAGCTTACTCATGTTTCTTTTCTGATTTGTGTAGAATACATTTTCTCTCTTTTTCTAAAGAAATTCTTGTTTTTCCATAAAAGACGCTTGTTTAAAGATGAATGCTATTTTATTGTTTAATGACTAATTCTATTACATAATCTATGTCATCAGGTACTTGAGGCAGTTTTATAAATATGCCGTCTTTCTCCTGTTTGAAAGAAAGTGGAGTTTTGGAAATGAACTGTATTGCTTTCTTTACTTTTGCCTTCAGAGGTATATAAAGTGCATCATCCTGCAAATCTAGTATATGGATGAATAAACGGTCACCTTTGCGAGTTGATACCCCCCATGTATGAGGAACTACATCACCACCACGGGTTCCATAAATCGTTTCTCCATATTGATTCATCCATTTACCCACCTGTTTTAGATGTTCTACAGCTGTAGCAGGTAATTCTCCGTTGGGTTGAGGTCCAATATTCATTAGCAAATTTGCATTTTTTCCAGCTGCCTTAACCAAATAGTGTATCAATTCTTTAGGGGATTTGTAATTTTGGTCTTCAATTCTGTAGCCCCACATTCCGTTCATTGTTTCACAAGTTTCTAAAGGGAGTTCACTTATTCCTTGTCCTGCTGAAAAACCGGCTTTGTTTTCACCGGGCAAATCACGTTCGAACATTTGGAAATCTTCTCCTGCATAAGGAGTTCGGTGATGATTGTTACCTATTAGACAGGATGGTTGCAGTTTATGAATTAATGCGTATTGTTCTTCCAGTTGCCAATTGAAGTTGGTAGGTTGATCCCAAATACCATCAAACCAAATGGCACCGACAGGACCATAGTTAGTCAAAAGTTCGGTCAGCTGTTTATTCATAAACTTGTAGTAACTTGCCCAGTTTCCATGTCCTTTGGGACGTCCTGTTCCATGTCCGGTGTTTCCTTCCGGATAGTCGTCACGAAACCAGTCCAAATGTGAATAATAAAAATGGAGTTTGATGCCTTGTTTTTGACATTCTTCTGCCAGTTCTTTTAGTATGTCTCGTTTGAAAGGGGTGGCATCTACGATATTAAAATCGGATTCTTTTGTATCAAACATTGAGAAACTGTCATGGTGTCTACTGGTAATACAGATATATTTGGCTCCGGAGGTTTTGATGGCAGAAACCCATTCGGCAGCATCGAAGCGCGAAGGATAGAATCCGGATGCCAGTTTGGCGTATTCATTACGGTTGATGTTGTGAGTGTTCATATACCATTCTCCTTGGGCGGTCATACTGTAAATGCCCCAATGAAGGAATATACCGAATTTATTATCTTGAAATTCCTGCCGTGCTTTTATATTTTCAGGAGTAGGTGTATAAATTTGATTGGAGGTTTGTGCGAAGGCTGAAGTTCCCGCCATCAATAACAAGGCTGCGCCTAATTTGATTTTTTGTGCTAATTTGTTTCTCATTGTTATTATAAATTTGTTTTGCGAAATATAGTTATACTCTTGGAATATTTAAAGCATTTTTTGAAAAATGTTGCACTGCGAATTGAATTTTAATGGATTCTAACTGGGGGTATGTAAAGAGTCTTTTTTGTTTATAAGGTATAAAAAGATGTTTTCTATTGTTTGGAAATTAATCATTCTATACCTTTGTGAAAGTAATATTGAATTTTATATGAGAGTAAAAGAAATTCCTATACTGCTTTTGACCGGTTATCTGGGCAGTGGAAAAACGACATTAGTGAACCATATTCTTTCTAATAAACGTGGTATTAAGTTTGCGGTTATTGTCAATGATATCGGTGAGGTGAATATTGATGCCGACCTCATACAGAGGGGGGGGATTGTAGGAAAGAAAGACGAAAGCTTGGTAGCACTTCAGAACGGTTGTATCTGTTGTACTTTAAAGATGGATTTGGTGGAGCAGATAGATGATATTATGAAGCAGGAGCGTTTTGATTACATTGTGATTGAGGCAAGTGGGGTTTGTGAACCAGCTCCTATCGCACAGACTATTTGTTCTATTTCAAGTATGGGGAATACGTACGGGGGATGTCGTTTGGATTGTATTGTGACTGTGGTAGATGCCTTGCGTCTGCAAAGTGAGTTTTCTTGTGGCAACGATTTGACCTGTAAGGGTATTGACGAAGAGGATATTGAAAATTTGATTATCCAACAGATTGAATTTTGTAATGTTGTATTGTTGAATAAGGCCTCGGAAGTGAAACGTGACGAATTGGAACGTATCAAACAGATTATCCGTACATTACAACCTGCAGCTGAAATAATAGAATGTGATTATGCTAATGCAGATTTGGATAAGATAATCTATACTGAAGCATTTGACTTTGAACGTACTGCCACTTCTGCCGGTTGGATACGTGGAATAGAGAGTGCCCTTACGGAAGAGCAGAAAAAAGAAGCGGAGGAGCATGAGCATCATCATCACGATGAGGAGCATGCACACCATCATCATCATGAAGGTAGTGAAGTGGATGAATATGGCATCAGTACTTTTGTGTATTATCGTCGTCCGGCTTTTGATATCCATAAATTTGATCGTTTTGTATCAACCCAGTGGAGTCGTAATATTATTCGAGCAAAAGGAGTCTGTTATTTCAGCAATAATCGTGATATGTCTTTTCTTTTTGAACAGGCCGGTGTGCAGAAAAAGTTGAAGGAAGCCGGTTTATGGTATGCTACGGCACCTGAAGAAGAACTGATAGAGGTAATGCGTCAGGAACCGGGCTTATTGCGGGATTGGGATGATAAATATGGAGATCGTATGCAGAAAATAGTTTTTATCGGGCGACATCTTGATAAAGAAGAGTTGATACGTGAACTTGATGAGTGTCTGGAATAGGTTCTCAAAAGAGGATATAATCTTTGGTATGATGGTATCTCATTATACCAAAGATTTTTTATCTTATTTTCTTACCTTATTTCCATTGATATACAGTTCTTTCAGTACTACATCCTTAGCTCCCGTAATTAAATTTCCCTTTTTCTCTACATTATTGAAACGGCTGTTTGTTACATGGATGTCTTCAATATTAACACGGTCATCATATCCGGTAATCAAGACTCCGTACTTACTTTTTTCACTGGTAACATTATCCAGATATACATGGCGTACTACAGGTGGGAAACTTCTGTCACATTTTTCACGGTTTTCATATTGCAGGTTGATTTTCAAAACGGCTTCGCGACATTCACCTACTTCTACATTACGCACATAAATATTTTCAATGACACCACCACGGCAGTTGTTGGTTTTGATGCGGATGACACGTTCTAGGTTCGGGCTGTCCATTTTGCAGTTTTCAACAAACAGGTTCTTATATCCTCCCGAAATCTCACTGCCTACAACTACACCACCGTGTCCGTCTTTCATTTCGCAATTGCGTACAATGATATTTTCACTTGGTACATTCCATTTCCGTCCGTCAGCATTCCGTCCGCTTTTAATGGCAATGCAGTCGTCTCCAGTATCGAATATACAGTTTTCAATTAATACGTTCTTACTTGATTCCGGATCGCAGCCATCGCTATTGGGACCGTGACTGGAAACTTTAACCCCACGCACTGTTAGACTTTCACAAAATAAAGGATGGATAACCCAAAACGGAGAATTTTTCAATGTTACATTTTCTATTAAAATAGTGTTGCAACGATATAGATTGATAAGTTGGGGACGTAAACCGTCTTCAAAAGTCATTTGGCGCTTATCTATCGGGGCAAATGTTTCGGCGTACATCAGTAATTTGTCTCTGCCGCCATTTTTTTGAGCTGTCATCCCTTCCTTCCAGCCATAGTGTGGAGCACCACACATACTCCACCAGTTATCATTACTGGCCTGTCCGTCTATAATACCTTTACCGGTAATGCCTATGTTGCTTTCACCATAAGCATAAATTAATGGATGCAAATTGTAACAGTCTACTCCTTCCCAACGAGTGAGTACGGTTGGAGTATATAGATATTTCTCTGAAGAAAATTTTAGATAGGCACCTTCTTCCAAATGCAGATTTACATTACTTTTCAGTGTGATAGGACCTGTTAGAAATTCTCCGGGTGGAACTAATACAGTTCCTCCACCTGTCTGGCTGCATGTGAGGATAGCTAGATTGATTGCTTCATGGCAGAGTATTTCACCATTATTTCCTTCTTTGGCACCGAAATCTTTAATGTTGTACACACGATCGGGAAAAGAAGTCTTTTTGATTTGTTTTTCTATTTGCTCACTTTCTTTCCAAATCTCTTGTGGTATTTGTGCATGAGCAAGTCCAAAATATGCACATATACAAAGTACACTAACTAACTTTTTTACCATATCTTTGATGTTTAATAATTAATAATTTCATAGTTACCAAAAAATATCTACGATGCAATATTAAAGCATATAATTAGAAAATAAGTGGATTAATTGCCCATTATTGTGTAAATTCTAATAATAGAGGAATAACTGCTGCTACATTTTTATATTATTTGTATATTCGTACCTTAATAATCTGATATTATGAAATACATCACTTGTATATATTGATATCTGTTGGGGAATTCTTGTCGTGATAGGAGGTAGTATTTCTACTACCAAAGATAGTCTTCTGAATATTATAAGATATACAAGCGCAGGATTCCATTAATTCTTCTAGTCTGAAAAAATAATTTAGTGAACTACCTGTAAAGTATGGAGTAGATCAATTGAACTATGAAAATTACCGTTTGGAAACTAAGAACAGGAGTTTTTTAGTAATTAGACTTTTTATGGTACTTGTATTGGTGAAATTACCAAAAGGGGAAATGTTTATCTCCACCAATGAATTGCATTTGTCGCTAGTGATAGAGAGCCTGTTTGATAATACTAATAAATTTACAGATTCTGGATCTGTAACTCTTAAAATAAAGTTGGATAAGGCACAAAGTAAGTTACGAATTGAAATAACCGATACCGGCTGTGGCATTCCTCCCGAAGAACGGGAGGAAATATTTCTGTGTTTGTCTGTATAACTTAGTGTGTGCCTTCTTCAATGTCACGCTTTCGTTTCAATGCTTCCAGGAAATAATAGTCTGCATAATTTAAAGGTACATCTATTTCTGTGCCATGAGGAATACTGCCCACTGAATGCATTAATAAAAAGTTACCATTTTTTCCAAGAGATGCCAGATAGTTTGGTGAGGCTAGAGAGGCCATAATACTGTCTGCATAGTTCTTATAACTGTTTGCATCAGGCACATCCATTGTACTAATTTCATAAAGTGCAGAAGCTATACAAGAAGCACTTGAAGCGTCTCGTGGTTCATTGGGAATATTGGGAGCATCCATATCCCAATAAGGAATCAAGTCTTTGGGAAGCCGGGGATGTGTTTTCATAAATTGGAAAGTCTTCAATGCCTGATTCAGATACTTTTTATCATGAGTTTCCCGGTAACACACAGTGTAACCATAAATCGCCCATGCTTGTCCACGACTCCAAGTCGATTCGTCTGCATATCCTTGGGCTGTTTGTCTATGCCGTACCATGCCGTCTGCCAAACTATAATCTATTACATGATAACAACTTCCGTTTGTACGGAAATGCTCTTTCAAAGTGCGGTCTGCATGGTTCACTGCTATATGATAAAAGGTGGAATCACCAGATAATTTAGTTGCTTCAAATAGTAACTCTAAATTCATCATATTATCTATTATGACCGGACATTCCCAACCGCGTTCCGATTGCCAGCCGCGGGTCACATCCCATGATTGGATAATTCCCGGCTTTTCACGGAAACGAGTAGCTAATGAACGTGCAGCTTCTATCATGACTTCTTTGTATCTGGGTACTTTAGTTGTTCGCCATCCATTGCCGAAACTACAATTTATCATGAAACCTACATCATGGTGCCAAGTCAGTTTTTTGGCTTCTTCTATGGCCGAAGTGTATTTATCAGCTAATGATAAGAGAGTAGTGTCGCCACTTAACTCATATAGATACCACACTGACCCAGGGAAAAAACCACTTCGCCAGTCGGCGTAGTCACAATAATAAATGGTACTGTCAGTTTTCAGTGTCACAGGGTTTATAAATTTCTCTGATTTTTCTATAATTTGTATTTCATTCCCGATTTGTGCACGTGCAAATGCTACATTTTTTTCTATAAAGGAATCTGTTCTGGCGGATTGTTTATTTTTCTCTGTGCAAGATCCCCATAAAGTAGAGCAAGCGAGTATTGTAATATAGAGGACTTTCTTCATAGTACTTATTTTTTTATAATTTGCTACGAAGATAATGATAAATTTGTTGAAGAGAAACTTTAAGGTATTCTTTTACTTTGAAAACAGATTGATTCTGCTTCCAAAGTAAAAGAATATTGATCATAGAAATACAATAATCATTTCAGTTATTATTCTTCTTTTTGTAACTGAACTTTTATAGTATTGCTGTATCACTTAATAGTTGATATACCCCACTTATAATTCCTAAAACGAATATGCCGGCTACACATACCAACAGACTGATGCGCATCGGAGTTGCTGTACGAAAATTGCCGATAGGGTCTTCATTAGGTGTGATGAACATGGCTTTTACAATCAATAAGTAATAATACAATGAAATGATTGTATTGACCAATGCGATAAATACAATAAGATAATATCCGCTATGGAATGCTGCCATGAATACAAAGAACTTACTGAAGAATCCGGCAAATGGCGGGATACCTGCCAATGAGAAAAGAGCAAGTGTCATGACCATAGTTAGTTTAGGGTTGGTCTTATAAAGTCCGTTATAATCTTCGCGCTCTATTTTACCGTGGGTATGTTGCTCAATGGTATTGATGACACCGAATACGGCGAGATTGGCGGCAATGTATACTACTATATAATATACTAGGGATGCCATGCCCTGCGGAGTTCCAGCCAGTACAGCCAACATTATGTAACCGGCTTGTGAAATACTGCTGAAGGCCATAAAGCGTTTCAGGTTGTTTTGGCGGATGGCGAACAGATTGGCTATAGTGATGGTGGCTACAATGATAATACATAGTATTTCACTCCATTGTTCAGTCATTGGTCCGAATACTTTCATTAAAATAATCATTAAAGCAAAAGCAGCTGCGCCTTTTGAAATAACGGATAGGTAGGCGCTTACTGTAGTCGGTGCACCTTGATAAGTATCTGCTGTCCACAGATGAAAAGGTACCAAGCTTAATTTGAAGGCCAGTCCGGAGAAGAAAAATACTAGTGCAAGAACTTGTAATGGAGTTCCTGTCAGTCCGGCAGGGATATCTTCAAAATATAAAGTACCTGCTGTCCCATAAATCATAGAAATGCCATAGAGGAAAATACCGCTGGAGAATAAAGCCGAAAGAATGAATTTAGCTCCGGCTTCGGCACTATGCCCTTTATATTTATCGAAAGCTACGAGACAAGCCATAGGAACGGTTGCCAATTCCAATCCAAGGAAGAATAGCAGGAAGTGCCCTGCGCTTACCATGAAATACATACCCAGCAAGGTACTGAGGGTAAGGATGTAGAATTCGCCTTGTTTATGACGGGTGTCTTCACGTTTTAGCCAAGTGTCTGCTTGCAGAAACACCAGTATGGTACCTATGGTCAGGATGCTTTTCAGAACAGACGCCATAGGGGTTGAGTGATACATGCCGCCAAATAAAGTCACCTCTTCCGGCCATAGGTTTGCTAAGAGTTGAATGGTCAGCAGGATACATGCCATGGGGCGTAACCAGTGACGTTGTGGAGCCGGTAAAAATAAATCTAACAGAAACATCAGAATAAAAACGGCTGTCAGACTCAGTTCGGCATGCATATGGAGTATTGCAGTTATGTCCATCATTGCTATTTTTTTAATTTTTAATTCTCAAATTTTAATTTAATAATTGACTTATGATTGGTTCTACACTGTTACTGATCAGATCGCTTATCCAGAATGGAGCCATTCCTAAACCTGCTACACAGGCGATGAGGCAGATAACGGCTACTCGTTCATCCCAGGTTGCGTCTGTGAGTTTCAGATGTTCGGGATTCAAAACTTTACCATAAAGAATTTTACCTACTACACGCAGGATATAGACTGCGGTAATGACGATACTTGTTGTTGCCACTAGGGTACATACGCGATGGAATGTATCATCATTTTGGAAAGAACCTACAAAGACCGTCATTTCAGCAACAAAACCACTTAGTCCCGGAAGTCCCAAATTAGCAAGACCAGCAATAACATAACCTACAGCCAGGAAAGGCATAATCTTCATCAAACCTCCCATTAATCGGACATCACGAGTGTGGGTACGTCCGTATATCATACCAATAAGGGCGAAGAACAAAGCGGTCATTAATCCGTGACTCAACATTTGGAGAATAGCACCCGTACAACTGGTGCGTGTCATCATCAGCAGGGCAAAGAGCACCAATCCGCAGTGGGATACGGAGGAATAGGCATTGATATATTTTAAGTCGGTTTGTACCACAGCACTGAATGCACCGTAAACTACAGAAATAGTGGTCAATATCAGGAATACATCTCCCCACATGGCTGCACCTTCAGGCATCAGGTACATAGCAACACGGAAGCATCCGTAACCTCCTAGTTTCATCAATACTCCAGCGTGAAGCATAGAAACAGCAGTCGGTGCAGAAGCATGACCATCGGGACTCCATGTATGGAAAGGGAACAAAGCTCCTAAGACTCCGAACCCCAAGAAGATAAGCGGGAAGAAGATGCGTTGCATTTCATGAGGTATATGCAGTTTGGCGATTTCCAGCAAGTTCATAGTTTCACCGCCTGCACCATAAAAAATACCGAGAATTCCGATCAGTAGAAATGCAGAACCACCCATTAACATTAATGTAAGTTTCATGGCGGCATATTCTTTACGTCCGCTTCCCCATACACCGATGAGCAGATACATTGGAATTAAGGCTACTTCATAAAACATGAACATGGTGAACAGGTCTGTTGAAACGAAGAATCCGAATACCCCTACACTCAATAGAGTGAACCACATGAAATATTCTTTTGTCAATGGTTGTAACTTCCACGATGCAAAAGTACCGGTGAATACAATAATGGAACTAAGTAGCAACATTGCTACTGATATACCGTCTACTCCTACTGAGTAACATATATGGAGTGGTGCATACCAAACTGTGCTGGCTGTGAACAGCATCTCTCCTGTAGCACCGGCTTGGCGTAGTTCGATATAATCAATGGTGAGGTAAACGGATAATGCCAATAATATGGAAGATCCGACAACCATCACTCCGCGAACTTGATTGACGCTGCGCGAAGCCCAAAGGCTCGCGAGCATCAACAAGGGAACTATAATGAAAAAACTTAGTATGTTCATCTTTTTAAATTAAAAATTAAAAAATGGCCATGCGGCGGATTTTTTATTATTCATTAAATTAATAGTATCAGCGTCAATATCAATGCACCTGCAAGGAACCAAATACTGTACTGCTGTACGTTTCCACTTTGCATGTCACGTATTTCATCGGCGGTAGCATGAGTACTCCACGCAGTGAAGTTAAAGAATTGATCGATAACGTGCCGGTCCCACCAGGCTATCGGAGTACTGATGCACCGGAAGATGATTTTCTTGGTTACGAACAACCATATCTCATCCATATAGAAACGGTGGTAAGCTGCTGTGTGCAAACGTGGGAATGTGCGCGCCAGATAGTTGGCTACGGGTTGTCTCTTACCTGCATACATCCATGTAGCTAAAGCGATGGATGCTATAGCAATAATGATACTTGTAGCAGCTATCTGCATATCCAGATGAATGGTATAGGCTTCTCCGTTACTACTGATCAGATTGCCGAAAGGTATGAATCCGGCAATACAGGTGATAGCGGCTAAAAACATCAGCGGGAATGTCATGGTAAGTGGAGCCTCATGCGGAGTATGTGCATCAGGTCCGGATTCGTGGGAGTGTCCTTTCCATTCTCCATTCCAGAAAATACAATAATAAAGGCGGAACATATAAAATGCTGTCATGGCGGCAATGCCTGTCATTATCCATCCCATAACAGGATTGAATTGGAAGCAGGCAGTCAGAATTTCGTCTTTAGAGAAAAAACCTGAGAATGGCCAGATACCCGAGATAGCCAGACAAGCAATCAGGAATGTCCAATGGGTGACGGGCATGAATTTATGAAGTCCTCCCATGGCGCTCATCTCGTTACTGTGTACGGCATGAATGATACATCCGGCTCCTAAGAACAGCAATGCCTTGAACATGGCATGTGTGAACAGGTGGAACATGGATGCCATGTAGCCTAGTCCTCCTTCATGAGGATTCATAGAAGTACAAACGCCTAATGCGACAATCATAAATCCAATTTGAGATATAGTGGAGAAGGCGAGCACACGTTTGATATCGCTTTGTGCACACGCCACACTAGCGGCGTAGAATGCAGTGAACGCACCGATATAAGCTATCCAGTGCAGCACTTCGGGCGCATATCCTATAAACAACGGGAACATACGGGCTACCAGATATACACCGGCTACTACCATGGTAGCAGCATGGATTAATGCACTGACAGGAGTAGGACCTTCCATAGCATCCGGTAACCAGATGTGCAATGGAAACATCGCACTTTTACCGGCACCACCGATAAACATTAGCCCCAAGGCCAATGGTATCATACTTCCGGCAACTGCAAGTACCTGAAGTTGGGGGGTGAACGAGAATGTTTCGGCATAATAGCCGTAAATCAAGATACCGATCAGAAAGCCTAAATCAGCGAAACGGGTAACAATAAATGCTTTTTTACTGGCAGCAATCGCTTCTTTCTTGGTGTAATAAAAGCCGATAAGTAGATAAGAAGAAACACCTACCAGTTCCCAAAAGACATACATCTGGAAAATATTAGTCGCTACTACGAGCCCCAACATGGACATGGTAAACAGGCTAAGAAATGCGTAGTAACGTTGAAAGCCTTTTTCACCTTTCATATATCCGAATGAATAGATATGTACCATCAGACTGACGGTGGAAATAACGACTAGCATCATAACTGAAATAGGGTCAAGCATGATTCCCATGTCAATATGCAGGTTCGTTGTGAAAGGTAACCATTCAAAATTATAAGGTGTGAGAGTAGGATAGACGCCTTCTGCCGTACGCCCTCCTGCAAAATAATTGAAGGCAGTGAGGTAGGAAAGCAACGTCACCCCTGCCAGTGAAACGGTGCCGATGGTCCCTGCCAATCCGTTCTTCATACGCATACCTGCCAGCCCCAGTATCAGGAAACTGAGGAAAGGTAGGATAAGGATTAGTATTGTATGTTCCATAATTAGTTTTTCATTTCATTTAAGTTCTTCACTTGGATATTGCGTACATTGCGGTAGATATTGATAATGATAGCAATAGCTACTGCTGTTTCAGCCGCACTCACGCCGATAGCGAACAGGGCGAAAAAAAAGCCTTCCAGTTCTTCGGGAAAGAGGTATCGGTTGAATACGGCGAAGTTGATGTCTACCGAATTCAGTATCAGTTCCACACTGATGAGCATGGCCAATAAATTGCGGCGGGTGAAGAAACCATAGATTCCCGCAAACATCATAAAGGTGGAAACCACCAGATAATATTCCATGTGTACCATAAGTTCTATCTTTTTCTAGCGATTAGGATTCCTCCTACGATGCAAGCGAGTAATAACACGCTGATTACTTCGAAAGGAAGGATATATTGATATTTTTCCATGCCCATCAGTGCATGACCGATCGTGCGTACATCCAGTTCACCATGAACAAAATGAGAGGGCAGGAATTCGTTCTTCAGCATGACGAACAGACAGATAGCCAGTCCTGCTATAGTAGAAATAGCTCCGGCCACCATCTTTCCATTTTTTAATCTCTCTGCTTTGTCTCCCTGTGAAGAGGTCAATAAGATACTAAATACATAAAGCACTGTTATACCACCGGCGTAAATCAGTAATTGTACAGCTCCCAAGAATGAGTAGTTGAGTTGGAAGTAAATACCTGCTGTACCAAATAAAACGAACAGCAGATAAGTTGCTGCACGCAAGATACGTGAGGTCGTGACTGCCAATACCGAACAGACAGCGATAAACAACGCCAGTACAATGAATACAATTAGTTGTAGTGTCATAATATCGTTTGTTTTTTATTTTTTGTTCAGAGTGAGAACTAGTTTGCTGCGGTCGAATACAGCATTTTCGAATTCTGTATCGAACCGAATGGCATCGTGTGGACAAGCGTTCACACAAAGCTGACAGAACATACAGGCTCCCAGGTCGTACTCATACTTTACCAATATTTTCTTTTTCTTGCCTGTTTCTTCGTTGGTCACAGATTCGCTGGTAATGGTGATTGTATCATTGGGGCAAGCCATCTGGCAAAGTCCGCAAGCAATACATTTGTTATTACCATTCTCATCAACCGGCATGATAAGCCGTCCTCGGAAACGGGGCGATATTTTTAATGTGGCACGGTTTTCGGGATATTGTTCAGTGACTTTAGGAGTGAAGAACTCTCGTCCTGTCACTTTCATGCCGGTAAGTAATGTACCGATGCCATGAAGCAGCCCTTTTATATAGGAATGTTTTTCTTCTTTCATCAGAAATGTAATTTAAATACAACAATAATTACCATCAATAACAGGTTGCACAAACCTATTGGAACCAAGTACTTCCATTCCAGCGTTAGAATTTGGTCAATACGCAGACGGGGAAATGTCCATTTGATCCACATTAGTAACCATACTACAAAGAATGACTTGCCAAAGAACCAAATAAATCCGGGTATATAATCCATGATGGCATTGAATCCGTCTAGCCCAGGAATATGTAGCGGCATCCATCCTCCCAGGAAGATGGTTGTGGCTACTGCGGCGATGATAAACAAGTTTACAAATTCTGCCACATAGAACAGGCCGAAGTGCATACCGGAATATTCGGTATGATATCCCGCAGTCAGTTCACTTTCTGCTTCAGGCAAGTCAAACGGGCCGCGGTTGACTTCTGCATTTCCGGCTATCAGATAAATGATAAAAGCGATCAATGCAGGTATATGTCCTTTAAAAAGGAACCAGCCGTCAGCTTGGCGTTCTACAATTTCGCTTAGTTGCATGGTATCTGTTAAGATTACAATGGTAAGGATGCTTAATCCTACAGATAATTCATAACTAATCATTTGAGCGCCACTTCGCATGGCTCCGATTAATGAATATTTGTTATTGGAACTCCAACCTGCCAGCAAAATACCTACCACACCGATACTGGATGCTGCCAATAAGAAGAAAATACCTACATTGAAATCAAGGACCTCCATGCCCTTGTTGATGGGTAGGCAACTGAAAGCCATGATAGAGGCGAGGATAACAATGTAAGGTGCCAAATTGTACAGGAACTTGTCAGCATGCCGGATGGTGATAATTTCCTTGATCAACATCTTGAATACATCGGCAAACACCTGTATGGTACCTTGGGGACCTACACGCATTGGCCCCAAGCGGCATTGGAAAGCGGCGCACACTTTACGTTCCATGAAAATCATAATGATAGCAATAACTGCATATGCCAACATGATACATACGCCAATTACTATACATTCTATGAGCACTGCCAGTTCTTCAGGCATAAATGACGTGAGCAGTGAGTGTACCCATTGGGTGACTATACTAAAATCGAACATAATTTAATAATGTGTCAATTTGCTAATTTGCCAATAGGCAAACTTGTAATTATTTAATTTGTTAATTCTCAGTCTGATAAATAGTGCATTCTCCAAATTGTATATTGAAGAATCGGCACATTATTATCGGTCAATATCCGGTACTACATAATCTACCGTTCCACCAATAGCAATTAAGTCGGCAATTTTTGCGTTGCGGCACATAGTTTCCATTGCTGATACTAAAGGCAAACCGGTAGCGCGGAATTTCATGCGGTAAGGAAATTTGTCTCCACGACTTTCCAGATAAACACCGAACTCTCCGCGAGAACCTTCCACTGCGGCATAATAATTCCCTTCGGGCACACGTATAATCGGTTTCATCTTTTCCTGATAGTTCCCTTCAGGAATATTGTCTATCAGTTGCTCAATGATATCCATACTTTCCAGTATTTCTTCCATACGGACCATATAACGTGCAAAGCAGTCACCTTCAGTGTGGACAATCTCTTTAAAATCTACCTTGCCATACATCGCATAGGGATGACGCTTGCGGACATCGCATGCCCAACCGCTGGCGCGTCCTGTACCTCCTGTCGCTCCGAAAGAGATGGCATCTTCCCGTGAAAGAACTCCCACACCTTTCAAACGTTCTTGGGCAATGACATTTCCGGTGAATACTTCATGGTATTCTTTTAGCATCGGACGCAGATAAGCAATGAATTCTTTTACTTTCTGTACAAAGTCCGGAGCGATATCAGCTTGTACCCCTCCAATGGTGTTATAATTCTGTATCAAACGTCCTCCGGTAGTTGCTTCGAAGATATCCAATATCTTCTCACGATCACGGAATCCATAGAAGAATGCGGTCAAGGCACCCATATCCATACAGAGACAGGAGAAGAAAAGCAAGTGAGAATCTATACGTTGCAATTCGTCCATAATGGTACGAATGTATTGTACCCGTTCGCTTACTTCTACGCCCATTGCCTGTTCAATGCACATACAGAGAGCATGGCGGTTTTGGTGCGCACCTAAATAATCCAAACGGTCGGTCAGGGCCAAGGTTTGGGGATAGGTAAGACTTTCGCACATTTTTTCGATACCTCGATGGATGTATCCGCAGTGCACATCCAGTTTTTTGATAATCTCACCTTCCAGTGAAACACGAAAACGAAGTACACCGTGGGTTGCCGGATGTTGAGGACCTATGTTAATGATATATTCGTCCTCATCAAAAATGGTTTCGCGTTTTTCTATTACACTGCCATCATGTTGTACTTCTATATATTGTGTCGTGTCTACAGGTTCCTCATTGGTCATACGGAGTGGGTTGAGGCTTTCATCGTAGTCCTTACGCAATGGATAGCCTACCCAGTCATCACGCAGGAACAAACGGCGCATATCAGGATGTCCTATAAAGCGGATACCATAATAGTCGTACACTTCGCGTTCATTGAATTCAGCACCTTTCCAAATATCACTTACACTAGGAAGTTCCGGCTTTTCTCGGTTGGTTGTGCGAGTGCTGACCACTATATTTTCTCTTGTATTCGTATCTTCCAGATGATAGACTACACCTAGTCCTTCTTCGCCCCAGTCCATTCCGGTAAGGCTGCATAGAAAATCCATATGTTTACCCTGCCGCAATTTCAGCATTTCTTCATGTAGCTTTTCGGCAGGTATTTCTATTCTTTCACTCATGCTTGTTCGGGATTTTGTGGTTCATTTTCTTTGCGGTTCACTCCGCCGAAGAATTTTTCCAGTTTTACTTTACGTTGCAATTGTATCATGCCGTACAACAAGGCTTCAGGTCGGGGCGGACATCCGGGAATATATACGTCAACGGGAAGAATTTTGTCTACTCCGTTCAATACGTGATATGATTTTTTAAAAGGACCGCCGCTAATGGCGCATCCGCCTACTGCAATGACGTATTTAGGATCCGCCATCTGGTCATACAAACGTTTTAGTACCGGAGCCATCTTGTGTGTGATAGTTCCTGCTACCATGATCATATCTGCCTGGCGCGGACTGGCACGGGCTACTTCAAACCCGAAGCGGGCGAAATCATACCGGGCAGCACCCACTGCCATAAACTCGATTCCACAACAACTGGTTGCAAATGTAAGCGGCCACAACGAATTGCTGCGTCCCCAGTTGATAAGGTCATCCAAACAGCCCACCAGTACTTTGGTACCGCCTTCATTGAGCTGCTTGACCATGTTTTCCAAATACTCATTGTCTTTGAAGTCTTCATAAGGAATAGACTTTATGGTTGGTTTCTTTACTTCCATTCCAACGCTCCTTTCTTCCAGGCATATGCCAGACCTAAAACTAATATAACTAAAAAGAAAAGGATGCTAAACAGACCGTACACTCCTAGGTCTTGTACCACTACAGCCCAAGGAAATAAAAATACTGTTTCCACATCGAACATCAGGAAGAGGATAGCAAATAGATAATAACCTACTTTGAATTGCATCCACGACCGTCCCCGCGTAGGAATACCACATTCGTAAGCTTCTCCCTTTTGTGAGTTGTATGAACGGGGAGAAATGGCACGGGCAATTCCCAATGCTACGGCAACTAATGCGATTGCCGTCAGGATAACGACAACTAATAATGTAAAATACATATCTAAACTTTTTTTGATTAGACAAACGGATAGAAAAATTTTCCTTATAAGACGTTTGTTATAAGGATTTCTACTCAGCAAAATGCTGAAAAAAGATTAAAAATTAAATGATGATCCGCCGGAGTGCATAGATATAATAATCTACTGCATCAGTGTAAAGCGAATGAAAAGTGTGGCAAACTATATGGTTTGTTTGTAGCTCCTGCTTTTTAAGTTCGTTCAATGCTGCTAAAATGCGGACTATACATTTGAACTTTGATGTGGAAGGGTTGTCAAGTGATATGGCTATTTGTGGCATATCTGCAAAATTGTTGGTAAACAGGAAGTCCACTGTTCTTTTGCAGGGGTCTTGTTGTTGCTGGTAACAAGAGGTCTGTGGGGGTAAATCTGTTGTCTCAACCGTATGATAATCCTGACCTACTGTTATCGTAAACAGTAGAAATAATAGGATATATACAATGTATCTCAACATATTATTCATCTTGTTACCCTTTAAATGAGGGTGCAAAGATAGCCAATATTTGAAGCTTCATTGAGATTTTTTGAATTATTTATGTATAAAAATGGTTATAGGACGTAAATGTCAATGCTTTTTCCAAAAACTCGGCATGAAGAGCAGAAGTACGGTAAATAATTCCAAACGTCCTATCAGCATCAATATTGCACTTATCCATTTTGCTGCATCCGGCAACCCGTTCCATGAATAGGAAGGGCCGCATTTTCCAATACCTGGTCCTACATTGCCCAAACTGGAAATGACTACGCTATAAGCTTCTTCAAACCCTACTCCAAACAGCATAAGAACCAGCCATCCAATAAAAATAATAGCCATATATAGAAAAATGAATGCAAGTACTGCTGACTTGGTTGTTGATGAAATAACTTGGCGGTTGATACGTACAGGAAGTATAGCATTGGGATGAATGATATGTTTGAATTCATTTTTAGAAACACGGCTCATAATGGCTATGCGTATACATTTTATTCCTCCTGTGGTGGATCCGGCACAAGCTCCAAACAGCATGATGATGCACATTAATGTCCAAAGTACAGGTACCCAAGTCATATAATCTGCAGAAATGAATCCGGTAGTGGTTTGTAAGGAAACAACCTGAAATATGGCTTTACGGAAAGATTCTTCAATACCGAACGGACTGGTGAAAATAAGAGTGACGGTAGTGAAAAGGGTAAAAAATCCCACAGTTCCCAAATACCAGTGGAGTTCTGTATTTTGGAATAAGCGTTTGAAATTTCCTTTTAAGAACAGTAGATATAGTAAGGTGAAATTGATACCTGCCAAAAACATGAATAGCGTAATTATATATTCTATGTAAGGAGAGTTGAAGGCGGCAATGCTATTTTGTTTGGTTGAATATCCTCCTGTGGCGGTAGTAGTCAGAGAATGACATACACTGTCGAAAAAGTTCATGCCTCCAGCAACCAGCAGGATAATCTCTGTAATGGTCAGCCCCAAATAGATAGTCCAAATCCATTTGGCCGTAACTCCAATACGCGGATGTACTTTATCATGGGTGGGACCGGTGGCTTCCGCTGCAAATAATTGTACACTGCCTACTCCGAAAATCGGTAATACGGCAATAGTAAAAAAGACAATTCCTAATCCTCCGATCCATTGTGTCATACTTCGCCAGAACAAAAGCCCGTGTGGCAATGACTCTATATTGTCCAAAATACTTGCTCCGGTGGTGGTGAATCCTGACATGGTTTCAAAAAAAGCATCCGTTATAGTGGGAATATATCCGCTTAGATAGAATGGAAGCATACCGAATAAAGAAAAAAACACCCAGGCAAGGGTTACAATAACGTATCCATCGCGGCGGCTGATTCTCTTTTCTGCATTTTTCCCTGCTAAAGCGGCTATGCTACCTGCTCCGGCTGTTATTGCGGCAGAATATAGGAAAGCTGAAATATCTGATTCATTATAATAGACAGCGAGAAACGAGCATAGAATAAGAAACCCCGCTTCGATGAAGAATAACGCCCCCATAATCCGGGCTATCATTTTTGCATTTATCATCAATTGAAGAATTTTTCTATTTTCTTAATCATCATACCTAGACAGAATACTACGACATGGTCGTTAGGTTGGATGACGGTATTACCTGTTACCAGTATCCCTTCACCGTTGCGAATCAGTCCGCCAATGGTGGCACCTTTGGGAAGGCCGGCATCTTTGACAGCGCATTTGGTTATACGTGAACCGTTTTTAACCGTAAATTCGGCTACATCAGCATTGGCAAAAGTCAGACATTTTACGTTGGAAACATCTGCATCCAGCATCATTTGATAGATATGGCTGGCGGCAATCATTTTTTTATTGATAACCGTACCGATATCCAGGCTTTCTGCCATGCTGATATAATCGATATTTTCTACTTCTGCCACAGTTTTGGTTACTCCCATACGTTTGGCGGCAAGACAAGCCAGAATGTTTGTTTCAGAATTGTCCGTCAGAGCGACAAATGCTTCCGTGTTTTTTAACCCTTCTTCCATGAGCAGATCCATATCCCGTCCATCTCCGTTGATAATCATTACTTTGTCATCTACCACTTCGGTCAGTCGGTTACATCTGTTGATGTCTTTTTCAATAATCTTGACCTGCATGTAATCCGGTACATATTGTGTGGTGCGAACAGCTATGCGGCTGCCGCCCATAATCATCACATTGCGTACATCGGGATAATTTTCTTTTCCTGTAATCTTGCGGATATAGGGAATGTATTTCTTTGTTGTTGTGAAATAAACAATATCATGCAGTTTGATAACATCATCTCCCCGGGGGATGATTGTTTCATTTCCCCGTTTGATAGCTACAATGTGGAATGGAATATTACGTCCTCCCAGTTCATGAAGGGGAACGTTCAGAATTTCTGCCGTTTCGCGCATTTTGGTACCTATCAGGACCAATGCACCACCGCAAAATTCCCACCATTGGCGTATCCAGCTCATTTTGATGGCATCTACTATATCTTTGGCGGCCAGCATTTCCGGATAAATCAGTGAGTGTACTCCTAGTTGGGAAAAGAATTCTTTATGTTTAGGAAGTAAATATTCGTAATTGTCAATCCGGGCTACAGTCTTTTTTGCCCCCATATTGGTAGCCAACATACAGGCCGTCATATTGCGGCTTTCTTCCGGCATGACCCCGATAAATAAATCCGCGCCTGCCACTCCTGCATTCTTAAGGCCGGAAATGGAGGTGGGGGATGCATTGACAGTCATTAAATCGAAGTTGGAATCAAGTTTGCTCAACTTTTCTTCGTTTTCATCCATCAAAATGATGTCTTGCTTTTCATCCGATAATAATTTCGCCAGATGGGTGCCTACTGCTCCTGCTCCTGCAATAATGATTTTCATTGTTCGTCTCTCTTAGAATGATATCAAAACTTTGTAAATACCTTCTTCGTCCATGCCGCAAATATGATATAGTTCTTTTACTGAACCATGCTGGACAAATTGATCCGGTAGTCCGATACGTTTTATTTGCGGATTATACTCATTGTCTGCCATAAATTCCAGTATGGCACTGCCCATTCCACCTTTTAGCACACCGTCTTCAACGGTGACCACTTGCTTGAATCTCTTGCCTATTTCGTGTAACATACTTTCATCTAACGGCTTTAAGAAACGCAAATCATAGTGAGCAATGCTTTTTCCTGTTTCCTGTTCGGCATGTGTGACAGCCTTTTCTGCTTGAACGCCAATGGGCCCCAGCGTAATGACCGCTATGTCTTTTCCTTCTTTCAATTTTCTTCCTTTTCCTATCTCAATCTCTTGCATTGGACATTTCCAGTCTACCAATGAACCTCTTCCACGTGGATAACGGATGACAAAAGGACCTTTGTCAGGTAACTGGGCGGTATACATCAAACAACGCAGTTCATGTTCGTTGTAAGGGGAGGCCACAATGAGATTGGGTATCGGTCTCATATAAGCCAGATCGAATGCTCCGTGATGAGTAGGACCGTCTTCTCCTACCAATCCAGCGCGGTCCAGGCACAATACTACATTGAGTTTTTGTATCGCTATATCGTGAATCACATTGTCATAGGCACGTTGCATGAAAGACGAATAGATATTGCAGAAAGGCAATAGACCATCTTTTGCCATTCCTCCTGAAAAGGTAACGGCATGTCCTTCGGCAATTCCCACATCAAAACCTCTTTCGGGCATGGCTTTCATTAATATGTTCATAGAGCACCCTGAGGGCATTGCGGGAGTGACTCCTACGATTTTATCATTTGTTTGGGCCAGTTCCAATAGGGTATTTCCAAAAACATCCTGAAACAAAGGGGGCATTCCTTTGGTATTGACAACGATACGCTCTCCGGTTTCCTTGTCGAATATGCCCGGAGCATGCCAGATGGTGGCAGCTTTTTCTGCCGGACCGAAACCTTTTCCTTTGGTGGTATGTATATGGAGCAGTTTAGGTCCTTGCATATCTTTAATCTCTTTTAATACACGTGCCAAATTGTTGACATCGTGTCCATCAATAGGCCCGAAATAACGGATATTCATGCCTTCAAATACGTTTTGCTGTTGTACCAGCATGGATTTCAGGCTGTTGTTAAATCGTATCAGGCTTTTCCGGCGTTCTTCGTTCAGGATACCCCATCGATGGAACATTTGTGATATTTTATAGCGTATCCGGTTGTATCCTTCAGACATTTGCAGGTTCAACAGATATTGTTTCATGCCTCCTACACTACGGTCTATAGCCATGTTGTTGTCATTCAGGATAATCAGAAGGTTATTAGGAGTTGCCGAGGCATTGTTCAGCCCTTCGAAAGCCAGCCCTCCACTCATGGAACCGTCACCAATTACAGCAACGACATGCCGGTTATTCTCTCCGTGCTTTTTGGCTGCTACAGCCATACCTAAAGCTGCGGAAATAGAATTTGACGCATGCCCGCAAGTAAATGTGTCATATTCACTTTCGGATGGAGAAGGAAAAGGACGTATGCCATTCAGTTTACGGTTGGTACAGAACGCATCCCGGCGTCCGGTTAAAATCTTATGCCCGTAAGCTTGATGCCCTACATCCCATACAATGCGGTCATAGGGTGTGTTGAATACATAATGTAAGGCGACGGTCAGTTCTATTACGCCCAAACTGGAACCGAAATGCCCCGGATTACATGAGAGCTCATCTATAATCTTTTGCCTTAGCTCTTTACACACTTCGGGCAGTTTGTCTGCGCTTAAATGGCGCAAATCATCCGGAGTATCTATGCTTTGCAGTAAGTTATATAAATTATCCTGTTCCATTCCTATGATATGATAAATATCGTGCAAAAATAGCATAAATATGTGTATTATGATTACATTTGCCCTTAAATTTTAAAAGCTTTCCTTATCGTATGAATTTCAGAACGCAAGTAGAATTACCTAAAAGGGAAACAGAAATCCGGCATTCGGACCGAATCATGCTATTTGGTTCTTGTTTTGCAGAAAACATCGGAAATTTGTTGTTGGCAAATAAGTTCCGTTGTGATGTAAATCCTTTTGGAATCCTCTATAATCCTTTATCCATAGTGGAAGCTCTTTGGCAAATTCTATCCCATCAAACATATACGGAAGAGGATTTGTTCTATGCCGGAGGCTGTTGGCACAGTTGGATGCATCATAGCGTTTTTTCAGCCTCTACGGCAGCATCTTGTTTGTCTTCTATAAATACGCGGCTGGAACAGGCTTCAGCCGGACTTCCTCAGCTTGATTGGCTGGTTATTACTTGGGGGACTGCATTTGCTTATTGGCTGAAGGAAAGGACCATGGTGGTAGGAAATTGCCACAAACAGCCCGACAGCCTTTTTACCCGACAACTTCTTACGGTAGAGGAAATTGTCACTGAATGGGAATGTGTGTTGGTGGAATTGAGAAAAGTAAATCCGTTCTTGAAGATACTTTTCACTGTCAGCCCCATACGGCATAGCAAAGATGGTATGCATGGTAATCAGATAAGTAAGTCCACTTTGCTCCTTGCGGTGGATGAATTGTGCCGCCGCTGGTCTGATTGTTACTATTTCCCTTCTTATGAAATCATGATGGATGAACTTCGTGATTATCGTTTTTATGCAGATGACATGTTGCATCCTTCTCCTGTTGCTGTATCTTATTTATGGGAATGTTTTACAGAATGTTATTTTAGTAAAGAAACGGATAGAATAATGAAAGAGTGGGAGGATATCCGGAAGGCTTTAGCTCACAAACCGTTTAATGCCCAATCTGAAACATATCGCAAATTTTTAACTCAAATAGTGTTAAAGATAGAGCGACTTAAAGAAAAGTTCCCGTATTTTGACCTTCAAAAAGAATTAGAACAATGTCAAGCTCGATTGAAAATATAGAAAAAGTTCTGGGAGCAAAGCGGTTTGGGGACCGTAGTGTACAGATTGATTGGATTTTAACTGATAGCCGTTCATTGTGCTTTCCGGAAGAAACATTATTTTTTGCTTTAAAAACCAAACGGAATGACGGGCATAAATATCTTCCGGAATTGTATGAACGTGGAGTCCGTAATTTTGTAGTGGGCGAATTGCCGGCCGATATGAAATCTTTTCAAGATGCGAATTTCCTGCAGTTGGCCAATCCTCTGAAAGGATTACAGAAATTGGCGGAAAAGCATCGGGAGCAGTTTCAGATTCCGGTTATAGGAATTACAGGCAGCAATGGAAAAACTATTGTGAAGGAATGGTTGTATCAATTGCTGAGCCCGGACCGTGTGGTAACCCGTTCGCCACGTAGCTATAATTCACAGATAGGTGTGCCACTTTCGGTATGGTTGATGAATGAACGCACTGAGTTGGCTATTTTTGAAGCGGGTATTTCCGAAATGGGGGAAATGGAGGCGTTGCAGACTATCATTAAACCTACTGTGGGGATTTTGACTAATATTGGTGGTGCGCACCAAGAGAACTTTTTCTCTTTACAGGATAAATGTATGGAGAAGCTTACTTTGTTCAAAGATTGTGACGTCATCATTTATGATGGCGATAACGAACTGATCAGTTCGTGTGTGGCAAAATCTCTTTTTACCTCGCGTGAGATTGCTTGGTCGAAAAAGGACAATGAACGTCCGTTGTTTATTGAGTCCATTCAAAAAGGGGAACATGCTACCACTATTAAATACCGTTATCTGGGGATGCCGAATGAATTTAGTATTCCTTTTATAGATGACGCTTCTATTGAGAATTCGCTGCATTGTCTGGCTGTGGCTTTGTATATGATGGTTTCCCCTGAACAAATAACCGAGCGCATGGCGCGTTTGGAACAGATTGCTATGCGTCTGGAGGTAAAAGAGGGCAAGAATGACTGTGTGTTGATCAATGATAGTTATAATTCGGATTTGGCTTCTTTGGATATTGCTCTTGACTTTATGTCGCGTCGTTCTGATGATAAAGGAAAAAAACGGACACTTATCCTCTCGGATATGCTTGAAACAGGACAGAGCAGCAAACTGCTTTATCGTCAGGTAGCCGAATTGGTACATAGCCGGGGAGTAGAGAAGATTATCGGGGTAGGAGAGGAAATTCGGACTGCTGCTGCCCGTTTTGAGATAGAAAAGTATTTTTTCCGTACTACAGAAGAACTGTTGGAGTCGGATTTGCTAGCTGGGCTGCGTAATGAGGTGATTTTGGTAAAAGGTTCGCGGGCTTTTCATTTTGACCGGATTTCAGATCGTTTGGAACTGAAAGTGCATGAAACCATTTTGGAGATCAATTTGAATGCTTTGGTTGATAACTTGAATTATTATCGCAGCAAACTGAAACCGGAAACAAAAATGGTATGTATGGTGAAGGCTTCTGCATACGGTGCCGGTTCATACGAGATAGCTAAGACACTGCAAGATCATCGTGTGGATTACTTGGCGGTAGCTGTAGCTGATGAAGGTTCGGATCTGAGGAAAGCGGGAATTACCTGTTCCATTATGATTATGAATCCTGAGTTGACAGCATTCAAGACCATGTTTGATTATAAATTGGAACCCGAGGTTTACAGTTTCCATTTATTGAATGAACTGATTAAAGCTGCCGAAAAAGAAGGGGTAACGAATTTCCCCATTCATATTAAATTGGATACGGGAATGCACCGTTTGGGTTTTGCACCCGAAGAGATTCCGGAACTGATAGACCGTCTGAAGAAACAGACAGCTGTTATTCCACGTTCTGTATTCTCCCATTTGGTAGGCAGTGACGGGGCTCAGTTTGATTCGTTTACGCGCAGACAGATAGAAATGTTTGAAGCTGCTTCTGAATGTTTGCAGGAGGCTTTTCAGCATAAGATATTGCGTCATATCTGTAATACAGCCGGGATAGAACGTTATCCGGGTGCTCAGTTCGATATGGTGCGTTTGGGAATCGGTCTTTATGGAATTGATCCGTTTACCAATCAGATCATCCATAATGTAAGTACATTAAAAACCACTATTCTTCAGATTCATGTGGTTCCTAAGGAGGAAACAGTGGGGTATAGTCGTAAAGGACATTTGGAAAGGGATTCCCGCATTGCCGCTATTCCTATCGGCTATGCCGACGGGCTGAACCGACGTTTGGGAAATGGACATGCCTACTGTTTGGTGAATGGGCAGAAAGCGCCATACGTGGGTAATATCTGTATGGATGTATGCATGATTGATGTGACGGATATTGATTGTAAGGAAGGGGATAAAGCTATCATTTTCGGAGATGATTTACCGGTCACTGTCCTGTCAGAGATTCTGGAAACTATTCCATACGAGATCTTGACCAGTGTGTCTAATAGGGTAAAACGAGTTTATTACCAGAATTAACGAAAAAAAGAACGAAAGAAAAAGACTTGAAAAGGATGAACATACGTTACTTTTGCGTATCTTTAGGAAGTTACTAAAAATAGATAGCTATGAAACGTATATTCTTCCTTTTGTTATGTCTTTGTTTCTCGGTGTTGTCATTTGCCCAGAGAACGAATGAGACCAAGCAGTTGACCAAACAGGACTCTTTGCGTTTGCAGCAACTATTGAGCGGTCAAGTAGAAATTGTGATAGATGATGAAACACAGAAAGAGATTGACAGATTGTTCAATCCCGAAAAGTGGAAAATGAAATCAACTCCCTTCCCTAAAAAAAACATGAAGTTTGAAACGGAACTTCCTCGTTATTATATCTCTCAAATGGATACAATAGATGGTAGAGGGTATATCAGGTTATTGCCGTACGGACCGTTTGAAACTCCGGAAGAGGAACAAATTTATGTAGAGATTCCTATCAACAAAGAGTTGTTGGCAGGCTATGATCCTCGTTTGGAACCTGCGCCGGCAGGCAAATTTACTCCTAGCGCTTTGATGGTGGGGGCGGGTATCAGTGCTACGTTTGATGCCGATAAGCTGCTGGGAATCATTTTCAGTAAGAAAATGCGTGCAAAAGCCCGTAATGCCAAAGAGGCTGATGCCTGGAAGAGTTATTGAACTATTAAGTAAAGAAACGAATGCCGGATATATGTGGAATACACCGGGATCTTGTGAATTTCATGTTGAAAAAACAGGAGCCACGTTTGGATAGTGCCAGCCGTGGCTCGTGATTAGATATTGTTGAATTTGATTTATTCAACTGCTGATCTTATTTTATATTATTTATACTTACCTTTTTCCAAATGAAATTGTCAATCATTTCTTTGTCGCATTCCCCGTTTTTAGCTTTAATGTTCAGGTTTTCGAATGTAAAGTTAGTAAGTTGATATTGATCAGACTTTTCTACGCTGAAGAAATTATCGCATTTAAAATCAATGTTTCTCATTGTCACATGGTTTGAGTAAGAAACGGGAATGTCTTTTCTGTCTTTCAGGTCAAAGAATTGTGTCCAAGGCTTGATATACAGAAAATGGTCTGCATCTCCGGTGATATCCTCCACCAGAATATATTCATATTGTTGAGGGGTGTCCGGCCGCATCTTTAACCATAACAAACGATTGGCATTGGTGATGTGAATGCGTCGCAAGATAATATTGCGATTGTGGATGGATTCGCTTCCACAAGTGAGGGCGCCGTGGCAGAAGCCGTAGGTACAATCTTCTATGATGATGTTGAAATTACCTCCATTGTTCGGATCTTGGTCTGCCCAGGGACCTTTTCCACCTTTTAAAGCTATGGCGTCATCATTGACAGACATATAGCAGTTCTTCACCAGTACATTGCTGCATACATCTATATCAATGGCATCCGTACTTGGAGCCTTTACCGGTTCCTCCGGGGAGAAGATATAGAGGTTCAGCAATTTTACATGATTGCATTTGTAAAGATGGGTAGTCCAAAAGGGAGAATTGATGAGGCGGACTCCCGAGAGTTGGACGTCATTGCTATGGGAGATATGTACCAGCCGGGGACGTAATTCATCCATATTGGTGCATTTGGGATTGACTTTTCGACGAAGCCAGAATGATTTCCAGTACCTTAATCCATTGCCGTCAATCGTACCTTTTCCGGATAATGTAAAGCCGTCCACCCTGTCGGCATTGACCAACGCCGCAAAGTATTTCAGACTTTGCCCTTCCATGCGGGTATCTATGATGGGGAAGTTGCTGATATCATCACTTCCCTTCAGCACTGCTCCTTCTTCCAGATGCAGGTGTGTTTTGGGTTTGAAGAACAGCGCTCCACTTAAATAGGTTCCTTTGGGAATGACGATAACTCCCCCGCCGTTTTGTGCGGCAGCATCAATGGCAGATTGTATTTTCTCTGTTTGTAACAGGGTGCTGTCGTTGATAACGCCATAATCTGTCAGAATGTATTTTTTGCCTAATGTGTTTATATCTACTATCTTACTGTCCTTAAACCAATCGGATACAGGTGTGCCGTCCGGAAATTTTTCTTGTGCCAAAGACGGAAGGCATAGAAAGGCGGCACATACAAAAGCTATTAATTTCATGATTCTGCTATTAAATTAATCACTAACTACGGTTCACTTGTTTATTGTCGGAAATCAAACATCAAATTCAGATGTAACCCTTCATCCCCCGATTTGATACGGATATTACCCGGCTGGCTGTTCGGCCCTTGTTGCTCGATGGGTTTAAAGGAGCAAATAGCCGGGATGTCCAGCAGGAAGGATATATCCCCTTCGGGGAATTTGGGCATGGTGTCTTTCACGCGTCCTTTCGGTTCTTCGGGAGTGAACACATGGAAGAAGATCCCGTCATTCCGGGAATAAACGGTGAACGGTGTCGTGTCACTTTCCAAAGTGGCCCAATACATATTGGCATGATATCCTTTAAATTCCGGATAAACCAGATTTTCAAAACTTTCTCCGGTGATGGTATTGTTGTACTCTTTGTGCCATACTCCATAATTCGTTCCCGGAATCCGGTTTTTCCAGACACGGTACGGACCGCGGCCCATCCATTTCATGCCGGAGCAATTCTTTTCAGGATAAGAGAAAGTCAGACCTAGATTGAATACTTTGGAGTCCATGAAAGCGTCATCAAATCCACCTCCGCCGGAAGCCCGGTTCAGCAGAATGGCATCCATATAGAGTAATCCTTTGTCCGTAAGACGCCATACGATGGAGTCGGCGGCACCTTTGTATTTGGCACAGTAAACAGCCCCCTCGTTGCTGTTGCGGACATAACTCAATGTTGGCTCGTAGCGCATTTTCATGCCCACTGCCACAGGGCCGTCTTTGAATGGAACTTCTGTTCCTCCTGATGTGATACGGCTGATCATGCCGGTAGCCGGGTCAAAAGTGACGGTTACACGGTCGCTTTTCAGTTCGATGGAGGTAGCAGTTTGAGTGGCGGTGGCCGGTTGTACCGCTTCCAGGGTCATCGGAGTCTGCGCCATTTTATGATCAAAGTATTGTTTGGCCAGCCGGATAGGATAGGTCCAGTTACAGATACTTTTCCCCTCTTTGTCAAATGTCTCTAACTCCAGTACATCACCTTCCCGGAAAGAAGCAGGAAGAGTGAAGCGGGCTTTTCCAGTTTCACCCGGTGTGATGGCAGGCAGTTGTACATGGCCTTCTGCGATAACTTTACCGCTTTCGATTGCATTTTTCAAAGGTGTTTCGCAAGTACGTATTTTGTAAGTCATGCGACATTTGTCCAGGTTAGTATACGTATATTCATTAGTAACCAGGAAGCTGCCGTCAAAGTGATCAGTAATCAGCAGTGGTTTTAACTGGATGGGCGACCATTGTGCGCGGATAGCATAGTAACTTCCTTCTTTTTCTCTACGCGGACCAACTACCCCGTCAGGAGCATTGGATTTATCAGAATCCAATATGCCTCCTTTATCAGAACGTTTGGGAGCTTCGTCACAGAATACCCAGATAAAGCCTCCGGCAAACAGAGGGTTCGTGCACCAACGATCCCAAAAGTCACGCAGTCCGGCACCACCTCCCTGATCGTACATGGCATGCATGAATTCGGTAGGCATAAATACTTTATAGCCGTTGGTAAAACGTGCCACTCCGGTCAGATAAGTGGGGTAATGGTGGGTGTCCAGATCATTGAAATCGGCCCAGGGGTGTACTATATGGCGTTTCTGTAATTTATCGTATTGGGCGAATAAAGGATCCAGATTATCATTCCATCCTCCTTCGTTGCCATTACTCCAAATAATGATGGAAGGATGATTTACATCGCGTTCTATCATTTCTTTGACTAACTTAGGACCTACTGTTGAATCGTATCCGTTTTGCCATCCTGCCAGTTCGTCCATATAGACAATTCCTAATGAATCACACATATCCAGGAAATGTTCATCAGGCGGATAATGTGAACGGACGGCATTCATATTCATCTCTTTTACCAGCAAGGCATCTTGGAGGCTCATAGCCGCACCGGTAGCACGACCTCCATCTACGGAAAAAGAATGGCGGTTGACACCTTTCACCACGAGTTTGGTTCCATTCAGATAAACTCCGTCTTGTGGAAAGAATTCAATGGTACGGAAACCGATCCGAGTCTCACGGCTTTGCACCGTTTTCCCTTCGGGGTTTTTCAGTTCCAGTCTGGCTACGTACAGGTTAGGGTCCTCTGTAGACCAGGGTCGGATGTTCATCCAGTTTCCTTCCACCAACTGTTCCTTGTTCGAGTCCTTAATCTGATGAGAAACGGCAGGTTTGTTTCCTTGAGTGTACATCTCTTTTCCATCCTTTAATGAACGGACGGAAACAGACAATTCATATCCTTTGGCATCCCCTTCCAATTCTATTGCCGCTTGCAATTTTCCATGCTGATCGGCGTTCAGAACAAAATGTCGCATGTGGACTGCCGGAACCACTTCCAGCCATACGGGTCTGTAAATACCGCCAAACAGCCACCAGTCGGCTTTACGTTCGGCTGCATTGATGGATTTGTTGGCTGATTCTTTGGCTATCTTTACTTCAAGCAGGTTCTTTTTGCCGGGCTTCAATAAATCGGTGATATCATAACTGAAGCGATAGAATCCTCCCTGGTGCATCTCGCCTGCGGGTTTTCCATTGATGAAAATTTCCGTGTCGGTCATCACTCCGTCAAAGAATATTTTTATCCGCTCACCGGAAGTTGTTGCCGGGGATTCGAATTTATATCGGTAAATGCCCGTTTCGTCGCTTGGCCTTTCACCTTTTATAGTGTACCAACGACCGTAAGTATATTCTCCGAATCCTTGCAGTTCCCAGTTGCAGGGTACCTCGATCTTTTTCCATTTTCCACTGTTTTGTCCTCCCGAACAAAAGAACTCCCAAGTCTTGGTGTTGTCAATACCGGTTCCCGATAAATAGATACGTTCGGGGTGCGGAGCTTGTGCCTGCACAGTGGGTCCACTCCACAGGGCAGCTATTACTAAAGCCGCCAGTTTGGTCCATTTGTTTTTCATAATACCATTGAATACTGTTTTCATGATACAAAAATAAGGCGGGATAACCCGCCTTACAATGGAAAATCATACATTATGATGAAAAATGATACAGTTCAATGTCTTTGGAGCGTGCCGGAAGGAACCTCCTTCCGGCAGGTCAAGTTACTTGATCTGATTGTAGACTTCTTTGGCTGTTTCCAATACATCTCCTTCCGGTTGCGAGGAATAAGGTTGATTCTGCCGGGTCCATTGTTCCTCGATAGCATAAAAGTCTATATCTTTTGCCGGTGAACCGTTCAGTTGTTCTTTTTGTTGTTCAATCCATATTTTCCAGCGATTGTAATAGAAATCTTTCAACAATCCGTTCCATTCTTTGTGGGCATAGTCTCGCAGTCCTCCGTGATTTGCAGCTGTGCGGTTACCCCAAGTCGTGATTTGCACGCGTGCATTCCACTCATACAAATCTTTTTCTTCAGTGGTATTGCCCAGATTACGTGCTTTTTCAATCCAGCTGCCAACTTTAAATTCAGGACGTGTCGCCAATAGTTTATCTTGCAAAAGAATCAGTTCTAAAAAGCGTGTGGAAGCACTGTCGAACAGTTTCTTTTCACCAGCTTTATAGGCATTTGTCATAATGGGATAGACCAAACGTCCTTTTTCCGCCACTGCCTGGCGGACGATATCTGTCAGGTCGTACTCGAAGTTGTCGTTGCCTTTGAAGCGGTCGGCAGCCGAGAGCAAGATGCCTGCCGCGCGGATAATGTCTTCCGGATTATAATAAGGTTTCATTTCGCTCCAGCTGGATACTTCATACACATTGTGGTGCGGACGGGCACAGAACACGGATTCATGCGTACCTTGCTGGGTGTTTTGTGGAGGACAGTTGTAGATGGTATTGCTTAGTAATTCCCATGCTTCTTCCACAGCCGGGTCTGTCTGTCCGTAACGTGCCTTGAGGTACGACTTCAGCCATTGGTCCTTGTCGAATGCTTCGGCGCGCCAGGGAAGTTCGCACAGCAATTCGAACATCACGGGGTTGTTTTCCGATCCTTCCATGGTCATGCCTATTCCTTTCATCGTCTTTCCGAAGGGCGAGGACTGTGCTTTGTAGAACTCGTCAATGACATGTTTCATTTTGCCGTGTAGTCCCACATTGCCTCCGTAATTCAGTAACATACAGTACAGCCAGTCATGCTTGCCGAATCCCTCCTTACGATACCAAGTGGATTCGGGGTCTCCCCATTGGGGACGGCTTTCTGAAAACAAGTCGAGGACAATCAAATCTCCTGCCGGAAGATTTTCTATCATTTTCTGGCGTGGGTTTGCTTGCCATGCCTGAGCCACCCATACGGCTTTCGGGTTGGCTTTTTTCATAGCTTGCCAGATGGCTTGTCCTGCAGCGTTCAGGTCAACGCCCGCCACATTGCCTCCTTCGTGAAAAGGATCCATGCTGTAAAAATCGGCTTTCCCATAGAGCCGTTCCATTTCTTTATAATAAAGGCCGGCTATCTCTTGAAACCGCGGATCGGTGGGTTGCAGGAAAGCGGGACGACGGTAGCCGCACCACAATCCCGGGTCCGATACATTCAGCCCCAGCCGTTCTTTGGCATTGTGTGGCACCATGCCCGAATAGCCTGGCAATACAGGGTGGATACCGTATTCGCGCATCCGTTTCAATATCTGTTTTTGCAAGACTTCACGTTGTTTGTACCAACTGTCGGGGTTGGGACCTCCCCATCCCTCCAAGTTGTTCATAAGCCACCATCCTTGGAAGGCGGGACCAGCTATGAATTCATTGATCTCGTCTTTGCTGTATCCTAGTTTTTCCAGCATATTGTACCACACCACGTCGATACCGGTCATGGCAAGCGGCAGGTTGATCCCATGCAGAGCCATCCAGTCTATTTCTTTTTCCCATCGTTCCCAGTCCCAAAAGGCCATGGTGTACGAAAAGGTGCAATAGTTGAAATCATAGCGGTGGGTGAGGTTGGTTTCATGACGTTCCTTCTGTGGCACAGGAGGCAGGATATCCGGCAAGCAGGCAGTCATCTTGTTCCACGAAAGATGAATACCGGCGTAATATTTCAGATACCAGTTTACTCCGGTGGCGATGCTCACCGGATTGTTGCCACGAACCAAAATCTTATTTCCTTTTTGGTCTAATTCGAAGAAGTCTGTGTCCGACTTTACCTGTTCTACAACGAATTTACGCGAGGCGCCTTTGTCAATACGTTCCAACAAGCCTTGCACAGGCGATGCGGCGCGGACAATGGTTGACAGGAAGATCATGCAGATGATGCAGAGGTGTTTCATGTTCATTAGGTTATTAGTAGATTAATAATGAATTTGGTATATATTTTTTCCGAAAGCCCATTCCAGGCAGCCGGATGGAAGTTGCCTGGTCTTTCCTCCGAAAGTGACGGAGAAAGCATTTTTCAAGTTACAATGCAGGTTGGTGATTTGTTTTTCGGCAGCCTTCACATGGAGGTGATTTCCCTGACGGGTCACCTGGCAGTTATAGCCGGTTATTTCACCATTTGCTTGCTCTATGATGAAAGCATTGGTCAGCATGGCTTCGCCGATGCATTTGAACAGTTCGTGCACGTCATTGTCTTGGGTATTGATGGTCTGCCAGTCACTTATCATGTTGACGTATTGCTCGCCGATGACAAATTCGCGTGTATCGTACAGTTCGGGATGTGGGTTGCCGAAACTGAGGGAGTCGGCGGTGACGTGTGTGTCGGCACTACACGCTTGTTTCACTTTCAGGTACGGGTCTACCACAAACGCCCAGCGGAGGTCTCCTGTGCGGTAGTCTATGAGGTGTGAGAAAGCTCCCATAGCATTATATGTTTCCTTGAGCCATCGTTCGCGGCCTGTAAGCAGGTAAGCATAATAAGTGGCGTATGCGCGCCATCCGCTCCATCCGTGAGGAGAGTTGAACATGTTGGGCAGCATTTGTACGTCATATTGTGCTTCCCAATACCGCATTGTTCCTCCGCGGCGGCGTGCGTCGGGTACACGAAGCTGGGTCAAGCAGTCGTGGCTTTCCAGTATTTGCAACATGGCATCTGTGTAGTGGCGGCGTTCCTTTTCATCCTCCTGCATCAAGGCGAGCATGCCGATTTGCAAGGCCGAGCAAGAAATCATACCGTCTTCGAAGGTCAATTCACCTTCGGTCTGAAAATCCCCTTGCGATGCTACCAGTTGGTCGATGGCGCGTTTGGCTGAGGCATAGTGACGCTGGGCTGCTTTTTCCCACATAGGGTCTTTTTGTTCCAGTTCACGTTCTGCCAAAGTTAGTTCCAGCATGCTTTTTGCCACGTATATCACACTGGTGTATACCGTGTTATGGTTTACGTAGGCACCGTCCTTGCGCTGCCAGGTGTTTGCCAGCCAGTCGGCCAGCCGGGAAGCTTTTTTCAGATCCTCTATATCGTTGTAAGCTTCATATTTGTCTACCAGCATACCGATGGTTCCCGAGGTGTTCTGTATACGTGAAGCGTGATACAACGGTTTCATTTCCCGGGTGTCGTGCAACAGTTCGAAAAGGTAGTCGAAGCGGTTTCGCAACGCTTCGTCTAGCGGTTTGCGGGGGAAGTATTTGGCGGCGATGAACGAAGAATGGAAACCATACCAGCTTTCAATGTGAGAGGTAGCCTTCTGATGATATTTCAAGGCTCCTTCGCGGGCGTGTTCCAATGTCTGTTGCCAAGAGGAGCGGGCGGAGAGGATGCCTTGTACCTGTTTTTCTCCGTCTGTCGCCTTGACAGTGTAGAGCCCTGTGGCGGGCAACAGGCAGGATATTTCCTTCAGGCTGTTTCCGGCTTTGGGGGTGACGGTAACTTTCAAAGGGATGCCCCGGTCGTCGGTTACCTCAATGGCAGGCGATGTGCCCAGTACTTCGAAGGTGGCTGTCTCGCCTGGACGGAAGGTAGTGCGAGGCATACGGAGCATGGGAATGTCCGCCACTTGGTGAACAGTCTCTTCAAACTTTTCCGGTGCGGGGATGTGGACGAAGGCAACCGTCCAAGTCTTCCGCTCTCCTTGTTTCAGATTCCAGAGATCTTGCGGACAATGTGCAGGCAACGGCAGGGCGTTCATCAGGTCGAGGTTGAGTGATTCGATGCGGTGCCCCATAAACCAGTGGGGGGCAGGGTCTTGGTATCCCAGATTGTAATCTACACTCCATGAAGCCACAGGTTGTGGTGAGACGATTCCCAATGTGTGTCCTGCCGGTGTTTGCATGTAACCATAAAAATGTGTTTTTTCATTCATCATCAGGGTGGGGAAATACTTGCCAAACCAGTCGGGATATTTGTCCATATAAGTGTCTATGCCCAGCCGTATTCCTGCTTTTACTGGTTGGAAGGGAACCGGACTTTTGTTTTCCAGAATGATCTCCATGGCGGGCTGTCCTTTCCATTCTTTATAGGTGAGGCGGCATTCCACTCCCTCTATTGAGGCGCGGAACGAACGGTGGCCGTCAGGAATCCATGCGGAGCGGAGGTCGCCATTGCCCATATTGGCATAGAAAGCAGGACCGGCGTTGCTCTCTTTCAGAAAGAAAGGAATGGTATCGTTATGACGGTTACCTTTGAATATTAGTTGCTCCAAGGTACCTTTGGACGAGATGCGTCCTTCCCAGTCACGGTGTTTCCAAAACGTGGTTTGTGCTGCCAGTCCAGTCCAGCATAGCAGGAAAGCAATGGCTAAAGATGTTTTCTTCCGGATATTCTTTTGTTTTTTTTCTGTCATCATGTAGTGTCTCTTTTTTCAGATTTTGATATAAATATTCTTTTTACGCAGGTAGGCTCCGATTACCCATACGGCCAAGACGAAGAGAAAGGCATAGAGCAGAGAGGCGAAAGCATTGTCGCCCACCCATTCCGACAAGGCGGAATAAATTGTTCCATGCAGGCTTTGCCCTTGTAACGGAAGATTGTCTGCCAGAATATATAGTAGCTCGCTGAGCACATAGCAGAACAGAGGGTTTACGCCAAAGACTGTAAACGTGTGGACTTGGCGCCATTGTTTAGTCACATCGGTATACCAGGAAAGGACACCTAGCAGCAGGGCGGAGAAACCGCAGGTGACCATGACGAAGGTAGGAGACCATACTTTTTTGTTCAGCGGACAAAGGTCCTGTAACAGGAAGCCTGCCATCAGCAGGATGGCTCCGTAGAGGAACAGGCGGTTCAACTTGTCTTTCATGTCGGGAGTTTCCAGGCATATTTTGCCGAAACAGAAACCTATCAGTACATGTGCCACGGAGGGAATGGTACTCAGTACGCCTTCCGGATCTATGCCGTGGTCGTTGTACATGTGCGACAGTCCCAGCACCCATTGGTCGGCTTGTGCAAGAATGTTCTCGGGACCATACATAAATCCGTTTCCGGCAAGCAGTATCCCATAGTATGCTGCCAGCAGGCTTGCTGCCAGATAAGGAAGGTGCCGGTGGCGGATGGTGGTCACCAGCAGGGAGCCTATTCCATAACACAAGGCAAGACGCTGCAACACGCCCAGTATGCGTATGTGTGCCAGCGAGGCGAATGCTGCTTTCCATGCATTCACTTCCGGAGCGGGATGTTGGCATGTTTCGCGTAGGGTGCCCAAAAAGGTTGCGGTGCCATAAATGAACGTGCCGATGATAAAAATAACAAAAGTACGGCGGAGAATTTTCAAGAGCAGGGCCTTATGCAGGCTGAACGCATATTTCTTCAGAGAGATATACATGGATATGCCCATCATGAACATGAACAGTGGGAAGATGACATCGGCCATGGTTAGTCCGTTCCAGCGGGCGTGTGCCAGCGGCGGATAGACATATCTCCATGTACCGGCACTGTTTACCAGTATCATGCCTGCAATGGTGAGACCACGCAGTACATCGAGGGATAATAAACGTTGTTTCATCGAAATAGAATGATTATAATGTGTGGGGATAAAGGTATGAATAAAAGGCCGGACAGTGAAAAAAAAGGCTGCCGTTTTTTCCGGCAGCCTTTTTTTATTGGTTAATATCCGGGGTTTTGGGCTATTTTCCCTTTGCTTTCATTGATCACACTCTGCGGTAGCGGCATCAGGGTCATGTAATCCTGTGCTGTGGGCGAGTTCTTGTATTTGCGTACATATTCGATGTAGCGTCCGTAACGGATAAGGTCGGAACGGCGTACTCCTTCAAACCATAACTCGTGTCCGCGTTCTGTGAGGACAGCTTCCAGAAACTCGTCGGCTCCGGCAAAGTCGGCGGTGGTATAGGCAGGAAGTCCGGCACGGGTGTGCACCATGTTCAGCAAATCCACCGCTTCCTGTGTCACTGCATTGCCTTGGCGCACGATAGCTTCGGACAGCAAAGTCAGCACGTCGGCATAGCGGTACACAATCCAGTCTATCTGGCTTTCCTCGCCTGTGGCGTCGGGATCTTCACCGTATTTCACCGGCATGGCACCTTTTACCAGTACGGAACCCGGATTCTGCTCGTTGTACACCGTGCCGTCTTCGGCAGTAAATTCGCCTACCAGTACTTCCAAACGCTTGTCGGCGGGGTTGAATGTGTGATAGAAACTCCACAGCACGCGGTAACCGCCCCATTTCTGGATGTTAGGGTTGTGGGTGGGGTATTCGCTGGACAGTACATGTGCCTGCCACATCTGCTGGTTTACACTGCGGCTACATACGCAGGCCCAGATAGTCTCGGCATTGCCCTCGTTTTCCAGTGTGAAGATATCTTTGTAATTGTCCATCAACTGGTATCTGTATTCCGGCTTCATCAGTTCACGGCCGCATTCCACTGCCTTTGCCCAGTTCTTTTCGTGCATATACAGTTTCATCAGTACGGTGTAGGCAAGTCCTTTGGTATAACGTCCGTAGTTGGTGTCGGATACCTTGTAAGTGGCGGGCAGTCCGGCAATGGCGGCGTTCATGTCATCTTCGATAAATTTCACCATTTCTTCCTGCGACACACGAGGAGCCACTTCGTCGGACAAGGGGTTGTTCAATAGGTCCAGCGAGGCAATCTGGATGGGACCATACATATCATACAGTGTGTAGGCCAACCAGCCGCGCCCGCAGTGCAGTTCGGCATTGAGACGTGCTTTGGTGTTGTCGTTCATCGGTACATCGGCTATACGCTCCATGGTCAGTGTCATTTTGCTGATATCGCGGATGTAGTTGCTGTAGGCTGCTGTCAGTCCGCCGGAGTTGGCAGTGAAATTCACACCTATCATGTCGGGCCACACGGCGTCATTCCACTGGCAGTCGCCTATGTCGGAACTCATGTCGCTGATCACATGGATACCTCCTTGTGCCGAAGTATACAATCCGCTGTACCAGTTGGAACGGAAAGGAGCGTATGCGGCGGAAGTTACGAGTGCTTTGGCATCTTCCTCGTTTTTGGGGAAGATACCGGGGTTGATTACATTATACATTTCTGATTCCAAGTTTGTACAGGAAGGGCAGAATGCTGCCGCAGCCAGTACCACGGAAAATATGGATACTATCTTTTTCATTTCAATCTTGTCTTTTTAGGTTGTTTAAAATGTGATGTCCAAGCCCAGGCTGAAGCTTCTTACGTTAGGATATGCCCATACCGAGTTGTCGGTCTCCAGGTCAAGCCCGTCGTAAGGAGTGATGGTGAACGGGTTGTTGATGTCTGCGTAGATACGTACGCTGGACAAGGCTTTCTTTACCGGAATGGTGTAACCCAGCGTGATGTTTCTGCAACGCACAAACCAGCTTTTCTGCAAGTAATAGTCACCAATTCCCCAGCTGCTCTTGTCCTGGAAGTATCCCGGACGAGATGCTGTCGGCTGGTCGTGTGTCCATACTTCGGCTGCGCTGACAGGCATGTTGTAGCCGCGAAACATGTTCACGATACCGGTCATACCGTCCGAACCGGTCAGCCATAAGTCTTTGTAAGAACCTTTGTTTAATACGTTGAACTGGCCATAGAAATAGATGTTGAAATCAAAGTTCTTGTAGCGGAGCGTGTTGTTCAATCCCAGCAAGTATCCCGGGTCTGAGCTGCCGTAAATCACTTTGTCCGCATCGTCCAGCTTGCCGTCGGGCTTGCCCGATTTCAAGGGGATACCATATTTGTCCACTTTCACCGAACCGTCTTCATTGTAGATATATCCGTTGATATCTTTGATTTTCACCTGTCCCGGCACAGAACCCGGCATGTGGGCTACTTTTTCGCCTGGCTGGATCAGTCCGTCGGACAAGTATCCGTAGATGTAGCGGATAGGTGCGTGATACTGTGAGTAAGCGGCGGGTTTCCAACTTGCGTCACGTGTGTTCCATTTATCACGATAGAACGAGAAGGTGAAGTCTGTGTTCCAGCTGAAGGCTTTTGAATTGAAATTAGTGGAGTTGATTGTCAGTTCAAAGCCTTGGCTTTGGGTTTTGCCGATGTTGGCGGCAATCTTCGATGCCTCGTTGAAAGTGAGTAAGTTGCGTTCTGCCAGCAGATCGGATACCACTTTGCGAAAATATTCGGCGGTCACATTCAGGCGGTTGTTGAAGAAGCCCAAGTCCAGACCGATGTTCCATTCGGTAGTTGTCTCCCATTTTAGGTCGGGGTTACCCATCTGACTCAGGTACACACCTACGGACTCGGTTCCTCCGAACTCGTTGTTGTTGCCGGTCTGGTAGTAGCTGATGGCTTTGTTCCCGATGTTGGAGTTACCGGTCTGTCCGAAGCTGACACGGAATTTACCGTTAGAAAGTACTGAAGACAAGGGTTTCATGAACTCTTCTTCCGTAAATCTCCATCCCAGAGCTACAGACGGGAAGTAGCCCCAGCGGTTGTTTTCGGCAAAGTTGGAGGCACCGTCGGCACGCAGGGTGGCTGTAACCAGGTAGCGGTCCTTGTAAGTATAGTTCAGACGACCGAAGAAAGAAGCCATTTCGTCTTTCGATGCCGAAGAGCCTACAGACGGTTTCGGATAAGCGCCGGCTCCTAAGTTGTTGAACAAGAAACCGTCAATCAGGAACTGGCTGTTGCCGGCATACAATGATTCATCCGTGAAACGTTGGAAAGAGTAACCTGCCAAGGCATTGAAGTTATGGTCGCCCACTCTTTTGGTGTAGTTGGCTGTCAGTTCCATCAGGTAGTCCGACTTGTCGTACTGGGCGATGTCTGCCTGTCCGCCTTTCTTTTGTCCGTACAGGGTGGTTTTGGGCATATAGACACTACGCTTCTGGTAGTTGCGGTCGATACCGAAATTGGCTTTCAAGGTCAGGTCCCGGATAGGTTTCACTTCAACAAAAGCGGTGGCAAGCAATCGTTCTTTCAGTGTCTTGTCGGTAATTTCCAGCAGAGATACCGGGTTGGGCAGGAAGGCTGCCTGAGAGTTCAGGGTATAGTCGCCGTTCTCATCGCGTACGGGCAGTAACGGGTTGAACTGTGCGGCGGCCACCATGATACTGGCGTTTTCATTTTGTCCTGCACCCAGGGGCACGTTGTGGGTCTGGTTTCTGGATAAGGTCATATTTACACCCAGGTTGACGTACTTGCTTACTTGCTGTTCCAGATTGACACGACCCGTGTAACGTTCCATGTCGTTGTTCTTCACCACACCGTCCTGCTTGAAGAAGTTACCCGAAACCAGGTATTTGGTCATTTCGGTACCGCCGGTCACGGAAATATTGTGCTGGGTCTGGAAACCGGTGCGGGTGATTTCATCAAACCAGTCGGTATTGTTGGCGGGTGCGTTGATCTGGGCATCCGTATAATAAGGTTTGTAAGGAGCCGAAGCATCACCTTCGCTTTTGCCTCCATACACGCCGATGCCGTTTGTCTTCATCCAGTTTTCCTTGGCATAGCGGTTGGATTGTATCATGAAATCTCTGGCACTCAGCATATCATAATCACCGGCCAGTGTTTGCACGGTGGCTGTACCCGAGTAGGTCACTTTCGGAGCACCGGTTTTTCCTTTTTTGGTAGTGATAATGATTACACCGTTCCCGGCGCGTGCACCATAGATGGCTGTGGAGCTGGCATCTTTCAGCACTTCGATGGATTCGATGTCGTTCGGGTTGATGGAAGCCAGGATGTTGTCCGAGCTGCCGGCATCGTATTTACCTGTCTTGATGGCATCGTCCGAAGCCGGGTTCACCGGGAATCCGTCGATAATCACCAGCGGGTCGTTACCTGCGTTGACAGAGGCTGCACCGCGAATACGGAAGTTCGAGCCGCTGCCCGGCTGTGCGCTGACCATATTTACCTGAAGTCCGGCTGCTTTACCTGCCAGGGCATGACTGATAGTGGATACAGTACCTACAGGAGCATCGTCCATTTTGACGGAAGCCACGGCTCCGGTCAGGTCTTTTTTCTTCATTGTGCCATATCCCACTACTACGACTTCTTCCAGTATTTCCGTATCTTCGCTCAGGGTGACAGCCATCAACTTGCCTGCCTGAGATTTCAACACCTGGGTCTTGTAGCCGATGTAGGATATCTCGAGCTGTGCTTGTGCCGAACTGACATTCAGGGTGAAGTTACCGTCTATATCGGTCACGGTTCCGTTGGTCGTTCCTTTTTCTATCACGCTGGCTCCGATAACAGGTTCTCCGCTGGCATCAAGCACTTTACCACTGATTTTTACGGTGGGATTCTGGCGCACGGCCTGTACGCTTTCGGTGGAAAGGATGATTTTCTTGTCCAGCACGGAGTAAGTCACATTGGTGCCGGCAAACATTTTTTCCAGCACTTCGAACACATTTCCCTGATGGGCGGAGACAGACACGCGGCGGTTCAGGTCTACGTGTTTGTTGTTGAAAAAGAAATCAAATCCTGTTTTCGCCTTGATTTGTTTCAATACACTTTCGACGGTCTGGTTGTTGGCGTCGATACTGATTTTGGTTTTCTGCGCATACGTTTCTGCCGCATGAGTGAGACTCAGCGAGCAGGCGAGAAATAAAACACATAGTCTCATACACAATGGAATTTTGTCGAATGACAGCCACGATGGCTTTATCATCCGGAATACTTGGATGCTAAAAAGATTTTGCATAATTTTGTAATGACTGAAAATTAATAAAAATGATATTGGAGCTTGTCGCCAAACAAGCTTTCATGTCTCTGCTTTTTCATACGGAAGATACGCCAATATTTTCCGTATGTTTTTTCTGTGTTTAAGGTGATTTCTGTTCTTTCATACTGCTGAATTTGTATTAAGGTTATTATTAAAGGTATGTTTGTTTAATAGATCTCGATTTTTTGTTTCTGATCGGATATGTTTTCGCTGTCTACATAGCGCCAGTTGATCCGTGAGGATATCTTGAAAAACTCCAGGATGCGCTCCAGCCGCTGCGTGGAGAATGTTCCCGTGAACGAGTTTTCCTTGACCCGGCTGTTGCTTACCACAAACTCTACGTTGTACCGTTTTTCCAAGATGTGTAGTATGTCCTCCATGGGCGTGTTATAGAAAATGATTTTGCCGTCCTTCCATGCTGTTTCCGATTCGCAGGAGGTGGCATAGAGCCGGGTGTTTCCCGATGTTGGTTGGTACACCAGTTTATGATGAGGCGTCAAGGTTATTTCCCGGTCGTTTCCCTCGCGGTCCCGGTAGCGGAACCCAATGCTTCCTTCTACCAGCGTGGTTGATATCCGGTCCTGCTCCTTGTAGGCCTCTACGTTGAAACAGGTGCCATACACTTCTATGGAGGAGTGGCAGGGGGTGGAAACGATGAATCGCTTTTCCGGATGGCGGCTTACCTCGAAATACGCCTCGCCGGTCAGTTCCACCTGGCGTGTGTCGCCGGCAAACAGGGTGGGATAGCGCAGGGAGGATTCGGAATTGAGGTGTACCACAGTGCTGTCCGGCAGCACCACCGAGGTGGTCATGCCTGTTTTCGTCTTTATTTCAATGGTTTGAGCCACCGGTATCTCGGGCTTTTCGAAATACAGGGCAAGTACGCTTATCAACAGTGGGATGGACAGGATTGCGGCTACGCGTTGTATCCATTCCCACTGCGAGAGGCGTCTTTTCCTGGTTTTTTCTTTTACCTTATTCCATGCTTTATCCGTATTTATATCTCCGGCCAGCCGATGGGTGTCTGCTGCCAGATAAAGCATGTTCAGTTGCGAAACGATGCGCACATGTTCTTCATCCTCGTTCATCCATGCCTCTATCTGTTCGTTTTCGCAGGAAGTAGTCTTTCCTTCGAAATATTTGGGCAGCAAATGCTCTATTTCGGTCTGGTTTTTCATACATTTTTTTTGTTGTTTGTATATTAAGACAATCGAGAACGGGAACCATCTAAACGGAACAGGCATTTTTTTTCAAAAAAAGTTTTTTATTCAAAAAAAATGCTATCTTTGCACACTAGAACATATTAGTTGAATACTATGAACTATACCATCGAAGACCTGTCACTGTTGGAGGCTCTCCGGCAAGGGGAGGATATGGCTTTCGAACAATTGTTCAGAAGGTACTATGCCGTTTTGTGTGCTTATGCTCGCCGTATGCTCAGCATGGAGGACGCGGAAGAGGTTGTGCAGGAGGTGATGCTCTGGCTGTGGGAGAACCGTCACGAGCTGGTCATAGAATCTTCTTTGTGCCAGTACCTGTTCAAGATGACTTATCGCAAGGTGCTGAACCATCTTACCCGGCAACAGATAAAGACCAAGGTGGAGGCTGCCTTTTATGAACGTACCCAGTCGATGCTGTGTGAAGTGGACTACGGGCAATTGGAGGAACTGGGCCGGCGGATCAATGAGGCGGTAGCCGCCTTACCCGACAGTTATCGGGAGGCCTTTGTGATGCACCGTTTCAAAGATTTGGGGTATAAGGAAATAGCGGAGGTGCTGGAGGTGTCGCAGCAGACGGTGGCCTACCGTATCCAGCAGGCGTTGAAGTTGCTTCGTGTCTCGTTGAAGGATTATTTGCCCATGCTGATGTGGCTGGTGGGCTGAAAAACACTTCCCCCGTTTTTTCTTTCAAATCCTTCAGCCCCTTCGCAAACGCCCGTCAATAAAGAAAAGCGGCTGAAGGATTTCCTCCCGGAATTCCTTCAGCCTAGTGTAGAAGTTTCAGCTCTTTATGTTTTGAGCCTCGTTTGTAGAAGTTTTCTATTATATTGTTTCGTTGTGTGTTTGTTCCGTCTCAGGCAGTTTCTCTTTTCCATAGAACCCCGGCATCGGTTCATAGATGGGGTTGCGTGGAATGGAGATGTTGCGCAATTTTTTATCCTTCGCCAGTTGGGCTATATAGCGTCCTGCGGTGGCGCGTGTCAGTCCGCATAACGATTCAAACTTCCGGCGTGTCAGTACGCTGTTGGTCAGGAAGTATTCTGTCAGTGCCTCGTCTATGCTCTCTTTGGTTGTCGGCATGGAGTGCGGCTTGTATTTCGAACGCTCGGTCTTGACGTCGTTCAACTGGTGCTTCAGGTATTTGTCTGCGCGGAATGTCACCGATTTGAATTTCACCTTGTTGGCACGTGTGGAGCTTGGTGTCCGTGTTTCGGGGCAGGTGAGCGATATATGGAAATATCCTATCCCTTCGATATGCACCCGGGCACCGTCTTTCAAGTAGTAGGCCAGTTTCTCGCTGAGCGAGATGATGGTTGCCTTGATGTCCGCCACGGTGAGCGAGGAGCCGTACTGTATTTCCCGCGCCAGATAGTCGGTGTTGATACGCTGCCAGTTCACCACACGGGCGTGATAGCGCTTCTTACGCGTACCTATCGTATTGGGTGATTCATAAAATTCAAATTTGATAGCCATTCGCTTACTTGTTTTTATCAGGTTGTTTATGCTTCCTTGTACGGAAGAGTTTGCTGCAACTTCCTTTCAAGTTGATTGTTTCACTCGGGTGATGAAACTAGATCACTCGAGTGATGAAATTGAATCACTTGGGTGATAAAAATTCATCATTCTAGTGAAATGATCAGCTTGACGGTGCAAAAGTATGAAATAGTCCTGATAAAAACGAATAATTTCCCGGTTATTTTCACTTAATCACTTTTTGGCCGTGATGCGCGGCAAATGCTTGCAAACGGGTGTTTTGGATATTATCTTTGTGGTATTACACAACCCTAAAGAATAAAAAAGGATGAAAAAATTAGTGGAAAAATTACTGAGCTGGTGCAAAAAAAGTATGAAAATGAGTAAAAGCGTGAGAAGAAGCACGGCTCCGGTTACCGGACGCTCGGTGGGGCAAGCCGGCAATCCTGTTGAAACGGTTGCCGAGACGCTCCCAACCACTGTAGACCACTCGGTCTCGGGCAAGCCGGGGCGCAAGAAACCGGAGAATATGCTGGAAACCTTGCAGTGCTTTTTGACCGCACGGTATGATTTCCGTTATAACCTTCTCACCGAACAGACGGAGTATCGTGGGAAAGAGATGCCGGATGAAGAGTATGGTATAGTGGCTCAACGTGATTTGAATACATTCTGCCTGGAGGCGCGTACCGGCGGCATCAACTGCTGGGATAAGGATGTGAGTCGTCTGCTCCATTCCCGAAAGGTGGAAAATTATCATCCTTTTCTGCATTATATGAATCACTTGCCTCAGTGGGACGGAGTGGATCGTGTAACTCCGCTGGCCGTGCGTATATCGCGTAAACCATTGTGGACAAAAGGTTTCCATCGCTGGATGCTGGGGGTTGCCGCCCAATGGCTGGGGCAGGCGCAGGATTGCGCCAATGCGGTGGCGCCTATGTTGGTGAGCCGTGAGCAGGGGAAACGCAAGTCTTCTTTATTTTACTTTTTAAAGTTATACCCTGCTTAAAATAAAGAAATACAGAATGTTATGAGATACAATGCGTATTCTCATTTTGATTTCTCTGTAATATTGAATACAGTTGGATATGTGAAACTCAAAATTTTATAGCTATGAAAGACTAGATAAGAAAAGATGCAAAGGTATATCTAATACCCGATTCTGTAGAAACGCATACTATTACCACTTATAGTTTAGCGAATGAAGCATTTCTCCGCACCTATTTTCCAGAGTGCGTGTATGGGCTTACCTCTAGTAAGAAGCCTAAAAAGAGAAAGCGTTAAATGTTATGTTTTAGAACTGAAAAAGCGATACTTGGTGTAATGCCAAATATCGCTTTTTTGTTATCTGAATTATATAGAAAAAATTGAATTGATTTATAGTTCATATTTAAGCTAGTATTAATAATGATTTTTCGTATATTTGAAAATCTTATTAGTAATGTATTGTTTAAGACTTTATACTTATGAAAATCAGAATATTGCATTTTGTATTATCCAGTTGTCTTATCTTTGGCTGTACTAGTAAATCTTCCAAAAATAAAATAGTGGACTTTGATAGTATTCAAACAGCAAAACTAATTGCTGAACCTATTGATGTACCGAATGAAGAAACTATTCATGTGAATTATGAAACACCAGTGCCTATTAAATATATACCAGTAGTAGAAGAGGAAAAAACAGATATTTATCAAATAGCAACAGATATACCGCCAGAGTTTCCCAAAGGTAATAAAGCAGTGTTAGATTTTATCTATGATAATTTGAAATATCCAAGTGATGCCCTAGAAAAAGGAATACAAGGAAGAGTAATAGTCGGAGTTGTTATAGATGAAAACGGTTCAGTAGCACAACCTAAAATACTAAAAAGCATATCACCCTCTTTAGATAAAGAAGCATTACGAATTGTTTCAATTATGCCTAAATGGAAAGCAGGAAAACTAAATGGAGTACCCGTAAAAGTTAAGATGTCATTTCCAGTAATATTTAAACTACCTAATGATGATAATGCTTTAAAAACAGATAGTCTTATTGAATCAATAGAAGAATGAATATGCAGTATAACCTATTATAAAATTTTGAATATATGAAATTTAATATTATACATATTATCATTTGCATTTTTGTATTTGTAGGATGCACACAGCAAACAGTTAATAATTCAGTTGAATGTTTTACTATTAAAGAATCTGGTTCAAGTCTTGTATATTGTAGTGACACATTAAAATCAAAAATCCAGATGGAAATAATAAAAGGACATTATACTGTAGAAACTAAAGAAGTTTTTGCTATTGTATCAAATCCTAAACATCTTTCTTTGGGCTATGACTCAGCTTGGAACTTGGAAAAATGGGAAAATAGCCAATGGATAATACTTGACAAGAAAAAACATACTAATTATTTTGCAGAATTGCCTTTTCTTGCTGCTTACTACTATTGTTTTAGTTTTCCTATTGAATATTATCCTATAACAAAAGGTAAGTATCGTATAACTAAATCCTTATGGGATAAAGATAGAGAAATTAAGTTAAATGCCGAGTTTGAAATCAACTAAATAGAATGAATATAATAAAAGCCAACTTATCCGTAATTGGGCAGGTTGGCTTTTTTTCTTAATTATTTTGCTCTAACATAAGTATCTAGAGTGTACCAGTTTTCATTTCCATCATCACCAACACATTCCAATACTAATTTTGTTTTATCTAAAGATTTTATTTCGGCAGTATCCCAGCAGTCTTGTATATGAGGGGTAACGGTCAATGTTGTTCCTGATAATGTAGGATGGTATGTAAAAGGGTCATTTTCCCATGAGCCATCTTGAAAATAGTACTCTTTGAAAGTATATTTTCCATTTGAATTTTTAGTAACTTTCAATTGGGTTTCCTGCAAATCTGGATAACTTTCATCCCAAGTGTTTTTATCGTTACCGTTTTCAATGTAACCTTTTGAACTTTGCAATAGCCAAGTACCTTCAATATTGAAAGTTTCTCCTTGTTCTTCTTCATCATCATCACTGCAAGAAGTAAAGTTCACACACATTACTACGGCTAGTAAAGCCATTCCAATTAATCTAAAAGTTTTCATTTCTGTTTGATATTTAAGTTATTAATTATGTTGATTAAATCACTGGATATTATTTATAGTGTCTAAGTATTCTGTTTCTTAATCTAATATCAATTATTATAGCAATAACACCAAAAAGTAATATTGGAGAACAGAATGTAAAAAGCATATCTATAAAACTTCTAAGGTTCTGTGTTGGAGGATAATAAATAATAAACAGAACTGTATATATTACGAATATACTCCCTGCAATTATGCTGAATTTCAAGTAATAGTTACAATTCTTCAAAATTTCTTCTTCTCGTTCTTCCTCTTTTCTTCGTCTTTTCTGGTCTATCTGAAATTCTCTTATTTCTTTTTGCCTAGTTTCTTGCTGTTGCAATAAGATTCTTTTTTCTTGCTGCCTTTCTTCTATATTTCTACGTTCTTTGTTTTCAAAATAGGCAGTAAGTTCTTTTAGTGATTTTGGATGAAAGAAGTTGCTTTGGCTTTCTTCTATCATAAAGACAAATCTTTCTGTTCCGTCTAGCTGTAAAGCAAATGTAACATCATCCTTGAATGATGGATGAAGCATATAGGATTGTTCTTTGAAAGAAATTACTAAGGAATTGTTGGCAGAAATATATTGCCATGTAGCATTTATAACACTACCATTTACAGATGTAATGAGAGAACCATTTTCTTGAAAGATATATAACTCCTTATCTCCAGAATCATTAAATACCAACCAAGACTTATTACATAGAATAGCCTTAACATCCAGATTCTTACTGAATCTGTGGTATTTGTTAGGAATATCCAATAAGTAGGCTTTCATCTTGTTTTAAATCCATGCTTCCTAGTTCCCAGATAGAAGCGGATAAAAATAAGGCGTGGAAACTTTAACTTATTATTGTTATGAGGCTCTGGACTGCCTTGACTGTATAATAAGCAAAGTCCACGCCTAATGATATGATATTCCCATAGATAGGGTATAACTATCATAGACGTGGACGTTTTCTGCTCATTATCCACAGTCAAGAATTGTCCAGATTCCATAACAGGATAATATTGCTAAACGCCCTTTACTAAAATATGTCCTTCCAGTGTCTTAACGCATTAAGACCTCTGAAATTGCTGCAAAGTTAATGAAAGGTTTTGAATAGCTAAAGATAAAACGCTGATAAATGCAGTTCCAAGTGTTCCAAAACATATCTGTAATAGATAATTAGCTAGTATCAGTTTCTTTTAGTTGTAACTTCATTGCAGTATAAAAATTAGAAGTGGGCATATAAGACGATAATTTTTAAAACTCATTCTTATTGTTAGCTAGAAAGATTATAGCTAATATTGCAGATTGGTACGGATATGCAGACCTTGTAAATAGTTCCCACAAATCGCACATACCATAAACTACAAGCCGTACCATGCCTTTTTAAAAAGACAGTTTCCACTTCATTTCGGAACTGGCTTTCATAGGACTATCAGAATGTGACAAAACTTTCTATTTCTGTAAAAAGTTCAGAAACTTCAAACTTTGTCACATTCCAACAGATTAGAAACTTAAACAGTCATAAGTATTTAGTAGTTCTTCCTGCCTTAAACCTAAGTATCTTTTAGTTATAGTTACACTGGAATGATTAAATAGTTCCATCAGCTTAACTAAGGCTAGTTCTGAATTGTCACTATTCATATTATAAACTTGTCTGCCAAAAGTCTTTCTAAGTGAATGACAACTAAAGTTTTTAATCTTTAATTTATACTTCTTTTTCACCTCTTTTAGTATCACATTGATTCTCTGGATAGTGAAAACAGTTCCTTTTTGGCTCACTAAAATAGGTGCGTTAATCCCTATAGGCTTTATCTGTTCATAACATTCTTTAATGTGCTGCCCAAGTTGGGCATTTATCCTAATAGTTCTTACCTTATTTGTCTTTTTCTCTATTACTGTAAATTCACTGGTATATAGTATCTGTTTCCATCTCAAAGCTAGAATATCAGATATTCTTAAACCAGTGAAACACCCCAAAGCTATAAGAAGTGAAATTTTATAATTTCCATCTTTAGCCAATTTTCTTATTAAATTCATTGCATCAGACCAAACTAGATAATCTGCTGTAGTGCTTGAATATTTTAAACTCATAATGTTCTGTTTTATATGTAAATAAATAAAAGTGAATGTTTCACCATTACCAACATACTAGCCAATTAGCTAATGTATTGATTTATAGCAAAACATTCACTTTGTATATTAGTGAGTATTTATGATTGCAAATAAGTAAAGATTGCAATAATCAATATCAGCAAAAAAGGATTGATAATACCAATTATTATTAGTAGTAGAACTACCAACGTACCCCATAATACTAGTTTTCCATTATCTTCCATTCTGTAGTATTTTTAAGTTATTGAAAAAGAAAGGACACCTATTAAATAGATGCCCTTTCAGTTAGTTTAGCCCAAGAACCAAGAATATTTATTATCCAGTCCTTGTAATACATTGTTCAGTCCAACACTTACCTCTGTAGCATTTACCCCACGTTGTAAATAGCTGTCTATGTAGCTGTTTTTGTTTGATTGTGTGAGCAAATTGTGAAAATCAAAAAGAGATATGGCATTGTCTTTCACTCCAAACACTTCATTTGTGTAATAATCACGGCACACACTATTTATTTGGCTGTCAGTGATTAAAAGTCTTGGTATTGCTTTCTGTCTTGCTGGTGAAAGTGCTTGGTACATTCTCATTCTGCCTACCACTTGTGCAAACTGTGTTTCAGATAAATAAGTATCTGATAATGTCTGCATCAAATGTATTTCTTTGGCTGCATTGAAGCTGTTGAGCAATTCCAGTACATTTCTGTAAAGTTCATTGATATTAGTTACTTCCATGTTGAATCTCACACCCTCACCAGTAAGAATCTGATTAGAGCAAATTCTCATTCTCCAACCAATAAAGACGGAAAACTTTTCTAAGCCTTTGGAAGAACGGTACAGATTCAAGTCACTGTAATTTCTTACCCCACCTATGCACAATTCTAGTTTTTGCCCTCTTATTGTTTCAAAAATGGTGGGAACAGTAAAAGCAAATGCAAGTCTTTGATAGAATTGTGTCTTTTCACATTCCAACAGTTCACTTGCTTTCTTACCTAGTGCGGACGGTATTCTGCCACGTACTATGTGTGAAACTCTTATTTCTGGAAAGTTCACCTTTTCACCTGCATAGAATGAATTTGCAGCTTCATGCACACAAGAAACAAAGTCTTGGTGTGAAATGGTTGATTCCAAGTTAGCCCAAGTAGGCACAACACATTTGTTTGCAAGTTCTTCCAGTGTGATAGAATCTGTATTTGCTTCCAAAAAGGTAACACTAGGCTTTGCTGTTTCTTCCACAATTATAGCTTCTTCTGCATACTCACCTAAATTCAAAGTTTTTCTCTCTGTTGGCATGATAACTAAATTTCTCATATTGATAAAAGTTTAAATGATTAATAATTCTTTTTATATCAATGTACAGAGGGGGGACTATTGAGGGTTGCCAACCGTAAAGGCAGACACTCTTATATTTTTTAGGTTACTGGCAGAATGGGGAGGGGGCTTTCTGTACTAAGTACCTTATATATTTGTTCTCTTGACTTTCAGCCAAACTGAATATAGGTGATTAGTTAGTTTAGTCAAGCATGATGATGGAACACGGCATATACTCTTTCTCCTTTTTAGTTTTTATATTCAACACTTTAGCTATATATTCCAAAGTTATTTCTTCGGAAGTTATTCTATTAGTTAGCAAACTCCTAATTTCTTCATCTTTCATATAGTCTAGCTTTCCAGCTATTTCAAGAAGTAAGCTGTTTTTTCTTCTGATACTGTCACCTCCTATTATTTTTATTTCATCGTTTCTATCTGGTGAAACAACACCGTTATCAATGCACCAGTCATAGATAATATGATAGATTCTTGTATCTGAATCAGCCTCTTTAAAATCTGGAATAATAGACTTGTTCAGTATCAGCAAACCATTAGTTATATATTTTATCTGTCCTGCATTGACTGCCATTTCCAGATATTTATTTAATGTCTTTGTATCAATGCCCAGTTTCTTAGACAGTTCCGTTTTGTTAAGCCCATCCAGATACGGATTTTCACTTATATACTTGTTCGTTTCCTTTTTACATATTGCCTTTAATTTAAGCAAGAAGTTCTTTAATTTAGTTCGTTCACTGGCTTTTGCTATGTTCATATCATCATTAAAGAAACTGTTATAAATATAGAAGAAGTTCTCATTACATTTTGCCACATGATATTTGTTGTAGGTCTTGTAGCTTCCCTCTGCTATCACATTGTTACTTATTACTTTATCAATAAGATTCTTATTCTTCTTTAGCCTTTCAACGCTTCTTTTTACAGTGCTTAATGATATGCCTAGTTTTTCGGAAATCTCCTTTTCCGTAACATTATCTGCAATGGAAGTTTTATAATTCATCCTTGACTTTATATAGGCATATACTATGGCATCCTTATTATCTATATTATTAATGTCTTTTGTCAGTGTCGTATATTGTTGTTCCATTGTGCGCAAACGGTTGGTTATTTGATTCTTCTTGATATATGTTATAAATCTCTCCGTTTTTCAGAGCCTTGTTGTATTTACGTGTTCCACCTAGATACCGTTTCAATTCCTTTCTGGTATTGAACAGTCTGTTGTTGTATATCATCATAATGTTACGTTTTTATCATTAGTTACTTATCTACGAAAGCTAGAAATTTGATAATGAAGTGCGAAGCACTGAATTATCTAAGTTGTAATGTTAGTATTGTAGTAATGTATAGAGTATCATTTTTCCCCTATACTTGGTGTCAAATTTCCCATAGACTACGGTTCGTTTTTCCTTAGTACCACTTCACTAAGACTATCTTTAAAAACTTCTGTAATTTACTTCCTTGTGTTATCTGGCTAACTATGTCTGCTGAAATAGGCACTATGTACTATTTTTGATGCTGCCTTACAGAAAGGCTTTGGCAGTCATACATTATGAGGTTGCCAATCATCCAGTTTAAAGTAGAATGTAATTCTACGCTTGTTTATCTGCTTCTTTTTCTTTAGAAAGCCGTTCATTTTAGCCCATATACCAACAGCTACCTTATTGCCGGTAATTCCATCCTTGAAAGCCATTTCTTTTAATTGTTCAAATGTGTAATACTCCATGATTCAATGTTAGTTTCATTATATACTGTAAAATCTATAGTGCTTGAATTACTCTGGGCAGTTCTGGTTATGCCTCTGCTCGTGGTAGTTCCTATCTTTTTATCTCTGTACGATTATATTCACCTTTTGGCGGTGTACCTAATCAAAGTGGCACTTTCTATAGCCAGCTTATCTATATCGCCATATTGCCGTTATTTTCTTCTGTCAGTAAGCTAACAGACAAGAATAGTGACTTTATGTAGTTCTTTTGACAATAGTTTATATTTATGGCTATTGACAGATAGGCGATATTCGGAATAGATAGTTAAATGATTGTATATTAGCGACTAGTGAATATATCGAAGTAGGTGCTATATAACTTGCCTAGTAGATAAAAAACGGCAATTAAAAAAGGCAGTCAGTTATCCTGCTGCCCTTGTGAACCCGTTTTTGAAATAAACAAGTTCAATCCAGACCGACACAAGTTCGGACAAATTTCATTTCTTTATCTCTCTCTTCTTGTGACAAATTTTCATTCCACTCTTCATCTTCTACAGACCAGCTTCTTCTAATTGTCACATCGTACAATTCTATATAGTGGCTTGTAGCTGGTCTGTGTTCCATAAAAATGAATACTTCCGCATCCATATCTATTGCATCCATATCATACTTATGCAGTCTTTCTATAGTTTCTGCATCTGTTATTTCTTGGTAGAGTACTCCCGTATATCCATTGCGTTTATCAAACTCTCTATCCAATTCAAAGATTCTTTCCAGATATTTGGAGTCAATATATTCTTTCTGGATAAATTCAGAAGCGAAACCTGCACCATAATGTAAATAACCAATTTTGCACACGTCTTTCTTTAATTCAATGATACATCCTCTTGTAGCCATAATTTAATAATTTAAAAGTTGATATTCTGTTAATAGTTCTCTTCCATGTGTTTTTTCCAAAGAATGTTCAGCTCTTCATAAATGATAGTTTCCTTTGTTTTTCCACCTCTTGTGCCTTTAGCCTTTTCTATATTTTCCGCATTTTCACGTTGAACATTAGCTAGAAAGTGGCTCATATCTTTAGTGAATGTACTTTTTTCGCTATCATCCGTATCTTCATACTTGCCAATAATCCAGTCAATAAGTGTACGGCTCTTCAAGAACTCCGCACTGAATGATTTTCTGGCGGCTTCAACAAGTGTTCTCCCTCTATTGATGGTGTTTGATTTTCTAAGCACTTCATCAATATTGCCGTTGATAGCCCTGACAAGAACTGCCTTGCTTATCTTACTGCCAAATGTAGCCCACTTGGAAGCCGCATCCAGAGAATAGCCCATACAAGTCAATTCAGACACAAAGTCCAATGTCGGCAATTCTTCTCCAACCATCATTTTTACTCCCTTTACATAATCCGCACCTTTCCACGGAGTAGTGGCAATGTTGATTTCTGCCAATGTCTTTTCAATGCTAACAGACGGATTCAAAGAATACATGAAATAGAACTCTCCTTTGTACTGTTTATCCGGCTCAACCTTTTTATTCTCTTCCAGAAGTCTTAAATGGGCACTATAACGGTGGTTGGCATCCAATAGAACAACATAGTTATTTCCATCCTTGATTTCTTCACCAGTAGTAAAATCAACCACTTTCAAACCGTCTTTAATTGCAGTGGAAGCGTCCACAATGATTGCAGGAACTAGCTGACCGTTTTCCCTCATTGATTTCATTTTAGCCTTGACTGCCTTTTCACTCAAATCTCTGTTACCTGCCAATCTTGCTACTTTTACACCGTTGTTAGTTAATTCAGTTAATGTCATAATTTCTTTTTTCATAATTTATTACCGTTGCCCTACGGACTTATATTGGCTTCTGGCACGCCGTTATTATTTTTTTGATGATGCAAAGGTAGAGTGGAAATTCCCCTAGACAAAGCATTTTGCCTAATGCCCATGTGTGTAGAAAACATACCCTTTCCAGTACGCAAAAAAAAATGCGTACCAAAAAGGAAAATCCTTTCAGTACGCATTTCTGCTATGATTTTATATGTGTTGTTCTAGGAAACTACCATGTAGTTATTAGCTATGACAGACGGAAATTTCTCGTTCTTGTATCTTCTAAGGAGATTGGATAACATTCTGTTCTTGTTACCCTCCGAATCGTATTCTTCATTATATCTTTTGCCATCATAGCCCACTGTATAGATAAGCCTTGAAACAAGCATCATCTTGTCTTTAGATACCTTTACCTTTTTATTGGGTATGGTGGCAGCCTTTCTTCTTTCAATGAAGAACAGAAACATATCTGTAAATTTCCACTTCTTATAAGATATGTCAAGACAGAACTTGTCTTTGAAGTTCATTTGTGATAACAAACTGTTGTCTATAAAACCTTTCAATCCTAGCTCTTTTAATTGTTTGATTTTTGTTTCTTTGTCTTGTTCTCCATTTACAATCTTGCCGTATGTTTCGCTAAAATGACAGACTGCAATTTGAATGATATTTAACAAATCTTCTCTTTCCGTATAGTAACTCTTTCTGTTGCCTTGCTTCAAAGTAATACTTGACGCATCACACAAATTAACTAGAAAAGTGGCAAAGTCTTCAAGTACGGACTTACCCATAATGGGTGTGTTGGTGCCAATATCCTCTATAAAGTCATATACGAATAGAAGTAGATACCAAAACTTACTAACATCTAGCTTATACGCTTCAATGGTATTCTGTAAATCTTCATTAGTTAGAAACTTCTCTTTGTAAGAATCATCCAGCTTTCTGTATTCCCGTTTTTTGTATTCTTCCAAAGTTCCTTTGAAAGTGTTCATTTCTTTGTTTCTCTCGTATCTTTCTTCAACGGACAAGTTTCTTTCCGCATATCTGTTGGCAAATATAGCAGGTGCTGTAGATTCTATTGGTATCATTCCCTTATCTGTTTCTTCATAATCTGGTAGAAAGTGGTTGGCTACTTCCCACACATATTCTAATAGTGGCTCATCCAGACATTTGTAGCTTTCAGTCCAATTAACTTTCAAATCTGAAAGTTCCTCTATCTGATATAGTTTTTCTTCTAGCATGGTACATTCATTATTAGTTCTACTGCAAAATAACAGAAAAGTTTGTAGAATACAGACTTTTATATTTTATATTCTTCCAGATTGAAACTTTCCTGCAACTGTTTAAATGTGTATTCTTTCTCTTTGATACGTTCCAAGACAAAAGAAGTCATTTTAGGTTGCTCTGGTAAAGTTGGAACTATTACAGTCCGTTTTACCTTGTTGAATCTGAAAGTTATAGGAAGTGCCCATAAAAATGGTTTGTTCCTATTATGATACGCTATGATAGTTTCCAAGTCATTCTTGTAAGTAATGACTATGAATCCGCTATTTAAAGAAACGGAATAATAAACTACTTTACTAAGTAATTCTCTGAACATTTCTCCCTTGCCCTCCAGAGAAAGGCTGTCAAGTTCTTTTCTTGACTGACTCTTTATTTCATCCGCTATTCTTCTGTTATTGGATGCAATTTCTTCATCAATGGCTGTCTTTTCCGCTTCTATACTCTTTATCTGGCTGTCTATTGAATCCGCCTTGCCATTCAATGCCTTGACTATTGTTATATTGGTGGAAGCCATAACATTATCTATGACTGTTTTCAAATCAGACTGTAGTTTGGCTATTTCAGAATCCTTTTCTTTTATGCTTTGTGTCAGTTTTATATTTTCAGCTTCTATTTCTGCAATTTTCTCATTGCTCTTGGCTTGGTAAGTTTCATCCAGAGTTCTAAGTCTGACATCTTTCCACACCGCATATATTAAAGTTTCAGCCTTTATGCCAACATTGGTGCATGGGCTTTTTATTCCCATCTTTATTCTGTCAAGACATCTGTAGGTAATGCAGGATGAGGTTCTGCCATACATTGATGTTTGCCCACAAGGACACTTGATAATGCCTTTCAACGGGTTATAATGTTTTTGTGCCTCACCGCTATAATTCTTGTTCTCCTGCACTTTCTTGTGTGCCAGATTCCAGATTTCATTTGATATGAATTTTACGGGAAGTTCCAGTTTCATGCCTTTCCAATATCTGACACCGTTATAAATGGAATCATTTATAATTGTTCTGATAGACTGTTCATAGAACGGTTTGTTTCTTGCTGTCCTATATCCAAGCATATTCAGTTTTTCTGCTGTTTTTCCTAGAGAAAGACCGTTTGCCACATAGTTAAATATATCTCTGACTAACTGCATACGTTCTTCATCTTCCACCAATAACATTTTTGGGGTTGCTCCCTTTATATAATTCGGATTGGGCACTGCCTTAAAGCCAGTTGGTATATTACTGTCTGTAAGCATTAACGGAAACGCTTGTACTTTACTGTCTTTACCTGTAGTCATACGGCTTACTATTTTCTTTCTTTCATCCGCTGCTCCATAGGCTTTGATTGCAAGCATTAAAAAGTCAGAAAGAATGATAGTTTTTCCAGCTTCATATACCTTGTCTGGTTCGTCTAGTATTACTAAATCCACGTTTCTAATGATTGTGTGAATCTGTGTCAAAGTTTCAAATATATCATCTTGACGTGACAGTCTAGACAACTCACTAACTACTACCATGTCAGCAACGCTATTGGTAATGTTTAGAATACTGTTCAATCCGTTTCTGTTGCTGACTGTTCCAGATATGGCATAGTCTTCTTCTATTCTTAACAGAGAGTACCCCTTATTCTCACAATACTTTCTAATCAACACCCTTTGCCTTTCAAGGTCTTGATTATCAGTAGAAACACGAATATAACCTATAACTCTTTTCATTGTTTATCTTATCTTTGATGCAAAGATAAAGAGTATTTTCAATAGCAAGGTATAACTTTAACAACTTAACATTTTGCAAGATTTTGATGCCTAAGGAACTTACACCTTATTATATAGACAAGTTCGACCTGACGAGTGAGAGTGGATGTGAACAGAAACTTTCGCTTTTCGGGCTGATCAACATGGATGAGTTCGACAAGTACCGTGCCGGACAGATGCCCGTTTTGAAGAATCTGATGCAGATGACCACGCTGACTTTCCGCAGGGCACATCGTCCGGCATTCAGTCATCTGCCTCGTATTGCCTCTTTCATCGGTACGTCCAATATGACGGATCTGCTGACTGATCCCACAGGAAGCCGCCGTTTTCTCTGTGCGGAAGTGGATGATAAGATTGATTGTACACCGCCCGATCATGCGCAGTTGTTCGCCCAGCTGAAAGCGGAGCTGGCCGGAGGAGAGCGTTACTGGTTCTCGGACGAGGAAGAGAAGGAGATACAGCATAGCAACCGGAACTTTTATAAAATGCCTGCCGAGCAGGAGTTGTTTTTGCGTTGTTTCCGGATGCCGCAGGAAGGGGAGTTGTCCAAGTCCTATACCACGACGGATTTGTTCAATTATTTGCAGAAACATTATCCGGCTGCCATGCGCGGGGTGACTCCGAACCGCTTGGGCAGGATGATGGTTGCATTGGGGATACAGCGTGTGCATACCGAGTATGGCAATGTGTACCGGCTGGTGAAGCTGAAGGATTCTTCCGCAGCCTGAAACCTTTTTCCGGTGTGATCCTTCAGCCGGAACGCCCTTCTGCAAAGGGTTTGCGGGAGGGCTGAAGCTTTTGAAGGATTTTTCAGGGAATCGTATAAGGAGAAATAAATGAAGAAAGATTGCTTAGCGATTTGTTTGTTCGACTTTTTTAGTGGTGGCGTTTTTATCTATAAAAACATGGAAGTGACAGTTTACATATTTATTACATGGTTTCTTCTTGGGATTGTCCGGAAACGAGATGCTCCAAGTTTCATGCTGCTCCGGGAGATACTTTGCAGTTGAAAGTTTCCTTCCGGTCGGACAGCATAGGGGTGTTTGTCCGTGAATTTCATATCTATGGCAACTTTCCCTTTTTGTCACTTAGTCTGACGGTGGAGGTCGATTGCATATAAGGCAAGCTCATAGCATATAAGAGAAAGAATTAACAGGATAATTTTGTTTTTATCAAAGGTTTATTGCTAACTTTTTCTTCATTTTCTTTTAGGGTAGTCAATAACCTTTTTAGTATTATTGAACCAGCTTTAGTCGGTTCTAGTGTTTAATTTTAAAATTTTGGTAAAAAAATGCCGAAGTATTGTAACCATTTTCTTTTTGATTAAACCGACAAGTTGCAAATTCTTGAATTTCTTCCTAGCTTTGTATTCGTTCGTTTTTTAACAGGAGTACTTGCGTGAAGAATATGAAAAACATAGGAAGGATAGTATTACCAATCATTATTTTGTTATTGACTGTGCAGATAAATGCCGTTCCGGTCAAAGCATTTGATATGATAGTAAGAAGCCTTCCTAATTCGGAACAGTTGCCGACCAAAGAATTGCTTTGTATTTTCCAGGATTCGGAAGGATATATGTGGTATGGCACTGAAGGAGGAGGCTTGTGCCGTGATGATGGATATACGGTGAAAGTATTCCGTTCTGATTTCAAAAACCCGGGAGTCTTGGAAAACAACAGTGTGACGTGTATTACTGAAGACAGTGAAGGGAAAATATGGTTTGGAACGAAGCGGGGCGTCTATATTTTGTCAAAAACAGATTATGAGATAAGGGCGCTTGCTGATGAAATGATAAAGGGTTGGACTATAACTACAATGACAGCAACGTCTGATAGTACGATCTGGATTTCGACTAACAGGCATTTGTTTCGATACAACGCGTCAGGGGAAAGAACTGGAAAATATACTCTTAAATGGAAAGGACAGGAGAATACCGTCAATTCTATTTATGAGGATAAGAAAAAGAAAGTTTGGGTAACTCAGGCAAAAGGTGGGCTTTTTTGCTATGATAAGGTAAAGGACTCTTTTATTTCATATCCTTGGCCTTATGATGAGTATCCCACAAGCATGACGGAAGATCATAACACCCCGTATTATTGGGTTACTACTTGGGGAAAAGGTATGGTACGTTTTGATCCCAAGGCGCAGGATACGGACAAAATGTTTGGATTGCAAACAGTGGATAATGCGTCTTCTGACTCCGGTACCCGAAAGCTTCATCATATCATACAAGATTCTGTTAAGGGATATTTGTGGGTGACTGCCGCCGATAACTTATATGCCTATAATATAACGGCCGATGCCTCCTTGGATAAGGTAGATCTCTCCCATTTATTATCAGCTGACAGGAAAATCCTCACAAAGATTCTTTCCGATCAATCCGGAAATTTATGGGTGACAGGTTATTATCCTTCTTCTTTCATTATTTCTTTTCTACCCAATGAAGTGCTTCCTTTGTCTATGGAAGGGGTAAAGCAAAATCTGGGGGTAATCGCGTCTCCTATGCAGTTTTCTCAAGAGAAGAATTATTATTGGATCAGGCAAAAGAAATTGGGACTGTATGTTTATGATCCCCAGAGAGAGCGTATGTCTGTTGTTAAGAATGACAGGGAGCTTTCTTTTTTCTTTGAGAAACCATCGGATAGAGAGGGGCTCTATATGGTAAGGGATCATTCGGTAATTTTAATTCGGTATAAGGAGGACCGGCTTTTTGAATCCATCGTATGTACCATACCCATTAAACAAGGTGAGCGTATCCGTGCTTTGCATGATGACCGCCGTGGGAATCTTTGGATAGGGACTACTTACCATTTATTTCGGTATAGCTTGGAGGATGGCCGATTGACTACAGTCTGTGATGATGTTGGTTTTATAAATGCTATCGTTTCGTCTAATGAAGGAGTTGTTTATTTTGCAACTGAAAGTAGAGGGTTGTGGAGAATTTCCGGAGAAAGTCGGTTACAAATAAAAGATACAGGAGAAAATTATTCAGTATTGACTGTCGCTTCGGACAACAATCTTTGGGTGGGTACTAAACAGGGTAATGTGTATGGTTATTCTCCGGATACGAATGATTTTATTTCCCGGACAAAAGATTGTGGATTGACAGGGGATGCTGTTTTGGATATAAAGTCGGATGACGATGGGAATCTTTGGATTCTTACATCACAGCGGGTGATGGTCTATCATCCCGGAACACATATCTTTACTATGATGTCTTGTGCTGATTCTTGGATAAATTTGGAAGATTTCCAGTCATTGTATAAAGGTCCTCGGGGAGAAATGAGTGTGGGTGGACGAGGTGGAATTGTAACTTTTCCTCACTATAATGAAAAAAAGAGGAGGATACCTGAGCCAATGGTGCGTTTGACATCCGTCGAAATGAATAACACTTCTGAAATCGGGGTGGATAATCAAAAGAAAATAAGCCTGTCTCCTCATGAAAGAAATGTGGAATTGTTTTTTTCTACTTTTGATTATTTGAATACGAATAAGGTAAGATATGCTTATCGTTATAAACAAAGAAACGATAATTGGGTGGCTTTACCGGCAGGGAAAAATAGTATCGGCTTGTCTGATTTGTCAAAAGGGGAATTTGAACTGGAAGTCCGTGCTACAGATGAGAACGGACTGTGGAGTAAGAGTACATTGACGGTTATGATCCTGTGTCTGCCTGCTTGGTATGAAACAGGTTGGGCGTATTTATTTTATGTACTTGTTGTTTTATCGGTTGTTTGGGGATTGGGCCGGATGTATATGAAATTACAGAAGCCTATTGTTATACAGACTGTTCTGCCGCTGGAAAAAAAGCAGGAGCAAAGGCATGAGATAGATCCATTGCCGGAAGAAGGAAAAGTAGAAGCGAATTCTATTTCAGCATCTGATGAGCAATTAATAAAGAAAGCATTGGACATGGTTGAGAAGAATCTCAGTAATCCTGAATATTCCATAGAAGATTTAAGTAGGGATATGTGTATGAGCCGTGCCACTCTTTACCGGAAGATTACATCTATCACAGGAAGCTCGCCTTCTGATTTTGTGAAGAATGTACGTCTTCGTAAAGCTGCTGAATTATTGAAAGAGGGAGGGCTTTCCATTGCTGAGATAGCTGATCAGGTTGGTTTTAATACGCCTAGTTATTTCACAAAATCATTCAAGAAACTGTTTGGGGTGTTGCCTACACAATATAATAAGTGATGTTTTAGTGATAAGAAGGAGATGGCTTTTGTGGCAGTTGATAGAGGAATAATTATAAATATGATTCATAAAGTTCAATTAAAGTGTATAAATTTCCATGTTAATGAACAAAAATACATTTTTGGGCTTTATAAATAACGATATATTTGTAAAATGCTGCTTGGATATTTCAGATTGAAAGAAATAAGGTGCTCATTTTACATTTAAGACCATGAAAGAACTAAAGATGTACATCGATGGGCGATTCATCGAAAACCAATCCGATAAGTGGATTGATGTATTGAACCCTTCTACGGAAGAAGTGATATCTAAAATGCCTGATGGCACACCGGAAGATGCACGTGCTGCTATAAATGCTGCCGTGAAGGCACAGCTTTCTTGGGAGAGTCTTACCTCTATTGAACGTGCCGGCTATTTAACTCGGATTGCACAAGGTATCCGCAAGCGGGAACAGGAATTGACTGATATTATTATCCGGGAGGGTGGAAAAACAAGAGGATTAGCTAATGTAGAGGTGTTATTTACGGCTGATTACCTTGATTATATGGCTGGATGGGCCCGTCGCTATGAAGGGGAAATCATTCCTAGTGACCGTCCTCACGAAAATATATTTGTCTTTAAGAAACCTATTGGGGTGACAACAGGCATCCTGCCTTGGAATTTTCCTTTTTTCTTGATTGCCCGTAAGGCCGCTCCTGCTCTGTTGACGGGGAATACAATTGTGGTAAAGCCGAGTCAGCTGACACCGGAAAACGCGTATGTTTTCGCACAGATTGTAGATGAAGTTGGGTTGCCTAAAGGTGTATTCAATCTGGTGAACGGTCGTGGTTCGGTGATTGGACATGAACTGGCTGCTAACCCTAAAGTAGGTATGGTTAGTCTGACCGGAAGTGTGGAGGCTGGAATACAGACCATGGCAGCCGCTTCTGCCAATGTGACGAAGGTTTCTTTGGAATTGGGAGGGAAGGCTCCCGGTATTGTAATGCCGGATGCAGATTTGGATTTAGCTGTAAAATCCATTATTGCTTCGCGTGTTATTAATACAGGACAGGTATGTAATTGCTGTGAGCGCGTGTATGTACATTCTAGTATAAAAGAGGCTTTCCTTGAGAAACTGTTGGCAGGATTCAAGCAGGTGAAAGTGGGTGATCCGAATCAGTATACAGACCTCAATATGGGTCCGTTGATTGATGCCAATGCACTGAAATCAGTAGAAGAGAAAGTGAAAAAAGCTATTGAGCAGGGAGCTGAGTTGCTATGCGGTGGTCATCGTATCGGTACTAAAGGATATTTCTTTGAACCGACGATTTTGATTAATTGTACCCAAAAGATGGATATTATTCAGGAAGAAACTTTTGGACCGGTACTTCCGGTTGTTGAGTTTACAGAGGTGGAAGACGCCATTGCCTGGGCTAATGATTGTGAATATGGGCTGACTTCTTCTATTTATACCCAGAACCTGGATATGACATTCAAATTGATTCGTGCGTTGAAATTTGGTGAAACTTATGTGAATCGTGAGAATTTTGAGGCGATGCAGGGATTCCATGCCGGATGGCGTAAATCTGGTATCGGTGGCGCGGATGGTAAACATGGGCTGGAAGAGTATTTACAGACGCAGCTGGTTTATTTGGAAACTAAAGGCTGATTCTCATCATTATTCTATGTAGGATTGTCTCGGGATATAATTCGTATTTTATGTCTCGAGATACATCTTGTTATATGATGGATATTTATTATTGATTTGGATTGATACTTTAAGAAGTATAGAGTACAAAATACTTGTTGTTTCGTCCTGTTGGAAAAGGTTTATTCATCATAAAACAGCATGCTATGAAATTGTTTTTTTCCTTCGTTTTTGCCTTATTGGCTTTTACAGCTTGTACAAAACCCGAAAAGGAAGTCTATATCTTCACTTCTCATCGTGAGCCGGCATTGGACGGGTTACATTATCTTTACAGCTATGACGGCTATCATTGGGATAGTATCGCAGGTTCATGGTTGAAACCGGAAATAGGAAATAAGACTCCTTATTATAATTATTTCACTAAACAGACCGAAGAACAGAAATATGCTCCCAATTCGATGATGCGTGATCCGTCCATGACCCAAGGCCCGGATGGAACTTTCCATTTAGTGTGGACAATCAGTTGGAATGGAGAACAGGGATTTGGTTATGCCAGTTCTAAAGACTTGATTCATTGGAGTGAACAACGCGAAATTAAAGTGATGAAAGACTCTTTGACTAACAATGTGTGGGCACCGGAAGTTTTCTATGATGATGAAAAGGAACAGTTCATCGTTGCCTGGTCTTCTGCCATTCCTGTAGAAAGATATACGGCAGCCGATAGTTTGGGAGCTAATAAAAGTCACCGTGCCTATTATACCACGACCAAGGATTTCCAAACGTTTACTCCTGCAAAGGCGTTTTATGATCCGGGATTTAATTCTATTGACGGATTTATAGTAAAGCGTGATAAAAACGACTATGTATTAATTATAAAAGACAATCGCAAGCCTGGTTACAGTGATTTGTTCTGTGTATCCGGGCCATCGGCAGAAGGACCTTATGCTGATCCGTCAGTAAAATTTGCACCGACTTACTCTGAAGGTCCGTGTGCCGTGAAAGTAGGTGATGAATGGTTGATTTATTTTGATGTTTATCGGGAAGGACGGTTTGGAGCCGTGTCTACAAAAGACTTCAAGAACTTTACTCCCATTGACGATCAGATTTCTATTCCACAAGGACATAAACATGGTACTATCATAAAAGTTCCCGAATCAGTTTTGCTCAACCTGAAAGCGGAGGAAGCTAAAAGATTCCCTCAAAAAGACTAGTTATTACCCAGAATTGTCTGCTTGAATAAGTTACTTTGGGCTTTTGAAATTTATAAGATGAATGCACAAATGAAAAACAAGAATCTAGTATTATTATTCCTTCTTCTGATGGTGGAAGGAGGACTGCTTTCGGCAGCAGCACAGAGCAAATCGTCGGTTTATAAGCCTTGGAGTCATGGACAACTGAAAGTAAGTAAAGAGAACCGCTATCTGATGAATGCGGACGGGACTCCCTTTTTCTGGTTGGGGGATACGGGATGGCTGTTACCCGAGAAACTGAATAGAGATGAGGCTGCTTATTATCTGGAACATTGTCGTCAGGCAGGTTTCAATGTGGTGCAGGTACAGACTATAAATGGAGTTCCTGCCATGAATTTCTATGGCCAGTATTCCATGATAGATGGTTTCAATTTTAAGAATATAGACAGAAAAGGAGTTTACGGGTATTGGGACCACATGGATTATATTATTCAGAAAGCTGAGCAGAACGGCATTTACATAGCGATGGTATGTATCTGGGGAGGGCTTGTGCGCTCCGGAAAGATGAATGTTGAAGAGGCCAAAGCGTATGGTAGATTTTTAGGTGAACGATATAAAGATGCCCCTAATATTATTTGGGTAATCGGTGGAGATACTTATGCTGACCGGAATACTGAGATTTGGGAGGCGTTGGCGAATAGTATTCTTGCTGTGGACGAGAATCATATAATGACCTTTCATCCGTTTGGTCGTACATCCAGTGCTACCCATCTGAATAATAAGGAGTGGATGGATATGAATATGTTCCAAAGTGGACACAGGCGTTATGGTCAGAAAAAAGGAGATGGTGATACTTCTGTTACGGGATTGGAGGAAGACAATTGGCGTTATGTAGAAGAGGCTTTGTCCATGACTCCACTGAAGCCTGTTCTGGATGCAGAACCCAGCTATGAAGGTATTCCTCAGGGATTGCATGATCCTGCCCAGCCACGCTGGCGTGACTGTGATGTGAGACGCTATGGATATTGGTCTGTTTTTGCGGGCTCTTGCGGACATACATACGGACATAATAATATCATGCAGTTCTTGAAACCGGGTACACCCGGTGGGTATGGAGCTGATGGAATAGAGAAACCTTGGTATAAAGCAATGCAGGATCCCGGCTTCAATCAGATGAAATATCTGAAGAATCTGATGTTAACTTTCCCTTATTTTGAACGTGTACCGGATCAAAGTGTAATTGCCGGTACGAATGGGAATCGTTATGACAGAGCCATTGCGACTCGCGGAAAGGATTATTTGTTAGTATACAATTACTCCGGAAATCCGATGTCTGTTGACTTGACTAAAATCAGTGGCGCAAAAAAGAAAGTATGGTGGTATAGTCCTAAAGATGGAAAACTTTCTTTTATAGGAGAATTTGATAGTAAAATTACTCCCTTTACCTATGACGGCAGTTATAATCGGGATAATGACCAGGTATTAATTGCTATAGATTCAAGCAAGAATTATATTTCTACCGAATGGCTGGAACTTCCTATGGTAAATCAATAGCATTTTTAAGGAATACAGCCAAAAAGTCTTATTAAGTCTTAATGAAACGGGAAAAGTCAATGCGGAAATTGTAATTTTGAAAAAACATATTTACAAATGAAACGCATTGGCTTGTTCTTATTCTTTTGTATTCTTTCCTTGCATGGCATAGCTCAGGTTGAAAATGACAAGGATACGCTCATCATCCGGCAAGATAAAATCAATGAGTTTATCAATGAGATGAATGAGGCTGATAAAAGTATGGATTTTATAAACGAACCTCCTACGTTGACACCTCCCGTTTTATCTGATACGTTGCGGATGCCAAAATTTGATTTTACTCCCCGTGAAGAAATGCCTAAGATATCCCCTTATATTTTTTCCGGAAATCCTTTCGGACATGATTATATAGATGGACGTGCTTATCAGATTAATAGTACGGGGATTCTGAGTGGTTATCATTCTTTTCAAGGGTTGCCTTCTATAGGTGAGGCACGTAATGCCGGAGTGATGTACACACAGCGTCTCAATGATTTTATAACCGTGACAGGAGGAGTATATGCTGCTAAATACAATGTATATGGAGTCCGCTTTAATGATTTAGGTGCTAAGGGAAAGCTGTCTTTTCGCATTAATGACAGAATGAAGATCAATATGTTCGGCACATACTCGGTGTATAACGGATATGGTATGACTCCCGCCTCACAGCTTTTTATGAACCAGAATTCATACGGAGGCACTTTGGAATTTAAAATATCGGATAGTTTCGGAATTGAAGCGGGAGCAGAGAGGGAATTTAATCCGATGACCCGTAAATGGGAACCCCATCCTATTATTATGCCGGTATTCTATAAATAATAATTTGTGTATCTTTACGGCATGAATGAAGAGATAGAAGAGTATTACGAAGAGTTATACAGGCTTTATATAGATGAAAACCAGCCATTGGAACGCCGTTACAGGCAATTGCGTGAATCATTGGAGCGTGTGGTGCGTGAAAAGATACAAGGGAATAGTTTGCAGACCACTGATTTGGCCGCCCGTATTAATTATGTAGCCACTCAATATGGGCTGGATCTGAAAGAACAGAATCAGTTACATACCTTTCGCCTGACTTCCAATGATATTTTGAACCATCGTAAGTCTCCTGTAAAAGAAGAGTTCCTGCGTGATTTGCGTGCAGTGGCATACGCATATAGGAAGATGTTTGCACAGGATATTCCATTGAAGTTGTTCTCAGTTCTTCCCAAGCAGGAAATAGCATCTTCAGGGAAAAAAGAAAAGATGGAATACATCCGCCGCATCCGTGTATGCTTTGATTATGCCGATGATACCTATTTGTATGTACATCCTGTAGATGTAATAGCTGATGAACCTATACGGGTTGTTTATAATAAACCCGGTATCAATCATGAATTTGAAGAAACCATAAAGGAACTTTGGCGATATGCCCAGCTTAATCTGCTGGATGTTTCTGTAGATAGGGATGGAATTTATACCCCTTCTTTTATCGTATTGGAACCGGATTATTTGATAGATATCAGTTCACTGGCGGAATGTTACAAGGATTATGGCAGCCATCCGGCAAACTATTTTTTGAGCCGGCTGGTGCCGATTGATAATGCCCGCCCTTTGCTATTGGGAAATATAGCCAATCTGTTCCTGGATGAATGGATACATGCAGGTGAGGAGGAGCCGGACTATATAGACTGTATGAAGAAGGCATTCCGGCAGTATCCCATTGAACTGGCTGCTTGTGCCGAACTTCGTGACCCGTCCAAAGAGAAAGAGTTTGCCAAGGATTGCCGGATGCATTTTGAGCATATACGGGACGTTGTACAACACACTTTTTTGGAGCCGGGGTATAATCTGGATAAAAAGGAGGCTGTGCTGGAACCGTCCTATATTTGCGAGGCGTTGGGCATTCAGGGACGTCTGGACTATATGCAGCGGGATATGAGCAGCTTTATAGAAATGAAATCGGGCAAAGCGGATGAATTCTCCATGCAGGGAAAAGTGGAACCCAAGGAAAATAATAAGGTTCAGATGCTGCTATATATGGCAGTGTTGGAATATAGCATGGGACAGGACCGGCGGCGTATGCATCCCTATTTGCTTTATACCCGTTATCCTTTATTGTATCCGGCCAGAGCATCGTGGGCTCAGGTAAGGCGGATTATCAATTTGCGTAACCGTATTGTTGCTGCCGAGTATGGGGTACAATTCCATAATCATCCTGATTTTACACGCAACTTGTTGGCACAAATCAATCCGGAGGTGGTGAATGAAAGAAAACTGAGCGGCAGATTCTGGGAACAGTATTTGAAGCCCTCTATCTCGCGTTTCCGGGAGAAGCTGTCGGCGTTGGAACCTTTGGAGCAGGCCTATTTTTATACGCTTTATAATTTCATTACAAAAGAACTTTATACCTCCAAATCGGGAGATGTGGATTATGAAGGACGTGCAGGGGCTTCAGCTCTTTGGCTGAGTACACTGGATGAGAAACGTGAGGCGGGAGAGATATTATATGATTTGCAGATAATGGAAAATAGGGCATCACAGGCTCATAAGGCTTATATACTTTTGTCTATTCCGCAATATGATGAGATGTTTCTTCCCAATTTCCGTACAGGAGATGTGGTTGTGTTGTATGAGCGTAATAATGACTTGGATAATGCGACCAATAAAATGGTTTTTAAGGGTAATATTGAGCAGATTACAGATACAGAATTGCGTATCCGTTTACGTGCCACCCAACGTAATGCTTCCGTTTTTCCTCCGGAAAGCCGTTATGCTGTAGAACATGATACGATGGATACTACATTTCGCAGTATGTATTTGGGACTCTCCGCTTTTCTGGATGCGAATACGGAAAGACGGGAATTATTGCTGGGACAACGGCCTCCCCGCTTTGATTCGTCTTTTGATGAAGCTATAGCGCTGACCGGTGATGATTTTGAGAGGGTGGCGTTGAAAGCTGAGTCGGCCCGTGATTATTTTCTTCTGGTGGGACCTCCCGGAACAGGAAAGACTTCGAGGGCGTTGCGTAGAATGGTGGAACATTTCTATGCAGCATCATCTATGCAGATATTGTTACTGGCTTATACCAACCGGGCTGTTGATGAAATTTGTCAGTCACTGTCCTCTATCACCCCCTGTATAGATTATATACGGGTGGGAAGTGAGCTTTCCTGTGATGTACGCTTTAGAGGACATCTGTTGGAGAATATATTGGCGGAATGCAACAGTAGGAGAGAGGTGAATATCCGTATGGCAGATTGCAGAGTATATGTTGGAACCGTGGCCTCTATTGCGGCTAAAGCTGAACTTTTTAAATTAAAACGTTTTGATGTAGCCATAGTGGATGAAGCCACCCAAATATTAGAACCCCAATTGTTGGGTATTCTGTGTGCCAAGTTTGCCGATGAAAGAAATGCAGTGGGTAAATTTATCCTGATAGGTGATCATAAACAGTTGCCTGCCGTTATTTTGCAGAATAGCGGACATTCTGAAGTGCATGATGAGGGACTTAGGGAAGCCGGACTTTTTAATTTAAAAGATTCTCTGTTTGAGCGGCTTTATCGTTTTCATTTAAAAGAAGAATCTCCTAAAGCGATAGATATGCTTTGCCGTCAGGGGCGTATGCATCCGGGAGTGGCTTTTTTTCCCAATAAAGCATTTTATGCCGGAAAATTGGAGGCTTTGGGATTACCTCATCAGTTGGAGCACATAGAGGCTCCGGTACGTTTTATCCCTTCGAAGCAAGATTTGGAGAGCGTTTCCGGAAAAACAAACAGATATGAGGCACAGATTGTCGCCGGTTTAGCCAAAGAGGTGTATCTGGCTCATGAAGAGGAATTTGATCCGAATCGAACGTTAGGGGTCATTACTCCTTATCGAAGTCAGATTGCTTTGATACGTAAAGAGCTTCAGGCATTGGCTATTCCTGCTTTGAGTAGGATTTCCATTGACACTGTGGAACGGTATCAGGGCAGCGAACGTGATGTCATTATTTATTCTTTTTGTGTGAATCACCTCTATCAATTAAGGTTTCTGCCCAACCTGACAGAAGAGGACGGTGTACAGATTGACCGTAAGCTGAATGTCGCTTTAACGCGTGCACGCAAGCAGCTTTTTATCACAGGAGTCCCTGAAATATTAAGTCATAATTCTATCTATCAATATCTTCTGAAAACTATTTATTAGGGAAAAAAATACCACAGGCTACTTAGGTGTGTAGTCTGTGGTGAATTCTTTAATTAGGCATCAACCGGTTTGTATTTGGGGACCAATGCTTTCATGATAATCCAACCAACCAAATAAGCTACGGCACATACACAGAATATGATGAAGTAGCCGGCAGGTTTTCCTTCGAATCCCATAAAAGTCATATTCGTTTCTGCTGCATAGTCAAACAGTCTGCCAGATCCCATATTAATACAGAATGAACCTATACCACCTGCCATACCACCAATACCTACGATAGTAGCGATGGTGCTTTTGGGGAACATATCACCTACTACAGAATAAATATTGGCAGACCATGATTGGTGTGCCGCACCTGCAATACCGATAATAATGATAGGATACCAATATGAATAATTGCCTAAAGGTTGGGCAAACAATGCCAGCAGTGGGAACAAGGCAAAGATAAGCATAGCCTGCATACGGGCTGCATATGGATTCTTACCTGTTTTATTAATGATAATAGTAGGTAACTTACCACCATAAATAGATAACATGGTAATAGCATATAATACGAAAATCAACATTTGTGCGGTACCCGTATCTGAAGCGAAACCGTATACATCCGAAATATATGCCGGAGTCCAGAACAGGAAGAACCACCATACGCCATCAGTCATGAACTTACCGACAAATACAGCCCATGTTTGGGGAAATTTGAAACATTGCAAGAATGAAATCTTCTTGTTGTCGAAGTCGTTGGCAGCAGCTTGTTGTTCTGCTGATTCTTCAGGATTGTTGTTGTCTTGTTCAATATATTCCAGTTCGGCAGCATTCACGCGAGGGTTGACATTGGGTTTCTTATAGAGGAACATCCAAAGTCCCATCCAAATGAATCCTAAACCACCGATAACGATGAAAGCCATTTCCCATCCGTTGCCCACACCAATACTTTGGAAATAACGTGCCAAAGGAGGGATAGTGATCGGAGCGGCTAAAGCACCTACTGTAGAACCTGCATTAAAGATGGAAGTGGAATATGCACGGTCCTTTTTCGGAAAATATTCGGCTGTTACCTTAATAGCTGCTGGGAAGTTTCCTGCCTCACCTACACCTAATACGATTCGGGCAGCGATAAAGTAATAAACGCTGGTAATGGCGATAGTTGAAGCGACGGCTCCTGTTGCAGAAAGCATCTCTTCTGCGTTATGAATACCTAATGTTTCTTCGGTTGCCCAACCGCACAATGCATGAAGACAAGCTCCTAAGGACCAGACAAAGATAGCCCAGAGATAACCTTTTTTAGTTCCCATCCAGTCAATGAAACGACCGGCGAACAGGTTGGCAATGGCATACACTATAGAGAAAATAGCTGTGATATCTCCGTAATTCGAATCCGTCCAGTGAAATTCCGGAGCAATGAAGTCTTTCCAGGTTAGTGAAAGCACCTGACGGTCGAGGTAATTGACTGTAGTGGCAAAGAATAGCAGACCACAGATTATCCATCTGAAGTTTGTCATCTTCTCACCTACTTTTTGAAATGTACTCATGATAATAGATTTAATTATGTTTTTCTTATTAGACGCAAAAATAACCATTCTGTACCTATTCTCTATGCAAAAATTGGTGGAAAGCCTGTATAAATCGGTACAATGGTAAGATTTCTAAAAAAATCATTCTGAATGTCGCAAAAAAAACTGAAAACGAGTTGATTTCTTGCAACATTCAGAATGACAAGAGTTAATGAGTAATGGTGTGTACCATTCTACTTATCTCATATCTGTGTATTTTATTTCATCCTTGTCACTGTATTTCAGGTTTTCACCTCCCATACCCCAAATAAAGGTATAGTTGCTGGTACCTGCAGCGGCATGGATAGACCATTCGGGAGAAGTGATGGCTTGTTCATTGTGTAACCATACCAGACGCTCTTCTTGCGGTTCGCCCATCAGGTGGCAAATGGCATTTCCTTCAGGCAGGTTGAAATAGAAGTAGGCTTCCATACGACGGGTATGTGTATGGGCCGGCATGGTGTTCCATACAGAACCCGGAGCCAGTTCAGTAAGTCCCATCTGTAATTGGTTTGTACCGCCGTTTTTCACTCTTTCCAATACATCTTTTACAATTAACTGATTTACAATACGGTCGTTGCTATCTTCCATTTTTCCATAATGATCTGAGATAGCTAAAGCATACTGTTTAGGATTTGCTTTTTGAAGCTTGGCGTCGGTAGTGATCAATTGAGTAACGTATGGCTTGTAAGCCGGTGCCGAATTGATATAGAATTTAGCCGGTTTGGCAGCGTCATTACTTTTAAAAGTAACTTCTTTATTCCCGCAACCTACATAGAGGGCTTCCTTGTATTTCATAGGATATTCTTTACCGTCTACAGTAACTACGCCATCACCGCCTACATTGATGACTCCTAGTTCACGCCGTTCAAGGAAGTAAGTGATTTCCGGACCCAGTTCACGGAAAGTTTCCAGCTTCAAAATTTTGTTTACCGGCATAGCTCCTCCGTAAATAAGACGGTCGTAAAGGGTGTATGTAACATTGATTTCATCCGGCGCCATCACCTTTTCCATCATAAATGAACTACGCAGACGTTCTGTATCATAGTGTTTCACATCTTGCGGATGGCAAGCGGTCTGTACTTTGTAATTTACTTGAGCTGAAGTTGCCAAGGCAGAAACACTCAGCATCATTGCAATCGCTAATTTTTTCATAATCATTATCTTTAATTTTTAATTTTTCATTGTTTTCTGGTATTTAATGATGGAACGACGGTTCAGCACCATTAAGAATAGTGTTATCAGTACTAAAATTCCGGAACCAATCCATTTGAATGAATAAGTCAAATGGAAAATAGCCCATGAGAAAGGACTTGAAGCAAAATCCAACGCACCACCTTCAAAACCAGACGGGATGTTTACGGCAGCATCTTGTGTCTTGGCGTATACATCATGTGCTGCTTTGGTGAAATAAGGAGCCAGATCTGTTACAAAATACAGACCGATGGCCAGCACAACAAAACCAATGATGAAAGTCTTTACTACATTTCCTTTTGTGATAGGTAATATCAATGGGAATACATAGAACATGCCAGCTAATGAAGCCAATGGTAAGAATTCATTGCCCGGAAGCACCACTGCCAATAAGATAGTAACAGGGATTAATAGTAATGATACAACCAACGTGGCCGGATGTCCGATCACCAAGGCAGGACTCATACCGATATTTAAGCCTACAGCACCCTTAAACTTCTTGGCGATCAGTTCGCGGGTAGCGTCCGAAATGGGTTTCAACCCTTCGATGAACAGGCTGGTAATACGGGGAATCAACTCCATTACCGCTCCCATCTTGATACCTAAACCTAGAATATAAGGAATCTTGTCTACTATTTCTTGTCCGTTCTTGCAAGATAATGCACCGATGCCACATCCTACCAGGATACCCAAGAAGAGAGGTTCGCCTAATAAACCGAATTTCTTTTTCATACCTTCCGCATCAATGTTCAGCTTTTCAAATCCGGGAATTTTGTCCAATACCTTATTTATAATGAGAGCGAATGGTACGAAACCTGCACAGAAGGGCTGCGGAATAGAAATACCTTCCATTTTATCATAGAAACCTTGAAATTTGTCTGCTGTGTAATCTGCTAAGATTAATGTGATGATATAACAGATAACAGCTGCGAAGAATCCCCACAAAATACTATCTGTTGCAAAATAAACTACGGCTCCGATAAAAGCAAAATGCCAATAGTTCCATAAATCAATGTTAACCGTACGGGTGGTTTTAGTCAATAACATTAAGATGTTAACGGCCAGACATACCGGAATAATGAATGCCCCTACGGAAGTGTTATAAGCCACGGCTGCAGCAGCAGGCCATCCCATATCGAATACTTTCAGTTGCAGGCCATATATTTCGACCACTTTGCTTAAGGCCGGACCCAGACTGCTGGTCAGAAGTGCGGTAACCACTGATAGACCAACGAAACCAACACCTACCAACAAACCGCTTTTTAATGCTTTGCTGAATTTGATTCCGATACAAACGCCTAAGATTGTAAAAATTATAGGCATCATCACCGCTGCTCCTAAACCGATGATATAACTAAAAACTTGTTCCATTCTCTTGTGAATTAATAGTAAATGACTGTGTTTTCTACAATAGTATAAATTAAAAACTGCCCCAAAAATAAAACCTTTTCTCAACTTATCAAACCTGAAAGGCATAATAATTAGTAAAAAGACAATTTTTGAACGATTTTTATCGTTATCGTGCACAAAAATAACCGTTTTCGCACACGAATACCAAATAATACACTTAGTAGGTTGAAAAGTGCACACTGCTTTTCGAGGAAAATACTACTTTTGTTTCATAAAATAAATAGGTCTAATACTAAAAATAAATGTCTTCATGAAAACGAATTCTATTTGTAAAATTATTGTGTCCGGTTTGCTTGCGGCTGTTCCTTTGATGGGCATGGCTCAGCAGGTTTGTGGTAATAAGCCTTGGTCTGTACGTATGGCGGAATCAGAAATGGTGCGTTGTCCCGAATCTTGGCAATTGGATTTTCAGACCCGTTTGAAGTGGGATTACTGTCATGGCCTGGAACTTCAAGCTATGCTGGATGTATATGATGCATACGGTGATAAAAAGTTTTTTGATTATGCTGTGGCTTATGCCGATACGATGATTCATCAGGATGGTTCTATCGAAACTTATAAACTGGAGGAATATAACATTGACCGTCTGAATTCCGGCAAGATGCTTTTCCGTATTTACGAGCAGACTAAGGACGAGAAATACAAAAAAGCATTGGATTTATTGCGCAGTCAATTGGATACGCATCCCCGTAACGCCGATGGCGGTTTCTGGCACAAGAAGATTTATGAGAACCAGATGTGGCTGGACGGGCTTTATATGGGACAACCGTTCTATGCGGAGTATGCTTACCGTAACAACCGTGTGAATGATTATGCTGATATTATCAATCAGTTCGTCACAGTGGCCCGCCATAATTATGATCCGAAGACTGATTTATACCGTCATGCATGTGATGTGAGCAAGCGTGAAAAGTGGGCGGACAAGACTACCGGATGGTCACAGCATTGCTGGGGACGTGCCATGGGATGGTACGCGATGGCTTGTGTGGATGTGCTCGACTTTATACCGGAACACGAAGCCGGACGTGAGTCGGTTATCGAAATATTGAATAAACTGGCTGCCCAGATTAAACGTACCCAGGATCCTGCAACAGGAGTCTGGTATCAGGTGATTGACAGAAGCGGGGATGAAGGGAATTATCTGGAATCCTCTTGTTCTACCATGTTTGTATACACCCTGTTGAAGGCGTTGCGTAAGGGGTATATCTGTCCTTCGTACATGGAAGTGGCCAAGAAAGGGTATGAAGGGCTTCTGACCCAATTCATAGAAGTGGACAATAAAGGTGTGGTTTCTATCACTAAAGGGTGTGCCGTTGCCGGTTTGGGAGGCAAGCCGGTGTATCGTACCGGAGATTATAATTATTATATAACTGAAAAAATACGTTCTAATGACGCGAAGGCGGTAGGCCCGTTCATTATGGCCAGTCTGGAATGGGAGCGTTTGTTTCAGAAAAGCAGTTGTGGAACTGCATGTAAATAACAGGAGGTGAGATGATGAGAAAAGTTTTAGGATTATTGCTGTTGTTAGTCGCTGTTAGCGGAACATGGGCTCAGGAACGCCGGGATACCCTTGTTGTTTCACGCGATGGAACGGGGGATTTCCGTACTTTGCAGGAGGCTGTGGAAAGTGCTCGGGCTTTCATGGATTATACTGTTACGATCTATGTGAAGAACGGAGTATACAAGGAGAAAGTGATTGTTCCTTCATGGGTGGAAAATATAGATATCATAGGTGAAGATCGTGATAAGACGATTATAACTTATGATGATCATGCGAATATAAATAAAATGGGTACTTTCCGCACTTATACGGTGAAAGTGGAGGGCAGTGACATCACTTTTAAGAATCTGACTATTGAGAATAATGCGGCTCAGTTGGGACAGGCGGTGGCTCTGCATACGGAAGGTGACCGTTTGAAATTTATCAATTGCCGTATTTTGGGTAATCAGGATACTATTTATACCGGTGCTAAATTTACCCGCCTTTATTTTAAGGATTGTTATATCGATGGTACTACAGACTTTATTTTCGGTCCTTCCACCGCTTTGTTTGAAAATTGTATGATCCACAGCAAACGCAATTCGTATGTAACGGCTGCTTCCACTCCGAAAGAAGCTAAATATGGATATATTTTCAAACACTGTAAGCTGACGGCAGAACCGGGAGTGGATAAAGTGTATTTAGGTCGTCCTTGGCGTCCATACGCTTATACCTTATTTATAGAATGTGAGTTGGGCAAGCATATTGTTCCTGCCGGATGGCACAATTGGGGCAAGCAGTCCAATGAAGAAACAGCCCGTTATATGGAATATAAAAATACCGGTGAGGGCGCAAATGTTTCAGAAAGGGTAGCGTGGAGCAAACAGCTGACAAAGAAAGAAGCGGAGGCGGTGACGGTCGATGCTATTTTTGGTACTCAAAGTAATTGGAACCCAATAGACTAGATTGAATTTATAATTGCTTGAAGAGGAGACTTCTACGTTGGTGGAGGTCTCCTCTTTTTGTTGTGTTGAATAATTGGAAGTCGTGAAAAATGCCTAATAAATCCACATAAAAAGATAAAAACTACACATGAAGGTAATGTTATATTCTTAATTTTGCAACGGTGAAACTAAGGTCAAAACCTTAAAAAAACATTTTAATAACTATAAAAACACATCTTATGAATCTAAAAGAATTAGCTAGAAAAGCTGTCTCAACTCTCTTTTTGAGTATGCTTTGTTTGGTTGCTTTTGCCCAAACCGCAACAGGTTTGGTGAAAGACAAAACAGGCGAACCTATGATTGGTGTGAATGTACTGGTAAAAGGAACAACCAATGGTACAATCACAGATTTCGATGGTAAGTTTTCAATTCCGGATGTTCCGAGTAACGCTACTTTGGTGGTTTCCTATATCGGGTATCTTACTAAAGAGGTGAAAACCGGAAAAGACTTGGTTATTGTATTGGAAGAAGATAACAAGACTTTGGATGAAGTCGTTGTTATTGGTTATGGTACAGTAAAAAGACGTGATTTGACAGGGTCTGTCGCTTCTGTTACCGGTGAAAAATTAGCGGCTAATCCGGTTGCCAATGTTGCACAGGCTTTACAAGGACAATTGCCCGGTGTGAGTGTGACTTCACAAGACGGTCGTCCGGGTGCAGGTATGTCTATCCGCATTCGTGGAGGTGGTTCTATCACTCAGTCTAATGATCCCTTGTTTATTGTAGATGGTGTTCAAGTTAGTGGCATTGATGATATTCCTGCTGACAATATCGAAAGTATTGATGTGTTAAAGGATGCTGCTTCTACGGCTATTTATGGTGCTCGTGGTGCTAACGGTGTAATATTGGTTACTACAAAGGGCGGCAAGGATGGCCGGGTCTCTGTCAAGTATAATATGTATTATCAGATGAAGGAGAATCCGAAATTATTGGAGACTATGGATCCTTATGACTATGTGTATAATACATGGGCATATATGAAGAGTCTGGGAGATTCTTATGGTGATGGAGTTGCCAGATATTTTGGATTAGGATCCAAGTACGGAAATCATTTGAATGAATATAAAAATATGACCACTCATAATTATATAAATGATTTGATGCAGACTGCGTCATCTTGGAATCATGATGTATCTTTATCTGGTGGTACAGATAAAACTAAGTTTTATTCATCAGTGAACTATATGGATGATGAAGGTATCCGTGTGAAGTCTGGTTTCCAGCGTTGGAATGCGAATTTCAAATTGACGCAAAAGATTAATAAAAAGTTAACTGCGGATTTTGACTTGCGTTATAGTGAAATAGAAGTAAATGGATCTGGTTTTGGTAATGCAACCTCTGCTTACACTTATCGTCCTGTGGATAATCCTTTGGGTGATGCTTCTTTTACTGCTGGATTTGGTCAAGGTGATACAAATATGGAAGAAACTAGTAATCCTTTGTATTACTTGAATACTGTAGATTATATAAAAAACATGTACCGTATCCGTGCAAAAGGTGCTTTAACTTGGAATGTTATTAAAGGTTTGACGGCAAAGACGGAGCTATCGTTAAATCGTAATTGGAACCAAGAAAAGACATGGAATGCAGGACAGACAGAAAAAGATAATAGTTCTGCTAAATTGAAGAAAAGTGATGGTTACGGTGTGCGTTGGGCAACTACTTTGAATTACGAAGTACAGGGGCTTGGAGATGATCATAGTTTGTCTTTCTTGGTTGGTAATGAAGTCTTGGCATCAAAATCGGATTATACTGAAATCTATGGTGTAGGGTATCCTAAAGGATTTACTATGGATGATGCGTTTGGTATGATTAATATGACTACTCCTTCATTGGGACAAGATTATTTTAAAGGTGAGATAGGTACTCCTAACCATACTTTGTCATGGTTTGGCCGTGCTAATTATTCTTATAAAGGCAAGTATCTTTTGACTGCTACATTCCGTGCCGATGGTTCTTCTAAATTTGCACCTAGTCATCAGTGGGGATATTTCCCGGCAGCAGCGGCAGCGTGGAGAATTTCAGATGAAGCTTTCATGGAAAACACAAGAGACTGGTTGGATAATCTGAAACTTCGTGTATCGTATGGTACTTCTGGCTCTGATAATATTGATGCTTCTTTATGGAGAGAGACCTGGAAGACCAAACAGATAACAGTGGATGGTGAAAAAGTAACCACTTATGTACCGGGTGACATGAAGGGAAATCCTGACTTGAAATGGGAAACTACTATCAGTCGTAACTTAGGTGTTGATTTTGGTTTCTTTAATAACTGGGTTCGCGGTAGCTTGGATTATTATTGGAATACGACAAAGAATATCTTAATGAAAGTGCCTATCGACGCAGCATCCGGTTATAGCTATCAGTTCCAGAATGTAGGTAAAACTTCAAATAAGGGAATTGAATTGGCTTTAGGCTTTGACATTGTTCGTGGTAAAGATTTTAATTTAGGTGTAAACTTGACTTATAATTATAACAAGAATAATATTGATGAACTGATGGACGGAGTCTTGGCGGATACGAGAGCTATGAATGATTGGGGTTCATCTATGGCTAAGCCTGCTTATGATTATATTATCCGTGAAGGTCAGCCTGTAGGTACGATCCAAGGTTTTAAATCAGAAGGATATTATATGATTGATGATTTTACTTATGCAGATGGTAAATACACATTGAAACCGGGTGTTCCTGATATTCAAGGTATTGTGAATTATCCGGATGGAGTTAAAGGATTGGCAGCGGATGGACAAACTGCTATACCGGGTATGCCTAAATTTGCAGATACAACAGGTGATGGTGTTGTGGACGAGGATGACAAAACGATTATCGGTAAGGCTATGCCACAGCATACAGGTGGTTTTACAATTAACGGTAATTGGAAGGCAATCGATTTTTCTGTAGGCTTTACTTATCAGATTGGTGGCGATGTGTACAATGCCAATGCAATGCACTCATTGATGGGAAATAAAGACAATTCCGCTGGTCAGAACCGTTTGAAGTTTGTTTCTGAAACTTTCAAATATTATGATGTTGATGCAAATGGTGACTTGATGCTGGTGAAAGATCCTACAGCTTTGGCGGCTCTTAATGCGAATACAAACTACAGTTCTTTCTTCTCTGAATATGGAATCGTAAGTTCTAAGTTTATTGAAGATGCGTCTTATTTGCGTCTGAATACATTGACAGTAGGTTATACTTTCCCGAAAAATTGGATGAATAAGATTGGATTGCAGAATGCACGTGTGTATTTTACAGGAAGCAACTTGTTCTGTATTGACGGATACTCTGGTATAGATCCGGATGTCAACACGAAGACCGATGGTAAGGATGGCTTCCCTACACCTTATTTTGATTACCAGTCTTATCCTAAGGCTAGAACTTATACCTTTGGTGTTAATTTAACTTTCTAATTAATGGAGATGAATCGTATGAAAAAAATAGTATATTCAACACTTTTCTTTGCTGGAATGTTTTTGACTACAGCATGTAGTGATTATTTGGAGGTTGGCTCTCCTTCTATTGTAGATTCGGATTTTGTCTTTTCTAATCCGACAACAGCACGTGCGGCATTAGACGGTGCTTATGAACAGTGGAGGGATTGTGCGCAGAATAAGGTTTTTGGCGATGGATTGTTTTATGCTGCTGATATTGCCGGGTCTGATATAGAACGTCACCCGGAGTCTTTCTCTAACCAGCTGGGACGTCACTATCCGGAATGTCTTTATCAAAACGGTACTTATGCAGGTAGCTATGGATTGACTTCATATTTGAAGGAGGATGATATTTATGCTAGCTTGTATTCGGTTGTGAGCAAAGCCAATGCGGTGATAACATCCATGGAAAACGCATCGAATTTTGAATCGATCATCAATGGTGGACAATCAGAGATGGGGCAAATGTATGGTGAGGCGATAGCTATGCGTGCTACGGCTTATCGTGAACTGTGCAAGAACTTCGGGGACGTACCATACGTAGGTGTTTATGGTGTTGTGCCTAAAGGTTTGGTTTCCCGTGATTCTATTTATGATGTATGTATTGAAGATTTGCAGAAAGTGGAACCTTTGATGTACACCATCGGTTCCATTCCCGGCATTGCTGCTGCCAATAAAAATTATTTTTCTAAAACCTATGTGCAGGCTTTGATTGGAAGAATGTGTTTGGATGCAGCTGGATATCAGACCCGTCGTGGCGATATTAAACGTGTAAATGGAAAAGGGGAAAGCATGACATTTGAAAACAAGGGAAAAGAAAATAATGGAGCTACTTACGGACGTCGTTCTGATTGGCAGAACTTGTACACGATAGCTAAAAAATACTATGAGGCTTTGTTGGCTGATCCGGGTAATGCACAGTTTCATTTGACTGATCCACGGGGTGCCTCGGATAAATCCGGACGTACTTTCAATAATCCTTACCAGTATTTCTTTGAACAGATGCATATGGATGATGCTATTTATGCGGATGAGTCTATTTATGAATATCCCATGCAGCAAGGTGGTGGAAATGATGGTCGCCCCTATTCTTTCGGCCGTCCTTCATCTGGTGGCTCAAAGGCAGCGTATCCATGTAAGAGCTATGGACAGGGACGTATAAATCCTGCTTATTTTTATGGAATCTTTGATCCGAATGATATGCGTCGTGACGTGAGCATTACTATGACCGGCAGTAATGGTAAAGGGGTTGAGAAGTTGATTCCTTTTGTCCCCAACTCAAAAGCTGAAGGCGGTGGCTTGACATTGAATAAATGGGATGAGAACCGTCAGGCTAATCCATGGGTGGCTGCACAGCGTAAATCAGGTATCAATGGTCCGTATATGCGTATGTCTGAAGTTTATTTGGGCTATGCGGAAGTATGTGCGGCATTAGGTGATGTGGTTACAGGTAAACAATATTTAAAAACAGTTCGTGAACGTTCGTTCCCGCAAGGCTTGGCTGACACAGATGGCTTTATTGCATCTTTTGGCAATGATCTGGTTCGTGCGATTATTGAAGAACGGGGTTTTGAATATGCAGGTGAAGGTGATCGTCGTTGGACATTGATTCGTTCTGGTTATCTTCCGGAAGATATAAAAAGAATCAAAGACATGACTAAAGCTATGATGGATGGTCTGGCAACTAAAGGTTATTATGAGTTTGAAAATGGTAATATCATTTCTGCTTATATATGGACAAAATTAGTTGATGCAAAAACTATATATGGTCATCGTTTGACAGCGCAGTGTCCGATGGACAAGGTCAATGATCCGGTGCTTTATCCGGGATGGCGCGGACAAAAGGATAATTGGGAAGAAATGGGATTGAATTATGGAAATTCGGCTCCTGCTACCAATCTGGCAATAAAAGGGTTGTTTGAAATCGTGTCTGAAGAAGAGGCAGCATCTCTTGAAAGCCAAGGATATGCCAAAGTTAATTGGGGTATTGATTTGGTTGATTATAGAGATGAATATGATAAGTATCTGTTTTGGGATTATGATTACGTTTCGGCTCCTATCTATTTGTGGCCGTTTACTCCTAATGTAATGGCTGCCGGTGGCTTTACGAATGGTTATGGCTTTAAACAGGAATAATAATTCATTCATCAAACGAGAAAATAAACGTATGGGGGAGAGGGCGTATGGCAAATGCTCTCTCCCCTTTTTTGGGGTGTCTCTTAAGAATGTATTTCTAAACAGCTCATCAATACAACTGTCGCATTTATAATTTGAACTCGCCTCCTACCATAGAGTTTTGCAAAACTGCTGCCACTGCTACCACCATTTTAGCAAATCTCTTATGAATAGGGAGATATAGGGGTGGTGGCAGCACATTTTTTTATGTATGAAATACGCCTGCTGCCACCACTTTTTCTACTTTTCTCATATTATCAGTATGTCTTTTCTACTTTTTACGGAAGTGTTGTCCCGCACATACGTATTATCTCATAAGTAAGATGAAGGAGCAGTCAACCTAAAGCGTCAAGCTATATTGTGTCCATGAAAAGACTGGGAGTTTCAAACAGTTACAAAAGGACGAAACTGTAGTTCCAACCCGATAGAACTGTAGTTTCAACCTGATGGAACCAGAGTCTTAGGCTGATGAAACTGTAGTTTAACGCTTTAGGTTGACTACTCCTTCATCTTACTTGTAAGGATGGTTGACGGAATTAATACTTAGTTATAATATCAGTTGACTCTTTCAAGAGCTATTTCTTTGTCGGGTTGAAACAATCATGACTTACGGTCAAGATGGATGACAGTTGCCACCAAGTTTACCAATACTACGGTAATCATAGCAAATCGGCATAGAAGGCATACGAATTTTACCCAAACATCTTCCTCTTATGGAATAAAAAAGGGGATAAGTGGTGGTAGCAGGCGTATTTCATACATAAAAAAATGTGCTGCCACCACCCCTATATCTCCCTATTCATAAGAGATTTGGTAAAATGGTGGTAGCAGTGGTAGCAGAAATTACAAACTTTAGAAGAGGGGGCGATAAGAAAGACTGAAATCTTTTTTTGATAGGTTTGTTCGCCTGTTGCAAAATTGTGCACATAAAAGACCAATTTTTACCTTGTTCTTCTTTGATAGCCTGTTACTTTTGTATCAAGACATATTTTAATCAGATACGAAATGAAATTGAAGTTTTTAGTAAGTACAATAGTTAGCATCATGATATGGCCGGCAAGTATTATGGCACAAAGTGAATTGATTCCAATGATAGAAATACCTGCGGGAAATTTCTATATGGGGACTTTGGGTGAAGATGAAAATTATGATGAAGCACCTATGCATAAGGTGCACATATCTAAACCGTTTAAAATGGGACTGACCGAAGTGACTAATGCGCAATATGAATTGTTCTGTCCCGGACACAAGTTGTTGCGTGGTAAAAATGGTTTCTCAAATGAAGATGACGAAGCGGTGGTGTTCGTAACTTATCAAGATGCCGTTGCCTTTTGTGACTGGTTGACCCGGAAAGAAGGAAAAACGTATCGTCTGCCTACCGAAGCTGAATGGGAATATGCATGTAAGGCAGGCCGTTACTGGAACTTCTATATGGATGACAAGCTTCCTGCCGCCTGGCAAAAGAATCAAGTGATAACGGCTTCTCTAAAACCCTTGTCCTTGAAAGTGGCACAAACTCCTCCCAACGAATGGGGGTTATATGATATGTGTGGAAATGTGGAGGAATGGTGTCTGGACTGGTATGGGCCCTATATAGACAAGGAACAGACTGACCCTGTCGGCTATTCGGACGGTATGGCACGGGTGACCAGAGGAGGGAGTCATAATACACCGGTGAAATATCTCCGTTCGGCAAATCGTATGGCTATGTTGCCGGAGGACAAACATGCAATGACAGGCTTTCGGGTGGTACAGGCAGAGTATCCGCAGACCGCTCCGCTTTCTCAGCCAAAAGATGAGTATGTCGTGTCTCAGATAAAATGGAATTGGGCCTCTCAATGTGTCACGGAACCAGTCTTCACTGCTCCTTTGGTTTATGTGCATGAACCGGATGCGCATAGTGGAACGCCTTTTTTCAAGCATAATCATCAGCCGGCATTGACTTGGTGTGATAATGGAGACTTGTTGGCTGTGTGGTTTTCTACCAATGAAGAAAAAGGCCGTGAGATGGTGGTGCTCTCTTCGCGCTTGCGTGCCGGAAGCCGTGAATGGGAAAAGCCTCGTATGTTTTATCAGATAGCTGATCGTAATTTGACCGGAACTGCATTGTTGAACGACCGCCAAGGGACTCTTTACCATATCAATGGAGTGGAAGCGGCCGGACATTGGCAGAATTTGATGATGACTTTGCGTACAAGTACAGATAATGGACAAACTTGGAGTAAACCTCGTATGATTGCTCCAGAGCATACGAGACGCCATCAAGTGATAGCCGGAACCTCTATTACAAAGGAAGGCTGGTTTGTTCAGGCTTGTGATGCCGGACCCGGTGGAAGAGACGGGGCTGCTGTTCATATCAGTAAGGATAAGGGAAAAACTTGGACGGACCCGTGGGATGGAGCGCCCTTGCCTGATTTTAAAGAGGGAGGGACAGGTACCACTATTGCCGGAATCCATGCCGGAGTGGTGCAATTGAAGGATGGCAGATTGATGGCATTGGGACGTAACAATAGTATTCGTGATAAAGAAGGACGTCTACGTATGCCTATGAGTGTATCTGATGATATGGGCAAGACCTGGCATTATTCCGCTTCGGAATTTCCACCCATTGATGGAGGACAACGGCTGGTATTGATGCGTTTGAATGAAGGTCCTATTTTGCTGATTTCTTTTACTGAGCATCCTTATCGTACTCCGAAAGAGGAGCGTGGAATGATGTTTACTGATCAATCAGGAAAGCCTTTTAAAGGATATGGCATGTATGCTGCTTTGTCATACGATGAAGGTAAGACCTGGCCTGTAAAACGCTTGTTGACTGATGGTATTTATCGTTTTCTTAATGGTGGGGCTTGGACCCAGTTTTTTGAAATGGATGAGAATCATGCTGAGCCTCGTGGCTACTTGGCCGGAACACAAACACCTGATAACATGATTCATCTGATAACAAGCCGCTTTTATTATAAGTTTAATTTAGCTTGGCTGAAAGGAAACGAAAGTACACTCTTCCCTCAAATGTTGTTTGATTGAGAGATATATAGTATATATATTTAATGATTTGTATTGATTGTTTTCTTTTGTGTGATTATATATACAAGAAACGAAGTAAAACGAAATTAAATAAAAAAGAAAATAATGCGAAATAATTTTTGTTTTCCGAAAATATTTCTACTTTTGCAATGTGTGATTTAAGATACTATGATTATGAAACATACTTAAAGAGAACACAAAAGGAACTATTAAATCTAAAAATGATTATTTGTTAACCCAGGAAAGTATGGAAAATGTTCAGAAAACAAGGCGTTTGTTTGCAAGCGCATACGGTTGTAAAGCCAGCCGTTCTTTTCTTATTTGGAGCTTGTCGGCCGCAATGTCCATAAGTGTCGCACCGATGATGGCTGAGGTTTCTGCCGATGTTAGGAACTTTGGCACTCAACTTGTTACTCAGGTGAAAAGGGTCACCGGAACCATTATTGATGAAACAGGTGAGCCTATGATTGGAGTATCAGTCTTGGTTCAGGGAACTACTACAGGGACGGTTACGGATTTGGATGGGAAGTTTGTATTGGAGATTCCCGCAAATGCTACATTGGTTATTTCGTATATCGGATATAAGACTCAGAACATAAAAGTCGGTAGCCAGCATGCGTTTGCTATTAAAATGGAGAGTGATAATGAGGTGCTTGACGAGGTAGTTGTAATTGGTTATCAAACAATTAAACGAAAGGATTTGACAGGTTCAGTTGCTTCTGTCAGTGGTAAGACTGTATCGGTCATGCCTGTTTCTAATGTGGCGCAGGCTATGCAGGGTAAACTTCCCGGTGTGAACATTACATCACAAGACGGGCGTCCTGACGCGGCTATTTCTATCCGTGTGCGAGGAGGAGGCTCTATTTCGCAAAGTAATGAACCTCTGATTCTGGTAGATGGTGTAACAGTGAATTCTTTAAATGATATTCCTTCCGATCAAGTGGAAAGCATTGACGTCCTGAAGGATGCGTCTTCTACTGCTATTTATGGTGCACGTGGTGCCAATGGTGTAATCCTTGTGACTACAAAGGGAGCGAAAGAAGGGAAAGTTTCTGTTTCTTATAATGGTTATGTTAAATTTAATACGCCGACTAAATATTTGGAAACATTGGATCCTTATGATTATTTATCGTTTGTTTGGGCGAATGCTGCGGCTAGTGGCGATGCATATCGTCTGCCATTCGAAAAATTGTATGGCATCGGTGATTATTCTGGTAGTAATACGGGAGGTATAGAAAGTTATCGTAACACCAAGAATTATAACATCCAGAAAGATGTGTATAATAGTTCTGTGTCCCATAACCATGATTTGTCTGTTAGTGGAGGTACAGAAAAAACAAAGGTTTTGTTTGCGATGAACTATATGGATGAGGAAGGCATGAAGCTGAACTCTTATGCCAAGCGTGGAGGGATTTCGTTGAAGGTCAATCAGAAGTTACGTGATAATCTGGATATTAATCTGGATACCCGTTATAGTGATATGCGTACTATGGGAGATGAAGGGACAACTAATGGCTCTGGCTCATTGCTTTCATCTTCTTACCGTTTTCGTCCGATTGCTACCGGTGATATCTTGGGGGATTTGAATGCTTTGCGTGAAGGAAATATGGAAATGTATGGGCGTCAGTCCACTTGGGACACTTATAGTCCGGTTGCCCGTATCGGTGATTATGATCCGTTATATATCAAGCAAAGACTTCGTGGAACTTTGTCTTTAAATTGGAGATTGTTTGACGGCTTTGCTTATCACACTGATTTTACTTTAAATCAGTCATGGGAACAAGATAAAAAATGGGGAGGAGCTATTTATAATAATTATTTGGATGACGAAACAGGCGCTAAGCTGTATGCGGGAAATGTGGAATATACGAAGCGTGACAGCTGGGGGCTTCGCTGGACGAATACAGTGAGTTATGATTTTAACTTCTTACCCAAACAGCATCGCCTGAATATTCTGTTGGGTCATGAGGTTACAGATTCAGGTGGTAGTAAAGTGTCGATTTCAGCTAGTCACTTCCCATCTAATTTCACAAAGGACAATGCTTTTGCTATGATTAACCAATATGATGCGGAACATGGAACAAGTAAATTCTCTTCTGGAGTAGATATTCCCGGACGTATTCTCTCATTCTTTGGTCGTGCTAATTATACATTGATGGACCGTTATTTGTTTACTGTGACATTCCGTGCCGATGGTTCTTCTAAGTTTTCGCCCGAACATCGTTGGGGATATTTTCCTGCCGCTGCTTTCGGATGGCGTCTTTCTGAAGAATCTTTCATGGAAGGAACGAAAGACTGGTTGGATAATCTGAAAGTTCGTTTGTCTTATGGTACGGTAGGTAATGATGGCATCAGTTCTGATTTATGGTCACAAACTTGGACTTCTGAAACTGATTTGCGATATCAATATATATTGAATAACCAGTATTCATCTTCATACGATCTTTCAACGGAACAGATGGCAAATAAAAATCTAAAATGGGAAACAACTATTACACGTAACCTTGGTTTCGATTTCGGATTTTTAAAGAATCGTTTGTGGGGGTCTTTGGATTTATATTGGAATACAACGAAGGATTTGCTGATGTTGACTTCGCTTCCCGGAATTACCGGATTCACCTCTACGTATGATAACATTGGCCAGACTAGTAATAAGGGAATTGAGTTTTCTTTGTCTGGTGTGATTTATGAAAATAAAGATTGGAATATCACGGCTGGTATGAATATAAATTTCAATAAAGGCAAGGTCGATAAATTGGCAGAAAATGTAACAGGTTTATATGGCTCTAGTTGGTGTGGCAGCAGCAGTTTCCCTGGTGAGGATTATATTTTGCAGGAAGGAAAACCTGTGGGCATGGTCAGAGGTTTTATATATGACGGCTTTTATACCACAGATGATTTTAATTATGTAAACGGACAATATATATTGAAAGAGGGTGTGGCGGATTTAGGTTCTTTTATTAATCCTGTACATGGGGTGGACCGTCCGTCCGGACAAAATGCTTATCCGGGTCTTCCAAAATTTAAGGATATGGACAATAGTGGCGGCATTGATGAGAAAGATGTTACCATTATTGGTGATATGAATCCTGTTCATACAGGTGGTTTCAATATCAATACAACTTATAAAAATTTTGATTTAGGATTGTATTTTAACTGGAGTTATGGTAATGATGTGTATAATGTGAATAAAATCGCTTCTTTATACGGTGCGAAAGAAAAGGGAGTATATGAGAATAAACTTGGTTTTATGAAAGACTCCTATAAGATTTATGACGTGGTAGATGGGAAATTGGTTCGTCTCACTACTCCTGAGCAATTAAATGCAGCTAATGTAAATGCTAATTTGCCATTACCTTATAGTGAAAATGGGGTTACTTCCAGTATTGCTATCGAAGATGGTTCTTATTTGCGCTTGAACACACTGACATTGGGATATTCATTGCCCGATAAAGTTTTGCATAAGGCTGGTTTGAGCAAATTGCGTATTTATGGAACAATTTACAATTTGTTTACTTTGACCGGTTACTCAGGCTTGGATCCTGAAGTTAGTGCCAATACCTCTCAGAACAAGGCGAAATATCCTACAGTAGGATTGGACTGGGGAACTTATCCTAGAGCACGTTCGTTTGTGGTAGGCTTGAATCTTGCTTTCTAATCAAAAAAACAAATCATTAAATTAATTATTATGAATAAATTAGTAACATATATATCTGCATTGGCACTATGCTGTTCTTTTGCTCAATGTAGTGATTATCTGAATACTTCTTCACCGGAGAACACAGGAGATGAGTTTGTAACCTCTTCTACTTCTGAAACTTTTAAAATTCTGTCTTGGTGTTATGCTAATTATCGGCAGAATTGTATTATGGGGGCTTATCGTTGGAATGATCCTATTGGTTCAGACTCTGAAATATATCCGGAAATAGGTTCTTTGAATAATGCCAACGCCAGACTTTTACCAGAATTGTTAAGTGTAAATGCGGGCGGTTCAGGCTTCAACGGGCTTTATACTACGATTGCACGTGCATCTAGAGTCGCAGAATTGGTAGCTGGTAAAACTGCATTTCAAGATGCTGTGGCTGCAGGAAAAGTAAATGATTGGACTCAACTTTATGGTGAGGCTTTAACAATGAAGGCTTTCTGCTATTTCGATTTGGTAAAACATTATGGTGATGTACCTTATGGATATGAAAATAACAATGTGGAAGATTATTCATTAACTTCCCGCTTTGAAATTTATGATAATCTTATTGAGATATTGAAGGAGGCAGAGGCATTGATGTATCCACTGGGAGAAGGTGGCATTACTGCAGAACGTTTTTCTAAAGGATTTGCTGAAGCGTTGTTAGGACAAATAGCTCTTTATTCCGGTGGATATCAGACAATTCGTACAGATGTGCCCGGCTTGTATGGTGACGTGCAGTTTACGACAAAAGGAAAAGAAGAATTGGGATGTGTCTATGCTCGGCGCAATGATTATCTGGATTATTATAAGATTGCCGAGAAATATTTTCAGGCTGCTTTGAATAATAAAGGAACGGCTGCTTTAGTTACGGTTGATGACCGGAGTTATGCGAATAATCCGTTTCAGCGTCATTTCCAATATACTCATGATCTGGCTCTTAGTCCGGAATCTATTTTTGAAGTAGGTAATATACAAGGGGGGCAAAGTGGGCAGACTACTACCAGTGAATATTCTTATGCTTTTGGACGTCCGTCCAGTGGTGGTAGTAATCAAGCTGCGCCTTGCAAGTCGTTTGGGGCATTACGTATTATCCCTTCTTTTTATTATGGTGAGTTTGAAGCGGGTGATATGCGTAGAGATGCTAGTGTGACTGTAACCGGTAGCAAGGGGGATGGCAATGAAGCTTTGTTGTCTTTTACTCCGGGTAATAAGTTGGATGGGGGAATTGCGATTAATAAATGGGATGAGAATCGTATGGATCCTCCTTATACCACATCTCAACGTACTTCAGGGATGAATTGGCCAGTGTTGAGGCTTGCTGACCTTATTTTAATGCAAGCTGAGGTCAAAGCGGAATTGGGAACGGAAGGAGAAGCAATCCAATTACTTAACCAAATCCGTCAACGCGCTTTTGGTAATTCCGATCATGCCATTTCAGCTTCAGGTGAAGTTTTGAAGGAAGCTATTTTACAGGAGCGCAAATTAGAACTTTTAGGTGAAGGTACTCGTCGCTGGGATTTGATTCGTTCGGGTAAATTTGTGGAAAAAGCTTTAGCTGTTCGTGCAGAAATGACGGATATGGTTCATGATTTGCAAACAAAAGGATACCATGAATTTGCTAATGGTAATGTGATCTCGAATTATGTATATACTAAGAAAGTGCATTTAAGTTCACCGTTGACTTTTGATCCTGATGAGTCGGATCCAGCTCTGTATCCAGGATGGAGAGGACAATATGATTATAGTACCACTTCGGTAAAAGTTACTGGAACAGACCATAACCTAGCTATTGAGGGGCTGTTTAATTATATAGATCCCGATGGTGCTGAAGCAAAGAAACTGCTTGACGAGGGTTATGCAAAGGTTGATTGGGGAGCAACATTGGTGAAATATGCTGATCATTATACGAATAGTAATTTGTTGCCGGGAGTAAAGGACGGTAATGTTCCTCCCAGATATTACTGGCCTATTCCATTCGAAACGTTGAGCAAATCTAAAGGCAAGATAACGAATGGATATGGTTTGGCACAAGAATAAGAATTATATATGAAAAACATTTTATCTGTTTGCGCATTTTTGCTAGTCTTTGGGGCGCTCCCTTTATGGGGGCAGTCCCAAGATCCTTTAAATGAGGATCAAACTACTGTACGTATTTTGGAAGGTGATAATTCGGATCCTTCTATTGTCCGTTATGGAAAATCTTATTATCTGGTCCATTCCTCTTTTATTTATACTCCGGGACTGGTCGTTTACCAGTCGGATGACTTGATAAACTGGACTCCCTGTTCCACTGTCTTGTCTACTTTTACCGGAGACATCTGGGCTCCGGATATTGTAGTCCATAACAAGCGTTTCTATATTTATTTCCCTACTCGGGACGAGAAAGGAAAGAAAACCAATATGGTAACTTGGGCGGATACTCCGGAAGGTCCGTGGAGCGCTCCGGTTGATTTGAAAATAGGGGGAATTGATCCGGAACATGTGGTTGGTGAGGACGGAAAACGATATCTGTTGCTCAGCTCCGGTGCTTTATATCCGTTGTCGGATGATGGATGCTCTATTACAGGAGAACCGGTTCGGATTTATAAGGAATGGGAAATACCGGAGGAATGGGATATAGAAGGAGTTTCCATGGAAGGTCTGAATGTGAAAAAAGTAGGAGAGTATTATTATTTATTCGCGGCCGAAGGGGGTACGGCAGGTCCCCCCACCAGTCACATGGTAGTACAGGCACGTAGTAAAAATATAATGGGTCCTTGGGAGAATGCTCCTTTCAATCCGCTTCTTCGTACGGAATCGCGTAATGAAAAATGGTGGAGTAAAGGGCATGGCTCTATTGTTGATACGGAAGATGGACGGTTATTCATGATTTTCCATGCTTATGAGAACGGATTCCAGACATTGGGGCGTCAGACCCTTTTACGTGAACTGGTTCAGAAGGAAGATGGGTGGTTGCATTTGAAAGAAGGAGTCATTTCTTTACCTGCACCGGAACGTTTGAAAGTATCCGGTATAGAGGATTTTGTATGGCAGACGTGCCGGGAACATAGTTTAAATGACCGGTTTCGGATTACTCCTGATAAAATCAGTATAGATGCAAAAGGGAATACTCCTAAAGAAGGCTCTCCTTTGTTGGCGCGTACCAGTGCTCATAAATATGAAGTGGAGGCTTGTTTCGAACTGAAAGGTGAAAATACATCTGCCGGATTGGTAGCCTATTATGATGAGAATTATCATTTTGGATTTGGTTTTAATCATAAGCAGCTGCTTCGTTACCGGCGTGGACAAGTCAGCCGTACGGAATCAAAATCTCCTCAAGCAAACCAATGTGGAAAGATGTGGCTGCGTTTGCGGAATGATGCGAATGTATTATCGGCCTGGTATAGTGCCGATGGTAAAAAATGGCATAAGTATCCATGGGGATTTGAAATATCGGGGGTACATCATAACACGGTATATGGTTTCTTGTTTGTCCGTCCGGGTATTTTTGCCGGTGGTGACGGACAGGTGGAAGTGACGGACTTTGTTTTGAGGAACCTTGATTGATACGTTGTTTTAACTGGAATTTAATGATTGAATGGCTTATGAAATATTGCTGCTTTCTTTTAATAATATGGTTTCTGGGAATTTCCGGTGGATTTGCTCAGGATAAGGTGGAATGTTGGGGACGTTATGAAATCTCCATTCCTGCCAAAGTGAAGGGTAATCCTTTTGATGTTGAACTTACAGCGACGTTCAACGGGCCGGATACCACATTGACAGTACGTGGGTTTTATGATGGAAATGATACTTTTAAAATTCGTTTCATGCCTGTGAAGCAAGGAGGATGGTATTATATAACACAGAGTAAAATCCCTGCATTGGATGGAGTAAAAGGTCAGATAGAATGTATTGCTCCGGGTAAAGGAAATCATGGCCCAGTCAAAGTGGATGGAACTTATAACTTTAAATATGCTGATGGGACACGTTACTATCCGGTTGGAACGACTTCTTATGATTGGATGCATGTGGCCGGTAACCAACCCGATCAGACTGTAAAATCATTGGAACTGTCCAAGTTCAATAAGATCAGGATGCTGTTTTTTGTGCAAAACTTTGATCCGGATTATCCTGAACCCTCCATGTTTCCTTTTGAGATAAAGAAGATAACAAAGGATGAAAAGGGAAAGCCTGTGTATGAATGGGATTTCACCCGCTTCAATCCGGCTTATTTTGCTCATGTGGAAGCATGTGTGGATAATTTGGCCGGAATAGGGGTGGAGGCTGATTTGATTCTTTTCCACCCTTATGATGGTGGCCGTTGGGGATTTGACAGGATGCCTTTGGAAGCCGGTGTCCGATATTTGAAGTATCTGACAGCCCGTATGAGTTCATTTCGCAATATTTGGTGGTCGCTGGCCAATGAATATGATTTTTTGAGAGAATTAAAACCGGAATATTGGGATACCTTTACACATACGGTAGTAGAGAATGATCCTTATTCTCATTTATGTTCCATTCATACTTATACAGCTAAGTATTATAAATATTGGGAACCGGAATATACCCATGCCAGCATACAGGACCAGGCACCTGTAGAGGGTTTTGGAAGAGCGGCTACGGTGAAGAATATTTATAAGAAACCGATTATTTTTGATGAGGTATGTTATGAGGGCAATATGGATAACCGATGGGGAAGCTTGAGCGGTCAGGAATATCTTTATCGCTTGTGGCAAGGGCTGATTGTGGGGACTTACGTAACTCACGGAGAATGTTATATGGATAATCCAAAAGATTATTCCCGTGATTTTCTGGCTGTAGGAGGAACTTTTCAAGGGGAGTCCTGGAAGCGCATCGGCTTTACAAGACAGATTTTGGATGCACTCCCCAATCCCTTGCATTTATGCGATAGTAGTTGGGACCCATATACTTCTACTGCCGGAGAAAACTATTATATGATTTATCTGGGCAAAGAAATAAGACCGGAATGGATATTTGATTTACCGGTAAAAAACGCTTTTTATCCACGTTTGAAAGAAGGAGTACGTTTTAAAGTGGAAGTCATTGATACTTGGAACATGACGATAGCCGAATGGCCTGTCGTTTTTGAAACGACTGCTCCTGTAAAAGATAGGGTGTATGATAAAAATCAAGGAAGAGTAAGACTGCCTGCAAGTCTTTATCTGCTGCTAAGGATAACTGAAGTAAAATAATTAATGAATGTGTTAATTTGCTAATAGGCTGATTTGCCGTTTGGTTCCGCTATGTTCGCATGTCAATTGGCCTATTAGCAAATTGGCAAATTAGCACATTATTCAAAATTTGCACATAATAGACCAATTTTTACCTTTCTGTCCCCTGTCTCTCGTTTACTTTTGTAGTAGAACAAATCTTAATCTATACAAAATGAAACATTTACATTTCCTCGCTTTTGCCTTGTGCTGGCTTGTATGGGGACATCTGTTAAAAGCACAAAGTATTGATCATTATAGTTCGTTAGATCCTTCGCAACCTATAGAATTTAAAGGAAACTGCCTTCGTTATGCAGATAAAGAAATTATTTTAGGTCCGAAAACATTTTTTGTTGATGGGCAGTTGTCCGATAGGGAAGTGGCGGGTAATCCTTATGTTTTTAATAGTTTCAATAAAGCTGCCGCTAATTTTTCAGCTGGTACGGAAGCGGAACCGATGAAAGTCTATCTGGCTCCATACGTTTATTGGATTGATGATCCTGACGATCCTGCTATTCGTGTTGGAAAAGACGGTCGTGAACCGTTCGGCTTGGTTGTTAAATGCCCTTATCTTCATATTATCGGATTGAATAGCCATCCTGAAAATACAGTCCTGGCATCCAGCCGTGGACAGACACAGGGGGCTGTCGGTAATTTCACCATGTTTGATTTTTGGGGAGACGGTCTGTTGGTTAAGGACTTGACCATGGGGAATTTCTGTAATGTCGATTTGGAATACCCTCTGAAGAAGGAATTAAGCAGGAAGAAAAGAATGTCTGCCATCACTCAGGCGCACGTCGCTTATTGTCATGGCGACAAGATTGTGGCGGATAATGTACATTTCATCAGTCGCTTGAACATGAATCCGCTGAATGGCGCCAAGCGGATACTTTTTAATAAATGCCACATGGAAAGTACCGATGATGCGTTGACCGGAACAGGGGTTTATCTGGATTGTACACTTCATTTTTATGGTCAGAAACCTTTTTGGAGAAGTGATATGGGCGGAGCTGTATTTTTGAACTGTGACTTTTATGTATGTCATGAGGAAGACCGGCAATATTTTTGTAAGTCGGTCGGGCCGTTAAGTATTGTCGATTGCCGTTATCATTCGAAGAAGCCGGTTTATGCGGGCTGGACACATGATCCCACAGATTGGTTGCGTTGTTACCAATATAATGTGAAGCTGAACGGGCAACCTTATGTAATAGGGGCTGACAAGCCTTATAATACGGTTTGCATGGATCAGCTGAATCAACTGAAAACTTTCCGGCTGGAAGAGAATGAAGAGGTAGTTTATAATACTTACAATTTATTGAGAGGAGAGGATGATTGGGATCCTCTTCAGGTGAAAGATCGTGTCATTGCTATAGGTAAGCGGGATGGAAGGGATTATACCCGGATGCCCTCCTGTCTTTCTGTAGAGCCTTTAACGGCTTCCATCCAGACTGGTGGCCAGCCGGTCAGACTGGTTGCGACGGTGAAAAGGCATTGCAACTATGTACTGAATAATGTTCCCGTGAAGTGGAAAGTACAACAAGGTTATGAAAAGGATGTGAAATTATCTACTTCCGAGGGTTATGAATGTGTTGTCGAGGCAACTAATACGGAGGATGAAACAAAACATTTCACTGTGATAGCCTATACAGAGGATGGTTTGGAATGTGCGACAGAACTTACGGTTGCTCCCGATTATGTACCGGCTCCCTCGTTTACGGAAGAGCCGGAATTGAATATTGCTAAAGGAGTAGCTACTGTCAGTTATGCTTTAAATTTGAATGGGCGTAAGGATGAATCATTGATAACCTGGTATAGATGTACGGACAGGAACGGGACTGATAGACTTCCGGTTTCTGTATCCCGCTTGAATGAACCGGAATATTCCTATACGTTGGTAAAAGAAGATGTTGGTTATTATCTGATGGCAGCTATCGCTCCCAAGCATCTGCGTTGTTTGCCGGGGGAAGAACGGATTGTTGTTTCCAATTCTCCAATAAAGAAAGGGCAAGTGAATATCACTCATATATTTGAAACGGATTTTCAGAACTTTCCATGTAAGAATCAACCACAACTTTTACCGGGATTTTGGACGATTGGTGGATATAAGCCTTTGGATACGGCAGCATACGATTGGCAGGTAGTTCCGGATAAGGATTATTGGATTTATGGACCTGGAATGAATGGTTCTCACGGAACCGGTTTGTTGCAGGATCAGAAAGGAGCCCGTTTGCTGTATACTCCACTGGATGGCAGCTATGGAGATATGGCAATCACATTGAATGTGGATGCCAGTAAAACAGCAGGACAAGGTTTTGGTAGTGCTACAGGACAGTATTTGGATTTGTATATCAAGTTTGATACCCGTACTTTAACGGGATATGCATTGCGTATCATTCGTACGACCAAGTATAGTAATGCGGTTGATTTTATTTTGATGAAATATGAGAACGGGGTGGCTGAAGCCATCAGTCAACCGGTGTCTTCTACCTGCTATCGTACAAATTGTACTCTGACATTGACTGCTAAAGGAGGAAAATTGACAGCACATGCTTCAACAACGACTCCGCTTCCGGCGCCTGTAACTGATCCGAATTTGAAACTTTCGGTAGATTTGGAGGCGGATATAGCCTCGAACACTTTTGGGGGCACCGGTATCCAGCATACGGGCAGTTGTGGTGAAAGTACAACGATGCTGCATTATATGAAGGTGGAATGGGAATAGAATGATTAAGACTTGAATTTAATACTGATGAATCTATGGTTACATTAAAATCGTTTTTAGGTATGATTGCCGCAGTTCCTTTTATAATGGCGTGTAATCAGACAGGGCAGGTCAATGCAACACTTTTTCCTGCTTCCGGTTCGGAAAATGTCAATCCGGACACTCATTTGGTTCTTACTTTTTCCGAGACTCCTGTCCTAGGAGATTCCGGTATGATACGGGTTTATGACGCAGTTACTGACCAAGTGGTGGACAGTTTGGATTTGAGTATTCCGTCTGGTCCTACGGAGAGCCGTACGTATGGTCCGGAATGTGATTATACAAAAGTGCCTTATGACTATACTCGTACCGTTGTGCCTACCAATAAAGATACTCGTCCGGGTACTCCTTCGGGAACGGCGGAACCTACTCCTCCTGTGTACCAGCTTACTATCATAGGGGGATTTACGGATGCCTTTCATTTTTATCCTGTCATCGTGCGTGATTCTATAGCTACTATTTATCTACACAATAATATGCTGGAATATGGGCATACTTACTATGTGACTATAGATAATGGTGTGTTAAATTTAGCTGACGGCAGTTTTCAAGGAGTCACTAAAGAAGATGAGTGGACTTTCACTACTAAATCTGACATGCCGGAACTTTCAGATACATTGATTGTGGATGCTACAGGAAAAGGGGACTTTAATACAGTTCAGGGGGCCTTGGATTTTATTCCTGATTTTAATGAACAGCAGACTGTGATTTTAGTTAATCCCGGTGATTATGAAGAATTGGTCTATACAAGAAATAAATGGAATGTTAAAATTAAAGGAGCAGGAATGGCCGATACTAAAGTACATTATGCAAATAATGAAGTCTTTAATCCTCATCCGCTGACTGTGAAAACCAATGAGTGGCCCGGTACATTTCCTTCCCGTCGGGCGGCTTTCATGCTTGATAATTGCAAGGATATAGTCATTGAGGATATGACCATTGCTACAGATTTAAAAGGTCAGGCAGAAGGGTTGTTGATTAATGGAGAAAGGATTGCTTTATACCGTGTACATATTATAGGTTCAGGAGATGCATTGCAGGCGAATGGAACAATCTATATGGAATCTTGTGAGTTGGATGGTGGTGGTGATACTATTTTAGGACGTGGCAGCTTGTTTGCTTATAAAAGTAATTTCCGTAATGGTGGCGGCCCTTTCTCATGGGTAAGAAATACGGCAGGCAATCATGGTAATGTATTTGTTGAATGCACTTTTTCTACGGAGGATGGTAAACAGGCGGATTACGGACGTACTAAAAGTAACCACGGTTCGGCCTACCCTGATGCAGAGTTTGTCTTGATAGATTGTAAAGTGAAAAATATAATTCCTGAAGGCTGGAGTTCTATTGGAGCGAAGACTGCTAAAATGTACGAGTATAATACTTGTGATATGGTGACGGGAAATCCGGTTGATGTATCCAAACGTCATCCATATTCCCGCCAGTTGACAAAAGATAAAGATACAGAGATGATTAACAATTATCGGAATCCTGCTTTTGTATTGAAAGGGTGGTTGCCGGATAGTTATATGAATGAAATAAAATAAATGAGATTAGCTATAACAGAATATTGGTTTTACCATCTATGAGAGCATGGAGTCATGTATTAAAAGCGAGAACAGGGCTAATGTAGTGGGCCAACAGTTATTATTGAATTTAATAAAAGAAAGTAATAGATAATTATGAAGAAGAGTATTATTGCCATAGCATTTTTGTTGTTATGTCCATTTTATGGGGTGAGAGCACAGGAGAGACCGTTTTTTGATTTGTCAGGAAAAGGATGGCATTTATGGCAGGATAAAAATGCAGCTTGGCAGACAGAGGATATTTATTTGACATTGGAAGAGGCACAGAAAGTTCCTGCAACTGTTCCTACAGCGGGATGGGATATATTGACTTCTGCCCAGACTCTTCCGGTACAGGTTCCCGGAACAGCTGAAGAATATCTTCAAACTCAGTCCGGACCCGAAGGAGATATTACAGGAGTTACATGGTGGAGTCGTACAATGGATATTCCGGTGTTGAAGAAAGGACAAAAAGTCTTTTTGAATTTTGGCTCTATACGTTCACGGGCGGAGATTTTTATTAATCAGAGATTAGTGGATTATCAGATTGTGGACAATGTTCCTTTCGAAACGGATATTACTCCTTATATAAAATCGGGAGAACAAGTACAATTGGCTGTACGTATAACGGATGCGGGTGGTAACCATGATTGGCGTGACTCCAGAACTATTCCGTGGGGAGATAAGATGTTGCCTCCCGGTCATGGCTTTGGAGGAATAACAGGAAAAGTTGGTATGAAGGTATGTAATGCTGTTTATGTGGCGGATATTTATATGCAGAACACTCCTCAGATAACCACCGCCAACGCTATTCTGACATTACAGAATGAAAAAGGAAAGACTACGAAGCAGGATCTTCGTATAACGGTGTACGAGTGGCAAAATAAAGAAAAAATAGTTTATTCTAAAGAGATAAAGGGTGTTTCTTTAAATAAAGGTATGAATGAACTGAAGATTCCTATATCAGCTCCGGAGGCGAAATTATGGAGCGTGGATGATCCTAATCTGTATGTATGTGAGGTGGAGTTATCCGAAGGAAAGAACTGGGTAGATAAAGATTCCCGCCGTTTTGGATTCCGTTGGTTCGAGGCTTCCGGTATAGGTGAGGATGCTGTTTTTCGTTTAAACGGAAAACGTATCATGCTTCGCTCGGCCATCAGTTGGAGTTTTTGGCCGGTCAATGGTATTTTCCCATCGGAAGAATTGGCTGAAAGGCAAATTCGCATCGCTAAGGAGTTAGGGTTGAATATGTTGAATTTTCATCGTTTTATCGGTAATACTGACGTAATGAATTATGCTGATGAGTTGGGACTGCTCTATTTTGAAGAGCCTGGCGGCTTCCGTCTGGATGTGAGACAGCCGTTTATGAATGCTGTTTTGCATGAAAAGGTCGTCCGTATGGTAAAGAGGGATCGCAGTCATCCCTGTCTGGTTATCTACAATATGATGAATGAATCTGGAAATGCTGCTCCTGAAAAGTTGGCATTGGAAATTCAAGCGATGAAGGATATGCGTGTACTGGATCCTTCCCGGCTGATTCTTCGTACCTCGGCTTGGGCAAAGGGGGATGATATAGAAGATCAGGCTAAAATTCATATTCGTCCTTACGATGAAAAAGTGTATTGGAGTGGCTGGTATGATTATCATCGTGCCGGAGGACCTGCTGTTTGGAATGAAGGTTTGTACAAAGGCCCTGAAGATTATTATAATGATACAAAGAATAAGCGTGAAATTGTATTCTTTGGTGAGGAAGGGGCTTTATCATCACCTCCTCGTTTGGAAAAGAATAAAGAAGATTTGGAAAAATATAGCTATAAAGGATGGGATGGTAGAGAGTTTTTACGTTGGTATGATGAATTTAATGAATTTCTGGATGCTAAACAGCTAAGGACAGTTTATCCTACCGTAGATGATTTATGTGTGGCTATGGGAACGGTGTCTTATGAACATCAGGGACGTAAAATAGAATCGGCCAGAATGAATAATTTGACGGATGCATACGTTGTTAATGGATGGGAATCGGAATTGACGGAGAATTATTCGGGAATTGTCGATTGTTTTCGTTATCCCAAATCGGATCCGGCTATTATAGCTCGTTATAATCAGCCTTTGTATGTAGCGGTAAAGACCAGGCAACAGGTTGCTGCCGCAGGGGGAGAGGTGACCGTTGACTTTTATCTGATTAATGAGAAGAATGTCCGGGGAAAACATCAATTGAAAATCTCGGTGACGGACTCTCAAGGAAATATAACGGAGGTAGGGACTTATGAAACAGAAGCCGCCGGAGGTGAGGTTTATGGTCAGTTGTTGGTGAAAGATGTAAAAATACCTGTTCCTGCAGCTGGAGGACTTTGTAGAATTCAAGCAAAACTATGTAAGGAAAATTCCGTTGTTACAACTGGGTATGATGATATATTGTCTGTAAATCTGGCATCCAATATGTTGGATGGCAAAGGGGCCGTTTGGGAAGATGGAAACGCTTTACAGAATTTCTTGAAGGGTAAAACGAAAGAAGCGGTTGCGGCTTACGAGGATAATTTAGGAAAGTTGGATTGGATTATGGTGGCCCGTCCTCCTAAGAAAGATCAATTGACAATGGTGCCGATGGAAGCGTTACGCTCTGCCGATGGCAAACCGGGATTGGATGTGGTCTATTATGAGGATATGGAATTTCAGAAGGAAGTTTATCATGAAGTGGCCAAGGTGGTTAATCTGAGTGCTATTGAAGGAGCTACACCAAGTCCTTTTGTGTATATGCTTGATGGTTATGGTATTAAATGGAGTGGTAAAATACTTCCCTCTGTCAGTGGTGAATATACGATTATTCCTCAGAGTAATGACCGTAGTATGATTGAAGTCTTTGTCAATGGTAAGAAAATATATGAAATTACCAGGAAGAAAGAGCATTTGGGCGATGGAAAAGTCTATTTGGAAGGAGGCAAGTCTGCCGATATAGAGATTCGTTTCAGGCATCCTCGCAGTAACGCGCGTTGTCGTCTGGATTGGGCTGTTCCTAATGATAAGATGCCGGATGCACAGCGTTTAATGGAACGTGCTGTAAATGATGGAACCAAAATCTTTATTATTCAGAGTGCTGATGAGTGGTCGGAATTTATAGCGGCTAATAGTAAAGCGGTGTTTAAGGACAAATTCTTTGTTGGAACCAACTGGCTGGGCGGGGTGATGTTTAATAAGCCGCATGATATTTTCAAGGAACTTCCTGTCGGAAATGCTCTCAACTGGCCTTATCAGGCATTGATACATACAGGGGTGGAGCGTATGGGATTGGTGATGGAAGGTGAAGAATTGCTGGTCGGAGCCTATCATACTTATCCTATGGCTATCGGAACTGCTATGGGGATTGTACCGATGGGTAAGGGTAGTGTTTTGTTCTCTACATTGGATATCTATGGGAACATCATTAATGATTCGGCTGCCGGACTTGTAGCCAAAAAACTGATATTCAATATGATTGATTTTAAATAAAATAACAGATACCATGAAAAAACGAATCCTATGCTTTTGTTTATGCCTGTATTGTATAGGGCTATGGGCGGCCAATGCTTCTTTTAAGAAGACAGGAAATGATTTGTTGTTTCTTCTGCCTCAGGGAAATGTGAAATTGGAATTTTGTACAGATGATATGTTCCGTGTACGTCATTCTCAAGGTACCGTGTTCGCTGAAAATGAGCAGTGGATGGTTCGGAAATATGATTTTACTCCTGTACACTATACAGTGGAAGATAAAGGTGCTGCATGGTTGATTACGACCGGAAAACTGATTATAGAGGCTACCAAGAATCCGTTCTGTCTGTCTGTTTCCGATAAAAACGGCAAACTACTTTATACGGAACTTGCGGAACAACGTTTTTATAAGGATTCTGTCAAGACGAAAGCTGTTCTACAACCGGATGAGCATTTCTTTGGTTTTGGGGAGCGTATGGATTTCATGGATCAGCGAGGGCGTAAGGTCTATCTGAATGTAGAGTTGGGAAGAGGGATAAAACCGGCTGTAGGAGGAAAAGATATTTTACGTGCCAATTATTGTCCCGTACCTTTTATGATGAGTACCAAAGGATATGGTTTGTTCTTTCATACTCCGTTTGCTACCGAATGGAATATGGGGTGGGATAGTAGTGATTATTATTCGTTCAAAGCTTTTGGCGGTGATTTGGACTATTATTTTATGTATGGTCCCGATTTTTATACCATGATTGACCGATATACGGAATTGACTGGAAAATCCCCCATGCTTCCTCGTTTTGCAATGGGGTTGCATGTCGGTACTTATTCCGGTGGAACCTGGAAGAATGAAGAGATGACTTCCGATAAATACCCGCCTGCTTTATGTAAACGTTTGCGTGAGGAAGGAGTGCCTTTTGATTTGCTTTGGCTGGATTCTACTTGGAGACTGTTTAATACCACTTACGGAAATGGCGGTTGTTGCTTTGAATGGCGCAATACGTTCAAAGATCCGAAAGCCATGTTTGATAGTTGCTATGCGCAAAATGTAAAGATGGTGGGGCTTCATATCCGTTCCATATTAGATAATGGCCCTGAATATCATCTGTTGGATAAGGCGCGTGAACAGGGAAATGTGCTGTATCCCGGAGCAAAGACAGAAGGAGTAGTGAATTTCTTTGATCCGAAAGCGGTAGATTGGTGGTGGGAGAATGGAGTAATGAAAGTAGCTTCCATCGGGGCTAAGTTTGTGAAGACGGATGTCGGAGGGACGATGGACCTGAAAGGACTTCATAATATTTTTCCTTTGGCTTATGCGGAAGCACCCTATCGTAAATTTCAGGAATATAATAATATGAGGGGGTTGACACATACCCGTGAAGGTTATGCGGGAATTCAGCGTTATCCTTATATATGGGCCGGAGACTGGGGGAGTGAATGGCAGTGGTTTGAACCGGTGATACGTGCAGGACTTAATATCGGTATGAGTGGTGTAGGTAACTGGACTCATTGCATGGGAGGATTTGAACAATATTCTCCTTACGATACGGAATTATATACCCGTTGGGTACAGTTCGGTATGTTTTCACCTATCGCTATGGTGTTCGGTATGGACCATCCCCGTTATCATGAGCCTTGGACTTATGGTCCGGAGGCCTTGGCCAATTTTATCAAATACGATAGTTTGCGTTATACATTGATTCCTTATATTTATAGTAATGCCTATCAGCTTTATAAAACGGCACGTCCCATGATGACTCCTTTAGTGATGGATTATCCTCAGGATGAGAATACCTATCAGCTGACACGTCAATATATGTTCGGGCCATGGATGATGGTTTGTCCTGTCACTACCAAAGGTGCACTGAGCCAGCATGTCTATTTCCCCGGTGGAGAATGGTTTGATTATGAAACCGGTGAGCGTTACGAGGGCCGTCAATATAAGTCTTTTCTTACTCCGCTGGATGTGTTGCCTGTCTATATAAAAGCCGGAGCTATTATTCCCATGCAACCTGCTATGCAGTGGGTAGATCAGCATCCTGTAGATGTGATAACATTGGATGTCTATCCGTCAGGTATTTCTTCTTACGAGATGTATGAAGATGATGGTATATCAATGGATTATCAAAAAGGGATTGGTTCATTGACCCGCTTTACCAGCAGGCTCGCTGATGGTAGTTGGACGTTTACTGCAGATAAACCGGTAGGGAAGTACAAACCTGCCAGACACACTTATCTGGTGAAGGCTTATTTGCAGAACGCTCCGCAATCTGTGATAGAAAATGGTAAATCGTTGCCCGTTCTTTCATCGGTTGCAGATGTAGACCGGAATACAGGCTGGTTTTATGATACGGAGCATAAACGTCTGTATGTGAAGACAGCCGGAGATAACCGTCAGAAAATTGAAATTGTGGTACAATAACTTAAGGATTGATTCTATGAGAAAAATCATCGGTTTTCGCACTTTATGTGTAGGTTTGGGAATATGGGTGGGGACTGTTGGGGTATCTGCTCAGGGTGAGTTCAAGGCATTACCTTGGAGTCAAAGTACCGCTTATAATTCTTATCTGATGCGTGATGTACATCGGCAGTTTGCTGATCGGCAGTCGGCTATTCAACAAGCGTTTGCTTCTCCTGCCGGGATGCAGGAGTATCTGGAGGGTTGCCGTGAACGATATAAACAAATAGTAGGTACTTTTCCGGAGAAAGGGAATTTAAATGCTCAGGTGGTGGGGAAGGTACAAGGTACGGGTTATCATATAGAGAAAATAATTTTTGAAAGCAAGCCCGGCCGCTATGTCACAGCACATCTTTATATGCCGGAGAACACGACTGTTCCTGTTCCGGCAACATTGGAACTTTGCGGACATGGATTGAATGGTAAAGGGCCTTCGTCTCATGCCGCTATGTTGATGGCATCCAATGGCATTGCTGTACTGGTGGTAGATCCCATAGGGCAGGGAGAACGGTTGCAACTTATTGACAGGGAAGGAAAGCCGCTGACACGGGGGGCTACCACGGAACATACCTTACTGAATGCGGGCTTTAACTTGCTTGGTACTAGTTTGGCGGCACAGGAATATTGGGACAATCATCGGGCTTTGGACTATTTACTGACCCGTAAGGATATTGATCCGGAGCATATCGGAGTCTATGGATCTTCCGGCGGTGGCACTCAGACCGCTTATTATATAGGTTTGGATCCCCGTGTAAAGGTAGCGGCCATTTGTAGTTTCTTTTCTACCCGAGAACGTACTATGGAGTTGCAAGGTCCTTCCGACGGTTGCCAACATATACCCTACGAAGGGCGTGAACAACTGGAAGTACCTGATTTTGCTTTAATGATGGCTCCACGGCCTTTATTGATTTTAAGCGGTAAATATGATTTTGTCGATTTGTGGGGGGCGCAGCAAGGATATGCTGAATTACAACAGTGCTATAAAGTATTGGGAGTTCCCGAAAAGGTGGATATGCTGACAGTAGAAACCGGTCATGGACTTGGAGTTGAAAAAAGGCAAAAGCTGGTCAGTTGGTTCAAACGTTGGTTGAAAGATGATCAATCTCCGGTGAAGAAAGCGGCACAAGACCGTTTCCAGTTGTCAGATATGCTTTGTACGACTCGAGGACAGGTGAATGTATCTATGCCTGGAGCACTCAGTATTATGCAGGAAAATGTGAATCAGCTGGATGAGTGGGCTTCCAAGCGTGAGGCGTTTCTTTCGAAAGGAAAGAAAACTGTTCAGGCAAAGATGTTGGATTTGTTAGGTCTTAAAGGTCTTCCTGACCATAAAATAAGAATTGAGGCAACCGGACATGATTCTATGCGTGAATATGAGCAATATAAATTTCAGCTTATAAGGGAAGGGGAGATGCCTGTTCCTTGTATTCTTATTATTCCGTCCAGAGCGAATGCTGATTCTCCTGTTGAGTTAAGGTTACAGGAAGAGGGGAAAGGAACTTATTTGAGTGAATATGCAAATTTTGCTGCTGCCTTGACGGAAGGAAAAATTTTGTTGTTGGCAGATTTGCGCGGATTAGGGGAAACAACGGACCCTGCATTTTATACGGATGCTAAATATTGGAACCGTGAATATCGTAATGCAATGATCAGTATGCATATAGGACGTCCTATTATGGGACAACGGGTAGTCGATATCCTGACTTTGCTTGATTTTTGTTCAGAACACGAATTTCTGAAAGGGCATTCCGTCAAAGTATTTGCCAATGGCATTTATGGTCCAGCTGCCATTCATGCTGCTTATTTGGATGAAAGAATCAACAGTGTGGAGATAACACATAGTGTGAAAACTTGGAAGGAATACATTGAGAGGCCTATGCAGTGGGATATGTATTCTAATGTGTTGTATGGTGCCTTGAAATATTATGATTTACCGGATTTGATAAGGTTAAGCAATCGTTCCATTCGTTTTGCAGATTAAAAAATAGAATTCATTTCCACTGTAGGAGCATATTAAATACCCAGAGGGCACAGCAATCTGCTCCTGCAGTGGATGGAATATATGGCTTGTCTATTTCTTTTCCAGGAAATCAGCACGCATCGGGCTGAAACAATCTATCAGCATACCCGGTTCCAGACATACACAACCATGCACAGCATCCGGTTCCTTATACAGACAGTCGCCGGCTGATACAATTTTCTTTACGCCATTGATGGTGAACTCAAACTTTCCGCTTTCCACATAAGTCACTTGTGAATGGACGTGATGATGAACAGCTCCTACAGCTCCCTTTTCAAATTTCACTTTGACGACCATGATGTCATCATTGTAACCCATGATCTGGCGCACTACACCTTCGCCTGCAGGTTCCCATTCTTTGCCTTCTGCAAAGATGAAGTTCTCACTACCTGTTGTCATAACCTTTTTTTCAGTGTTTTTGTTTGTTTCTTCAGTGCACTCTTTGTTGCTCTCTTTTTTTTCACTTTGTGCATTGCAGCTTTGCAGTATCAATGGTGCCATCAGGGCACAAGCATACAATGCGGTTCTTACTTTACGATTCATGATCTTGCATTTAATATAAAATGAATAACTAAAACTTTTCTTCAAATATATAAATAATATGGGGAGAGTGGTTCATCGTGATTAAAATATACGAGGAAAAGACCAAATATTACAAATCCAAGCCCCGAAAAATGGCTTATTTTGCTTCATAATGATATTTAAACTTGAATCAAAACACTAAAACAACAATGAAAAGCACATTAAAGAAGAAATGGGGAAGAATTGCCCTTTGCTTGTGTATGGCAAATCTTGCTTGTGTAGGTATGGCTCAAACTAATAAAAAATTAGATGACCAAGTTATAAATACGATGAAAACCGCCACTCAGTTCATGATGGACAAGGTGAGTTATAATGGTGGCTTCGTATGGAATTATTTGCCGGATATGTCCCGTTCATGGGGAGAAATGGAAGCCAAGAGGACAATGGTTTGGATTCAGCCGCCGGGAACTCCTTCTGTGGGTCATCTGTTGCTTGATGCTTATCATGCTACAGGGGATGAGTATTATTATGAAGCTGCAAGAAAAGTGGCTAACACCTTGATTTGGGGGCAGCTTGAATGTGGCGGATGGAATTATGTGTTCGATTTCGCAGGAGAGAACTCGTTAAAGTCCTGGTATGACACCGTTGGTAAAAATGGCTGGCGTCTGGAGGAATTTCAACATTATTATGGAAATGCGACTTACGATGATGCGGGCACTATGGAGGCTGCCAAGTTCCTGCTTCGTATGTATGTGGAGAAAAATGATGCTGCTTTCCGCCCGGCTTTGGAAAAAACCATTGATTTTGTCTTGAAAAGTCAATATCCGGTAGGTGGATGGCCCCAGCGTTATCCATTGATGCATGATCATCCTTTCCAGGGTAAGAAAGATTATTCGTCGTTCATCACTTTGAATGATGATGTGATTCCTGATGCAACCGAATTTTTGATTCAATGTTATCAGGCGATGGGGCTGCAAGGGGTGAAAGAACCCATTATGCGTGCCATGTACTTGATGATTTCTCTTCAACAAGGGGAGCCTTATGCCGGTTGGGCGGATCAATACACGGTGGATGATTTGAAGCCGGCTCATGCCCGTTCTTATGAACCGCGCAGTGTGAACACCGGTACCACTGTCCGTCTGATCAATTTAATGATGGAATACTATAAACTTACAGCTGATACTCGTTTCCTGTCGGGTATTCCTGCTGCCATTCATTTTCTGGAATCAATGAAATTGCCGGAATCGGATGTGAAGAAATGGAAGCGTCAGTCAAATAATCCGGAAGCTATTCTGGTACCTCGTTTTGTTGATCCTGATACAGGTAAGCCACTGTATGTTCATCGTAAGGGAAGTAATGTGAAAAACGGTACTTATTATATTGATCAGAATATAGAAAATACGATAGGCCATTATAATTCGGCTACTTTTGTGAATCCGAGTGAACTGCGTCGTCGTTATGAGGAGGTGAAGAAAATCCCGGTATCCGAGTTGGCAAAGAATTCACCTTTCTTGCAGGATCAATTGGTTCCCCTACCTAAATATTATACTCGTTTACGTGGAAAAGCAACGGAAGAAGTTGCCCGGGGATTGGTGAAGTCACTGACTAAGGACGGTTGTTGGCTCTCTCCTTTAAAGTCAACCTCGAATCCGTATAAGCCATATACAGTTTCAGGTCCTAGTGAAGAGACGAAATATACAACTACTTTTGTAGGAGACGAGCACGATACATCGCCTTATCCGTGTACCACCGGAGAATTATGTATCTCTGTAGGAGAGTATATTGACAATATGATGAAATTAATCAGTTACCTTGAAAAATAAAGTTTGTTAGGTATAGGTTTATGAAGAAAACAGTAATTTGTTTATTGTTGTTCGGGATAGGTCTGACGGTTTCTGCTCAAGAAAAGGCGGAAACCGTTTCTATGCGTTATGAAACGCAGAATGATATGCCGTTGTTTTATCAGAAACTGAAGGAAAGTCTGACTTATCCTATGGCATGGAGGAACTCTTCTATCCGGAATTTCGAAAAATGGCGTGAGGGGGCTAGAAAAGTTTTGTTGGATTGTATGCAACCCGCTCCTCCTGTGGCGGCTTTTGATAAAGAAGTGATAGATACCGAGCAACGGAATGGATATAGGGCGGAGAAGATTTTGTTCAGTGTTTCGGAATATTCTCGTGTTCCTGCTTATCTGTTGGTTCCTGACGGGAATGGCCCGTTCCCGGCAGTATTGCTGCTTCACGATCACGGTGCGCATTTTTCGATAGGGAAAGAGAAGATGGTGCGTCCGTTCGGTGTGGAAGCATCTGTACTGGCCGATGCGGACGATTGGGCGGAAAAATGTTATGACAAACAGTATGTAGGTGATTATCTGGCAAGTCACGGATATGTAGTGCTTGCTGTGGATGCCTTGTTTTGGGGGGAACGGGGACGTAAGGAAGGAGTACGCTATGACTCACAGCAAGCGTTGGCGGCCAATATGTTACAGATGGGAATGTCTTGGGGAGCCTTGATAGCCTGGGATGATATTCGTAGCGCGGAATTTCTGGCCTCATTGCCCATGGTTCATAAGGAAAAGATAGGTACTATGGGATTTTCCATGGGAGCACATCGTGCCTGGATGGTCAGTGCCGCTACAGATGTGGTGAAGGCAGGCGCTGCTGTGTGCTGGATGAATACTACAGATAGCTTAATGACACTTACCAATAATCAGAACAAAGGTGGGTCTGCTTATTCCATGATTATTCCCGGAATACGGAATTGGATGGATTATCCTCATGTGGCATCTATCGCCTGTCCCAAACCGATGTTGTTCATCAATGGCTTGCGGGACAAACTTTTTCCTGTAAAGGGCGTTGAAAGCGCTTTCTCTACCATGCAGGATGTATGGAAGAGTCAATCGGTAGAAAATCTGTTGACCACCAAGTTCTATGATTTGCCCCATTTTTGCAGTAAGGAGATACAGGATGATATACTTGAGTTCTTTAATCAAAATTTAAAATAGAAAGCGATGAAAATTAAGATGTTGATGGCATTTGTTGCCTTGTTATTGTTTTCTGCTTTTACGGCAGACCGCACAATTACTATCTTTATGATAGGTGACTCGACTATGGCCAACAAACCCTTAGAGGGAGGTAATCAGGAACGTGGATGGGGCCATGTGCTGGGAGGATATTTCAGTGAGAATATTCGTGTGGAAAACCATGCTAGAAATGGTCGGAGTTCTAAAAGTTTTATTGATGAAGGATTGTGGGAGGTAGTAATTAATAAAGTAAAGCCGGGTGATTATGTTTTTATTCAGTTTGGGCATAATGATGAGAAGGCCGATGAGAAACGTCATACTGATCCCGGATCTACTTTTGATGCCAATCTACGCCGCTTTGTAAAAGAAACACGTGCTAAAGGGGGAATTCCCGTGTTGTTCAATGCCATTGTCCGTCGTAATTTCCGGAATAATAAAAATGCGGTAGCCGAAGATGATGTGCGCAAGGATTTGTCAAAGGGGAGTGCTTCTCAAGATGGAGAAGTGTTGATTGATACTCATGGAAAATATTTGGAGTCTCCGCGTAACGTGGCAAAAGAGTTGGATGTGCCTTTTGTGGATATGAACAAGATAACGCATGATTTGGTGCAGGAGATGGGGCCGGAGGCTTCAAAAAAATTGTTCATGTGGATTCCTGAAGGTGTGTGTGCAGCTTGTCCGAAAGGGCGTGAGGATAATACGCACCTGAATGTATATGGGGCGCGTACTATTGCTGGTTTGACGGTGGATGCTATAGCTAAAGAGGTTCCTACATTGGCGCCTTTTGTACGTCATTATGATTTTGTAGTGGCAAAAGATGGCAGTGGTGATTTCTTTACCATTCAGGAAGCGATTCATGCTGTCCCCGATTTTCGTAAAGCAGGACGCACTACTATTCTAGTCCGTAAAGGGGTATATAAAGAAAAAGTGGTTATTCCTGAAAGCAAGATTAGTGTTTCTTTGATAGGTGAGGATGGAGCAATTCTGACAAATGATGATTTTGCTGCTAAAAAGAACTATTTCGGAGAAGAAATGTCTACCTCCGGTTCATCAACCTGTTATATCTATGCTCCCGATTTCTATGCTGAGAATATCACTTTCGAGAATAGTGCCGGCAGAGTGGGGCAGGCAGTGGCCTGTTTTGTTAGTGGAGATCGCGCTTATTTCAAAAACTGTCGTTTTTTGGGAAATCAGGATACTTTGTACACTTATGGCAAAGACAGTCGTCAGTTTTATGACCATTGTTATATAGAGGGTACGGTGGATTTTATTTTTGGCTGGTCTACGGCATTGTTTAAGGATTGCACCATCCATAGTTTGGGTGATGGGTATGTTACCGCTCCTTCTACAGATCAAGGCAAAAAATATGGCTATGTTTTTATAGGCTGTAAATTGACGGGTGTGGCTGAGGCTCAGAAGGTGTATTTGTCCCGTCCTTGGCGTCCTTATGCACAGGCTGTTTATATTCATTGTGATTTGGGAAAGCATATTCTTCCGGTGGGTTGGAACAACTGGGGCAAAAAAGGAAATGAGGAAACCGTATTCTATGCTGAATACCGGAATACGGGAGAAGGGGCGGCTACCGCTTCGCGTGCTTCGTTTGGAAAGCAGCTGAACGATATCAGTAATTATAATGAAGCACAGATTTTGGCAGGTGATGACGGATGGAATCCGGTGGAAAATGGAAATGTGTTGTTGCAGAATTTAAAGAGATAAGCTGTTCTTTCTACCAGTAATAATACTTTGTCACTGTAGGGAGGAATTCTATTTGCTCCTATGGAAAGTGTCAGGGAAGAGTAGAATGATAAAAGGGGGATTTAACTTTGCCCCTTTTATTTTTTTAGGAACTTGTATGTCAGTATCTCTCGTTTTTTATGTATTTTTGCCATACTATATATGAAAATCTACGAAATGAAAAGACACATTCTGTTTATACTTACTTTGCTGCTCTTTTTTTATGCAAAAAGTCAGCCTAATTGTATCTTTACTCATTATTCTTCGGAAAACGGCTTGTCTCAGAACTCCATCATGAGCATGGTACAAGACCATAATGGAGTTTTATGGTTCTCTACTTGGGATGGAATCAACCGGTTCAACGGTTATGACTTCAAAGTTTATAAAGCCAGACAAGGGAATAAAATTACTATGACTAACAACCGGGTAGACTTATTGGAAGTAGACCCTTATAATTATATTTGGCTGCAAACGTATGATTACCGTGTGTATCGTTTTGACCAAAGAACAGAGAAATTCGAACAAATCCCTGCTGAAGGTGAAGAGGAGGGTATGCGTTTCTCTTCTATTAAAATATTGCCCGACAGTGTCATTTGGTTACTTTCTGAAAATGAGGGGGCTGTCCGTGTAAAAACAAACCCTAAAGATTACAGTATAACTACCCAAGTATATGCTACTCATAGTCGTGGAGGAAATGCCGTTCATATTAATCAGGTTTTTAGCGATGCTTACAATCAAGAGTGGTTGCTTACTGATAACGGTCTGCTGAAGATTACGAATGATAAAGAAGAGCCTGTCTCTTATTTTGTGAATATCCAGTCAGGCAAAGATGAACCCGTACAGGCCTTCTACTCTTTTTGCAGTTATGGTGACGAACTTTATTTTGGATCAGACAGAGGACGGATATGGTGCTATTCTTTGCAGAATGAAATCTTTCGTCTTTGGGAATTGCCGGTAAAGGATAAAGTGATTGCTATAAATGAAATAAAAGGTACGGGGCTGTTGATAACAACTGCCCATGAAGGATTGATATTGTACTATTCGGATACAAAAGAGTGTAAAGTCTATAATAAATCCAATTGTCCCGAATTCCCGGCAGACGCTTTCCGTTCTGTTTATGTTGACAGTAAGCAGGAAGCATGGTTTGAGATGACCGAATGGGGAAAAGTTTGTCATTTCAATCCTTTGACGGAAGTATTTAAGCAAGAAAAGATGCAAGTGGAGCCTCGTGGTGCCGATCGTTCCTATCCCAGTTTTCATATTTGTGAAGACTTGAACGGTAATTTGTGGGTACATCCGCAAGGAGGAGGGCTTTCTTGGTATGACAGAGAGGCAAATCGGCTGTTGCCTTTCTATAATGATCCCGATTCACCCGATTGGCACTTTTCCAATAAATTACATTCCATGTTATCCGATAAGCAAGGCAATCTTTGGTTATGTACTCATTCTAAGGGGTTGGAGAAGATTACTTTTTTAGGAAGCCAGTTCCATATTTATCCCCGCATGGGTCACAGTTATGACTTGAATTCCAATACGGTACGTGCGTTGTTTGAAGATAGCGAACATCGCATCTGGATGGGAAAACGGGATGGTCAGATTGAAATTTATTCTTCTGATTTAGATTTTCAGGGTATTCTGACCGAAGAGGGGGATATAGCCAAATCTGGCAGACCGTTACGGGGAGTTCCTTATCATATCATGCAAGATTCTCACGGAAACATTTGGATTGCGACCAAAGGGGATGGTATTATTCTGGCAGAAAAGGAGGGGACCCATTTTAAGTTTACTCGATTCAAATATGATGAAGATGATATTTATAGCCTGAGTCATAATAGTGTTTACTGGTTACATGAAGACAAGCATGGACGCATTTGGGTGGCAACTTTCGGTGGAGGGTTGAATTATATTCAGAAAACTCCTGAAGGGAAATATGTGTTTATTAGTTCTAGAAATAACCTGAAAGGTTTTCCGTATGACCGTTGTTACCGTGTACGCCATATCACTTCTGACAAGAAAGGGAATATATGGGTGGGGAGCAGTGATGGCGCGCTTAGTTTTAAAGAGGATTTTAAAGATCCGGAGTCGATTGTGTTCCATCTTTATGCACGTATCCCCGATGATATGAATTGTCTGAGCAACAATAACGTATATCGGATTGTCACCACTTCACAAGGAGAAGTTTATCTGGCTACATTTGGGGGAGGACTTAACCAGCTTGTTTCCATGAACGGGGAAGGGAAGGCGGTATTTAAATCCTATACCGTGAAGGATGGTCTGCCTTCAGATATCCTGTTGTCTGTAGAAGAGGATGACACGGGGAATCTGTGGATAAGTACGGAAAACGGATTGAGTAAATTTATTCCGTCCGAACAGCGTTTTGAAAATTATAATGAACGGGATTTTGGGGGCAAAATACGTTTTGAGGAGGGGACATCGCTGAATCTTAGTTCCAGTACCCTACTCTTTGGCACCAGTCGTGGTATGCTTTATTTTGAACCGGAACATATCAAGAAAAGCAATTATGTTCCATCCATTGTTTTCGGAACGTTGAAAATATCCAATCAGGAGGTGATTCCGGGTGTATCAGGCAGTTTGTTGCGACAGTCTCTTGATAATACAGAACACCTGGTACTTTCGCACAAGGAGAATATTGTAACTTTGTCCTTTGCAGCCTTGGATATGATTTATCCTGAAAATATCCGTTATGCTTATCGTTTGCATGGATTTGATAAGGAATGGAATTATGTGGATAAACAACGTACCGCTACATACACCAATCTGCCGAAAGGGGATTATGTATTTCAGGTTAAATCGACCAATAGTGATGGGGTTTGGGTAGAGAATGAGCGCAGTTTGAGAATCACCATTCAGCCTTCGTTTTGGGAAACGGCTTGGGCTATGGCAATTTATATTCTTGCTTTTCTGTTGATTCTGTTTTCAGGAGTATATATATTGTTTACCATTTATCGTCTGAAACATGAAGTGTCTGTGGAACAGCAGGTTTCTGATATAAAGCTTCGCTTTTTTACAAATATTTCTCACGAACTTCGCACTCCGCTGACATTGATTGCAGGTCCAGTGGAATATGTTCTGAAAAACAAGACTTTGCCGGATGATGTACGTGAGCAATTGCATGTAGTAGAACGTAATACCGACCGTATGCTTCGCTTGGTGAACCAAATTCTTGATTTCCGCAAAATACAGAAAAATAAGATGAAGTTGCGTATAGAGCAGATAGATATTGTTCCTTTTGTACACCATATCATGGATAATTTTGAATCGCTGGCCGAAGAGCATCATATTGATTTTGTATTCGAAAGTGAAATGCCTTCCTTGAAACTGTGGGTAGATGCGGATAAGTTGGAAAAGATTGTCTTCAATCTGCTTTCCAATGCTTTCAAGTATACTCCACAGGGTAAGATGATTACGCTTTTCATTCATGAAAATGAACATAATGTGGCGATTGGTGTGCAGGATCAAGGTATAGGAATTTCTGAAAGCAAGAAAGCTTCCCTTTTTGTCCGTTTTGAAAATCTGTTGGACAAGAATTTGTTTAATCAGCAAAGTTCTGGTATCGGTCTTTCTTTGGTTAAGGAATTGGTGGAACTGCACAAAGCGACTATCCGTGTGGATAGTAAAGAGGGGGAGGGCAGTTGTTTCACGGTTGAGTTTTTGAAAGGCAAGGAGCACTATACGGAGAATGTAGAGTTCATTCTCTCTGATTCTGTCGAAATGAAGCCGGAAGAGGTGGAAGAATCTGTTCAGGGACATGAAGAGAAGAGGAATGAAAGCAAAACGATGTTGCTGGTTGAAGATAATTTGGAACTTCGTTTCTTTTTGCGTAGTATCTTTATCTCAAATTTCAACGTCATAGAGGCTGTCAATGGGGCTGAAGGTTTGGATAAGGCTTTGAAGTTTGTTCCGGATATTATTATTAGTGATATCATGATGCCGGAAAAGGATGGTATTACCATGACAGAAGATTTGCGTGCTAATATGGCGACCAGTCACATTCCAGTCGTTTTACTGACGGCTAAGACGGATATGGACAGTAAGTTGGAAGGTATGGAACTGGGAGTTGAGGATTATATAACGAAGCCGTTCAGTGCTACTTACCTGAAGGCCAGGGTGGAGAATATTCTGACACAACGTGTCAAGTTGCAACAGTTGTATTGTGCGAATCTGATGAATATTCAGCCTGTTGCGGAGGAAGAACAGCAAACACAGCCTGAGATGTCTTCCCATGACCGTAAGTTTATGGAGAAACTGACGGAATTAATGGAGAAGAATATGGATAATGGCGATTTGATAGTGGATGATTTGGTACAGGAGCTTGCGGTGAGCCGTTCTGTCTTTTTCAAGAAACTGAAGACCCTGACAGGACTTGCCCCCATTGAGTTTATTAAAGAGATGCGTGTGAAACGTGCCGCACAATTGATAGAGAGTGGTGATTATAATATGACGCAGATTGCTTATATGGTAGGTATTAATGATCCTCGTTATTTCAGCAAATGTTTTAAACAACGTTTTGGTATGACACCTACCGAATATAAAGAGAATGCGAAAAATAAGCGATAACTTTTGCTGCTGTTGGTTCGTTTTTGCAGCGTTTGTTTTTTTGATTTCTTGAACGGTATGTTTAAATGTAGGGTGTTTCTTTTGTTATGTGAGTGAGTTGCTCATGTTATTTTATTATTTTTCCGGATATGCAATGGGGGTTTTTCTGAATTTTTAGTCTTTTACATAGATAATGAACTAAAAAGAAGAAAAAGATGAAAAAAGTAATTTTATTTATGGCAGGTATTTTGGCGAGTATGATGTTGAACGCTCAGTCTCGTTGGAGTGTTACGCCGGAAGCCGGCTTGGTAGTGAATAAGGAAAATGAAGGGACATCAGTTACATTAGGTTTTAAAGCCGGTGCCGGTGTGTTGTATCAGTTAAAGGAAGGGGTGGGAAAGAAGCCTTCTTTTGGCTTGAAGTCCGGGGTTTATATCTTAATGCAGAAAGGTGGGTATCATCCTATGAGCTGGGGAAACATATCAACAGGGGGAGGATTTAGCATGGATTATGAAAAAACGAATGTTGAGTCCACGCGTTATTATTTGCAATTGCCTGTTATGGCTCATTGGGGTTTTAAACTTTGTGATGATGTGCGTCTTAAATTAGCAGTAGGACCTTATGTAGCTGTAGGAATTGGTGGACGTACTAATGCTTATGTTTCTTCCTCAAAATATAATATAGATGAAGAAACAGGTGTTGGACAGTACGAATACCGGAATGATTATTACCGGTTTGGCACATTTAAAGGAAAAACAGTAAATGAGGAATTTGGTTTTGAGGCGTCCCCTCGTTTGGATTGGGGAGGAACGGCTTCTGTCGGGATTGCTGTTAAACGGATTTCATTTACTATCGGGTATGATTTGGCTTGGGGAAAATATAATAAGGAACAGAATGATTTAAGGATACGGAATCATATGGTTAGCTTTACTTCAGGGTATAGTTTCTGATAAGAAAAGGATAAATGAAACAAACATACACAAAATTCTTTGTTTAAGATTGTTAAATGAAGAATTTTGTGTATGTTTGTTTTTTATAAACACGATAAAAGTTCAATCTATGAGGAAAATGCTATTCATTACCCTTTTAATGGGCGGTCTGTGTACGACAGTTTCTGTTGCAAAAGCGCAGGAACGCTTGCCGGAATATCTGCAGGCAGAGAAATACACACAAGAAAAATTGAACACCATGTTGTTTTCTACTGTGGTGGATCCGCATTGGTTCCAGAAAGGTAATAATTTCTGGTTCGAGTACAAAACAAGTGAAGGAACCTTTTGGTATGTGGTTGATCCGGCTGCCCGGACAAAGAAGCTTTTGTTTGATAGGGATGAATTAGCTTCCCAGCTTACCGAAATTGTAAAAGATCCCTTTGAGGCACGCCATTTGCCAATCACAAATCTGAAAGCGGAAGAAGATGGGCGTACCTTTACTTTTGAAGTAAAGTCTACAAAAGATGCGACACCAAAGAAAGATGGCAAGGATAAGAAGGACAAGAAGAATGAGAAGGAAATCTTTTATTTTTCTTATGACTATCCTACCCGTAAATTGACCCATCTGAAAGATAAAGAAGACGACCTGAAGAAAATCTATTGGGGATCGGTCTCTCCTGATGGTAAAACGGTGATTTATGCCAAGGATTTGAATTTGTATCGCATGAGTCGTGAAGATTATGAAAAGGCGAAAAAAAATGAAAAGGATAGTACGATCGTGGAAATCCAGCTTACTACAGATGGCATGAAGGATTTTGGCTATGGTATTCCCTATAGTATGTTGAATACAGATACTTTATGTAATGGCAAGCGTCGTCGTGTAGGTGGAGTGTGGTCTCCGGATTCACGTTATTTTGCTATGACAGTTTCTGACGATCGCGCTGTGAAAGAGTTATGGGTAATAAATTCGATGGCCCGTCCACGTCCCACATTGGAAACTTATAAATACCAGATGCCGGGAGAAAAGGAAGCTCCCATAGAACACCTGTACTTGTTTGACTTGGTTGATAATAAACGTAAGGAAATTAAAGTAGCAGCTTATAAAGATCAAAGCATTGGCCTGGAATACAAACCAATGATGCAAAAACAGCGTGATATGGAAGATCAGGCTGCCGTTTGGCAGGGTGATAACAACCGTTTCTTCCTGACCCGTAGCAGCCGTGATTTACATCGGATTGATGTTTGTTCCTATACGATAGGACAGGATTCTGTTGTACCAGTAATAAAGGAACGGATGAATACCTATCAGGAAACTCGTCCTTTAAGAGTCTTGAATGGTGGAAAGGAAATTATTCAATGGAGTGAGCGTGATGGTTGGGCACACCTTTATTTATATGATGATCAGGGTAATTTGAAAAATCGTATCACAAAAGGTCCCTGGCACGTGGAGGAAATCTTGAAAGTAGATGACAAGGCACGTGTGATTTATTTTACTGCCAATGGAATGAATGCGAAAGAACATCCTTATTATGAACATTTGTATCGTGTGAATCTGGATGGCAGCGGTTTGAAATTACTGACCAAAGGGGATTATTTCCATCGTGTGGAAGTGGATGATGATGCTCGTTTTGTGGTGGATAACTATTCGCGTGTAAATACGGTGCCCTGCGCCATCCTGCTGGATACTAATGGCAATAAGGTAATGGATATTCAGGAGAGTGATTTTTCACAGCTTTTTGCTGCCGGTTATAAATTTCCGGAAATATTTAAGGTAAAGGCGGCTGATGGCGTGACAGATCTGTATGGTGTGATGTATAAACCTTTTAATTTTGACTCAACTAAGGTTTATCCTATTGTGGATTATGTTTATCCTGGGCCACAGGTGGAAGGTGTTTATTATCCGTTTACCCGTATGAGCCCCCGTACCGACCGTTTGGCACAGGCCGGATTTATTGTTATTTCTGTGGGACAACGCGGCGGGCATCCTAGCCGCTCTAAATGGTATCATAATTATGGATATGGAAATATGCGTGATTATCCGCTGGCCGATCATAAATATGCTATCGAGCAATTGGCGCAGCGTCATCATTTTATAGATATAGATAAGGTTGGTATTCATGGACATTCGGGAGGTGGATTTATGAGTACGGCGGCTATGTGCCAATACCCGGATTTCTTCAAAGTGGCTGTTTCTTGTGCCGGAAATCATGATAACAATATCTATAACCGTTGGTGGAGTGAAACGCATCACGGCGTAAAAGAGGTGGTGAGTGAGAAAGGGGATACAACTTTCGTTTATAAGATTGCTACTAATCCTGAAATAGCGAAGCAATTGAAAGGAAATTTGTTATTGATTCATGGTGATATTGATAATAATGTGCATCCGGGCAATACCTTACGGGTAGTTGACGCCTTGATTCGTGCCGGGAAGCGTTTTGATATGCTGATTCTTCCTCAACAGCGTCATGGATTCGGTGATATGAATGAATATTTCTATTGGAAACTGGTTGATTACTTTTCCGAACATCTGAAAGGGAAAAGTGAAAAATCGGTAGATATACCGAAACGGTAGATTTAGGATCATTGCCGGACGAATATGAAAGGAGCACAGAGGTTCGTGTCATTAAGATACCTTTGTGCTCCTTCTTGTTTTTATATTATAGCAGACTGTTGATATAAGCCTTCATGTCCGGTGTAGCGGATTTTGCTTCCAGATACAGTTTATACTGCGCTTTGGTGCGTACCAGATTATGGTCTTTATACCGGGTTTGATAATACGTGTCTCCGTTTATATAATCTGCTAAAAAGCGTACAGCTTGCATATAGGGGAACAGGGTGGCAGCGTAAGGTAGCATTTCTATTTCGAGAGGAGTCAGGAAAGTCCGGGCCGATTCAATATAACCTTTGGTAAATGCTTTGAAGATTTCCATGTTGAACTTCACCTTATTTAAATCAGCCTCATCCTCCTTGCCGGTATTGGCTGCCGAACGGAGGAAATCACCGAAATCGGAGAAAATGAAACTGGGCATTACCGTGTCCAGGTCAATGACACACAACACTTTTCCGTTTTCATCAAATAACATGTTGCTTACTTTTGTGTCACAGTGGCAGATGCGTTTGGGCAATTTGCCTTCACGGTAAAAACGTTCAGCGCTGCACATCGTATCAGCATCTTTTTCTATTGCGTCCACTATGTCCTGTACTTCTGCCAAACGGCCGGATATGTTGGCGGATACGGCTTCACGTAATTGTTTTAAGCGGAATTCCATATTGTGGAAATCGGGGATGATTTCTCCGAGTTGTTCGGGTACATCAGCCAGCATGGCCTGGAATTCACCAAACTTCAGTCCTGCCAGATAGGAAGATTCCGGTGTAACTGTTTCCAATGTTTGTGAACGCGGAATAAATATTGAAATTCGCCAATAACCTTCTCCATCATAGAAATAGGTCTTGCCATTGGTGGAAGGTAGAAAATGGAGTACCTTACGTTCAATGTCCTCTTCGTGTCTGGCTTCCAGCTTTTGGCGGATGTGTCTGGTCACTACTTCTATATTGTGTTGCAGCATTTCAATATTGGTAAATATTAAATGGTTGATTCGTTGCAATACATAGTCAGGCTCTTCAGGAGATACCGATTTTACCAGATAAGTCTGATTGATGAGGCCGGATGTCAAAGCTTTGATTTCTTTCACTTCACCCACTTTGGGGAACTGTTTGATAATTTTTTTGAGGTTTTCCATAGGTTTGTTTGAATAATGTCTATATATACGAAACAAAGATAACTTCTTTCCTCCAATTGGAGGAAAGAAGTTATCTTAAAAAACATATAATAGGAATATAAATCTTTTTATTTTTTCAAATCAGTCTGGAACATACGGTCGGCGCGTAACAGATGACGCCAGTAGGAAACCAATTCTTGTGATTCCTGCAATACATTGAGGTACACCATGGAAGCTTTTACATTGACATCCCGTTCTTGTATGCGGTCCATCTGTTCTTTGCGCAAGGTAGAGATCTTGCCTTTCAGAATGGCGCCTTCACGTAGCAAGGCATCAGTCTGATCGTAGGCCTTGTTGGCAAGTACTTCAGTAGCCTTGGTCATTAATGCGGTCATCTCATCGCGGATAGGGATGAACTCGTTAGTGGCACGTTCCGATAATGGGGTGAACTTATTGTCCACATGTTCTTTACAAGGATCGCAGATACGTTTCAGACAGTAAAGCATTTGTTCACAACTGTTGCTTCCCAAGTGGAACCAAGTGTTTTTCTCGATAGCAGTAAAGTTGTCTATACGGCGCAGACCTAGTATTTCTTTACGGCGTATCTTTTTTAACATTTCTTTCTGATTGTCGGTATTGTTCACGGCCTTGCGCAGAGCTTTCAGATTTTCGTTGATGAAACCGTCGGTTATCTGCCGGTAGGTTTCATTGGTGAATGCCATTTCGGCTACCAATGTGTTATTTACATGCTGGCGGAGTAATCTCCAACGCTCTTCTTTGTCTTTACTGGCAATGAGGCGGGAGAATATGTCGTCTTTGCCTTTATCCTTCTGTTTCTTGCTGTAGTGTATGTTGCTGCGAACCAATAGGAAGATGGCAAGTGCAATAAGGGCCAACATGGCGAATGTGCCTCCATAATACATGATGAGCGTAACCACAAAACAGATCGTGAAAGCGGCTCCGGCAGTGATGAACCATCCACCGATAACAGAAAGCACACCGGTGATACGGTATACGGCACTGTCACGGCTCCAGGCACGGTCGGCTAATGAACTACCCATAGCTACCATGAAAGTTACGTAAGTGGTAGAAAGAGGGAGTTTCAAAGAGGTTCCCAAAGCTATGAGCAGACCGGCCAGTACCAAATTGACAGAAGCGCGTATCAAATCAAATGCTGCCCCGTTCTCCATAATCATCACATCTTTGTTAAAACGGCTGTCGGCCCATCGTTTCAGATTGTCGGGCAATATTTTAGCTATACTTTCCGAAGCGCTCATGGTAGAACGGACAATACTGCGTGCTACAGCGGAAGAACCAAACATTTCGTCACCTTCATCCTGACGCGAGAGATCTACCGAAGTCTTCACTACATTTTGCGCTTTTTTTGAAGTAATCAGCGCATATACCATAATGACGCCTGCTAAAAATAAAAAAAGAAATGGGGTTTTAGCCGGACCATTCAGTGAGTTCATCAAGTATCCCATTGGTTCACCGTTTCCATTAGCCATGAAGTCTGTATAAGCTGAGAAGCCTGCCAAGGGCACACCGATGAAGTTTACTAAGTCATTGCCTGCAAAAGCCATAGCTAAGGCAAAAGTACCTAACATTACCACCACCTTGAATACATTTATCTTGCACCAATGCAATATTTGCATCAGAATGGTGAAGAACACAAAACTGCAACTTACTAACATCAAGGTGTTTTCCTGAATCCAATGTTTGTTTTCGGTGGTCATGAAGGCGGAATCTTTCAGACCTTTTATCAACATGAAGTAGATAATGGCCGTAACAGCAATACCGCCGAACAGTCCGATAGTGTATTTCAGTTTCTTTGTATAATTAAATGTGAAGAGGAGACGGGAGAGATATTGTACTAATGTGCCGAAGAAGAAAGCTACTGCTACTGAGAGGAAGATACCTAAAATGACGGACAATGCCTTTTCCGTATTCAGCAGATCAGCAAATCCTAGCATTCCAGTTTCGTCTCCTGCTATTTTGATAAGAGCTAGAACGAAAGTACCTCCCAATAGTTCGAATACCATGGATACGGTAGTGGAGGTAGGCATTCCTAAGGAATTGAAAATATCCAATAGGACTACGTCTGTTACCATAACTGCTAGAAAGATACACATTAACTCCTGAAAATAAAATTGTTCAGGCCTGAAAATACCGTGCCGTGCGATTTCCATCATACCGTTGCTCAGTGTGGCGCCGATGAAGATACCGAAAGCGGCAATGGCGATGATGGTCTTGAATGACGCGGCTTTAGCACCGATGGCGGAATTCATAAAGTTCACTGCGTCGTTGCTGACGCCTACTACCAAATCGAATATGGCTAGCAGAAAAAGGAATACGACGATTCCCAAAAACATTGTTTCCATATAATTTTGTCTCTCTATTTTATTGGGCGCAAAGGTACGGGAGGTATATTATGATAAAATGTCATATATGTTACATTTGTGTTACAGGCGTTTTTTTGTTCGCCACGGATTGCACGGATTCACACAACTTGATTTTTAATTTATTATTATCCATATTTAGTGGCGGATCTCTTCTTTTTTGAAACAAATATGAGTGGATAAATAATATTTCACGTTTATGTGTGGAATTTATAGAGTGAAAATTTATACCTTTGTAGCCCAAATACTTAATCTATAAAAAATGTCAGAGGCTAAGAGAATTAAAACCGCATTGGTGTCGGTTTATCACAAAGAAGGTTTGGACGAGATTATAACCAAACTACACGAAGAAGGAGTAGAGTTCCTGTCAACAGGAGGTACAAGACAGTTTATCGAATCTTTAGGTTTCCCTTGCAAAGCGGTGGAGGATCTTACTACTTATCCCTCTATTTTGGGCGGACGTGTGAAGACACTGCATCCTAAAGTCTTTGGAGGTATTTTATGCCGTCGTGGTTTGGAACAAGATATGCAACAGATAGAAAAATATGAAATACCCGAAATAGATTTGGTCATCGTTGACCTGTATCCGTTTGAGGCAACTGTGGCTTCGGGGGCCGAAGAACAAGCTATCATCGAAAAAATTGATATAGGTGGTATTTCTTTGATTCGTGCTGCTGCTAAGAACTTTAATGATGTGGTGATTATCGCTAGTCAGGCACAATATAAGCCGTTCCGTGATATGTTGCTGGAACATGGCGCTACTACTTCACGCGAGGAACGCCGTTGGTTCGCAAAAGAAGCGTTTGCTGTTTCTTCTCATTATGATTCTGCTATCTTTAACTATTTTGATGGTGGTGAAGGTTCGGCTTTCCGTTGCGCGGTGGAAGAACAAAAACAACTTCGTTATGGTGAAAATCCTCATCAGAAAGGTTATTTCTATGGAAATCTGGATGCGATGTTCGACCAGATTCATGGAAAAGAAATTTCCTATAACAATTTGTTGGATATCAATGCGGCCGTTGATTTGATTGATGAATTTGATGAGGTGACATTTGCCATTCTGAAGCATAATAATGCCTGTGGATTAGCTTCGCGCCCTACTGTGCTGGAAGCATGGAAAGATGCGTTGGCAGGCGATCCGGTGTCGGCTTTCGGAGGTGTGTTGGTTACTAATGCCGTGATTGATAAAGAAACAGCGGAAGAAATCAATAAACTGTTCTTTGAGGTAATTATTGCTCCGGATTATGATGTAGATGCATTAGAGATTCTGGGACAGAAGAAGAACCGTATTATTTTGGTTCGTAAGGAAGCTAAATTGCCGAAGAAACAATTCCGTTCTTTATTGAATGGGGTTTTGGTTCAGGAAAGAGACCTGGACGTGGAAACTCCTGCCGACTTGAAGCAGGTTACTGAAAAAGCTCCTACGGCGACTGAAATAGAAGATATGTTATTTGCAAATAAGATTGTGAAGAATAGTAAAAGTAATGCTATTGTACTGGCCAAGAACAAACAACTGCTGGCTAGCGGTGTAGGTCAGACTTCACGTGTGGATGCATTGAAACAAGCCATTGAAAAAGCAAAATCATTTGAGTTTGATTTGAATGGCGCAGTGATGGCCAGTGATGCTTTCTTCCCTTTCCCCGATTGTGTAGAGATAGCGGATAAGGAGGGTGTGAAAGCTGTTATCCAGCCGGGAGGCTCTGTAAAAGACGAGTTGACTTTCCAATACTGCAATGAACATGGCGTAGCTATGGTCGTTACAGGGATTCGTCACTTTAAACACTAAGATCATTGCAATTTACCATTTGCGGCTACAATCGGACTGTTTATACAGCATTGTTCAGGTAAATGGTAAATTGCAAATGTCAATTGTAAATTGCTAAATTGTAAATGAATTTATGGGATTATTCTCCTTTACACAAGAGATTGCGATGGACCTTGGCACTGCCAATACCATCATTTTAAATAACGGGAAGATTGTAGTGGACGAACCTTCGGTCGTTGCGCTTGATCGCCGTACCGACAAGATGATTGCCGTAGGCGAACGGGCTAAAATGATGTACGAGAAGGAAAATCCGAATATTCGTACTGTACGTCCGCTACGCGACGGGGTTATTGCCGACTTTAATGCCTGTGAACAGATGATGCGCGGTTTAATAAAGAAAGTGAACATGGGTAATCGTTTCTTTTCTCCTTCTTTGCGTATGGTGATCGGAGTTCCCTCGGGTAGCACTGAAGTAGAGCTTCGTGCGGTACGTGACAGTGCTGAGCATGCGGGAGGACGGGATGTTTATTTGATTTTTGAACCTATGGCCGCGGCTATTGGTATCGGTATTGATGTAGAGGCTCCTGAAGGTAATATGATTGTTGATATAGGTGGTGGTTCTACAGAAATTGCCGTGATTTCATTGGGTGGTATTGTTTCCAACAATTCGATACGTATTGCCGGTGACGATCTTACAGCCGATATTCAGGAATATATGAGCCGTCAGCACAATGTGAAGGTGAGTGAACGTATGGCCGAACGTATCAAGATACATGTAGGTGCTGCCTTGACTGATTTGGGAGATGATGCTCCCGAAGATTACATTGTACGCGGGCCTAACCGTATCACTGCTCTTCCCATGGAAGTTCCGGTGTGTTATCAGGAGGTGGCGCATTGTTTGGAAAAGAGTATTGCAAAAATTGAAACAGCTATCCTTAGTGCATTGGAACAGACTCCGCCTGAACTTTATGCTGATATTGTTTTGAACGGTATTTATTTGGCTGGTGGTGGTGCTTTGCTGCGCGGTTTGGACAAGCGTCTGACAGACAAAATCAATATTCCGTTCCATATAGCCGAAGATCCTTTGCTGAGTGTGGCGAAAGGTACCGGTATTGCACTGAAGAATGTAGATCGTTTCTCTTTTTTGATGCGGTAAATGATTTGCTAATGAGGCAGTTTGCTAATTTGCTAATGCCATGCGGTATGGATAGCGCAGTACATTGGCACATTGGCAAATTAGCACATTGAACAATTGGTATTAATGAAAAATCTGCTGAATTTCTTTTTAAAGTATAACTACTGGTTTCTCTTTGTCCTTTTGGAGATAATCAGTTTTGCTTTATTATTCCGCTTCAACAGTTATCAGGGGAGTGCGTTCTTTACATCTGCTAATTTTGTTTCGGGAGCTATGTATGATGCAGCCAATAATGTTACCGGATATTTTCATCTGAAAACGATCAACGATGAGTTGGTACAGAAAAATGTGGAACTGGAATTGCAGTTGGAGAGTATCCGTAAAGCTTTGATTGAAGCGACGGAAGACAGCAGTGGTGTAGAACAGCTTAAGCAGGAAGCACTGGCAGGATATGATATATTCAAGGCTAGCGTGATAAATAACAGTGTGACTCATGCTGATAACTATATTACACTTGACAAAGGAGAAGCGGATGGCATTCGTAGTGAGATGGGAGTGGTAAATGGAAGCGGTGTGGTTGGTATTGTTTATCTCACCTCTCCACATTACTCCATTGTCATTCCGGTATTGAATTCCAAAAGCAGTATTAGCTGTAAGATAAAACGGAGTGATTATTTCGGCTTCTTGAAATGGGATGGCGGTTCATCCGAATTTGCTTTTATAAAGGATATGCCCCGTCATTCATTATTTTCTTTAGGTGACACCATTGTAACCAGTGGACACAGTGCTGTTTTCCCTTCCGGCATTCCGGTGGGTACGGTAGATGATATCGCCGATAGTCACGATGGCTTGTCTTATTTGCTGCGGGTGAAACTATTTACGGACTTCGCCCGTTTGAATGATGTGCGCGTAATTGCCCAAAAAGGGCAGGAGGAACAATTGGAGTTGGAAAAGCAGGTAAAAACGACTAAGTAAGAAGGTTGATGTTGACTTATCTACAAAGAATAGAGTGGTTTATCGGACTGGTACTGTTGCAAGTGCTGGTGCTGAATCATATGCATATCAACGGGTATGCCACTCCTTTCTTTTTTATCTATTTTATTTTGAAGTACAATTCGGGAGTTAGCCGTAATGTCCTTATGATATGGGCATTCCTGTTGGGATTGACAGTCGATATATTAGGCAACACTCCGGGGATGAATGCGGCTGCGGCCACTGTACTGGCTTTTATGCGTGAACCTGTATTACGATTAGTCACGCTCCGCGATAGCGTCGAGGATTTTGAACCGGGTATCAAGAGTATGGGATTCTCGCCTTTCTTCCGGTATATCTTATTGTGTACTTTCTTATTTTGTACCATTTTACTTGTCATAGATACTTTTTCATTCTTCAACCTGCCTGTCTTATTGTTGAAAATATTGACAGATGCCTCAATAACCATCATTTGTATATTGTGTGCTGAGGCGATCAGGAGGAAAAAATAGTGGAAAGAGATTATAATCTGGAGAAGCGGAAATATGTAATCGGTGCATCGGTGATCGTTATTGTGCTGATTTACCTGATACGTCTTTTTACCTTGCAGATTATGAGTGAGGATTATAAAAAGAACGCCGATAGCAACGCTTTTCTGAACAAGACACAATACCCTAGCCGTGGGGTGATGTACGATCGGAACGGTAACCTGCTGGTGTATAACCAACCTGCCTATGACGTTACGATGGTGATGAAAGAGGTGCACAACCTTGATACGCTTGATTTATGTAAAACATTGAATATTACCCCCGACTATTTTAAAAAGCGTATCCGCGAGATAAAGGACAGACGTTCCAATCCGGGCTACTCTCCATATACTCATCAGGTATTTATGACCCAGCTTTCGGCAGAAGAGTGCGGAGTCTTCCAAGAAAAACTGTTCAAGTTTCCCGGTTTCTATATTCAGCGGCGTACTATCCGCCAGTATAATTACAATGCGGCTGCTCATGTTCTGGGAGATATTGCAGAAGTGTCCAAGGGGGATATTGAAGCCGATGATTACTATGTACGCGGTGACTTCATAGGGAAACAGGGGGTGGAACGCTCATACGAAAAACAGTTGAGGGGCGAGAAAGGAGTGGAGATATTACTGCGCGATGCCCGTGGACGTATTCAGGGACGGTATATGGACGGGAAATATGACAAGACTCCCGTTCCGGGGAAGAATCTGAAACTAGGTATAGACATAGAGCTTCAGATGTTGGGAGAGCGTCTGTTGGAAGGGAAGATAGGCAGTATAGTGGCTATCGAGCCATCCACAGGAGAAATACTTTGTATGGTATCTGCTCCCACTTTTGACCCAAGATTGATGGTGGGGCGCCAACGGGGTAAAAATCATCTGGAACTGGCGCGTGACAGTTGGAAACCATTGCTGAACCGTTCTATTATGGGGCAATTCCCACCGGGATCTACTTTCAAGACTACTCAGGCGTTGACTTTCCTGCAAGAGGGGATTATTACTCCTCAGACAGCCTATTCTTGCTATCATGGCTTTGTGTATGCCGGTCTTAGGGTGGGCTGCCACTCTCATGGGTCGCCCCTGCCTTTGGTGCCTGCCATTGCAACTTCCTGTAACGGTTATTTCTGTTGGGGGTTGTTTCACATGATAGGGGCGAAGAAGAAGTATGGTTCTGTACAGACTGCCATGAATACATGGCGTGATTATATGGTTTCTATGGGATTTGGTTATCCTTTGGGAGTAGACCTTCCGGGTGAGAAGCGTGGGATGATCCCGAATGCTGCTTATTATGATAAGAACTATTGGGGATCATGGAACGGACTGACGATTATTTCTATTTCCATCGGCCAGGGGGAAGTGACGGCTACTCCGTTGCAGATTGCTAACCTTGGGGCTACTATTGCTAACCGGGGCTATTATATTACTCCGCATGTAGTGAAAGAAGTGGAAGACGAGCCGTTGGATACCCTGTATACGACCAAACGTTATACTAAAGTAAGCCGTGAACATTATCAGACGGTAGTCGAAGGTATGCGTTCGGCAGTATTGGGAGGAACTTGCCGTAATGCGAATATTCCGGGAATTGAAGTGTGTGGCAAGACAGGTACGGCGCAAAACCGTGGAAAGGACCATTCTGCTTTTATGGGGTTTGCACCAATGAATGATCCTAAGATTGCCGTGGTAGTCTATGTAGAGAATGGAGGTTGGGGAGCAACCTATGGTGTACCTATCGGTGCATTGATGATGGAGAAATATTTAAAAGGCGAACTTTCACCGGAAAGTGAGGCGAAAGCGGCGGAAATACAAAACAGACGAATAGATTATGGCATACACGAACGATAGTATATGGAAATCAGTGGACTGGATGACTATCTGCATTTATCTGATGCTGGTTATCTTTGGATGGTTCAGCGTATGTGGAGCCAGCTATGATTATGGTGAGATTGATTTTTTTAGTTTCGACACTAGGGCAGGAAAACAGTTTGTATGGATCTGTTGCTCTTTGGGGCTCGGATTTATCCTGATGATGTTGGAGGATAAGTTATATGATATGTTTGCTTACATTTTATATGGAGGCATGATGCTGCTGTTGTTGATAACACCTTTTCTGGCAGAGGATACTAAGGGATCTTACTCATGGATAAAATTCGGACCTGTAAGTTTGCAACCGGCGGAATTTGCTAAATTTGCCACGGCGCTGGCTTTGGCTAAATTTATGAATGTCTACGGGTTTACAATGAGTAAGTTAAAGTATTCATTGCCTGTGGTAGGGATGGTGTTGCTGCCCATGTTGCTTATTATTTTGCAACGGGAAACGGGGTCGGCTTTGGTTTATCTGGCTTTCTTTTTTATGCTGTACCGGGAGGGGATGCCGGGTTCTATTTTGTTTGCCGGGATTTGCGCCGTGGTCTATTTTGTAGTTGGAATCCGTTTTGGCAATGAATTGATGGCGGATGACTGTACTTCCATCGGTGAATTTTCTGTGTTGCTGCTGATAGTCATCCTTTCTGCTTTATTAGTTAATAGTTATTGCAAAAAAGCATCGGTAGTGTGGTATATCGGAGGGATTGGTGTTGGTGGTACCTTGCTGGCTTTATTATTTTCGTATTATGTTATCCCTTTTGACATTACTTGGTTCCAATATGGATTGTGCGTAGTTTTATTGTTCTATTTGATCTTCCTTTCTATGCATGAACGTATGCGTAATTATTTTTATATTGCTCTATTTGCGATAGGTTCGGTGGGATTTCTTTTTTCTGCCGATTATGTTTTCAATAATGTGCTGGAGCCACATCAGCAGATACGTATTAAAGTGGTGCTTGGTATGGAGGAAGATTTGGCGGGGGCAGGATACAATGTGAATCAGAGTAAGATTGCTATTGGGTCGGGAGGCTTATGGGGGAAAGGCTTTTTGAATGGTACACAGACTAAACTGAAGTATGTGCCTGAACAGGATACAGACTTTATCTTCTGTACGGTAGGGGAAGAAGAAGGCTTTATAGGTTCGGCGGCCGTATTGTTTCTTTTTACCGGACTTATTTTGCGTCTTATTGTGGTGGCGGAGCGTCAGCATACTCGTTTTGCCCGTGTTTATGGATATTCGGTATTAAGCATTTTCTTATTCCATCTGTTTATTAATATAGGTATGGTTTTAGGACTGACCCCCGTTATAGGCATACCACTGCCTTTTTTCAGTTATGGGGGATCTTCTTTGTGGGGATTTACGATCTTGCTTTTTGTATTCTTGCGTATTGATGCAGGGCGGGGAAAACGTTAGAGCTTATTGGTTTTCCGGTTTGCGCAACCGGATACCTATATCGCTGATTCCCGTCAACGGGTTGTCCGTCATGATATGGACGATGCGGAAAGTACGTGCGCTTCCTTCTGTACGGATAGGAATAGATGCTTTATAAGGCAGGTCACATTGATATAATCCACAAAGACCATTTCCTGTTTTATTTCCAGCTTCGTCAACCAGAAAAAGTTGTAAAGTGTCTGTGACGTAAGTCAAAGTATCCTTTGTGTTATGGCTGACTTCTAGCCAAATATCTCTGTAAGGATAAGATTCTTGATAACGGATACCGATTTCTGCTTCGTAATTTCCGGCAGGGATAGAATTGGGCAGGGTATAAACAAGAGTATCACTTTTATCCCATCCGTCAAGGGGGACGGGGGCGTAAGAGTGATAGATGATATTGTTTTGACAGGCTGCCAATATGAGTATTGGCAGCCATGTCAGTTTATTCTTTAGTTGATACAGGAGTTTGTGGCTTTTCATTCGGGATTTGGCTATTGTTTCCGTTGTTCTTGTTGTCATTTTCCTTTCCTCCTCCGTTATTCCGGTTTTCACTGCCTCCTTCATTATTACCATTATTGGGGCGGCGTTTATTGCGGTTCCGGTTTCCGTCTTCCCGATTTTCACGACTGCGCTCTTCCCGGTTGCGACTTTCCCTGTTGCGATTTTCTTCTTTAGGGCGGTTTCCGTTCTCTTCGCGTGGCTGCTGAGCCTTGTTTTCTTTAGGCTCTCTAGGTTGTTTGGGACGTCCTTCTCTAAGTGGCCGGTTTTCTTTGGGTTGTTGTGACCGGTTCTCTTTAGGTTGTTGCGGACGTCTGTTTTCATTGGGAGTACCTTCTCCGTTATTACCGTTATTTTCCGGCTTACGTTTTTTCTTTCGGTTGCTGTTGTTGCCTTTTCGTTTGTCGAATCGGGTTAAGCTTTCTTGTTCTACTAAATCAACGGGCTTTTGAGGTTCGTTCTTTTTGACAGATTCGGTTAAGCTTTCCGGTTTCTCACCCCGTCGGTTCATATTAATAATTTCAAAAGCACGGCGTGCGGTGATGGTTACAGCATTAGCTATGAAGTTTTTGTCAGTAGAGTACATGATAGTTCCCTTCAAAATATCCGCTTTGAAAAAATAGAATGTACTATCCGTCGTTTCTAAAGTCATTTCTTTGCTTGGAAGGCGTTTTTGGGACTCTACATAGGCGTCTACCTCATAGTTTAGGCAGCATTTCAGCTTGGCACATTGTCCGGCTAACTTTTGGGGATTCAGAGAAATATCTTGATAACGTGCCGCACTGGTAGATACAGATACAAAATTTGTCATCCAGGTAGCGCAGCACAATTCACGTCCGCAAGGTCCGATACCGCCAATGCGTCCGGCTTCCTGACGGGCGCCAATTTGTTTCATTTCTATACGTACACGGAAAGCTTCGGCCAGTACTTTGATCAGTTGGCGGAAGTCTACACGTTCGTCCGCGATGTAATAAAAGATAGCTTTGTTGCCATCGCCTTGATATTCCACATCACCGATCTTCATGTCCAGGTTCAGATTCTTGGCTATCTGGCGGGACCGGATCATTGTGTCATGTTCTTTGGCTTTTGCCTCCTCGTATTTTTCCATATCTACAGGTTTTGCCTTGCGGTAGATACGCTTGATTTCGGCATCGGGTTTGATGTTTGCCTTACGCATTTGCAAAGGTACCAATCTTCCCGTCAGGGTTACTGTACCGATATCGTGTCCGGGACTTGCTTCTACAGCTACTATATCCCCTTTTTCCAGCTTCAGTTTGTTGCTGTTCTTATAATACCCTTTGCGGGTATTCTTGAATTGAACTTCAACCATTTCCTGTTCCTCGGTGTTGCCGGGAATATCAGCCAGCCAGTCGTAGGTGTTCAGCTGCTTATCCTGTCGTCCGCAGCCTTTGCAACACAAACAGCCGCTTCCGTTCTTTAATTTGAATTCATTGTCCATAATTCTGTTTTAATTGAGAATTGAAAATTGAGAACTAAGAAATAAATGCCATGCGGTTCTGTTATTTTTTAATGCTCAATTCTCAACTTTTAATTTTTCAATAGCACAATCATTTTTAAAGAGAAATCAAAGAACACCATTTTGGGATTCACATTCTGTCCTATATGTAATTGTGCTTCACTAAGTTCGTCCATTATGCCCATCACATTCCGCTCGTTGACAAACGGTGCGAAACGGGTGGAAAAATTTTGTTCTTCGGGATTCATATACACTAAATCACGTTGATGAAAGTTGTATATGAAGTTTTCTCGTATCATACGTTGGCAGTAGGCCAGAAAATTCTTCTGACGTTCACGCCCCATGGAGGCTACCGCATCGCTCCATTGTCTCATTTCGCGTATCTTCCGTTGATAGGAAAGGCGCATCAAATTTATAAAGAGTTCAAAGAACAGTTTGTTTTCCTCGCTCAGATGTATGGTTTCCAGTGCTTTCAGAAAATTGCCTTCTGAGCGGTGTGCTATATCGTCAGCATCTTCCGGTTGTAGTCCGTATTTGGTTTGCAATACTTTTGAGATCTCAGGTTCTTTGATCCCATGAATGTTAAATCGTTGGGTACGGCTTTGGATCGTTTGCAAAATGGCATCAGGCTCTTCGGATACTAATAAAAAGACAGTCATGGCAGGAGGCTCTTCCAGTAACTTCAGCAGTTTGTTGCTGCATTCCACGTTCATCTTTTCGGGAAGCCATATAATCATGATTTTGTAACCGCCTTGACTGGATTTCAAGCTGAGCTTTCGTACAATCTCATCGCTCTCTTTTACAAAGATTTGCGCCTGTTGGTTTTCTGCTCCCATCTCTTTCAGCCAATGGTTCAGATTAAAATATGGGTTCTGCAGGACAAAGCTGCGCCAGTCTGCTATGAAATCATCGCATACGGTATCCTTTCCGGCTTTTTTCTTGATAACAGGAAAAACGAAATGCAGGTCGGGATGTATCAGCTTATTGAATTTCACACAAGTGGGGCAAATTCCGCAGGCATCTTGTTCACCACGGTTTTCACAGCAGATGTAACGGGCATAAGCTATTGCCAAAGGCAACTTTCCTGTACCTTCGGGACCGCAAATCAGTTGTGCATGAGGGATTCTTCCTTCTTTTACCTCGGCTATGAGCCGCTGTTTTGCTTCCTCTTGTCCTATTACATCTTTAAATAACATTGCTTTTTATAGTCATTTATTTACTGTTTAATAAATTGCTTTTGCAACTTCCTTTACACTGTTCACGGCACTTACGGTATAGAAATGAATGCTGGGAACCCCACAGGCTATTAATTCACGGCACTGGTGTATGCACCATTCTATGCCAAGACTTTCCGCTTCTTCATCTGTTTGACATTTCATCGCTTCGCTTGCCAGTTCTTGCGGCAAGTCTATCTTGAACGTCTTGGGTATCATGTTCAGCTGGGATAATTTGCGGAAAGGCTTGATACCCGGAATAATAGGTACATTGATTCCTTCTTTTCTTACCCTTTCTACAAATTCGAAATATTTGCGGTTGTCATAGAACATCTGTGTCACAGCATATTCAGCTCCTGCTTCAATCTTTTTCTTCAGCCAATAAATATCTTGTTCCATATTGGGTGATTCCTCGTGTTTTTCAGGATAGCAGGCTACTCCATAACTGAACGGAGTTCCTGTTACCTTGATGGGGGAACCGTCTACAAATACGCCTTTATTGAAATCATTGATCTGCTCTTCCAGTTCTATGGCGTGGTTGTAACCGTTGTTTTCGGGTACGAAAGCTGATTCGTGCTTTGCCTTGTCACCACGCAGTACCAACAAGTCGGTGATGCCCAGGAATTGTAGATCTAACAATACATATTCTGTATCTTCGCGGGAAAAACCGCTGCACAGGATATGTGGCACTGTCGTTATATTGTATTTGTTCTGCAAAGCGGCGGCAACAGCAACTGTTCCGGGACGGCGGCGCTGGCGTGTACGTTGGTACAGCCCGTTTCCCAGCTCCTTGTACACATATTCGCTGCGGTGGGTTGTAATATTGATATATTTAGGGTCGAATTCGCGTAGCGTATCAACCGTTTTATACAGTTTTTCAATACCCGTTCCTTTCAGCGGAGGGAGAATTTCAAAAGAAAAAGCCGTATTGTCCGTGCTTTTTATTAAATCAACTACTCTCATCGTTCTGTCTCGTTCTCTTATGCCTTATCGGGCGGAATTACATATTTGGGCAAAAATAAGAAAAATATCGTAGTTTATGGGGATGAAAAAGCGATTTATTTTATCTTTGTTCTATAATAAAGTGAAACATACGGAGAGAAAAGCGTTTCCTTGCAGCTAAGCCGTGGTTTTCCACACTTGTCAGGGATACCGTCCGTGATGGTGGAGTAACATTTCTCCTGCTTACAGGCATTGCTCTCTTTGATGATGACCTGTCAAGCTTTACTGCATGGAGCATACTTGCGGATGGGATAAGCCCCGTCCTTGCAGGAGATGAAACAATCTGTAAACCTTTGTTTGGGGAAGTGGCAGAGGTTTATAGGAACGGAGTGAACAGATTGGCGAACCAACCGACGAAGCGTTTCCATCCGGAGCGTTTTTTATATTCTTCCTTGGTAAACAGGGTACTGTCCAGCTTGTCATGCTCGAACATGGTGCTCAGTTCATGTGTGGTTTCTTTGTCAAAAATGAAAGCGTTGACCTCATAGTCATAGCGTAGGCTGCGGCTGTTCAGATTCGTACTTCCCACAGTGCAGAACAGGCTGTCCACCATCATGATCTTAGAGTGGTGGAACCCGCCATTGTACACATAAATCTTTGCTCCTTTCTTACGCAGCTTGTTTGCTGTATAGAACGCGGCATCGGGGGTAAAAGGAATATCCGATTTGCCCGGTATCATGATTTCTACTTCAACGCCTCGCTTCAACGCACGTTTTATGGCTTTTTTAATGCTTGGAATGGGAGTGAAATAGGGATTCACTATTTGTATTTTATCCTGTGCGGCATCAATGGACTTGATATAAGTCTGCCTCATCAGTCTGGGTTCTTTTTTCGGAATGCGGTCTACAATGGCTACATTCTTATTTCCCTTGAAAGTAGAATCGTTTCGTAGGGGATAGTATTGGCTTCCGCTTACGTGTTGTTTAGTGCTTTTGTTCCACATGGTCAGGAAGATGTCCTGCAATTCGTTTACGGCATTTCCCTCTATACGGATATGCATGTCGCGCCAGTCGCCTATTTCCGGCAGACCCTTTATATAGTAATTGGCTATGTTCATGCCACCGGTATATCCTATTTTTCCGTCTATGACTACAATCTTGCGATGGTCTCTGTGCAGGGCATGATTGATATAGGGGAATTTGAAAGGGTCGAACTTGACAATTTCGATTCCTTTGTCACGGATTGCTTGTATGTGTTTCTTTTTCAATGGCTTGTTGTTTGACAAATTGCCGAAGGCATCAAACAAAGCTCTGACTTCCACTCCTTCTTTCACTTTTTCTCCCAATAAATCAAATAGTGCGTTCGCTATGGAATCGTTACGAAAATTGAAGTATTCTAAGTGGATATGATGTTTGGCATGCCGTATTTCTTCAAAGAGATCGATGAATTTGGCCCGACCGCTTTTTAATAATTTCAGTTTGCTGTTTTGGGTGATAGGAATGCCGGCATCCTTTAAGAAATTGATAACGGCAGAGTCGCTGGTATAGGTTGGCACCGTATCTGTCGCTGCTATATGGATGTTGGTAACTTCTTGTGACTGAGCTGTCTCTACAGTGAAAGATAAGATGAATAAAAGTATTAAATAAATATGTTTTTTTATATCAAACTTCATTGCTTTTTTTATTAAGGCTGCAAAGGTATTTATTATTCTAGGAATGAACAAGCCATCGGTATTATTTATGTTTAAAAGGGAGAAATAGAACAGTGTGTCCATTTGTTTGAACAGTTGGTAAATTGAGGTGGTAGAAATTTAATGAAGGCTGTTTTTATTGTTCCATTCATATCTTTTTTCAGGCTCGGTATAAACATCTGTAGTGTGTGTGAAAGAAGCTTGTCGGTCCGGTTTTTCTGCTGTTGTGACATTCAAGAGGAGGAGATACGGAAAAATAATAATCCGTCGGCGGGATTAAAAGAATGCATATCGCATCCAGCCCTGTTGCATAAGCCTTTTCTATCTCCAGATTAACCCTTTTTATGCGGATGTATTCTATCTCCATAGCCTTGGGAGATAACTCCAAAGCTTATGGAGATAACTCCAAAGGCTTGCGGAGATAAAACAGACGGGAAGAAAACCTTTAATCATACGGCGGGAAAGGTTTGGGGATACAGGTAAAATCTTTTAGTGATGAATCCGGTGTATGTACAGGGTTATACATATATTATATTCATTCTTATATGTATGTATATGAACTTCCATACGTTCAGAATGAAAATCCACATCAGGGCAGGGGTGTTTTTTATCTCTGCCGATGCATCGTAAGCCGTCATTCCTTGGAGGTACAAATCTTTTATGGTGCTTTTTCCGCAAAAAAGACTTGGAATGCTCTACTTTGTGTCAAGCTGGAATAGTTTATAAAAAAGAGAGTATATGATTGATAAACAGTATGCTATGTGAAATTTTCCTTGAAAATGTAGTGAGGGCATGAGGGTATGAGTGAGAGCAAGTATTTTTACCATTGGCGCATAAATAGTTTATAGTTAGCTTGTTATGTTTGCAGTGAGGGCATGAGGGCATAAATGGGGTCAGCGGATTTTCCTGGTTGGTAAGCTTTCTTTTAAGCGTATAGCCTAGCCAGTCTGAACATGAAGAATTTCAGATCAGCCACCCCTCTTAACTGGCTTCGAAAAGCTTTGATTTTAGCATTGAACGACTCCGCTGAAGCATTTGTCAATCGTTCTTCAAAATAATTAATGATGGTCGTACTATGGTTTGAAAAGGTATCAAGTACCTTGTTGAACTCCATAT